>ENA-ORCY01000001-ORCY01000001.1-marine-metagenome-genome-assembly--contig:-NODE-1-length-552724-cov-8.572816_pt1 | contig 552724 bp, 486 predicted proteins | sample MGYA00248634_ERZ508507 | MGnify/ENA primary metagenome ERZ508507 (study PRJEB26178, sample SAMN06266269) | marine metagenome | isolation source: Columbia River Estuary | place: USA:Columbia River... | reverse complement strand
GGTGAACTAGACGCTGGGCTAAAGCAAATGATTGCATTCGCGGTGAGTAACGCAGCGGGTTGCCGTTATTGCCAAGCTCGGACCTTTCCTGTTCAAGTAGTGCCATAACCGCGCCAAGCTTTTCCTTTGGTATCAGCATAAGTTCGCTATTCAAGCCCTTCGCGATCAACTCCAGGGTATCTAGTCGAGGATTTCCTTTGGATTCCAGTCGCTGATATTGCTGACGAGATACACCGACGCGCAACATCATGCTGTTCTGTTTAAGTCCTAGGGTTAGTCGCCGCTGTTTTATTTGGTCGAGTATCGAATTCATTAATGTAAGCTCATATGTTGCTTTATCTAAAACTAGCAATATATTAGTTGCTTTTTTCGATAGGTGTAGCGCTGTTTGTCGTTCCAGCATTGCAAACTCTCCAGCTTTATATATGTGTCAATGGCATTTCAGTTCTCTGCACCACCTGCCTCAATACAAAGCTGGTTCGAATGCTGCTGACTCCTTCAATCTGATTGAGCTTATCCAGTAAGAACTTTTGGTAGTAATCCATATCTGGCATTACCACCTTGATTAGATAATCCGTATCACTTCCCGTTATCAACGAGCACTCAATCACCTCTGGCCAGCCACTTATTTTGCTATCAAAATTCTTGAGTCGATGAGGACTTTGATGATCCAGGCTCACCGAAATATAGATGCTAATCGGTAAGCCCAGCTTTTTCTGATCCAGCAATGTAATTTGTCGGCTAATAATGCCGCTCTCCTGAAGTAGCTTTACCCGCCTAGCGCAGGGAGAGGGTGAAAGGCCCACTCGCTCCGCCAATTCCAGATTGCTAATACTGCCATCGGTTTGAATCTCTTCAAGGATACGACGATCCATACGATCTAATTTTGGGATTGGCATATATCACCTTAAATAAGCTATTAAGTGGTTAATATAGCCATTAATACCTAAATTAGAAAATTTATTAGGGAGATTTAGCTCAAATCATGGGGTTATTCTAGGCTTATAATTAGCCCTGTAAGTGAGTAAAGCCATGTCTTCCGGTAAGAAAATCAAGCTATCTTTTGCCACCCGTTCGATCCACGTAGGCTACGATTCAGCGGATAATCAGAGTTCTCTCAACCCCCCCATTTACATGACCTCAACCTACACCTTCGACAGTGTGGCCCAAGGTGCAGGGCGTTTTTCAGGGGACGAGCCTGGGCATTTTTACAGCCGTATTTCCAATCCAACCCAAGAAATTCTTGAAACAAGACTGGCTGACTTGGAAGAAGCGGAGGCTGCTCTAGCCACCGCCTCTGGCATGGGCGCGATTTGCGCCACGCTATGGACGCTTGTTGGGCCCGGGGATGAGGTGTTGGTCGACAAAACCCTCTACGGCTGTACCTTCTCCTATATGGAACATGGGCTCAAAAAGTTTGGCGTGGATATCTCCTATGCCGACTTTACCGACCATGCCGATGTCAAAGCCAAGCTGTCCGATAAAACCAAAGTGGTTTATTTTGAAACCCCTGTAAACCCTAATATGCGAGTGATTGATATTGCGGCCATCAGTGCGCTGGCTAAGAATTACAGCACTGATATCAAGGTCGTGGTAGATAACACCTACTGCACACCCGCGCTTCAGCGGCCATTGACTTTAGGCGCCGATCTTGTGGTTCACTCGGCAACAAAGTATCTAGGTGGTCACGGAGATTTAATTGCCGGCGCAGTTGTAGGGGATGCAGAGACTATTAAGCAGATTCGTCTATTTGGTTTAAAAGACATGACCGGTGCCGTGATTTCCCCGATGACCGTATTTTTGATTCTGCGCGGTATTAAAACCCTGCAGCTGCGCATGGAGCGCCACTGTCAAAATGCTAAGGTTATCGCAGCAATGCTCGAAGCCCACCCGGCGGTTGATCAGGTGTTTTTCCCCGGTTTAAAAAATGACCCTTATCATGAAATTGCCAATAAGCAGATGGATGACTTTGGCGGAATGATTGCCCTCGAGTTAAAGGGAGGTTATGAAGCTGGCGTCCGCATGATGAACAAACTTAAGTTGGCGAAATTAGCGGTAAGCCTAGGTGATACAGAGACATTGGTTCAACACCCCGCAAGCATGACCCATTCGGTGTATACCCTCGAAGAACGCGCCGAGCATGGTATTACCGAGGGGCTGGTGCGTATTTCTGCTGGGCTTGAAGCCGTGGTCGATATTATTGCCGATCTAGAACAGGCATTGGCGGAGTAATCTTTTTGTTTAGGGCCTACTGTCAGTCAGAATGAATCAGTCGTGCCCCGCGACGGTGGCCCCAAAAAAAAGATGGCACTAAAAAATCTGAATATTCCGACCTCGTCTGGCAGGAATTTTATGCTCTTCTGGCAGCTGACAAATGCGATCCATATGGGTCGTCGTGCCATCGACATATTCCCATACTAACTGCTCGCCCTCCATATACCGTCTAACCATCACTGGGCCCCAGCCGAAAACATTGAAATCCAATACCTTTTGATTCCACGTCATACTGGCAGAGGTTCGGCTACAGTATTCTTTATCTCCAACAATAAAGAGCACAGAACCCTCGGTATCGTTAGAATTTAAACCGATAACATCGGCGCTGAGATTAGGGCCGCTGTCATGAATAATTCCCGATGTGGTAATCACTACGCGTGAGCCACACTGTTCTACCCGCTCCACATGTCCGGAGTGCCCGCCTTTAACGCCAATCCATAAGCCGCGAATATCATCGGCATCTTCCGGTAACGGTTCTGTGCACTCAGCCAAAATAGGTAAAGGAAAATGATCGTAGCCACAACCCGGCGTATTGCCCTTGGGGATTTCGGCAGCCATTTTTCCGCTACTGTCGAGCGCGGGTAATTCACAATAATTAATGGTGCTGCCATCGCCTGCCAATGTGGTTGGGTCTGTCATCAGTGGTGGACGATCTGAAAAATACAGCTGCCAAAATGCAGCTAGCAATAGTATCGCTAGGACCGTGAAAATTCTTAGTAACCATTTTTTCATAAACTCATCTTCCAAAAAAAGGGAACACTTTCGCCCTAGAAAACAGGTTAGATAACTAAACTTCCGCGTGTTATTGAATCTTGGTTATTATAGAAAATAATGACATACTCAATGCCAATAGGCAATAAGAGTCATAGGTGAAACAATATGGCACTAACTAGCGAGGATCTTGCTGGAGGCAGTGTGTGCTTCAAACCGATTCGCACGCGGTGCGCCCGCTTCGCAGAGGCGCATGGCGCCTAAACTGAATACCCGTTTGTCTCCATCGATCCCTCTGTAGACAAAACTCACACTTTTTTGTAACGGGACTTAGCTGCGTAGTGCACAGCTGTGAAGTAAGAGAATTCGTTAAACTCTAAATCTATAGAAGGCGATTAGCACAGCCGACATCAGCAGCATGATGCCGCCATACAAAAGTAAACTCACAAGCACTAATGTACCAAGAGCTGCTGTTGACGGATCAGCCAAGGGAAAAATTGATGCGTTAATCAATACCCCGAGGTTGATGTTTCTTACAACTACCTCAAACTCAATAGCGCCACAATTAGCTCTGTTAAGTCCAATAATTCTTGGCGCAGTGTAGGCGACAATGGCGAGCAAAAGTGTAAAGCAAAAAATGATTCCAACATTGTTGTAACCGAATGCTTCTAAGTCCAAGCGGCCTGCCATTGCTGAGCCGATGACGATAGCAAGAATGATAATTAATGAAATTCTAATGCTTATTTTAGAGAGTATTCCCGCAAGTTTTGGTTGAAAATAATAAAAGATCATTCCCGCGGTGAGAGGCACTAGCAGCGTTAGTGATATTTCTCGCATGATTTTTGCGCTTGGCATGACAAAATCAGCAGGTAGGTATTGATTAATAAGGATGCCTAAAATAAAAGGCGTTGTCAGTATGCACAGCAATGTTGTAATGGCTGTGATAGAGATTGACAAGGCTGCATTACCTCGTGCAAAAAAGGTGAAAATATTAGACGCAGTACCTCCCGGTATGGCTGCTATTAGCGCTATACCGACTGCAACTCCGGCATTTATGTCGAATGCTGACAGAAAAACAAATGTCGCCAGTGGAACGGCGGCAAGTTGAATGACGGTACCTGAAGTGACTGCTAAAGGCTCAACAAAGACGTCTTTAAAATCTTTGGGAGTGAGTGTGGCACCCATGCCAAACATGGCTAGGATAAGTTGCGTAGCGGCGAACCAATATTCATTACTTAGATAAAACTCGAGCATGTTATTCCTTCTTGGCGCCTAACTCACGCTGTTTGGGATGTTGGTTTGAGTATGTTTCGAAATCGAAATGTTTGCAACACACTCCTTTCTTTCGAATGCCAATTATTGGCAAATGAATGTCTTGCTTGATATTCATAAAGCCTATCAAAAAGATTAACTAATCCAATTGGAACAAATTGTAAGGTCGTTATACTTTATCTGAGATGGACAATATCGGTTAACAATTGGTCTAAACTACTTGGAGCTCACTTCATGAGCCAGAGCGCAACCTCTTTTTCGGTACAGCTATTACCTAAAACCTTCGGGGCGATTATTGGCAATATCCGTTTAAATGCTCTTGATGAAGACCAATTCAATCAGCTGTACCAAGTTTGGATTGATCACGGGTTATTAATTATCCCGGATCAACACCTTAGTGATGACGATCAACGTTTATTTGCAGAGCGATTCGGTGAGTTGGTTGCGGGGCTGGAAGCGATTGAAATCAGTAATCTCAAACCTGATGGTTCTCTCCGAGATGCCCCCGATGATGACATGATGAAAGTGATTCGTGGCAATATGCATTGGCACCAAGACAGTACCTACATGCCTGTTCAGGCTAAAGGCGCGGTGTTTAGCGCCAAAGTGGTTCCAAAAGATCTCGGCGATACGGCGTTTGCGGATATGCGGGCGGCTTGGGATGCGCTCGAGGGTGATCTCGCTAAGCGCGTTTCAACACTGTCTGCATTCCACTCGCTGGCGCATAGCCAGCGCAAGCTGGGTGAGGCTACAAAAGATAGTGGCAGTGAATACATAGGCTACGGGCTAGACGTCCAAGATATCCCATTGCGTCCGCTGCTTAAGATACACCCTGAAACGGGCCGTAAGAGTTTATCGATAGGGCGCCATGCCTATGGTATTCCCGGATTGTCCCCGCAAGATTCCGCAGAGTTACTAGATGATCTTATTGAATTTGCCGTAAGTGATGATCAACGTGTCTACCAACACCAATGGTCAAAAGGAGACGTAGTGGTTTGGGATAACCGCAGCCTCATGCACAAAGCGTGCGATTGGAACTTTCGTGAACCTCGTGTCATGCTACATTCACGAATCGCGGGTGATCCCAAAACAGAGTGTGCTATTAATAGTGCTGGTTAAGTAACTTTTTTCACTAAGTTACATTGCGCTGTGTGGCGATCTTCACTGCACATGAATAAACCACACAGTATTAGCTCACCGAATTCCTTTTTAATGTACCCAGCCTGGGCCACGAATGGCGCGGCCAGGTGTCGCACCAGTGTGCTTGCCGTCTAAAACAACTGGTAGTCCGTTCACTATCACGTGTTTCATGCCAACCGAATATTGGTGGGGGTTGTCATAAGTGGCTTTGTCGGCAATTGAGTCGGGATCAAAAATAGCGATATCCGCAAAATAACTTGGAGCGAGCCGTCCACGAGCGCTGATGCCCAGAGTTCGTGCGGGCAGCGAGGTCAATCGGCGGATAGCTTCCTCCAGTGTTATTATTTGTTCCTCACGCACATATTTGCCCAGTAATCTAGAGATGTTTCCGTAGGTGCGCGGATGCGCGCCGTCTTTGAGTGTTTCACCTTCCGCTGCTGGCGCAGTAGCATCAGAGCCGAACATGACCCATGGTTGGCGGATTTGCTTTTTTAAATTTTCTTCGGACATCAGGAAATAAACCGTGCCAACACGAGAGCCATCCTCTATCACCAAGTCGATGATGGTATCCCGGTAATCCTGTCCACGCTCAGCTGCGACCTCGGCAACCGATTTGCCCATGTATTTCTTAAGCGCCTCGTTCTTAAACTCGACCAAGATTGAACCTTCGGGACCAGCGAGATATCCGAGGTTTTCCCAATCGGCTCCATTGGTTTGCATCTCAGCTTTCACTTGCGCGCGAATATCAGGATTCCTGAGTCTCTCAACCCATTTTGTATATCCGCCAGCCTGAACCCATGTCGGCATTGATGCGTCCAAACCTGTTGCCCCAGCCGTGTAGGTGTACATATCGGCTGTGACTGGAATGCCCTCGTTTCGAAGTGCCTCTATCTTGGCAATGGCAATATCCATTTTGTCCCAGTTTGACCGACCTGCTGCTTTCAAATGGTGAATCTTGACCGGCAAATTGCCTTCCCGACCGATTCTTAGGATTTCGTCAAGAGCTTCAATGAATTGATTGGCTTCACTCCGAATATGGGCCGTAAATATGCCTCCGTGTTGGCCTGCAACCTTTGCCAGCGCTATGAGTTCCTCGGTTTGTGCGTAGGTGCCAGGGGCATAGATTAGTGCACTGGTCAAACCTAGAGCACCGTCCTGCATGGCCTCCCCGACTTGTTCCCGCATTAGTTTGAGTTGTTCTGACGTTGGGTCAACATCATCGAGACCAAGAACATTCATACGAATGGTGGCGGCAGATACAAAGGTCGCAAAATTTGGCGCAACACCTTTTTTTTCGACATGTTCGAGATATTCGCCAAGGCCTCGCCAACTTAACTCGGCACCATCGGCGTTAAACATTTCGCCGAGATATACAGCCGTTTTATCGGTTAGAGGGCTCAGTGAGATTTCACTGAGAACTTCAAAAGTAACTCCTTGCATGATGTCACTCATAGCCCTGCCATCCGTGGTGAGGGAGAGGTGGGCGTGGCTGAGAAGATTGAAAAAGCCCGGCGCAACGGCGAGGCCTGATGCGTCAATCTCAAGATGAGCCGACCCTGGAATAGATTGACCGATAGCACTTATGCGGTCACCGTTGATGGCGAGATCAGCGATGTATGGAGGGGCCCCAGTTCCATCATAGATACTGCCGTTGCGAATAAGTACATCGTAATCAGCTGCCGCAGAGACGTTGATAGTTGCAACCATAACGATAATGATGAGCGCTCTGAGCATAGTAAATGGTTCCTTAAATGTAGGGAGTGCCAAAAAAATAATAGTTTTGAGTGGGTAACTTTCTCATTAAGTTAGGCTGCAAAATATGGCTTTTTTTAAGCTTGCTAACGCGGGATGAGCAATGGAGTTTTTCAGTGTTACGCATTGCCATGTCGTGGGTGTTTTAAGATCAACGCGCAGCTCAGCAATCATTTCAACATCCACTTCAGCTCTAAGGCATTTGTCTGTCGCTAGCATGATAAGGTCGCTATTGATGGTTGCATCTCTTACCAGTGAGATGTTGTCGCTTTCGATCGCCAATTGAAAACTATCTCCATCTTGCAGGTTTAAGGCTTGTGCAAGATGATCGAGCAAGGTTTTGGTGAAATGTGACCCTGCAAAGCGATAGGGAAGTAAATCTGTAAAGGTTAGGTTTTCTATTGCTAATGCTGGATGCCCGCGACGACAATATGCTTGGCCCTGTTGCGTTGGCAGAGTCATTATTTCTAGCTGCAATGACTTTTCAGAGATATCGCGCGAGTCACCTATTATCAGGTCGAGCTCTTCTTGCCGTAATTTTTCTACTAGGACTAAGGTGTCTGCTATCGTGATATCAGCACTCATTCGCCTATTTTCTGTGAGCCAATCCCCCAAAATTCTACCGCCGATACTTGCGGAAGAATGGGCTGTCATACCTATCTTTAACGTGCCGGACATTCCTTGTGAAATGAATCCAATTTCTTTTTCTAATTGCCGAGCTTCCATTATTAATGAGTCTATCCGTCGGAGTAAGTTTTTACCTGAAGACGTAACTCGGACGGGTCGCTCATTGCGATCAAATAGCTGAAGACCTATTTTTTCTTCGAGGGTACGAATTGAGTTACTTAATGCAGGCTGTGTGATGTGGGCCATTTTTGCTGCAGCGGCAAAGTTTTTGGTTTGAGCAACGAGCTTGAAATAGTTCAGCTGGGTTAGGTTGAGCATATGCCCTCCTAGGGAGACGGATTGTTGTTTTATCGCTTAGTATTCATAAAAAATATTAAATTATTCAATAAATTGAATTGGATTGAATTCTAATCACGGTTTAGTTTATTAGCAATAATAAATAGTCACCTCCTTTAAGGATATTACCCATGATTTCGCCTCCAAGAACGCCACGGTTTGATATGACGCTTCAAGATCGGATCACTCAAGACGAAGGCTGGGTGTATATGACCGGAATGCAGGCGCTCGTTCGTTTGCCTATTCAGCAGCGCAAGCGTGACATGGCTGCGGGCCTGAATACGGGCGGTTACATCTCCGGCTACCGCGGTTCTCCCTTGGGTGCTTACGATATGGCGCTCAAGCAATCCGACAAAGACTTAAAAGCGCATAATGTTTACTTTCATCCTGGATTAAACGAAGACCTTGCCGCAACCGCTACCTGGGGTTCGCAAATGGTTGGACTTTTCCCGGGTGCCAACGTTGATGGGGTGTTTTCTATATGGTACGGCAAAGCCCCAGGGCTTGACCGTTCTATGGATGCGATACGTCATGCGAATCTCGCTGGCACCAACGTTTTGGGTGGCAGCTTGTTGTTAGTGGGCGATGATCATGGAGCAAAATCGTCAACATTAGCCTGTTATTCTGATATGAACTTTGCGTCGCTCGGTCTGCCGTTTTTAGCTCCAGCTAACGTTCAAGATGTCTTCGAATATGGGCTGCATGGAATTGCTATGAGTCGATATGCATCGACTCTAGTTGGGATGAAATTAGTTACAGACGTTGTTGAGGGTGGTGCGTCTGTTTATGTCTCTCCCTTGTCGCCTGAGATCAAGGTCCCTGAAGACACTGGACCCGACACAACGATAAAAAAGTTTACCCCTTTCTTGGAGCAAGAGCGCTTATTGTGGGATGTGAAACTTAAGAAAGTTATGACCTACGCAAGACAGAATAATCTCAATAAGATCGACGATAGTGCTGGCGCTGAGGTCGGTATTCTCGCTGCTGGCAAAGCGTGGCAAGATCTCAGTCAGGCGCTTTCTAGCTTGGGCTATAAAGATGGCAAGTTGGGAGGCACGGCCATTAAGCTTCTCAAAATAGGTATGGTATGGCCTCTGGACGATGAAATTATCCGTGAGTTTGTAAAAGACCTAACCACATTGATTATTGTTGAAGAAAAGCGTCCTCTGTTAGAAGACCAGGTGCGTGGCATCCTCTATGGTTCACGCGCTAACCCACAGATTATTGGCAAGACATTTGGTGAGTTGAACATTGGCGACGCCTCATCAAATTGCGCGTTTCCAACGTACGGTGAAATTACCCCGACTATGATCGCTCATGTACTCATGACAGTTTTAAATAACGGTGAGTCAGCATGCATGCTAGCAATGTCGGATGATACTAATCCTGCAGTGACTCAAGCTGCCGGAGTAGATCGTCCCCCTTCATTTTGCTCTGGTTGTCCTCACGGCCGCTCAACTCAAGTCGTCGATGGCAGCAGAGCAATGGCCGGTATTGGATGTCACTCATTATCAATACTGCGCGATATGACTAAAACTAATTCGATGAGTCATATGGGTGCTGAAGGGATGATGTGGGCGGGTCAGTTCCCCTTCACCGATGAAAAGCATGTGTTTGCTAATATGGGTGACGGTACATATTTTCACTCAGGCATGCTGGCGATTCGGGCGGCTATTGCTGCAAAGATGAACATCACATACAAGCTGCTTAATAATGGCTTTGTCTCCATGACGGGTGGGCAGCAAATTGATGGCGACATTTCGCCAGAAAAAATGGTCCGGCAGTTGACTGCAGAAGGCGTCAAACATATCGCACTAGTGTCAGATACGCCTGAAAAGTATGACGAGACATCGTTGGACGCAAAGGTCTATGACCGAACGGCGATGGACGCAGTGCAGAAAGAATTCAGAGAATTATCAGGTGTAAGCGTCATTATTTATGATCAGCCCTGTGCCACTGAGCGCCGTCGCATGCGTAAACGCGGCCAGTGGGAGAATCCAAATAAGCGGGTCTTCATCAATCCAGACGTTTGCGAAGGGTGTGGCGATTGCTCTACCGTGTCCGGCTGCATGGCCATAGAGCCTTTAGAAACAGAATTTGGGCGTAAGCGCCAAATAAACCAATCGTCGTGTAATAAGGACTTTTCTTGTCTTGAAGGGTTTTGCCCGTCACTGGTCACTGTCTCTGGTGTTGAAATGAAGCAGGTGAGTGTCGAGGAGGTGCGTATCGATGTGAGTCACTTGCCCGTGCCTCAAACGGTTGTTGATGGATCTTGGTCGATACTTATTTCAGGTATTGGCGGCTCAGGAGTAGTAACTATTGGTCAAACGCTAGCGGTCGCCGCCCATGCCGACGGTTATTTTTCAACCAGTCTAGATATTACAGGTTTGGCTCAAAAATACGGTGCCGTTCACTCCCATGTGAAAATTGCTCAGACCCCTGAGCACATGCGCTCAACGCGAATCGCTGAGGGTGAGGCCAATGCTCTAATTGGCAGTGATCTCGTTGTATCTGCTGGCAATGAAGCGCTTTCTAAGTCTGTCTTGGGAACAACTATGGGTGTGGTAGATACCACTGTAGTGCCGACCTCAGAGTTCTCAATGAATCCAGATTGGCGTCTTGACAGTGAGGCACAATTTGGTCGGTTACAAAATGCGTTGGGATCAAACCTAAGGTCTATGGATGCTCAAACGCTTGCTGAAAAAGTGATGGGAGATCGTGTGTTTTCCAACATGCTTCTGATGGGTGCATCTTGGCAGCAGGGGGGCATTCCATTGTCTCTCGAAGCCATTCAGCGCGCTATAGAACTCAATGGAGTTGCTGTTGAGAAGAATAAGCGCGCTTTTGATCTAGGGCGTCTCGCCTATGCCGATATTGCTGCTGTGAAGAGGCTAACCAATGACGATGAGCCTTCCGTCGTTCGTCTTCACGACGAGCCGACAGCGACTGAGATTGTTGCGCGAAGAGTCGCAGAGTTAACCGAGTATAAAGACACCAATTTGGCTAAACGGTATTCAGATATGGTTTTGCGAGCAAAGAACGCTGGCTTAACTGACCCTGCCGTTAAAGCAATTGCTCGAGGTTATTTCAAACTGCTGGCGGTGAAAGACGAGTGGGAGGTGGCAAGACTGTATACAAAGCCTTCTTTTGCACAAACATTGAAAGACACATTTGATGGCGATATGAAACTTACTTTCCATTTTGGCGCTTGGCCGGTGGGGGGCTTTGATCGCAAAACAGGAAAACATACTAAAGGTGAGGTGTCAGGCCGCATGGCTATGTTGATGTTTAACCTGATGAAGCATCTAAGGTTCTTACGGGGCAGTGTGCTTGATCCTTTCCGCAACACCCCAGAAATGAAGCTCGCGCGGCAACTTATTAAGGATTATGAGGCTGATATTGAATTTGCGCTAGCAAACAATTCGGCTGAAAAAGCAGATGCTATTGCTAAGTTATTAGATTTGCCCGAGCAGATAAGGGGGTATGGCCATATACGTCAAAGACACGCTGACGCCGTAGCCCTAAAGCGCAAAGAGTTATACGCAGATGTTCTTGCTCGGGAAATAAAAGCGGCTTGATTGGACGCAGTGTCGTCCAGCTTGCTTCCGCGCGATGGAAATTGAAAAGCTGATGAATAATAAGAGTACCCAATGTGAAATTAACAGATATAAAAATATGGGCTGTTGCGACACCTGTGCCTCACAAAGGCGGTGCTTATTGGATTTTCGTTAAGCTCACTACCGACAATGGCATTTCCGGCTGTGGTGAAGTTTATGGTGTGCTCTCTGGAATTGAAATTGTCTGCTGGGATATTGTCGGAAAGGCTCTAGATCAGCCGATCTACAATTTAATGGGCGGCAAGGATCATGAGAAACTTCGATCGGATACTTATTTCTATCCTGATGTAGAAAAACTCACCGCAGATAATTTTCATGGCGATGCGGGTCCTGCCCACAAGCGTTTCCAGCACGACATGGATTTAGGGTTTACCGCCGTAGGTTTTGATCCTGTGATGCCTATGGGCTCTTTTGAGTCACGTCAATTATCACTTTTCCATAGTGGGTTGAATTTTTAAGGCAAGTTTATTTTTAGCTTTTCTATCTAACTTAAATGAAAAAATTGGGTAAATATATGAATACTATCTCTGCGAAAGACTTTAATGCATCAATGGCGCCATACGTTGATGAGGGAATAAAGCGCGCTAATCTCATCGGTAATCGTGGACCGGTTAAATTCGACTCAAATGGTAAGTTGGCTAAAGACATTCTTGACGCTTACCATCACAACGGTTTTTATGTGTTTGAAGGTTTTGTAAGCGCAGCTGAAATCGAGTTGCTTCAAACAGCAATGCAAGACTTGCTCGATCGAGCCCCTGTTGATAATGGCGCTAAGGTGGATAAGTACGGCAGAGCCGCGTTTGGGCAGGAATTTGCTCGTCCTGTCTACACATTAATCAAGCCGTTGAGCGATCCTTGGGGCGGAACCATGGCACTGAATGGTCGACATCCCACGCAAATGACTCAACCATTGGGTGATTCAACGTTGCCAGAAAAAGTAGTTTTTGCCATGGAAGGTATGTGTCAGATTATGAGCTCTGGCCTGCGGTTATATGGACACCCGTCGCTACTGGCGATTGCTTCAACGATTAATGGTGAAGATTTTGTTCCTTATATGGATGCTATTTTTGTAAAACAGCCAGGTGTTGGCGGCGCGGTTTCTTGGCACCAAGATGGTGTGACGCACTGGAACTCGCCCAACTGGGACGAAGATATTCACGGGTTTAATTTTCAGGTTCAACTCTATGATACGTCGGCCAAAAGCTGCCTGTGGGTCTTGCCGGGCAGCCATAAGTTAGGCAAATTGGACATTAAAAAGATCGTTTCTGACAATGGGTCTGAGTTTCTAGCAGACGCCGTTCCCTTACACGCCAAAGCCGGTGACGTCACTATTGTGAATCGCCAAATGTTGCATGGCTCTTATGTGAATACATCGTCTGATCAGCGGGTTTCTCTGACGATTGGATTTCATCGAAAGTCTTCTGTTATAGGCCAGCGCGGAGCGTTAAACGAGGCCGGTGATGCGTTCTATGATGAGAAACGTATCGATGAACGATCACAAGTCATTGCTGTTGCCATCGATGCGCGTGGACAGTTTTATCCTAATGAGCCCCGCTTCACTTATGTTCCCATGCAGGGTCGTGAAGATACGCTTCGCTTTAACCCTGACAATTGGGAGAAAGTGGTTAAAAACTACAATTTAAAGGATCTCGCTATTTAGCCCGCAGTGTTAAACCATCGCGAAAAAAAAGGTCAGCCGCATGAAAATTACAGATGTCACCGTCACGCTTTTTAAGTGGAACAATATTCCCATGAAAAGTTATGACCACTCCGTGAAAGCCGTTACGGCTAATAGCGACCTGGGTTTGGTGAGAATTAAGACAGATCAAGGTATTGAGGGACATGCTCTGTTGGGATTGTGTGTGCATCCTGCTAGTCTTGAGGCGCCCTTTATTACTCGATTTTTAAAGCCCATATTAATGGGTCAAAACCCCCTCGATCGCGCCAATTTGTTTCAGAGGATGTCTAACATGCGTGCGCAAGTTAGCACCTTTGTGGTGTGCGCCGTTGACATAGCTCTATGGGATTTGGCTGGTAAAGTCAGCGGGCTGCCGATTCATGCTTTAATTGGGACTTTTCGGCAAAAAATCCCTGTCTATGCAAGCTCTGAGCAGCACGACACAGTTGAAGGCTATGTTGAGCAAGCACTGGCTGTGAAAGAGAGGGGCTTGCATGGCTATAAATTGCATCCCAGTCAGCGCTGGCGGGAGGATATAGCCGCGTGCGAAGCGGTCAGAAAAGCCGTGGGTGACGATTTTAATTTAATGCTTGATTCGCGATCAGCCTATGATCTTGGTGAAGCGGTTAAAGTAGGTCGAGCCATCCATGAACTGGGGTTCTTGTGGTATGAAGATCCACTGCCAACCACCGATATATATAACTATTCCAAGTTACTCGAAAAAATGGACATTCCCGTGATGGCCACCGAATTTCCCAGTGGTTGGCTAGATGATTACGCGCCTTGGATAACAAACAAGGCAACAGACATGCTCCGCGGCGACGTTATGATAAAAGGGGGGATTACTTCTATGCTTAAAATCGCCCACTTGGCTGAGGCATTCGGTATGAATATCGAGATTCATCATGGCAGCAATTCATTGAATGACGTGGCAAACTTGCATCTCCAGATGGCGATCCCTAATACACGGTTTATGGAGGTTTTGTTGCCTCATGATGCTTGGTGGCATGGGTTGATTGAAGAGATCCAGATTGATGCTGAAGGCTTTGCGCATGCCCCTCAGAAGCCAGGCCTAGGCTATGAAGTAGATCTTGAGTTGGTTGAGCGGAACAAGATAGCAGTGCTAAGTTAGAAATACGAGACTCGATCAACTGGTTAGCGACGTCTGCGCATCACCACGAATTCAGTAGGCAAATATCAGCCCTATTGTTTTAAGACTTCATACGACGACAAAAAAGCATCATCGGCACCTCGGGCGCAGTTGCAGGTCAACGCTCCGTGGCTACTGCCGATACGTCATTATCAACAGCGCCAGCGATACTGCTCCTTTGATGCAAGGCTGAAAGGTTGAGTGACGTGGCGTCTCGTAATCAGCTGTTTTCGTAATCGAAAAAAACATGTATCCTCTGTACCTGCTAAATTCATTTATCTTATTTACGTTAACCCCTGAGAGTTTTTGCCAATGAATGAAAAGTCCGCTGCGAACAATTCTAACGCCAATGTCATTGGCCAGCGACTGCGCCAGCTAAGGAAAGATAATCATTGGACTCTAGCTCATGTTGCTGAGAAGACGGGTATTTCAGTTGGCACATTGTCCAAGTTAGAGCACGGGAAAACCGATCTAAACTTTTCAAGCGTCAATAAATTAGCTAATGGCTTGGAGCTGCCTGTAACTGATTTAACTAATCCGGCGCCCGCGTTCGCAGTTCGCTCAGCCACGGGTATGCGCTCAATAACATTGGGTGGTCAAGGTGCCAAGTTTGAAGCGTCTGATATGTTGTACGAAGTGCTTTGTAATGATGTTACGCATCATAACCAGGGTTATTTGCGTGGCACTGTGCAATCTCATGCATTTGACTCGTCCATGCCATGGCATAGACATGAGGGTCAGGAGTTTTTGTTTATATTGAATGGCACCCTCGATTTGTTCACTGAGCTTTATCAGCCATTGCGGCTCGAGGCCGGTGATAGCATATTATTTGACTCTTCCATGGGGCACCACTATGTGTCTGTCGGTGAAAAAAATGCCGAGATTTTGATCAGTATGTCACTGCAGGGCTATCGAAATGTATCTGATACCTTTCGGTCTTAATTGTTTAACAAGCAGCATTTAAATCTAACTAACAGTCGGAGAGTTTTCGCGTGGTTAATACAAAAAAGATAGGTAAAGATTTTATCATGCCCAACGGCAAAGTAGCGCCCTTGTCGGCGGCCTACGCAGCCGGTGGATTGCTTTTTATGTCAGGCCAATTGTCATTTGATAGCGAGGGAAAGCTTTTTACGGGCGATGTGGCGACGCAAACCAAGCTTGCGCTTGAGAATATTGAGCGTGTGCTCAAAGAAGAAAATCTTGCCAATGAAAATATTATCAAAGTAACGGTTTGGCTGACTGATGTGGCTGATTTCGCCGAATTTAATGAGGCCTATGTGGCCTTTTTTGGAGAACATCGCCCAGCGCGCTCCACCACGCGGGCTGATCTAATGTTGCCCGGCGCCAAAATTGAGATAGAGGCAATTGCTGCTTACTAGTTTTACATAGCGCGAAAAACATCGAAAATAAGTTTCGATTACGAAAAAACAGTGTTATAGTTCGATCAAATAATTATAATGAGAAACTCTTTGTGTCTCAGTTGTTTGATCACATTGTTGTTGGTGCAGGTATGGCGGGGGCATCGGTCGCCGCCGAGCTTGCGGTGGGGGCTCGTGTACTGTTGCTCGAAAGAGAGCAGCAGCCCGGATACCACTCCACTGGGCGTTCCGCCGCTGCGTTTATTCCTTCCTATGGTTTCACCAATCCAAGCCTTCGTCATCTGACTAATGCTAGTTTGGATTTCATGTTAAATGTTCCTGAACATTTCTCGCATTCTCCAGTGATGCATCGACGGGGGTTACTAACCCTTGCGCCTCAAGGTCAAGAAGCAGCTGCAGAATCTGAGTATCTAGAGCTAATTAAGCATGTGCCCAATATTTCACGGATGACTGCTGATGATGTACGACAAAAGTTGCCGCTAATCCGTGAAACTTTTTCGAGTTATGCATGGTTCGAGCCAGATGTCTTCGACATAGACGTCCACAGTTTGCAAGAAGGTTATCTGCGCATGTTTCGTCATCATGGTGGCGTGCAAATTAACAGTGTCGTGATATCTGAAATAACTCATCAAGACGATAGTTGGCGGGTAATCGCCAATGGAGTCGAGTATCGCGCGCCTGTTGTGGTTAATGCTGCAGGTGCTTGGTCTGATGAATTGGCCGAGTTGGCTGGCGTTAACAAAATTGGCTTAGTGCCTCTTAGGCGAACCGCGGTGTTACTCGATCCTCCGGTCGGTTGCGATGTTTCAAATTGGCCTTTGGTTTTAGCAAGCGATGGCTCCTTTTATTTAAAGCCTGATGCGGGCCTTATCTTGGCCTCGCCTGCGGATGAGCACCCATCAGCGCCTTGTGATGCGCAGCCTGAAGAGCATGACATAGCCTATGCGGTCCACTTTGCTCAAGAAGCGCTCGACATTCAGGTCAGACAGGTTCGTAACAAATGGGCAGGGTTGAGAAATTTTGTCGCTGATAGAACGCCAGTTATTGGGTTCGACGCTCATGCAAAAGGGTTCTTTTGGGTGACTGGTCAAGGTGGTCATGGCATTCAAACAGGTCCTGCCATTGCTCGGTTGGCGGCAAGTTTAATATTTGGTCAGCCCATTCCTCACGATTTACAAAAAGCGGGATTTGACCCCAGCTGGGTCTCTCCGCGCCGGTTTTTATAAGGTTGATGGGCCTAACCATCGCAAGCGAACTTAGTAAAATTACAATCAAGAAAGGGGATTATTATGCGTAAAACAATATTAGCTGTACAAGTCGCCACGGCAATAGGAGCGATGGCCGTATTTCCTGCGATTGCACAAGATAAGCAAGCATCAGGCTTCACTCTAGAAGAAGTCATTGTGACCGCTCAAAAGCGAGACGAAAACAGTCAGAGCGTACCTATCAGTATTCAAGCTTTTGGCGCTGAAGGTATGGAAAAACTTGGCGCTACTCAGCTGTTTGATTTATCCAAGAGTGCTCCTTCGCTGAGTGCATCAGGCATTCCAGGAAGTAACGCTACCAGTGGGTTGAGAGGAGTCATTGACCAGTCTCGTAACATTGGTATTGATGCTCGGATGGGCGTGTATATTGATGGCGTATACCAGGGTCGCTCATCAACTGCTAACCAGCCCTTAGTGGGTTTGGCGAGTGTAGAGATTTTGCGCGGGCCTCAAGGAACGTTATTTGGTAAAAACACCGTATCGGGTGCGATTAACTTAAACACTAAAAAAGCTACTGAAGAGTTTGAAGGTGAAGTTAAGCTCGGTGTGGGTAATGAAGGCGCCTTAAACACTTCTGCCCGAGTTTCAGGCGCTTTATCTGACTCGATATATGGCTCGTTATCGTATTTGAAGCAATCACGTGACGGCTTCTATAAGAATACTGCACTCAACACAATGCTAGGTGATTGGGAGCAAGACGGTGCGCGAGGTCAATTAAGATTTGTACCTAGCGACAAGCTAGAGATTATTGTCTCAGGCGATGTAGGTAGTTCTTATAGTGAAATGCCTGTGTACACGAAAATTGACCTGCCCCGCTTTACAACGGGTAAGGGAAGAGAAAACGATGAGGTTAACTTCTGGGGCACATCGGTCACCGCAAATTACACAACGGATAATGATTTCACGCTCACATCTATTTCTTCTTATCGCGAGAATGATTATCTGCTAGTCGGTGACGAAGACTTCAATGCAGCAGTGAAGGCATTTGAAACAACCTTCGATGAAAAGACGGACCAATTTTCACAAGAATTTCGTATCGCTTCGCCTCAAAATGACACATATGATTGGGTAGCAGGTATTTATTATTTTGATAGTACAGTTTCCACCACGAGAAACCTATACTTGGGTTACCCCATATTACCTGCCGCACAGTTCAACGGTTACATTGCTATTCCGAGTGAAATTGACTCCTCAAGCTTTGCCGCCTATGTGCATGGTAATTATCGTTTGACTGATAAGTTGGAGTTGACCGCGGGTATCCGCTTTACTGATGAGGAAAAAGACTTTTACTTTTCTCAAGTCAATTCGCCTGATGATGCCGCTGGCGCCGCCTTTGTCTTAGAAAATGTGTTGGGTTACCCCGCTGCGACGGCTGCAGCCGTTGGTTCTCAGGCGCCAGGCGCATTACTCGGAGCACTTAATCTAACTTATCAAGATAAGTATTCCGACAGCAACTGGGCACCTACATTCGGGGTGAATTACACAGCCAGTGACGATGTTATGTATTACGCCAAGTACTCTCGCGGATACCAAAGTGGTGGATTCAACGGTGATTTTAATCCTTACTTGCCTGCAATTAAGTTTAATTCAGAGTACGTTGACGCTTTTGAGATCGGTGTCAAGTCAACCTCAAGCGACGGCAAGTTAAGACTTAACGCTAACGTGTTTACACAGAAATTCTCTGATTATCAGCTGTTTCAGCGGGTTCCTGTAGGTAATACGTCGGTTCAAATCGTGTCAAATGCGGGTGAAGTGACTAGCCAAGGTGTGGAGATGGAAACGGTATGGTTGCCAACCGACCAGCTGCAATTGACTTTGAATGCCACGTTATTGGACGCGGCTTACGATAAGTTCGACAACCCTGTGTTTGCAATCGATGCAACTCAGCCAGAGAACTACAATGGCAATAAATTGAACTGGGCTCCAGAAACCAAGCTCTATGCTGGATTGCAATACATTACAGCGATTAGTTCAGGCGACATCACATTCAATGTTGATTATAGCTACCAAAGTGATTCATATTCGAATGCAAGCAATGATGAAGTATTTGAGTTGATTCCAAGCTTTGGTCTGTGGAATGGTCGCGTGACATTTAATCCTTCCAGTGATGTTTGGCAGATGTCTGCATGGGTAAATAATATTTCTGATAAGGAGTATTACTCTAACCACAGCAAGTCAAGCCTTTTGAATGTCAACCGAGTTATTTGGGGCCTGCCCAGAATGTATGGTGTTGACGTAAAGTACTTCTTTGGTAAATAACGATTTAGATAGTTAGATAAATATAGAAAGACCTAAAAGTGGCGCGTGCAATTTTGCCGCGCCATTTTTTAAATGAGGGTAAAGCTTATGAATCGGATATTCCAAATCTATATCGTGCCTGCGGCAGTTTTTATATCTGTCATTATGGGGGGAGGTTATGGAACTGGCCGAGAAGTTGTAGAGTTTTTCACCCGCTATGGACTCTTAGGTGGGATGCTTGGAATTTGCGTGGCCTCCTGTGTTTTTTCGTTTGTACTTGTATGTACTTATGAATTTGCTCGTGTATTTAAGGTATATGACTACAAGTCATTCTTTGCTGAGTTGATAGGCCCATTCTGGGTCCTATTTGAAATCTTATACATACTGCTGTTTTTTCTTGTCTTGGGAGTTGTCGGTTCTGCAGCGGGAAATATTTTGTCTGAAGAGTTCTCAATCTCAAGTCTACTCGGCATGGCAGGGGTATTGTTTCTGGTTGTCATGCTGGTCTACATGGGACGAGATGCTGTTGAAAAGGTTCTAACTTTCTGGTCATTTGCCATGTATGCGGTGTTTTTGGCCTACTTTATTGAAGTGTTAAACAGTACCGATGATAATATTTTTAATGTGGTGATGCAGGGTAGTATAGATCCAGGCTGGTTTGCGGGAGGTGCTATGTACGCTATGTATAACCTAGCAATTGCGCCAGCGTTACTCTTTTCAACGCGGGCCATTGAATCGCGGTCACAGGCAGTCAAAGCGGGCTGCATTTCGGGTTTGGTGGTGATGGTGCCGGCGTTGTTGTTCCATATGAGCTATGCCGTGGGATACCCCGAGATACTTGACCAATCGGTACCAAATTATTGGATGATGTCCAATTTCACTTCGCCATTACTGCTTGCTATTTTTTTAGTTGCCTTATTGGGAACCTTAGTTGAAACCGGTGCAGGCCTTGTTCAAGGTTTGATCGAGCGCGTGCAAAATGTTTTACATCCGGACAGTGAAAAAGAATTAGGCCATACGGCGAGAATTGTCATTGCCGTTATTACTCTAAGTCTCGGTGGTTTATTAAGCACACTTGGCATAATTGGTTTAATAGCTAAAGGCTATTCTGCTTTATCAATTGGGTTTGCCGTGACTTATATCATTCCTATTTGTACTTTAGGAATCATAAAGATCGTCCGAAAAACCAAGAGCCTCTAGCCGAATGAAATTCACTCCTAGCTCCGAAAGACCCCGCCGCGGTATTGCCTTGGCAATATGCTCCATGGTCGCTATGTTGGCACTTACGGGGTGTCTCAGCGAAGAGCCGAAACAGCAGGTAGATACACTCTATTTTGGCGGTGACATTCTTACTATGCAGGGGGATGTGCCCGAATATGTAGAAGCTGCTGCTATAAAAAACGGTACGATTGTTTTTATAGGCAGTCTTGACCAAGCGCAACGCCTGGCTGGAAAGCGCACTAAGCGTGTTGACCTGCACGGAGCCACGCTAATGCCGGGCTTTATTGACTCTCATAGTCATGTGTCAATTTTTACGCAGCAAATGACGTGGGCTAATCTCAGCCCTACGCCTGCTGGACGCGTAACCCAAATCTCGGACATTGTGGATGAGTTGCAAAAAACTCAGCGAGAGCAAGGATTGGCTAAAGACGAATGGCTTTTGGGCATGGGTTACGATGTTGACTATTTGGCAGAGCGACGTCACCCAAGTGCCGCAGATTTGGACGCCGCCTTTCCCGAAACGCCAGTCGTCATTATGCATGTGTCTGGGCATATGGTGGTGGCTAATTCAATAGCGATGCGTTTAAAAGGCGTTACCATCACTACTGAAGATCCACCCGGTGGAGAAATCGTCAGGTTGTCAGATGGTCAGACGCCCCATGGGTTGATTAAAGAGACGGCCCTGATTGTGCATTTTCTTGATGTATTAATGCCTAAAGCATCTCTTGATGCACAGTCATTGCAGCTCAATAAAGCACTCAATTATTACGCCTCTAAGGGAGTCACCACGGCTCAAGAGGGCGCGGCACTGCCGGTTTCAGTCGAAGTACTTAAGTATGCGGCGGCAAATAATTTAATGCCAATTGATGTTGTCGCACTGGTTCGATACGAGGGTTTGCAAGAGTTAGAGCGGTTGCAGCCTATTGTCTGGGGCGAGTATCAAGGGAAGCTCAAGTTTGAAGGTGTTAAATTGGCCCTTGATGGTTCTCCACAGGGCAAATCAGCTTTTCTGACATCTCCTTACCTAACGCCAGTCGAAGGTTGTGATTTGAGCTGTGTGGGCATTGCACAAATGACTGCGCAGCAGTTCGAAAAAGTGATGCGAGAAATTTATGGCAAAGGCATACATGTTTTTGCTCATGCTAATGGTGACGGCGCCATTGATATGCTCATTAATACTCATGCAAATATTGTTGCAACTATGGCGCCTGAGCAGGTCGACGACCTTCGCACGGTGGCGATTCATTCCCAAGTTATGCGCCCCGATCAGGTAAATAGCTACATCAAATATCAAATACTGCCGAGCTTTTTCACTAACCACACTTATTTTTGGGGTGATGTGCACTTACAAAACCTTGGAGAAGAGCGGGCTGGCTTTATCAGCCCAATGCGAGCCTCAATGGATGGCGGTTTAACGGTGAGCAACCATTCCGACAACCCGGTGACGCCCATTGACCCTCTATTGGGAGTTTGGTCGGCGGTGAACCGTATTTCAATCAACGGGACGGTGATTGGTGAATCCCAGCGAGTGTCTGTTTACGAGGCGCTTAAGGCTGCGACGATAAACGCGGCTTTCCAATATTTTGAGGAAGATAGCAAGGGCAGTATCGAAGTGGGCAAAAAAGCCGATTTTGTTGCGCTAGATCACAATCCGCTGAAAGTCCCCAATTCTGAGATTAAAAAAATTAACATTCTTTATACAATAAAAAATGACGCAGTTGTTTTTCAACTAGACGACTACCGTTGAAAGAAGGTTGCTCTACATTGCTGACTATAACAATAAAAAATAAATGGAGATCCGTCCGATGAAATCAAAAACACGCATACTCGCAGCCATTTTCTCAATGACCTCGGCATCTATGCCATTTGCCGATACTTACGACTTGGTCATCAATAATGGTCGTGTCATGGATCCTGAAACCATGTATGACAATATTGCTAATGTGGGTATAAAAGACGGAAGAATCGTCGCTATTACATCAGACTCCTTGTCGGGGAAGCAGAGCATTGATGCGACCGGGTTGGTGGTGGCGCCAGGCTTTATCGATACGCATTTTCACGCAGTCGATCGCTTTGCGACAAAATTGGCAGTTCGAGATGGTGTTACAACGGGCATGGATTTGGAGGCCGGCGCTACGCGTGTCGGCGACTGGTACAAAGAAAAAGAGACCTCGGGTTGGCAAGTCAACTTCGGCACTACATCAAGCCTTGGCTTAAATCGGATTATTGTTCATGACCCTGAAGTGAAGATGGATGGGTCCAAGGATGCCTCTGATTTAGGGCAATTGGTCGCATCCGCTGCGAAAGACGGTGTGAGCGGCTGGTCTGTGACTCGCAGTAGTATCCAAGAGCTTAATCAGATCGTTAAGCTCTTGGATGAGGACTTAAGGCAGGGTGCTATAGGTGTTGGTGTAGGCGCAGCCTATATGCAGCGGGGCATGACAAGTTATGAGCAGTTCGAAGTGCAAAGAGCTGCAGCTCGCTATGGACGTCTGGCCTCAGTGCATACCCGTTTTCATATTAACGCTCAGACGCCGAGTGAAGCTCCCATTGCCCTCGACGAAGTGTTATTAAATGCCATGCTGTTAAATGCGCCATTGTTATTAGCGCATGACAACGATTACGGTTGGTGGGAAAACGAAGAGAAACTCAAATTGGCGCGCGCTCAGGGCTTTAATGTCTGGGGCGAGTACTACCCATTTACTGCCGGCTCAACAATTGTCAGCGCTACTTTTCTCAAGCCTGAAATGTGGCAAGATGTAAACGGCTACAAGTATGAGGAAACCATATACGACCCCGCGAGTGATAAATTTCTCTCGAAAACGGACTATCTTGATATGGTTGCCAATGAGCCTGGCCATATGATTGTAGTTTTCATGCCAGCGCGCAAAGACTGGATGAAATATTGGTTGGCGATGCCGGAAATGGTGGTTGCCTCTGATGCCATGATGGGGCTGGATAAAAACGGTGAATTACTGCCCTATGATGCAGACCCCTCAGAATATGCAGGCCATCCGAGAACAGGCTCCTCCTATTCAACCACGCTAAAATTAGCGCGCGAAAACGGCGTGCCATTAATGTTCACCTTGGCGCAACTCAGTTATTGGAATGCCAAGCACCTGGGAGACACAGGGTTGGTCGCGATGCAAGAGCGCGGGCGAGTTCAGGTTGGAAAAATAGCTGACCTCACTCTGTTTGACCCCAATACTGTCGCGCCAAGAGCAACCTATAAAATGGGCGAGAATGGGTTGCCCTCCGCTGGTATTCCTTGGGTTATTGTCAATGGCACTATTGTGGTAGAAGACTCAGTGGTTCAAGACGTTAGGCCTGGGCAGTCGATTCGATTTGCTGTTGAGTCTAAGCCTAAATACGTGCCCGTTAACTGGAGTGAGTGGCTGGACGAACACACAATAATGCCACCTGCCTTCCATCAAGATCATTTGGACGATCCACGAGCACACTAAGTATTAGCGCGTCTGAGAAGACTTTTAGTCTAGGGTCGCTTTTATGGGCATATTTAAAAAATAGCAATTTAGAGTTAGCTCAGAGTGAAATTTAAGGTAGTCGCGGCGCTTATGAAGGTTATGGCTCAAAAGTAAGCGTGAAGGATAGGCATATTTAAAAGAACGTTCATAAAAGAAGACTAAGATGAAAAAAAACATCACATTAATTTTTATCGCCGCACTATGGCCAATGGCTATGATTCATCCTGCGTTTGCTGAGTCCCCGCATTTTAGAGATATTTCGCAGAAAATTGAGCGTATTTCAAGTGGGTTAGTTGGCCATATGGGTGTGGCAGCACAAGAAATTGGCACAGAGACACGAATTGCATTGAACGGCGATGAAGCGTTCGTTATGGCGAGTACTTTTAAGGTAGCGGTTGCTGTCACGTTGCTCGACCGTGTTGATCAAGGTCAGATTAAACTGTCTGATTTAATCGATATTTCGCCAGAAATGATGGTGGCTGGACCTAATCCGATTGTGCAGAATTTTGTCCATCCTGGTGTTAAGTTGTCTATCGCAAATCTGATTGAAGTAATGATCACAGAGAGCGACAACACCGCAGCAGATATCTGTCTTAAACTTGCAGGCGGTCCCGCAGCGGTAACAAAAAAATTGAGAAGTATCGGGATTTTAGAGCAAAGAATCGATCGCTATGGCGTTGAGCTGTTGCAGGATTTCTACGGATTGCCGACGAGAGGGTATGCTTCCGCCGTTGTCGAGGCCGTGACTAAAGACCCTACATTACTCGCAAGAATACCGAATAGAAATATTGAGTTCGAAATAGATCCTCGGGATCAAACTACCCCAAACGCTATGTTAGATTTGCTACTGGCAATTGATAGCGGAGAAGTGTTGGGAAACAAAAGCCGCGAATTTCTTCTGGCGTCAATGTCTCGCACCCGCACCGGTGGCGCGCGTTTGAAAGGACTTCTGCCAAGAGGAGCACTGGTTGCGCACAAAACGGGAACCCTTGGGGGTGTTGCTAATGACGTAGGTTTTATAACACTGCCCGATGGTCGACGTTTTGCGATTGCAGTCTTTACCAAAAGCAGTGCAACACCTGAAGATGATCGAGAGCGAGCCATTGCAGAAGTAAGCCGGACAATTTATGACAATTACTATTTAGAGTAATGTTAGTAATAAGTGCAGAGTTCCACTGACCTGTTGGCAAGAATTAACGAAGTGTTGTTTTTAGAAAAGGTAATGATGGTAAAAAAAGCAACCAAGTTATAACGACATTTTGGACAGCTTTTACGGTAATTTTGATAACGAAGAACCCACTTTAGTGTTATTGTCTTGGCATCAAATAAATTAAAATTACCACCAGTAAATAATAATTAGTGGCCAAAACAGGCACGCCCAATAACTAAAATAATAACTGGAGCAGTCGTTATGCAAGCCGCCAAGACAACAGAATCAAAAAGGGGTGAAACCCCGCTCGTGGGTAAGTACATTCGGTTGCTGACCGCAGCCATACTTGCCAGCGTCAGTTTGGTTAGCCAAGCAACCACGGTGATTCATGCGGGACAGCTAATCGATGTTGTCGAGGGGAAAGTGCTTAATGAACAGTCCATCATTATCGATAACGGTCGCATTACTGCAGTAGAATCGGGTTTTGTCGAGAGAGCATCGGCCACGGTCATTGATTTAAAAGACGCCACTGTCATGCCGGGTTTTATGGACATGCATGTACACCTAGACGGTGAGTTAAATCCGCCCACAAGCTACAGTGCTAATTTTTATATGAACTCTGCCGACGTTGCATTGCAGTCTACTGTTTATGCCAAACGCACATTAGAGGCGGGCTTTACCACCGTGCGTGACTTGGGTTCGGGGGATATTGAGGCGAGCTTTGCGCTGCGCAATGCGATTAATCGCGGCTATGTTGTCGGCCCGCGTATTTATGCGGCAGGTAAAGCTATTGCAACCACTGGCGGCCACGGCGATCCGACCAACGGTATTCGAGAAGATTTGCGCGGTGATCCGGGTCCGAAAGACGGTGTCATGAATGGTTCAGAGGAGGCCTACAAGGCCGTGCGTCAGCGTTACAAAGATGGCAGCGACGTAGTCAAACTGACCGTGACGGGCGGTGTTCTGTCGCTGGCCAAAAGTGGTGACAACCCACAGTTTACCGAAAACGAACTCGAGGCTGTGATGGCTGCGGCAAAAGACTACAACTATGTCGTGGCTGTGCACGCTCACGGTGCTGAAGGAATGAAGCGCGCGATCCGAGCTGGTGTCGATTCAGTCGAGCATGGCACCTACATGGACGAAGAGGCCATGAAACTCATGAAACGCAAGGGTACATGGTACGTGCCGACTATTTCAGCTGGAGAGTGGGTTGCTGAGCTAGCCACGCAAGAGGGCAAGTTGCCTGCGGTCGTGCGGCCAAAGGCTGCGGCTATTGGGCCGCAAATTAGTGCTACTTTCGGCAGGGCCTATCGCTATGGCGTTAAGATTGCTTTTGGAACTGATGCGGGGGTCTCGCCCCATGGTGCAAACGGCAAAGAGTTCACCTTCATGGTTGCGGCAGGTATGCCGCCGATGGCCGCTATTCAGTCGGCTACTGTGAATGCGGCAGAGCTACTGCGGGTCAGTGATGAGCTGGGCCGAATTGCCGCTGGATATCACGCCGATATCGTCGCTGTTCGCGGTGACCCATTGGCCGATATCAGTGTCCTTGAATCGGTAGATTTTGTCATGAAGGGCGGTGAAGTATTCAAGCAACGGTAAGAGTGCCTTGAATGATTTCTCGTTTATTTTTTTGGTGATTACATCATTCACGAATCCGTGTGTGGCTACGCAGTGAAAATTGACCCCCTAGCGCCTAGTCCTGTTAGAGGTTAACCTAACTGAACAAAGCCACAGGGGTATGCCACTATGTTGATTAAGAGAATCTCTCCAAGCGACTGTAAAGAATCGGATGTAACCGATGAGCGTATTTATCTCGGTCGACGCGAAATTATTAAAGCGATGGGTTTTTTCGGCGCGGGTAGTTTGCTGGCATCATCGGCAGCGAGTGCGGGGATTTTGGACATCTTTGGTGAACAGCCACAATCGAATTTGTTTCAACATTCTGCCCTCGACTACAGCCCTGCGGGTGCGTCTGCGGAGGAACTGACGCCAGAAGCTAAGATCACCGGTCACAATAATTTTTACGAATTTGGTGTTGAAAAGCATCAGCCTGCCGAGCTGGCCCAATCGTTTAAAGTGAATCCTTGGCAGTTAAAGATTTCCGGTGAAGTGGAAAATCCGTATACCCTTGATTATGACGACCTTCATACAACGTTCTCTTTGGAAGAGCGTATTTACCGGCTTCGCTGTGTTGAGGCTTGGTCGATGGTGGTTCCTTGGATTGGGTTTTCCTTGGCGGAGTTAGTAAAAAAGGCAAAGCCAACATCGCGGGCGAAGTACCTAGCTTTTGAAACACTCTATGACCCCGATCAGATGCCGGGGCAAAAAAGTCGCCGTCTGGGCGGCGGTATCGATTATCCGTATATCGAAGGATTGCGTATCGATGAGGCGATGAACCCTCTGGCGCTGATGAGCGTTGGTCTCTACGGTAAAACCTTGCCTCCTCAGAACGGCGCGCCGGTTCGGTTAGTCGTGCCGTGGAAATACGGGTTTAAAAGTATAAAGTCGATTGTTGGCATTAAGTTTGTCGAGAGAAGGCCCCCAACGACGTGGAATATTCTAGCGCCGAACGAGTATGGGTTTTACGCCAATGTGAACCCAGCGGTCGATCATCCGCGGTGGAGTCAGGCCAGTGAACGGCGCATTACTAGCGGCGGCCTTTTTGCACAAAATCGAATTCCTACGCTGCCTTTTAACGGCTACGGTGAGCAAGTCGCCGAGATGTATCGTGGCATGAACCTGAGAAAATATTACTAGCGTCATGGCCATAAAGGTCCCACGAAAGTGGATTCCCATTCTCAAGGCGCTAGTGCATTTTGCGGCGCTGTATCCCCTCATCAGTCTCTATTACGCGGCTTTCCAAGATCGCTTAGGCGGCGATCCTGTAGAGGCGGTTATTCATTTTACTGGTATTGGTGCGCTTAATTTATTGTTGTTAAGTCTACTTTTAAGCCCGCTTGCTAAGAAATTGCAGATGGCTTTTTTGATTCAGTTCAGGCGTATGATTGGGCTTTATGCGTTTGTCTACGGGTTATGCCATGTGCTGAATTTTTTGTTTTTTGAAGTGCAGTTTGATCTGCAGCTCTTTGTCGATGAAGTGTTTAAGCGACCCTATATCACGGTGGGTATGGCAGCATTTTTGTTGCTTTTGGCGCTGGCAGCTACCTCTACACACAAGATACGGCGCAAGATGCGAGAGCGCTGGCAGACGCTGCACAACTTTAGCTATCTGATCGCATTGTTGGTCGTGATTCACTTTTATTGGTCGGTGAAATCCGAGGTTGTCGAGCCGCTACTTTACGTTTCGGTCTATGTTGCTTTACTGGCCTTGCGCCGTCACAAGCTGCAGAGTTGGGTAAGACGAAAGCATAGCCTGAACAAGTCGTAGCGGGATGCAACGGAAAAAGTGTTGAACTATTTCCAGTACCGCGGGTTTAGATTCCAGTACCGCGGGTTTAGGTCGTTTGTAGGGATAATCTGAGATTCATAAAGAAAATTTATACCTTGAAATAGCCGCATAAACTGGCGATGATCGGCGCACACTTTGTCTTCAATGGCACACTACGATGATAAAACAGATACAGGCATTTTTGACATCACTGGCGATCGCCACGTTTTTACTGGTCACCCACACCACCATAACCAATCTTATCTGGCTCAACAGCATTAATATGCCTGTGGATTTGGGTGTTGTTGTCTCAAGCATTACCACTGATTTGGTCGGCATGAATTTCAGAGGCGCCTTTCCGGCTATTGGCCTGATTTTTGTTGGGCTGCTCGTCGCTTTTGTCACGGCGCGGGTGATTTCCATTTGGAGTGGGATGAAGAAAACCTATCTTTACGCCTTGGCTGGTGGTGTCGCTTTGCTCGCCATAGTGGTTTTAATGCCCTTGGCTTTTTATCACCTAGATTTAATTGCCGGCGCTCGCACATTGGCGGGTAAGGCTTATCTTGTTTTTGCTGGAATGATTGCTGGCTACTATTTTGGTGGCCACCCTCGCAGTGGAGGTTCTAATGAAATTAACTAATGTGCGATTTTTGTGGGCGAGCTTATTTTTTTGCAGTGGTTTGGCAGCGAGCAGTGACGACAGTATTCAGGTTGACGTTCTTGCAGAGGGGTTAGACCATCCGTGGGGCATGGCATTTATCTCTAATGAGGAAATATTACTGACTGAGTTGTCGGGAAATCTCCGGCGCTTGTCTAACGGCGTTTTAAACCCTGCGCCTATTGCCGGAGTGCCGGCAGTAATGTACGCGGGGCAGGGCGGGTTGTCGGAAGTGTTGTTGGATCCTAACTTTGCAGAAAATGGATTGTTGTATCTGTCATTTTCAGCTGCTGATACAGATTTGCCAAAACTCAACCGCCTGAATGTTATTCAAGCGCGTCTCGATGACAATACGCTTGTCGATCACAAAACCATTTTTCAATCTGACCCTCCTCGCAAAACTGCGGCGCACTACGGTGCTCGGTTAGCGTTTTTAGCTGATGGGACCTTGCTGATTACGTCGGGAGACGGTTTCAATTATCGCGAGATGGCGCAGGCGTTAGATAACCATTTTGGCAAGATTTTGCGGATTAACAGTGATGGCAGTGTTCCAGAGGATAATCCCTTCAGAAACACGCCCGGTGCGCTGCCGGAGATTTGGTCTTACGGCCACCGAAATTTACAAGGATTAGTGATTGCCGATGACGGCACAGTGTACGAGCACGAGCACGGCCCCAAGGGTGGCGATGAGCTCAACGTGATTAGGCCGGGAGACAACTATGGTTGGCCGGCCATCACCTATGGTGTCGATTATAGCGGTGCCATGATTTCGCCGTTTACCGAGCAAGCCGGTATGGAGCAGCCGATAAAGTACTGGGTTCCATCAATCGCGCCCGCTGGCATGACGCTTTATAACGCAGATATGTTTCCACAGTGGAAGGGCAGTTTGTTGATTGCTGCCATGGTTCCCGGCGATGTTAGGCGTATTGAAATTCAGGACAACAAGGCAGTGAACGAAGAGGTCTTGTTCAGTGAGTTTGGTCGCATTCGCAACGTTGCAGTAGCACCCGATGGTAGCGTGATTCTTGCAACTGACGGTGCGAATGGCAAGTTGATACGGGTCAGCGCAAAAGGCTTAAATCCCGAAGTGCCAACCGGTGAAGTTGACCAATAAATGCATCTCGCGCGCATCTCGCCATTTGAGTTGCGCGAAGGCGTCACTGAGCTGTAAGGCGTCTAGAAAATCTTGTTAATAAAACAAGTGTTATAAAGGCGCGTTAGCGAGCGCCTGCGTATTCTGGCTTCTCTGCTAAAATGCGTTTGTGTATGCGGGATTTTAATGAGAGTTAACGTGGCAAAAAAAACCGATTCTGAATATCTGAGCACTCTTGAGCGAGGATTGCGTGTTATGCGCTCGTTTAGTGCTGCGCGCTCTGAAATGACTATTTCGCAAGTTGCTGTGCAGACGAATTTAAATCCAGCGGTGGTGCGGCGATGTCTGCATACCCTGGAGCAGCTTGGTTATATTGCCAAACGCAATAACTTGTTTTCTCTCACGGCAGAAGTGCTAACGTTTGGAACCCATTATGTCGAGTCTGCGCATCTTGAGACATCGGTGCGGCCCCATTTGCAACGGGTGCGTGACTTGGTCGGTGACAGCTCATCAATGGCGCTGTTATCGCGAGGGGAAGTGTTGTATTTGGTGCATGTTTCCACAGATCGCCGGGTGCAGCTAGATGCAACGGTGGGCACGCGGTTTCCCGCTTACAATACATCCATGGGTAAAGTCTTGCTGACAAGCTTATCGCTGGCGGAAATCGAGCATTTTTGTGAGCGCGTAAGTTTTGTTAAGAGTACGGATAAAACCATTACGGACCCAGCCATTTTGAAGGATGTACTTCTCCAGGTATCCAAAAACGGTTATGCAACGGCACTTGATGAGTTGGACTACGGCATCATCTCGGTGGCGGTCCCGATTACTGATGAACTGGGTCGAGTGATTGCGGCAATTAACTGCTCAACCTCTACATCGCGGGTGTCGCTGGACGACATGATGGCGAGCCGGCTGCCCATTTTGCGTGAAGCGGCTGCCGCTATTGGCGCCGAAATCCGCTCAAGTCCAGCACTCGCAAGGGCGATGACAATTTCGTCGATTCTTGAGTAACTTTCCTGCACGACGCAAGCCGCTGATGCTGTTAAAGGCAAAATTCCCGAATAGCGTCTGCCACTGGTTGACTATGGCTTAATACGGCCATATGTCCAGCCCCGGGAACCACGACTGAACGGTGCGTTGAGCTGCGTGAAATATACTGGTGTGCCAGTTCTATTCGCGGAGGTGCTTCATATTCGCCGTTAATAAAGAGCGTTGGAATTTGCGCTTTAACTAACTGCGCATACACATTTTCATCAAACGTAAAATTATGACCCGCCTCGATCGTCAGATCGTTTGCGTAATAGTGCTCGGTGATAGCGCTTAAATGCGCTTTTGCCTGAGCGTCCATGCCGAGACAGCAATAGGGGTGTTGCAGCCACTCCCGTCGCAGCGCAGTTATTTCGCCAGCCAGCGCGAGGGATTTGAAGTGCTGAAGATCGATAGCGTGATGATCGATGGACTCTGCAATGAAGCCATCCATCACGCCACCGCAAATAATCAGCTTTTGCACATTCGCGGGCGCCTGGCTGGCAAATCGTGTCGCGATGCGTGCGCCTTGACTAAAGCCGAGAATAATGACTTTTTCGCGACCAATTTCGGCGACCAGTTGCGCAGCAACAAGATGTTCCTGCGCGAGGTTGGGCGCAAGCGAAGAGGCGCCGTAGCCAGGTCGGTCGTAGCTGTAGATATCGAATTCTGCGTTAAGAGCCATGCGCAATTCGTCAAAAATGCGCTGGTCCTGCGCCCAGCCATGAATTAACAGCAGCGCTTGACCTTGTTCGTTACCTGATCGACGAAGTCGCGTTGGCTGTGCTGTGTCAGATGTGCGCATAATGAGCGTACTCTTTGCCTATTCGGGCCTGTAGTCCACTGCGTCTTGCGCACCTTGCCACATGGCATGAGCTGCGGGATTCTGCATTTCCTCAGCGATATGGCCCACGAGTCCTGCGCAGCGGGCGGTGAGGACAATCCCCCTCATCATTTGCGACGGAATACTCGCTTCGGCCAACACGGCGCCAATAGCAGCGCTGATATTAGTGACCAATGTTTTGCCGGTTTGTTCGCAGAGAACCTGCTCTAGTAAGCGCATTAGACGCAGGTAGTCACCGCTGCTGCCAGACCGTTCAGCAATTTCGAGTAATCGCTCAACTCGTGGATCGGTATCTTTATGAATGGGATGGCCAAAACCTGGCAGGGGCTTTTTCTGCGCGCGGTGCTCCTGAATAATCAGAATTGCTTCGGCTTTGGCGTCTGCTGCTGCGTGCATGCGCTCAAGCAGCTGACCGCAGGCGCTCGAGGTTCCAGCATAGCGATCGCCCACGCCAAGTAAGCCCGCAGCGATAGCGCCTTGATAGCTTTCTGGTGCGCCATAGTGGGTGAGTCGTGAAACTACGGCTGAAGGCACGAGGCCGTGCTCCATAATGGTCACCATTACGCTATTAATAAGCTTGACCTGAACTGGGTTGGGGAGCTTGCCCAGGGATTGGTAGAGAAAGGCGGTGATAAAATCCATCTCCCCGATAATTTCGGTGACCAGATTCTTACCTCTCACCTCAATATCATCTGCAGTAAATCCGCATATAGTTGTCGTTCCGCGTTGAGTGTTCGCAGCCATTCTATTCCCCCTGAGTGAACCAAATTTGCAATGTTAGAGTATCACAGGCATAGTTATTTCGTATAACGAAAATGTTTTCGATAATCGAAAAAAGTCGTCAATAAAATAAAAATATAATAAATTAATAAGAGGCGTTGTTATGAAGTATTTTTCAAAATCTCTCCTGGCAGTAGCTATTATCGCGCCAATCTATGTGGCACCTGTCAGCGCTCAGCCAGTACTGGAAGAAATTGTTGTTTCAGCTCGCAAGAGAGCGGAGTCACTCGAAGACAGTCCAATTTCTGCAACGGCCTTTACTGAGGACGCTATTCGCCAAGCGGGTATTCAATCGGCCCAAGACTTTGTCAATCTGACGCCTAATGTGACGTTAGTGCAGACGCAGAACGCAGGCAACTCATTCCTTAATATCCGCGGTGTTTCACAGGCGCGCAACAGTGAAATGAGTGCTGCGGTCTTAATTGATGGCGTACTGATGTCGAATCCGGCGCAGCTCAGCCAGCAGTTGTTCGATATTGAACAGGTTGAAGTGCTCCGTGGTCCGCAGGGTGCGCTCTATGGCCGCAATGCCATTGGTGGTGCAATTACCATCACAACGAAAGCGCCATCCGATGAAATGGAAGGGGTTCTTGAAGTTGGTGCTGGCTCGGGCGGATCTAAAAATGTCCGAGGATCGATTTCAGGCCCAGTGGGTGAAAGCAATAATGTTCACTACCGTTTGTCGGGCTCGTTTACAGATACAGACGGCCACCTTAAAAATACTTACCTGAACGAGATGGCCGATCCAGCGACGGACCAGTCTCTGCGCCTGCGTCTGAATTGGGACGTGAGCGATGATCTCTCCGTGGACTTCAGACTCAGCCACTCGGCGCTTGAAACCCAAGCGCTCTATTTTGTCATCGACGCTGAGGCTGACGACACAGACTTAGATATTCGCGTAAATAACCCCGGCAACAACGAGCGCAACTTCCTCAGCTCTTCTCTAAAAGTCGAGTGGGACACAGGTGGCGGCACGTGGACATCTATTACCGCTTATGATGACCTTGATGAAGTCCTTTCTGGCGACCAGTTTAGCTTTACTCCGCGAGCTGAATCGTACTTTAACTATGACGCATTCGGTCAATATATTGCGTTTCTGACGGGCGATGATGTCACTGACTTAAGTCAGAATCAGTACCTTGAAGTTCAGTCGCTGTCTCAAGAAATCCGCTACACCTCTCCTGAAGATCAAGACATAAAGTACATCGTCGGCGCCTATGCGATATCCACTGATCGCTATATCTCAACCGGTAATCAGATTGACCGTGGTTTGGGCGTTTTTGATGTGTACAAAACGTTCCGTCCGTCCATCTTCCTTGACACGACTGACCCGTCTCCACAGCTCAATATTCTCGCTGATAGCCAGGACAACTTTGCGTGGGCTGTTTTTGGCCAGATGTCGATGGATCTGAGCGAAACTGTCGAGTTGTCGGCCTCGGTTCGCTACGACCGCGATACTCGTGAAAACACAACAGAGACTCCAGCGCTCTATAACACTTCAGGTTTGGACCTGCAGTTTGGCGAATCGCGTAAAGAGTCTTGGTCTGAAGTGCAGCCTAAACTCACGTTGCGCTGGCAGCCTGAAGAAGACACAACCTACTACGCTGACTATAGCCGCGGCTTCCGCAGTGGCGGCTTCAACCAGACAGGTGTAGGTGAAGCAGTTCCAACTGCTGGGGTGTCGGATGTGTTTGATGCTCAGGTTGCTGAGACGTTTGAGGTTGGCGCCAAGTCCTTCTTTATGGATCGCCGAGTCAGTGCCTCGATTGCGCTCTACTCAACGGATTTTGACAATGCCTACTTCTTCCTTTTTGATCCGGGCACGAGCACGCAAAACCTTGGCTCAATTGATGAAGTGACCTACACAGGTCTCGAGCTGGAAGCGACAGCATTGATTAGCGATACGCTGAGTGCCTACATCGGCATCGGTCTCACCGATTCAGAGATCAAGAAAGCGGCCGACCCAACTCACGTTGGCAATCAGGCGCCATTGGTCTCTGAGAGCACCGTCAACGTAGGTGCAACTTATCGTCGCAACACCGACTTGTTTGGTGGCGCAGCAGATTTCATCGGACGCTTTGATTATCAGTACACCGGTGAGACTTGGTGGGAGCCAGGCAATATCACCAGTCGCAGCCCAGTGACAGTCGTCGATTTCCGCGTAGGTCTTGAAGCTGAAGATGACTGGTCATTGATGCTGTGGAGCAAAAACGCCTTTGACGAAGAATATAATACTGAATTCTCTCCAGGCCCAGCGCCAGGGTACAACTTCCTTTGGAAGGCGCTACCCAACCGTTGGGGTGTTGAGTTTATGAAGCGTTTCTAAGATAGGAGAATAAAAGAATGACGGCGCAATTACAGATAAAAAGTGCACTGCATCACAACGCCTATGTCACCAACGACATGCCGGCTGTGCGCGAATTTTACGAAGAAGTGATTGGTTTTCAGTTAGCTGCCACTTGGTGTGAAAAAGCAGATCTGTTTGGTAAAGAACGTATTTACATGCACTGCTTTTTCGATATTGGCAATGGCTCGGCACTGGCATTTTTCCAGTTCCGCGATCCTGAAGACCATGCAGAGTTTGGGCCAGAATTGGCCCACTCAGCGTTCCGTCACCTTGCGATGGTTGTCGATAAAGACACTCAAGATGGCATAAGAGACCGTTTGGCTGCTGCAGGTTATGCCGCGCCAGACACCTATATTCTCGATCACGGCTACTGCTATTCACTTTACGTCAAAGACCCAGCCGGGTTGCTAATTGAGTTTACCGTGGATCACGAAGATGCCGACGCTATCAATGCTCAGAAGAAGATAGACGCACATGCCGACTTGGCCCGTTGGTTAGGCGGAGATCACACACCAAACAATGACCAGTTTCATCGATAAGGAAAAATTATGAGAGTCGCAGTTGTCTACCATTCAGGCTATGGACACACACAGCGCCAAGCGCAAGCGGTCGCCGATGGCGTCAATGCAATCGCAGGCGTAGAAGCAGATCTCGTGTCAGTGGATGAACTCACTGACACAGAATCCGCGGGTTGGGGCGTGCTCGACAAAGCAGAGGGTATTATTTTCGGGTCGCCGACTTACATGGGCTCAGCGAGTGCCGCTTTCAAAGGCTTTATGGACGCGACATCGTCACGTTGGATGACGCAGAGCTGGGCTTGTAAAATTGCCGCAGGCTTCACTAACTCTGGCTCGCAAAATGGCGACAAGCAAAACACCTTGGTGCAGTTTTGTACCCTTGCCGCTCAGCATGGCATGGTGTGGGTCAATCTCAATCTAATGCCTGGCAATAACCATTCTGCCGGTTCTAGAGATGACCTCAACCAGTTAGGTGCTTCACTGGGCGCAATGGCACAGTCGAATGTTGACGTCGGTGCCGATGTTGCACCGGGCGAGTCTGATCTAAAGACCGCTGCAGCCCTAGGTGAGAATGTTGCTAAAGCAGTACTTCGATGGAATAAACATTAACTTTCCGGTTTAACCGAATCGCCTAAAGGTAACGCTATGATGTATGACGCTGCTGTGGAAACACGGTCGGTAGAGGAGCAATATGCCCGCGATAATGAGCTGTTCAAGAAACAGCTGGGCTATTTGCTGCAGCATTCCGAATTTTATAAGCATAAGCTTGCCGCTGCTGGGATAACCGACGCGCAACAAATTAACGGGCTTGAAGATATAACACGCTTGCCGTTTACCGAGAAAGATGAAATACGCGCAACGCAAGCAGCCTGTCCGCCCTATGGCGCACACCTTGCTGTAGACCCTTGTAAATTACGTCGTGTGTTTAGCACCAGCGGCACGACCGGAGTACCCTGTTACCTTGGTCTGACCCAGCTTGATTTAGACATGTATGCAACCAATGTTGCGCGTGGATATACGGCTGCCGGATTTCGCCCAGGTCAGTCGGTGGTGGTGGGCTTTAACGCGGGCCCTTTCGTTGCCGGTGGGGTGTATTACGGTTTTGATAAAATCGGTTGCAACGTTATCCCTGTGGGTACGGGCAACACAGAGCGGATGGTTACTGCGATTCAGCGTCTTGGCGCGACGGGTGTTAGTTGCACGCCTTCCTACGCGCTCTATTTGATTGAATGGTGCCGTGACAACAATATTGCTCCAGAGTCTTTAGGCTTAAAAAATATGATTACTGCCGGCGAACCCGGTGGCGGTGACCCCATGATTCGCAAACAGATAGAGTCCGCGCTCGGGTGTCGAGTACGTGAATCGATGGGCATTGGCGACATTTCACTGTCAGTCTGGGCCGAAGATGACGACGGCAATGGTATGAATTTTATGGCCAGAGACTTCGTCCACGTTGAACTTATCGACAGTGAGACAGGCGACCCCATACCGTGGGTAGACGGTGCTCAAGGCGAGCTGGTTTACACCGCTCTGCAGAGACAGTCTATGCCACTGCTGCGCTTCAGAAGTCGCGATCATGTCGTGGTCAATATGAAAGAAAACCCAACCGGCAGAACCGGTCCGAGAATTCGCTGTATTGGGCGAACAGATGACATGTTGATTGTCCGTGGGGTCAATTTCTTTCCGACAGCACTGCGTTCAGTCTTAGAAAAACACTCGCAGACAGTGTCGGGAATGTTTCAAGTACAGCCATCGGTGAAAGGGGTGTCACAGCCGTCACCACTGCCAATCTCAATTGAGTTAGGCAAAGGCGTTGAGGTGCCACCAACGGATTTAGCGAATAGCATCAAGCGTGAAATTCGTGAGCGACTATTAGTAACTTCTGATATTAAACTGGTCAACTATGGTTCTATGCCACGAGAGACCTATAAGTCTAAGCTCGTCGATTTTAGCCAAGCGGTATAGACGATTAACAGGCTGCTCGGCTTGTTAGTTAGCCTGTCCACCAAGGCCTCATGAAAATGAGGCTTTTTTTATTCTTTTGAAGTCACGCGCTTCTTTTAAGCGTGTTCATGAACCCATTGAACGCATTCTTTTTGCTTAGGTAAGCGGATTGCCGCAGTCTTGCATGGGTAAGGTATTCAAACCAATACACCCTGGTGTTTAAGGATTAATATGTTAATGGTTACTGTGTTTTCTCGTTGCAGCGCACTCTTTTGCAAAGCAAAAACTGTCTGCAAATATGCGTTAATTATTTGCTGCGGTCTAGTGATCGCCGGCTGCGGAGGCGGCTCTTCAGCGGTCGATGAGCCGGAGGAGAATACGTCGGGGACTGTGCCGCCCGTGGTGGAGGAGCCCGTCGAAGAGCCAGAGGTCATTACTGTTCCCTATGACATGCCTCGCGACGGGCGAATAGAAGGTGTGCACATTTGGCAATTACCCGATTCGCCTGAGGGAGACCGCCCCGATCAGTGTTGGCTTGCCGTTGGCTCTGATGCCACGGGAGAAATTTATATATCCGGACACGATCATCAAACCAATTCTATGCTCTACCGTTTGTACCAAGCGGACAACAGCCTGCGCTGGATAGGCGACGCGCGCACTGCGTCGCAAGAGGCTAACAATTGGCAGGCCAATGAAACGGCACAGAAGTTTCATACCAGGCCGATAAACCTCAATGGCAACGTTTATGTCGCCACCCTCGACAGTTCAGACATGAACAACAGCTACCTGAACACCAGAGGATTTCATTGGTACGGTTACGCTATCAGTGAAAACAGATTTATCGATTTAAGCGCCACAGAGCCCAATGGCGTTGGTTCGCCGACATTGCAATTGGCGACTATTCAAAAAGATCCGCGCAATAATCTTCTCTATGGCATGTCGATTCCTGAAAACAAACTCGTGCGTTACGACATCGCCAAGGCTCAGACAACGGTGCTTGGTAAACCATCGGCATGGACGAATTTTTTCTATACCAATCGCTTTATGTGGGTTGACTCTCGCGGGCGTGTCTATATCACTGGTGGGTCGTCAAGAGCGCAGTGGAATCAAGGCGAGCCCCGAGCGGTGTTTAACCATGTCTGGTATTACGATCCCGTCAGCGGATTTGGTGAACTGCCTAATTTTGCATTGCAGGGTCCGAATGCCATGGAAGTGGGTCAGTGGGATCGAACGCACGCCAACCTCTACACCAGTGATGATCAGGGGAATATCTATCGGTTTAATGACGCGTCTGCGAGCTGGAAATTTTTGGGCCGCCCCGATTTTTCCGCGTCGCTAAAGACATGGGTGTTCCAGCTTTCGGCTGATGAGAAAAAAATCTACATAGGGCTGAGTGACGGTTCTAGGCCCAATGCGATTTATGAATATGATATCGCGACGGGCAGTTCCTACGAGTTAGCAAAAATAAGCGATCTCGACGATGTTGCAGCAAACGAAAACTTTATTACTGGCTATGACTCTTGGGACAGCCGAGGCAATTTTCATATCGCCAGTTTCAGTATGTACGACGGCGACAATGTTTACATGATCGGCATCAACCCCGTAAAGCTTAAAGTGGCCAAGGGTATTCTGACGGAACTGGTCGAGGTGACTGCGGCTGCGCAAGGCGCCACGGTGACAGTGTCTAGAAATAGTGCCGGTAGTGCGGCCTTAGATGTGTTGTACGAAGTGCGTGGAATGGATGCCAGCGGCGCGTGGATTGCCACCACCTATGGCAGCCTGAACTTGCCGGCAAACCAAACCAGTCTCACAGTGAATGCGAGCAGCTTGCAAGGCCCCGCGGGGGTGGCAAGCCGGTTATTTGTCTTGATCGCTGACGGTAATCAGTATGTCATTGATGAAACTGCTACCGCAGGTATTTCAATTCCCAATTAGTGGGCTTTGTCCGTGTATTGCCAATACGCCGATAAACTGTCACATTGTTCACCGGAAGTCTTAGATCAAAGCGCCGATTGGCGACGACGAGAAAGGTAATGAAAGCGGCCGACTATTTATCAAAAACAGAGCGTCAGGAAATCACGCGCCGCAGTGACTGGCTGGCGGCGCGCATGCTATTGACCAATTGGTTGATCGTGTGGGGCGCATTTTTACTCGCGTATTATTGGACCAATCCATTAACGATACTGATCGCGCTATGCCTGATTGCAGGTCGGCTTTTGGGTATCGGTGTGATTATGCACGAGTGTGGACACAATAGTTTTTTCGCGACGAAACGGCTTAATCGCTTTTTTGGCCAATGGTTTGCGGGCAAGCTTGTCTTCGATAATCTGCACCCCTATGCGGAAGGGCACAAACAGCATCATCGCTTGGCAGGCACAGAGCACGACACAGATCGCACCAACTACAATGCCTATCCGATTGAACAAGCGCGATTAAAAAGAAAGATAACACGTGATTTAACGGGTCAAACCGGTGTGCGTTTTTTCGCGCAAAAAATACGTGCCACCGCAGAAATTTTTAGTGCAGATCCTGAAAAGCGCCGGTTGGCCAAGCCGTATATCAGCATGTGGCTGACACAGTTAGCGTTTATTGCGCTGCTCCATTTTACCTTGAGTGCTTGGTTGTATCTGCTCTGGTTGGGATCAACGCTAACACTGTATATGCTGGTTAGTCGCGTGCGACAAATTGCCGAGCATGCCGCGGTTCCCAATGCACTCGATCTTGATCCTCGAATGAATACCCGTACCACTTACGCCAATTTTTTTGAGCGCCTCTTGGTTGCTCCCAATAATGTTAATTACCACCTTGAGCATCATTTGATGGCGTCGGTCCCCGCCTATCGGTTAAAAGCGTTTCATCGGTTACTTAAAGAGCGCGGCGCTTATCGCGAGACAAAAATTTTTGCCAGTTACGCCGACGTGCTGCGACACGTGACCACCCTACCCACAGAGCGTCCCGATCCCCAGCTGGCATATTGATTGGGGCGATTGGTGCGATTGATGTGTATTGATGTGTATTGATGGGTGTGATTCCCATCTGCTTGCGCCTCCGTTAATTGATCCAGATTCCGTTAGTCACCTGACAGTCGATGGCATCCAGCGCCATGTGAATTATCAGACCAAGACCGAGCAAACGGGTGCGCGGTATTGCGCTTAAGAGCCCATAAAAAGCAATAAATCCGAGCTGATGAAGCGGATGAAATCCAATACTGCAGCGCGTTGGATCGTAGATTGGATCGGCAAGTAAATGATCTACATCCACCAGCATGGTAGCGATCAGAATCAGATAGGCAACTCGCCAGTGCTGTCGGTAGAAGAGGCCGACCAACAGCGCGGGAACGACAAAATGTAAGGCTAGATGAAACACGCTTTTTTTTTACACTCTTGTTGTGGGTTGTGGGTTGTGGGTTGTGGGTTGTGCGGGTACGAGGCCAACTAAATCAAACATTTGTCGCCGGTGACGATGCGTCAATCGCCCGCACAAATGCCTCATAGTGCCCGACAACCTCTGCCGGCGCTTCGACCTGAGGGTAGTGGCCAATGGAGGGCAACTCCGCCAAATAATCGAGACGGCAGCTGAGTGCCTGATAGCGCGCCACCATGTGTGAGCCCGAGACAGGGTCGACAGAGCCATTGATCAGAGCGAGAGGAACAGAGGATGTCTGCAGGGCCGAGACCCATCGTTCGCGGTGTTTTTTCCGATCATTGATATAGGTAATCAGATTGTGAAACACATGTTTACCATGGTTCACATTAATCAGCCACCAAAAGTCATTGAGCTCTTGTTCCGATGGCTTGGTTTCCGCACCAAACACCGAACTAAAGTTGCGGCGAAATTGGTTAAAATTTGATAAATGATTAATCAGCGCGCCAAACGGACTTAACAGCAGTTTTTGCGTGAGCAGTGCACGATGGGTTTCTGGAAACAAACCACCATTGAGGAAACAGCAGGAGAGCCATTGTCCCGCGCCGTTCCCGTCTAACTGCCGCGCCAACAACTCCTGCGCAACGGTGTCGCCGTAATCATGCGCTAAAACATGAAACCTATTGAGCTGCTTTGCATGAATCAGCGCTTCAACCACATCCGCTTGACCATGAATGGAATATCGATGGTTTTTGGGCTTGTCTGAAAAACCAAAGCCGAGCATATCTAAGGCGATTACTCGGAAATACGCGCGCAACTGCTGCCAGACAGGTTGCCAGTCCCAGCTGGAGGTAGGGAAACCGTGGATAAGCAGTAATGTGGGCTGCGCCGGACTACCTTCATCAACGACAAATATTGAGTGGCCCAAGAGAGTTATGTAGCCGCCTTGTGAGTGCCATTGTTGGGGGGCGGTCATGGATTGCGTCGCGCGGGTAGGCATAGCATCTATCTCATCGGTGCGGACAAAAAAAGTTGAGCGGGCATAGCGACTTAAATCGTAACTTGACGCTAATTTCGGGTTAGTGCAATACTCGGTTGTCAGGGGGCACAAGTCAACGCTATCAAAAAAATCGCTGCGCTATTGATAGAGATCGCTTCGCTTTGCCGCGCCGTAAAAATTAACAAGAACTTACAAAAATAAGAAGAGAATCCGAATGACAGAGGTTCATCCCGAACAGATCGACACACTGATCAAAAATGCCAAGATTTTTAACAACGGCGCCCCCGCGATAATCGAAGATATCGCGATTGCCGGTGGTCGCATTGTGGCTCGGGGCAAGCACCTAGACGACGCAGCGGCCAGTCGTGTCATTGATGCTGAGGGTCTCTGGTTAATGCCCGGCTTATTCGATATACACACTCACTACGACTTAGAGCTTGAGGTCGCGCCTGGGTTGCCAGAGTCAACCCGTCACGGCACCACCTCGGTGGTGATTGCCAATTGCAGTTTGGGTTTAGCCTACGGTTCGCAGCGCGACGGTACCAATGATCCCATTGTTAGCTGCTATGCTCGCGTTGAAAATATTCCCAAGTCGGTGCTAAAAAACTGCGCCGACAACATTGATTGGCAAACACCACAAGCGTATCTAGACCATTTAGAAACACTCAATTTAGGTCCCAATGTCGCGGTGCTTTTCCCCCACTCAATGTTGCGTATTGAAAAGATGGGGTTTGAGGGGAGTATTAGCCGCGATCCAACGCAGGCTGAACTCGAGTCCATGCAAAGCGCTCTGCGCGATGCGCTCAAGCAGGGTTACGTCGGTTTTTCTACCGATGCACTGCCATTCCACTATTTAGCCGCGCAACCCCATTGCGCGAAGACTATCCCGACGCAGTTTGCTAAATACCCTGAAATTAAAGCGCTTGCGCAGGTGGTTCGCGAAGAGGGTGGTTTGTGGCAGGCGACACCGCCAAAAGACAGCGTGATTGGCACCTTGAAAACGTTTTTACTCACCAGTGGCAAGCTCTACGGTCAGCCATTAAAGACAACCGTGGTTGCGGCGTTAGATGTTGCCAATAACTGGAAAATTTCTCTGATGACGCGGGTGCTGGCGCGCACGCTCAACTCAAAGTGGGTGGGCGGTGAATTCCATCTCCAAGCGCTCGGCGCTCCCTTTAAAATCTGGGCCGATGGCGCAGTGACCCCTATAGCAGAAGAGATACCCGAGCTGCGTCGATTGAATGAAACCGATCTTGAGGATCGCGCAGGACGCCGTGAGATTCTCAACGATGCGACCTATATTAAAGCGTTTAAAGCCATGTGGATGAAAGGAAAGCAGGGCTGGAGCGCGGCTCGATTGAAGCGCAAAATTAATTTGGAAGATTATGCGTTCAATCGCAATCTCGCCGATATGCAAGTAGAGCGTTGTCCTCAGAGTAACTGGCAGGGCATGAGTTTTCAGGCGGTCTTTGAGCGCGTGCTAGCGCTAAAAAATAATCTTCAAGGCGACGATATCAGTGCTGAAGAAAGAAGCCTTGTGCAACGTGACTTCTTTTGGATTGCCGACGAAGCGGATTTTGTGCTGCAAATGCTCAGGTCTTTCGATAATGATTTAACCTGGAGTACCGTAACCGCTAATCGTGATTTAAGCGTGGTGCGCAAACTATTAATGCACCCGCTTTTGCTGCCAGGCTTTAACGACAGCGGGGCGCATTTAACCAACATGGCATTCTACGATGTTAACTTGCGCAGCTTGCAATTGGCCGCACAAGGCGGTGATGCGGATGTTAGCTACATGGTTAAACGCTTAACGAAAGACGCAGCGGATGTTTTCGGTGTTGCAGGTGGCACGATTAACCTAGGCGATATCGCCGATCTTATTTTAGTTGATCCCAAAAAGCTTGCGGCCTACGACGGTGAGAAAAATGTTCAGCGCATCTACCGTGAAGAGTTCGCCCATGAACAGTTAGTTAATCGCTCGGATGATGTTGTTAAGCTGGTGATGATTGCCGGACAATCGGCATGGGAAAATAACGCGTTTAGCCCAGAGTTTGGTCAAAAACCCATGGGTCGTCTGTTGCGCGCTCAGCGTGCTAGCAAAGGCTAAAAAAACCGGCAGTCTAAAAGTTCTCGCCGGTGTGTCGTTAAAAAGCCTCCTTGCGGAGGCTTTTTTATCGCTGTCGAAAATGCATTAAAATGCATTAAAAGGCGCCTCTAGCTTCTGAAATCTGCCACACCCAGATAATCAATTTTGCCCAATGCAACGCCATTGTGGCGCAAAATATTGTAGGCAGTGGTGACGTGGAAAAACATATTGGGAAGTGCCCACAGGTTTAAATATTCAACACCAGTAAAGGTCAGCTCAATAGGTCCCGCAGGCATAACAATCTTTATGTCGGACGAAGCGTTAATTTTTTCCTCTGACAGAGTCAATAAATAGGCTTTTGTCGCGTCTATTCTTGCGCTCAGTTCGGCAAAAGTGGTTTCCGTGTCTTCGGTCGATGTGGGCTCATCACCCGACAGTCTAGCGCCAGCTCGCTTAACCATATCGCAGGCAATTTGTACCTGACGCGACAGTGGTAACATATTGGGAAACAATCGCTCGTTGATCAAAACCGACTCATCAATGCCTTGCTCGGTTGCGTAGGTGGCGCCTGCCGCAAGAATGCCCGAGAGATTATTAAGATAGCGCACAAAGACAGGGATGGAGTTGTTGTACATGGAAATTGACATGAATGGCCTCAGTATTTTTAGTAAGTGTTGATGTTAAGTTAAGCGGCTATCGATCGATCAGTAACGCATTAATCGCGAAAGATCCAAGCCAGTGCCCGCCTTCATAGCTGTCGCCAACGACGTTGGGCAAGGCAGAGTTAATGTGCAGATCGGCAACCTTTTTCAGGTGCGAAAATTCTGGGTACTGCTCGGCAAGGCCGTAAAAACCCCACGCTCTGCTAAAGTTTAGACCATCCAGATGAACAAGCTTGCCGTCACTGCGATCTGACACTTTACCCACGGTGAGCTCAAACGTCGGCGAACGCAGCTCTGGCAAAAACCCATCGAGCCATGTCAAGAATTGCGCTTGCGGTAAGATGCGGCGCATAAGGTCAACCTCTTCCAAACAGGGCGATAAAAAATCATAGCCACTCGGCTCCCAACTCAGCGGACAATTTTTGTCATTAGCGTAAAAATCGTTAGCGCGCTGCTGAATGGCTAATTGCAACGGCTTGTCACCAGCGTGAAGTGCATAGTCCCACGCAAAAGTGAGGCCGAATGCGGTATTGGCGTGTTCCCCGACGCGAATCGGGTAGCCGAGTTTTGGCAGGTGGGCGATATACATCGCAGACACCTCTTCCGCCAACGGTTTTAATGTCGCGGCCAGGGGCGCTGCTATGGGGTCGTCCCATGTTTCCAGTTCAACCATGAGCTTTAGTAGCCAAGCCCATCCATAGGGACGCTCCCACGCGGAATCGGTTTTAAAATAGGCGATGTCGGCGGCAATATTTGCGTCAGTGATGTGTCTCTGCAGAATGTCTCGGGCCTGTTCGTGGCCGCGCATGGTCGGAAATTCTTTGACAAGGCGCACCATAGACCAATGGCCATGCACAGCGGAGTGCCAATCAAAGCAGCCATAAAATGCCGGATGCAAACTGCGTGGCGACCGGAGGTCAGCGTCGCTATTCAGCATTTGGTTAAGTTTATTGGGATATTCGGTTTCGACACAGTGGAGCGGCAGTTGCAGCAAATTTTCAGCTTGTGGTTGCAGCAATGCTGGGCGAGAGGGAGCGCTGAGCGCAGGTCCCTGTTCAGAGGTCGTGTCGGAGCAAGCAGCAAGAGCACAACAACATAGCGCTAAAAAAAGTCCGCGACGCAGCGTTTGACGATCGTTTTGCATAAGGGGTTCTCTCAGTAGTTGAATCGTCTGTTGCGGTGCGACGTTCTTGATTTTTTTAACCTGTCCCTTGCGCGGTATAGGCTCTGTCCATGGATTCTGCGCTCTTTTCGACCTAGTATAAAATTAACCTGTGGGATTAGATATGCCCGGTATAATTTTCATGGTTGGTGGTTATATCGTTACTTGAATAGCCAAGCTGAGAGCAATAAAGTACTGTTCTCGATTAGGACGACAATGTGCTTAAAAAATACACCTAAAAAATGTCCCTAAAAATGCCAAACAAAAAAATACGCTCAACATAAGCCAATACTATTGGGCAGGCGTGGGTAGAAAACAAAAATACAGGAAAAACACTATGACTGAAGCATGGATTATTGACGCCTGCCGCACGCCCCGTGGTATTGGCAAAGTTGGCCGCGGCGCACTCACCGATATTCACCCGCAGCGCTTGGGCGCTACCGTGCTCAAAGCTCTGGCTGAGCGCAACAATGTAAACACTGCCGATGTCGCTGATGTGATTTGGGGCTGTAATGTTCAGCGTGGTCAGAATGGCAATGACATGGGGCGCATGTCAGCATTGGATGCGGGTTATGACATCACATCTAGCGGCGTTACCCTCGACCGCTTTTGTGGCTCAGGTATTACCACAGTAAATATGGCGGCTGCTTCAATTATGTCGGGTATGGAAGATCTTGTGGTCGCCGGTGGCTGTGAAATGATGTCTGGCTATGGTGGCATGAGTAGCGACCTGAGCCCATTTGTCGATTCGGGCAACAAACATCTGCGTGACATGTATGGGCAATCGCACCAGGGCATTTGCGCGGACACTATTGCCACCATCGAAGGCATTTCCCGGGAAGACCTCGATCGTCTGGCAGAAGTTAGCCAGCAGCGCGCGGCCCACGCGATTGCCAACGGTCACTTCGATAAGAGCTTGGTGCCGGTCTATCACGACGATGGTACTCTGGCGTTGGATAAAGATGAATTTCCGCGCCCCGGTACCACGATGGAAACGTTGAGTCAGCTCAAGCCCTCCTTCGAAAAGCTGGCGCACATACCTCTCGATGAGGACGGTATGACCTACGCAAAATTGATGGCGGTAAAATATCCCGACGTGAAGATTAACCATGTTCACCATGCCGGTAACTCTTCAGGTGTTGTAGATGGTGCTGCCGCAGTGCTGTTGGCCTCGCCGGATTACGCGACCAAGCACGGCTGGACGCCCCGAGCGAAGGTAGTCGCATTTTGTAATATGGGTGACTGCCCATCACTTATGCTGAATGCGCCAGTGCCTGCGGCCAAGCGTGTTTTAGCGAAGGCAGGCTTGACCAAAGACGATATTGATCTGTGGGAAATTAACGAGGCGTTCGCCGTTGTTGCAGAAAAATTTATACGCGACCTCGACTTAGATCGCGACACCGTGAATGTGAATGGTGGCGCAATGGCGCTTGGTCATCCAATCGGCGCGACTGGCGCAGTGCTCATTGGCACCATGGTTGATGAGCTTGAGCGACGCAATCTCAAGCGTGGTTTGATCACCATGTGTGCCGGTGGCGGTATGGCTCCTGCGATTATTATTGAAAGAGTCTAAGTAAAAATAGGGCCCAGCTTGCTGGGCCTTTTCATTTAGTGAAGTTAATAAAGAGAAGACAATGATATTTTCCAAACCCTGCCAGACCAAAGCACTGCCGACGATTCTTTTTGCGCTGCTTTTTACAACAGTCCTTTCTACGCCAGCGGTTAGCGAAAATTATCTCTATAAGGCGACTGTTGCTGAGGCGAAAGCACTGATCGATAGCAGCCTCAAAAGTAATATCGGATTTGATATTGTCGAGAGCTTGACTACTGAGGTGGGCCCGCGCCTCGCAGGCAGTGAAGCTGAAGCCCGCGCCAGAGAGTGGGGGGTTGCAATGTTCAAAAAGTTGGGATTTACCAATGTTCGCATCGAACCTTTTGAAGTTAATTTTTGGCAGCGCAATGTCGAGACCGCAGAAATTATTGCGCCATTCCCGCAAAAGCTGGTAATCACCGCTCTTGGCGGAAGTGTTGCGACCGCCGCAGGGGGTGTTACTGGGTCTGTCGTGCGCTTTGCAACGCTGCAAGATTTGCGTGACGCGCCCCTTACCGGACTTGAAGGAAAAATTGTATTTGTCGACGAATTTATGACCCGTACGCAAGACGGTTCGGGTTATGGTGTGGCGGTGCAGAAACGTTCTGGTGCAGCCAACGAAGCCGGCAAGCGCGGTGCGATTGCAGCGCTGATTCGCTCGGTGGGTACAGACCATCATCGCTTTCCTCACACAGGCCAAATGACCTATGCCGATAACGTCAACAAGGTGCCGACGGCCGCGCTCTCAGCCCCCGATGCTGATCAGCTTGCACGCAGCGTGGCGCTCGGTGATGTTCAGTTGCGGTTAACTCTCGATGTCGAATCTCCCGGCAAGCGTTGGTCGGGCAATGTGATTGGTGAAATCGCCGGTGAAACCGATGAAATTGTCCTCATGGGTGGACATTTGGATAGCTGGGATTTAGGCACAGGTGCTGTCGATGATGGCGCAGGCATTGGCATTACTGTCGGTGCTGGAAAAATGATTTTAGAGTTGAAGAAAAAGCCCAAACGCACCATTCGCGTGGTCATGTTTGGCGCAGAAGAAATTGGTTTGGTTGGCGCAAAAGCCTATGCCGAAAAGCATGCAGCAGAAGTCGCTAAGCACGTGGTGGGCGCGGAATCAGATTTTGGTGCCGGTAAGATTTGGCAGTTTGATACACGCTTTGCCGAACAACACTTGGGCAAAGCGGATGAAATGCATCGCGTTTTGGCACCGCTGGGTATTGCTCGCGGCTCCAACACAGCCAACGGCGGCCCTGATATTGGTGCGCTCAGACAGCTTGGCATGCCCGTGGTCGTGTTAAAACAAAACGGTTGGGACTATTTTGATTTGCACCATACTCCCGACGACACCTTGGATAAAATTGCACCCGCAGATGTGGCGCAAAACGTTGCTGCTTACGCAGCCTTTATTTGGATGTCAGCTAATATCGATGGTGACTTCAGAGCCAATTGAGTGCGAGCTAAAAAATAATAAGAAGGAAAAGAGCCATGCCTGTTAGCGTTAAATTACTGATTGGGTGCGCTGTGGTTGGCGCGAGTTTTCTCGCCAGCACGGTGGGCCAGGCTGACGGATACAATCCTGAGGCCCTGAAGTCGGGCCGTGCTGATCCTAGCATGCATCTGCAACAAGGCAGCGATCAGCGTGAAGCGCAAAAGATCAATGATGTGATCTACAAAGCGACTGGCTTTGGTAACACCTTTATGGTGGTGACCGGAGAGGGCAATGTCATCATTGATACCTCGCTGCCGAGTATGGCACCGCGCCATAAGGCGTTGCTAACAGCAGTGAGCGACGCTCCCATTCACAGTATTATTCTGACCCATGGTCACGGTGATCACACTGGCGGCGTTGCTCTATGGCAACAAGCGCAAACCCAGGTTATTGCGCAGCAGAACTCGGTTGAGTTTTTAGCCTATCAAAAACGCTTCAACGGTTTGTTTATGCAGCGCAATGCCGCGCAGTTTGGGTTTGATCTGGCGGGCAGCACTGATGCCGTTAAGTTAGAAAATACCGGTGCCAATCTTCAGCCCAACCAGCTTTTTGATCAACGTATGCAGTTCACCTTAGGCGCGCAGCAGTTTGAGTTAATCCACACGCCGGCTGAAACCTACGACGCCTTGACCGTGTGGATGCCGCAGTACAAAGCAGCTTTTGTGGGCGATCTATTCTACCGCTCGTTTCCCAATATCTACACTTTGCGCGGAACTAAGCCGCGCTGGGCACTGGACTACATTGACTCAATCAATCGCGTCCTCGCACTTGAGCCTGAAATACTCCTTCCCAGCCACGGCGAGCCGATTATGGGTGCGGCTGCTATCCGCGCCGACCTTATTCGCTATCGCGACGCGATTCAGTATGTCCACGATGAAACCGTCAAAGGGATGAACGCCGGGCGCGATGTGTACGCCCTTATGGGTGAGATTAAACTGCCCGCCGAGCTCGATATTGGCGAGGCCTACGGTTGGGTGTCTTGGTCAGTGCGGGGAATTTACGAGGGCTATATGGGCTGGTTTGACGGCCAACCCGTCACTATGTACGACCAATCACCGCAGTCTGTTTACGGTGATCTGGTGCGGCTGGCTGGCGGCGCTGAAGCGGTCGCCGCCGTCGCGCAGCAGCAGATGAACGATAAGCAGTTGGTAAAAGCGCTGCGACTGATTGAAGCTGCCCTAGAGGCCGAACCGAACAATAAAGTGGCGTTAACAATGCGCTTGCAGATATTGACCGCGCTGCGCAAGGCGTCCGGTAATCTCAATGAATCTGGCTGGCTAAACTATGGCATCAAGCAGACTGAAAGACAGCTGGCAGACTGATTGACCGCGTTAATAAAGGACGCTGTCGTTTCGGCGACAGCTATTTGCGCATGATGCTGTAATCTATGAAGATTGTCCTGAACCTGTTTTAAGTGAGAGTAATTATGTCAATGATTGTTAATCGCCGCGATGTGGACTTTATGTTTTATGAAGCCCTCGACCTGGATAAGCTGCTCGCGTCAGAGCGCTATGCCGATCACGACCGCGAGTCGCTGGACGCAATGTTAAGCCTTTGCCAATCAATTGCTGAAGAAGAGTTTCTACCCAGCGCAGCCAAGCTCGACGCCAACGAACCACAGTTTATCGATGGCGCGGTGAAGACCATTCCTGAACTCAAGCAGGGCATCAACGCCTATCGCGATGCGGGTCTTTGCACCTCTGGTTACGATGCCGATATCGGCGGTATGCAACTGCCTTGGATGGTTGATCAGGCGCTCAATGGTATGTTTGTCTGCGCCAACAATCCGATTCACACTTACCTGTTTTTGACCCAGGGCGTGGCCAACATGCTCAACGTGTGTGGCTCAGACGAGCTCAAAGCGAAATATTTAAATAAGCTTGTCGAAGGCGAATGGTTCGGCACTATGTGTCTATCTGAACCACAGGCTGGGTCATCACTGGCGGATATTCGCAGTAAGGCTGAGCCATTGGCCGATGGCAGCTACAAAATTAGCGGCACCAAAATGTGGATTTCTGGCGGCGAACAGGATCTGAGCGACAACATCATTCACATGGTGCTGGCAAAGGTTCCGAACGGACCCGATGGCGTTAAAGGCATTTCGTTATTCCTAGTTCCCAAGCGGCGCGTGAATGACGACGGCACTCTTGGTGAAAGCAATAACATTGCGCTGGCCGGGCTGAACCACAAAATGGGTAATCGCGGTACGACCAATACCTTGCTCAATTTTGGCGAGAACGGCGACTGCATCGGCTACTTGGTTGGTAAAGAGAATGATGGCTTGGCCAATATGTTTCATATGATGAACGAAGCGCGCATCTCTGTAGGTATGGCTGCAGTTATGACTGGGCTTGGCGGGTATTTGTACTCGCTAGATTACGCGCGCAATCGACCACAGGGCAGACATTTAGCCGACAAAAATCCGCAGTTGCCGCAAGTGATGATCAGCGAGCACGCCGATATCAAGCGCATGCTAATGACGCAAAAAGCCTTCATAGAAGGTGCGCAGATGCTTATGTACTACAGTGCGCAAATTATTGATCAGCAAAAGATAAGCGGCGATCGCGATGAAATTGCACGCATGCAATTGCTACTCGAACTATTGACACCCATCTGCAAATCTTGGCCTTCAGAGTACTGTCTAGAGGCCAACAAGCTCGCCATCCAAGTGCTGGGCGGGTACGGCTACACTCGAGAATATCCCGTAGAGCGACTCTACCGAGATAATCGGTTGAATCATATTCACGAGGGGACATGGGGTATTCAAGGGCTTGATATTTTGGGTCGCAAGGTGCACATGCACAATGGCGCAGCCGTTGCTATTTTGCGCGAAGAAATTCAGAAAACCCTCGACTCTGCAGCGCACCACAACACACTTGACGAATACTCCACTGCCTTAAGTCGCGCACTTGGGGTTATGGAGCAAACCATTGCGACGGTGGCTCAGTGCGACGATAAAGCATTAGCGTTAGCCAATGCCACACTCTTTCTCGACGCCGCTGGACACATTGTTATCGCGTGGATGTGGCTAAAGCAGGCAGTTGCTGCCGCCAATGGCTTGCAGAACGGCGTCGCCGCGGACGTTGCATTTTATCAAGGGAAACTGGCCGCCACGGCATTCTTCTTCCGCTACGAGCTGCCGAAAGCAACAGCGAATTTAGCCTTGGTCGCAGCGCTAGATAGCACCTGCTATGACTTAACCGCAGAACAATTCCTCGGTGCCTAGTTTGCTTGGCGAATGAGCCTACAGGAGATAACGGAATGAATTTTTACGATAAACATATTTTGCCGCACTTTTTGAACTGCGCCTGTGGTTCAAAACCCATTCTCTATCAGCGTGCCAAAGTGGTTCCGCAGGCGTCAGGCCTTGTGCTTGAAGTTGGCATCGGCTCAGGACTCAACCTGCCTTTTTACGATACCAGCAAGGTCAGCCGTATTATCGGAATTGATCCGTCTGAAGAACTCAATACAATGGCTAAAAAGATGGCCGTGGATAGAGGGCTGGAGGTTGAGTTTATATTAGCAGGTGCAGAATCAATTCCGCTGCCAGACAACCACGTTGATACAGCCCTAATTACCTACACACTGTGCACCATTCCCGATGCGCTGACCGCGAGCAAAGAAATTCTTAGAGTACTGAAGCCCGGCGGTAAGCTTATTTTTTGTGAGCATGGCTTGGCCCCAGACAGCAATGTTGCCAAATGGCAGGGACGAATCGACCCGTACTGGGGGAAAATTGCCGGCGGCTGCCACCTAAATCGCGATATTCCTGAGATGATTCGCGCCGCAGGTTTTGAGATTCAGTCGATGGAGCAAATGTACTTGCCGAGCACGCCAAAGTTTGCCGGTTACAATTATTGGGGAACAGCAATCGCCCAATAATCAGGCAAGCATAAACCCTCACTTAATTGCACAGCGATTGCCCGAGGATTTTTTGCGGCCTATACTCTACTCGATTACATAATAATAAGAGCCGAATATGAGCCAGAGTTACTCACCACAAGCCCTATCAGATATGTCGAGCTCACCCATGAGGGTGCAGTCGAGCACGCCGCTTGATGTTGCCATTCAGCGCCGCGACCGCAAACATGATTTGGCGGCCTCACTGTCCCGCGAGTGGATGAATAATAATGTTTTTGCCACCGCTTGGTTTAACGCCATGTCGATCACATTTCCCCTTGGCGAACAGTTTTTTATCGAATCGGTGCGCCATTTTCGCGATGACATCAGTGACCCAAAATTAAAACAAGAAGTGATGAATTTCTTCAGTCAAGAAGGTGTCCACCGTCGCGAGCACCAGCGCTATAACGAATTGCTCTGTGAACAGCGTGGCTATGATTTGGACGCGCTTGAGCGCACTGCCCGCCGACGTCAAAAATGGATCAGGAAAAATGTGCCGGCCATAGAACAGCTTGCGGGAACAGTTGCAATGGAACACATCACCGCAGTACTGGCAGAAAAAATATTGGACGATGACCAATTTATGCAAGGTGTTGATCCAGCCATGGCAAAACTTTGGCTGTGGCATGCGGCTGAGGAAATGGAGCATAAAGCCGTTGCATTTGATGTTTTTCGCGCAGTGGGCGGTACCGAAAAAATGCGCAAAGCGGCACTGCGTCGCGGTACATTGCTACTGGCGCTGGATATTTTTCGCAATCTCAGGCATATGTTGCGCGCGGACGGCAAGTTGTGGAGTGCAGGTGTTTGGCTGCAAGGCTTCAGGTTTCTTTTTGCAGAGGGTGGCTTGCTGCGGGATAGACGACCTGCCTACAGTGAGTTTTTCCAAGATGGCTTTCACCCATGGCAGCAAGACAATAGTGCTCTGCTGGAAAAGTGGAAGCTACAGCAACAATAGCGATTCTGCGTTCTAAGATTAAAAAAATAAGAAAACCAAAAGGAAAATAGCATGGCTGTGCAAAATCTGAGTTCGCTACTCGCGTCGTGGCTATTAAGTGCCATGTTACTTGCAACATTAAGCTTCTCAGCCAGTGCTCTTGACCCTATCGTCACACAAGAACCCATGCAAGGCGTACCCCCTGCGCGAGAGTCACAAGTCACGATGCAAAATTATCGTGAATACCCCATGAACAAATGGGCATTTCGCAATGCCGGTGCACCGTTGAATATTGTGATGATTCCCCGAGCGGGGACGATTTTCCCGCTGCCTGGTCCCTCAAAGCCAGCCTTAGGCCAGCGTCTGTTTACCACGGCTCAAGGACAGCAGCAGTCCTTTGATGATCTGTTTGAAAGCAACTATGCCGATGGCGTGGTGGTGATGAAGGGCAACCGACTGGTCTACGAAAAGTATTTTCATGGCTTTCATGCAGACGCCCAACACATTTGGTTTTCCATGAGTAAATCCATGGCCAGCAGTGCCTTCGGCTTACTGGTGGCAAAGGGTAAGGTCGATCTAAATGCGTCACCCGCGGACTATATTCCAGAGCTGAAAGGCAGTGGTTTTGAGAGGGTCACCATTCAGCATGTGCTAGATCATGCGACAGCCATTGATTTCAAAGAGACCTATACCGACTTCACCTCAGATTTTGCGCTCAAGTATGCGCCAGCCATGAATATGGGCTATTTGCCAGGCGCCAGGGATGCTCAGCCGAGCAACACCAAAATATTGGGCGTCCACGATTTTTTGGCCCACTATATCAAGCCTGATTTGAGTATCGAGCCAGGCTCCAACTTTGATTACAACTCGACTAATGCTGACCTGTTGGGCTGGCTTATTGCGCGTATTAGCGGACAGCCGGTTGAAGAGTTTTTGCAAAAGAATATTTGGGCAAAGCTTGGCGCTGAACACGACGCCTACATCGCTGTGGATAGAGCCTTTATGCCTGTTATGACTGGCGGTGTGAACACAACTCTGCGCGATGCTGCGCGCTTTGGCATGATGATTCGTGATCGTGGCAGATTTAATGGCCAGCAGGTGATTCCCAAAAAGTGGGTCGATGCCTCTTTAGAAATCACACCAACGCTGCGTGCCAATATGGCAAAAAATCCAAACTATGGCGAAGAACCGTGGACCGCTTACCACAATATGTGGTGGATTTTAGATGAGACCATTGGTGAATATTGTGCCGTCGGGATACACGGACAGATTATTTATATCAATCGCAAAGCCGATACTGTGATGACCTGGTTTTCTAGTCAGCCGGTTGCCGGTGCTGCGCGTAACTTAAACTTTAGGGCAAAGCTGCAGGCGGCGCGAGAACTGGCCCGCACACTGTAACTTGCGGCAGTGTGCGCTTAGGCGGCTTGCTCCGCTGGCTTGCTTCGCGAGGGACCGCGGAGTAGGAACACCATAGGCACAATAGCCAAAATAACCCACATCATTAATTTGAAATCATTGACGTAGGCAATGGTCGCCGCTTGGCGATTGATTTCCGCGTCGATCAACATCAGTGCGGAAGCAATCTCGTTATTCAGTTCCTGAGGGAGTTGTTGCAAGCCGAGGCTAAAGGCGTAGGGCGTAATATTTTCGCTAAGGTATGCGTGCTGAGTTTGCAGGTTAACGGCAAACAGCGAATAGGCAATTGACACGCCAATGCTGCTGCCCATATTGCGCACCAAACTGAATAAGCCCGCCGCTTCTGCTCGATACTCCGCTTCGAGGGTGAGGTAGGCCAGCGTGCTCAGGGGCATAAACACAAAACCCAATCCAAAACCCTGCAATATCCCGCTTTCAATAATTAAACGCGCTGGAACAAATGTGGTGAAGTCGCACATCATCGAGAGTGAGTAAGCGGTTAATAGCAGGCCGAATAAAACCATGCTGCGTGGGTCGACGTGATTGCTAAGGCGGCTGACCACCACCATTGCCAGCATGGTACCAATACCTCTCGGTGCAAGAATCATCCCCACATCAAAAACAGGGTAGCCCATAAGGTTCTGCATGTAAGGCGGCAGGAGTGCCATGGTGGCGAGCAGAATTAGGCCGACAAAAAACATAAATGAGAGCGCCGTCATAAAGTTTCGGTCGCGCAAAATTGCTGGGGTTAAAAAGGGGTCTTTCGTGGTGCGTGTATGAACCACATAGACCCACAGGGCAGCTAAAACCAACCCACAGTAAAATTGTATTTCAAGGGATTCCAGCCAGTCGAGCTGATGTCCTCGATCCAGTATCAGCTGAATGCTGGCAATAAAAATACTGAGTGCAAAGAACCCCAATTTATCAAACTTGCGCTCTACCCGCTCGGCGTCGGGGATCAGGGTATACATAATGAAAAACGCGAGAATACCGAGGGGTAAATTAATATAAAACACCCAGCGCCAAGAGTAGTATTCAGTCAAAAAACCGCCCAGGGTTGGCCCGAGAATGGGGCCTATCATGACGCTTACCGCCCAAAGTGACATGGCTTTGCCGTGATCTTCTTTGCGATTTATGTCGAGCAGAGTAGCCTGTGACAAGGGAACTAGCGCAGCGCCAAAAAAGCCCTGTAGCACTCTAAATAAAACCATTTCATTAAGTGAGCTAGCAACGCCGCAGAGGACAGAGGCTACGGTAAAGCCCGCTACTGAGATGACGAATACATTTTTTCGGCCATAGCGCCCCGACAGCCAGCCGACGGGAAGCGTCATAATCGCTGCGGCGACAATATAGGAGGTTAAAACCCAGCTCAGCTGATCTTGAGTTGCCGATAAGCTGCCCTGCATGTGTGGCAGTGCCACGTTGGCGATCGTGGTGTCGAGCATCTGCATAATCGCTGCCAACATGACAGCAAAGGTAACAGCAGATTTTCGTTGTGGGCTTATCTCAATTGCTGCAGCCATGAATTAGTTCGCCCAAGGCAACTGGCGACGATATTCTGTATCCACATTCACAATGGCGCTCATGCCGGCGGTGAGCGCAACAGGCGTTGCCGACGGCACGAGATCCAGCTTCACCGTTACCCGCTGGACGACTTTCACCCAGTTGCCGGTGCTGTTTTGTGCGGGTAAAAGCGAGAATTCAGAGCCTGTTCCCGGGGTAATACTGCTGACAGTCCCCTGCCATTTTATTCCTGGGAAACTGTCAATTTTGATGGTCGCAGTTTGACCATTAGCCATATTGGTTAGATCTGTCTCTTTGAAGTTGGCTTCAACCCAGATGCGGCTGTTATCAATCAGACTAAAAAGCGGTGCGCCGGCAATAATATAGGCGCCTTTCTGCAACTCTAAATTGGCGACGATGCCGGATGACGGCGCAACGGTCTCAATGTGTTGCAAGTCTAGCTGGGCTTTATTTAACTCGGCTAACGCCAACAGGTAATCTGGGTGTTGCTGCAAGGGCAGGTCTAGATCGATCAAGCGCGCTTTCACGACTTCAAGGGCTTGTTGAGTGACTTGCACTTGATTGACAGCGTTGTTGTAGAGATATTCAGCCTGATCAACTTGAACACGCGATACTGCGTTACTTTCCAGCAAGCGGCTGAGACGCTTAAACTCGCTGAGGTAGAACTGTTGCTGCGTGTCGCTCTTGGCCAAGTCTGCAAGCTTGTTCAGATAGTCTGCTTTAAGACTTTCAATATCGCCGCGCACTTTGGTTAAGTTGGCTTCAGCGCGCGCCACGGCAATTTGGAACGGCTGATCATCGATACGAAACAGCACCTGTCCTACTTCTACCCGACCATTGTCGGTCGCGAAAACCTCAACCACCTTGCCTGAAATTTCACTGCTGATAGAGACCTTATTTGTCTTTAAATACGCATTGTCAGTCTCGATATAACGGCCGCCATGCAGGTAAAGATAGGCTCCCCCGACTGCAATAAGAACCGGGCCAAACAGAATAAGAAGCAATCGTGGAATTTTTTCTGACACTGGAAAGTAACCTTTAAGTTAAGTTTATTTTATCGTTAGTTATTTTTTAGTGAGTTATTTTTTCAGTACAAGTCTCTTAGGAACGCAGATTTTTGCGCACACGCAGCATAAGTTCGAAAAGTTGATCCTGCTCGGCCTTTGATAGGCCAACCAGAGCAGATTCTCTGACTTGCTTTGCGATGGCTTTAATTTCAACCATCACCGGTTGCACTTTTTCGGTCAGAAATACTCTTTTAGCGCGGCGATCCTCTGGATCTTTTTTGCGCACGACCCAACCATCCCGTTCCATTCGATCCAATAACCCTGTCATGGTAATGGCCGTGACATCAATCATGGCGGCTAACTCTTTCTGCTGAGCGCCATCCTCGCGCAGCAAAAGTGCTAACACTGACCACTGCGAGCGCGTCATATTGACGCACTGCGCGCGCCGATCAAACTCCCAGCGCAACATGCGAGCAACATCATGAATAACAAAGCCGAGAGTATCCGTGCTTGATTTGGGCATTATTTTTTGGGTCCGCTGAGCCTTTTGCTCGGTAGAGTCGAGCAGAGAATTTATAAATTAGAGTGCGACATTATTATAAGGAAGCTAACTAATTTCAGCAACACTTGCGAGGCGTGTCTTGCCCGGCATGGATGAGTTATCGAGACGATTATTAAGAGGTATTTTTCACGCTTTTTTGGCCGCATTGATCTGGATCAATCTGTTTCTGCCATCCTCATCTATGCTTCCAGCACTTTACTTTTGTCACGTCGCAAGCTGTTTTTGGGCGACCCAAAACTAAAGTGTACTGCCATACCAACCCTCTTTTATAACCTCAGGTTTAGCGCTAACTGAATTAGCGATTGAACATACATTAGGACATTTCAAATGATCGAACTGACAACGCCTATGATTGTTTCGGGCGCGATTTTGTGCCTGACATTTTTAGGTATTTTTACCGAACATTTCCATGGTATCGAGCGGGCCAAGTTTGCGATGGCTGGTGCCGGTGCAATTATTATTGCCGGACAGCTATATGGCTTTTACTCGCCAGAGTTGGCCCTTGAAGCCATCGACTGGAACGTGGTTTTTCTTCTGGCCATTATGATGGTGATTGTCTCCATTATGATTAGTACGGGTGGTTTTGAGCACCTCGCTCAGTACTTAGCGCGCCTGAGTGGCGGCTCGCAAATTCGCATGTTGCTGCTCTTAGGTACAGCGGTGACGGCGATTTCGCTGCTCATTGATAACGTCACAACGGTGATTATTTTCGGGCCGCTGATAATTATGATTTGCCGTTCTATGACGATTTCGCCAGTTCCCTATCTGCTGGCGGCAGCGCTGTTGTCCGACACGGGAGGCGTCGCCACACTGGTCGGCGACCCACCAAACCTGATGATTGGCTCTGCGGCAGGCATTGATTTCAATACGTTTATTATCCACATGGGGCCACCAGTACTGTTGGCATGGATGGGCATTTTGCTGAGTATGGAGTTTTTATTTAAAAAAGAGCTCAGCGTCAAAGCGCAGCATCGTTTCGATTATGTGGTTGAGTACAAAAATAAACGCCTGTGGTACAAGTCGTTATTTGTGATGGCGGTGATGATTGTCCTGTTAGTTGTTCATCACTTAATTGGCTGGGAACCCTGGTTGGTTGCTGCAGCCTGTTTGACACTGTTAGTCTTTATGTCGCGAACTATCGAGCTGGAGGCGGTGACCCAGTATTTAGAAACCCCTCTGCTGATTTTCTTTATCTCTCTGTTTATTGTGATTGGGGGTGTTGAGCATTCTGGATTGCTAAAAGTGGTGGGTGAACAGTTCCATGACATTATTGATGGCAATCCCAAACTGGCGGCGCTGCAGCTGATGTGGATTGCAGCCATTCTCTCGGCACTGATTGATAATATACCCTTCACGGCTGCGATGATTCCGGTGTTGTCTGGACTGCAGATGGATGGTGTCAATGTCAGTGTCTTGTGGTGGGCCTTGGCGATGGGCGTGGGTATGGGCGGCAACGGTACGCATATTGGTTCTACCGAGAACGTCTACATTGTGACCATTTCAGAGCGACTGGCCAAAGAAACGGGCAATCCCGCTATGGCGATTACGCCGGGGCTGTGGCTGCGTAAAGGGACGCCAGTGATGCTTATTACATTGGTGCTGTGTAGTTTGTTTATTTGGTTTGGCTACGATTATTTATACATTCCCAGCCCGTAAACGACGAACAATGATCAGTACACAGGTCAGTGCCCGAGTGGTTCTGGCCTGTGATTTTTAAGTGCAGATTTCGCTAAAAAATAAACTGGTTCCCGATCCTCAATGGGACTTCAAATACGTCTATACTGACAACAGACGATGAAGCTTTAAAACGACTTTATCGCCATTCCCAAAAGGCTACTTTCGAAAGGCTATTTCACCAGTTGGCCACCGCTTATCAACTATCCCTCACTTGTTAATCATATGCGTAATAGGAGTGTTTTTTTCTTAATCCTCGTCGGGTGGCTCTGGTCTTTCAGCAGCTATGCGCTGGATAGTGCGCTTATTCCTTTTTTTGGCCAAAGTGATAATTTTAAGATTTCCCTGAAGGGGCAGAAAAAGCTGCGCGCCTTGCTGCGCGAGGAGCTTATTCAGCAGAGGCAAACGAATCGCCAGCTCCAGCAATACCGCAGTCCGATTAAGATCGCCCGCTATGAGCGGCAGTTGCTGCGCGAGCGTTTGCGTGCTGAGGGATACTATGGGGCAGATGTGCGGTCGAGCACCATTGATCAAAAAATGGTTTACTCCGTCGATCCCGGGCCACTCTATCGCATCACAAAACTGTCGCTGAAATTGCCGGATGGCGTTGTGCTCGATCACAGCAGTCTGGGCATTGCTGAAGGTGACCCGCTGCGCGCTGAGGCTGTTCTGAGTGCGGTAAAAACTGTCGGTGACGCAGTCGCGGAGAATTTTTGTCTCTATCGCGTAAAAGCTGACTACAACGCAAAAGTACTGCATGAAAATCATTCCGCCGAACTGACCCTGTCGATTGCAGACAGCCCGCAGGTTGTGTTCGGCGAGATAAGCTTTGTTGGATTGCAGTCGGTTGACGAAGGTTATTTGCGCCAGCGCTTGCCATTTAGCTCTGGCGATTGTTTTAAAGCCGCAGCTATGGACCGCGGGCAACTGCTTTTAATGCAGAGTAACTTGCTGATACGGGCTGATCTTCAAACGGCCGAGCCCGTTGCTGGCGCGGTGCCCGTGCAGGTCACCGTGACCGAGCGTTTTCATCGCACCCTGAGTGCCGGTGGCGGATTTCAGGGCAATGAGGGGGTGGGACTTTCTGTTGGCTGGGAGCATCGCAACTTGATGGGGCGTGCTGAAAAGTTGACCGTTGACACCCTTCTCAACAGTCATCAGCAGACCGTCGCGGCTAATTTAACGCGCCCTTATTTTCGCAATAGCAACCAGTTGCTGACCTTGTCGTCGACGTTGCAACGTCTGGAAACCGATGCTTTTGCTTCCAAGCTTATTACGGTGGGTGCGGAACTAACACGCCCCTTGGCCACTCATTTGCGAGGCATTGTTGGAGTAGAGATGGCATTCTCGCAGGTGGATGAAGACAATCAGAGCGACACCTACGCACTGTTGTCATTCCCGCTCAGTCTCGAATATGACAAGCGCGACGATCCTCTTGACCCGCAGTATGGGTGGGTTGCCTCGGCTCGCGTGCGTCCCTATCGGGACTTGTACAATGCCGATACTCAATTTATTCAGTCGACGGTTGCCCTCAGTGGTTATCACACCTTTGATGCTGTTGCATGGCAGCCGACCCTTGCCGCGCGCGCCGCGCTTGGTTCGATCACCGGTGTGCCGCGCGATCAAGTGCCGGCCAACGTGCGCTTTTATTCGGGCGGCGGTGGCTCTGTGCGGGGTTATGCCTTTCAAACGCTGGGTCCGTTAACAGATGGCAATCCCGATGGGGGACTCTCATTTAGTGAAGTGTCCCTTGAGGCTCGCCTGCATTGGGGCAGTAGTTGGGGGGGCGTCGTGTTTCTTGATGGCGGTTCGGCCTTTACAGATTCTGCGCCGCAACTGGATGAGGATTTATTCTGGGGCGCGGGCGTGGGTGTTCGCTATTACACCAGTTTCGCGCCGATTCGCTTTGATATTGCGGTGCCGCTTAACCAGCGTCCCGCCATTGACGATGATTTTCAAATTTACATCAGCATCGGGCAGTCGTTCTAATGCTGCGCCTCCGCTCGGTTATTTATGCAGGGTTGCGAATTGTCAGCGCGGTAGTGGCCACCAGTGTTGTGACGACAGTGTTCACTGGGGTGTTGGTGCTGACTACTGAAACCGGTCGCATCGGTTTAAGTCAGTTTGCGATAGAGCAGGTCAATGGTCGTGGTGAGTGGCATGTCAGGTTGGATAACCTCCGCTCACCCAGCCTAGGGGAATGGGCTGGCGAGCGACTGCTGATTGAGCACAATGGCGCCAGTTGGTTGACCTTGAACGATTTTCAGTTGCGTTGGCAGCCCCGCGAGCTGTGGTCGAAGAATCTATTAATTAATGAATTTCAGGCCCGTGAGTTGTCGTTATTCAAGGTAGATAATAACCGCGAGGCTGATAGCGAGAATGACTCAGAGGCTATGCAAATGCCCCTGTTGGCGATTGAGTTTCAAAAAGTCGCTCTCGAGAAAATCAGTCTCGCCGATTTTCTTGATGATAACCTAGAGCCTCCGTTGCCGGACTTGCGTCTCTCCGGAGATCTGCATTGGCGCCACGATCAACCACTGCAGGTAAATTTGGATCTTCTCGCCCTCGCTAGCACTGGCGGCGAAGGTCAGATCAGCAGCCTGTCGCTGCACAGCACAGCGCAGAGCGCCAACAAAGTGTTACTCAAAGGTCATTTGCAAGAGCGTGCCGAGGGACCCGTTGGGCAGTGGTTGCATCTGCCGAGCCAGCAAGTGATTGATGCGGGTTTTGTCCTTGACGTGACTCTCAATCAAGACCCCGCAGGTGAGGCTCAGATTTCGATCAACATTGACCAGCTGACCTTGCCGATAAGTCGTCACAATCTTGCTGTGACCGGTGAGGTCGTGATTGCCCATGATTTAAAGACGCTGGCGCTAAATAAGATTAACGTAGTTGTCGATAATAGCCTGCCTCAGAGTGTGAATGGTGCATGGCGCAACGGACAGTTAGATTTTGCGCTTGCCCTGCAGCAGTTTCCCCTTGATGCGCTATCACCCTTCAATCTGCCGTTAAACAGTGGCGACGTTAGCGCGCAGCTTACCCTGTCAGGCACCCTAGAACAGCCGCTGGTGGTTGGTCAATTGCGAGCCCAGAGCGCTTACGATAGTCAACCCTTGGCGGTTGATCTCGATGGTTCGCTCAGTGCCCGAGAACTATTCTTTAAAACCCTTTCGGTCGGCTATGGCGACGCGCAGTTTGAGGCCAGCGGCAAAATCGCCCTGCAGGGCAATACATCGGCGCTCTCGCTGCGGGCGAAAAATATTCAACTGGAGAGTTTACGACCTTTCGAATTACCCATTCCCCCAGAGTTGAGTGGAAAAATAAACCATCTTGAGGCACAGATAAGCGGTGCCATAAAGAATCCTGAAGGCCAAATACGATTATCCCTGCAGGGCGATTTTGACGACTACGGATTTCAGGTGGCCGCGGCGCTGACCAAAAAAGGTGAGCGATTACAGATAGAGCATCTTCAGCTTGATACGGGTAAGGGTGCCGCGTCTGCAACGGGTACAATCAGCCTGCCGACATTACAGGCGGACTTAGCACTAAAGTTAAACACTTTTTCTTTGTCACTGCTGGGGGCTGCAGGGGTGTCAATGCCTGACAATCTTGCGGCGCTGGCCACGGGCGATATCAAGATCACAGGTCATCTTAAAAAGCCTCGAGTGGATGGCACGATAAACATTGATGGTCAGTATCAGGATATTCCGTTTGCCATGGTTGCCGAACTGGCCGCGAGTAAGCAGAAAAGCACCCTAAAAAAGTTAGAGTTGAGCGCTTTTGGGCAGCAGGTGCTCACCCTGTCGGGCAGTTACATCCCTGCAGTGGCAAAGAGGCCTCCCGTCCTTGATGTTTGGCTGAGGGCAGAACAGTTGCCGACAAAACTGTTTGCCTCGCTGGGTTGGGACTCCAATGATGCCGCATTGAGCGGAGAGCTGCATTTTTTCGGCAGTGTCGAGCGCCCGATGCTGACTGGCGATCTTAGCTACAGCACAGTTGTTTCGGCGCTGGACGATCAGGGTGAACAGCGGGTCTACCCTGTTTCATGGCAATTGCAGATGACAACAGAGAACAATCAGCTCGCTATTGCGTCGCTGTTTCAGCGCGATGACAATCATCCTGGCGCGCTCAATGTACATATTCCCTTGCAGCCCTATATTGACTACTTTGCATCAACGTCCTTGGCGCCGTCATCAGAACTGCCGTTGTTGGCCAGTGTTGAAGGGGTGTTTGATCTGCAAACCCTGTCGTTTTTTCTCGACCAAGATCTGCAGCGCATCAGTGGTATCGTGCATAGCGACTTGCAGCTCAGCGGTAGCCTGAAAGACCCTGTGATTGACGGTTCGATCAGGCTGGCGAATGGCCACTACGAAAACGCGCTCAACGGAACAGTTATCGATAATATAAATTGTGCAGTGGTGACTCAGCGCAGCACCTTGCAGAGTAGTGTGTTTGCCTTCAATAGTTGCCGCGCCGGAGATGGCGGCGCAGGGACTTACGTCGTCAGTGGAGATATCGCACTGCCGGCCAATGGCACCGCGGGAGCGGTTAATCTCAATTTGAACACCGATCATGTGGTGGTGTTGAAGCGCCCCGATATCGACAGCGAAGTTACGGGAACGGTTAGCGTGCAAGGTGATTTCACCCATCTTGTGGCATCAGGACAGTTAGATATTTCGCCTCTGACGGCCGTTCTTGACGCCTCCTTTGTTAGCAACAGGCCATCCATTGAAGTCGAGGAAGTATTTCCTCAGACAGCCGCAGACGCGGGCAGCGCCCTTAAGCGTTGGCCGATGCCAACGATTCAGTTAGACCTTGTTATTGCCGCAACACAAAAAGCCTATTTGCGTGGGCATGGACTCGAGACGCAACTGAAAGGGCAAATCGCCATCAAAGGCACGCCACAAGCGCTGGATTACCAAGGCCGGTTCACCACAGTGCGCGGGGTGTTCGAACTCTTTGGCAAAAAGTTCAAACTTAAAAACGGTCAGGTGAGTTTTGCCAACAATGCAATTGCCATGACGGTATCGGGCGTCTACAAAAAAGCGGGACAGCAAATTAACGTTGATATTAACGGTCGCGATGACGCGATTACCTTAGCGTTATCCGCCGTTCCTCCCCTGCCAGAAGATGAAATTATCGCCTTTATTATTTTTGGTAAAACCCTGCAAAATATCACGCCCTTTGAGGCCGTTCAGCTTGCCGCTGCCGTGCAAACTCTGCGCACTGGTGGCGCTGGCTTTTTTGATCCAGTGGGAGGCACACGGGAAATATTGGGCGTTGACACCCTGACCATCGACACTGAAAAAGATGTCAATGGCGACACCGGTGTCAATTTGGGTGTCGGTAAATACCTTAATGAAAAAGTCTACTTAGAGCTTGAGCGAACCCCCAACCCATCGCAGCCATGGCGAGGTAATATCACCATCGAATTGACGCCCACCCTAACCCTTGAAAGTTCAACAGGTGGCGCCTCCGGCATCGAAGGATTTCAGTTGAAATGGAAGCGTGACTATTAATTTTTGCTGAATAAAATCTCCTGCGATGATTTTATACACGGTAGGGTAGCGCAGTGATTGGTGTTACTATTCTTGACTTAAATAGCATTTGTGAGACGCATGATGAAGACAATTTTTGCAATGATGGCAGTGGCTCTGGTCGGGGTGGCAAATATGACGTTGGCAGCGGAAAAAAATCCTGTGGCAATGGTTATTCACGGTGGCGCAGGCACGATTCAGCGCGAATTAATGACCCCAGAGGTTGAAGCGGAATACCGCGAGATACTTGCTCGAGCGATACGTGCGGGTCATAGCATTTTGCTTGGCGGCGGTTCGAGCCGCGATGCCGTCATCGCATCCATTAATATTATGGAAGACTCTCCGCTGTTTAATGCTGGTCATGGCGCAGTGCTCAATCACGATGGCAATGTGGAACTGGATGCCTCGATTATGGAAGGGCGCACATTAAATGCCGGTGCGGTCGCTGCGCTGACGCGAATTAAAAATCCAATTAACTTAGCCAATGCGGTGCTTGAGCACTCGCCCCACGTGATGTTGGCCGGCGCCGGTGCTGAGGTATTTGCTGAGCACCAGGGGTTCGCATTTGTCACTAACGATTATTTCAAAACCGAGCGCCGTCAGCGTCAGTTAGAGCGTGTTCTGGCTGAAGAGGGCGGTGTGGCACTGTCTGAAGATCCCAGTGATCGCGTTGTTGAAAAATACCAAGCCGATGAGAAAAAGTTTGGCACAGTGGGTGCGGTAGCCATTGATCAGCGGGGCGATATTGCCGCGGGAACCTCTACTGGCGGAATGACCAATAAGCGCTTTGGTCGTATTGGCGATGCCCCGATTATTGGTGCCGGCACCTATGCTGACAACAATTCCTGCGGAATCTCTGCCACTGGCCACGGCGAATATTTTATTCGCGCAGCAGTGGCCTCCGATATTTGTGCACGACTGGCGTATAAAGGGCTGTCACTGCAGCAGGCGGCGGACGAAGTGGTGATGGATAAACTTGTTGAAATGGGCGGAAGCGGTGGCGTGGTCGGTGTTGATAAAGAGGCTAATGTGGCCTTCTCCTTCAACTCGTCAGGGATGTACCGCGCATCCATCGACAAGCATGGCACGCTGGTTGTGCAAATATTTAAAAACGATTAAGTCTAGTTTGACACTGTCGGCCAATGGATGCCAAAACCGTGCAAGTAACAATTGATAAGGCTGTGCCGCGCTGGGATATCTTCTGCGCAGTGGTCGATAACTTTGGCGACATTGGCGTCTGTTGGCGCCTCGCACGCCAACTTGCTGCGGAATACAACCTGAGCGTGCGGCTCTGGGTTGATCAGTTGGCGCCGTTTCGGGCCCTGTGCCCAACGTTGCAAGAGTGCGACCAGCAGTGGCTGGAAGGTGTCGATGTTCGCCATTGGCAAGGGGAAAATTGCACACCTGAGACTAGCGACGGAGCGGCAGACGTTGTGGTTGAAGGTTTTGCCTGTAATCTCCCTGCAGCCTATATCGAAGCTATGGCGGCGCGCGAGCAATCGCCTATTTGGTTTAATTTGGAATACCTCACCGCCGAACCTTGGGCCGATGAGTACCATTCGCTGCCCTCAATAGATGCCCAGACCGGCCTTCGAAAAGTACTATTTGTGCCCGGATTTTCAGCGCACACCGGCGGTATTTTGCGCGAGCGCGATGTGATTGAGCGGCGCGACCAGTGGCAATCTCACTCGACTTATCGCAGTCTTTTTCTCAAACAACTCAATGTTCAGTGCGATCACAACACCCGTCTAGTCTCACTCTTTAGCTATGAAAACAGCGCCTTACCGGAGCTGCTCAGGGCAATGGAACAGTTTTCGCAGAAACACTGTGTCTTGGTGCCCATGGGCCGAGTGGTAGCGTCGATAGAAAGCTACTTAGGTGAATCCTTACCTTTAGGGCAAGCCATAACCCGCGGTGCATTGACGGTTCAGGCAATCCCTTTCTTAGCGCAGGCTGAATACGACCACCTGCTCTGGAGCTGCGATTTTAATATTGTTCGTGGCGAGGACTCTTTGGTGCGTGCACTGTGGGCGGGCAAACCGCTGCTGTGGCATATCTATCCGCAAGAGGGTGAGCATTTGATCAAACTGCAGGCCTTTTTGACCCGGTACACCGATGGTTTAACGCCTGAGCAGGCCGCCGCCGTCACGGCATTGTGGATGGGGTGGAATACGCAGGCGTCGATGGTTGAGCCGTGGCAACAGGCACTGGCCGAACTGCCCACACTGTCACGACAGGCCCGCAGTTGGGCATTGTTGCAGTCTGGCAAGACTGATCTCGCTGCCAAGATGGTGCAATTTTGCACAAAGCTGGTATAGTCGCTCCCCTAAAAAGATAGGCTTAAAATCACTGGAGTTTAGTTATGAAAACCGCTCAAGAATGTCGCGCTGGCCATGTCATTATGATCAACGACTCACCCTGGGTTCTGCAAAAGTCAGATATGACCAAGTCTGGCCGCAACTCAGCTATCGTTAAAATGAAGCTGAAAAATATTCTTACCGGCGTTCTGACTGAAACGGTCTACAAGGCCGACGATAAGTTTGACACTGTGGTGTTAGAGAAAAAGGACGTTACCTATTCCTATTTTTCCGACCCAGCCTATGTTTTTGTTGACGAGGAGTACAACCAGTACGAACTGTCCGAAGACGATCTTGGCGACATGATTAATTACATCGAAGACGGTATGACGGATGTTTGTGAGATTACCTTCTACAATGAGCGCCCCATCTCTCTGACGCCACCAAAGACTGTTGTTCGTGTTATTGAGTACTCAGAGCCAGCCGCTCGCGGCGATACATCGGGCAAAGTCATGAAGACTGCGCGCTTAATGAACGGTTTTGAATTGCAGGTTGCTGCGTTTTGCGACACCGGTGATGCCATTGAGATTGATACGGCGACTAACGAATACAAGTCTCGCGTTAAGCTGTAAGCACTTTGTGTGTTGCAGGCAGTAAGTAATCTGTCTGCGATAAACCTTTAAAAAAAAACGCTGCGCGATGACCTTGCGCAGCGTTTTTTTGTGCCTCTCGAATAGCAAGGTTATCTCACTTGTTTTGCAGCCCTTTCCCGCGCCAGAGTAGATAGACGCTCGGCAGTACCAGCAGCGTCAGAACCACCGCGCTGAGCATACCGCCCACCATTGGGGCCGCGATGCGACTCATCACTTCCGACCCTGTCCCCGTGCCATACAGTATTGGCAGCAAGCCAATAATAATTGCCGCCGCCGTCATAATAATGGGGCGGACACGGAGGCCTGCACCGGCAGTGATAGCGCTGCGAATATCCGCGCGACTCAGTGCCCGTCCTTCGCTTGCCGCTTGCTCGCGCTTCCTGTCCAACGCCTGATTGAGATAGAGCAGCATCAACACGCTAATCTCGACAGCAACACCGGCCAAGGCGATAAAGCCGACGGCCACCGGGATCGAAAAGTTAAAACCTTGCCAAAACATTAACCAGAGGCTTCCCACCAGCGCAAAGGGCAGTGTTGCCATAATCATCAGCACCTCATCCACTCGGCGGAAGTGGATAAATAACAGCAGCACAATCAGCGCCAGCGTCAGCGGCACCACATACATGAGTTTGGCTTGTGCGCGCTGCATATATTGGTATTGGCCCGACCAGGTGATCGAATAACCTGCTGGCACAACCAATTTCTCCTGCACCCTCTTCTGAGCCGCGGCGACATAGCTGCCCACATCAATGCCGTCGATATCAATATAGGTCCAGCCATTGGTGCGCGCATTCTCACTTTTGATACCTGCCGGGCCATCTTCAACGGTGACAGAGGCGACATCGCCTAGCGCAATGTGCGTGCCATTGGGAGTGACAATGGGCAGCAAGGTTAATTGCTCAGGTGAGTTGCGGTAGCGCTGTTCATAGCGCAAATTGATTGGATAGCGCTCGCGGCCCTCCACGGTTTGCGCGACATTCATGCCGCCAATGGCAGAGCTGATCACTTGCTGCACGTCGGCGATATTGAGTCCGAAACGAGCGGCTTTGTTGCGGTCGATATCGACGTTCAGATAGCGGCCACCAGCGACACGCTCCGAGTAGACGGACGCGGTGCCCGGTAAATCCTGAAGCAGTATTTCAAGCTGAGTGCCAATGTTTTGGATCACCGCCAAATCAGGGCCGGCGATTTTTATTCCAACCGGGGTCTTTATGCCAGTTGCCAGCATGTCGATACGTGTTTTGATCGGCATGACCCAGGCATTGGTCACTCCCGGAATATTCACCAGAGCATCCAGCTCTTGTCGCAAGCTTTCCGGTGTCACTCCCTCGCGCCATTCGCTGCGGTCTTTGAGTTGAATAAAGGTTTCAATCATCGACAGCGGCGCCGGGTCGGTGGCTGTTTCCGCACGACCGACCTTGCCAAAAACAGACTTTACTTCCGGTAGGGTGCGGATTAAACGGTCGGTCTGTTGTAGCAATTCACGGGCCTTGCCAATCGAAATGCCGGGGTAGGTCGTCGGCATATACATCAGGTCGCCCTCGTCCAGTGGCGGCATAAATTCACTGCCTATTTTGCCGAGAGGATAAAGCGCCGTTGTCGCCAGCAGGCAGGCAAGCAGCAAAGTGCTTTTGGGAAACTGAAGGACTCCCTTCAGAATCGGTTGGTATGCACCCACCAAGAGACGGTTAATTGGATTTTGCTGTTCAGGGCGAATTTTACCGCGAATAAAATAGCCCATCAGCACGGGAACGAGGGTTATCGCCAGTAGCGCAGCGGCAGCCATAGCGTAGGTTTTAGTGAAGGCGAGGGGCGAAAACATACGCCCCTCCTGCGCTTCTAGAGTGAAGACCGGCAAGAAACTAACGGTAATAATCAGCAAGCTAAAAAACAGCGCAGGACCTACTTCCGTGGCTGCTTTGGTGACGACTTGCCAGCGGTTCTCATCAGTAAGCGGTGTTTTTTCCATATGCTTGTGCATATTTTCGATCATAACGATGGCGCCGTCGATCATGGCACCGATGGCAATCGCGATACCCCCGAGGGACATAATATTGGCGTTAATCCCTTGCAGGCGCATAACGATAAAGGCAGTCAGAATAGCCACGGGCAAGCTAATAATTGCCACCAAGGAAGAGCGCAGATGAAACAAAAACACAAGGCACACTGCGGCAACAACCAAAAACTCTTCCAACAGCTTGTACCAAAGATTTTCAACCGCTCGGACAATTAATCCTGAGCGGTCGTAGACAGTGACAATTTCGACGCCCTCTGGCAGCCCTTTTTTCAGCTGCTCAAGCTTTTCTTTTACCGCTTTGATGGTTGTCTGAGCATTTTCACCGAAGCGCATCACAACCACTGCCCCGGCGGCTTCGCCTTCACCGTTGAGTTCGGTAATGCCGCGGCGCATTTGTGGGCCAACATTGATCTCAGCAACATCTTGCAACAGTAATGGCGCGCCGTTTTGATTGACACCCAATGGGATATTGGCGAGGTCGCTGCGATCTTTGATGTAACCGGAGGCGCGCACCATGTATTCAGCTTCGGCCATTTCAACGACCGAGGCGCCGACCTCTTGATTGCCGCGCTTAATCGCCGTCTGAATATGGGCGAGTGGAATACCGAGTGCGCGCAATTTTTCTGGATTTACCGTCACCTGATACTGCTTGACCATTCCGCCCATACTGGCCACCTCGGAAACGCCGGGTACCGTTTGCAGTTCGTACTTCAAAAACCAGTCTTGCATACTGCGCAGTTGGCTGATGTCATGCTTACCGCTGCGATCTACCAACGCGTAGAGATAGACCCAGCCGACGCCGGTCGCGTCGGGGCCAAGTTGCGGTTTGGCGCTGTCGGGAAGTGATGGTGCGACCTGACTTAAATATTCAAGTACGCGGCTGCGTGCCCAGTAGAGATCGGTGCTCTCATCGAAGATCACGTAGACGTAGGAGTCGCCAAAAAAGGAGTAGCCGCGCACGTTGACCGCGCCCGGTACCGATAGCATGGCGCTGGTGAGCGGGTAGGTCACCTGATCTTCAACCACCTGGGGCGCTTGGCCGGGGTAGGAGGTTTTTATTATCACCTGCACGTCGGAGAGGTCGGGAATGGCATCGACGGGGGTTTGCTTTAGGGAAAAGAGCCCTGCACCAACCAAGATAAAACTGGTAAGTAGGACAAAAAAGCGCTGATGGATGGACCAGCGAATAATAGCGGCAATCATGGCAGTCTCCTTATTCGCTGTGGTTCATTTTGCTATGGTCCATTTTGCTGTGATCCATTTTGCTGTGATCCATGGCTTCGTCATTTATCTCGCCATGATTCATCTCGCCATGATTCATCGTTTCATGATTCATAGCTTCGTGGTTCATAGCTTCATGATTCATAGCTCCGTGGTTCATAGCTTCATGGTTCATAGCTCCGTGGTTCATAGCGCCGTGATCCATTCCCCTATGATCCGCCTCGTCGCTAGACATTCGGGCAAAGTTAGAGGTTTTGCTAGACTCAGAGTCCAATAAAAACTGTGCCGACACCACCACTTGGTCATCCGGCTCTAGGCCGCCTTTAATCTCGCTGTAAAGCGCATTGGAGTTGCCAAGATCAACCGCCACCGACTTGAAACGACCATCACCAAGCGCCAAGACAACTCTATTTTGACTGCCAGTGCGAATGACTGCGTCTCGGGGAACCAGCAGGGCGCGCGGCCGTGGTTTGGTTTCTATTGCGACTTGGGCAAACATATTTGGCTTAAGCGCGGCATCTTTGTTCGCGACACGCACACGTACGCGCAGGGTTCTGGTCTGTGGATCGAGGGTGGGGTAAATATAGTCAATCACGCCATGCCAGATTTCATTGGGCTGATAATCCATAGTGATAGCCACCGGCAGACCTGTTTCGATAAGGGAGACTTGGCGTTCGAAGATTTCGACTTCGACCCAAACATCTTCCAGGGTGGCGATAGACATCATGGTAGTGTCGGGCTTGACGTAAAAGCCTTCGCGAATGGGCAAGTTGTCGATTACGCCTGATTGTGGGGCATAAAATTTAACGGTCTGCTGGACCTGCTGTGTTTTGCGCAATGCAGTAATAAACGCATCATCAATATGAAACACTTTTAATCGATTGGCAGACGCTTGAATCAACCGTTTGTTGTCGCTGCGCACTGCCAGTAAAAATTCTTCTTGCGCGTTGACCAGTTGTGGCGAGTACAGGGCATAAAGTGGGTCGCCTTTTTTGACCGGATCTCCAGCGGCTTTGGTGTATAGCTTGTCCACCCAGCCCTCGACGCGCGGGTGAATATGCACCATGCGGTCTTCATCGTATTTCACATAGCCGACGCTATTAATTGAACTCTGCAGCGCCCCCCATTCTGCGGTGGCGGTGCGCACGCTGAGGTTGTTAATCATTTCAGGGGCAATAGAAATTTGTCCCTTATCACTCCGTGACGGCCCGCCTGTTGCAGCATTTTCATCGCTGTAGACAGGAATAAGGTCCATACCCATGGGCGACTTTCCCGGTTTATCGCGTCGATAGTTGGCATCCATCGGCGCAACCCAATAGTCAGGTTTGCGCTCTTTCGTCAGTGTCTCTGCCGTGGGTGCTGGGGACAAATAAGGCAGCAGGGCGGCAGTTAGTACTGCGCCGAGCACAACTCCTAGTACAGTGCCCGCGAGGGTTGAACGAGAAAGTTTCATGGGTTTACTCCAGTGATGCATCGTCTTGTAAAGACAGCCTTGTAAAAACAGTTAAAAAAATTGAGAACCGGAGAGTTAAGCCTACGCTTGAAGGTGTTGCGCAGTCCGCTTAGCTCTCGCTAAAACCTGAATTTTGGGCGCAGGTATCCCGGGCTAGCCGAGAATCGGAGGTTTGTGCGGAAAAATTTCTCGAAAAGAAAAGGAGGAAAAGTGATAGCTGTCGTGATGCACTGACGGACGCTGCGCTGCAATGGTCTGTAGGATAGTTGTCGGTATTGCGGCGCTGCTGCAGCTCATGGTGGAGCATAGGTTGGTATCGCAACAGTTATGCTCAGCAGCACCAAGCATCTCTTCATGCGCTGTTGCATGAGCATCTGGGGTATAGGAAGTTGTGGTTGCTCTGTTATCAAGGGAGTCACTTATGGAGTGACCCGAGGAGTGATGCACTGAGTGATCTATCGGCGTTGTATCTATTGTCGCAGTTGATAAGGCCTCTGGCGCGGAGTTGTTCGCGTACATTGAGCAGGGTGCCGCGCTGGCGACATTTTGGCAGAGAAATGCCAATGTCAGACAGAGCGCGGTAAACTTTTTCAAAAGGGCGAAGCTCATCGGTTAGAAGCTCATCGGTTAACAGTGTCTCTGGCCTTGTAAGCCGTTGGTTGCAAGGGTTATAAGATACAGCAAGCCGGCAAAACTTCAAGCGCTGCGTTTTTATGCTTATCGTGTCATATTATTGATGCTAAATGGGGGTCTTTAGCGAGCCTTATCTCTTTGCGGCATTGCATACGCCAGACTTCAGCGGTAGTGTAGGACGCTGGTCCGATAGGGATTTCGCTGCATCGAAAAGGATACCAATAATAATTACAAATCGTGCCTGTCGGTTGGAACTGTATAAATGAATAAATATGTTGTTCTTGTTGGATGTCTTCTTTTAGCAGCCTGTGGTGGTGGCGGTTCAAGCGCCCCAGACCCCGTTGTGGTTGTTCCCCCTATACCAGTGGCGCCGCCCTCTCAGTGGGTTCCGGGTCAATATGAACCGGCATCCAACTATGAAAATATTTGCGCCAATCCACGCTCAAATAGTGAGTATCAAGACACGCCGGGTTCCGTTGTTGACGAGAATTTCTGGATTCGCTCTTTTAGCCATGACACCTATCTCTGGTATCGCGAACTGGCCGATATTGACCCCAATACGGTTGACAGTAATTTAGAGTATTTTGCATTGCTTAAAACCGATGCTGTCACGCCTTCAGGCAACCCTAAAGATGCCTTCCATTTCACCTACGACACCGAAGAGTGGAAGCGCTTGTCGCAGTCCGGGATTTCCGCGGGCTACGGTATGGAATTGGCGATTTTAAAGTCAGCGCCCCCGCGCAGTATTTTGGTGGCTTTTACCGAGCCAAACTCACCTGCGTCAGAAAATGGTATCAGCCGCGGCGCAGAACTGGTTGAAGTAGATGGCGAACTGGTTGAAAGCGGTGACGCTGATATTCTAAATGCAGGCCTTTTCCCTCAGACGCTCGGTGAACAGCATAAGTTTGTGATACGCGATTTAGGGTCTTCGACTCCGCGCACGGTAACGTTAGTGAGCAGTGAGATCACCTCTATCGCCGTGCAAAATACCAAGACGCTGACAGTTGGCAACAAGCGCATTGGCTATATGACGTTCAACGATTATCTGGGTGAATCTGAGCGGCTTCTGCGCGAAGCCGTTATTCAATTGGCATCAACGTCGATCGATGAGTTGGTGATTGATATGCGGTACAACGGCGGCGGTTATTTAGATATTGCCGCTGAATTGGGCTACATGGTGGTTGGCGACGCGTCAATTGGCAAAGTCTTCCAAGAGACTGTTTTCAACGACAAGTACACGGTGTACAACCCGATTACTGGGCGCCTGCTAGCCCCGACCAATTTTTTGTCTAAAGCCTCGGGCTTTTCCGTGAGTCAGGGTACCCAGCTGCCGACATTAAATTTGCCGAGGGTTTTTGTATTGACGGGTGGCGGCACGGCGTCGGCGAGTGAGGCATTTATAAATGGCTTGCGCGGTATCGATGTGGAAGTGGTTATTATTGGTCAAACCACACGCGGGAAACCCTACGGTTTTTACGGTATTGATAACTGCGGTACAACCTATTTCACTATTCAGTTCCGCGGTGAAAATGCGAAAGGCTTTGGTGATTATGCCGACGGATTTATTCCCTCCGACACCGATGATATGTTCGGTGCCAATGTGCGTGGTTGTGTGGTCGCCGATGATTTTTCTCACGCGCTGGGTGATCCGCTCGAAGCGCGCTTGGCGGCCGCAATTGGCTACATTAAAGATGGCAGTTGTCCGACAGCTGCAGTGTCGACGTTGAAAGTAGGTGCGCGAAGTGTGTTGTTGCCCGTTGTCGATGCAGATGAACTAACGGCGCCTGAAGTACCAGGGCTTATTTTAAGATAGCGGTGAGTGTTAATGGCGAGTGCGGCCTATCGGTATTTAAGCGGTAGGCGCGTTTGTTAGGTGCTAGTTTGCCATAGTTATTTATTAGAGTTTGCTGTACCTTTTGTCAGAGGCCCTTGCTTCAAAAGAGGGCGAAGAGAGACTCAAAAATTATAAGAAGAGAGTTTTATGTCTGATTCGGCTGTTAACGCACCATCTAATCCCGCGCCATCAAAAAACTATCGTCGCTACGTGTTGGTTTTGCTCACGTTAGTTTACGCACTCAATTTTATCGACCGGCAAATATTGGTTATTTTGCAGGAGTCGATCAAGATTGATATGGGGTTGTCCGATTCCCAGCTAGGGCTGTTAACCGGCTTTGCCTTCGCTATTTTTTATGTCAGTGTGGGCATTCCGATTGCGCGCTGGGCGGACCTTGGCAACCGCCGCAATATTATCTCGCTGGCCATTACCGTCTGGAGCGGCATGACCGCACTGTCGGGCCTGACGCAAAATTATTGGCAGTTACTGCTCGCACGAATTGGTGTCGGTGTCGGTGAGGCTGGAGGCAGTCCGCCCGCACACTCTATTATTTCAGACTATTACCCCCCAGAGAGGCGCGCTAGTGCGCTCTCTTTTTATTCCACAGGTGTCTACCTTGGTGTTCTATTTGGTTTTTTGATTGGTGGCTGGATTAACAGCGAGTTCGGCTGGCGCGTGGCATTTTTTGTTGTTGGCGTTCCGGGATTTTTAGTCGCGCTACTGGTTCGTTTTACCATCCGTGAACCGCTGCGTGGCGGCCTTGATGGACGTGCAGGGGAAGTGCCTGCGTCTTTTCGCGAAACGCTGGATACCTTGCGAAGCTTGCCCTCCTTTCGGCTATTTGCCATTGGTGCAGGTTTAAATGCCTTCAGTAGTTACGGTATTGGCAATTTTATGCCATCGTTTTTAATTCGCTCCCATGGGTTTGGTCCGCTTGAAGTGGGAACCAGTCTAGCGCTGATTTCCGGCATCGGTGGTGCCATAGGAACCTTTGCGGGAGGTTTCTTTGCCGATCGATTAGCGCGCAATGACAAGCGCTGGTATATGTGGATAGCGTCGATTCCCTCAGCGATCAATGTGCCGTTAATACTGGCTGCAGTGATGCTACCCGACCCGAACATGGCGCTAGTTTGTCTGTTTTTTGGCGTGATGATCGGCGGCTTTTATCTTGGCCCTGTTATCGCGATGGCTCACGCATTGGTGCGCCCGAGTATGCGCGCAATGGCATCGGCAGTGCTCTTTTTAATTCTTAATTTGATTGGGTTGGGCATGGGCCCGCTCTGTGTTGGCCTGTTGAGTGACGCCTTTGCGCCGAGTTTTGGCTCTGAATCGCTGCGCTATGCGATGGCAGTTATGTCCTTCATTAATATAGCCGCAGCGGTATTTTTTGCACTGGCGGCACGCAAGCTCATCGCTGATTTAAAGCTTAATAGCTAGTGTGTACGAATTTTATGTAAGTTGAAAAGTATCGCATTTTGAGGATAAGTTGGTTATTCTTCGCGCACAATTAAGCGAAACAAGATTGAATCATTTAGGTTTAAAGCCTATGTTCAAAAATAATAATAAGAAAAAACTTGTCCTTATTGCCGCCATAGCCCTCAGCAGTAGTATAGGTGTTGGGTCGCCACTGCTTCAGTACAAACAGGACTCGCTGCCCGATTTCACCAACTTTGATAATGTGGGTGAAAAGAAAAGTGCCTTCTTCGATTATCTTTTACCATTGATTAATGAACGCAATCAGGTTATCGAAAAACAGCGCAGTAGGCTTTTGCAGTTGGTGGGCAAAGATTTTGAGTCGCTCTCCTATTCAGAAAAAAACTTTATTCTCAGTCTCGCAGAAGAGTATCGGGTTGATCACAACATGCTAGAGGATGATCAAACCAAGCAGCTTCTCGTCCTGCGTGTCGATATTATTCCGCCTTCACTCGCTTTGGCTCAGGCCGCAATTGAGTCGGGTTGGGGAACATCGCGCTTTGCCCGCCAGGGCAACAATCTGTTTGGTCAATGGTGCTTTAGTGAAAATTGCGGGTTGGTGCCCCGCGATAGAGACGATGATGCTGACCATCAGGTGGCTAAATTCAGTAGCGTTGCTGATTCGGTTAAGTCCTATATCCGCAATATCAATACCAATCGCGCATACCGTGCGCTGCGCGTCAATCGGGCTCGCCTGCGAGCAGAAGATGCCGATCTTCGCGGTGAAGAATTGGCAGAAAATTTACTGCATTATTCAGAGTTAGGGGAACGCTACGTGTCAGATGTGCAGACGCTTATTCGCGCTAACGATCTCGACGATCACGACAGCCAAGAGCTCTAGCTACAGCGGCGGATCCACGCGATCGAGTCGCGAGCAATTGACTCTGTACCAACCGGCAATCGAATTTCGGGTACGTTGAGTTTTCAGCACTTCGTGGGGAAATTCTTCGCTGAGAAAGGCGACTAAGGTGTTGAAGCTTGGTGTTATTTTAACTTCTTCTTGCTTGTCGTCACCCGTATATATCACCAGCTCTCCGCCATCAGTTGGCAGCCATCCCGGATTGAGATAAAAGACAATCGACAAAACCCGATTGGTCAGTTGCTGTGCTTGCTTATCCAGCGGGTCTGCCTTGAATGCGTCGAAATGTTTTTTATAAAAATCGCCAGGCTCGTACTGCGCAAAGTGACTTTCAAAAGAGAACAAACCTAAAAACAGACGTCTATTGAGAAACACCTGTAGTTGCTCAGCCCAAACTAGCCACTCAGCCTCAGCGGAGGACTCGCCCTCGATCCAGCAAATATTATCACTGCGAACAAAGGTATTGAGTGTGCGCTGTTGTTTGCGTCCTGTGCTGGCCGGTGTCAATTGTTGCGGAGAGAGACTTTGCGCTTGCTGCAGTAGGATTTCAGCCAAACCGATGGGCAGGGCATTGTGATTGATGCTAAAGCCTTTTTGTAAAAGGTCGCTGGCGATTGACTCGAACAAAAGATCTTGGCCACCGTGATTGCCGTCAGTGAACAGGACGTTTTGATCGAGAACATGTGCGCTCAATTGTGATCCTTGAGTGTGCGTCAGAAACTTATAGTCGCTGCCAGTTTAGCGCGGATCTTAGCGCGGATTTAAGCCGACAGTGCTGCGGGATGCGCGCTGACTTTAGGGTACATCAGCGCTTTACGCAATGACTAAACAATAAATAAATTTGCCGACTAAACCCCTTGCCTTAGACGCCAGTGAGTGTCACTCCCAGTCCGTCTGGTGGCTCTATTTGGAGTTTCATATCTGCAGCTCTGGAAGATCTTTGAAGAGCTCTAGCGCCTGTGGATTGGCCAGCGCGTCGGTGTTGGTCACAGTCTCGCCATGAACAACTTTGCGCACCGCTAGCTCGACAATTTTTCCGCTGATGGTGCGCGGAATATCCTTTACGGCAACAATTTTGGCGGGCACATGGCGCGGTGTGGTCTCTTGGCGGATGGTGCTGCGAATCGTTTGCTGCAGCGACTCGGTGAGCGCGATACCCTCTCGCAGCACCACAAACAAGACGACCCGCACATCATCTTCCCATGTCTGCCCAATACAGAGGCTATCAACGACCTCGGGCAGTTTTTCAACTTGGCGATAAATCTCAGCTGTGCCAATTCTCACACCGCCTGGGTTTAGCACCGCATCGGAACGGCCGTGAATAATGACGCCATTGTGGGCGGTGATTTCACCGTAATCCCCTTGCGCCCAAATGCCGGGGTAGGTGGCAAAATAGGCGGCGAGGTATTTCTTGTTATTGGGATCATTCCAGAAATAAATGGGTGCGCTTGGGAAGGGCTTGGTACACACCAGTTCGCCTTTTTGTTCTGTGACGGGGGTTCCTTGGTCATCCCAGATTTCCACAGCCATGCCGAGGCCGCGACATTGAATTTCGCCCTCCCAGACGGGCAGGCATGGGTTGCCCAGCACAAAGCAGGAGAGAATATCAGTACCGCCGGAAATAGAGGCTAAGCATAAATCGCCTTTTATCTCGCGGTACACATAGCGGAAACTTTCCTGTGACAGGGGTGATCCTGTTGAGAGTAAGGTTTTTAAATGGGAGAGGTTATGGGTCTTGCGTGGCGCGACACCGGCCTTTTCCAGTGCGCTGATGTACTTGGCGCTGGTGCCAAATATACTGACGCTCTCTTGCTCCGCGATATCGATTAAGGCTTTGGCGTCAGGGTAAAACGGTGAGCCATCGTAGAGCAGCAACGTCGCTTGAGAGGCCAAGCCGCTCACCAACCAGTTCCACATCATCCAGCCGCAGGTGCTGTAGAAAAAAAGGCAATCGTCGGGTTTTAGATCAACGTGTAATTGTTGTTCCTTAAGGTGTTGGATTAAGCTGCCGCCAGCGCTGTGGACAATACATTTCGGCACCCCAGTGGTGCCTGACGAGTACATGATGTAGAGCGGGTGATCGAATGGCAGTTGCTCGAAGCACAGCTCTGGGCTGTCTGGAACTAGAAAGTCCGACCACAATATCTCTTTTGGGAAGGCTTCAATGGAAGGGTCCGCGCAGCTAACGGGGACTACAACCAATGTTTCGATACTGGCGATATTGTTGCAGATCTCGCGCAGTCGCGGCAGCGAGTCAATGGTTTTGCCGTTATAAAAATAGCCGTCACAGCCGAATAACACCTTTGGCTCAATCTGCCCAAAGCGATCCATCACGCCATTAATGCCAAAATCTGGCGAGCAGGAAGACCAGATGGCGCCAATGCTGGTGGTTGCCAGCATAGCGACCACGGTTTCGGCGATGTTGGGCATAAACCCTGCCACTCTGTCACCGGTTTTAACGCCCTTGATCCGCAGCGCCGCAGCACAGGCGCTGACCTGCTGGTAGAGCTGAGCGTAACTAAGGGTCTTGCGGCTGCCATTTTCCAGACGACAAATAAGCGCCGTTTTGTCGCTGCGGTTGCGCAGTAAATTTTCTGCAAAGTTCAACTTTGCCCCAGTGAACCATTTTGCGCCGGGAAATTGCGTGGCCTGATCGAGTACCTGCTGCCAAGGTTGTGTTGCTCGAATATCCGTAAACTGCCAAACCTGGTGCCAAAACTGTTCGGGCTCTGTGATTGACCACTGCTGTAGCTCGTCGTAGTTGGCAAAACTGAGGCCAAGTTCAGACTGCACCTGCCGTGCAAAAGCCATCATATTGGATTCATTGATGCGTTGGTTGCTCGGTTGCCACAGGGGGGCGCTGTTTGTCGCACTGTGCATGGGGTCGGCCTTGAAAGGGAGTCGTGATGCAGGGTGCCCGACTCCTATAAATAATACAAATTGTAATAAACGATTGATTAATAGATAAGATCTATGAATAAATATCGCTATGACTATCACTTTAAAACAATTGCGCGGATTTGTTGCGGTTGCCGAGACCGGCAGTTTTGCCGAGGCATGTGAGCGCTTACACCTATCACAGCCCGCACTTAGCGTGGCGATAAGAAACCTCGAGAGGGCGACTGGTGGGCCTCTATTTGCTCGTTCAACGCGATCTGTGACGCTGACACCCGAGGGGCAGCAATTTTTGCCCGTGGCGAAGCGTCTGCTGGCAGACTGGACGGAGGGCTTTGAGGACTTGCGGCAGATGTTTGCCTTGCAGCGCGGCAAGTTAACCATTGCTGCGATGCCGTCCTACGCCAGTAATCGGCTGCCACAGTTGTTGGTCAAATATGGCCAGCGGTTTTCGAATATCAGTATCAGCGTCCACGATGTGGTGATGGAAGACGTGATTGCCGCCGTGCAGTCGGGTCGGGTTGATTTGGGCATTACCTTTGAATCGGACAGCATGGACGGCATCGATTTTAAGCCGCTGTTCAACGACCGCTTTATTGCAATTTTACCCCCCCAGCATCATTTGTTGGACAAGCCCGAGCTGACCTTTCGAGATTTGCTCAGTGAGACCCTAGTGGCCTTAAATCGAGGCTCAGCGACGCGGGGCTGGCTTGATCGTGCTGTAAGGGCGTCGGGCATTGAGCCACCGCAGATCTTTGAAGCCTTTCAGCTGACGACCGTAGGTGCTCTGGTGGCTGCGGGTATGGGTGTGGCGCTGGTGCCTGCGCTCTGCGCTGAACAAATGACAGGGCTGGGCGCTGTGTGTCGGCCATTGGCGGAGCCGGTGATTGAACGTCAGGTGGGGGTGTTTACCCGCCGTCGCCACCCACTGTCAGCAGCGGCCAAGCAAATGTTGGCGCTGCTGCAGGAGGAGGGTGCTTGAGCTACATCACTCTGCCTCTGTTTGGGCGTGGGGCTTGATGTTGAGCATGTAGTCTGCCACGGCCATTTGTGTTTCCGCATCAAGGTAATTTTGCGCAGGCATTTCGGGATACTCGGGGCGAATTTTAAAGGGCGCATTAATATAGCTGACAATGCCCTCTGGATTACCCGCATATCTGGCCTGTATTTCTTCTACCGCTGGGCCGATTAAGACGCCACGGTAGGAATGACAGCCAGTGCAGACCCCCAAATAGGCAATTTCGCCGCGCTCGGATGGCTGAATCACTCGGGGCTCTGCACCGCCTGCGAGCAAGTAGGTATCAATGTTGTCGGTATTGTTAAACCCGCATTCGCTGTAGCTGCCGATGCCCACGGTGTTGTAACGATGCCGGTTAATAATGCAGCTGTCTTGGCTTGGGCCGATATGGAAGATATCGATATTACCCGTGTGCAGTTCGGTGAGGGCAAACGCTTTGACTTCTGCGATGGTGTCGTAGCCGTTATTGCTCATTACATTATCGAGAATCATCATGCGATCGGGATTGGGGTCGGCGCCGGGGTCGAGGGTTAAACCTGCGGCGTTGGCGTGATCGTTAATCAAAATACCGGCGGTTTTATGGTTGCTAATAAAGTTGCCTTCAATAATTACATCATCAGCAGCCATCACTAAAATGCCCGTACCGGCGGGAATACCGGCGACGGTTGACCCCGGTGCGCCAAAGTTGGGGGTGTTGTTGTCGAGAATAAAGTTGTTGCGAATAATCACATCGTAGGTGGTTTTGATCGGTAGTCCCGGGGTGATAAAGGTCAAAATGCCGCCGGTATTGTGGTGGGTGTAATTGTTCTCAACAATCGCATGGCGACTGTTCTCAATTTCGATACCGGCGACGCTGTCGAAAACCTCGTTGTGGGCGACGTGAATATTATCACTCATACCTACATAGATGGCGGCATCGGCGATTCCGGAAACGGTGTTGTGCTCGATTAACCCGTTGGTTCCGAGCTGTGGGAAAATACCGTAAATACCGGTATCAATAATGATGTTGTTGCGGATCTCAAAATTATTGCCAGCTTGGCTCATTATGCCATTGCCCTTGTAGTGAACAATTTTGAAGTTTTCGATAACAATATTGTTCCCCGAGTAGAGGATGGCGTCGTTGAGCTTGCCCTGTCCATCGAGAGTGGCTCGTTCACCTGCAGCAATAAAGCCACTCAGGTGAATATCATCTTTGTCGATATAAACAGTTTCAGAATAGACTCCGGGCATCACACGAATGCTGTCTCCGGGCTGCGCTCTCTCAACAGCCGCTTGGATCGACTCGCCGGGATTCACCACGAGGGTCTCGCCCTGCTTGGTGCGCGCCTTAACCGCATTTTTACTCGACTCACCAGCCTCTGCGCCATAGCCTCCGCCGTAGCTGGCGCCGCCAACACTGCTGGTCATAACGGGCTCGTTGCCGTTGATTCCACCGTACCAGCCGAGCACAAAGGCGACGACGCCGATTGTGATAAGCCAAAGTTTACTCTTGTGCATGGAGATTCTCCGATTGGATTGGATTTAGCCCAGAGGGGACGCTGGCGGGTATCGTGGGCATAAATTGCTCATCGCTGAGGCTGTGTAAAAAGTCCACCAAACGATCCAGTTCGGTGTCGGTAAGGTCGGGTTCAGACATATGCCAATGCAGCAGAAGATCCTCGCCCTCTGGCACCGCGTGACCGCGGCCGCCGTTGTAGAACTGTGCGACTTCCTTCAGGGTAGAGAATGTGCCTGAGTGCATATAGGGAGCTGTTTGCGCAATATTGCGCAGGGTTGGCACCTTGAAGCCGGCGCGCAGGATGGGTGAGCCAAAGGTTGACTCGGCGCCGATATCGCGGGGCATGCCCGCGGGCTCAGGCACGCCGATCACAGCGATTTGCTGATTGGTAAAGAGCGGTGGTGTATGGCACTGCGAGCAGCGCGCGACAAACGAGCGAAAGATGTTGAGTCCTGCAATTTCGTTGGCGCTCAAGGCGTTGTGATAACCGAGTGCGTATTGATCGTAGCGACTATTGAGGGATATCAGCGAACTCTGAAAGGCACTTAAGGCGGTGATGATACTGTTCACCTCCAGTGCGTTTTCATTGTTGGGAAATGCTTGTTTAAACAGTTTGGGGTAGGCGTCAGTGGCGTTGAGGTCGCGAATCAATTGCGCCGGTGTATTACCCATTTCAACTGCTGAAAATAGCGGGCCGACCGCTTGTTCTTCAAGGTTGTGGGCGCGGGCATCCCAAAAAAAGACATTTAAAAATGCACTGTTCCAAAGGCTGGGTGCAGAGCGAGTGAGCGGGCTACCCCCCAATCCGACACTGCGCCCAAGGCCATCGCTAAATCCGCGGGCTGGATTGTGGCAGCTGGCGCAGGCCATGGTTTTATCCGCAGACAAAATGGGGTCAAAAAAGAGTAGCCGCCCCAAATCGATCTGTTTGGGGCTAAATCCGTCGCGCGCCTCGGGCAGTGCTGTTTTCAGACCGCCCACACCACTGTTTTGCAGGGAGTCATAGGCCTGATAGCGGTGATGCAAAATACATTGTCCGCGCTGATTAAGGGCGAAACTGGGCGGGCATTCTTGATTGAGAACAAACTGATCTACTGGGCTTCCAGTCTCACTGCTGATGGCGTGAAGCCCCCAGCCGACGAGCGCGATGGTGCTGGCGACACGACTGAGCGCGCCTCTCCATTGACATCTCCATTGACATCTCCAACGATCTCTGACGGCTGAAACGAGAGCTGAAATACTCATGGTTAGACCCATGCTTTATTATTTTTATTAGGGCGGCCAGCGATTAGTATAACCCTAATGCCTTAGGCTATTATGGCACAGGCTTTTCTCTATGGCTGCTCTCTTCCATGGCGAAGGTGTCGGATAAGTGGGAAGGTGTTAATTGTCCCTGAGCACAGATTTACACAACCAAAAAGGATTCACAAAATGCTGCACAAAAGTCGCTTTTTTACCCGTCAAAACAGTGTTGCTATGGCCATTGGGTTAGCCTTTGCTGTTGTGGCCAGCAGTCAGGTCGCAGCCCACGACCATGGCGGTATGCCGCGCTCGTCCGCGCCAGACAATGCGCGGGTCTATTTTATTCAGCCGTCTGATGGCCAGGTGCTGACATCGGGTACTGTCAAAGTGGTGTTTGGTTTGGAAGGAATGGGTGTTGCCCCTGCGGGCACAGACCTCGCAAACACGGGTCACCATCATCTGTTGATTGATCTCGATCAGTTGCCGGACATGAACGCGCCTTTACCTGCCTCTGATCAGGTTATTCACTTCGGCAAAGCGCAAACGGAAACCCAGCTAACATTAGCGCCCGGCGTTCATCGCTTGCAGCTGCTGTTGGGTAATTATGCCCACGTGCCACACAATCCGCCCGTGCTGTCAGAGGTGATTGAAATCGAGGTTATCGCTGAGTAAAGCGCCTCTGTTCAGTGATCTGCGGTGAGCGAGTGGATGCGCGAAAAAAAACCGAGCTAATAGCGGCTCGGTTTTTTTATGCGCTTAAAATAGGTTCAATACAGGATTAAGCGGGCCACGAACTAGTCGAGCATTTTTTTAAACTCACCACTCTCAACCAGCTTATTTAAATCTGCAGCGCCGCCAATCAGCGTGCCTTTTACAAAAATCATGGGAAATGAAGGCCAGCCGGTCCACATCTTGAGTGCATTGCGGCGATACCAGAGTTTGAAATAGCTTCCGTACTCTAAATAGGCGTAGTTAACGCCCAGCCCGTCGAGGGTTTTGCGGGCCTTTTTCGGCACTGGATTTTGCGCCATCCCCACCACGACAACAGCATTTTTGGCAATTGCGTCCTGAACTTCCAATATGATATCGACATTGCTGTCGGCAATCGTCTGCTGTATCGCAGGGTGAATATGTGCGGCGTCGAGAATGTGGCGGGTCATGATATATCCTTGTTTTTATTGTTGTTTTAGTTGTGTTTTTTTAGCCGCCTTGCGACTGAATTCGGGCTGTCACTCGACTTTATCGTAAATTGCGACGAGCTGTCTGCTCAGAGCAAGTAGCTGACCATTAGGATGGTAGATTTTCCCTTCGGTGTGGGCATAGCCCCTGTCAGCTTGCGCCACATCGCAGTGATAATAAAGGAAGTCGGCCGCGCTGAGTGGCGTCCGCGGTTGCATAAATTCCACATTCCACGTCACTGTGCTGGTGGGCGCATGCTCTTTCAGCATCGGCATCATGGCGGGCGGCCAGGCATCGACGAGGGCTAAAATAGCGCTGTCGGAAAATACGGCGGGGTAGTCGTTGAAGCGCATCCAACCGCTGACCGTGGATTCGCTGCTGCCGCTGTAGGGGAGAGCGGTGCTGGTAAAGCGTGTATCCAAGTAACGGACAAATTCGGGCACGCGGCCTTCTCTAAAGGGCATCTTTGGCAGCTCATCCACGGTTTTGGCAAAGGTCATCTGTGGCGCTGTCACCTGAATATTGGATTTTCTCTGGCGGCTAAAGCAGGCAACGATTTTGGTTTTTACCTGATTGTCTTGTAGCAGCTCCCCTTCCACCTGAATAACAGATTTTCCCTGCGAGAGAATATTGCAGCGCAGCTGGCAGGGGACATCCTCGGCGGTGGGGCCGCAGAAGTGAATATTAATGGTGCGTAAGTCCGTGTCGGACAATCCTGTCTGCGCTTCGATATAGGTCAGCACCACTGCAGTGGTCAACCCGCCAAAAATACTGCGTCCCTGAGTCCAGCTTTTATCGATTGAAAAATCGCTGGCGGTTTTGGCAAGTTGTTCGTAATAGGCGTAATCCATGGAGAACCTTAGAGAGTTGATGTGGTGGTAGAAACAACAGGTTGCCGAGGCTGTACATTCACATGGCGAGCAGCGATTTTCGTGATCGGACTGTCACTGGTGACTATAACACCGGCGCTGGGCGGGTTAAATATGCGCGCTGGTTTTAAGCCTGTTATACAGCGTATTATGAGCGCAGATAACATCAAAATAAGCCGCTAACCGGCATCACAGGACAAGCACCATGACATTACTAGCAAACACCTTAACCTTGCCCTGTGGCGCATTGATTCCCAATCGAATTGCTAAAGCAGCCATGACAGAGGGGCTTGCAACACCCGCGGGCCTGCCAACGCCGGAGCTTGAGCGGCTGTATGGTTTGTGGAGTGACGGTGGCGCTGGCATGTTGTTGTCGGGGAATATTCAAGTCGATCGCGATCATTTAGAGCGTCCCGGCAACGTAATTATCGACAGTCCGCCAAGTCCTGAAATGCAGTCGGCACTGGCCCGCTGGGCAGCGGCAGCGACTCGCAATGGCAATCACTTTTGGGCGCAAATTAGCCACGCTGGGCGACAGACGCAAAAAAATATTAATCCCCACCCTAAAGCGCCCTCTGCCGTAAAGTTAGGATTGCCCGGCGGTCAGTTTGGCCAGCCAGTGGCGCTAACGATCGATGAAATCGAGGATATTGTGCGGCGTTTTGGCGTCTGTGCTGCTGCTGTAAAAAAGGCGGGATTCACAGGGGTGCAAGTTCACGCCGCCCATGGCTATTTGCTGTCCCAGTTTCTCAGTCCGCGCAGTAATCAGCGCACAGATAGTTATGGCGGATCGCTGGAGAATCGAGCGAGAGCGCTGCTTGATTGTGTTGCCGCCGTGCGCAAGGCTGTGGGCACGGGCTTCCCGGTTGCCGTCAAACTCAACAGCGCTGACTTTCAAAAGGGCGGTTTTGCATTCTCCGAAAGTCTACAAGTGGCTGAATGGCTGCAAGCGGCTGGCGTGGATTTAATTGAAATTTCCGGCGGTACATACGAGCAGCCAAAGTTGTTGGGTATTGCCGGTATAGAGGATGAAGAGCCGCAAGCGGTGGCGCAATCAACTCAGCTGCGCGAAGCCTATTTTGTTGATTTTGCGCTGGCGATGCAGGCTAAAGTTACGATTCCATTGATGGTCACTGGCGGTTTTCGACAGCGAGCGGCAATGGAGCAGGCGCTGGCGAGCGGCAGTGCCGACTTGATTGGATTGGGCCGTCCCATGTGTGTTCTGACCGATGCCCCAAACCAGCTGCTGGCAGGATTAACCGAGCTGCCACGCTATGAGAACAACCTTTCGCTATTTCCACGCTGGCTGTCATTTTTAGGCAATCTCAAAGCTCTGCGCGCCATTGCTGGATTTGCCACACAGTATTGGTATTACAGCCAGATTGATGCCCTTGGTCGCAGTGGCAAAGCCGATCCAGATCTATCCGTCTTTGCCGCCACCAAACAGACCATGGCTTTACAAAAAAAGCTCACGGCAAAATAGTCCCGCGAGCAAGCTGCAACAACGCTTAGGTCAGGTTGCCACAGGATTGGTTGGCGGGCACTGCGATATCCATCATTTTCGGGCTGGGCAGGCGCAGGCCGGCCATCATCTCAATATAATCGTCACAGCTGTTCGCTTGCAGCCGCGGATTGTGTTTTCGCTCCTCGCCGATCGTGCTGACAGTCCACCCTTTGTAATCATGACCCGGATACACCAAGGTATTGTCCGCCAACTGCAGCAATCTGTTCAGACTTTGGTACTGTTGGCGAGCGCTACCGTTTTGGAAATCGGTGCGGCCCGTCCCGCGAATCAGCAGTGTGTCTCCGCTGAACAACATAGGCTCTGGGCCCGGCAAATAAAAACTGTAGGAGTCGTCAGTGTGCCCGGGGCTGTAGATAACCTCAATCCGCAGGGCGCCCACGGACAGCTGATCACCGTCTGAAAACGTCGCTGACAGGCACTTTGCCACAGCTTGGTTGCCCATCATCGTGATGCAACCTGTGGCGTCACGCAGTGCCCCTAAGCCCGTGATATGGTCGGCGTGGGTGTGTGTATCCACCGCCAGTACCAGCTTTAAATCAAGCTGTGCTAGCAGGTCTAAGTTTTGTGCCGTTTTGTCCACAACCGGGTCAATCAGCAGTGCTTCGCGGCTCTTTTCATCGCCGATCAAATAGCTATAGGTCGATGACTCGGCATCAAACAGTTGTCTAAAAATCATCCTGCAACACTCCCTAGTCGGTTATGGTTTGACTTACTTTTGCGCTGAAACATTGTTCCACGGCATACGCGCGAGCATCATGCCCATGCCGCAGGTATCTGTGACGCCAGCAAACACCAAACCTGCGCCGACAAAACCAGCGAGAGCGTAAAACCATGGGTTGAGAACGGTGCCAAGGACTACGCCAACCACCACCAGCGAGCCCGCAGCGATCCGCACTTGGCGCTCAAGGGAAATGACATTGCTGCTGCCCTTCTCGATGGCAACACCGGCACTGTTTAACGCGTTGATACCGCCCTCAATCACCACCAGTTGGCAATCGAGATCACCCTTCAGCTGCTCCGCCGCGCGCGTCGCACGCTGACCACTGGCGCAGAGCAGGTAGACGGGGTGCGCGGGATCGTGGCCCTGCTCAGCAAGATAACCTTTGACCGCAGCACAGTTCAGTTCCTGTAAGGGAAAGTGCGCGCTGCCGGCCAGTGCCTGCCCGCTAACTTCAACAGGGGTGCGCACATCAATGACCCGCGGCAGCGCCTGGCCCTGCGCAAGTTGTTTAAAATCAGTTGCAGAAATGGTTTTAGTTGGCTGGTTCATAATAGGGCTCCGTTAGAGAGTTGGACAGTAGATAGTTTTGAGCACGCTAATAATCTGAATCGATTCGCTGCCCAAGAGACTGTAAAAAATACTTTGCGCCTCGCGGCGCGTTTGCACCAGCCCTGCGTTGCGCAGAGAGGCTAAGTGCTGTGAAAGGGCAGATTGGCTGAGGTGAGTCAGACTGTGCAGCTCGCCGACAGACCGCTCACCGTTCACCAGAGTGCAAAGGATCATCAGGCGATGAACATTACCGAGCTGCTTGAGCAAGTCAGCCGCCTGCTGTGCATGTTTTTCTAGCGCCTGAATGTCGGTGTTGCTGATGGTTGCAGTTGATGTCATCGCTAGGTTTCGCTCGTTTGAGACTGCTTGGTGAAATTAATTTAGGTGATTCTAATTTAGAAATATCTAATATACAAGCTAAAAAAGAGTCCTCTTTAACGGCGAAGGAAAACCACTGGACGGTCTGAGTCTCACGGCAGGCGGAGGCCTGTGCCTGAGAGATCGAGGGGAGGAAGGCAGAATTAGCGTGGTGATACTAGCCAAAGCGTGTTCGGCACGTTTTTTCTGGTTGCTAGCGATTCTAAAAATGGTCGGGAATTACTCCCCGACCATTATCTTAGGCTGTCGCGGCCCGCAGAGAGACGCGGCGTTTTTACTTTGTTGCAGCTTCGTAATAGCGATCGCGCAATTGCAGTGCGCGACTGACCATGGCGGCAGGCACGCCATCGATTAACACCAGTTCTGCTTCGCTGGTGACATCAAGGGGATCGCCACTCCACAGTACCAAATCGGCCACTGCACCCGTGGCAATTTCACCTTTGACATTAGCGCCAAACAACGTCGCTGGGTTTAATGTCATAGCTGCGATGGCCGTTGTTTTATCGAGTCCGTTGGCCACGGCGTTGCCCGCTGACTGACGCACTAGATAGGCGTTGTGCGTGCTTTGTCTATCCATGCCAGTGAATACCAGTGTGACGCCAGCGTCGGCCAACAGTTTTGCGTTGTCGAGTCGCGCGCCGAGCTTTTCGTAGCTCTGTGGCAAGTTGATAATCGGATCCATAATTACCGGCACTTTAGCGGCTGCAATTTCGTCGGCCACCAACCAGCCTTCAACCGCGCCACTGAGAATAAGCTTCAGGCGGTAGTCTTTGGCAACTTTAAGAATGGTGCGGATATCACTGGCGCGGTGTGTTTTTACCAACAGCGGTGTGCGTCCGTTGATCACTGGCTCAAGGGCTTGCAGGTCTGCCAGTGATAGCGAATAGTCGCGACTATCGCCGCGCATTGCAGCCGCTTTGTTGGCCGAAAATGCAATAGCGTCATCGAGGTTCTGGCGCAACACGGCCAGCGCAGAGGCCCGTGAATTGCCTGCATGGCTAACACCCGACTCGGTAAAGTCGACGGCTATCGCAACGCTGTCGTTAATGACTTTGGCAGGTTGGCCCAGCTCAATCAATGCAACTTGGCCTGCAAATAGCCCTGCGCCAGCTTCCGGTACCGTGAGGGCATGGGTTAAGCCGTGCACGCGGTTGTGGGGGAAAAGCGTTGACTTAGGATTGAACGCGTCAGCCACCTTGAATGAAGCAGTGATTGAACTCAGCTCGGAATAGAAATCGACGGTGGCATCAATTGCACCCACTTCGACGACCCCTAAGTGAGTGTCGGCGTTAAACAGGCCCGGCGAAATACTTTTACCATTGCCATCGATAATGCGATCAGCCGTGCTTGGCGCTGTGTTGCCTATGGCGGTAATGCGGCCGTTGTCGATATACAGATCGGTTGCCGGCAATACTGCTTTGGCGGTATAGATATCAGCACCTTTTATCAACAGTGACTCAGCGGCGACCGTGGTGGCCAACAGGCTTAATACTAGTGGCGCGATTAAATTTTTCATGGACGGGCCTCCCCTTCAGTCAAAATGCCAAGATTAAAATCACTGGTCGGTTGTACCGATGCATCGGCGCGATCAAAGCGCAGCGCGCCGTCGATCCAGACTTTTTCGGCATGGCTGTAAACACTTAATGGTTCGCCTGACCACAGTACGAGGTCGGCATTTTTGCCCACTTCAAGGGAGCCAATACGATCGTCCAAGCCGAGCGATTTCGCTGCATTGAGCGTGCCCCAGCCGATGGCTTTGGCATGACTAATATTCAGCCCCATACGGTTGCCCGCACTCATCGCTTTGGCAATTTCTTGGTTCAAACGCTGTACTTGAATGGGATCATCGGAGTGAATAATCGCGCAGGCCTGCGCGTGATCGACCAGAGCAAGGTTCTCTCGCACCATATCGAAGGCTTCTTGCTTGAAACCCCACCAGTCGGCCCACATCACACCACAGATATTTTCAGCGGCTAACATTGGCGCAGCTTTGTAGCCTTCGACTGCGTGATGGAAGGCAGCAATGCTGTAGCCGAACTCTTTTGCCATATCGACCATCTGTGCCATTTCATCAACTTTATAGCAGTGGTTGTGGACGCGGATATCGCCCTCCAGCACATCAGTCAGAGTCTCTAGACGCAGATCGCGCAGCGGTGGGTCAACGTCGAGCCCGGCGTTAAAGTCGCTAACATAATCGTCCCATGTCTTTTTGTAAGCCTTTGCTTCGATCCAAGCGCTGCGATAGCCGGCCATATTGCCCATGCGTGTGGAGGGAAGAATGCCTTTGCTGCCATAGACACGCTTGGGGTTCTCGCCGCACGCCATTTTCAGGCTGTAGGGTGCGTCTGGGAACTTCATGCCTTGAACGGTGATTGAAGGGACGTTTTTCAGGGTCACGCCGCGGCCGCCAATCAAATTGCCGGAACCAGGCAGAATTTGCACGGTTGTGACACCGCCCGCAAGGGCTTTTTCAAACTGTGGATCTTCTGGCCAGACGGAATGCTCGGCCCACACCTGCGCGGTGACGGGTGAAGTCATTTCGTTGCCATCCGAATGGTTCGATGTTTCCGGCGCTGGATAGACACCCATATGCGAGTGCACATCAATAAGACCTGGGGTTAACCATTTGCCTGAGGCATCAACTACTTGCGCGTTCTCAGGCACGGCAAGATCTGCACCGATGGCGGTAATTTTGCCATTCTCAACGATCAAATCCGTGCTGTCGAGTTGCTCATTCGCACCTGTAAGCAGGTTCGCGTTCTGGATCACCAGAACTGCTGCGGACGGAATTTGGTAAGTGGATGGGAAGGGGTTTTTGTTGGGTAGCAGCGGGCCAGTAGTCGTTGGCTTGTTGCTGTCACAGCCTGTAATGCATAGCGCTACTGCCAGTGCGAGACTGGCGGGCAAGAGTCGTTTCATAGTAAACCTTATCGTTATAATTTTAAGGGGCGTTGTTCTTAGACGAACAATAATCCAAAACACGCAGCCATTTTAATCTTTCACAAACCCCGCCCAAGAGGCCATGTAGGCGATAAATTTTTCACCTAAACCCTCGCTGCGTAAATACTTCGAAGTAACAGGGTTGGCGACAGGAACGAAGTTGGGGTCAGCCTGCATTTTTTGCGGGTAGTCGTGATGCAAAATGGCGGCGCGTCCGAGCAGAACAAAGTCGATATCCATCGCCATCGCGCGGTTGATATCGTCCGGCGTGCGCAGTTTCCCTGCGACGCCGAGCGCGACAGAGCCTCGATTTAGCTCGGTGAAGTAGGACAAGAGTGTGCGCCCTTTGTGCTGTTCTTCTTCGGGCTCTTTGAAGATATCCCAAAGCGACATATCGAGAAAATCGATCTTGCCCTCGTTGAGCACCTGCTGGGCGAAGTCACGCATATCAGCTAGTTGTAGATCGAAGCGCTCAGGTGACAGACGCAGTCCCACAATAAAATCCGCGCCGCAGCGCGCGCGAACGCCATCAATAATATCGCGCACAATGCGCCCGCGATTGTCGAGCGAGCCGCCGTATTGGTCGTTACGTTGATTGACAGTGGCACTTAAAAATTGACCGAGCAGATAGCCGTGGGCGCCGTGAATTTCAACGCCATCAAAACCCGCTTTTTCCGCGCGCTGGGCGGCCACAATAAAGTCTTCTTTAACCTGTTCCACTTCCTCGAGCGTGAGGCCAACAGCGTTGGTCTCTGCATGGTCTGACGGGCACACGGGGCGAGTGCCAATGAGGTCAGCTGGTGAGCGCATACCGGCATGGTGAAGTTGCACCAGCGCGAGGCTGTTGTGCTGTTTAATGCCGCTTGCCAGACGGGTCAGGCCCTCGAGATGGCTGTCTGAGAAAATACCCAGCTGTCGCGGAAAGCCTTGGCCGCACTGCTGCACATGGGCTGCGCAGGTCATAGTGAGGGAAAATCCGCCTTTGGCGCGCAGGGTCAACCAACGGTATTCGTCGTCGGAGAGGGTGCCGTCGGTGTTGCTCTGCAGGTTAGTTAAAGGTGCCAAAATAAAGCGATTTTTGAGTTCTGCACCGCAATTAAGGCGCAGCGGTTGGTAGATATCAGTCATAGAAGGGCTTCTTAGTGAGGAAATAGTGGCGTTAAGAGTGAGCGCTGTCGGGAAATTCTTCGCGGCCATCGGCGTGGCGGGCAAAGCGGATTTTGTCGCTGCCGTGCACCTGATCTTGAGCGGGCCAGGACCAACCGCCAAATTGAGTGCGCCGATAGTCATTAAATGTGGCGTGCAATTCTTCTTGGCTGTTCATCACAAAGGGCCCATGTTGCGCTACTGGCTCGGCAATCGGGCGGCCTTCGAGGAGGAGCAGGTAGGCATCGGCGGCACCATTTTTCACGCTGATGACGCTGTCCGATGCAAGCGCCACGCCCTGACTTGCGCTCAGACGTTGGCTGTTCAGCTGCAGTGACTCTCCGCGGTAGAAATAGAGTGTGCGGCTTAAGCCGGGTACGTGGGCTGGCAGTTGCCACTGGCCATGGGCGGCCACTTTGATAGTCCAGACTGAGACGTGATTGTTGGCGTCGGCGGCCCACGAGTTTGGCGGCGGTGTCAGTGCTGCGACACCGTTGTATTGACCTGCGATTATCCGCACCGCGGTCACTCGCCCATGAGTGTCGGGGACGTCTACAGTGGGTGTTGTTTCACGCCAAAACATTTTAAAAAAGGGCTCAACCATCTTTGATTTGCGCGGCAGGTTCAGCCAAATTTGAAAAAGCTCGGTGGTATTGTTGCTGTCGCGGTTTAGAAGAGGAAACATTTCGGCGTGCTGCACACCTGAGCCTGCGGTCATCCATTGCGTGTCGCCAGCGCTGTAGCGACCCGCTGCGCGCATGGAGTCGGCATGGTCAATAAACCCTTCTTGCACTGCGGTAATGGTTTCAAAGCCGCGATGGGGATGGCTCGGAAAGCCTGGAACACGATCACCGTGATACATGCGCCAGCCGTCTTTTAGGGTGAAGTCGCTGCCGATTTGGCGCCCACTGAGGGGCGCGTCAGGCCCAAACGCTGAGTTGCCTTTTGGGTAGAGATCTCGATGGTGCACGCAAAACAGAAAAGGATCCGCAGTCGGCCAGTGCAGGCCGAGGGGGAATATTTGCTGAATGGCGTCGCCCATAAAACTTACTCTCCGGGTTTGTAGCGTCGTTCGATATTGCCTGCACGAAGCGCTGGGTCGTACAGTGGGTCGTGGAGCACTTCGTTGGCATAGTCGGCGGTTTGATCGCTGTAATGCGGCGAGCTTTCGTCGAGGGTCGCCGCGCCAAACTGATGCACTCCGCGTATCTTTTGTTGCCCTTCACTGTCCCATGAGACTAAGTAATAAAGGCCGTCACCGGCAATATTGGTCTGGAATCCATCTTCTTCCAAACCTCGGGCATAAATGGCGCGCAAGGTGTCTGGGCCGCCACCAACCGGTAGGTTGAGCGTGCCGCGGACATGGCGATTGACATCGCCCCATATAGGATCAATACGGCCGGTGGCTTTAACCAGTTTGTCGGTGCAGTCGAAAAAGGCTTTTTCAACATCAGGGACTGGCTGACCTTTTTGTTCGGCTAGCCATTCTGCGCCAATCACACAGGTTGCCAGTGCAGCGCCGCGGTTTTCAATAGTGGTGTCCAAATCCCAGTCGCTCAGTAGCTCCTGCGCTTTACTATAGATGGGGTCTTTGTCCGTATCTAGCGCGAGGTCAATTGCGCCCTGCAAATAATGTACGGCGCGTGAGTTCGGGCTGAATTTCTTATCGTGTTTGATGGCTGAAAATTCTTCTTCCGAAATAGGGCTGAGTTCAGCAAACATCTCTAGTCCGCGCACTGCACGATTTGTCATGCGGGTGGGGAAGCCGTCTTCAATGCGATAGTCACTAAATTTTGGATTGTCTTCAGGCGCTGTCACAAAAAAGGGACTTTGGTTGGCGCTGTGGACAAAGCCAGATTTAGGGTTGATCACCTGCGGCAGTTGATCGAATGGCATATAGTTTTGCCAGATAAGGCTGCTGTCATCCCCCGTCAAATACTGCTGCCAGTCGTATCCTGATGCGCGCTCAGGCGTCAGGGAGTTGTGGACAAACATAATATTGCCTGCGCGATCGGCATAGACCAGGTTGAAGCTGGCGAAGGCATGAATGCGCAGTGCGTCGCGCCACTCCTCAAGATTTTGCGCCTTGTTCATGGCAAACCACTGTTCGACTTGGCGCATTTTTCCCATGCCGGCATAGCGCACAGCATAGGTGCCATGCTCTGTTTGCAGCACGGGGCCGTGAACTGAGCGCAGCCCCTGCTTGGTCACGCTCCAGGGTAAAAAGCCAAAGAGTTTGACCTCTATAGTGATGTCGCGCGCGTCCAAATCGTGCCACTCGCCGTCGAGGCGATAGCGCAGAGGATTTTCTGGATCTATATCGAGCACATAGACATCGGTAAGGTCGGGCTTGTTGACGGTTGCGCCCCAAGCGATGTTTTCATTGAAGCCAACACCAATGGTTGCGCTGCCGGGGAATAGACCGCCCATGACGTTGAGTCCCTCATTGCTCTGAATATGCGCTTCGTACCACGCCACCGGTCCGGTGGTGGGCTGGTGTGAGTTAATGGCCAAGCGGGTCGCGCCGTCGGTGCTGTTGCTGGGCGCCACGGCAATGGCATTGGAGCCAATGGGCAGATTATTCATGGAGACACCCTGCGCCTGACTGATGGGCCGCTGGCGCTCGCTGCTCATGATTTCAGTGAGCACCGCATCGAAACCATAAAATAAAATATGGCGGAACATATAGCCCGCAACAATGTCTTTGCCGGTCACGGGCAATTCAGCCTGTCCGGCGCGCTGGGGATTTTTTGCCGCATAGTAGTTTAAACCGTCGGCATAGGCCTCGATGTAAGCGCGCATATCGGGCGACAATTCTGTCTCATAGTGGGCGTCAATTTCGTCCCAAATACCGAGCCATTGGACTAAAAAATCCGTTGGCGCAGAGTCTTGTCCCTTGGTTTTTGCCGCGTTGCCACGGTAAAAGGCAATACTGTCGTAGACCAGTGTCCAGTTGTCTTCCGCCTGAGCATAGGCAAAACCAAAGGCGGCATCGACATCGCGCTCACCGATAACGTGCGGGACGCCTCGGTTATCTCGTTCAATCACCACGCTGTATTTGTCGCCCAGCGCGGCATAGTCAGCGGTGTTTATTGTTTCACCGCAACCGCTGACAAGTGTCGCAGCGACAAGCAGACTGAGTGTTTGGTATGCGATACGGTTTCTGAACATGCGAGTAATTCCCCTGATTATTTTTATTATTGGCCTATTGTACGCAGCGTTGTTCTGTAACGGGTCAAACGTTGCTGTACCGCAGTATTATTTTTCTAGCTGTCTTTTTGTGGTTATTTCGAGTCAGGCTCTGTGGTTTTCTGCACCGTGTCTCCCTCGGCATGCAGCACGATACCCACCGGTACGGTGGCCGCTTGCAATGTACTTTGAACTTTGTATTTTTTCGGCAGTGCAGGAACTGTCAATACCCGCCAAATACTGATGATGGCAAGCAACAGTAGCGATAGCGCCAGCAGCAAAAAGAACGATTGTAAGCCAAAGGTGTGCAGCCAAAAAACACCGGTAATTGGGCCGCTGATCGATGTTAGCCCAGCCAATAAAATAATGGTCCCGCTGGCGGGCACAATTTCCCTCGGTCGAAGGTGGTCATTGGTGAGTGCGACAACCAGAGAGTAAAGTGACAGGGAAAAGCCACCAAACAGAAAAATAAGCACATACAGTTTTGCCGAGGCGACCGTTTCAAAGCTAATCACGACCGCGACCGCCATGGCAGCCAGACTGGAAAATCCGATAACCCAGCGACGATCCATGGTGTCGGAGAGCTTTCCGAGGGAATAAGGGAAAATCATGCCGCCGGCCATCATGCAGCCCATAAAATTGGCTACTTCAGGGAACGTGAAACCGATCTTTGTGGCGTACACGGCGCCAAGGGTAAAGACGATGCTCGATACCCACTGCGACAAAACAATACCGATCACGCCCATCGGTGCGCGGTGCCAAAGATGGCGGATACTCACACTCTCGGTGGTCTCTGCTGGCGGCGTCGTAATGACAGAGAGCAGAACCGGTACCGCAGCGACGCTGACCATCACCGAGATAAGAATAAATAGGGTGAAATCCATAGGATCGGCCAGTTTCAACATAAACTGACCCGCGCAGATGCCGGCGAGCAGAATGGCTGTGTAAATCGCCAATATTTGGCCGCGATTTTCATTGGTAGAGGCTTGGCTCAGCCAACTTTCAGAGACGACATAAATTGTTGAAAAGGCAAAGCCGGTGAACAAGCGCATCAGCGCCCACGCCCAAGGCTCGACATACAGCGAGTGAATTAAAATAGTGACCGAGGCGACAGCCGACAGTGCCGCAAAGATACGAATATGACCAACCCGCTCAATCATGCCTGGCGCAAGCCGCGATCCCGCCAGAAAACCCGCGTAATAGCAGGACATCAACAGGCCAATTAAGTAATCATTAAATTCTTCGAGTTCAGCTCGAATACCGAGAAGGCTGCCCTGTACGCCAATAGCCAGGCCAATCAAGGCGAGACCGGCAAAAAGTGGCCAGAGGCGCATAACAGTTCTTACAGGCATATGGGGGCTTCGATATTGAATTTGTCCTAGGGTAACCTCGGTGAGCGCAAACTCAAAGCGTGATTTACCCTTCGAGCAAAGTTTTATGGGTTGGATTTGCAGATCATTGGCTGAGCAAGCCCCAATCGTCTGCTGGACGTTGCCGGTCGAGCTGGTTATCCTGCGCGCTGACTATCCCGCCCAGACCTATTTATGATTACCACCGCAGAACAGCACACTCGCGCATGGTTACAGCAGTTTATTGTCGGCTTAAACCTCTGCCCCTTTGCCCGCCCTTTTGTGGGCAGTGATACGTTGCGTATTACCGTGAGTGAGTCAGACGACCGCCAAGTGTTGATCAACACGTTTCTCCGCGAGTTAGATGTCATTCAGGGGAGCACTGAGGGCGAAATTGCCACGTCGTTGCTGGTGATGCCCAATGCGCTTGAGGATTTTGACGACTACTTAGATTTCTTGCAGCTCGCCGAAGACCTGCTGGAAGAACTCGGTCTCGACGGGACAATTCAGTTAGCCAGCTTTCATCCGCGCTACTTATTCGACGGTGAGGCGGCAGACAGCGCCAGCCATTTCAGCAATCGTTCACCCTATCCTGTTATCCATTTCCTGCGGGAGGCGATGGTCAGCGACGCGCTCGATCATTTTCCGCAGCCGGAGACTATCCCGCAGCGCAATATCAGCACTCTGGAAGCTATTGGCCGCGCCGAAATTGAGCGGCGCTGGAAAAATCTGCGCAGTGCCGAGCCCGAGAACTGTCGGTGAAAAACGTAAAATCTGTTGATGTTATTGTGATTGGCGGCGGTGCCGCTGGCCTGTTTTGTGCATTTACCGCCGGTCAGCGGGGTCGGTCGGTGTTGGTGCTCGACAGCAGCAACAAAGTAGGCAAAAAAATTCTGATGTCTGGGGGTGGCCGCTGCAATTTTACTAACCTCGATATCACGCCAGAAAATTACCTCTGCAATAACCCGCATTTTTGTATTTCAGCACTCAACCGCTACAACCAGTGGCAATTTATCGATCTCGTCGAACGTCACGGCATCGCCTATCATGAACGCAAGCACGGTGAACTGTTCTGCGACGACTCGGCGAAAGATATTCTCGCGATGCTTCTCGATGAGTGTCAGCAGGCAAAGGTCACCATCAAAACTAATTGCACCATTGAAACGGTTGTCACCCGCGATGCCGGCGGCTTTAACCTGCATACCGATCTTGGCGATTATCAATGCGACTCCCTTGTTGTCGCCACGGGCGGGCTTTCGATTCCCACGATGGGTGCGACTGGCTATGGCTACCAGCTAGCCGAGCAGTTCGGCCTAACGCTCTTGCCGCGCAGTGCAGGACTCGTGCCGTTCACGTTCAGTGACCACATCAAACAGATCGCCGAGTCACTTTCAGGGTTGGCCGTGGATGTGGATATGTCGGTCAATGGCGTGAGTTTTCGCGAAAATTTATTGTTTACCCACCGCGGTATCAGCGGCCCTGCAGCCCTGCAGCTGTCAAGTTACTGGAAGCCCGGCCAGAGTATTCAGGTTAATTTACTGCCCGACCTCGATTCAGAGCATCTATTGCTGGAGTACAAAAAGACCAGCGCGAAAAGCCTGTTGCGCAACCTGCTGGCACAGCATTTACCGAAAAGTCTGGTGCTGGCGCTGCAGCCGCTCTTTTGGCCTGCCTATGCCGATACACCGATGGCAGAAATACCCGATGCGACACTGATGTTAGTGGCGCAGCACTTGTCGGCGTGGCAGTTAAAACCGTCGGGAACGGAGGGTTATCGCACCGCTGAAGTCACGTTGTGCGGGGTAGACACTGATCATTTGTCGTCAAAAACAATGGAATGCAAAACCCAGCCAGGGCTGTTTTTTGTGGGAGAGGTAATGGATGTTACCGGTCATCTCGGCGGCTACAACTTTCAGTGGGCGTGGGCGTCGGGATATGCCGCTGGGCAGTTTGTCTAAACGCCCAAAGCTACTTGCGGTTGGCCTTGGCCTTCTTGCGACGGGCAGCCGCTTTTTCCAACCGCGCTTTTTCCCGCTCAGCCTTCTCCGCTTTTAACACCTCAACGTGCTGCAGTTCAGTGTCAATCACCTCGGGAGTTTCAAAGCTAATCGTACCCAGAGTGCCGGCTCGCAGCTCATTGATAAAGATGGTCGAGACACGCTCTAAATCAACCTGCCCTCCGCTGCGCAGACAGCCGCGCTGAGCGCCAATAATCTCCAGCAACTCTATTTCTGTAGTCGGCAGCTGACTGACATTAAAGCGCTCACGCAGCAAGTCAGGGTATTGCTGCAGCAAAAAATCAGCCGCGAAGTAGGCAATGTCCTCATAGGAAACGGCAGTATTTTTGATCGCCCCGGTCGTGCCGAGTCGATAGCTGCTGTTAGGGTTTTCAATTTTTGGCCACAGAATGCCCGGCGTATCCAATAACATAATACCGTTGCGCAGATTGATGCGCTGTTGACCCTTGGTAATGGCCGGTTCGTTGCCGGTCTTGGCAATGTGCCGTCCCGCCAAGCTATTGATCAGTGAAGATTTACCCACATTGGGAATACCCGTCACCATGACCAGTGTGTTGCGCCCCTCTTTTTGCGGCACCAGCTTATTGATGAGATCAATAACCTGCTTGCTCGGATCGGAGTGCTGCAAATCCAAAGCCATCGTCTTGGTATTGTCCTGCTGCTCGTAATAATCCTGCCAGATCTTGGTTATAGCAGGATCGGCAAGATCACACTTGTTAAGAATTTTAATGCGCGGCTTATCGGTGCATAAATTTTGAATAAACGGATTTGAACTGCTGAATGGAATACGCGCATCGAGAACCTCAACCACCAAATTGACCATCGGCAAGACTTCGATCATCTCTTTGCTGGCCTTGTGCATATGGCCTGGATACCAATTTAGGGACATGTCGCGACTCTTTATTCGGGCAATCAAAAATGTGGCAGTAGTATACCTGCAAACCTGTGCCTGTATTCAGTGGGGTTAAATATAGAGCAGCGCAGGCACAAAACTAAGGGTTTTCTCAGCGCAATTCCAAGTGACTTCTTCGTCCTGAATACTGACTTGGATATCCATGGTGCGACCGAGCGCGGCGGCAAGTACTTGGCTGGTGGTGTGGTCAATGTGTTTGATGCAGAGGTTGTCCAAGCGCTCGACTTGGCTTTGCATCTGTTTCCACCATTGGTCGGCGGAGCCGGTGCCGTAGGTGTAGACAATAACTTTTTTGGCGCGGCCGCAGGCTTTCTTGAGGCGTTTTTCGCTGGGCAGGCCGAGTTCAATCCACAGTTCTATTTCGTCGCTCAGGCTTTTTTGCCAAAGATCGGGTTCGTCTTCGGTGCTAATGCCTTTACAGAAGCTGAGCATATCGCTCGCGTGCAGGGCGAAAGCCAAAAGCCGCAGCATAAGGCGCTCGTTTGTTTCGGAGGGGTGTTGCGCGATGGTGAGGCTGTGTTGTTGGTAGTAGTGGCGATCCATGTCGACGACATTGAGGTCTGCTTTGCAGATGCGCGCGCTAAGTGCCATGACAGGGTGCCCTATTTAAGGTGGATTTTGAGCGCGACAGTGTAGCGTAGTTGAGGCGGCGGGTGCTGGCTAAAAACCGAGATCTTCTTGCGTCACTTGGACGCTGATGTCTTCGCCGTCAATCTGGGTCTGTATGAGGATAGGGCGGCAACAGACGGAGCAGTCTTCGGTGTAGGTTTGCGACTCTGAAGGGTCGACGAGGATGGGGATGCTCTCCCAGCAGCAGGGGCAGGTTATCTCGTCTTCGTGAAGTTGGAAGTGCATGTTTGGCTCCTCTCGCTGTGTGGATCTAGTCGAGATTGGCGAGTGGGTGCTGATCGTCAGGCCACGGGCTGGTAAAAAAGGGTTCAACCATCTCGATTGTGATCTCTTCTATACGGGCGGGTTGCCACTTTGGTGCGTTATCTTTGTCAACGGCGAGCGCGCGGATACCTTCCACGGTTTCACTGGTAATACCGCTGCGGCCAAGGTGCTGGGTGTTGAAGCAGTGGTGAACGATGTTGCGCTCCATGCGCAGGTCGTCTGCCATGCTGAGGTGCCGTCCACGGCGAACTTGTTCGAGGCTGACATGGAGCATTAGCGGTGACCGCTGGCGGAGACAATGTGCAGTTCGGCTGGCCCAGTCGCCTGGTGTTTGTTCGAGGGTGGTAATAATGTCAATGACGGTGGGCAGAGCGAAGATGCTGTCTATCTGTGGGCTTAGCCAGTCGGGCGCGGACACGGGAGAGGGTGCGCAGACGAGGTCAGCCAGCTGTTCGAAGCGTTCGGCGGCACTCAATTGGGTGTTGGTGGTCAGGCTTTCCCAGAGATCAGGCAGGGCGTCGCTGCTGGCGATGCCGTCTGCAAGACTGGCGGCGAGCGCATCTGCGCCAATTAACATTTGACCGGTCAGAGCGAGGTACTCGCCAAGATGGCCGGGGCAGCGGCTGAGGAAAAAGCCACCGCCGACATCGGGGAATAGACCAATATTGGTTTCTGGCATAGCCATTTTAGTGCGCTCGGTGACAATGCGGAGATCGGCGCCCTGCGCGAGGCCCATGCCGCCGCCCATAATGACGCCATCCATAAAGGCGACATAGGGCTTGGGGAAGCTGTAGAGCAGATTGTTGAGACTGTATTCGGCGGTAAAAAAGCGGTCGAGTGCGGGGTCGTTGGCAATCGCTGCGTCATGGAAGAAGCGAATATCGCCCCCGGCACAGAAGGCGCCAAACAGGCCGCGTTTATTGCTGCCGCGAATAGCGACCACTTCAACGGCGGGATTGTCGCGCCAGTCGGTGAATACAGTGGTCAGGTCGATCACCATTTGCAGTGACAGAGCGTTCAGTGCCTCGGGGCGATTCAGGGTAATGAGGCCGACGCCGGCAATCACTTCTGTTTGAATTTGGCTCACGCGTCGCTCCTGGTCTCGGTTATAAAATAAAAAGCTAAAAAAAACCGCCGAATAGGGTTAGCTATTGGGCGGTTCTATAGCGGGGGATAGTTTATACGCTGGCGAAATCGGCGGCCAGTGCTGACTTGACTGGATCTTCTATCTGCACCACGTTAGGCTGCAAAAATTCACTGTCGATTCCAAGTGTCAACGTGCCACCGGCGCGCAGGGCAGATATGGCTTCGTCGGAAAATTCGAAACGCATAAAGTGGACGCTGGAGGTTTTTTCTTCGTTCTCGCGCTCGAGGTCTTCGTCGCTGATAGGAACGATTTTGGGTAAATTATTTACCTGCATCCACACCTGCCGCTCAACGCCTTTGAGTTTTTGCAGCATAACTTTGCGCTCGTCGATATCGTCGTATTCGAGCATAAACGTGGCTTTAAGATTTTTGCCGTCAGGAATCAGCGGGTTGTACGAGTCGATCTCTTCTTGAATATCGGCGGCTTCAAATACTTTTTCCACGCGCAGAATTTCTTGAATCTGGTAGCGGATGGTCGTCAAGTCTTCGAAGCAAAAGCGCGCGCTGTCGGCGACGGTTACCTGTCTATTTTTTTTGTAGGCCATTACCTCTTTGCGAAACTCTGGGCGCTTTACCGAGTACTGCTCAAGTGACCAGAGGTCTTCGCGAGTGAGATGTGTCTGTTGTGTCATATCTGTGTCCTTAAATGCCGTACGCTTTGCGCAGCAATGTCATAGGGTGTTCGGGTGGGTCGGTGCGATCTGACAGGTTGCCAATATGTGCGGCGGCCATTGGGCAGTCGCTGGTGAAGTGCTTGGGATCCTGTTCATTAACTTTGCGGACAACGGGTTTGGCGATTTTGACCGCTTTGTCGTGAGTCTCTGTTTTGACTGCATAGGTGCCGTCGTGTCCGGAGCAGCGCTCAATTGCGTTAACGTTTGTGTCGGGGACCAAGTTGAGAATATCGCGGGTTTTTAAACCGATATTCTGCACGCGCAAATGACAGGCAACCTGATAGCTAATGTCGCCCAGTGACTCTTTGAAGTCAGTTTTCAAGGCGCCTTCTTTGTGGCGCAAAAACAGGTATTCAAATGGGTCGAAGAACGCTTTTTGCACCTTCAAGACATCGGCGTCGTCGGGGAACATAAGCGGCAATTCTTGCTTGTACATCAACACGCAGGAGGGAATTGGTGCAATCAGGTCGTAGCCTTGATCGACCAGTTTTGCCAATACCGGGATGTTGGCTTCTTTCAATTTGGCCACGGCCTGAAGATCGCCAAGCTCAAGTTTTGGCATGCCACAGCACTGCTCTTTGGGGACCAAATCGATCTGAATATTGTTGTGTTGGAAGACATTGTAAAAATCTTCACCCAGATGTGGACTGTTGTAGTTGCCGTAGCAGGTGACGTACAGCGCCACTTTACCGGTGGTTTGACCGGCAGCGACGGGCTCGATGGCTTGAGATTTTTCTTCCAGTGGCGCCACGCGTTTGCGCATTGTTTTGTTGTGATATTCAGGGACGACGGCTTGGTGATGAACGCCGAAGCCTTTATCCAGCGCTTTGCGGAAGGTGTTGTTTTTGTTCAGGGCATTCACCGTGATATCCACCAATGGGATCGATGCCAGCTTGCCGACTGTGTCGGTACTGGTGAGAATTCTGTCGCGCAGTGACGCGCCTTTTTGGGTGAATTTAAACGCTTTTGCGCGCAGCATCAGGTGCGGAAAATCCACATTCCACTCATGGGGTGGCGTGTAGGGACACTTCGTCATGTAGCAGAGGTCGCACAGATAGCACTGGTCAGACACTTTGCTGTAATCGGCCTTATCAACACCGTCGACTTCCATGGTTGACGATTCGTCAATCAGGTCGAACAGAGTTGGAAAAGAGTCACACAGACTTACGCAGCGGCGGCAGCCGTGGCATATGTCGTAGACGCGCTCGAGTTCTGCATTCAAGTTTTCCTGATCGTAAAACGCTTCTGACTTCCAATCAAGCGGGTGCCGTGTGGGGGCTTCTAGGTTTCCCTCGCGTTGAGCCATGATGTTTCTCCTTTCTTACCTGAGCGAATTGTCGTGTTGAATGCGATGATATAAATCGAGGATTTTAAACCACTGGGGCGAGGCCTCGCCCCAGCGTTTAAACGTTTGCCTATTAGGCGTCCAACTGATCCAGAGCTTTCTGGAAACGGTTGGCATGGCTGCGCTCGGCTTTAGCCAGTGTTTCAAACCAATCAGCGATTTCGTCAAAACCTTCTTCACGGGCTGTTTTAGCCATACCGGGGTACATATCGGTATATTCGTGAGTCTCACCAGCGATGGCGCTCTCAAGGTTTTGCTTAGTTCCGCCAAAAGGCATGCCAGTTGCTGGGTCGCCAGTTTCTTCTAAGTACTCAAGGTGGCCGTGTGCGTGACCAGTTTCACCTTCAGCAGTTGAACGAAACACGCTTGCGACGTCGTTGTAGCCTTCAACGTCCGCTTTTGCGGCGAAGTACAGGTAGCGACGGTTAGCTTGTGATTCGCCAGCGAATGCTGCCTTCAAGCTTTCTTCGGTTTTAGATCCTTTTAATGACATAGTAAATTCCTCTAACGTTTAGTGGGTTTTCAATCATTGCAATGACATGGGACTTGCTGCATTTGGCATTATCCCAACGTACAGCCCAGTGTAGGGGAATGCGCGTTGGTTAGGCCAATTGATTTCCTTAATAGAGGCGATAGATTAATTTTCGCCCAATTGCTCACTAATGGCAGGGTTCGCTGTTGGCGGCGCCTTTCACATCTGAATGGCTTTACGCTGGCAGGAGAGGTGCGGATCGCAATTCCTTAAGATTTTTGCTGCCAGTGAGGAACAGTGTCCAACGCAGTTGTTCTCGAAAAACGGTGATGTGATCGATCACGGCGGCAGTCGAAACAAGTGCCGGCTGTAAAAATGGTTGCGCTATGGCGGTCATATTGGCGCCAAGGCGCAGGCTGCGAGCAATATCGATACCGTTGCGCAAACCGCCAGACGCAATCAGTCCGAGTTGGTCGGATTGACGTCGCAGGTGCGAAATCAGCGCTGCTGTGTCCATGCCCCAGTCGACAAAAGGCGCGGCAATCTGCTGCTCGAGAGTATCTTCAATGCGCGCACTTTCGATACTGGCCCAACTGGTGCCGCCGCGACCGGCCACTTCAATCCAGCTCACCCCGACATCAATCAAACGTTGCGCAACGCTGGGGCCAATACCTGAGCCAACTTCTTTGACAATCACCGGCACATTGAGGGATGCGGAGCACTGCTCGATAGCATTAAGTACGCCACGCCAATCGCGATCGCCATTCGGTTGCACCAGTTCTTGCAGCGGGTTGAGATGAATAATGATGGCGTTGGCCTGCACGCTGTCAACGGCTTGCTTCGCCAAGTCGACACCTTGTTGCTGCAGTTGCGTGCCACCAATATTGCCGAGCAAGAGTGCCTTAGGCGCCCAGTGCCGGACATTTTGCGCTGACCCATCCATCAGCGCCGCACGCTGAGAGCCAAGGGCCATCGGAATATTCAACGCCTCGGCGGCTTCGGCGAGGTGACGATTAATGGTTTCGCCGTGCTCACAGCCGCCGGTCATGGCGCCGATAATGATCGGTGCAGAGCAGTAGTAATCGAGAAACACAGTAGAGCAGTCAACGTCAGCCAGCTGCAGTTCTGGCAGACAGTTGTGCTCAAAACGAATGCCATCAAACCCAGCCGAGGTGGCTGATTGGTGCTGGCCTTGCAGTGCCAGCTGAATGTGGTCTGCTTTGCGTTGGCTAATGTCAGTCATATTATTGTTGTTCTCGCCGGCCGTGAATAATGTCGACCAACAGCATGTGCGGCACCGTGAGTGCGGCAAGGCCGATAAAGGTCAATTGCAACAGTGCGGGGGTTAGCTCCGAATCAATAGCTGCACTGTTGCTCTGCACTACAAGGTATAGGGCGCCCGCTGCGTAGGCAAGTGCGCTGTAGATAATTGTTTCACGAGCACTGCGCGCGCGCTCCTCCATGGCAATACTGCGCCAAATTCGAACCATATGCGTGCGACTGTGCCAGAGGCAAAAATAGAGGGCAAAACTCACCAGCGGAGGCAGAGCGTAAGCCAGCCCAATCAGCAGGACTAGATTGACCACCGACAGTCGCCAGCGCGGCTGATAAAAACTGTACAGAGCGTAAAGCAACACACAGGCTGCCCAAGGAAGGAGCAGATAGTCTATTTGAGCGAGCAGCCAGCGAGCATTGTCAGCGCCGATCAGTACGCCGAACAAGGGCTGCACTGCTGCGGATTGCAGCGCGGGTATCGCGATGGCAACCAGCCCACCGTGGGCCGCAAGTGGCAGCCATGCCCTTGGTGTAGTCGGTGCGTCGATAGCGCGAATATCGCTGCTGCCAAAGTGAAAGGCGGAGATCGTCAGGAAAAAAATCAGGCTTGCTAGGGGGTAGAGCCACCACAAAAGAGCAACGGCAGCGGCCAAAATAAGGTAAGCGGCGTGAAATAAAATCCAGTAAAAATAGCCGCTGGGCCAGCCTACGCGGCGAGCGATCGCGCCATCGAGGCCGCCATGGGGCACGCCAAATAGCAGAATCGCCGCTATCGCCAGAAAAGAAGGGTTGCTGACAAGTGCCCAGTCAATCATGGCGCAACTGCCGCAAACATTGCGCCAAAAATGGCAATTTTGGCATGGCAGCGATCACCCGCAACCAGTCGAGCGCAGTCGCTTGCCCCAGCATAAATCGCGCAAACTGATCGCCATTTAACGCGTTGGCCATCCGCATATACAGCGACACCGACAGGTCAGGGCGGCTGTTAAGCACACCGTTGAAGACAGTGTCCATCATCGTTAGACGACTGGAGATAGGCGTTGGGACGGCCATGCGGCCATGGGCAATTCCCTCGGCAAGTTCTGTTGTCTGCTGCTGGATATGTTGAAAGGCGTAGCCCGATGAGCGTCGAACGGCACCGCTGGCGGCACCGATTGGACTGACTTGGCCGCAGAATTTCGCCTCTGTCGCAGACTGCTCTGTAACCAGGGTGTCCATGGGTATCACGCCCATCTCTTCGCTAATGATCTCTTCAACGTCAATATTATTGTCACTCAGCCACGTCTCAATGGCAGTGCGATACCATTCGCTGGGTTCCAAGGTGTTGGAAATAACGGTCGATTCCACCAGCAGATGATGATCAGAGAATGGCAGTGCGTAGACAAAGTGCAGGCCGCGGGACTGATCGACACGAAAGTCCATAAGAGTCGCCACGTCGGGCTCTTGGATGGGTTTTTTAGTACGAATATGCCAGCCGATAAAATGCTGTCGCAATCCATTTTCAATAAGTGTTGGTGGGCGGCTGTCGTAGACCTTTTTTGCGCGATACTGGGTCTTATCCGTTTCGATCACAACGCGATCGCCATCATAGTTGAGTGCTGTGACTGAGGCTTGCACAAGGCTTACCGGCCCGCGCAGCGCGTCAGCGTGGCTCTGCAAATAGTTCGCGGAACTGAGACTGAGATAGCTAAATTGCTCGCTGCAATGCACCACTCGCTGCCTGTGGTCAATTAATTGCCAGCGCCGCCAGCGCCCTTTGGTCGCCGGTGACAGTTGCTGCGCTTGACTCTGCCGCGCCCATAAACCCCAGCTGCAGTCCCGCTGTTCGGGTGTTTGCGGCTCAAGTACCACAGTAGTCGGCGGTGTCAATTGCGCGGCGAGCTGAGCCGCTAACGTCAGCCCAGCGTTACCCCCGCCAATAATCGCAATATCAACCTCACTCAACACCGGCTAACCCCTTCAAATGATGGTGCAGCGCTTGCTTGTGGGGTGGCACTTTTTTAGGTGCGAGATCCCCAAAGCTTTGCATGCTTAAACGCACTTTAACCGATTTACTCACCACCGTGCGGCCCTGCCACCAGCGCAGTCCGCTGCGCTGGAGTTGCAAACCAATTTGGCGGTACACACGCAGAGCGACAAAAATTGAAAATCGACTGCGCCAGGGTAGCAACTGAACACCCAGCAGCGCACTGGCATAGTACTCTTCGGCCAAGGCTAACAGGCGTTCAATTGCAGCGGCGACAGGTTGCTGGTACTCCTCTGCTGCGCCAGCAATCGCGGCTGGCGTCAGCGCGGAGTCTAACCAACTTTCGGGGAGATAGCGGCGTCCCATCTTTGCATCTTCGAGCACATCGCGGGCGATATTGGTCAATTGCATGGCAACGCCAAGATCAATTGCGAAATGGTCCGCCCTTGGGTGCTGACAGTTGAGTACCCGGCACATCATAAGGCCCACAGTGCCCGCCACTGCATGGCAGTATCGCAGCAGCTCTGCTTCCGTTTTCAGTTCGGTGGGGTGTTGGTCGCGCAACATGCCGTCGAGCAATTCGCGGGCTGCATTGAGGGGGATATTGGCTTGCGCGGCGAGGGCTAAAAATGCGCGCAGCTCTGGAATGGTGGCGGCAGCGGGGTGCTCTGGGTCTGTTAGGCCTGAGCGAATATCCTGCAACGATTCACGCCGTTCAGGCAAATCGCCGTCGGCGAGATCATCGACAAAGCGACAAAATTGGTAGAGCTGCGCTGCGCGATTAGCGAGATCCGATCCGAGGAACAGACTCGCCCAATAGAACGACTTACCGTGTCGGGCGAGAACCTGCTTTGCCTGCGGATTATCCATGATTTACCCGCCTGAGCCGACCTCGACCCCGGTCAGAAGCTCTTCGACCACTTTGGCTGAACTGACAACGCCCGGCAGGCCTGCTCCCGGATGGGTACCGGCGCCGACAAAGTAGAGGTTGTTGATCTGACTGTCACGATTGTGAAAGCGGAACCACGCCGACTGAGTGAGACGTGGCTCGATAGAGAATCCGGCGCCATGCATTGAGCGATAATCTTTGGCGAAATCTTCAGGTGTCATCCAAAAAACCTCTTCGATTACGGATGATAGCTCCGGCAAAATGGTATCTTCTAACGCAGTGATAATTCTATCGCGCAATACCGGGCCTTCCGTGTCCCAATTCACGCCACCAAGCAGATTGGGCACTGGACAGAGCACATAAAAAGATTCGCAGCCGTCTGGAGCAAAACTCGTATCAGTCGCTGTTGGGCGGTGCACGTAGAGAGAGAAATCGTCGCTCATCGTTTTGTGATCAAATATTTCGGAGAGAAGCTCTTTAAAGCGTGGGCCCATCCAAATACTGTGGTGAGCCACATCTGGGTAGAGTTTGCGCGTGCCGAAATAGAGCACATAGAGGCCCATAGAGTACTGTTTTTTAAGGACGGGCCACACGATGCCCTTTTTCTTGGGTAGCAGGTGTTTGTAGCAGGTCTCTGGATCCCCACCGAAAACCACTAAGTCAGCGTCGATGGTCTCGCCACACTGGAGGCGCACGCCCGTAGCGCATTTGTTGTTGAGAATAATTTCGTCGACATCCGCGCCAACCCGAATATTAATGTCCTGACGCTGCATCAATGCACCCAATTCTTCAACCAGTTTGCCTGTTCCACCCATGCAGAAAAACACGCCCCAGCGACGCTCTAGATAGTGAATAAGCGTATAAATAGCCGTGGTTTTGAAGGGATTTCCGCCCACTAACAGCGGATGAATGGAGAATGCTTGGCGAATCAGCGGATGCTTGAGGTGGCTGTTCACCATCTGCGACACACTGCGATAGCATTTCAACATCAGCAGCGCTGGAATCTGTTTTACCATGTCCCACACGCGTGTGAACGGGCGGTGAACAAGTTGCTTGAAACCAATATCGTAAACGCGCTTAGACTTCTCCAGCAGCTGCAGATAACCCTCGGCATCGTCCGGATTGAAGCGGCGTATTTCAGCGAGGGTGTCTTCAATGGATGCGCGATAGTCAAACTGACTGCCATCGGCAAAATGGAATCGGTAGAACGGATCGAGAGGAACAAATTCGAGATGATCTTCGAGCTTCTCGTCAAATAATTCAAAGAGCTCATCAAAGAGAAATGGCGCAGTGATGACGGTTGGTCCCGCATCGTGACGATAGCCGCCGCGCTCAAACACTTGCGCCCTGCCGCCTAACTGTTGCAGACGCTCTAATAACGTCACTTGATAACCCAGCTTGCGCAATCTCAGGGCTGTGGCAATACCTGCAAATCCTGCTCCGATAATGACTGCCTTTTTCGCTTCTTGAATATCATGTGTCAAGCTATCTGGCCTTGGTGTTCGACACTGCTAGTGCCCGTAGTTGTGCCTTTTACTTTTGCGATCAGTCCCGCTACAACCGGTTGCAGTTGAGGCGGCACAGACAGCGCCAGCAGATCGGCCTGAGCGAGCCAGTAATCAACATACTGATTCGCCTGTAGAATAACATCGCTACTGGCAATACGCTTTTGCCATTGGCTCAGATTGCTCAGGTCGTCTGATTTGTACCACACATTAAAGTCATCGCCACTTGAGCCGCGCTGAGCAAAAAGACTTACAACAAGGTTGGGCTTGCGACCATCAAGATCGCTCGAACGGTGGCTTGATGGAATAATGTCATTGATATCGTTCCGGCCCTGGTAGGCAAGGCCACAATATTCAATCAGTCGTTCAAGACCGTGCAATTCTGTGGTTAATCCTGCAGCGATAGCCGCGCCTTTAATGGGTGCAATTAATAACGGTGCAGTTTTACCTTTGGCAATTCTCTGCCATTCATTTAATTCAGCGCATTCTCGCTGAGTAATATCGGAAATTTGACCGCTGCAGGTCTCTTGCATCGCCTGAGCTAACAAGGCTACTAAATTGCCGCCGTAGCGTGCATTTTTAGCGCCGAGCTCGAAGGCTTTTGCAACCATCCAATCGCCGAGACAGAGAGCCATATCAGCACCAAAGTGTTGATGAATACTCTCTTGCCCACGCCGGTGGGTGCTGGCATCACTGATATCGTCATGGATCAAGGATGCGTTGTGCAGCAGCTCGCAGGCTGCAGCCCAATGGAGATTATCGTGTGGATTAAGTCCCAGCGAAATACCGCTGGTCAGCGCAAGCTGAGCGCGAAACGATTTACCAGGGTTTCTAAAATGGTAATGGGCAGCAGCGGCAAGTGCGCTCTGTGTGTCTGGCATTTCACGCTTGTATAGCAGCGCGAGATCCTTTAGCCCGGGAAAGTCGTCTGAATGATGCGTAACGTTTGTTGGGGACATTGTCAGTACCCTTATAATTATATGCAGTTACTTATGATGTAACTTTTTTACCTAGCCCTTAAAGATGATGGGAAAGAGCCAGCAGCGCTGGCTCTCCCATTCAGTCAATGCAGCGTGATTACTCTGAATCTGCCACTGCAGCTGCCCAGATAACAACACCGAAGGCGATCTTGTTCCAGAAGTCAGCTATGTTGTAAACAACGTTCAACGTTGCTGAATCTGCGCCACCGCCAAAGTATCCGAGGAAGTATCCCAATGGATAAATTGACCAGCCCACAGTTACGAGTAACGTCATTGTCTTGTACGCTTTCTGTACGTTGACATTGGCTAGGCCAGCATTGATTTGGCTTGCTTCACCCTTGAAGATTTCCCAGATGATGTAGCCCCATGCAAGCATAGACGGAACGAAGGCAACTTTAGCATCCATCATTCCAGACTCACCGGCATAACCAAATCCGAGCATTGCTACCGTACCGATCAGCAAACGCCAGAACACGCCGGCGGGCACTTTAGCGACTGCAGATAGAATCAAATAAAACTCGATCATCAGTAATGGCACTGTTAGCAACCAATCGATATAGCGAAAAACAGTGGGTGATGTGCCTGTTGCTACCCACACGTCGCGCATATAGAAATAGTGCACCGCCGCGATTAACGTCACCAAACCAGATACTGTCAGAGAAGTCTTCCACTTGCCCGCGACACGATCGCGCTCAACGAAGAAGAATGCTGTGGCAGCAACCAACGCCATAGAAATTAACCAAAAGGAAATGCCAACGGGATCATTGGCGGATAAGTTATTAGTCATATGTAGCCCCTACAGTTTTGTTTTTATTATGAGCAGCAGCGCAATTCTTATTATAAAACGGAGAACTCGCAGTGCTCCATATGCTGGATTAAGCCTTAAATATCGATTTAATCCGCGCTGTCAGATTATCCCGATTTGTTCGAGGTTGCAAATGCGGGTGAGTAATTTTTTAGCAGTGTGTTTTCAATAAGACCTATATACTGGACGCCCACGAAATCTATCGAGCAGTAAAATGAAAAAAATAAATTTATGGCCGAGATTCATAGCCAGCATTTTGGCTTTATGCCTGTGCAGTGTCGCAGCGTCTGATAGTGCCGTTGTTGTGAATCCTATTGAAGCGACAAAAGCAGAGTACCCAGGGGAGCAGTGGACAGTAGTGCACCCCGAATCACTGAACTTAGAGCAGTCTAAAATCGACCGTCTGTTTGACCTTTCGTTTCAAGATTCAGCAACTGAGGCAGTGGTGCTGATTAAAAACGGTTTCTTGGTCGGCGAACGCTATGCCGATGGTTACGACCAATCGTCCTACGGCACATCTTGGTCAATGGCGAAAAGTTTCTATGCGTCGCTTATCGGCATTTCCATTGATCGCGGCGAAATTGCAAGCCTTGACGACAAAGTCAGTCAGTATTTGGATTATTTTAACGATGAGCGTGCAGACATTACGTTGCGGCAGTTGTTGAACATGACCAGCGGCCTCGAGATGCCCAGCCACGAGCACGAGAACATGTTTTTTACCGCGGACCATCTCGCCTACGCTAAGACTGTCGGCGTTGAGAAAGAGGCTGGCCAGACGTTTGAATACAACAATGTAAATTCTATGTTGCTGTCCGATATTTTGCAGCGTGTAACCGGTGTTCCAGCGGACGAACTGCTGCGAGATCGAGTGCTCAACAAAATTGGCTTAACCAATGTTACGCTCTGGCGGGATAGTGCTGGCAATCCTCTAACCTACTGCTGTATTGATACAACTGCCCGTGATTACTCGCGGTTTGGTTTGCTCTTCTCTCGCGGCGGAAAATGGAACGACGAGCAGGTAATTTCCGAGCGCTACGTGAACGAAACTTTCACTAAAGTTTGGGGTAACCTGTCGGGTTCAACCATTGAACAAGAGCGCGGCTATTCGCTGCATTGGTGGATTTCTCGCCATGACGAAAAAGCCATTATTTTTAATGCCAGCGGTAAGTTTGGGCAGTACATTTTTGTGGACCGTGCTAACGATGTTATTTTTACCCGTATCACGAAGTACCATTCCACAGGTGGATCTGTGCAGGATTGGGGACCGCTGGCTTACATAAACTGGATTGGATCGGTGAATTTCCGCAGTAAATTGGCGGCCATTTTAGATTCCTTGGGGCTGATGACCATTCAAGGGAATGTCCAAACACCTCTGACGTTTGAAGACGGCACGTCAAAGGAATTTAACACCAATTACAACGAGATTATGGATGCGCTGGTCGATATCAGTGCAAAAGATTGATCTTTGCATGATCTGACAATTACTCCGCGCACCTCTCGATAGAAATATCTGTGAAGTGCGCGTTCTCTTCTCGTGAAACTCAGTCAGATTAGCGGATAAAGCGCTACAAACTGTTCAAATTTGCGAGACAGTAATCGGCCCGTTGCAACAGCGCTTTTCTCACATCGACCGCCATTTTTTCCCAACTGCGATAAGCCATGGCTGTGCGCGGATTTTTCGAAAAGCTGTCGCCATGGCGCTGCATAAAATGCCAGTAGAGACTATTAAACGGACAGGCGTTGTCAGTTGTGCGCTCTTTTACGCTGTAATGGCAGCCTTTGCAGTAATCGCTCATCTTGTTGATATAGCTGCCACTGGCCGCATAAGGTTTGGTGGCAATCAACCCGCCGTCGGCAAATTGACTCATGCCGCGGGTGTTGGGCATTTCCACCCATTCAATCGCATCGATGTAAATTCCTAGGTACCACTGGTCAACCTGCTGCGGCGCAATGCCGGCAAGCATGGCAAAGTTACCCGTTACCATAAGTCGCTGAATGTGGTGTGCGTAGGCATACTCTAAAGACTGATCAATGGCCTGTTTCATGCAGGCCATTTTTGTCTTTCCCGTCCAGAAATAGTCGGGTAAATCAGCCTCTGCCGCCAGAGCGTTGCGCTCGGCATAGCCAGGCATATTGGCCCAATAAACGGCGCGAACGTACTCTCTCCAGCCTAAAATTTGACGAATAAAGCCCTCAATTTGCGCGTGATCAATCCCTGACTGATTGCCATGAAATTGTGCCAGCGCCGCTTCAATAACCTGCATGGGATGAAGCATTTTGCTGTTCAGAGCGAACGAAATACGCGAGTGATAAAGACTCCAGCGATTTTCGCCCTGCTCTGTCATAGCATCTTGAAAACGCCCAAAATGCCCCAGACAGTGTTCGCAAAAGAAATTCAATAGCGCCAGCGATTGCTGACGATTTACCGGCCACAGTAGCGATTCTGTGGCGTGGCCCAGCGTGTCGACCTTGTGTTTCTCAAGCCGCTGCAAATAGTTGCCCACCGGGTTGGCAAAGACGAGGGGCTGCGGCACTGCGGCAATGTCTGCGGGCTTTAATTTTTCGCGATTGTCACTGTCGAAATTCCAACGTCCACCGCTGGGTTGATCACCGTCCATTAACAGGTTAAAGCGCACGCGCATCTTGCGATAAAAAGATTCCATGCGATTGTGCTTGCCCACCTTAATATAGGATGTGATCTCTTCCTGGGGGAGTAAAAAATGTTCACTGTCGCAGCAGGTCGCAGTAATAGCGGGTAAATCCATGGTTTGCAGTTGCAGGGAAAGGCGATATTCGTCCGGCTGCTGGTATTCAAATCGCTCGACGCTGTGTTGCTGGCACAAATGGGCAATCAGATCGGGTAGGTTTTTATAGGCTGAAGTATCGTCAAGGGTCAGGTGACAAACCTGATGACCGGCGGCTTTTAGTGCGTTGGCGAAGTGCTCCATGGCAGCAAAAAAAGCACATATTTTCTGCACATGGTGACGCACATAGGTCGCTTCTTGATGCAACTCGGCAATAACATACAAAACGCCTGCGTCTTGGTGTTTGTACCAGGAATGGTTAGCATTAAGTTGGTCGCCAAGGATCAACCGCAGAGTGTGAAAAGACGTCATAGAGTGAGGTTGCCAAGCAGTCAGTTGAGTTTGCGGTCGATGGGCCAGTCCGATGCGTCCACAGAGTCGAGTGCGGCTGTGAATTTATCGCCCTGCCAGCGACGAATAAAAGCCCCTTTTGGGTCATACATCGCAGTTTGTTTTTCCAAGTCGAAGCGGCGATGGCCCCGTGGGTCAGCGCCTACCCCAGCGAGATACTGCCAGTTACCCCAATTGGACGCAACATCGTAGTCAATTAATTGCTGCTCCATATAGGCTGCACCGAATCGCCAATCCAAATTTAGCTCGTGAACAAAGCAACTGGCAACCAATTGCCGCCCGCGATTAGACATATAGCCTGATGCATTTAACTGCTTCATGCACGCATTGACGATGGGGTAGGGGGTGTTGCCATGACACCATTTTGCAAAGCGTTCAGCGTAGAAAGCGGTTTTTGGCTTTAGTTGTGTAATCCCTTCGGGACGAAACAGCTTGGCTCTGTGTTTGCGTGCATACCAATGAAAATACTCTCGCCACAAAAGCTCAAAATAGATCCAATAAGTTGAATCATTGGCCCCAGCCTGCTGCTCGTAGCTGCGCAGCTCACTGAGAATGCGCTGTACTGATAGACTGCCGTTGGCCAGCCACGGGGAGAATTTGGTGGAATAGTCCATACCGTCCAAACCATTGCGTGTCTCTTTATAAGTGCGAGCCAAGCCTGTCTTGAAATAGCGGTCGAGATGCTTGCGACCGGCGCTCTCGCCACCATCAAATGCTGCTACAAGACCAGTGTCGCGAGCGCTTATAGCGTAGAAGCTGGCTTCCCAAAGGCTTCGCCACTCCCTCTCCGTTAGAGGGCTTGGGGGCAGCGTTTGAGGGGGTGAAAGTGGCGCCTTCACCGTTAATTTCTCAACGTGCTTGCGAAACTTTGAAAAAGTATCGGGAAGCTGGTCTAGTGCAAAGGGCAATTCAGATTGGCTGAAGAGCGTCTGTGTGTCGAGGCTAACAAACTCGATATAGGGGTAGTTTTTTCTCAGAGAGTCCCACTGTGAGCGCTCATAGTGTCCGGCCGAGTTGCTCTGGTAGACATGTGAGATATTATGCTGAGTGATGAGTTGGGGAATAATATCCGCTGTGGAACCAACCATGACCTGCAAATGCTGGTTGTACGCATGGAGATTGGTGTTGAGGTCGCACAGCGTTTCGAAAAGGAACTGCTGCCTTAATGCAGAGGGGCGGTTGGGCGCCTGACGACTGTGCGACAATGTGGTGGGTTCTGCGCAATAGAGGCAGATAAGCTTGTCGACTTGGGCAGCCGCTTGCAGTAGCAAGGCATTGTTGTCTAAGCGCAGGTCGGTGCTAAAACAAAATAGGCCCGTGGTTGCCATACTAAAACTCTTCTTGCAGTCTAAACACTGCTTTTTAATCCGTAATTACATAAAAGTTAAGTACGGGCAAAGAAAAATCTTGGACTGGAACTCGGGTAAAATATTTTTACTGAAACATCCAAACGCAGCCTGATTGCGTATCGCTGACACATTAAGTTTAATTCAACGTCGTTTCCTCGGAGTCTCGCCCAGTGAGTCAATTGACAATTTTTTATGATGGTGGCTGTCCCCTCTGCGTGAGCGAGTTGAGGCATTTGGCGCGGCTAGATAAAGGTGATGCGATTGTGTTGGAAGATATCCACAGCGAAACCTTCGCCCAGCGCTTCCCACACATTGACCCCCAGCGCGCCGACCAAATATTGCATGGTCAGTGGCAAAACGGTGCAATGATCTACGGCTTAGATGTTACCTATCACGCATGGACACTGGTGGGTAAGTGTCATTGGGTGGCAATTTTGCGCTGGCCGGTGGTCGCGCCGATAGCGAATCTTGTCTATCGTTTTTTTGCCAAATACCGTGGCACAATTTCAAAACTTCTAACGGGTCGCGAGCGCTGCGACGTTTGCGCCATTAACCGAGAGCAGGCGAAATAATGGCATTAACGACTGCATTAGTGTTAGGCGCTGGCGGCGGCTTAGGCAAAGCGATGGTTCAGCAGTTTTTAGCGGACCCGAGCATCAGTCGCGTTGTTGCAGTGAGCCGCAACGGCTGTCCAGCGGACGTTGCCGATGCGCGGCTCGATTGGTTGTTCAGCGACTACTCTGAGCAGTCAATGACCTCAGTTGTGGCCCAGTTGACTCCCTTCAAAGGAACCGTTACGCGTGTTTGTCTCTGTCATGGGCTTTTGCACAGCGAGTCGGTGTGGCCAGAAAAACGCTTAGAGGATATTACCGCCGACGCCCTGCACGAGGTGTTCCATGCCAATACCGTTGTGCCAGCGCTGTGGTTGAAACATCTTCATTCTCTATTGAAGGGCGCACTGCCCTGCGCTGTTGCTGTGCTCAGCGCGCGGGTTGGCAGTATTGGTGACAATCGCCTCGGTGGTTGGTATGCCTACCGCACCTCTAAATCGGCGCTGAATATGATGTTACAGACCACAGCGGTGGAATATTCACGGCGGGTTAAAAACGTCAAATTGATTTCATTCCATCCTGGCACAACAGACACGGCGCTCTCCAAGCCCTTTCAGGCGGCTGTGCCTACCGACAAGCTATTTACGACGGAATTTGTGGCAGGTCGATTGGCGACGATTATGGCCAGTGCCGAGCCTGATGGTCAGCTCGCTTACCTCGATTGGGACAATAAAACTATTCCCTGGTAGCCATTACTCCGCCTCGTAGACCCTTTTGGCGACAAGGTGGTAGCTTAAATCGAGTTTGTCTTGCACTTTTAACAGACCGTTCATCACGGAAAATGGCGTAATTCCGAAGTCGCTTTGATGCAAGGAAAAATCGCCTTCGAGCTGCAAGGTGTTGCCGTCGATTTTGATCAGTGTTGCTTGAAGTGTCTGCTCTCGGGTCACCCCATGGAGGGTCAAAAAAGTCGTTACCGGCCCGCTATTAAGGCCGGGTGAGCAGTTGGTGCTGGTCAGGTGAACAAACGGAAAAACCTCTGCATCGAGACTCAACAACATATTCCGTTTTGTGCCCGCAATGCTGGCAGGCGATGGTTTGGTGGTTAAGTTGGCCTGTTCGCGCAGTGCAGGGTCATCGACAATCAGCGCCGCGAGCGGCACGAAAAAGGTCGCTCGGCATGCGTCTGCGGTCCCCGCGTCATCCTTCAAGAGCACATATCCCTGCAGATGGCGACTGGCAACAATATGGTCGTGCCCCAAGCGCTGCATCAAACCCGCGCGGTAAACGCGTATCACAATATCGGAACGGGCGCTGTCGATGCGGTATAGCTTGTTGCTGTTGAGGTCTGCCGACGCAAACGCTGCACCGGGGAAATTGTCGGGCTGCAACGCGACTGCACTCGATTCGTTGGTCGCTGCACTGTGGGTCGACAGGGCAAAAACTACCGTTGCGACCACGCGCAGAGCGTCCAAATAACGCAATGGGTTAAAACCACATACGTTTTAGAACGCTGTCGCGCCGTTTAAAGTGATGGTGCAGCGCGGCGCCAATATGGGCCACCAACACCGCGATCAAGATAAAAACACAGATGACATGAACATCCACCGCCAAGGATTTAAGGTCTTTGTCCGGCCCAGTGATCGCAGGTATATCGAACAGCCAAAAGAAATTGAGCGGCTTATTTGCGGCGGAGGTAATGACCCAGCCGCTAATCGGAATCAGCAGCATCAACCCATACAGTAAGCCGTGGGCAAGCTGCGCCAGACGACGCTGCATTTCGCTGGCATTAGGAATCTCAGGGACCGTGCCCATTATTCGCCACAGCAGGCGCTCAATAACTAAGATCAAGACAATCATGCCGAGAGATTTGTGTATGACAAATAGCTCGGGTCTGAATGGAGAGTCTTTTATTTCCTCTGCATAAAAACCGAGAGGAATTTGAATAAAAATTAAAAGTGCCGTGAGCCAGTGAAATAGTTTGCTGAGGGTTCCCCAGTCTTGATCTGTGTTGCGCATAGTCATGGCCCTTATCTGGCTTCGTTGCGGTTATTCGGCGATTATCGTTCCTGTCAGGTGGGAAGTAAAACAATCCTCTCTTAACAGTCTTATCTGCTACCATACGCGCCTCAAATTTCCCGATGTAGAAACCACAGCATGGCTAAAGATGCGCCCCTGATTTGCGATATTGTCGACCTAATCCACGATGGTCGTGGCGTGGGCCGTGTAGATGGCAAAACGTGTTTTATCGACGGCGCACTGCCCGGCGAGACAGTCGAGTTTCGGCGTCACAATCAAAAACGCAATTACGATGAAGGGCATGTCTTGCGGGTGATCACGCCAGCGCCTAATCGCATCGACCCTCTGTGTAAACATTTCCCCCGCTGCGGTGGCTGCACCCTGCAGCACTTTGATCACGGCGCGCAGATTGCCTTTAAACAGCAGCAGCTTCTTGACAGCCTGCAACACAGCGGCATCCAGCCGGACATAATGTTGCCCGCACTCAGCGCGCCAGAGTGGAGTTATCGACGCCGCGCGCGCCTCGCCTTGCAGAGAGCTAAAGATGGCAACGTGTTAGTCGGGTTTCACAATCCAGGCAGTCGCCGCATTGAGCCCATCAGTCACTGCCACGTGCTTGCCCAGCCCCTAGCTGACATTGTGCCAAGCCTTCCAGATTGGCTCACCGCATTCCCTCCCGGCATCCGTCTTTTTGAAGTTGAGTTACTCAGTGCCGACAATGCCGTTGCTATTGCCGTAGAGGCGAGTCGTGCACCCTCCGCGATAGAGCTGCAAGCGATACTGGCAGCGATCCCAGCGCCAAAGGGCGCGCCGCAGTTATGGTGGAAAAGTGCCAATCAATCGACATTCATTCGCATTGATGGCGGTACCGAGCCGCTTCACATTCAGCTCACTGACAACGTTGATGGTGCGGGTGCAATTCAATTGCAGGTCCAGCCGGGGCAGTTTGTTCAGGTGAACGGACAGATAAATGGCCAAATGATTGATCAGGTTTTGTCACTGCTGCGTAAAAAGCCGAAAACAGACCCTAACGCCGAAAAAAACAGCCTCGCCGTCGACCTGTTTTGCGGCACCGGCAACTTCTCGCTGCCACTTGCCGCTCACTTCGACAAAGTGATTGGTATAGAAGGGTTGGAAGAGTTGGTGCGCAGTGCGCAAGAAAACGCGCAGCGCAACGACCTAACCAATATTGAGTTTATGGTGTCGGACCTCAGCGACTGGGCAGGCATGCGCAAAGTAAAAGAGAAGATTGATCTTGTCTTGCTCGACCCCCCACGGAATGGCGCCGCTGGCGTGATGCCTTGGGTAATCAAGACCAAAGCCGCGCAAGTTATTTACATTTCCTGCCACCCCTCGACTATGGTTAGAGACGCCAAGTTGTTGATAGACGCAGGCTACCGATTATCGGCCACCGGAGTGATGGATATGTTTCCGCACACCGCCCATGTTGAAGCCATTGCGCTGTTTGAAAAATAAGCTGTTTCAAGCCTTTTGGGCTGTCAGCCATTTATAGTTTCGGTTAAACTTAGCGGCCAATTTTGGGGAGCCGTTTGGGACGTCTTATTTGGCCTCAGCATTCGGCAGCACAGTTGCTGTCGCGACCCCTCTTCTGGCCGTCACAGTTCTGCTGGTAACAGTTTTGCCCAGTAACAGTTTTGCCCAGTAACAGTGACATAAAAATTTTCCAATTCACACAACCCTAAGGGAATGTTCTAGCCATGTTTGATAAAAACCAGACCATTGAGAATTTTGATGCCGAAGTATGGGCTGCAATGCAACTTGAGGGCCAGCGTCAGGAGCAGCACATTGAACTGATCGCCTCTGAGAACTACACCAGCCCCGCAGTAATGGCAGCACAGGGCGGCAAAATGACCAACAAATACGCCGAAGGTTATCCGGGCAAGCGTTATTACGGTGGTTGTGAGTATGTGGACATCACAGAACAGCTGGCTATCGACCGACTAAAAAGTCTTTATGGCGCAAAATTTGCCAATGTACAACCGCACTCCGGCTCGCAAGCCAACAGTGCCGTATTTCTCGCCCTCATCAAGGGTGGTGACACCATTCTCGGCATGAGCCTCGCCGACGGCGGTCACCTCACACACGGTGCCAAGCCAAACTTTTCCGGCAAGTTGTACAACCCCATTCAATACGGACTTAACGCCGAGACCGGCCTGATCGATTATGATCAAGTGCAAGCATTGGCGACTGAGCACAAGCCAGCCATGATCATCGCAGGTTTCTCCGCCTACTCTGGCATTATGGATTGGGCACGCTTCCGCGCAATCGCTGACAGCGTCGGCGCCTACTTAATGGTCGACATGGCGCACGTCTCAGGCCTCGTCGCTGCGGGCGTTTATCCAAACCCAGTGCCCCACGCCCACGTTGTTACGTCGACAACCCATAAAACCCTCCGTGGCCCCCGTGGCGGTTTTATCATCACCAACGACGAAGACATCGCCAAGAAGTGCAACTCAGCAGTTTTCCCTGGTGGCCAAGGTGGCCCGTTATGTCACGTGATTGCAGCAAAGGCGATTGCCTTTAAAGAAGCCGCAAGTGCCGACTTCGTTGCCTACCAAAAGCAAGTTGTCGCCAACGCAAAGGCCATGGCCGCCACATTTATGGAGCGCGGTATTAACATTGTCTCCAACGGCACAGAAAATCACTTAATGCTCGTCAGCCTAATTGGCAAAGAGTACACCGGCACCGATGCAGACCGCGCCATGGGCGAAGCCTTTATCACCGTCAACAAAAATGCTGTTCCCAACGACCCGCGCTCACCGTTTGTGACCTCAGGCCTGCGCGTTGGTACCCCAGCGATCACCACCCGAGGCTTCGGTATTGACGAATCGGTTCAGCTCACCCATTGGATGTGCGATATTCTCGACAGCCTCGAAAACGGCACCTCAGAACAGGTGATTCCAAAGGTCAAAGCCAAAGTGCTGGAAATCTGTCAGCGTTTCCCTGTTTACGGGTAATACGCTGGTTTGTGAGTAGACGAAAGCCCTGCCTTGTGCGGGGCTTTTTTTTCAACGCTTAATATTTATGCCTGAGACCTAGAATGTCGATATCGCCACCGCCTGAGATTCGCCTCGCCGCCACCGTGCTGATTGTTCGGCAGGGCGCCGACGAACTCGATGTCTTGTTGCTGCGACGCAACGCACAACTGGCCTTCGCTGGGGGCGCGTGGGTCTTTCCCGGAGGAGCCGTCGACACAGCAGATGGCCTGCACAGCGCCACCGAAGAGCAGGCGGCGAGAGTGGCCGCCGTGCGCGAGGCGCAGGAAGAGTGCGGCATTGTGCTGCGCCCCGAGCAGCTCGCGCACTTTGCCCATTGGACCACACCCACTGGCGAGAAAAGACGCTTTGCCACCTGGTTTTTTGCCGCAGTTGTTCCGTCAGACGCCTCTGACGTGTTGATTGACGAAGGTGAAATTCACGAATACCGCTGGCTCAGTCCAAAAGCCATATTGACCGCCCACGCCAGTGGTGAGCTCAATATCATGCCACCCACCTACATCACGGTTAAATTGCTCGAGCCATTCCGCAGCGCAGAAAAAGCCATCGCCGCCCTAGTTCAGCGAAAACCATTTTGGGTGACGCCCAAAGTGAGCGTGGAAAACGGCAAACCTGTACTGTTATACCCCGGCGACGCAGGCTACATAACCAATCAGGCCAAGACATTAGGCCCTCGGCATCGCACCTTATTCAGCGAGAGTGGTCTGCAATATATTCATTCTGGAGACGATGTCGGCGTAGTTGCTATGGATGATTGCGAATAAGCTTCACTGCCGCGATCTTGTGATAGAATGCCGTCCAATTTTTTTGATCTTTTGCCATGTACTGTCCATTTTGCAACGCCGATGATACCAAGGTTATTGATTCACGCTTAGTCGCCGATGGCGGACAGGTGCGCCGCCGCCGTGAGTGCGTGGAATGCAGCGAGCGTTTCACCACCTATGAAATGGCCGAATTAGTGATGCCGCGCGTGATTAAAACCGACGGCAGCCGTGAAGTGTTTGACGAGCAGAAGCTCCGCGCAGGTCTGCAACGGGCCCTAGAAAAACGCCCTGTATCCATCGATCAGATCGAAACCGCACTCACCCAAATCAAGCATTTCCTGCAAGTCACCGGCGAAAGAGAAGTGCCCTCACGCATGATTGGCGAAGAAGTCATGGCCAAACTGCGCGAGCTAGACGAAGTTGCCTACGTGCGTTTCGCCTCGGTCTACCGCAGCTTCCAAGATCTCAGTGAATTTCAGGACGAACTCAATCGCCTCACAGCGCAAAAGCCGAAAAAATAATGGCCTACTCAACTTTCGATCGTCAATGTATGACGCGCGCCCTGGCGCTGGCCGCCAAAGCGCTCTGCACAACCAGCCCCAATCCAGCGGTTGGCTGCGTTATTGCCCGTGAAGAGCGCGTGACAGCCGAAGGATTCACCCGCCCAGCGGGTGGCAATCACGCCGAAATTGAAGCCCTGCAACAAGCCCCAGATAGTCGCGGCAGTACCGTCTACGTCACCCTAGAGCCCTGTAGTCACGAGGGCAGAACAGCGCCCTGCGTCAACGCACTGATTGCCGCAGGCGTCGCCCGCGTCGTTATTGCCACCGAAGACCCCAATCCAAAAGTCGCCGGTTCGGGTATAAAGTTATTGCACGACGCCGGTATAGAAGTAGCCTGCGGTTTATACGAAGAACAGGCGCGCGCCTTAAACAAAGGCTTTATTAAACGCCATGAGCAAGGCATGCCCTGGGTACTGGTAAAAACCGCCGCCAGCCTCGATGGTCGAACGGCAATGGCCAGTGGCCAAAGTCAGTGGATAACCACACCGGCCGCGCGCAAAGATGTTCAGCGCCTCAGAGCTGCAAGCTGCGCCATTATTACCGGCATCGGCACCCAGCGGATGGACGATCCCTCGCTCACCGTGCGTATAAGTCACGAAGATGTCGGCGCCGAAGACCGTTTGCGTCAACCACTGCGTGTCGTGGTAGACAGCCAGTTGCTGATGAGCCCCGCCGCGCGCATGTTAAGCCAACCAGGGGCGACGCTTATCGCAACCCTCGACGGTGAAGCGCAACAACAAAAAGCGCAGGCACTGCGCGATGCGGGTGCCGAGGTTGTCTTTCTCAAGGCCCGCGATGGCCACGTTGATTTGCGCGCACTGCTAATTGAACTGGCCCGCCGCGAGTGCAACAGCGTGATGGTTGAAGCTGGGGCAGGGCTTGCAGGGGCTTTTATTGCAGAAGGGCTGCTCGACGAACTGGTTTGCTACTGGGCGCCGAAGCTGTTCGGCAGCGATGCACGGCCCATGTTCACACTGCCAATCAACACCATTGACGCGCATTTGGCGCTGTCAGTGAAAGATATACGCCAAATTGGCGAGGATATACGGGTCACCCTGTATCCCGACAAAGATTACTAAAGTCTCAACACTTGTTAGCGGCAGAGTTTGCCCAACCCATGTAGGAAAGAATATGTTTACAGGAATTATCAGTGCAATTGGCGAAATCGCCAGCCTCGAACCCCGCGGCGGCGACGTGCGGTTGACCATCAACACCGGTAACCTCGCCCTCGGCGATGTGCATCTCGGCGACAGTATCGCCTGCAACGGTGCCTGCCTCACCGCAGTGCAACTCACCGGCCACGGATTTGTTGCCGATGTGTCGGTTGAAACCCTCAGCCTAACCACCGTTGGCAACTGGAAAACCGGCAGCCGCATAAATCTTGAAAAAGCCATGCAGGCCAGCGATCGCTTTGGCGGCCATATTGTCTCCGGGCACGTGGACGGAATTGGTGAAGTGGTCTCCCTGCACGAAGATGCGCGCTCATGGCGATTTCGCATTCGCGCACCGCGAGGGTTAGCCAAATACATCGCCCACAAAGGCTCGATTACCGTTGATGGAACCAGCCTGACCATCAATAAAGTCGACGGCGCTGAATTTGAACTCAATATAGTGCCGCACACCATGACCCACACCGTGATGAGCGACTATCGCGTAGGCACCAAGGTCAACCTTGAAGTTGACCTCGTTGCCCGTTACCTAGAGCGTTTATTACTCGGCGACAAAGCCGCCGACAGCCTGAATTAATTGCCCAACAACAAAAAATTGGAAGAGAATACATGGTACTCAACACAATTGAAGAGCTGATCGAAGACATCCGTCAGGGAAAAATGGTTATTCTGATGGATGACGAAGACCGCGAAAATGAAGGCGACCTAGTCATGGCCGCCGCCATGGTGCGCCCGCAAGACATTAACTTTATGGCCACCTATGCCCGCGGATTGATCTGCCTGCCTCTTCATCATGACCGCTGTAAACAGCTCGATCTTGCCATGATGGTCAACTCCAGCAGCAATAATTCAAGCCATGGCACACCCTTTACGCTGTCCATCGAAGCCGCAGAAGGCGTGAGCACAGGCATCTCTGCTGCCGACCGCGCGCGCACCGTACAAGCCGCCGTCGCCAGCAACGCGCGCCCCTCCGACATTGTCCAGCCCGGCCATATTTTTCCCCTCAGAGCCCAGCCCGGCGGCGTTCTCAGTCGTGCAGGTCACACCGAGGCAGGCTGTGATTTAGCCAAAATGGCAGGTTTTGAGCCAGCGGCAGTGATTGTCGAAATTATGAACGAAGACGGCACCATGGCCCGTCGCGACGACCTCGAAATATTTGCCGAAAAGCACAGCTTAAAGATCGGCACCATTGCCGATCTTATCCACTACCGACTGGTTACAGAGAAGACAACGCAGTGCGTGAGCGAGCGCAAAGTCACCACCAGCTACGGTGAATTTACCCTAAAAACCTACCTCGACAACGCCCGCAACGAAAAGCATTTTGCGCTGGTTATGGGCGATGTCGCCGGTTCCGAGCCACCGCTGGTGCGCGTGCACACCAACCGCTCGGCCCGAGATCTCTTAGCCATTGAAGATGAGAGCGACTTTAAAAGCTGGTCATTCCATAAAGCCCTCGAGCGCGTTGCTGCAGAAGGCCGCGGCGTAGTTGTATTGCTCTACTACCCCGAATCGGCAGAAGATATCGACCGCAGCGTCGACCACATACTCAACCCCGGACAGGGTCGCTCGCAGCGCGCCAGTGAAGTGGTCTATCAACAAGTGGGCACAGGCTCGCAGATACTGCGCGATCTTGGCGTACAAAAAATGCGTCTAATGAGCGCCCCCTTTAAATTTACCGGCATCTCCGGCTTTGATCTCGAAGTTGTTGAACACGTCGACTGCGAATAAAACAGGAAAGAACCATGAGCGAATACAGACCTGAAGAAGGCAGCTTCAACACCGGCAAGATCCGCATTGCGGTGATTGCAGCGCGCTGGAATGCCACAGTCACCGACGCACTTCTCGATGGCGCAGTGCGAGCACTTGCCCGCCACGGTGTTAGCGGCGCCGCCGTAGAAACATTCCGCGTCCCCGGCGCATTTGAACTGCCCCTCGCCAGCCAGCAAGCCGCTCGCACCGGACGCTTCGATGCCATTATCTCCCTCGGCTGCGTAATTCGTGGCGACACCCCGCACTTTGACTATGTCTGCGCAGAAACAACCCGCGGTATTGGCCACGTTGCCCTCACTGAAAATCTGCCCGTCGGCTTCGGGCTGTTGACCACAGACAACCTTCAGCAAGCCCTCGATCGCTGCGGCGACAACGCTGAAAACAAAGGTGAAGAAGCCGCACTGACCATCCTCGAACTACTCACCGTGCTAAAAAACATGCAGGGCGCAGAATAAATGTCGAAACCCAAAATGCGACAAAAAGCCCGCCGACTCCTCGTACAGGCACTCTACTCCTGGGATGTAGGCGGCACCGACCTGATTACCATCGAAGCCGAGTTCCACGTAGACAACAATATGGCAACCGTCGACAAAGAGCTTTTCCATGACGTCCTGTTTGGCGTACCGAAAAATCTTCGCGAAATTGACGCAGCCTACGAACTCTACCTCGACCGCGAACAAGAGCAGCTCGACCCCGTATCACGCGCCATACTGCGACTGTCAACCTATGAAATGATTCATCGCATCGACGTACCCTACAAAGTAGTGATCAATGAAGGGGTAAACTTAGCGAAAACCTTTGGCCCCACCGACGCGTTTAAATTTGTTAACGGCATTCTCGATCAGGTCGCCATCGCCAAACGCGCCATCGAAGTCGCCGCCAACCGACGCGGATAACGCAGACAGACTGCCTCGTACACGGAGCAGCAAGGGAGGAGAAAACCCTGTCCGACCATCAGCCCAGTGAATTCCAACTCATCGCCACCTACTTTTCCGGCCTCACCGGACAAGTAGGCGTTGCCTTGGGTATTGGTGATGACGCAGCGGTACTCAATCCCAGCCCCAATCAACAGATCTTGATCGCCAGCGACACCTTAGTCGAAGGCATACACTTCCCAGACTCCGCCAGCCCTCGAGATATCGCCACTCGCGCCCTCTGCGTCAATCTCAGCGACATGGCCGCCATGGGCGCAGCGCCAAAGTGGTTCACGCTCGCCCTCACGCTCCCCCGCGAAAAAGCCAACGCCCACTGGCTGGCAGACTTCAGTTCCGGCCTAGGTGAGATCGCCAACCAGCACCACGTCGCCCTTGTCGGCGGAGACACCACCCGCGGGCCACTGGCAATAACCATCACCGTTCTCGGCGAGACCCCCAGCGGGCAGAGCCTCACACGCGCTGGCGCCGCCGTTGGTGACCGCATTTTTGTCACCGGTACATTAGCCGATGGCGCCGCCGCATTAAAATTAATCACCAGTAATAGCAGCCTTATTAGCAACAGTGATCGCTTACTTTCACGCTTTTATAAGCCAGAGCCACAGATCCAAACCGGCCTAAAGCTGCGCGGCCTAGCCAGCGCCTGCATCGACATTTCCGACGGCTTACTGGCAGACCTAGGGCATATCTGCCGCGCCAGCGCAGTCGCCGCCACAGTCTCAGCCCAGAGCGTGCCCATCGCCGACGATGTTATCGCCCTCTGTTCAAGCCACACTGCCGCACAGAGCGCAAAGCAATTTTTAGATTGGGCACTGTTTGGCGGCGACGACTATCAACTGTGTTTCACCGTCAGTGGCGAAAATCTCCCCGCAGTAGAACACTTAATCGCCACCGGACAGATCAACGCCACCCAAATTGGCGTCATAGACCCGCCGCGAGACACAACAAATCTGGTGCGTGTGGTCGATAGTCACCATAATGCCATCAACGTTGATAAGCAGGGGTTTGACCACTTTGGCTAACAATCCAACTCTTTCACAGCTCGCGCGCTCGCCAGTATTGCTGCTCGCCTTTGGTTTTGGCAGCGGCCTATCAGCCAAAGCGCCCGGCACCATCGGCACAATAGCCGCCATTCCACTCTGGTGGTTAATGGCCCAGTTGCCCCTCAACGCCTATCTTGAGATTGTCGTGATCAGCGCCCTAGCCGGAATCATCATTTGTGGGCAAGCGGCGAAAACACTCGGCGTGCACGATCACGGTGGCATTGTCTTTGACGAATTTGTCGGTTTTTGGATTGCCATGATCGCACTGCCCGTCACCTGGACATCACTGCTGCTCGGCTTCGCGCTATTCCGACTATTTGATATTTTCAAACCATGGCCAATCAGCTGGTTAGACAAACATGTCAGCGGCGGGCTAGGGATTATGGTCGACGACATAGTCGCCGGTCTTGCCGCCGCCGCCGTGATTGCCGCCCTCGGCACGCTAGGTCTGATATAACCCTTTACTGGTCAAGTGTTGAAGCTACAATACGCGACCGATTGACACTTTGGAGAAACCTGTGGCACTGCGTTTTATCGAATCATCAAAGTTACCCACCCGCTGGGGAACCTTTGATATCCACGGTTTTGAAGACCCCTTCAAAGGCAAAGAGCACATCGCCATCAGCATGGGCGATTGCGCCAACGGCGAGCCACTTTTAATCCGCATCCACTCCGAATGTCTCACCGGCGACGCCCTCGGCAGCCTGCGCTGCGACTGCGGCGAACAACTGCAAGAAGCCATGAAACGCATTGCCGAACTGGGTCGTGGCGCTATTTTATATCTGCGCCAAGAAGGTCGTGGCATAGGTCTGGTCAACAAAATTCGCGCCTACAATCTTCAAGACCAAGGCGCCGACACCGTCGAAGCCAACGAACAGCTGGGTTTTGGCGCAGATATGCGCGACTATTCTATCTGTGCCTCCATGCTCGAACATTTAGGCGCCAAGCAGGTAAAGTTGATGACCAACAACCCGCGCAAAGTAGCCGCACTCAAAGACTTAGGCATCGATGTCGTCGACCGAGTGCCACTGCAGGCAGACAGCAACCCGCACAATGTTAAATATCTCACCACCAAAGCGGGCAAACTAGGACATCTTTTTAAGGACGAAAAATGACCCTCGCCAAACGTATTATTCCCTGTCTCGACGTCGACAAAGGTCGCGTCGTTAAAGGCGTACAATTTGTTGAAATCCGCGACGCCGGCGATCCCGTCGAAATCGCCCGACGCTACAACGAACAGGGCGCCGACGAAATCACCTTCCTCGACATCACCGCCAGCCATGAAGCCCGCGACACCACGCTGCACACTGTTGAACGCATGGCCGGCGAAGTATTTATACCGCTTACCGTGGGCGGTGGCGTGCGCGAGCTGCAAGATATACGCAATCTGCTCAATGCCGGCGCCGACAAAGTCGCCATCAACTCAGCCGCCATTCACAACCCAGAATTTGTCCGCGAAGCCGCCCAGCGCTTCGGTTCGCAGTGCATCGTAGTAGCCATAGACGCCAAGCAAGTAGAGCAGGGCGCAACACCGCGCTGGGAAATATTCACCCACGGCGGACGCAAAGCCACAGGCATAGATGCGATTGCCTGGGCAACGAAAATGACAGAGTTCGGCGCAGGCGAAATTTTGTTGACCAGCATGGACCGCGACGGCACCAAAAACGGCTTCGATCTAGCGTTGACCTCCCGCATGACCAGCGCCATTAACGTTCCAGTGATAGCCTCTGGCGGCGTCGGCTCACTGCAGCATCTTGTCGACGGCATAGTCACCGGCGGCGCCGATGCCGTGCTGGCAGCCAGTATTTTCCACTTCGGCCAACACACCGTACCAGAAGCAAAACGCTACATGGCCGAGCACGGCATCACCGTTCGCCTCTAATCCCCACGACAGGTTTCACCCAACAAATCAGCGCCACCTGTCAATTCGCCAAATCCTAACCTATAGTAAAACCATCAAAAAACAGCAAGATGGACCCCCGCGGCACAGGCAACAGCCCAACCCGCGGCAATAGGCAGTTATGGATAACACAACCACCACAGACAAAACGGCCCCGCGCCCAACCGCTCGTCCATCAAGCGTGTCTGCCGCATTTATCAAACACGAGACATTCCTTAAAAAATTCCTCGGTCGCTTTCTGCATCGCCCCCAAGACGTCGATGACGCCGCACAAGAAGCCTTTCTAAAAGCCTTTGCCGCGGAAAAAACACAGATCGTGCGCTCGCCAAAATCCTTCTTATTTCAGATCGCCAAAAACGTCGCACTGCAAGAACTCACCAAAAAATCAAAAATGATAACTGACTACATAGAGGATTTAAGCGACTCAGCAATCCCATGTGAAGGGCGAGACCTAGAAGACGTGATTGCCGCCGAGCAGAGACTCGAACTATTCTGTCGCGCAGCCGCCACCTTACCGCCCCAATGCCGGCGCGCGTTTTTAATGCGCAAAGTCTACGGAATGTCGCAGAAGGAAATTTCTGAAAAACTCGGAATATCTATCAGCACCGTAGAAAAACATCACACCACCGGATTAAAGCGCTGCAGTGAAGTGATGCGAAAACTAGGCGACAGTGACATAAAGCCAGCCAAACCCTCCTCAGCAACCAAAACTGAAGAGATAAACGGCTCACGAGACGGGCGATATTAAATGGAAAAAGTGATCGGTTTTCCGAACAGTGACAGCATCGAAACCGAAGCCTGTGCCTGGATAGCACAGCTCGACGGCGACCGCGAGCCCTCAGCAGAAGACATCGCCGCCCTGCGCGAATGGCTCACGCGCAGCCCATTGCACCGTCAAGAACTCCAGCGCCTCGCCGCCCTATGGGGCGACCTCAACATGCTCACCGAGCTAGCCCCCGCGCTGGAAAGTCTCGCAACCCCATCCCAGCCAACCGCCACCCGCAAACTGTTTTCGCCACTGCTCGCAACAAGAGCCTTCGTCACCGCCTGCGCAACCGCCTTAGTGCTGCTCGCCGGAAGCTACTATTGGGCCGAGCAAGAGCGCAGCGCACCCACGCACCACCTGTACACCACCCAAATCGGCGAACAGCGCATCGAACAGCTGCCCGACGGCTCCAGCGTGCAGCTCAACACCGCCAGCCACGTTGAAATAGACTTCAGCGCCGGCCTGCGCAAAGTGCGCCTCATCAAAGGCGAAGCCCACTTTAAAGTCGCCCACGACAAAAACCGACCCTTTGAAGTATTTGCCGGCAACGGCATGGTACGCGCCGTCGGCACCGCATTCTCCGTCTACCTTGACAACCAAAAAGTCGAAGTCACCGTAACTGAAGGCCGAGTGGAAGTTGAAACAAGCATCGACAGCCCAGCCCAGCCATCACAACCAGGCAGCCAGCCAACCGAACGCCCAACCCAAAAAGCGCAGCTGCGAGCAGGACAAAATATTCGCTTCAACCAAAGCGCCGAACCCATTCAAACCCTCAAAGACGACGAAGTCGCCCGAAAACTCTCCTAGCGCGACGACGGGGTGCTCAGTGTGACGGTCTTGATTGATGGCCAAGGTCTGCAATTTGATATGGCCACCTATACCCTTGAGCATCTTATGGATGCTGGTATAGACCCGAAACGGATTGACTACCTGTTCTTCACTCATCTGCATGCAGACCATATTTTGGGTTATCCGGAATATGCCTTTATGAGATCCGTGTGGGGAGCAACCGAGCCCGCGAGGGTGTTTGGGCCAATTGGGACAGGTAATATGGTGGCCGGTGCTCGTCAGTTTAATAGTGTGCACATTAAAGCCTTGCCGGAATTTATGGAAAATGTACTATCTGAGGGTAAAAATAGGGGAGCGCAGGTCGAAGGCATTCGGCGGGGCTTTGATAGTGAGGTAAAGGAGATCGATGGCGGCGGGGTCGTGCTAGAGACAGATGCTTTCACGGTGACTGCGACGCCGGTCTTACACAGCGTTCCCAGCTTTGCCTTTCGGGTTGATTCACGTTACGGTTCAGTAGTGGTCTCAGGCGATACAGCCCCTTCCCTGGATGTGGTTGATTTAGCGATGAATGCCGATGTATTGATTCACGAAGCGACGTTGTCTGAGCTGAGTTGGCGTGGCATGAACAACATTAAATTGAGTGAAGGCTTACGCAGCGATTACGAAAAAAACCGCTCTGGCCATACCTCAACGGTAGAGTTGGGTAAAATCGCTCGTCGCGCGAAGGTAAAAAAATTAGTTGCCTATCATTTACCAACCTTTGCGTCTGAACTGGCTAGCCAGCAAATGCTTAAGACTCAGCTCAGTTCAGCGCCGTTCAGTTCTACCCTAAAAGCCGACCATATTGCGGCCATTAAACGATACTACAAAGACCCGCTATATTTGGCAGAGCCGATGATGGTGATAAAGGTTGGTGACTGATTTCTTGGTATTGAAAATAGCATCTACCAACAATGCCGCCAATTTACACGGCCTATCACAGTACCTTAAACGCCAACCCTGAATGCTCCTCTAAGCGCTTAACCAGAGCGCCACCCATCGCTGTTGATGGGGTCAAAAAGCCTCCGGCTTTGTCTTCTTTCTTAATATCCAATGCTAAACACAATCCTGCTTGCGCGAGCATTTTGGCGGTTGAGCCGTAGCCTGGGTCGCGGTCGCCGGTCACTTTTACGGTGACGCGGTTACCGTCGTTATCTCTGCCGTTGACGCGAACGTCGAAGTAGCCGTTTAACTGTGCTTCTGGGCTTGGGCCTTCGCCGGGTGCTGGCAGCACGAATTTTTCTAGCAGTGCGCGTATTGGGCTGATGTAGAGTCCAAGGCCCAGTGCGCCGAAGCCGACTGTGGATGCGATTGCGCCGAGACGGCCTTTAAAGCCTTTTCCGGTGAGCATGCCTTCGTCGTAACTGAAGTCTTTGCCGTAGGCCATGTCGAGGAGTGCGTTGGAGTGCAGTACAACCCGTGAATTGATGGCTTCCATAATAAATGGTGCGATCCATGAGTCGAAGTCGCTGTCAAACAGTGGACCTTTGACGCTGGAGGCTTTGTTTTGGTATTGGTGGTCTTTGCCGCACAGCAGGTAGGGGTTGCCCATTTGTTTGCGCACTTTGGGGTCGGCTTTGGCGGCTTTTAGGGCTTCGATCATGCTGGCAATGGTGCCGCCGGAGGCGCCGCCTTTCATGGCTTTGACGCGCAATTTGGCGTGGGGCATGTAGTGGTCGTATTGCTTTTTCGCCTGTTGCTGCATGACAAAGACGCCCAGATCTGAGGGGATGGAGTCGAAGCCGCAGCAGTTGACGATGCGTGCGCCGCTGGCTTTGGCGGTGGCGTGGTATTTGTCTTGCATCTGTTTGATCCAGTGGGCTTCACCGGTGAGGTCGGTGTAGTCGGTACCGGTTTCTGCACAGATTTTGATCAGCAGTTCACCGTACAGGGCGTAGGGGCCGACGGTGGAGATTATCACGCGGGCTTGGCTGCACATGGCTTGTAGGGAGGCTTCGTCGTGAGAGTCGGCGATGATCATGGGCAGATCGGTGGCGCGGTCGCCGTAGCTGTTGCGCAGGTCGTTGAGTTTTTGCGCGGAGCGCGCGGCGATGGCCCAGCTCACGGTGCCTTTGGCGCCGACATGTTCTAGCATGTAGGTGGTTAAGATTTGCCCGACAAAACTGGTGGCGCCGAAAACGATGATATCGTATGGTTTATTTGAAATTTGGTCTTGTGACATAAGCTGTTCTTCTTTTTATAGTTTACAGTTGTTGTGACTTAACCCGCTGAGCGGATTATCCCCTATGTTGCCTGTGCTGTACTCTTTTGTCCGCTGTCCTTACGCCATGCGTGCGCGAATGGCTCTTCTTTACGCGAGTATAAAGGTTGAACTGCGCGAAGTCCTGCTGAAGGATAAACCGCCGTCTATGTTACTTGCCTCGCCCAAAGGGACTGTGCCTGTGTTGCTTTTGCCTGACGGAGGCGTGCTCGACCAGAGTGTGGATATTATGCACTGGGCGCTGTCTGTTCGCGACCCTGCGGGTTGGCGCACTGAGGCGTTGGCGGAGCCGATAGCGGCGCTGATTCAACAAAACGATGAGCAGTTTAAAACCCATCTCGATCACTACAAGTACTGGGAGCGATTTCCCGCTGAGTCGCAGGGTTTTTATCGCGAGCAGGGGGAGCAGTTTTTGGCGCGGCTGGAGGCGCAGTTGAGTTCCCAGCGCTATTTGCTGGCAGAGCATGTCACGCTGGCGGATATTGCGCTGTTTCCGTTTATTCGTCAGTTTGCGTTTGTCGATAAGCGCTGGTTTGATCAGGCGCCTTATCCCAAGCTGCAATCTTGGTTGCAGGGGTTTCTTAATTCTCCGTTGTTTTTGGCGGTGATGAAAAAATTGCCGCCGTGGCAGCAGGGCGATGCTGAGGTCTTGCTGCAATAGTTGAGCGTCTTGTGACCAAGCCTGCTAAGAAAATAACCCTCTAATTCATTTCATTTTCCTTCATCGGCCTCGATGTTGGTATCATTGCGCCCCTTGCGAAAGACCACGATTTTTTGCCTTTTTTATGTACAGGATATTCAATGTTTGGCTTTTTTGAACGCTTGGTGAACCCCTTTCCGCCTGAGTCACCACAACTTCCGCCGCGCGGGATTTACGCGTTTTGTCGCTATTATATTCGCGGCATTGAGCACTGGTTGGTGTTGATGGGCGTGCTCACTGCGATTACTGCGGTGTCTGAGGCCATGCTGTTTGGCATTCTTGGACAGGTGGTAGATTGGCTGGCGGGCAGTGAAGGCGAGACGTTCTTTGCTGATTCGTGGCCGATGCTGCTAGGGATGACGGTGTTCATGTTAGTGGTTATTCCGCTGGTGACGACGGCGCACTCGCTGGTGGTGCATCAAACCTTGATGGGTAATTTCCCGATGTCGGTGCGCTGGATGACGCACCGCTATTTGCTCAACCAAAGTTATGGCTTTTTTCAAAATGAGTTCAGCGGGCGCATTGCCACTAAGGTAATGCAGACCGCGCTTGCCGTGCGCGATACGGTGATGAAGCTGCTCGATGTGATTTTGTTTGTGATCATTTATTTGACCACGACGTTGATTCTTGTCGCCAGTGCCGACTATCGCCTGTGCTTGCCGCTGCTGGTTTGGCTGCTGTTTTATATTTTTGTGCAGCGACATTTTGTGCCGCGCATGAAGAATATCTCCACTCGCCAAGCAGATGTGCGGTCTCTTATGACGGGGCGTATCGTTGATAGCTACACCAATATCGTGACGCTTAAGCTGTTTTCCCACAGTGCCCGTGAGGCAGATTATGTGAAAGACGGTATGAGCGAGTTTCTCGACACGGTGCACCCGCAGATGCGTTTGGTTACTCAGCTGAATATTACGCTGTGGACCCTGAATATGTTTCTGGTCTTCGGAACAGGGGCCATGGGTATTTATCTCTGGACTACTGGCGTGGTGGATCCGGGTGCGGTGGCGATTGTGATGAGTTTGGCGATTCGCCTCACTGGCATGTCGCACTGGATTATGTGGGAGATCAGCAGTCTGTTTGAAAATATTGGTATTGTTCAAGACGGTATCAATACAATTTCTATTCCTCACGCGGTGGTTGATCGAAAAGACGCGACGCCGCTGGTGGTCAGCAAGGGCGAGATTCATTTCGACCATGTTAATTTTGCTTACCACAGCGATGCCAAGGTATTTGACGACCTCAATCTAACCATTACCGCCGGCGAAAAAGTTGGCATTGTTGGGCGCAGCGGTGCAGGAAAGTCGAGCTTGGTGAGTTTGTTGCTGCGTTTTTACGATGTGCAGAGCGGTGCGCTGACCATTGATCAGCAGAATATTGCCGAGGTGACTCAGGACAGCTTGCGCGATGCCATCGCCATGGTGACGCAGGATACGTCGCTGCTGCATCGCTCGGTGCGTGAAAATATTATGTTTGGTCGTCCCGATGCCAGCGAAGCACAAATGATTGCCGCTGCTCAGCAGGCTCAGGCCCACGAGTTTATTCTCGGTTTGCGCGACAGCAAAGGGCGCACCGGTTACGACGCTCACGTCGGTGAGCGCGGTGTGACCTTATCGGGCGGTCAGCGCCAGCGTGTGGCGATTGCGCGAGTGCTGCTAAAAGATGCACCGATTTTGGTTCTCGACGAGGCGACCTCAGCATTGGATTCTGAAGTGGAAGCGACGATTCAAGAGAGTCTCAACAAGTTGATGCAGGGCAAAACAGTCATTGCCATCGCCCACCGGTTATCCACCATCGCGGCAATGGATAAGTTGATTGTGTTTGATCAGGGCAAGATTGTGGAGCAGGGCACGCACCAGCAGTTAATTGCGCTGAATGGCGTCTACGCTAAATTATGGAGTCACCAGTCCGGCGGCTTTCTCGGTTTCGACTAAAATTTTTGGTATCACCTTTTTATGATTACATTAAGCAATATTCAACTGCGCCGTGGCCAAAAAGTTCTGTTAGACGATGCTGAGCTGGTTGTTCACCCCGGGCAGCATATCGGCATTATTGGTGCCAATGGCAGTGGCAAATCGACTCTTTTCAAGCTTTTGATGGGGCAGGTTACGCCTGATGCGGGCGACCTATTTATTCCGTCAAACTGGCGTGTTGCGCATATGGCACAGGAATTGGCCAACTCGGAAAACAGTGCCCTCGACTTTGTCCTCGATGGCGATCCCGCTATTCGCGCTATCGAAAGAGCGATTGAGCAGGCTCTTGCTGACGGTGATAACGACCGTCTCGCCCTTGAATACGAGAAAATGGACGCTGCCAACGGCTTTGATGCCCACTATCGCGCCGAGCAGTTGCTGCATGGTTTGGGTTTTGCGCAGTCTGAAGTGAATCGTCCGGTCAATAGCTTCTCTGGCGGCTGGCGCATTCGCCTCAATCTGGCTCAGGCGCTGATGAGCCCGTCGGACTTAATGCTGTTAGATGAGCCGACAAACCACCTCGATTTAGATGCCACACTCTGGCTGGAGCAGTGGTTGAAAAGCTACGCGGGAACTCTGCTTATTATTTCTCACGATCGCGATTTTATCGACAATGTGGTCGAGCGTATTGTGCATATCGATCAACAAAAAGCGAATGCCTATAAAGGCAACTATTCGATGTTTGAAAGAGTGCGCAGTGAGCGTTTGGCATTGCAACAAGCCAGTTTTGAAAAGCAGCAAAAGCGTCGCAAAGAAGTTGAAGATTTTATTACTCGATTCAAGGCGAAAGCGTCTAAAGCGAAGCAGGCGCAGAGTCGTGTTAAAGAACTTGCGCGCATGGAAGAAATTGCGCCTGCACATATCGACTCGCCATTTTACTTTAGTTTTCCACCGCCGAAAAAAGCTTTTAGTGCGCTGGTAAATATCAGCCAAGCTGATTTAGGTTACGATAAAAAAACGATTCTTAATCAAGTGAACTTTGATTTGCATCCGGGTACGCGAATTGGATTGCTCGGTCCAAACGGTGCTGGCAAATCTACGCTGATTAATAGTTTAACCGGTGATTTAGGTTTGCTTAGTGGCAATCGTGTGTATGGTGAAAATGTAAAAATTGGTTATTTCGCGCAGCATCAATTAGAGGTTTTAGACTTGCAGGCTAGTGCGTTTTTGCATATTCAGCGAATTAGTCCGAAATCAACTGATCAAGAAATAAGAAATTATCTGGGCAGCTTTGACTTTCACGGTGATAAAGCATTGGAGCCGATTAAAGATTTTTCCGGCGGTGAAAAAGCGCGCGTTGCGCTGGCGCTTATTGTCTGGCAGAAACCCAATCTGCTGCTGTTAGATGAGCCCACTAACCACTTAGATTTGGAGATGCGCCAAGCCCTAACGATGGCGTTGCAAGGCTATGAGGGCGCGTTGGTGGTGATTTCTCACGATCGCCATTTGCTGCGCAATACGGTCGATCAGTTTTATTTGGTAGCGAACGGTGAGGTGCAGGAATTTGATGGCGATCTGCAAGATTATCAGGTTTGGCTAAAAAATTATAACCGTACGCCAGACGCACAGGTTAAAAATAGTGTGCCGGATAACAGCGTGGAAAAATTAAGTGGTGCTGAGAAAAAAGCGCAGCGCCAGCAGTCTGCCGAAGCGCGAAAAAAGATTGCACCGTTAAATAAAAAATCACAGCAACTCGAAAAAGAAATTGAAAAAAACGAGAAGCAATTGGCTGATGTTGAGCATGAATTAGCCGATACCGATTTATACACTGACGCAAAAAAAGAGGCGCTAAAAATGCTTCTTGATCGTCAAGCAAAAACAAAAAAAGCAATTGCTGATAAAGAGGCAGAGTGGCTCGAAATACAGACGCAAATTGAGGCTATGTCCTAGGTTTTCGTGAACTGATTCAAGTAGTTAGTATTGTCAGAGTGTTTTCCAGGTTGGCAGTGTGCGAGGGAAGTTGCTAGTATGTTCTGCAATGTGATATCGATTGGTGAACATTATGTTTGAGTTTAAAAAAAATGCGAACAAGAAAGGTTCGGTAACCGATGCAGGTGCTACCTCTCACGAGGAAGGCGCTGACATCAGTTCATTATTACTAGGAGGTAGTGCAATGATAGGTCCAACAATTGTGATCGAGGGCAAGATCATCAGTGGTGAAAACATGCTGGTTGAAGGTAGAGTGATTGGCAGTATTTCTGCCCCTGAGCATGAAGTAACTGTGGGTGTGTCGGGTGATTTAGCGGCGGACATTTCTGCCAAAGTTGTCCGTGTTGAAGGCAAGGTTAAAGGTAATATTTCTGGCAGCGAGAAAGTGATTATTTCAAAGCGCGGCAATGTGTTGGGTAATATTGATGCGCCGCGGGTGACACTTGAAGATGGCGCCAAATTCAAAGGCAGTATTGAGATGGATCCCGGCACTGCGGTGTTGTCTGAGCTGCCAACTAAGGCGAGTGTCAATCACAAGTCGAAACTGGTTGAGAGTGAGGAAGATCTGCTCTCGTCTACGTCAACAATTTCCTAACGTCACAGGTTAGTCGCTTATCGAACAGGTCTCGATTGTGTCGAGGCCGTTTGTTTGCGAATAGTCCGCCACTGTAGGCCCGAGCCAGAATGACACAGCGAAGTGCAGTTCCAATACCAACGGATCACGGCGATCTCCAGCTACACAGCAATCTTGCGGCTGCGCTGTTCGAATCGGTGAGGCCAGAGAAACAACTGGTGGTGCTGGATGTGGGTCGAGCAACCTCTGCGACGGTGGATTTGTTTAACCAGTTTAAATGTAAGCTTATCTTCAGTGATCTGTACGCTGACCCCGTGATGACAGAGATTGACGAGACAGTGAGCCACGAGCAGTTGGTGGGGCGTTTTCAGTCTGCGCTAGGTCTGCCAGAGGGCTGCAAAATTGATATCTGTCTGTTCTGGGATTTCTTTAATTATCTCGATGGCACGTTGCTCAGCGCCTTTGTGCAAGCATTGCGGCCCTATGTTGATAACAACACCTGCGGTTATGGGTTGGGTGTGCTCAACTCGCGCTCTGCGCTACCCAATTATCGTTATGGTCTGCACAAACTGAATCAATTGATGCAATATCCTCGCGCTGAGGCGCAGCTGCCGGTGTATCCGCATTCCCAGCGCGATCTGAATGCCTATTTAGGCTATTTTGAAATTGAAAAGAGCAGGCTTATGCCCGATGGCCGAGTGGAGTATTTTATTGCGCGCGCCAATGACTCCGCGCCCCCAAAGAAAGCGATTTTCTAGGCGCCAAACCCCCGCCCACTCTTGTACACTTCCCCCTTTGAACGATTTTCTAAAAACCATACTATGCAGCGTTTTTTTAGGCGTCTGAGGGGAGCGATATGAAACAAGCCATTATTGTTGGGGCCAGTTCTGGTCTCGGATATGAATTAGCCATTCAACTGGCCGCTAAGGGCTATCAGCTCGGCTTAATGGCGCGTCGCGAGTCACTGCTTGAGGAGTTGCAGGCGAAATTGCCCGGTGAGCACTTTATTCAGGTGACGGATGTGACTGAGGCTGAAACGTCACAGCAGCAGCTTAAAGATCTTATTGCGCGCATGGGCGATGTGGAGTTGATTGTCCTCAGTTCAGGGGTGGGTCTGTACGAGAAAAAATTGGATTGGACGCTTGAGCGGGAAATGATCGATGTTAACGTGCGCGGCTTTGCAGCGCTGTCGATTGTGTCGATGGATCATTTTATGGCTCGCGGCGCGGGACATTTAGCGGGTATTTCCTCTGTTGCGGCGCATATGTCGGGTGGACTAACACTCACCTACCACGCGACTAAGGCGTTTGTGTCCAACTATCTTGCCGGTATGCGCTCGCGGGCTGCGCGATCTGGGTTGCCTATCACCATCACGACCATCGAGCCTGGATTTGTTAAAACGCCGATGGTGCAGGGCAATCCCGTGTGGATGGCGCCGGTGGAGAAGGGCGTTGCGCAGATGGTTGCGGGTCTTTTAAAGAAAAAGAACCATATCTTTATTACTAAGCGCTGGGGTGTTGTGGCGGGAATACTCTATTTTATTCCACAATCGCTGCTGCGGAAATTTATGTAAGCGTCACCGCTGTTTTTTTGAATGTAAGTAATCACTTAAGATGCACACATTATGACTAAAGGTGTTCAAACAGCTCTGCGCAAAGGCGTTGTCGATATGCTGCCGCTTAGTTTCGCGGTGTTGCCTTGGGGTATTTTGTTTGGGTCTATTGCGGTGCAGCGCGGGTTTAGTTGGTTTGAAGCGCAGATGTTTTCTGCGCTGATTTTTGGGGGTGCGGTGCAGATTGTCACCGTTGAGTTGATCGCCGATAACGTTTCGCTGCTGACGATTCTGTTCACTGCCTTTGTGATTAGTTCGCGGCATTTTCTCTATGGGCTGTCGCTTCGTGAAAGGCTTAGCCCGCAGCCGCTGAAGTGGCGTCTTGGGTTGGGGTTTTTGCTCACCGACGAATTGTTTGCGGTGTCGGGGCACCGTCGTGCTTATCAAGGTCGGCTGCGGTTATTTTATGCCTTGGCTGCGGGCGGCAGTTTTTATCTGGCATGGAATCTTTGGACCTTTATTGGCATTGTCGCTGGCGCTTCGCTGCCAGACCTAACCGATTTGGGGTTGGATTTTGCCATCGCAGCGACGTTTATTGCGCTGGTTATTCCCAGTATTAAGACGCTTGCCACGCTTGTGGCCTGTCTTGCGGGGGCGACCGCCGCGGTGGTATTTCAGCTGTGGCAGTTTGAGCTGGGACTTGTCTGTGCGGCATTGATTGGCATGTCGGCGGGCTATGTTGTCAGCAAGATGCGGGGTGCGGCATGACTTTTGTGACTATTGTGCTGCTGGCATGCGTGACGTTTACGACTCGCTACCTGTTTCTTGAAGGTCGCCTGCCTGTGCGCTTGAGCAGCAACTTTAAGCAGTTCCTCAGTTTTAGTGGACCGGCGGTGTTGTCCGCCATCTTTGTGCCGATATTGCTGGTGCACGATAATCAGCTCGACCTCAGTCTGCAAAATCCTTATCTGTGGGGCGGCGCTATGGCCGTGGCAGCGGGCTACCGAACGGGCAGTGTGTATTGGACGGTGGGTCTTGGCACGCTGGTGTTTGTCTTGGTTGGGTACGTTTTTTAATCGCTCTTGCCCTGTCTGGCAGCGACGCCGAAGCAGAACGCCGCGGTCATGAAAAAGCCCTTCAATCGGTGTCAGAGTTGCATTCAACAGCGTAAGAGATTGCTACTATCTGCGCATTCCAAAAGAGGTTAAGCAAAATGATTCCACGTTCTTTGTACGATTCAGATCACGATATGTTTCGCGACTCGGTGCGGAAATTTATTGAAACCGAAGCTATGCCGCACCATGAGCAGTGGGAAAATGACGGTATGGTGAGCGATGAGATCTGGCTGAAGGCTGGTGAACAGGGCTTTTTGTGTCCCACGGTGCCTGAGGAATACGGCGGTGTTGGTGCTGATTTTCGCTACAACTGTATTGTTAATGAAGAAATTGGCCGGTCTGGCTGCACGGGTCTCGGTTGGACTCTGCACTCGGATATCGCGGTTCCTTATATTGTTCGCTACGGCAGTGATGAGCAAAAGCAAAAGTATCTGCCACGCTGTGTGACGGGCGAGTTGATTACGGCTATTGCCATGACTGAGCCAGCCGCAGGTTCGGACTTGCAGGGCACTAAAACAACGGCGGTGCTGGACGGTGATGACTATGTGATCAACGGTTCAAAGACCTTTATTACCAATGGTCAGAAGGCCAATTTGGTGATTGTTGTGGCAAAAACGGACACGTCGGCAGGCTCAAAAGGGATTAGTTTGTTTCTCGTCGAGGCAGGCACGCCGGGCTTTAGCAAGGGTAAGAATCTGAAAAAGCTGGGGATGAAAGCTCAGGACACCTCTGAACTATTTTTCCAAGATGTACGTGTGCCGAAGGCCAATTTGCTCGGTGAGCTCGGTCGCGGTTTTGTCTATTTGATGCAAGATCTGCCGCAGGAGCGCCTGTCGGTTGCTGTTGGCGCTAATGGTATGTGTCAGGCGCTGCTTGAGTTGACGGTCAACTATGTGAAGGAGCGCAAGGCGTTCGGTACGACGGTTGCAACCTTTCAAAATACGCAGTTTAAGTTGGCTGAACTGGCCGCTGAGATTAGCTGTGCGGAGGTTTTCTTGGATCGTTGTACGGAGCTGTTGATTGCGGACAAGTTAGACACGGTCACTGCATCAAAACTCAAGCTGCTGACCACTGATTTACAGTGCAGAGTGGCGGATGAATGTCTTCAGTTGCACGGTGGTTGGGGCTATATGTGGGAATACCCTGTCTGCCGCGCGTTTGCTGATTCGCGTGTGCAGCGTATTTATGCTGGCACCAACGAGATTATGAAGTTGATTATCGCGCGAGACTTGATGAAGTAATTGCAGGTCTGAGAAGCGCCAGACTATCTGCAACAGTGAGGAGCAAGCAGTGCTTTCGCTGTTGCAGATATTTTTACTCTGTAGTCTACCTAATGCCTATTAACGTCCTCTAACGTCTTCAAAAATCTACAAAAATCCGCCAAAAGGGTTAAACGTCTTAGAAAATCAATTTTTATAGGATGGGTCAATCTTGTCGATAATCCGCGTTAGCGCTTTAAATTCTAAATTGCCCGCTGCTACGCCCATGCCCTGTATTTTCATGAGTTGCTCTGAACGATCGAGAATCGACTGAGCGACAGGAATAATCGGCTTACCCGTCGCATCGCAGGCTACCTGCACTTCACAGGAACGCTGCAGCGCCCACATGTTGTAGAACGCTTCTGGTATTGAGCGCCCGCAGGTCAAGAGACCGTGGTTGCGCAGAATCAACATGCTTTTGTCACCCATATTGGCAATCAATCGAGGTTTCTCGTCGTCCATCACTGTCAGACCTTCGAAGTCGTGGTAGGCAACACGATTGGTCAGCAGCGCAGAATAGAAGTTGTCGCTGCGCAATCCCTCTGCAGAACAGGCCACGGCCATGCCTGCATCGGTGTGGGTATGGGCGATAGAGGCGACATCGTGACGCGCTGCGTGAATGGCTGTGTGAATAACAATGCCCGCTGGATTAACCGCGTACTCTGTGGGTTCGACAATATTGCCGTTGATATCCACTTTAACCAAGTTGGATGCTGTGACCTCGCTGTAGTGCAGACCGTAGGGGTTGATCAGGAAATGCTCGTCGTCGCCCGGCAACTTAACCGTAATATGGTTGTAAATCAGTTCCGCCCAGCCGAGGTAATCAAAAATTCGGTAGCAGGCTGCGAGTTCAACCCGCAGTTCTTGTTCTGTTTGAGACATTAAGTCGCCCTCTTGACAAATTTAATTAAAATCACGTTCTGTGTGTCATTGACGCGAGTGAGCATTCCCCACGTGACACCTGTGCGGCGGTACTTGGCTCGACATGCTGGCGATGAGGCAGCGCGAGTGATTAAAGCGCTAGTGTCAGGATGATTATTTTGCCCGCGACAGATGCTGCAAATTAGCACAGATTGTTCCGCACTGACATCCGAGGGGGCAACAGAATGTGGCTGAAGGGTTTCGCTTGATGAGAAGAGCCCTACAGAGTGAACCGCTCTGGCCTGTAAGGCTGAAATTATGGGCGGCCTACTTTCATTGCGGATTAACAGGCGACAATGTGGCGACTCGCCAGCGATATGGTTGCTTAAATCAAAGGCTCAAGGGCGGCCGCAGCGGCCCAACCCGAGAGCACCGCACCCTCGAAACGTGGTCCGGCAAAGGCATCTCCTGCCAATGCCAGTGGCGGCAGCGTCGTATTGTCGCTGAGGACGATACAACGGGCCGAATCCACGACATCGGGTTTGCTGTAACGCCAGCCCTGCACCTGAAACTCAACGACATTGGCACCTAGCAACGGTTGTGCAGCGTCAATTAATTGTTGCCCCACCGCATGTCTGTCTTGATCAAAATGGGCAGCACTAAAACTGCCGCTGCCATGAATGGTTACTGCGGGCACGGCTGATACGCCTTTCTGCTGGTTGTCACTTATCCACGCAATGGGACCGTCGGAAAATGCCATGGCGCCTGGCTTGGCTAGGGCGCTTGGCTGGTCGAGCACGGCCATGACGGCAATGCAGCTTTCGTAGGTAATGCGCGCGAGGCGAGTTTGCATTTCTTCAGTGATGGGCACAGCGCCGCTGTGAAGAAGGTCGAGGGTCTGGGGAATGGGCGCCGTTATCAGCAGTGCCTTTGCTTGCAAACTATCGCCAGTGTCCAACTCAACATGCCAGTGGTTGCCTTGCTGTGCGAGGCGCACTGCGCGCACGGTGCGCATCACATCAATGTCCTGCGCCAAATGTTTGGCAATGGCTGTCATCGTGGGCACCCCTCGGTAGCGAGGATGGCAGTCTTCTCCGCCGGGGTAGCTGCTGTACCATTCTGCAGCAACACCAAGGCGAATCCACTCGGCAACCACAGCCTTAAATCGTTCATCGCGGGCTGTCATAAATTGGGCGCCGTGGTCGAACGTCGCATCGCCAATGCGGCGCCCAGCCAATCGTCCGCCCAGGCCGCGACCTTTATCGACAACCAGCACTTGCTTGCCTGCTTTTTGCAGTTCGACAGCGGCACTTAAACCCGCGAGGCCTGCGCCAATAATAAGAATATCGGTGGAAAGAGATTTAGGCATAAATGATATTTTTCAGTGTGTTAGTGAGTGAGCGTCGGGCGGTTTTCTTTTCAGATCTATTGTTCTCAGGCATCGTGCTTGCTGACATCTTGTCTGCGTGCGTCCGTTTTACAGCGCACGGAACAGTAGCGCACCTCGTCCCAGACGCGTTCCCATTTTTTTCGCCACGAGAACGGACGCTGGCAAATGGGGCACATCTTAGACGGTAGATTTTCTTTTTTAATCGCTTTTGGCATTCATACCTAATCGGTCACGGGTTGTTTCAGATAAGACTGCGGTTACCGCTATGCCGCCTTGAGGGGCGAGCCGGCCAAGGTAATACGGTGCATTAAGCGCGCCTGTCCCTGATAGTCGTTGTTGGCCATGTGCCATGTGGAGCGATTATCCCAAAATGTCACAGACCCGGGTAGCCAATTAAAGCTGCAGGTAAACGCGGGTGTATTGACATGGGCAAACAGCTCGTCAAGCAGCTCACGGCCTTGATCAAACTCCCAGCCTTCGATGCTGATGGTGTGGCCAGGGTTCACGTACAGTACTTTGCGGCCACTCTCGGGGTGAATTACTACCACTGGGTGGGTCGCATCGCCCACGCGATCCATGCCGCCGAGCTGGTCGGCTAGGTCAGTGAAGCGGTAGATACCGTTCTCGCCGTAGAGGTGCGTGTTGGAGTGAACTGCGCGCAACCCTTCAAGGCGTTTTTTTATTGTCTCAGGCAGTGCATCGTAGGCAGCCGCAAGGTTGGCGAACTGGGTATTGCCGCCGGTTTCGGGCAGTGTGCGGGCGACGAGAATGGAACCCATCGCAGGGATATCGTCATAGGAATGGTCTGTGTGCCAGCCGCCGCCAATATTGGTTTGCTGCGTCTTTTCTTTGCGCACCTCAGCAATTTGTGGGTGCTCGGCAGTTGTCTTAAAAAATTTATTGACCACAATCTCGCCAAAACGGTTGGCGAAGCGCAGATGTTCATGGGGCGGAAAATCTTGGTCGCGAAAAAATAACAGCCCATGTTCTGCAAAAGCGGCACGCAATTGGTTGAGCTCGGTGTCTGTCATGCGCGACAGTTGCAGATCGCTGACAACAGCGCCGCAGCCGGGAGAGAAGGGGACAATTTTCATGGTGAGATTCTTATTGTTTTTATGGATGCTTTATTTCAGCACCTTTTGCGCAGCTTGTCACCACAACATCTTGCCGAGGCGAGTTGAGGCGATTTAAGTGAGATGCAGAGCTATTCTGCGAGTGGGAGTGGATAGCGGTGGGTTTAAAGGGCGTCCTTGCCCACGAGATTATTGCTTATCCATGCTCCAGATGCCTGGGCCGCGCGCGGCGATATATAAGAACGCAAAGCAATAAAGCGCTGCCAATTCACCGCGGTTGATTATGGGGAAGAAGTCGTTCATGCCGTGGGCCATCCAGTAGGCGACAGCCATGGTTCCACTGCAGATAAAAGCGATGGGACGCGTCAATAGTCCAATCATCACCAATAATCCACCGACCAACTCGATCACCCCAGCCGTGTACATGAGCGGGCTGAGCGGATAGGGAAAATCCACGGGAAAATTAAACAGTTTTTGTGCCCCGTGCCATATAAACAAGAATCCTGTGACGATTCTCAGTAGCGCATAGCACTGCTCTTCACGATCTTTCAACAGATTATCTAAAAATGTCATTTTTATACCCCTTTAATTATTGAACTTACCTTGTAAACATTTGTTTATCCGAAATGCTGTTGACCATTTGTTGGTCAGCATTTCCACCATAAAACCATTTCGTCAGTAACACAATATAAGCCGCAAAAACGGCAGGGCATGAGGGGTGATTGCGGACTTACGCAACCCGCGAATCGGTCGCGCCGGCGTCTTTCAATGCAGCTCTGTACTCTTCGCCATGTCCGTGTTCGCTGACGACTTGCATGAGGGTCATGCCGTCTTGGTTGGTGGCGTTTAGGTTGTGACCTGCAGCTTTAAAAAAGGTTAAGAAGGTTTTGAAGTTGTCGATATTCATACCGCGGTAGGCTTTTTCCAACAAGTGATAGTCGGGGCTGACACCGGCTGGCGCTTGGTAGTTGAGGAAGCTTTTAACGCGATCGTCGTCAAACACTTCACCGAGTATTTTTTGTTTGTCTTTCTTTAATGACATGGTATCTATTTTTCCTATTACAAAAGTGTGTTGAGCTTTTGCAGTAACAGTTGATTGACCTGTTGTGGGTTCGCTTGGCCTTTTGAGGCCTGCATGATTTTACCCATAAAGCCGCCGAGTTTTTTACCGCGCTTGCTCTCATCGCTGTTGATGTAGTCTTCCACCATGGCTGGGTTGGCGGCTAATACGTCGGCGACAATTTTTTCGAGGGCGCCGCTGTCAGACACTTGCTTGAGACCGCGTGCTTCAATAATGTCATCGGCGCTGCCTTGTCCAGCCCACATGCCTTCGAACACGTCTTTCGCCATTTTACCTGAAATACTGCTGTCGCTAATGCGCGCAATCAGGCCTGCCAGTTGCTCTGCGCTGACGGGGCTTTTGGCGACGCTGAGATCTTGGCTGTTGAGCCGCGCTGAGAGTTCACCCATGATCCAGTTGGCGGCCAGTTTGGCGTTGTTGCTGTGGCTGACGACGGTTTCAAAATAGTGTGCGGTGGCTGCGTCGCTGCTGAGAATGCCGGCGTCGTAGTCTGACAGCTCGTATTGCGCAACAAAGCGCGCCTGTCGTGCATCGGGCAGTTCTGGCAGAGTGCGGCGCAGTTCTGCAATGGTTTCTTCGCTGACAATCACCGGCAGCAAGTCGGGGCAGGGGAAGTAGCGGTAATCATTGGCTTCTTCTTTGCTGCGCATGGAGCGAGCCACTTTGGTGTCGCCGTTGTAGAGGCGCGTTTCTTGAATCACTTTGCCGCCGTCTTCGATGAGGTCTATTTGACGCTCTACTTCGCGGGCAATGGCCTCTTCCATAAACTTAAATGAGTTGAGATTTTTTGTTTCCGTTCGGGTGCCGAGCTCTGTTGTGCCGCGCGGGCGAACGGAGACGTTGACATCAAAACGCATGCTGCCCTGAGACATTTCGCCGTCACAGATGCCGATAGAGGTCACGATGCTGTGGAGCTTTTTGGCGAATGCGACAGCTTCCTCGGCATTGCGCATGTCGGGTTCGGAGACAATTTCAATCAGGGGCGTGCCCGCGCGATTTAAATCGATACCGGAGAAATTGCTGCTGAAGTTGCCTTCGTGCAGTGACTTTCCCGCGTCTTCTTCGAGGTGTGCGTGATGGACGCGAATACTCTTTTTACTGCCGTCGGCAAGCTGAATTTCGACATTGCCGCGCCCTACAATGGGCTTTTCCAGCTGCGTGGTCTGGTAGCCTTTGGGCAGGTCTGGATAAAAGTAGTTCTTCCGCTCGAAGGCTGACTCGCGGGCAATCTCTGCGTCGATGGCGAGGCCAAACATGATCGCATAATTGACCGCTTGCTTGTTGAGCACGGGCAGAGTGCCGGGCATGGCGAGATCAATGGCGCAGGCTTGGGTGTTGGGTTCTGCTCCAAAAGCGGTGCTGGCGCCAGAGAATATTTTAGTTTTGGTGGCTAGCTGCACATGCACTTCTAGACCGATAACAGTTTCCCATCCGCGATGACTCATTGCGCTGCTCCCTGCTGAATTGATGCTGGCGCGAGGTTGTGCCAGTCGGTTGCCTGCTGGAATTGGTGGGCGACGTTTAACATCAGCGCTTCGTCAAAGTAGTTGCCGATGATTTGCAAGCCGACAGGCTTGTCTTCGACCATGCCGCAGGGAATCGACATGCCAGGCAGTCCAGCCAAGTTGGTCGCGATGGTGTAAATATCTTCGAGGTACATGGCTACTGGATCGTCGCCTTTTGAGCCAAATTTGAAGGCTGGTGACGGACAGGTGGGGCCCATAATCACATCTACTTGGGCGAAGGCGCGAGTGAAATCCTGCTGGATCAGCTGGCGCACCTGTTGAGCTTTGCCGTAGTAGGCGTCGTAATAGCCCGCAGAAAGACAGTAGGTGCCGATGAGAATGCGACGCTGTACTTCTTCCCCAAAGCCTTCGCCACGGGTGCGGCAGTACATATCTTGCAGATCTTTCGGCTCGTCACAGCGATAGCCGTAGCGCACACCGTCAAAACGACTAAGGTTGGCGGAGGCCTCTGCGGGTGCAATAACATAGTACGCGGGGACGGAAAGGGCCGAGTTGGGCAGACTAATATCCACCAGTTCGGCACCTTGTGCGACGAGGTCGGCCAGGGCTTGACGCACGGCGGCTTCTGTTCCGGGGTGTAAACCTTCCGAGAAATACTCTTTGGGGACGCCGATTTTTAAGCCTTTTATGGGACGGTTTAATGTGCTGCTGTAGTCAGGTACTGGCTGATCGACGGAGGTTGAGTCTTTCTCGTCATAGCTGGCCATGCAGCTAAGCATAATTGCGCAGTCTTCTGCGGTGCGCGCCATGGGGCCGCCTTGGTCGAGACTTGAGGCAAAGGCAATCATGCCCCAGCGCGAGACCCGCCCGTAGGTAGGCTTGATGCCGCTGATGCCGCAGAGTGCCGCTGGCTGTCGAATGGAGCCGCCGGTATCTGTGGCCGTCGCGCCTGGCGCAAGTCTGGCGGCTACCGCTGCCGCTGAACCTCCTGACGATCCGCCGGGCACACAGTCGAGCGCCCATGGGTTCTTAACGGGGCCGTAATAGCTGGTTTCGTTGGAGGAGCCCATGGCGAACTCGTCCATATTGGTTTTGCCCAAGATCACGGCGCCGTCGCGGGCGAAGTTTTCAACCACAGTCGCATCGTAGGGAGGCACAAAATTGTCGAGCATTTTTGAGCCACAGCTGGTGCGCACGCCGTTGGTGCAGAATATATCTTTGTGCAGCATGGGCACGCCACACAGTGCTGGTGCGTTGCCGGCCGCGAGTCTTTTGTCGGCGGCAGCGGCGGCAGCTAATGCCTGCTCTGCTGTGACGGTGATGACGGCGTTGTAGTCGGCGTTGAGGTTGGCGATACGCGCTAGAAAGTGTTGCGTGAGTTCAACACTGGTAAAGGTTTTACTGCGCAGGCCTGCCACAAGCTCGGCGATAGTTAGATTATGCATTCTGGACTCTTTAGGCTCTATTGCTGAGGTTATTCAATGACTTTAGGCACTAAAAATAGGCCGTCTTCAACCGCGGGGGCTATTGCTTGCAGCGCGTCGCGCTGATTCAGTTCACTCACACGGTCATCACGCAGTCTTTGGATTGCCTGCATGGGGTGCGCCATGGCATCTATGCCAGTGGTGTCTGCGGCCTGCAATTGATCGACTAATTGCAAGACACTGTCGAGTCGCCGTGCGACATCACTGATAGTTCCTTCATCAATTGCGATGCGGGATAGCGTGGCCAGTTTTTCTATTTCACTGCGTTCAATGCCCATTGAATTTTCCGTTTGTCAGCCTTGATGTGTGCTCGATGAGAAGGGGCGTAAGGTATCATAAATGCGGCGATCAGGTTAAGAGGGCGCGTGCGGATAAACAGCCATTTAAGAGGCTTTTTTCTGTTATCGCAGCAAGTTCTTGGTAGATCAGCTAGAATTCGTCAAAAATACCGGCAAACCAACAGTGAGCGCTTGCTCTGGTTGGCCGCCACTGTTAAATTTAGCGACCTTTATTTTGTGCTGGTCGCAGCCTGATCTTGCGGCTGGCCACCAAGGAATACATAGCCAATGTTTAAAAAAATACGCGGGTTCTTTTCAAGTGATCTTTCAATCGATTTGGGAACGGCGAATACGCTAATTTATGTGCCTGGAAAGGGCATTGTTCTCAACGAGCCCTCGGTAGTGGCTATTCGCCATCATCTGGGTCAAAAAATTATTGAGGCCGTTGGTGTCGATGCAAAGCGCATGCTGGGCCGCACACCGGGCAATATTACGGCTATTCGGCCATTAAAAGATGGCGTGATTGCCGATTTCCAAGTCACCGAAAAAATGCTGCAACACTTCATCAAGAAGGTTCACGCATCGAGTTTGATTCCCCCTAGCCCGCGAGTACTTATTTGCGTTCCCTGTATGGCCACTGAAGTTGAAAAACGTGCCATTAAAGAGTCTGCCTATGGGGCGGGTGCGCGTGAAGTATTTTTAATTGACGAGCCAATGGCCGCTGCAATGGGCGCCGGACTGCCGGTTGAAGAGGCCGTCGGGTCGATGGTGGTGGATATCGGTGGTGGCACTACTGAGATTGCTATTTTGTCGCTGAATGGCGTGGTTTTCTCCGATTCAGTGCGCATTGGTGGTGACCGTTTCGATGAGTCAATTGTGAATTTTGTGCGCCGCAAGTATGGCAGTGTGATTGGTGATAGCACGGCGGAGCGCATCAAGATGGAAATTGGCAGTGCCTATCTCTCCAAAGAGGTGCGTGAAATTGATGTTCGCGGTCGCAATCTGGCTGAAGGTGTACCCAAAAGCTTTACCCTCAACAGCGATGAAATCTTGGAATCTCTGCAAGAGCCTCTGACCGGTATTGTTCAGGCGGTTAAGCGTGTACTTGAGCAGTCGCCACCTGAATTGGCGTCGGACATTGCCGAAACCGGTATTGTTTTGACCGGCGGTGGTTCTATGCTGCGCGATCTCGATCGTTTGCTAACCGCCGAGACGGGATTGCCGGTTATTCTGGCAGAAGATCCGTTAACTTGTGTTGCTCGTGGTGGCGGCGAAGCGCTTGAGCTGATGAGCAGCAAAAAAACTAACTGGCTTACTTTCTAATGTTGTAGGTGTTCGAGCAGCGCGCGATTGGCTGCTCGCTGGAACGGAGGAGAGGCACAGTGAGAAACGTTTTTAATAAAGCTTCCTCTCCTGCTAGAAAATTTCTCATCATTGCCTTTGTTGCAGTGTTATTTATGTTGATCGATAGCTTTACCCCTTGGATGAAGCCTATCTATAGCGCAGTCGATAATTTTGTTAGACCGATTTATTGGTTATCTAATATCCCGATACGTCTTGAAGCGCTGAGTAAAAACGCGGTTGTGCCGCGCTCTCAGCTTGAAAGCGAGAACCTTCGCCTGACCAAAGAGAGTTTAATTTACCACGGTCAGTTGCAGCGCATGTCTGACTTGGCTGCTGAGAACACCCGCTTGCGCCGGCTGCTCAATGCGACTGAGTTGTTGGTCGATAATGTCTTGGTTACTGAGGTTATTGGTGTTTCATCAAATCCCTTGCGCCACACGTTGACCGTTGATCGCGGCAGTGATGACGGTGTCTATGTTGGACAGCCCTTGTTGGATGCTCAAGGATTGATGGGGCAAATTATTGATGTCCACACTAATCACAGCACCGCACTTCTTATTACTGATATGAGTCATGCCTTACCGGTTCAGGTACTGCGCAATGGTGTGCGATCGATTGCCCAGGGATTGTCTGATTACAACTTATTGCAGTTGCAGTTTGTCTCGCCGACGTCGGATGTGGTGGTGGGTGATACGTTGGTCAGCTCGGGTCTGGGTGGCTTGTATCCGGTGGGTTATCCAGTCGGGACAATTATCAGCATTGAGCGCAATCCGGGGGATAGTTTCCTTAATATTCAGGTTGATCCGTCAGCAGAAATTGATCGCAGCCGACATTTGTTATTGGTGTTCACGTCTTCGGGTGCCGATTCGGATGCGGCAGCGCCATGAAAAAGGATGATCACCTGGTTGTCGCGCTGGTTTCGTTGATGCTGGCTGCAACCCTACATGTGATGCCTGTCACCGGTAGTTGGATAGTGTGGAAGCCCAACTTTTTATTGCTGGTGACCATGGCGTGGATTTTTCACCGGCCTAGTGAGTTTGGTGTTTTTTTTGCGGCGAGTGTTGGGATTTTTGCGGACTTTTTAATGCGTTCAACACTGGGTCATCATATGTTGATGTTTGCTTTCTGTGGTGCTTTGATCGGCGTATTAAGTCGCTGGAGTCAGTTCCTCTCGTTTATACAACGCATCGTTTTGGTGTCATTGATTGTGCTGCTGGTAGGTTTTGTTGAAGCGAGTATTTTTGCTGCTTACGACATTTCAGCTGCGCTGACACAGGTGCCAATGGTCGCTCTTTTTTCCGCATTGTTTTGGCCGATTATCGATAAACTTATTGCTCGCTCAAGTGCTGTTGATTACTAAGATTTTTATCTGAGGATCTGTTGTGTCGGAAACCCCGGTTGGTTTGTCAGCGAGTCCCTCTCTTTTACTGGCATCGTCTTCACCGCGCCGCCGTGATCTTTTACAGCAGATCGGTGTGCGCTTTTCCGTACTTTCCGTTGATATTGATGAGTCTCGCTGCGAAGGCGAACTGCCCCGCGACTATGTCTTGCGCCTTGCGCGAGAGAAAGCGGAGGCGGGTTTTGCTCGTCAGCAAGGGGCGCTGGTGAGCTTGGGTGCAGATACAATTGTGGTGTGTGATGGGGAGATTTTTGGCAAGCCGCGCGATCAAGCGCATGCCATTGCGATGCTAACCGCTCTTTCTGGCAAGGCTCATCGTGTTTTATCGGCCGTTGCATTGGTGGATGCCACGCGAGCTGCGGTGGATGTTTCAGAGACCGCAGTTTTCTTTAGAACCATTTCGCCGGAGGAATGCCTTACCTATTGGCAAACCGGCGAGCCCCTCGGCAAAGCGGGCGGTTATGCCGTGCAGGGTTATGGCGCTGTTTTTGTGCAGAAAATAGAGGGAAGTTATAGCGGTGTTGTCGGGCTGCCATTGGCCGAGACAGAACAGTTGTTGCGAGAGTTTAATGTGCCGCTTTGGAATGTTGTTGACGGGTAGTCGTTTGTGCGACGAGTTAATTAGCAGCAAAGTCATTAGGGATGCTTTATGAGTCAGGAAATTCTAATCAATATTACGCCGATGGAAACGCGCGTTGCGCTTGTGGAGAACGGCCTGCCGCAAGAAATTCATATGGAGCGAAATGCTAAGCGTGGTTTGGTCGGCAATATCTACAAAGGTAAAGTTGTTCGCGTGCTGCCCGGTATGCAGGCGGCATTTATTGATATTGGCGAGGAGAGAACGGCGTTTCTTCATATCGACGATCTTGTCTCGCGCAAAAAAGCGAAGGCCGCCGATGACACATTAGATATTTGCCGTCTGCTGCATGATGGCCAGCAAATTGTTGTGCAGGTGATCAAGGACCCAGTGGGTGGCAAAGGTGCGCGATTGTCTGCTCACCTGTCCGTAGCATCCCACTATTTAGTGTATATGGCCGATGCTGACTACATCGGTATTTCCCAGCGGATTGAAGGTGAGGAAGAGCGCGAGCGTTTAAAAAGTACTGTAGAAGCGGTCGTGGCAGAGCTGGCTGCGGCAGACAAGAGTGGCGCTGTGGCGGGTGGTTATATTTTGCGTACGGCGGCGGAAGGGGCAGCGGTAGCGGATCTGCACAGTAGCGTTCGATTTCTCAAGCGTGTTTGGCAGGATATAGTAGATAAAAAGACTGCGGCTAAAGCGCCGTGCTGTCTTTATAAAGAGCTCCCTCTTTATCAGCGCGTGCTGCGTGATATGGTCTTCCCAGACGTTGAAAAAATTTATATTGATTCTCGCGAAATCCTGGATGATTTAACCCAGTTTGCGAACAAGTTTAATCCTGAAATAGTGCAGCTACTGGAGCATTATCCGGGAGAGCGGCCGCTCTTTTGCCTTTATTCAGTCGAGGAGGAAATTGGCCGTGCGCTTGCGCGCAAGGTGCAGTTGAAGTCCGGTGGTTATCTGGTCATAGATCAGGGCGAGGCGATGACGACCGTTGACGTTAACACCGGCGCTTTTGTGGGCCACCGCAATCTTGAAGAGACCATTTATAAAACCAATCTCGAAGCGGCGCAGGTGATTGCTCGACAGATGCGAATGCGCAATCTGGGCGGTATCGTGATTATCGATTTTATTGATATGCAAAGCATCGAGCATCGCCGCCAAGTGCTGCGTGCTCTTGAAAAAGCGATGGCGCGAGATCGTGTAAGAACAACAATTTCTGGTGTGACTGAGCTGGGTTTAGTGCAGACTACACGCAAGCGCACCAGTCAGAGTTTGGCGCATGTGCTCTGCGAGGAGTGCCCTGTTTGCGAGGGTCGGGGTTATGTGAAGTCGGCAGAGACGCTGAGTTATGAAATACTGCGCGATATTCTGCGCGCCGCACGTGCCTATGAATGTGGTAGTTTACGCGTGTTGGCGCCGGCTCCTGTGATTGAGCGTCTGTTAGATGAGGATTCTGATCAGGTGGCGGATTTAGAGCAGTTTATAGGGTGTACTATTCAATTCAGAGTCGAGAGCCTCTATGCTCACGAACAGTTTGACATTATTCCGGTGTAATTAGGCATGGCGATGGCGACGTTAGGCAAAGCATTTCGAGCGACACTGCGCTGGCTTTGGCTAACGGCTGCACTGCTGATTATTGGCACCGTGCTATTGGTGGTGCTCGGTCGTCAGAGCATTGCCAGCTTGGATAATTTTCGCACCGATATCAAACAATTTATTCAAACCCAAACTGGTTTGACGGTGGCGCTGGGTGAGCTAAAAGGCGATTGGCCGCAGCTGACCCCCGTAATCAGTGTTGATCGCACAGAAATTTTTGCCAACGATAACACCTCTATTCTTGTTTTTAGCGACGCTCGCGCCGATCTCGATCTGTTTGCCAGTCTTGTTCGTGGCACGCCAATTTGGCGCGAGTTGGCGATTGATAATTTAACCTTGACTCTGGTTGAGAGTGAGCAGGGGCTTTGGGCGCTAAAAGGGTTTGCCGGCAATGCTGAAAGCGATCTAAGCCTGTTTATTGATCCACTGCTTTATAGTCGCTTTATCCGGCTGCAAGGGTTGAGTGTCATATTGCAGTTTTATTCGGGCAAGTCGATGCTGCTTAGTGGCCGCGACTTGAGTATCGAGAACGATGGGGTATTTCATCGCGCAGAACTATCCGTGATCTTGTCGGAGCACGAGATTGCAGACACCTCCGAGAGTGCTATGGAGCCTCTCGACAGGTTTTCAGATGAGTCACAAAGTCCTGCCTATTTGCTGATGGAAGGGCACGGTGATTTGGGGGATATTGAAAGTTTCTTTGCCGAGGGTTATTTCCGCTTTGACGACTTTAATCTGTCAGCGCCACTAGCTGACCTTTTGCGCTCGCTGCTCCCCAGCTTATTTGCCAATCTCTCCGACTTCAAAGCAAATGCCGATGGTGAATTGTGGTTCGATATTCACCCTGGCGGCTCGTTGGACTTTTCTGGCAATTTGACTATCGGCGAAGTGCCGTTGAACTGGTTGGCCGATGTGCCCTCCATTACCGATATCAAGACGGACATCACCGGTTGGTTTACCCCTGGGGTTGATTGGGGAACGCGCCTGCAAGGGTTTAGCCTTAACTGGTCTGAGACAAAAATAGAGCCACTGAATTTGGTTTTTACGCAGCAGCTGGGTTCCCACTGGCAAGATTTTGATGTGTCGGTGAACCATTTAGATGTGACCTTGATGTCGGAATTGCTCCGTGCAACCCGCATTGCGGACGAAAAAGTGCTGTCGGCGGTCGAGAAACTCAATCCCAAAGGGGACGTTAATGCGCTAACTGTTGGACACAACGAGACGGGCTATTATGTGTCTGCCAATTTGCAAAAAATAACCATTGCCTCGTGGAAAGGTGCCCCAGGCGTCAAAGATCTTGATGGTTATATGGAGCTTTACGATACTCATGGGCTCTTTGAAATTGCTGACCAAGACGGTTTTTCTGCCTATTTCCCGACGGTCTATCGAGACTATCTGGCGATTGAAGAGGCGTCTGGAACCATTAGCTTTGCATGGCAGCGTGAGCAAGAACGACTGACATTGCGCAGCGATATTATCAAAGCCAAGGTCGATGCGGGGCGCGCCAGCGTGCTCTTTTCCCTCAACCAAGATCTGCCGTCGAAAGGCAATCCGCCCGAGGTCAACTTGCTGATTGGCGGACGCGATCTCGATGCTAAATTTAGAGCGAAATATCTCCCCTACAAACTCGCTCCTCAACTTGATCGCTGGTTGAAAGAGGCGATTTTACAGGCGCATGTCGACGAGTTTGGACTGCTGATTCGCAATGGCCCGCCATTGGCTGATCCGTTGTCACAGACCACACAGTTAGTGATCAAGGCGAGTGGCGCTGATGTTGACTACGACCCCAATTGGATGGGACTTCGCGGTGCTGAAGTGGAGCTGCTGGTCGACGATACCTATACCGTTGCTGACCTTAAGTCGGGCACGGTGGGCACTGCACAGATCAGTGACGGCAAGGTGATCTACCAGCCGCGAGAGAGCGATGGTAAGCCGTTTTTGTCCCTGGAAGCGAGCGTCGAGGCCGAACTGTCGGAGGCAATTAATATTCTTACCCAGTCGCCGGTGAGAGACAGTATCGCCGCACTGCGAGATTGGCAGTACAGCGGCAATCTGCACAATCGGCTCGATTTGTTGATTCCAATGTTTAAGTCAAAATCGCAGCAGGGTCACTACAGGGTAGCCTCCGAGATTAAAAAGGGAGGCATCACCATTGGCGATGGGCCGATTGCCCTGACTGAGATTGACGGTAAACTCAATTTTTCGATGAAGGAGGGCTTGACCGGTCAAGGAATTCGAACGACTCTTTGGCAGAGACCGATGCTGGCAGAGCTCTATTTAAAGGGTGGCGAGCAGAAAATTGCATTAAAAGGCGATGTGCTACCTAAAAGCCTGAATCAATTGGTCGCCTTTCCGTGGGAGAAAGTTGTAAAAGGTGCGATACCTGTGGATGCGGTTGTTTCCATCCCATGGTCAGTTGAGAATAAGCTGGCAGTTGAGAATAAACTGCCAGGTCAGCCCAGCGAAGTGACATTGCAGATCGCCAGCGACCTGCAAGGCGTCGCGTTAGATCTTCCGCAGCCCCTCACCAAGTTGGCAAAAAGTAAACAGCCTCTCCATTTAACGCTCCATTTCGCCCCCGACCTGTCGCGTCTGGAGGCCAGGTTATCGGGCAAGTCTGATGCCAGTTTAGGATTGAGTGCCGACACAAATGTCGATTTGCGTTTTAATCAGACCGCCTTGAGCGGTGGCACAATTTATTATGACCGCCCCGTTGTCGAACCGGAGCAGGGCATTGTAAGAGTATCAGCCTATCTGCCAACGACTGAGTTAGCACTTTGGGAACCCCTGGTGGGACTCTTTGCGCGCAACGATGGCGAGTCTCCTACGGCGTGGCAAACAGTGTTTGATGTGCGTCTTGATGAACTTGATGTAGCAACCCTGCAATTAAAAAATATAGCCGCTATTGCAACGCTGTCCGATACCGCAGTTGATGTCGATTTCCAGAGTGATTTGGCCGACGGCCGGCTTCTAGTGCCCTTTGATACTGCGCTGAATGTGCCGCAGATCAACCTCAGTCGCCTCTCTGTGCCCAGCGCGATTCTAGAGGAAAAGATCATCGAATCGACGATTGATCCGCGAACATTTGTCGCCCTAGATGTGCTCATTGACCAGCTCAATGTGGGCGACGATAACTGGGGATCGCTCTCCTTTAAATTGCGTCCCGAGGCCTCTGGTGCTTCGTTTAATTCGATAAAAGGCAATCTTTTTGGCCTGAAGCCAGGCTTTTTTGACGATCAGCCAGCAACAGAATTTTTCTGGAGTTACGACGGAACTAGTTATGCCAGCCGTTTGGTGGGCCCCGTTGGGGTCGACGATATAGGTGATTTTTTGGTCACCGGGCTGTCTATCCCTAAGATTATGGACAGTGAGTCAGGTCAATTACTCTTCAATTTGTCATGGCAAGATCAGCCTTGGAATGTGTCCCGTGAAAATCTGTCTGGTGAGTTCCAGATTCAGCTTAAGAAGGGCAGTTTTTATAAGTCGCCGGGGGGTGCTGGCGCTGCGTTGAAAATGGTCAGTTTGATTAACTTCGCAAACTGGTTGCGCCGGCTACAGCTAGACTTTTCTGATGTTGTCGGGCAGAACCTCGCCTACAACAGTCTCAATGGGACCCTGAGTTTTGACAAGGGTGTAGCCTCTTTGCGCGACCCTTTGCGCATGAAGATGCCGTCCGGACGCATGAGTATGGCGGGCGATTTCGACTTGCTGAATGAGCAGATTGACGGCCGTCTGGTCGCGACGCTGCCGGTGGCGACCAACTTGCCGTGGGTGGTTGCGCTTTTGGGCGGGTTGCCCGCGGCAGCGGGAGTCTATGTCACCAGTAAGTTGGTGGAAAAACAGGTCGACCGGCTGTCGAGTATCAGTTATAAAATATCGGGACCTTGGGACGATGCAGCCATCAAGGTGGATAAAATTTTTGCCGCCGATTTACGCGACGAGCAGGGAGAGAACCCCGTGTCTGAGACGGAGGGAAATGCTGCCAAGGAGAATGAGGGTGAGCAAAAGTAGTTCAATTATCGCCGCTGCCGTTCAGTTGCAGCCCGCTGACTCCATCGCAGAGAATTTAGCCAATGCTGCCAAATGGATTGCCTGTGCCGTGTCTGATGGCGCGCAGTTAGTTGTTCTGCCGGAAAATTTTGCCCATCTTGGGCGCAAGGACTTCTCCCAAATCGGGTTGGCGGAGAGCGGCAAGTCTGGTGTCGTGCGACATTTTTTGGCTGATCAAGCCGCCCAGCACGCTATTTGGCTGGTCGGTGGCACGGTGCCAGTGACCGATGCGGCGAGTGGGACTAAGCCCTTTGCTCGATCGCTATTGTTTGATCCCTCTGGAGAGGAGGTCAATCACTACGACAAAATTCATCTGTTTGATGTGGACGTTGACCCCTCAGGGTTGGGGCAAGAGCAGCAGACGGCCTATCGAGAGTCGGATAATTTTGCTGCAGGCACTGAATGGGTGGTTGCCGAAACGGCCATTGGTCGGATCGGCATGACCGTCTGTTACGACCTGCGGTTTGCTGAGTTATTTCGCAGGTTAGCCGATGGTGGTGCAGAGATTATTACTGTTCCGGCTGCCTTTACTGCGGCGACGGGCAGAGATCATTGGCAGCTTTTGTTGCGCGCACGTGCGGTCGAGAATCAGGTATTTGTGATCGGCGCCAATATGGTTGATCGATCGCACCCGCGCCGAGCACTCTGGGGCGGCAGTGCGATTATTGATCCCTGGGGCAATGTGTTGGCCGAGATTGCTGAATCGGCGGGCGTTGCTGTTGCTGAGATAGACTTTACCCGTATTGCCCAAGTGCGGCAAAAGATGCCGGTCTCTGCTCACCGCAAACTCTAGCGGCGATTCCTTCAATTACTCGGCGAGTTCTCGCAGATAAGTAAACAGTTTGCGGCTGGCAGAGGGTGGTTTTTTCTCTGCTATTTCACGGTTGGCCTGGCGCTGCAAATTTCGCAGCTGCTGCCGATCCGCTGCTGGATAAAGGTCAACTAGGGCGTCAATAGCGCTGCTGCCCTCGTTAATAATGCGTTCGCGCCACTCTTCAAGCTGCTGAAAATGCTGTCGATAGGTCTGTGATTGATGATCCATTTTATCCAAGGTTTGCTGGATAAAATGGGTATCTGCGATGCGCATTAATTTGCCGATGTACTGCAGTTGACGGCGCTTTCCCTCGCGGTTTTTCAGCTTGCGCGCTTCGTAGATGGCCTCTTTTAACTGCTGCGGCAGGTCGAACTTAACCAGTTGACCCTCAGGCATTTCAACCAGCTGTCGGCCCATATCCTGCAGAGCTTGGCTTTCTCGTTTAAGTTGAGATTTGCTGATGAGTTCATCTTCATCATCGTCTTCTTGGTGGGCAATAAAATCAGTCATTAGGTATAAAACATCGTGGCAAGTCCGAGGAAAGAGACAAAACCGACGAGGTCGGTGACTGTCGTGAGAATAACTGAGCCAGCCAGCGCGGGGTCAATTTTTAATGCGCGCAAGAGCACTGGCAGCAAGGTGCCGGCCAGTGCCGCCGCCATTAAATTGATCGCCATGGCCAAGCCAATAATAATGGCGATGTTCCAGTCGTTGAACCAAAGCGACGCCAGCGAGCCCATCACAACTGCCCAGAGCAACCCGTTTATCGCGCCAACCGTAAATTCTTTGGTGAGCAGCCAGCCAATATTGTCGCGCTCGATCTGACCGAGAGCCATACCGCGGATGACAACGGTGAGGGTTTGACTGCCCGCGACGCCCCCCATGCTGGCGACAATTGGCATCAGAATGGCTAGCGCTACGACTTTTTCGAGGGTCTCCTCAAACAGGCTGATGGCCGATGATGCAAGCACCGCCGTGAGTAAGTTGAGACCCAACCAAAGCGCACGGCGCGGAGCTGTTCGACTGATGGACGAGAAGGTGTCTTCGGTGTCACTCAAACCGGCCAAGGCCAAAAGTGAGTGATCGGCGTCTTCAATAATAACGTCGACCACGTCATCGATGGTGATACGACCGACCAGATGATGCTTGTCGTCTATCACTGGCGCCGAGACAAGATCTTGGCGTTGGAACAGTTGCGCCACTTCGGAGTTGGTCAAACTCACATGGATGGCTTCAACGTCGGTGTTCATGACTTCTCTGACGGTGGTGTTTAAATTTGAGGTGAGCAGCTTTCCCAGCGACAGTGTGCCGAGGAATGTGTCGTTGCGACTGACCACGAAAATATTATCGGTGGCGTCTGGCAGCTCTTCAAAACGACGCAGGTAGCGCAGTACCACGTCGATGGTAATATCTGGACGAACGGTGATGACTTCGGTGTCCATAAGCCCACCGGCCGTGTCTTCATCGTAAGTAAGCACTGACTCAATACGCTGACGATCTTGCACTGACATGGCTTGTAGCACTTCCGGAATGACGCGACCTGGGAGTTGCTGCAGAATATCCACGATATCGTCGACATCGAGACCTTCCGTTAGTGAGGCAACTTGAGCGCTGTCCATTTCGCCGAGAAATTCAGCCTGAATATCGTCGGAAAGCTCTTGCAGCACCTCACCGGCAATCTCATCGTCGACGAGTTCCCACAAAATATTTCGGAAGCGTGGCGGTGCCGTTTCCAATTCGTGCGCGATATCGGGCGGTGAGAGATTGTTGAGGATATGACGTACTTGATTCAGTGTGCCGGAATCGATTGCGTTGCCAAGCCTGATAAGTAGACTATTTTCGTTGTCAGTCATGCATCGCTCCCTCCCTAATACTGAATCGTAAACTGCGGCCATTTTAACCAGCTAGCGGTCAGATCGGTAGCATTTACTGATACTCGGCAAAAAACAGTTGTCGATGTGACGTAGGTGGGCTATTCGCCTTCGCCAAAGTAGTCGGCTAATAACTGAGAAACGGCCTGGTGGGCTTCTATTTCATCTTCTCCGTTAAACTCGAAGAGCAGGTGCGTGCCTTTGCCTGCGGCGAGCAACATGAGCGACATAACACTTTTTGCGTCGACGAGAGGCTCTTTTTTCCCTGTGCGTATGGTGCAGCCGTAGCGTCCGGTGGTGCTGGCGAGTTTGGTGGCTGCGCGGGCGTGCAGGCCGAGTTTGTTGATTATTTCGATTCGGCAGCTAATCACTGAGAAAGCTCTTTGTGGGAGACTTGAACAAAGGGGTGCAGTGTTGAAAAGTGTTCATGCAGTCTGTTGGCGATATAGACGGAGCGATGTTGTCCGCCAGTACAGCCGATAGAGATGGTCAAGTAGCTGCGATTATTTTTTTGAAATTGGGGAATCCAACGAGTTAAGAAGCCAATAATATCGGCGAGCATCGAGGCGACTTCGACTTGCCCTTCAAGAAATTCAATAACGCCTTGGTCGTTGCCCGTCTGGCTTCTAAGGTCTGACTTCCAATAGGGATTGGGCAGGCAACGCACGTCAAAGACAAAATCAGTGTCTGAGGGAAAACTGCGTTTAAAGCCGAATGACTCAAACAAGATGGCCATCTGGTCTGAGCTGTTGGGCCCCACGGTATGTTTTATTAAGTCTCGAAGCTGGTGCAGGGTCAGACCTGAGGTGTCAACGGTCCGGTCGGCAATATCAAAAATGGGGCTGAGCAGTTTCTTTTCCAGATCAATCGCGTCTTTAAGGCTAACCGCGTCATTGCTGAGCGGATGGCGACGCCGTGTCTCACTGAAGCGGCGCAACAGATTGGCGCGCTGGGCATGGAGAAAAACGACGGTGACGCTCACGCCCCCAGCCTCGATTTCTTCGAGCATCTGTGGGATCTTGTCGAGATCGCCGGCGATGTCGCGCGCATCAATTCCGACAGCGATATTCAGCCCTTCAGTCTTTTCACTGCTGTCGAGCTGACTAATTAGATTTTGCAGTAGGCTGACCGGAAGGTTGTCGATACAGGTGAAGCCAATATCCTCAAGGATGTTGAGCGCGGAGGTTTTCCCTGAGCCAGAGTGGCCACTGATAATAACGAGGCGCATGGTTAGGCAAGTTTCTCCAGTTCTAACGCGGTGGTGTAGAGCGCTTCGTCGTTGGTGCAGTTGCGTAACAGCTGACGTGAGTCGGCGCTTTGCAAAATACTAACGACGCGGGCCAGTGTCGCAAGATGCTCTTCGTTTTGCTCCTCTGGCACGATTAACGCGAAAATGAGGTCGACAGGTTTGTCGTCGAGAGCGTCAAAGTCCACTGGCTCGGCCAATTTTATAAGACATCCGTGAATGCGGGTGAAACCCGGCACGCGGCAGTGGGGAATGGCGACGCCTTCCCCGAGACCCGTGCTGCCTAATCGCTCGCGGGCAACTAGGCTTTGAAAAAGCGCGTCAGCCTGCTCTGAATCGCCACCGAGAGAGTCAGTGACGAATGTTGAGAGGTTTTCAAGGATGCGCTTTTTACTGCCGCCCGGCAGATCGCATTGAGTCATCTGCTGGGTCAGAATGTCGGAGATTTTCATAGGTAAATTTAACGGCCTCGATGTTTTTCTTTGTATTTGATCAGCTGGCGGTCGAGCTTGTCGGTCAGGGCATCGATAGCCGCGTAGAGGTCTTCATGCTGGGAGTTGGCAAATAATTCAGCGCCACTGACATGGACCGTTGCTTCAGCATTCTGAGAGAGTTTGTCAACCGTAAGAATGACGGATGTACTGGTGATTTGTTCGTAGTGTCGCTCAAGTTTTGACAGCTTGGTGATGACGTACTCACGGATGGCGTCGGTGATTTCTAGGTGATGCCCGCTAATGGTTAAGTGCATGGAGTGCTCCTTCTGCTTTGCGTGGTTAATAATACGTACTAACTAAAACCTAACTAAAATCGTTTTCGTTGACTGGAGGATGGGATGCCCATGCTCTCTCGATATTTGGCGACCGTTCGGCGCGCTACTTGGATACCTTGCTCTTCTAAAAGCGACGTTAGCTTGTTATCGCTGAGGGGTTTGGCGGGTTGTTCCGCGCCGATCATTTCTTTCAGGATAGCGCAAACCGCGGTTGAAGAACACTCCCCCCCGCTCGCTGTGCCAACGTGGCTGGAAAAGAAGTATTTCAGTTCAAAGATGCCCTGCGGGGTGGCGAGGTACTTGGTGGTGGTGACGCGTGAAATGGTGGATTCGTGCAGTTCAAGCTTGCTGGCGATGTCCGACAGTACCATGGGCTTCATCGCGATGGGCCCGAAGTCTAGAAATCCCTGTTGCAGATCAACAATGGTCATGGCGACACGCATTAGCGTTTCGTTGCGACTTTCGATGCTGCGCAGGAACCAGCGCGCTTCTGCGAGATTATCTTTGAGAAATTGGTTGTCGCTGCTGTTGTCGGCGCGTTTGATCAGTGTTGAGTAGGACTCGTTGATGCGCAGTTTGGGCATATTGCTGTCATTGAGACGCACCACCCAGCGGTTTTTAACTTTTTCCACATAGGCATCGGGTACCACATACTCGACATTGTTTGCGCTCATCGACTCGCCTGGGCGAGGGTTCAAACTGCGGATTAAGCTGAGCGCGCCCTGCAGTTGCTCCGCGCTTATCCCGGCTTTCTTGGCGAGGCGAGCGCTGTCGATAGCGGCAATATCATCTAGAAACTCTGCGACTAAAATTTTTGCTGTGTCTAGATAAGCTGTTTCAGGCGCCATTTGATGAAGTTGTATCAGCAGACATTCGCTAACCGTTCGAGCAAAGACGCCGGGTGGATCAAATTGTTGCAGTCGGTGCAGAACGGCAATCAGCTCGTCGGCTTCAATCGCGTCGTCTGGGTCGTCATACTGAATGTGGCTGATAATGTCTAACAGGTTACTGCCAATAAAGCCGGCGTCATCGATGGCATCGATAAAGGCAACGGCGATCTCTTTGTCTTTTTCGGAAAACGGTGTGAGGTTTAGCTGCCACTCCAGATGGCCTTGCAGTGACTCGGTCACCTGATGAACCTGCTCTATATCGACTTCGCCGCCGGCGCTGTTCGCTGCTGGCGGGCTGTAGACGTCATCCCAATTGGCGTCGACTGGAAGATCCTGAGGAATTTCATCATTCCATTCGTATTCAGGATTTTGCTCGCTGTTTTTCTCAGCTTCGCTGACTTGATTGGTTTCGCTGCTGGTGCTCTGGCTGGGGGAGGTTATGGGCTCTGACTGGCCGTCGTCTTCCATTTCGAGCAGAGGGTTGCTGTAGAGTTGCTCGATCATTTCCTCGCGCAGCTCTAACGTAGACAATTGCAGAAGGCGAATGGCCTGCTGGAGCTGCGGTGTCATAGTCAGCTGTTGGCTGATTTTTAACTGGAGGCCTTGACTCATGGTGAGCTTATTTTCTTCTGCTAGAACACTGCAAGTTTAGTGCCAATTCATTCCTGGTGGCAATCAACGATTGTCAAAATAAGCTATTCAGGCGGGTTAAACGCGCTCGACTGGGTGTTAAAGGGTAAAATTCTCACCTAAATAGGTCTTTCGCACATTCGCGTTGTTGAGAATGTCGTTGGTTGTGCCCTCGGCAATCACATGGCCTTCGCCAATAATGTAGGCATGTTGGCAAATATCGAGAGTCTCGCGCACGTTGTGGTCAGTGATCAGGACGCCGATACCTTTGTCGCGCAAGTGGCGAATAATCATTTTGATGTCGGTGACGGAGATTGGATCAACACCGGCAAAGGGTTCGTCGAGCAGAATAAATTGAGGGTTGGCTGCCAGTGCTCGAGCAATTTCCACCCGTCGACGTTCACCACCGGAGAGGCTCATACCGATATTTTTCGCCAGATGAGAAACATGGAATTCGTGCATCAGTTCTTCGGCGCGCTGCTGGCGCTGCTGTTTACTCAGTTCTTTTTGCGTCTCCAAAATCGCCAGAATATTATCTTCCACACTTAATTTGCGAAAAATGGACGCCTCTTGCGGCAAATAACCCAGTCCTCGCCGTGCGCGGCCATGCATTGGCATACCGCTAATATCTAAGCCGTCGATAGAAATGCTACCGGCATCTTGGCCAACCAAGCCAATAATCATGTAGAAACAGGTGGTTTTACCAGCGCCATTGGGGCCCAAAAGACCGACAATTTCGCCCTGCTTCACAGAGATAGAGACATCTTTGACGATGGGCCGCTTGCCGTACGCCTTGGCTAAGTTGCGCGCTTCTAAAATCGCCATCAGGGTGTGCTCTCTTGCGGGGCTGAAGGGGTTTCTTGAACAGTGGGTGGAATCACTAACTGGATGCGTTTCTTTTCGCCCAGATTGTCACCTTTGGCTTTCCAAGTTTCATTTTTTATGTCGTAGTCGATCGAATCGCCTTTTATCACCGTGCCGCTTCTGGAAAGTGCCGCATTGCGTTTCAGGGAAATTTTGTCGGTGCCGAGCAGGTAGTCGATATGCTCGGCTTTGGCGATCATTAAGCCATTTTCTTGGCTAATCATCTGCTGATAACTGGCAGGCGTGCCGATACATTCGATACGGCTGAGTTTGGCCCCTTGGTAGTGCAAGGTAATTTGCTCTGCCTCAATGAGAATGCTGCCTTGGCTGATAGTGACGTTGCCGGTGTAGACGGTTTTGCCGGTTTTTGCATTGCGCTCTGCTGAATCTGACTCGACTGTGATGGTCTGCTGGCGATCATTGGGCAGTGCCATGCTGGTGGCAGAGGCCATGCACAGCGTGATCAGGAGCGCTGTTGCTGTGAAAATGTTACATCGGTTCATAGGTTACTTTTACCTTGGACTGTATCGCAAAGGTCTCCTCAATAAGGTTGGCACGAAGCCCTACGCCACTGGTCTTGCTCGTCGGAGTGATTAATTTGAAGGCAGCCTCAGTGGTGGCAACGTTGCTTTCAGTGAGGTAGGTCAACTGTTCTGTGGTGAGTTCTGCAGCGCTTTCTTCGAGTTCGATATGGGCGAGGACATTGCCATCGAGGTCGAGTCGATCTTCAGTGGTGTTGAGCGTCCCATGGGCGGCGCTCAATGCGAGCGGTCTACCTGCGCTAGTGCGCGTGGCAAAGTTGGGGTCAACCATGGTGATGCTCGCGTCGCCTTCAAAAAACTCGATACGCGGCGAATTGAGTGAAAATTTTTCATTGCCCGCGACGGAGTAGCGACGGCTGGTGATGTTGGTCATGTAGCTGTCGGCGTTGGGCTTCTCTTCAAACTGGTGGTTTGCTTGACGCAAAAAGGACTCCGGCGGTGAATCCCAGATTAAGACGAACCCCGCGACGATAAGTGCGACTGTTGTGAAGAGAAGTGCTTGCCGAATCATTGATAGGCTGCCAGCATGTTTTGCCATTTTCCCTGCGCTTCGAGGATCATTTCAACTGCTTCACGGACAGCGCCGTCACCGCCGCTGCGATTAGTTTGCCAGAGTGCCGCCGCGGCCAGTGGCGCGGTGCCATTGGCCGGGGTGATGCCCAGCCCCACTCTGCGTATCACTGCGAGGTCGGGAAAGTCGTCACCGATAAAGGCAATTTCATCCATGGTTATATCCATATTTTCCAGCAGCTCGTTGAGCGCTGTCAGCTTGTCTTCACGTCCTTGAACCACAGGGGCAATGCCGAGCTCATCGGCGCGGCGCTGCACCAGAGCAGAGGAGCGGCCGGTGATAATGCCTACCTGAATGCCTTGTTTTTGCAGCAGTTTAATACCAAGACCGTCTTGGATATCAAAGGCCTTTAACTCTTCGCCCTGATTGCCATAGTAGAGCTTGCCGTTGGTTAACACACCATCCACATCGAGCAGCAACAGTTTTATTTTCTTGGCGGCGTCAATGGCCGCAGCGCTTGGCTTGGCCATCAAATGACTCCTGCGCGCAAAATATCATGCATGTGTAGCACGCCAACGGGAATATGGTGGTCGTCTTCGACAATTAGCGCGGTGATTTTGCCGTCTTCCATGATTTTCAGCGCTTGGGCGGCGAGAATTTCACTGTTGATGGTTTTTGGGTTGGGTGACATGACTTGTGCCATTGTCGCGCTGTTGATATCGATTTTTCGATCAACTATTCGGCGCAAATCACCGTCGGTAAAGACTCCGAGAAGGGTGTTATCGGCCGCCACGACTGTGGTCATGCCGAATCCCTTTTCAGTCATAACGAGCAGAGCTTGATGGAGAGGTTGGTCGGCAAATACCTTCGGTACCTCTGCATCTTTGTGCATGATATCCGCAACGCGTAGCAACAGTTTTCGGCCAAGCGCGCCGCCGGGGTGAGAAAAGGCGAAGTCTTCGGCACTAAAACCGCGAGATTCCAGCAGGGCAATGGCAAGGGCGTCGCCCATAGCGAGTGTCACTGTGGTGCTGGTGGTGGGCGCTAAATTCAGCGGGCAGGCTTCACTCTCAACGCTGACGTCGAGGTTCGCGCAGGCGGCTTTGGCCAGTACAGACTGAGCATCACCGGTCATGCTAATCATTGGGATGCCGAGTCGTTTGATGAGAGGCAGCAGGGTGACCACTTCGGCTGTACTGCCAGAGTTCGAAATAGCGATAACGACGTCATTTTTGGTGATCATGCCGAGGTCGCCATGACAGGCTTCGGCGGGATGGACAAAAAACGATGGAGTGCCGGTGCTGGCCAACGTCGCGGCAATTTTGTTACCAATGTGCCCAGATTTGCCCATGCCCGTGACAACAATGCGTCCCTGACAGGCTAGGACTGTATTGCAGGCGGTCACAAAGTTGTCATCCAACCGCGCCAGCAACTGCCGAACAGCATCCGCCTCCATTGTGATTGTGCGTGTTGCCGAGGCAATAAAGTCTGTTGCAGTCATAGGGTCGTCGCTGTTTTCTGGGGGGTGGGTCTCTGTGGTTGGCATTATAGGGCTAAACATGTGGGTGGCGAAATAGACTATTAAGTGGCGGTAATAATGGATGGCCACAGAACCACATAATAGAGTGCATAGGCGCCAATCAGAATAAAACCAAAGGCGCGTGGAATACGCGCGGGTGTGCGCGTTCTCTTGCTCTTAAACAGAGCGTAGCCAACCATAGCAATCATCAGCAATGTCATCAGGGCAAGGCTTACGTAGTCGCGACTGAATACCTGTGCCGACAGATCGGTTGGGGAGATGGCTCCGGCGGCTGTCATTACCAGCAAAATGTTAAATAGGTTTGAGCCGAAGACATTGCCAATAGCGATGTCGTGATGTCCCCGCGCAGCGCTGACTGCGGATGCCGCCAGTTCCGGCAAGCTGGTACCGATAGCGACGACGGTCAGGCCAATCACTAATTCGCTGATACCCATCGATTGCGCGATGGATTTTGCGCTCCATACTGTGATGTCGGCGCTGGCGAGCAATACCGCAAGCCCGAGGCAGAACCAGAGTGTCGCTGCACCTGTGGTCAAGTCTGGTATATCTTCGCTAGTCGCTTCTTCTTCGGGGCTGATATGGTTTTTCTTGTATTTAATGGCAATAACGATCAATGGAAAAACCAGCGCTGCCAGAAACAGGCTTTCACCTCGCCCAAGAAATCCGTCATAAAGACATATTCCTGCCGCTGCTGTGACGATTAAGAGTGCGGCCCCCTCTTGTGTCAGCAGGTGTTTTTGTACCGGAATAGCGGCGATCAGCGCAGTTACACCGAGCACCAGTCCTATGTTGGCAAGATTGGAGCCAATCGCATTGCCCACCGCAAGTTCCCCCGCGTGGCTTAATGCTGCATTCACGGAAACCAGCACTTCCGGTGCAGATGTGCCGATGGAGACTACGGTGAGGCCAATCACCAGAGGTGAAATGCCGTAGTTTTTTGCTGCGGCAGCGGCGCCTGCCACAAAGCGGTCGGCACCCCAGAGGAGCCCTAAAACACCAATTATCAAACCTAACAGTGGAAGTATCATGGCGCTTATCATTTCTCCGGATTTTGGCTATATCAACCGTTGGTTCTATTTCTTCAGAAGTTGCAGGATGTTATAGTGCGCAGCCAAGATTGTCAGCATTTACGGTAGTTAATTGCACTCTTGCGAATAAGCTTGCGTATAAGGGTATAAAGTTTAACGCAGATTTTTACAGCATTTTAGGGAAACAGGTATGAGCATTAAAAAGTGGGGTCTGGGCGTGGTGCTAAGCGTTTACGCAGCAGTCGGTCTGGCACAGAATGATTTTGTAGATCCCTACCAGCAAATAGAGCACGTCACGACGGAATTGCTCAGTATTATTGGCCAGTATCGCGAGACCTATCCCGATACTGAAGATGCTTATTTTGCCGATCTGGACAAGCTGCTGTCGACAAATATTGATTTTGGTTTTATCGCTACGAATGTGATGGGTCAGTACGTCAAAAAGGCGACGCCAGAGCAGCGCGAGAAGTTTATTGCAACTTTCCGTAGCGGTTTAGTTGAGACCTATGGTCGCGGATTGATTAGCTACAACAACCAAAAAATTGTTCTGGTTGACGACAAGGCCATTCCTGAAGGTCAGCGCAAGGCCACCATCAAGCAGGAGATTCGCAGCTCTGACAGTATTTACCCGCTGGAATACTCCCTCGCGCGCAAGAAGTCGGGCGAGTGGATGGTGGTGAATGTGATCATCAACGGCATTAATCTCGGTAAAACATTTCGCAATCAATTTGCACAATCTGCGCAGCGCGCTGGCGGTGATATTGATCAAGTCATCAGTGGTTGGTCGTCTAGCAACCTCTAAGGGACCATTGGCGAGACGCTGTCTCGACTGTATCGAACAAGGGTAAGTTATGAATCCAGAAGATGTTAAAGCGCTGCTTGAAGCGGCAATCAGTGATTGTCAGTTTCAAGTTGAGAGCCAGGGCAGCCATTTTAATATTATTGCCATTGGCAGCATCTTTGATGGCAAGCGTCCAGTGCAGCGCCAACAGGCGATCTACGCCGCTTTAAATGAAAAAATATCGTCGGGCGTTATTCACGCGGTCAATATGAAGACGTTTACTCCCAGCGAGTGGGATGCTCAGCAGTAGCTACTCTTACGTTAAGGTTGTTCGATGGATAAGTTAATCATTCAAGGGGGCGGGCCGCTTCACGGCGAGGTTTGGATTTCTGGATCCAAAAATTCGGCGCTCCCCATATTGTCCGCGACACTCCTCTGCGAGGGATTGGCCACGGTTTCGAATTTGCCGCACTTGCAGGATGTGACTACCACTATTGAGCTTCTCGGCACCCTCGGCGTGACAGTGAGCATTAGCGAACGCATGGAGTTGGAAGTCGACAACACCACACTGCATAGTTTGACCGCGCCTTATGACTTGGTAAAAACCATGCGCGCGTCGATTTTAGTCCTCGGCCCGATGTTAAGTCGCTACGGTGAGGCAAATGTCTCCTTCCCCGGTGGCTGTGCTATCGGTAGCCGCCCAGTTGATTTGCACTTGCGTGGTCTCGAAGCCATGGGTGCAAAAATTACCATTGAAGATGGTTATATCAAGGCGCGCACTGACGGCCGCTTGGTCGGCTGTCGGATCTTAATGGATATAGTGTCGGTCGGTGCTACAGAAAACCTGATGATGGCAGCGGTATTGGCCCGTGGCCAGACAGTGATCGAAAATGCTGCCCGTGAGCCGGAGATTGTCGATCTCGCTAATTGCCTCAACGCATGGGGCGCGGATGTCCAGGGAGCGGGTTCTAACCGTCTGGTGATCAACGGCGTAGAAAAAATTGTCGGCGGCCACTTCCGAGTGATGCCCGACCGCATTGAAACCGGCACCTATCTCGCGGCTGCCGTCGCGACACGCGGCAAGATTCGTGTCACTCAAACCGACCCATCGTCTCTCGAAGCCGTTTTGTTAAAGTTGCGTGAAACCGGCGCCGAGATCACTCAAGGTGACGATTGGATTGAGTTAGATATGCACGGCAAGCGCCCCAAGGCAGTCAGTTTGAGAACTGCGCCATACCCCGCGTTTCCCACGGATATGCAAGCGCAACTTACCGCGATCAATGCTGTAGCAGAGGGCACAGGCGTCGTCACGGAAACTATTTTTGAAAACCGATTGATGCAGGTACAAGAGCTTAATCGAATGGGAGCGTCTATTAGTGTTGAAGGCAACACGGCAGTTGTCACCGGTGTTGAACGCCTCAAGGCCGCCCCAGTGATGGCGTCTGACTTGCGCGCCTCTGCTGCGCTGGTTATTGCCGCGCTGGTCGCCGATGGCGAGACAATCGTTGATCGCATTTACCATATTGATCGCGGCTATGAATGTATCGAAGAGAAACTGCAATTATTAGGTGCCAAAATAAAGCGCGTCCCCGGCTAACGGACAGATGGGCAGGGCACACTCAGGACAACGGACGGCAAACACTACCATGACACAGATAACCATAGCCTTGACCAAAGGTAGGATACTGCAAGAGACGCTGCCGTTGCTGGCGCGCGCAGGTATTGAGCCTCTGGAGGACCTCTCGACCAGCCGCAAGCTGGTGTTTGATACTACGCGGGCCAATGTGCGGCTAATCATTCTGCGCGGGTCAGATGTTCCGACCTATGTTCAGTTTGGCGCAGCGGATATAGGCGTTTCAGGCAAAGATATGTTGCTTGAGCACCAGGGCGACGGCTATTACGAGCCACTGGATTTGGGCATTGCCCGCTGCAAATTAATGACTGCCGTGCCCGTGGGCACCACTCAGCAGCCAAGTCGCCTTCGCGTTGCCACTAAATACACCAATGTCGCGAGACAATTTTATGCCCAGAAGGGTCGTCAAGCCGATCTTATTAAGCTCTACGGGGCCATGGAATTGGCGCCCATTCTTGATCTCGCCCATGAGATTGTCGATATCGTCGATACGGGCAACACATTGCGAGCAAACGGTTTAGAGCCGCGCGAAGAAATCGCTGATATCAGCTCGCGCTTGATCGTCAATAAAGCGGCAATGAAAACCAAGTTTACGGATATTCAATCGATTGTTGACGCATTGAAAGAGGCGGTCGAGGGTAATCGATGACGGACCTCTGTGCGGTAAATAGATTATCCACTGCCGACGCCGGTTTTGATCGCGCGCTGGACCAGCTGATTGCGTGGGACGGCGTTTCCGACGCAGACGTAGAAAAAGTGGTCAGAGATGTTATACAGCAGGTCAGGCGCGAGGGAGATCAGGCGTTGATCGCGCTGACTAATCGCTTTGATCGTCGCGATATAGAACAGTTTGATCAGCTCTGCATTGGCGCTGATCAGCTGCATGCTGCGTTGCAGAAAATTGATAGTGCCACCCGCGCCGCCCTAGAAAGTGCCGCGCAACGAATTCGCGATTATCACCAGCATCAGCGGCAAGAATCGTGGCAGTATCAAGAAGCAGACGGCACAACCCTCGGCCAGAAAATTACGCCTCTAGATCGCGTCGGTATTTATGTGCCCGGTGGTAAAGCCAGTTATCCGTCATCGGTTTTAATGAATGCCATCCCCGCCCGCGTGGCCGGTGTTGGCGAGGTGATTATGACGGTGCCGGCGCCCGACGGCGAATTGAGTCCAATGGTGCTCGCAGCAGCAGCTATTGCGGGTGTCGACAAAGTCTTCACCATTGGCGGCGCCCAAGCGATTGCGGCCTTGGCTTACGGCACGGCGACGGTACCCAAAGTCGACAAAATTGTCGGTCCGGGTAATATTTATGTGGCGACTGCCAAACGCATGGTCTTCGGTTCTGTCGGCTTGGATATGGTGGCCGGCCCCAGTGAAATATTGGTCGTTTGTGACGGCAAAACTAACCCAGACTGGATCGCCATGGATCTGTTTTCTCAGGCGGAACACGATGAAAATGCCCAGTCCATTTTAATTTCATGGGATAAACAGTATCTGGATGCAGTGCACCAGAGCATGACTCGACTGTTGCCGACAATGGAGCGAGAGGCCATTATCTGTCAATCGCTGGCCGCGCGCGGAGCGTTGATTGAAGTTGAGAACGAAGGGCAAGCTCTGGCGTTAATCAACCGCATTGCCCCAGAACACCTTGAACTCTCGCTGGAAAACCCTGAAGCCTGGCTGCCCAATATTCGCCATGCCGGTGCCATTTTTATGGGGCGTTTTACCGCAGAGGCGCTGGGCGACTACTGTGCAGGCCCCAATCACGTGCTGCCAACGTCAGCCACTGCGCGCTTTTCCTCGCCGCTTGGCGTTTACGATTTTCAAAAGCGCAGCTCGGTGATTTACTGCTCCGAGCAGGGCGCGTCCGATTTAGGACGCGTTGCCAGTGTTCTGGCGCGTGGCGAGTCATTAACCGCCCACGCAAAGTCGGCGGAATATCGCATACGTCGCGATTGATATCAGATTGAGAGTGCGAGACCGAGCATGAGTAAATACTGGAGTGATTTTGTCGCCACCTTAGATCCCTACACCCCCGGTGAACAGCCGGCGGTGCAAAATCTGACAAAATTGAACACCAATGAAAACCCATATCCGCCGTCACCCCGTGTGCTGGCGGCCATGCAGCAGTCGATTAATGGCAATGTCCGGCTCTATCCACCGCCCAACGCAGACAAGTTAAAGCAAACCATTGCGGACTATCATCAGCTCAGCGTCGCACAAGTGTTCGTTGGCAATGGCTCGGATGAGGTTTTGGCGCATGTGTTTAATGCCTTTTTCCGCCAGTCACAGCCGATATTATTTCCCGACATCAGCTATAGCTTTTATCCGGTTTACTGCGGTCTTTACACCATTGACTATAAAACCTTGCCATTGGCTGAGGACTTCTCGCTCAATCTTGATGATTATGCACGTGCCAATGGCGGCATTATTTTCCCCAATCCGAATGCGCCGACGGGTCGCTTGGTCGGGTTAAATGCTATCGAAAAGCTACTGCAGGTAAATTCTCAGTCAGTGGTTGTTGTCGATGAAGCCTATATCGATTTTGCTGACACAGGTTCCAGCGCGGTGGCGCTGTTGCAGCGCTACGATAATCTGCTGGTTGTGCAAACGATGTCGAAGTCACGCTCTTTAGCGGGCTTGAGAATTGGCTATGCCATGGGATCTGCCGAGCTAATCGAAGGTTTGGAACGCATCAAAAATAGCTTTAACTCCTACCCACTCGGTCACGTGCAGCTGGCTGCGGGGGTGGCTGCAATCGAAGATGAAGATTACTATCAAGAGATGCGTCAACGGGTTATTGCCAGTCGAGAGACCCTCACTCAGAGCCTGCAATCCCTAGGTTTTGATGTTCTTCCCTCTGCCGCTAATTTTGTTTTTGCTCGTCACAATAGTCATGGTGCAGAGGCGCTGGTGCAGGCGTTGCGAGACAAGAAGGTGATTGTGCGGCACTTTAAGAAGCCGCGAATAGAAGGGTTTTTGCGTATCACGGTGGGCAGTGACACCGAGAACGCTCTGTTAATCGATACCTTGACCGCTATCTTCGAAGGGTAACGCAGCTCTTTTTCAGGTTTTATTCAGAAGATCTCGTGGCGCGTTATTCGCTGGCCGTGGGGCGCACACCCGCTACTGCAGTTACGCTAAAGGTTTTCCCCTGACGCCAAATTTCCAGCTGAATTGGTGCGCCCGGCGCAACATTGGCTATTTGACTGATGCTTTTCTGACGGTCTGTCACCGGCGAGTCATTGATTGTTATCACAATATCGCCGGGCTCAACGCCCGCATTGTAGGCAGGGCTGCCATTGTAGATCGCGCGCACCAACAATCCGTGAGTGATAGGCAGATTGAGGCGCTGAGCAATCTGTGCCGTAAGAGGGAACGCGTCCATGCCGAGCCACCCGCGCACCACGTAGCCGTAGTTGATAATATCGTTCAGCACTTTTGTTGCGGTGTCTGCGGGAATGGCAAAGCCAATTCCCACGGCCCCTGACTGACTCAGAATCGCCGTATTGATGCCCAGCAAATTGCCGTAACTGTCCACCAGCGCGCCGCCGGAATTGCCTGGATTGATATCGGCATCCGTCTGGATAAAGTTTTCAAAGGTATTGAGCCCGAGGCCGTTGCGCCCTGTGGCGCTGACGATACCTTGCGTCACTGTCTGACCAACGCCATAGGGATTGCCGATGGCAAGCACAACATCACCGATTTTGGCCTGACTGGACTCGCCAATAGAGATCGCTTGCAAATGGTCGCTGTCGATTTTCAGCACAGCCAAGTCGGTTTCAGGGTCTTTGCCCACTATGATGGCACCGGCTTCGCGGCCATCGTAGAGCAAGACGAGAATTTGGTCGGCACCGTCAATCACATGGTTGTTCGTCAGAATAAAACCATTTTCCTGCATAATCACGCCGGACCCCAGCGAGGACTGAATGCGCTGCTGCTGGTTGTCGAACAATCTGCCGAAATAGGGATCGTTCATCAGCGGATGTTGCGCGGCGTTGGTGACCTTGCGCGTGTAAATGTTTACCACTGACGGCGCCGCGCGCTTTACGGCGTGTGAATAGGAGACGGGGCCTGACCACTGGTTAGCCGTGGCGCTTGAATGGAGGTCCATCTCAGCTTGATTTGCCGGTTCCGGTTGCTGGCGGAATTCGGGAAAGACAAATAACAGCGCCGCAGCAACCACGAAGCCCAGCAAAACGGGTTTGCCGATGTACTGGGCAATAAAATTAACAGTGCGATGTTTATTCACAATTTATCTTTAAACCTCCAGCGCCTGTTATTTTTTGTTGTCTGACTATGGTTCCGATTGTGGTTCCGATTATGGCTCTGATTATGACATAGAAAATCAGCGCTTTAGCGCAATAGATTCGATAGCCGTGGATCGGGTGTTTTCGACTTGCGGAACAGCAACAGTACGTGGCCAACTGATTGCACGAGCTCGGCTTTGTGGTCGGCACAGATCGCCTCGGTCAGCGCTTTCTTGCTGTCGCGGTCATCGGCGACCAATTTTACCTTGATCAATTCATGATCAGTCAGCGCACGCTCGATCTCAGCATTGACAGTTTCACTCAGTCCATTGCCAGCGACTGTGACGACAGGCTTAAGATTATGGCCTAATCGACGTAAATGTTTTTTATCCTCGTTGGAACTTGTCATAATGCTTGGCTCAGTTTAAAGGCCGCTCATTCTAGCGAAAAGTACACCATGGCGAAATCTAAAAATCGTAGTTGGATTAAACAACATGTTAACGATCCTTACGTACAACTGTCTCAGAAGGACGGTTATCGGTCCCGTGCAAGTTATAAATTGCTCGAGATTATTGGCAAAGACAACTTGATCCGTCACGGTATGACCGTTGTTGACTTAGGTGCGGCACCGGGCGGCTGGTCGCAGGTCGCTGCAAAGTTGGTGGGCCATGAGGGCCGCGTGCATGCTGTTGATCTTTTGCCTATGGACGGTATTGCGGGGGTGGATTTTATTCTTGGTGACTTTACTCAAGAGGAGATTCTGCAACAGCTGCTAGCATTGATTGATAATCGGCCCGTAGACCTTGTAATTTCGGATATGGCCCCCAATTTAAGTGGAAGTAAAGCAGTTGATCAGCCAGCCAGTCTTTATTTAGTCGAATTGGCGCTCGAATTAGCCTGCAAAGTGATGAAGCCGGAAGGCGTATTTATCACTAAGATATTTCAAGGCGAGGGGTTTGATGAATTTGTACGGCACGTAAGAACACTGTTTAATACTGTGAGTATGCGCAAGCCCGACGCTTCGAGGGCGAAGTCTCGAGAAGTTTATATGGTAGCAAAGGGCTTAAAGGCCTGATTTAAGAGGATACAAACTTGAACGATTTGGCAAAGAATTTAATTGTATGGCTGGTACTCGCGGCCATTCTGCTGTCTGTTTTTAACAGCTTTACCCCCAAGCCAGTCAACGATGACATCGTTTACTCCGACTTTGTTGCCGATGTGCAAAATGAGCGGGTGTCCAGTGTTGCCATCGATGGCCTGATCATTGAGGGCCTGCGCCTCGACGGGTCAAAATTCAGAACCGTTCGTCCCAATGTTCAGGACCCAGGTTTGATGGATGATCTTCTTAATCACAACGTCAAAGTTGTGGGCAAAGAGCCTGAGACGCCCAGTTTGTTATCGCAACTGCTGGTCGCCGCGTTCCCAATACTGCTGATTCTCGCTATTTTTGTCTTCTTTATGCGCCAAATGCAGGGCGGCGGTGGCGGCAAGGGCGGCCCCATGAGTTTTGGCAAAAGCAAAGCCAAGTTGCTTAACAGTGATCAAATCAATACTACCTTTGCCGATGTGGCAGGGGTTGACGAAGCCAAAGAAGACGTGGGTGAACTGGTTGAATTCCTCAGTGATCCGACTAAATTCCAGCGTCTTGGTGGCCGCATCCCGAAAGGCGTATTAATGGTTGGCCCGCCAGGTACCGGTAAAACGTTGCTAGCGAAAGCGATCGCCGGTGAAGCGAAAGTCCCATTTTTCTCCATTTCAGGCTCTGATTTCGTGGAAATGTTTGTGGGTGTGGGCGCATCGCGCGTTCGCGATATGTTTGAACAAGCTAAAAAGCAGGCGCCCTGCATTATCTTTATCGACGAAATCGACGCTGTCGGCCGTCACCGTGGTGGTGGCTGGGGCGGCGGTAACGATGAGCGTGAGCAGACGCTCAATCAGCTGTTGGTTGAAATGGACGGCTTTGAAGGTAACGAAGGTGTGATTGTGATTGCCGCCACTAACCGCCCAGATGTCCTCGATAAAGCGCTTTTGCGCCCCGGTCGTTTCGATCGCCAAGTCTATGTGGGTCTCCCTGATATTCGTGGCCGCGAGCAGATTTTGAAAGTCCACGGCCGTAAAGTACCGCTAGATGAAACCGTTGAACTACACGTTTTGGCGCGTGGAACCCCCGGTTTCTCCGGTGCTGATTTAGCCAATCTCGTCAACGAAGCGGCACTTTTCGCTGCGCGCGCCAACCGCCGCATTGTCAGCATGGAAGAGTTTGAGAAGGCCCGTGACAAAATTATGATGGGTGCAGAGCGCCGCTCCATGGTGATGTCTGATAAAGAGAAAACCAACACGGCCTATCATGAAGCCGGCCACGCGATCATTGGTCGTCTCGTCCCTGAGCACGATCCAGTGCACAAGGTGACAATTATTCCTCGCGGTCGCGCCCTCGGCGTCACGCAGTATCTGCCTGAAGAAGACCGCTACAGTATGAGTCGTCTTCAGTTGTTCAGTCAGTTGTGCAGCCTGTTTGGCGGTCGCATCGCCGAAGAATTGGTCGGAGGCCTAGACGCCGTGACCACTGGCGCGTCCAACGATATCGAGCGCGCCACTCAGATGGCCCGCAATATGGTGACTAAGTGGGGTTTGACCGAAAAAATGGGTCCTGTGCTCTACGGTGAAGACGAATCTCAGGGCCCTAGGGGCGGCAACACTCATTACTCAGAGGATACCTCCCGCGAGATTGATCAAGAAGTGCGCAAAATTCTTGACGATGCCTACCAAAAAGCGAAAAAACTGCTCGAAGAGAATCGTGACGTGCTAGAGGCGATGAAAGATGCACTGATGGAATATGAAACCATCGATGCCGATCAGGTTGATGATTTGATGCATCGCCGCAAGGTTCGCCCGCCGCGTCAGTGGGACGACAACGACTCCGACAAAGGCTCCTCCAAGGGCGCCAAGAAAGATAGCGCGCCGAAAGCGGATGACAGCCTAGGCGACCCGATAGAAGAAATCTAACCTGACATGGCTAGGATTAGCCCCGACGTCGTAGTGGCTCGGGGCTTTTTATTACGATGAATAAAAAACGTCTGATTTGTGGTGACAAGGTCCTCGATCTCTCCCGTCCTGCGGTGATGGGGATACTCAATATTACGCCAGACTCTTTTTCTGATGGCGGCAATCTCTACTCAGGGTCCTCTGTCGACCTGAGCAAAACCCTCTATGCCGTCGAACAGATGCTCACTGCGGGCGCTGATATTATCGATGTTGGCGGTGAATCCACGCGCCCCGGCGCGGCAGAGGTTTCAGAGCAGCAGGAACTGGACCGCGTCCTACCTGTGGTGCAGGGAATAGCGTCGAGATTTGACGCGCTGATCTCAGTGGACACGAGCACAGCCGAGGTCATAAAGCAGGCAGCGGGTCTCGGTGCGCACATGATTAATGATGTGCGCGCGCTCCAGCGCGAAGGTGCCCTCGCGGCTGCGGTTGCCAGCGGCCTTCCCGTCTGTTTGATGCATATGCAGAATCAACCCAAGAGTATGCAAGACAACCCCACGTATGGCGATGTTGTAGCCGACGTGTTGGAGTTCTTGCAGCAGCGCAAACAGATCTGTCTCGACGCAGGGATTGCCAGTGATCAAATAGTGCTTGATCCCGGCTTTGGTTTTGGTAAAACCTTAGAGCACAATCTTGCTCTGTTTGCCGCGCTTGATCGCTTTTCTGACGACGGAAGCGCCGTTTTAGTGGGTGTTTCGCGCAAAACCATGATCGGGCAGTTAATTGATTCAACGCTTGATTCAACTGTGGATAAAAGACTGGTCGGAAGTGTTACCATGGCGCTTTTAGCGGCCCAGTCGTTAGTCTCCGCAGGGGGCAGTATTATTTTGCGGGTGCATGATGTGTTGGAAACTGTGCAGGCTCTGACAGTTTGGCAGCAGGTAAAACAATTTCAGGACAGAGAGAAACAATAATGGCGAGAAAATATTTTGGCACCGACGGTATTCGTGGGCGAGTTGGCGAATTTCCCATAACGGCAGATTTTTTCTTGCGGCTCGGTTGGGCCGCGGGCACCGTCTTGACGCGTAACGCCAAAGGTAAAAAGCGCGTACTTATCGGCAAGGATACCCGCGTCTCAGGCTATATGTTTGAGTCGGCGTTAGAGGCGGGATTGATTGCCGCTGGCGTCGATGTGGATATGCTCGGCCCCATGCCAACACCCGCTATCGCCTATTTAACACGCACTTTTCGCGCCGCTGCAGGCATAGTCATCAGCGCCTCGCACAACCCCGTTGAAGATAATGGCATCAAGTTTTTTGCCGCTGACGGTTACAAATTGCCCGACGAAGTCGAACTAGAAATTGAAGCGCTACTCGATCAAACCCTGACCACTAACCAGAGTCATGAACTCGGCAAAGCCCGACGTATCTCCGATGCCGCTGGTCGCTATGTTGAGTTTTGTAAGGCCACACTGCCGTCAGGTTTTAGTCTCGCTGGCCTCAAAGTTGTGCTCGATTGCGCCAATGGCGCCACCTACGATGTCGCGCCAAAGGTATTTAAAGAGTTGGGCGCTACCACCATCACCCTAGGTAACCAGCCCAATGGTTTTAATATCAATGACAATTGTGGCTCCACCCACACCGCAGCACTTGCAGCCGCCGTTTTAGAACATCAGGCTGACCTAGGTATTGCCTTTGATGGTGATGGTGATCGCGTGTTGTTTATCGACAATCGTGGCGAATTGGTGGATGGCGATGAGCTACTATTTATCATTGCTCAATACCGACACCAATCCCCGAGTGGCTGCAACGGTGTCGCCGGCACACAGATGAGCAATCTCGGTTTAGAGATCGCGCTCGCCGAGATGGGCATCCCCTTTGTGAGGACTAAAGTAGGCGATCGCTATGTGGTCGAAGCCATGAAAGAAAATCATTGGCACCTCGGCGGAGAGGGCTCAGGACATGTCCTGTGCAGTGACCTCAATACAACCGGTGACGGTATTGTCTCCGCACTCCAAGTGCTTCGTGCGCTGGCGGCCAATGGCAAGTCGCTCCATGACGCCAAACGCGCCATGACCAAATTCCCGCAATTAATGATTAATGTGCGGTTGAAGACCAAGGTAGATATTAGTGGCGATGCCGAGATCAATGCCGCGGTAGACGCCGCAGAGAAAAAACTCGATGGCCGCGGTCGCGTTTTATTGCGTCCATCGGGCACCGAACCGCTGATTCGGGTCATGGTAGAAGGTGAGGACGGGGTGCTCGTAAAGCACTTGGCAACTGAGATTGCCGAAACCGTGAAGCGCCGTCTCGCCTAAGCGAAAAGACGATTTGCTTATTGTATCTTGGCCTTGAGTCGGGTAGGATTTGCGCCCTTTTGCAACACAGCTCTGAGAGGAGTTCGTCAGATGTGTAAACCGCTGATTGCGGGCAACTGGAAAATGCATGGCACGACAGACTCAGCGGTAACGCTGGCCGGTCAGTTGTCTGCGACGTGGAAGGCCAGCGCGGTTGAGATGATTCTGTTTACCTCGTTTGTGCACCTCGCCGCAGTCAGAGAGGCCATTGCAGGCAGTGCCATAGCGCTAGGTGCGCAAAATGTATCGCAACATGCCGCTGGGGCCTTCACGGGTGAAATCTCGGCGGAGATGTTGGTGGATCAGGGCTGTAAATATGTCTTGGTAGGCCATTCAGAGCGACGCGCCCTGTTTGGCGAGAGCAATGAGACAGTGGCAGAAAAGTTTAAGGCAGCGCAGGGAGCCGGTTTAACACCTATTCTCTGTGTTGGGGAATCACTTCAGCAGCGGCAAAAGATGCAGACCGTTGAGGTGGTAACCGATCAAATAACCGCGGTTATTGATGCTGTAGGTCTGGATAATGTGTGTCGAGCGGTGATCGCCTACGAGCCTGTATGGGCCATTGGCACCGGTGAGACCGCCACGCCAGAGCAAGCGCAGGAGGTTCACCGAGCGATCCGTGAACAGCTCGGTGACCTAGGGGTAGCAACCACACTGTTATACGGTGGAAGCGTGAAAGCCTCGAATGCTGCAGCGTTATTTGCCCAGCCAGATATCAATGGTGGACTGGTTGGTGGGGCCTCGTTAGAGGCAGAAGAATTTTTGAATATTGCTCAATCGATAGAAGCTTAATCATGGAAAATTTTATTTTAGTCTTTCACTTTCTGATCGCCGTTGTGCTGATCGTTCTTATTTTGCTCCAGCAAGGTAAAGGCGCAGAAGCAGGCGCGTCGTTCGGTTCAGGTGCATCACAGACAGTGTTTGGCAGCTCCGGCAGCTGGAACTTTTTCAGCAGAATGACCGCAATTCTGTCGACAATATTTTTCGTCACCAGCGTCAGCTTAGCTGTGATGGCCAAGAACAAAACCGTGATAGACACTGATTTACTGCCAGTGCTTGAATCAATTCCATTCGAGTCGGTGCAAGAAACAGATGTGCCCGTTGTGGAAGACGCCGTTGACGGTGAAAGTACTTCTGAATTACCTCAGTAAGCAGAACTGCTAGCGACAGAAGTGATGTTGGTAGAATGTTTTAATAGTTTGAGAATGCCCAAGTGGTGAAATTGGTAGACACGCTATCTTGAGGGGGTAGTGGCGAAAGCTGTGCCGGTTCAAGTCCGGCCTTGGGCACCAAATCAAAGTCCAGTAGTTATTGCTGGCGACCTAAGAGCCCCGTTTATCGGGGCTTTTTTACGCCCGTGTGGTAGCAAAATTAGGTGGTGGAACGTTGTCGCAACGTACTCGTATATAACCTCTTATTTACTCAATTCGCACTTTTTCTTTATGAAGAGCAGTCGCGATATGACAGCGCTAATGACTGAATTTATTTCCCCTTTTAAATGCAGTGCCGATTACAACGCTGTGAAGATTAGGGTTAACAGGTGAAATAAACTAATTTATGTAATAGAAATCATCGTTTGCCCCTCTTTCGTTGCGAGGCTTAATCTAACATCTGATTGTTAGAACCATAATTTTAAGATGCAGTGATGCATTTACCAAAACGTTCGGGAGGGGTTACTCAAATGCCATTTAATCAATCGGGTTATAGTAAAAAATTTGAACTTCAAGAAAAGCTGCTAGCACGGCACGTCAGGACACTGTCTTGTGTTTCTTTGCTGTCCGCCGTCATTTGCTCTCCACTCGCCATGTCTGAAGAAACTTTGCGTCTGGAAGAGGTGGTTGTTACGGCCAGCAAAAGAAGTGAAAGCATGCAGGATGTGCCGATCAGTATGACTGCATTGGGGTCCGAAAAGCTTGAGCAGTTGAATATCTCAGGTTTTGAAGACTATGTAATGCAGATGCCTTCGGTGTCGTTCATTCAGCGGTCGCCTGGCCGTGGACAGCTGTTTATGCGCGGTATCTCTGATGGTGGCAACAGTAATCAGTCCCTTCAGGGTAGTGCGGTGGCTATCTATTTGGATGAGGCCCCAGTGACGGCGATTGGTCGCAATTTGGATGTCCATATTTACGATGTTGATCGTCTGGAAGTATTGGTAGGCCCGCAAGGCACCCTTTATGGCGCTGCATCTGAAGCCGGAAACCTGCGAATTATTACCAAGAAGCCGGAGTTTGATGTTTTTGAGGCGGGCTTTGACGTGAGCGGTGAAACTATCTCTGACGGTGGTCAGGGATACGGTGTAGAAGGTTTCGCTAATATTCCACTGACTGACACTGCTGCACTGCGCGTTGCTGCCTGGAAGACCAAAGATGGCGGTTATATCGACGCAGTTCCGGGTACGCTGGTATTCCCCGACAGTGGGATCGTTCGTACTAACGAGGACTACGTAAAGAATGATTTTAACGAGGCCGAAAAGCAGGGTATGCGAGCGGCGTTAAGAGTTGATCTAAACGATAGTTGGACAGCTACAGTTACGACCATGTACCAAGAAACCGACACCACTGGCATATGGGATCAAGATCCAGAAATGGATGAGTTTGAAGTGGCGCGTTTTTATAATGATGACGACAATGACGAGTGGACTAAGCTGGGTTTAGTGCTCGAAGGTGACCTTGGTTTTGCGGACCTGACTTACGCTGGCTCCTATCTCGACCGAGACTTCGAAGTCTATAACGATTATTCTGCTTATTCTGTAGGCAGCTATGTTGAGCCCTACTATACCTGTTATGTTTCTTACTTTGGTCCCTGTGTTGATCCAAGTATTCAGTATCAGCAAGAGACTAGCATGAAGTTCACTACCCATGAATTACGGTTGGTCTCCAAACAGGATCAGAAGACGCGCTGGATTGTTGGCGCATTCTATATGCAAAATAAACTCGACTTTAATTCCCAGTGGCACATTCCCGGCATTAATCCAGGAGCTGCCGTGGTTGACGATCTTTACTTTCAGACTGATCAGGTTCGTAAGGACAGTGAAGTATCTGTGTTTGGTGAGCTCTCATATGACTTTACCGATGACCTGACAGCGACAGTGGGCTATCGTTGGTTTGACGATGAAACTACTTTGAAAGGTTTTGTGGGTACTGTCTGGTGGCCTGATTGTTGTTACGCCTTCAGTGATAGCCCTCCACCGGATAACGTTGATAGTAAGTTCAGCGGGTCGGATAGTATTGTCAAGCTCAATGTCGCTTACAATTTGACTGAAGATCTAATGATTTATGCCAATTATTCCGAAGGCTATCGGCCAGGTGGCGTAAACCGTACTGATCAGGTGGGTGCGACTTACGAACCAGACTTCCTTGAAAGTCGTGAGCTCGGTATGAAAGGGACATTTATGGATGGTCGCTGGCGTTTAAATGGTGCCGTTTATCAATCAGATTGGGATGATTTTCAAATTGGGTTCTTCAATCCTGAAATCTCTAAGCTAGGTTTGGTGGACAATGTCGGCTCCGCCACCAGTGAAGGTATAGAATTTGATACCACATTCTTAGTGAGCGAGAACTTCGAGTTGTCTGCGGGTTATTCGCACAATAAGGCGGAGCTTTCAGCCGATTATAGCGACGGTAGGGGTGAGGGGGCAGATGCAATTGATGGACAGGATTTACCTTTCACTCCCGATACGAAATACAATCTGACCGGCCGATTCTCTTTTGAGGTGATGGGTATGGAGGGTCATGCTCAGCTTAACTACGTTCATACCGATGCTATGTGGAACGATATTTTCTTGGCAAAGCGTGAGCAGATGAAAGCTTACTCCCTACTCAATGGGTCGATCGGCGTGCAGAGTGACAAATGGACCGCGGAGCTCTATGCTGAAAACCTCACAAATGAGGTCGCTGATTTATACATCAATACCGCTGATGCTGTGCGACTGGTAACAGTCAATAAACCCCGTACTATTGGTGCTCGGTTTGGTATGAAATTTAACTAAACACTATAGTTAATAATATCGCTCCCTTGAAAGGCGAGTGTTTCGTGAGAACGGAACAGTCGCCGATCTTGTTTCTGTGATAAATTTACTCGCAGCCGAAACACAGGAATGTCGCAACAATGAGTGAGTCAAAGATGCAGCACACTGATCCAATGCGGGCACAGATGTTCGCGCAGGCTGGCCACAAAGAGTTAGTTGATGCTGCGGAGCTAATCGCGGATGGTAAAGTAGCTAAGGCGGAAGCTATCTTGCGCCCGTTCCTCAAAATTAATCCCTTGAATGTAAATGCTATTCGCCTGCTGGCCGAGGTTGGAATGGAGCTAGGGGCATTGAAAGACGCGGAAAATCTTCTTATTCGGTGCCTTGAACTAGCTCCTGATTACCACGCTGCGAGATATAGCTACACCAATGTGCTTTACAAGCGGCATCGTTTCAAAGATGCGATAGTGATGCTTGATAAACTGTTAGAGATTGAGCCGACTAATGGTGTCTGGTTGACCATGAAGGCGGCCAATTTGGTGGAGATCAATGAGCATCAGCAGGCGCTAGAAATTTTCGAGTCCATTATCGAAAAATTTCCCTCTCACCCGCAAGTGCACATGAGCTATGGACATGCACTGCGAGCAGTGGGGCGTGCAGAGGAGTCTATTGCCGCATATGAAAAATGTATTGCGCAGGGAACAGGTTTGGGCGAGGCATTTTGGAGTCTCGCTAATCTGAAAACCTACAGATTCAGTGAAGATAAAATAGCGCAGATGGAGGCTATTTTACGCGATAAAAGTTGTGACTACCGTGATTACTATCATTTGTTGTTTGCTTTAGGTAAAGCGCGTGAAGATCGCAAAGAATATCAGCTGGCGATGGCTGCTTATGCCAAAGGGAATCAGGTTAGAGGGAAGAGTGTGCCTTGGAGTGCTGACCGGTTTCATCAAGATACGCAAAAAATAAAGTCGTTCTTTAATGAAGATTTTTTTCGTAAAAATCAATCGATGGGTTGTCAGGCAAATGATCCGATATTCATTGTCGGCTTACCGCGCGCAGGTTCAACCCTGATAGAACAAATTCTCTCTAGCCATAGTGAGGTTGAAGGCACTGCCGAGCTGGCGGATATTATCGCACTGGCACGGAAGATTGATGGGAGAGCGCATCGCCATGATCCAGGGCTCTATCCCGCAGCTCTTGCGCAAATGAACGCCGCACAGTTTACTGAAATGGGGCAGTCCTATCTCGATAGCACTGCAGTGCAGCGTGTATCCGATACTCCGCGTTTTCTTGATAAGATGCCAAATAACTTCAGTCATGTCGGCTTGATAAATTTGATATTACCCAATGCAAAAATCATTGATGCGAGACGTCATCCAATGGATTGTTGCTTTAGTGGTTACAAACAGCTGTTTGCTTCAGGGCAGGGATTTACCTACGGGCAGGAGCGCATTGGACGTTATTATCGAGACTATGTAGAAATAATGGATCACTGGGATAATGTGCTGCCCGGCCGCGTACTTCGGGTCCACTATGAAGCGATGGTTGAAGACACCGAAAATCAGGTTCGGCGCCTACTTGATTACTGCCAGCTGCCATTTGAGGAGCAGTGTTTAAAATTTTACGAGAATAAGCGCACGATACGCACAGCTAGTTCAGAGCAGGTTCGACAACCCATTTATAGAAGCGGCATGAATCAATGGCAGCCTTTTGAGCAGTGGCTCGCGCCGCTACGCGACGCGCTTGGGCCGGTTTTAGAGTGCTACCCTATTACGCGTTAGAAGCATATTTGTCAGGGTTGACGCTTTGGTAGCTCGTTATCTGCCACTACTTCGTTAAGTAGCCACTCTCGAAAGATCTCTATTTTACGTATGTGTCGTTTTTCTGCTCGATAGGCCAAGTACCAACTGTTGGGATTGGCTACACGCAATTCTGGAAATACTTCAACAAGAGTGCGATTGCGAAAATCTCTACTGGTGTAGGGTTGCTGGCCAAGGGCAATACCGATTCCCTGAGCTGCACTGCTTAAAGCGACGTCGTAACTTTCAAACTGCAATCCTGAATTTGGATTGACGGTATCTACGTCGTGTGCGTCTAGCCAGTGATACCAATCTTCTGATGAGGGATAAACTTGGAGTAACGGCAGGCCGGCAAGCTGTTCGGGTGATTCTATTGGCCCGTGTTTTTGGAGATACTCCGGGCTGCAAACGGGATAGAGTTGACAATCGAAAAGGTGGTCATAATGCAGCGTTGCGGTGGTTGGTTGGCCGATCATGATCGCTGCATCAACATCGTCCTGTGCAAAGTTGACGTCGCTCTGCGCGGTTTGCAGACGAATCTGAATATCAGTGTGATTTTCTTGAAAGCGCGCGAGACGAGGTAGTAACCAGCGTATAGTAAAGGTCGAGTAAACTTGCAGGGTTAGTATGGCGATGGATTGGCCCTGAAGAAGTATCTCTGTCCCCTCGGCAATGCTGTCAAAGGCATTGCGAAGTGTCGGGTAATAGAGTTGACCTTTTCGGGTGAGTTCGACAGCACGGGTTTTTCGCTCGAAGAGCATTAGTCCAAGAAATTCTTCCAATGCCTTGATCTGATGACTAACGGCAGATTGAGATACATTGAGTTCATCCGCGGCGTCCTTAAAGCTTAGGTGCCGTGCGGCCGCTTCAAAGGAGCGCAGAGCATTTAGAGACGGCAGTCGACGTTTGCTCTTATGACGATTCATTTTAAATCCAATAAGTGAATTTTTTTATATTGTGAGTTCTCTCAATACTCTTAACTATGCGACTTTAATGCAAGTGACATGATAATAACTAATCCATTTTAAATAAAATATCATTTGCCTAGAAATGCAGGTGAAGGCAGCATAGTTTATTAAGGAAGTTGGTCATACGTGACCGGCTCAATGTTAATTCAAGTGAAGGACCTAATATGGCGCAGCAGCGCGTGGTGCTAATTACAGCGGGAGCCTCTGGGATCGGGAGAGTGATTGCAGAATCATTTATTGCCAGTGGCGACACCGTTCATATCTGTGATGTTAACCAGACATCTATGGATGAATTTTTTGAGGCCAATCCATCCGCTGATGGGACCCTTTGTGATGTCTCGGATGTGCTTCAGGTCAACAATCTGTTCGATGAAGTTGAAGCCCTGCATGGCCGCTTAGATGTGCTGGTCAATAATGCTGGGGTTGCTGGACCCACCGCTCCTGTAGAAGATATAGAGCCCTGCGAGTGGGATAAAACCATTGGAGTAGATCTCAACGGTGTTTTTTATTGTACTCGGCGTGCAGCTCCGATGATTCGCGCGGCCAAAGGCTGCATTATTAATATGTCTTCCAATGCTGGATTGTTCGGATTTCCTTTGAGATCGCCATACACCGCTGCCAAGTGGGCGGTTATAGGTCTGACAAAGACCTGGGCGATGGAGCTCGGTCCGGAGGGCGTTACTGTCAATGCGATTTGCCCCGGCAGTGTTAACGGGCCGCGCATTGAGCGGGTCATTGAAAAAGACGCGGAAGAGCGGGGCGTCTCCGCGGGCCATATTCGCGATATTTACCAACGTCAAAGTTCTATGCGTACCTTCATTGATTCTGAGGATATCGCAGCAACTATACAGTTTCTCTGCTCGCCCGCAGGCAAACACATCTCTGGTCAGGCACTTGCCATTGACGGCCACACCGAAGGGCTATCGAATTGGGTATCCTAATTCAACGTAAAACTTTTCCGAGGAGTTTGTAAATGAAAGCAGGTTGGTTTAACGCCTTTGGCGCGGCAAAAGACGTCATTGAACTTGGCGCACAGCCAAAGCCAGTCGCCGGTGGTGGCGAGGTTTTGGTGCGGCTCTACGCCAGCGGTGTAAATCCTTCGGATGTAAAAAAACGGGCTGGTGCATTTCCCAACCTGCTTGATGGTGGACTTGTTATTCCTCACAGCGACGGTGCTGGGATCATCGAAGCCGTCGGCGAAGGTGTTTCTGTTGATCGCATTGGCGAGCGGGTTTGGGTTTATCAAGCGCAGTATGGTCGTCGATTGGGTACTGCTGCAGAATATGTTGCTTTAGATGCCAGTCGTGCGGCTAAGCTGCCTGATAATACCTCTTTTGAAATTGGGGCCTGTCTCGGTATTCCTGCAATGACGGCCCATCGTTGTGTTTTTGCAGACGGAGAAGTCAGCGGACAGAAAATTTTGATTACCGGTGGAGCTGGGCGTGTCGGCTACTACGCCATTCAGTGGGCTGCTAGCGCCGGTGCTTTTGTCATAGCTTCTGCCAGTAATGACAGTGATCGCCTGCTCTGCTTGGAGCTTGGAGCCCATGCTGTCGTAAATCACCGTGAAACCAATTGGGGTGAACAGGTTGTTACCGCAGCCGGCGGTGAAAAAGTGGATCGAGTGGTGGATGTGGAATTCGGGTCAAATTTACCTCAGGTACTCAATTGCATTCGTACCGGCGGAACTATCGCTACTTACTCGTCGGCTGCTGTTCCTCAGCCCGTCTTGCCGTTCAAAGAGATGATGTTTATGGATCTCACCATTCGTATGGTGATCGTTTACGCGATGCCAGAAAAAGCGAAGGAGGCGGCCATCAGCGATATTTACGCCCGTCTGGAGAGCGATCAGTTAAAACACCGCGTAGCACATGTCCTGCCTTTTGATCATTTAGCACGCAGTCATGAATTAATTGAGGATGGCGGGTTCGGTGGTTGCGTGGTCGTTTCCATTGACTAAAGTACTGCCATTAATACTGGGCTGGCTATTACTGGCATGCAGTGGCGCTCCCCATGATTCGGCAAAGCTAGTTGCGGATGGAATCACTTATAAAGGTGGGACAAGTGCCGATGGGAAAGTCCAATATTTCTTAGGTGTGCCTTTTGCTACGCCGCCTATTGGGGCACTGCGTTGGCGCGCTCCTCAACAACTTGATTTATCCTCTGGTGTTAGAGATGCCACCCAGTTCGCGCCGGTTTGTATGCAAGGTGACTATATCGTAAGCTGGTATCAGAGCATTATGAGCTCTTTCAATACTGATCCGTCATCCTTTCCTGTACCCGTTGAGTCTGAAGATTGCCTCTATCTGAATATCTGGCGCCCTGTAAATAGTGGTTCCGAAAAATTACCCATTGTCGTTTATCTCCACGGCGGCAGTAATAAGGGCGGCTGGGCCTATGAGCCGAATTACCATGGTGAGCAATTAGCGCGACATGGGGTGATTGTTGTTTCCATCGCGTACCGACTGAATGTGTTTGGCTTGTTTGCCTATCCCGATCAGCAGGTCATGAATTTTGGCCTTATGGATCAAATTGCGGCGCTTCAATGGATAAATCAGCACGCGGATGCAGTGGGCGGCGAAGTGGGTAACATAAGTTTGATGGGTGAATCGGCCGGAGGGAATAATATCGGTTTTTTACTCGCTTCCCCGCTGACCGATGGGTTATTTAATAGAGTTGTCATTCAGAGTGCGGGCTCCGCATTAAAAGGCAGAACGACTCGAGACGATCTGCTGCAAAGAACGGAACTTGTGGCAACAGAGTTGCTGAGTAATGCGCACGGCTCACTAGAAGACCTAAGAGAAATATCTGCAAGCAACATGTTGAAGGTGGTTCCAAAATATTATGGCAATTCCTTTTACTTCGACCCTGTGGTGGATGGTGTAGCCCTTTTGCAGTTACCGAGGCCGTCTATAGAAGTGAGTGATAAGCCTCCGATTGACATTTTAGTGGGGTCAAACAAACATGAATGGCGCAGTTCTCTCAGTGAGGGCGACACTCTTGAAGATAGGGTAGGTGTTCACCTATCGGCAGCACTTTTTGATCAGTTAAGAAATCTTCAGCAAGAAGGTGAGAGCGATAGCGATTTCCTCGACAGAGCGATCACTGCGCGGGAATACCTTTGTCCATCCCGCTGGTTGGCAGAAAAAATGCAAGAGAAAGGTGGAAGCGCCTGGGTGTATTATTTTACCCGCCAGCGCGATGGCGATGTCGCACTAAAAGAGGGCGTTTATCATGGCGCAGAGCTGCCCTATGTGTTTGGTACCCACGACAGTTGGCTGCCAACTAGCGATCTAGATCTTCAGGTTACTGAAACAATAATGTCTTATTGGGCCAATTTTATAAAAAACGGCAATCCAAATGGCTTGGATCTGACTGTTTGGAGCGCTTTTGATTTGGAGCTTCCTTCCACGCAAGTCCTTGATGTCGATGCAAGAACTATGGAGCACGTCAGTAAACCGATGTGTGCAATATTCTCCGAAAGTTAATTTAGAATTAAATGCGAGGCGCTACAGAATGGACACTAACGTTCGTGTCGATAGGACGATGTTTTTGACCACGGTGTTGGTGATTTTATTTGTCGCCATCCCAATTATTGGATTCAACGAACAATCGGGTCTTTTTATCACCCAACTCTACAATAAAATTACGACCAATTTTGGCTTCGTGTATCAATGGTACACCATAGGCATATTCGGGTTTTTGGTGTGGCTAGCCAGCAGTAGATTTGGCGCCATTAGGTTCGGCGATAAAGACGATCGACCAGAATTTGGGAACCTGAACTGGATCAGCATGATCTTTTGTGCGGGTGTGGGTGCAGGGATGCTCTACTGGGCGTTAATAGAGTGGAGCTATTATCTACACACGCCACCACGAAATCTTGCGGAAGGCAGTCGTGAAGCTGTGGAGTGGGCGGCGGCCTATCCTCTATTTCACTGGGGTGTCAGTGCTTGGGCAATTTACTGCCTTCCGGCAATTGCAATCGCCTATCCCTATTACGTGCGGAAAAATCCGCATTTGCGTCTGTCCACCGGATGCGGGTATTTTTTGCCGGCGGGGGCAGCGAGTGGTCGTGCCCGCTTCGTAGATTTCCTTTACATGTTAAATCTAATTGGAGGAACCGGTACTTCGCTCGGGTTATCTACACCGATGATAGCTGCAAGTGTGTCAGAGCTGACTGGGATAGATCACAATTTTCTGTTGGAATTATGGGTAGTAATTGTGTGTGTTGCTATCTTTGGCGCCAGTGCTTATCTGGGTATTCAAAAAGGCTTTAAACGACTAGCCGACATTAATCTGTATGTGGCGTTTGGACTTTTGTTTTTCATTCTGGCCGTTGGCCCCACGCTTTTTATTCTCAAAATGGGGACTAACAGCATTGGGTTGGTGCTGCAGAATTTCATTCACATGAATTTTTGGACAGATCCAGTTGAAGGGAGTGGTTTCGTTGAGAGTTGGACAGTTTTCTACTGGGCTTGGTGGATTGCTTACGGACCCTTCGTCGGTATTTTTGTAGCACGTATTTCTCGAGGTCGCACTATTCGTGGTGTCATTATAGGCATGTTGACCTATGGCACTCTGGGTGCCTGGCTCTTTTTTATTGTCTTTGGCAATTACGCGCTGCATTTACAGATAAATGACTTACTCGACGTGCAGGCCATCATTGACCGAACAAGTGAGGCTGCCGCCATTGCGCAAATGATCCTCGCTCTCCCTTTAGGTAAGTTTGCTCTGTTCCTTTTTTTGATTATGGCGGTAGTGTTTCTGGCCACTACTTATGATTCTGCCTCTTTTACCTTAGCATCTGTCTCTACCTTGGAATTGAAGGCTGGTGAAAATCCTGCTCGCTGGCATCGAGTATTCTGGGCGGGTGCTCTCGGGGTTATCCCTGTCTGTTTACTTTTTATTGATGGCGGAATAAGAGTGATTCTTTCTGCAACTGTCGTCGTGTCATTGCCTTTGATAATTGTTGGTGTGTTGATGTGTATTTCCTTGGTGAAGATGCTGCAAGAGGACCATCCATTGATAGGGGTAAAATCATGAAGCTTGCACCTTTAGTTGAATTTGACTCACAAATCAGTGAGTTGCAGGAGTTGGGTACAACAGCTTTTGGTGAGCGAAAAATCTATCTGGTAGGCGGTGGTCGTTTTTGGGGCGATAAAATTAACGGAAGCGCCCGCGCAGGGGGGGCTGATTGGGTGTTGGTCAATAGTACTGGCTTAGCAAGGCTCGATGTGCGTAAAACCATTGAAACGGACGACGGGGCTCTGATCTATATGAGTTATCAGGGATGGTATCAGTTCGATAAAAAGATCACTGAAAACTTGGCGCAGGGTATTGGCTATCAGTTTGGTGATACGCTATTTCAGGTGCAGGTTCAGTTCGAAACGGGTGATCCGCGCTATCAGTGGCTCACTACCACTCTGGCTGTTGCGGAGGGGAGGGAAACCAGTGACGGTATACACTACCGCGTTTATGAATTGCTTACAGGTGATACTTAATAAGTCCCTAAATATTATTGGAGGAACTACACTTCTACCTTTAGCCAAAAAACACACCATCTTTAACTCGGCCACTGGATTTATTGGTGCCCATCCAGTAACCAAGTTCCGCCATGTCGGCAACGTCCCACAGTGCAAAGTCAGCGCGTTTTCCCACCGCTAAACTGCCTCGATCTGATTCAAGCCCCAGTGCTTTTGCGGCGTTCACAGTAATACCGGCAAAGGCTTCTTCTGGTCGCAGTCGAAACAGCGTGCAGGCCATGTTGAGCATGAGCAGCAGGGAGCTTGTGGGTGACGATCCTGGATTTGTGTCGGTGGCGATTGCGACAGGCACTCGATGTTTGCGCAAGAGTTCTATGGGCGGCAGTTGCGTCTCGCGCAAATAGTAAAAGGCGCCGGGCAGTAACACTGCGACGACGTTGGCTTTTTGCATCGCCTCGATGCTTGCTTCGGAGGTGTATTCGAGATGATCCGCTGACAGTGCGCCATACTCTGCGGCGAGCATTCCACCACCGCTGTCGCTCAATTGGTCTGCGTGGAGTTTTACCGGTAATCCGGCTTGTTTTGCTGCGTCAAAAACCTGTTTGGTCTGCGCTGGCGTAAACGCAATGGTCTCACAGAAGGCATCGACTGCATCAGCCAAACCTTCTTTTGCGACAGCGGGCAGCATTTCATTGCAGACTAAGTTGATGTAGTTCTGCGGGCGATCCTGATAGGCGTCTGGGAGTGCATGTGCGCCGAGAAAGGTGGTGCGTATGCTTACTGGGTGCAGTTGTTCAAGGGCGCGCGCGACGCGAAGCATTCGCAGTTCATGCTCAGTGTCGAGCCCATACCCCGATTTTATTTCAACGCTGGTAACGCCTTCGTTTAAAAGATGTGTGAGACGTTGCCCCGCAGAATCGAGTAGCTCCTGCTCCGACGCTGCTCGGGTCGCGGCTACCGTTGAGCGAATACCGCCACCGGCGTTGGCAATATCTTGGTAACTGGCGCCATTAAGGCGCAGGGAAAATTCTTTGGCGCGGTTGCCAGCGAAGACGAGATGGGTGTGGCAGTCGATGAGTCCTGGGCTCAACCATTGATTGTTGCCGTCAAAAATCTGCTGTGCGCAGTTCTCCGGTGAGCTCGGCAGTGTGTCTTGCTTACCTAGCCATGCGATGCGACCGTTACTCACTGCAATCGCGCCCTGGGTTATCTCGCCATAGCTGTGGCTTCCGTCGGTCATGGTCGCAAGATTGATATTGATCCAGAGGCTGTCCCAGAGTGGCGTGTTGCTCAATTGTTATCTCCCGTGAGTTAGCATCATCTCAATTAGGGTTTTTAGTAACGGCTTTACCTGCGCGGCTCGCTTGTCGCAGTAACTATTGTCGGCTGACATGTAGGTATTTTGTGATAACTCAAGCTGCAAGGCATAAATATGGTTGGCCGGCGTGCCGTAATGACGTGTGATATAGCCGCCTTTGAAGCGTCCGTTGATAATGCTTGAATACTGTCCGTGAGCTTTGATCTGCTGTTGCATGCTCTCGGCAAGGGCCGGCGAGCTGGCTGTGCCATCGGCATTACCCCAATTAAAGTCGGGAAGTGTGCCCTCGAAAAAGCGGGGTACTTGATTTTTGATGGAGTGAGCGTCCCACAGCAAGGCATAGCCAAATTGGCGCTTGATGCGCTGCAGCTCGGCCGAAATTTTTTGATGGTAGGGTAACCAGTATTGTTCTACTCGCTGGCGCACTTGCTCTGCGGAGGGTTCGCAGTTGGGTTTATAGAGAGGCTCGCAGGTAAATAGTGTGGTCGGGCATATCTCTGTCACGCTCTGTCCGGGATAGAGTGAGCTGTTGTCGGGCGCTCTGTTGAGGTCGACCACATAGCGCGAGTAGTTGGCGCGCAGGGTTGATGCGCCTAGGTCTGGCAAAAAATCATAGAGTTTATCGACATACCAATCTGTATCGGGCACGGCCTGCGCTTGCTCGGTGAGCAGCGCGCCAATATCCGCGGGCACGTTGAGCCCAACGTGCGGCATACTCACCAGCAGCGGTCCGGTCCCTTGAGAAAATGTGTAAACGTCTGACATGGTCAGTTACTGCCCTGAGGGCAAAATGGTATTGGCAAAACTGAAAAAATCCCCTGCTAAGACGAGCTGCATAATCGCTTTAATGTCAGGCGACATAACTCTATCTTCGTCGTAAAAAGCCACTTTATCACGTATTTGTTGGTAAGCACTCTGCAGCGGGAGGGATGTCTTAACGGGCTGGTGAAAGTCGATGCCCTGACTGGCTGCCAGTAATTCGACGGCAAGAATTCCTGCGGTGTTTTCGCTCATATCATGCAAACGGCGCGCGGCAAATGTTGCCATGCTGACATGGTCCTCTTGATTCGCGGAGGTGGGCAGGCTGTCAACACTGGCGGGATGAGCAAAGGTTTTATTTTCCGACGCGAGAGCTGCCGCGGTAACCTGTGCAATCATAAACCCAGAGTTTAAGCCGCTGTTGGCGACAAGAAATGCGGGTAGCGCGCTCATTTTTGGATCGACTAAAATCGCTAATCGCCGCTCTGCAATAGCGCCTATTTCGGCGAGCGCAATAGCCAATGTGTCGGCAGCCATTGCTACTGGCTCGGCGTGGAAATTCCCACCTGAGATAACATCGCCGTTCTCAAAAATGAGTGGATTGTCGGTGGCGGCATTGGCCTCAATTAACAAGACTGCGCTGGCGTTGTGGATTAAATCTAAACAGGCGCCCATCACTTGAGGCTGGCAGCGCAATGAGTAGGGGTCTTGAACACGTTCGCAGTGAATGTGTGAGTTTAAAATCTCGCTGCCCTCAAGCAGTCGGCGGTAAACAGCGGCGACCGCCATTTGGCCGCGCTGCCCGCGAACCTCATGAATGCGGGCATCGAACGGGGCGGCACTGCCCTTAAGGGCGTCAACGGACAGCGAGCCGGACACCGTTGCTGCGGCAAATAGATTTTCACTATTGAACAGACCTATCAGCGCAAGTGCTGTTGAGGCTTGGGTGCCGTTAAGTAACGCAAGGCCTTCTTTCGGGCCTAGAACCAGTGGCTCAATACCGGCGGCGGCAAGAGCTTTGGCAGCGGGTATAATCTTGCCTTTGTAGCTGCAGTCGCCTTCGCCAATCAGGCAGAGTGCCATGTGGGCAAGAGGCGCTAAGTCGCCAGAGGCGCCCACTGATCCTTTTTCCGGAATACAGGGGAGGACGTTTTTATTGATACAGCTAATCAGGGTCTCTATCACTGTTTTGCGCACGCCAGAATAGCCGCGACCGAGGCTGATGACTTTGAGGCACATCAATAGACGCACGCAGTGGGTCGGCAGATCCTTGCCGACGCCGGCACTGTGCGAGGTGACAAGATTTTTCTGTAGCATCGAAAGCTGCGCATCGGGAATGCGCGTGTGCGCAAGCAGGCCAAAGCCGGTGTTGATGCCGTAGGCCGCTTTACCCTTTATCACAGTGGCATCGACGGTGTCGGCGCTGCCTTGCACTTGCGCCCAGCAACTGGCGGCAAGGGCAATAGTGGGTTGTCGATAAAAGAGATCGCGAAGTTCTGCGAGGGTTACCTGGCCGGGGTTGAGTGTTAAGACGGACATAGTCATGACTCCTGACAGGGTTAGCCTTTGATCATTGGAATATTGAGGTTGTTGTCGCGGGCGCAGTCGATCGCTAAGGCGTATCCTGCGTCGGCATGGCGAGCCACGCCGCTGGCGGGATCATTCCACAGCACGCGTGAGATCCTCTGCGCCGCAGAGTCAGTGCCGTCGCAAACAATAACAACCCCGGAATGCTGCGAAAAGCCCATGCCAACACCGCCGCCGTGATGCAATGATACCCAGGTGGCACCGCTTGCTGTGTTGAGTAGGGCATTCAGCAGCGGCCAGTCTGATACGGCATCTGAGCCATCCATCATTGCTTCAGTTTCACGGTTGGGACTGGCGACGGAGCCGGAATCAAGGTGGTCACGCCCAATGACAATGGGTGCTTTTAATTCTCCGCTGGCGACCATTTCGTTAAACGCAAGGGCCAGCTTGTCACGCACGCCTAATCCTACCCAGCAAATACGTGCCGGTAGCCCTTGGAACTGAATGCGCTCGCGAGCCATATCCAGCCAGTTGTGGAGATGTTTATCGTCGGGAACAAGCTCTTTGACTTTCTGGTCGGTTTTGTAAATGTCTTCAGGGTCACCACTGAGTGCGACCCAGCGAAATGGCCCGATGCCTCGGCAAAATAACGGGCGTATATAAGCGGGCACAAAACCGGGGAAGTTGAAGGCATCGTTAACCCCTTCGTCAAATGCGACCTGTCGGATATTGTTGCCATAGTCAAAGGTGGGCACGCCGCGCCGGTGAAACTCAAGCAGCGCCTGTACGTGCACGGCCATGGATTTTTTGGCAGCGGCAGCAACTGCCTGTGGATCGCTGATTTGTTTTTCATGCCACTCGTCGGTTGTCCAACTCAACGGTAAATAGCCGTGAATTGGATCATGGGCAGAGGTTTGGTCTGTGACCGCATCGGGTCGAATATCTCGGCGCAACAGTTCCACAAGTACCTCGGCGGCGTGGCCCAACAGCCCGACCGACAGCGCCTCACCCCTACCTGTGGCCTCCTGGATAATGGCTAATGCATCATCGAGATTGGCGGCTTTTCTGTCCAAGTAGCCGGTGCGAATACGGAAATCAATGCGACTCTCATCACACTCGACATTCAGGCTGCAGGCACCGGCCAAGCTTGCGGCTAAAGGTTGTGCGCCGCCCATGCCGCCGAGTCCTGCGGTGAAAATCCAGCGGCCTGAGAGATCACCTTGATAGTGTTGGCGACCCATTTCAACAAAAGTTTCGTAGGTGCCCTGAACGATGCCCTGACTGCCGATGTAAATCCACGAGCCGGCGGTCATTTGGCCGTACATCATCAGGCCCAATTTATCCAACTCGTTAAAATGATCCCAATTGGCCCAATGGGGTACCAAGTTGGAGTTGGCTATGAGCACACGCGGCGCGTCGGGATGGGTTTTCGCAACCATAACAGGCTTGCCGCTCTGCACTAACAGAGTTTCGTCAGAGTTAAGATTTTTCAGGCACTCGATAATTTTATCAAAGCTCTCCCAGTTGCGCGCAGCCTTGCCGATACCACCGTAGACCACTAAATCTTCGGGGCGCTCGGCAACCTCTGGGTCAAGGTTGTTCATGAGCATGCGCATGGGCGCTTCGGTTAGCCAACTTTTAGCGGTGAGTTCTGTGCCTCGGGGAGAGCGCACAATGCGGGGTGCTGTTTTGTCATTCATGCAATTATCTCTCGGCAGTTTCGTCAGCGAATGCATTGCTAAAAATGTGTTAATGTCTATACAAAAAAGAACTATCAATAGCCCTATTGCAGCAATAACCTGTGTGATTTGTTGTAATCTATCATAAGTTGATTTTAAATGTATGTACATTTAAAGGGTAGAAAAATAGCTGAGGTTATCGATTGAAGCGTTATTGGTTTAAGCAGGCTTACCTCGATTGTGGCTGGGTTGCAGGGGTAACTGTGACCGTTTCTGAGGCTGGTCTAATTGATTCTGTAATCGGTGAGACGGCCCCTGAGGAGGCGCAAGTGATCAATTTTGCTGCCATCCCCGGCGTACCGAACAGTCACAGCCATGCCTTTCAGCGCGCCATGGCGGGGCTGAGTGAGAAAATCAGTGCTACCCATGACACCTTCTGGAGTTGGCGCAAAATAATGTATGATTTTGCCCACCGTATAGCGCCCGAGGATCAGCGGGCCATTGCCGCTCAACTGTATGTGGAAATGCTAAAAGCGGGCTACACCTCTGTGGCTGAGTTTCACTACCTTCATCACCAGCCGTCTGGCCAACCTTACGCGGAACCGGCGGCACTTTCCCTCGCCATTATGGATGCGGCGCAACAGGCACAGATAAATCTTACATTGCTGCCAGTGCTCTACATGAGTTCAGATTTTGGGGGTGCGCCGCTCAAGCCTGAGCAGCAGATGTTTGCCAACACTACCGAACAATATCGGCAATTAATGAGCACGCTGGCTGGCCGCTGCGATCAGCTGTCAGAGGTCACTTTGGGCGCGGCATTCCACAGTTTGCGTGCGGTGCCTGCAGATGCAATGGCGGAGACGTTGGGCTTTCTCGATAGTCTGGATCAGTCGATGCCCATCCATATTCATATTGCAGAGCAGATCGCTGAAGTTGAGGCGTCTCTGGGTTGGAGTGGACTGAGGCCGGTCGAATGGCTATTTCGTCAGCACACAATCGACCGCCGCTGGTGCCTCGTTCACGCCACCCACCTCAGTTCAGAGGAGTTGTCACTGATTGCGGCATCTGGGGCAACGGTCAGTCTCTGCCCGACCACCGAGGCTAATTTAGGTGACGGCTTTTTCCCCTTGCGTGAGTTTTTGCAAGAGGGAGGCAGCATTGCGATCGGTTCCGATAGCAATACGTCGGTCAGTCCCGTGGAAGAGCTGCGGTTGCTGGAGTACGGTCAGCGTCTCGTGCATCAGGCGAGGAATATTGCCGCCAGTCCAGAGATACCCCAAACAGGAACACGCTTGCTCAATGCTGTGTGGAACAGCGGTGAAAAGGTGATGGGGGTGCCTGTTGGAAAGATCGCTGCAGGTTATCTTGCGGACATTGTGATATTGGATACTGATGCGGCAGATTTCGCGGGAAAAACCGCCAGCGATATTCTGAATACGGTGGTTTTCTGCGGCAACAGCAATCGTATCCGCGATGTGATGTGCCGTGGGCAGTGGGTGGTTAAAAACTTTTCACACGTCAACGAACGGGCGATCAGTACCGCGTATTTGCACGCCATCAGCCGACTTCAGGCCGCGGCCAACTAGCGCCGCGGCTAGCCAGGGCGGTTCAGCGCTGAGGCTTAAAGTAATCGCTCAGCTCATAGCTATTGCCCGGATGGTAGAGCGTGGCGATAGAGGCAATTTTGCCAAAGCTCCACGTTCGTCTCAACAGCAACAAACAGGGCTCGTGGGCATTGAGTTGCAGGAGTTTTCTGTGTTCCGCCGACGGCATTCGCGCCTGCACGGTGTGTTCAACTTCCTGCAGAGGTGCCGCTTTAAGAAGAAATTCTGCCGGAGTTAGCTGCGTAAAATCGGCCGCCCCATAGTCTGGGACAACCTGTGGGTTGACGTAGCGATCTTCTATTTGAATGGGCGTCCCGTTTTCTAAATGAACAATGATGGTATGAAACGCCTTTGACCCAGTCGGCAATTGCAGTCTCGCTGCCTGCTCGCTGTTGAGTTTGTCCAGTAGGTGAAGGATTAAATGGGATCCGTAGTCGTGGTTTCTCTCGCGCACTTCATCAGCGATATTGTGAATTTGTAACAGATGGCTGCGACTTTTGGGTTCTGCGACATAGGTTCCAGCTCCCGCGGTGCGTGACAAATAGCCTTCATTGGCAAGCTCGCGCAGGGCGCGATTAACCGTCATACGCGACATGGTTAATGTGCGCGCGAATTCCATCTCGGTGGGTAACAAAAACCCAGGCTGCCAAGTGTTAGTGCCAATTTTCTTAATAATATAAGATTTTAAGCGCTGATATTTTGGGCCCTGCTCGTTGGCGAGATCGATCTGCATGTGAGTGTCTTTGGGTTGCATCGAAGTTGGCACTTGGTTACTTGCGCTGTTTAAACGCGCAGTATAGACCAGACCGCCTGCTGCGGAAAATCATTCCCCGAGGTCGCCAAGCAGCTTTTCGTGGTCTTTGAGCTCTTTGAGCACCGCCATCTGTTGCAACGTTAATCCGCGAAATTTCACACCGCCAACCGATATACTGTGGGTTACGGTGACATCTTCGCCGGTTAAGGGTTCGAACTCGCGCAGCCCAATGGTGCGCACTAAGTGCAGCATGCTGGTGAGGCGAGCTTCTTTTTTCACGTTCGCGTTGATGACCACCCAGGGCGATTTGTCTGACGAGGTGTGATTGAGCATCTGCTCTTTATAGTGAGTGAAAACTTCCCACTTTTGCCGAGCGTGCAGATCATTATTGGAAAACTTCCAGTAGGTCAGCGGGTTACTCAGCCTGTCTTCAAATCTAAACAGCTGCGTCTCTTTATCAATCGAGAGATAAAACTTCGTCAGCAGTAAACCGTTATCGATTTGCTTGTGCTCCCAATTGAGGACGTTCTGCATAAAGTGCTTGTAGCGCTGCTCAGAGCAGTAGCCCATGGTGGGTTCTATCAGCCCGCGGCTGTACCAAGATCGATCGAAAAACACCATGCCGCTAGTTTTGGGAAACTGCGCTTCGTAGCGTCTGAACCAATACTTCGATTCGGATTCGCTGGGAATGCCCAGGGCGCAGACGCGATAGTGGGTTGGCATCAGATTTTCAGTGAAGCGTTTAATGGTCGAGCCTTTTCCCGCTGCATCGCGACCTTCAAAAACGACGGCCAGTCGTTTGCCGTCTTTGACCAATCGTTGCTGAATTTTTAAAAGCTCCACCTGCAAGCGCAGCTTTTCATTCTGATACTGCTCCTCCGAGACACCTGCATAGGGAGTTTCTATGGTTTCTACGGGTTTCGGGTGCATGAGTAAGCCGCTGATTTAAGTCGGGTAACATAGTCGTTGAGCAGAGTTTAGATCGTATTGTCGGTTTAAGAATTCTTCCAAACCAGTCGGTAGACGCGTCGATCGCAGCTGAGCACGTCTAATTAAGTACGATAAAAGCCTATTTTGCAATTTCACGTAGCAGTAGTAACGCTTTTTCGTTTAAATGGCTGGCGTACTGGCGGCATCGATGCAATTTTAGCTGCGGAAAAGAATTCTCAATTACGTGTTGTAATGGTTGCTCGACTATCAAAAAGGGCGGGGCATGGTCACAGGAAAAATAATTGGCGGGTCATTGGGCTTTCTCGTTGCAGGCCCACTCGGCGTGCTGATCGGGCTCTACGTTGGGCATCAGTTTGATAAAGGTCTGATTGGATTACGGCCAATGTCTGCCGAAGACCAAGCGCGAACCCGCGATACCTTTTTTGACACGCTGTTCAGCGTCTTGGGACATTTGGCTAAAGCCGATGGGCGCATAACCCCTGCCGAGATTGCCCACGCTGAGGGGCTGATGGGGAAAATGGGTCTCAGCAGTGACCATCGCAAGAAAGCCATTGAGCTTTTCAAGTTGGGCGCTCAGTCAGATTTTTCTCTCAAGAGCACCATGGATAACTTCGTCAGCGTCTGTGGTCGCCAAGGCAATCTCAAACGCTCGCTGCTGAACTATTTAATTGCTCTCGCGATTGCCGATGGTGAATTACACGCCGCTGAGCAGCAAGTGTTGCGCAATGTTGCTGGGCATTTGGGTTTTTCTGCGGCACTGTTTGATCAGCTTCTGGCAATGATTAATGCCCAGTCGCAATTCAAGGGCTCATCCTCAGGCGCGGGCGGCCATCGCAGCAGCGGTCAGTCCTCTGCCGATCAATTAAAAGCGGCCTACACCGCCTTGGGTGTGCAGCCTAGTCAGTCCGACGCACAAATTAAGCGCGCTTACCGTAAGCTGACCAGCGAAAATCACCCCGATAAGTTAATTGGCCAAGGTATGCCAGAAGATATGATTAAGTTGGCCACCGAGCGCACCCAAGAGATTAGAACGGCTTATGAAATCATTGTCGCCAGCCGAAAATAAAAAGTGGTTTGTTTCTCAGTGTGTTGTTGACCTTCTAGCAACCGATACCTATAATGCGCGTCCTCTTTAAAGAGGGCGATTTAAACGTAAATCGTTGTGTCGGTGCGGGATGGAGCAGTCTGGTAGCTCGTCGGGCTCATAACCCGAAGGTCGTTGGTTCAAATCCAGCTCCCGCTACCAATTTAACACCTAGCTAGATGGGTAAAATGTTAGATAGGTAAAATTGGTAAACCGTTACAGAAAGTTTTTGCAGATGCGCAGGGCGTACATTGTCTATGCTTGCGTCAGCTGAGTAGAAAAGGAGTCTCGCCTGAATAAGTGAGTTGGACACGATAGTCTAAACCCACTCGGAAGAGCAGTTTCTACGACCAACATTAGCGTCGGGTCCGGCGCAAATCGAGGAGCCCCATTTTGGGGCTTTTCTTTAGAAGTGAATAAATGGGCCGTGGGCCCATTTTTTGTTTGTCAGGAGATGCTAATGGCCGCGGTCGACAGCACATTAAGAGAATTATTGCAGCCAGTTGTTGAGGCTCTCGATTGCGAGCTTTGGGGTTTAGAGCTGCAAGCGAGTGGTAGAAGTAAGCTGCTGCGCATTTACATTGATCGTGAAGACGGTGTTGGTGTTGAGGATTGTGAGCGCGTCAGCCGCCAGGTCAGCAGTGTGCTCGATGTTGATGACGCTGTCAGCGGCGAGTATATTTTAGAAGTATCATCGCCAGGTATGGACCGCCCACTCTATGAGTTAGGTCAATATGAGCGCTTTATCGGTGAAGATATTTCACTGCGTTTGCGATTCCCCTACGAGGGAAGAAGAAATTTTAAGGGTCGTCTCGCCGGTTTAGATGGCGACGAGGTCGTTTTGGTGGTGGCAGATACCGAGTATCTGTTTCCGATTGAAGGAATTGACAAGGCCAATGTGGTGCCGAAATTCTGAGTCATGCGAGGTTTGAACAATGAGTAAAGAAATTTTAATGGTTGCTGAAGCCGTATCCAACGAAAAGGGTGTGGATCAGGAAATCATTTTCCAAGCGATTGAGCAGGCATTGGCCACGGCCACGAAAAAGCGCTATGAAGAAGGCGCCAATATTCGTGTCGTTATCAACCGCAAAACGGGCGCCTATGACTCCTTCCGCTGGTGGGACGTGGTTGCCGATGACGTGATGGCCGAATTGGGCACAGAGTTCACCACGGAAGAGGCCCATGAAAAAGATCCCACATTAACTGTTGGCGATCGCTTTGAAGAACCCGTTGAAAACATCGCCTTCGGTCGCATTGCTGCGCAGACAGCTAAGCAAGTTATCGTTCAGAAAGTGCGCGATGCAGAGCGTGAGCTGATTGTAAACCGCTTCCGTCACCGCATCGGTGAGCTGTTAAATGGCACTGTGAAGAAAGTGACTCGCGATCACATTATCGTAGACTTTGGCGACAACGCTGAAGGCCTGCTGCCCCGTGAAGAATTGGTGGGCCGCGAGATATTCCGCATCAACGACCGCACTCGCGTTATTTTGACCAGCATTCGCGACGACAGCCGCGGACCCCAGCTATTGGTCTCACGTGCTGCTCCAGAAATGCTGATCCAGCTATTCCAAATTGAAGTTCCTGAAATTTCAGAAGGCATTATTGAAATTAAAGGCGCAGCTCGAGACCCAGGTCAGCGCGCCAAGATCGCAGTGAAGAGTAAAGATGCCCGTATTGATCCTGTGGGCGCCTGTGTTGGTATGCGCGGTGCTCGCGTTCAGGCGGTCTCCAATGACCTCGACGACGAGCGTATCGATATTATTTTGTGGGATGATAACCCAGCGCAGCTGGTTATTAACGCAATGGCCCCTGCGGATGTAGAGTCGATCGTAGTCGATGAAGACGCGCACTCAATGGATGTTGCGGTGAGCGAAGAAAACCTTGCTCAAGCGATTGGTAAGGGTGGACAGAACGTTCGCCTAGCCTCTGAGCTAACCGGTTGGACCATCAACGTGATGACCTCCGCACAGGCTAAAGAAAAGCAGCACGAAGAATCATCTAGTGTGCTGGAAACGTTTATGTCCGCACTCGACATCGATGAAGATGTTGCCATCGTGTTGGTAGAAGAAGGTTTCACCAGCATTGAAGAAGTGGCCTATGTGCCGCTCGAAGAGATGAGCGCTATTGAAGGATTTGACGAAGATATCGCGGAAGAACTGCGCGCTCGTGCGAAGGACGCACTGCTAACACAGGCCTTGGCCGGTGAAGAGCAACTGGCCAACGCAGAACCAGCAGAAGATTTGCTGACGATGGACGGAATGAACAGTGACTTAGCCAAGACTCTCGCAGGAATGGGCATTGTCACCATGGAAGATTTGGCCGAACAGGCTGTTGATGATCTGATGGATATAGATGGAATGGATGAAGAGACCGCGTCTGCATTGATAATGACAGCACGGGCTCCTTGGTTTGCGGACCAAGGTGAATAATTAATCGGGGTGTAATAGAGGACAACCGATGGCTCAAGTTACAGTAAGTGAACTAGCAAAAACCGTAGGCGCATCTGTCGATCGTTTGCTTATGCAAATGAAAGAGGCAGGTCTGTCGCATGCGTCTGGTGACGCTGCGGTATCTGATGAAGAGAAACAAACGCTGCTGGCCTATCTAAAAGGTCTGCACGGCGAGAGTGCTCGTGAGCCGAAAAAGATTACGTTACAGCGCAAAACGCTGAGTACTCTGAAGACCGGTAACCGTAAAACGGTCAACATTGAAGTGCGCAAAAAGCGTACCTACGTGAAGCGCAGCGATGAAGAGATTCAGGCCCCTGTCGAAATCGAAGAAGCTGTCCATGTAGAACCTGTAGCAGTGCCGGTAGACGTTACACCGACGCCAGCTGAGGCGGCACCCGCTTTTGTTTCCTCAGGCATCGATGATATTGAAGAAAAGCGTCAAGCAGCAACAGAAGCGCGCCGCAGAGCAGAAGAAGAAAAGAACAAGACTCAAGAAGATGCGTTAAGCCAAGCTGAAGAAGAGGCTCGTCTTGCTGCTGAAGCAGTTGCCGCGCTGAAAGCTGAAGAAGCGAAAAAGATTGCAAAACCCACTCCTCCGCCAGTGCTCGGCGATGCCGTTCATGAAAAAGGGCGCCGTCACGGTAAGGCTTTGGACGACGATGACGATAGCGGCAAAAAAGTTAAAAAGCCTCTCGGCAAGGGTGGTAAGAAAAAGACACGTCTGGAGCTCAATGATGTCGATGATTCGACGGATAAGAAGCCTCGTCTTCGCTCAGGCAACGCTGCTCCATTTAAAATTGATAACAAACACACCTTTAAAAAGCCGACCGAAAAGAAAGTGTTAGATGTGCAAATCCCAGCGCAAATAAGCGTTGCTGAACTTGCTCAGAGAATGTTGAGCAAAGCCGGTGTTGTTGTCAGGCAGCTGATGAAAATGGGTGTTATGGCCTCGATTAATGAAGTCATCGACCAAGAGACCGCATTTTTAGTGGTTGAAGAGCTGGGTCACAACCCCGTTGCTGAAAATCAGACCACCGTTGAAGACAGCTTGGCTGCCGAGTTTGAAGCGCTGAGAGGAATCGAAGAGCCCCGCGCGCCTGTTGTTACTGTGATGGGTCACGTCGACCACGGCAAAACGTCGCTACTCGACTACATCCGCAAAACTCGAGTCGCCTCCGGTGAAGCGGGCGGTATTACACAGCATATCGGCGCTTACCATGTGAACACGCCAAAAGGCATGATCACCTTTCTCGACACTCCTGGTCACGCAGCCTTTACAGCGATGCGCGCCCGCGGAGCGAAAAGCACCGACGTGGTGATTCTCGTTGTCGCTGCCGATGATGGTGTTATGCCGCAGACAGAAGAAGCTATTCAGCACGCCCGTGCCGCTGGTGTTCCGCTGGTTGTTGCCATTAACAAAATGGACAAAGCTGGCGCCGATCCCGAGCGCGTAACCTCAGAACTCGGCCAGAAGAACGTGATTCCTGAAGAGTGGGGCGGCGATACACAGTTTATTAAAGTCTCAGCCCACACCGGTGAAGGCATTGATGAACTTCTTGAAGCCGTTTTGCTGCAAGCAGAAGTACTTGAACTCACAGCCCCCGTCGACGTACCGGCACAGGGCGTGATTGTTGAGTCGCGCATTGACAAAGGTCGCGGCGTTGTTGCCACGGCACTGATTCAGCGCGGCACGCTGCGCAAAGGTGACTTCGTTCTCGCTGGTGAGAGTGTGGGTAAAATCCGCGCCATGACCGACGAAGCGAAGCAGCTGATTAACAGCGCTGGTCCTTCTATTCCAGTTGAAATTCTTGGACTGGATGAAGCGCCAAATGCCGGTGACGAGTTCTTTGTGATTGCTGACGAGCGCAAAGCGAAAGAAATTGCTGAGCATCGCCAAACCAAGGCTCGCGCTGATCGCATGTCGCGACAGCAGGCCGCTAAGTTGGAAAATATGTTCACCGACATGGGTGCCGAGCAAGTCAGCAAGTTACCGCTGATTGTCAAAGCCGATGTGCGAGGTTCTCTTGAAGCGATTAATAGTGCGCTGCACGACTTTGCTACCGCAGAAGTCGCGGTTGAAATTGTTGCCTCCTCGGTCGGTGGTATTACCGAGTCAGATATCAACTTAGCCCTGACCACTGGCGCCATTATTCTTGGCTTTAACGTGCGCGCTGCTGGCGACGCTCGAGTTCTGGCTGAGAAAGAAGCGGTGGAAATTCGTTACTACAGCGTTATCTACAACCTACTGGACGAAGTGAAACTTGCTCTGTCGGGTATGTTGGCACCTGAAACTCGCGAAGAAATTGTTGGTATTGCCGAAGTTCGCGATGTCTTCCGCTCACCGAAGTACGGCGCAATTGCTGGCTGTATGGTGACCGAGGGTACCGTTTATCGCAATAAGCCAATTCGCGTATTGCGCGACGATATCGTTATCTTCCAAGGCGCGCTGGAATCCCTGCGTCGTTTCAAAGATGAAGCACAGGAAGTTCGCAATGGTATGGAATGTGGTATCGGCGTAAAAGATTACAATGACGTCAAACCTGGGGACTTGATTGAAGTTTATGAAGTCACCCAAGTAAAACGTTCACTGTAACCGGCCGCCACCATGCCAAGAGAATTTACTCGCGCCGAGCGCGTATCAGACGCTGTCCAACAGGAGTTGGCCGTTCTGATACGCAGTGAAGTGCGTGATCCACGGGTCGGAATGGTGAATATCACCGACGTTTCGGTCAGTCGCGATCTCGCTTACGGCAAGATATTTGTCAGCTTTGTTGATGATCGCGATCAGCAGCAGATCGACGAAGCGCTTGCGGCGCTGAACGGTGCTGCGGGTTATCTGCGCAAATTATTGGCAGGCAGCATCAAGCTGCGCGTTACGCCACAGTTGACGTTTATCTACGACGAGAGCGGCCGTCGCGGTCAGCACCTGTCTGCCTTGATCGACTACGCCGTATCTCTAAACAAATCCGCAGACGAGTCAGACGCCTCAAGCGACGAGGAAGAGTAGGTTTGGCTCGACGTCGCAACCGAGGTCGCTCGGTCAACGGAATTCTGATTCTCAATAAACCCCTTGGACTCTCCTCTAATCACGCATTACAGCGTGTCAGACGACTTTTTGATGCAAACAAAGGTGGTCACACTGGCAGTCTTGATCCCTTGGCGACGGGTGTTCTGCCAATCTGCCTCGGCGAAGCGACCAAGTTCAGTCAGTTTTTGCTCGACTCCGACAAGGGTTACCGCAGTACCTTTACATTAGGCTTGCGTACCGAGAGTGGCGATTGCGATGCCGACGAAGTCAGCCGCAGCGACGCATCGCACATCACATTGGCGCAAATTAGCGCCGCAATAGATACATTTAAGGGTGCTATCTTGCAGATACCCTCAATGTACTCCGCGCTAAAACACAATGGCCAGCCGCTTTACAAGCTGGCGCGGCAGGGTATTGAAGTTGAACGCGAAGCCCGTGCCATTACTATTTATGACTACCAAATTTTAGCCTTTAGGCCTGGTGTATTAGCCGAACTCGATGTCGAAGTGCGCTGCAGCAAGGGAACCTACATACGTTGCCTTGCCGATGATTTGGGGCAGATGCTTGGGTGTGGCGCGCATGTTAGCGCCCTCCATCGAACCTTGGCTGGCCCATTCCCTGAAACTGACATGGTCTCTCTTGAGACTCTTGAACAGTTGCGGGAAAACGCCGAGCCAAACACGCTCGATTACCTGCTCAAGCCCATGGATATTGCCGTTGCAGACCGACCTGCGGTTACTTTATCGGAAACTGTGGCCCATTATTTTCAACTTGGACAGCCAGTAATGTCCTCAGAGGCCTATCGCAATGGCCAAGAAGGCGATATAGTGCGCGTTTTTTGCCAAGATGGGTCTTTTCTTGGCGTCGGGACCATCGCTGAAGACGGCAAAGTGGCACCTAAGAGATTAGTGGTCGAGGCGCCAGAGTCCGACGAATAGAATGATGGAGTATGCTAAAGAGGCTTACTTTTTAGCAATTCCGCTTAGGGTACCTGTAAATATGCGCGGGTATGCCTGAATCCTTTAAATACGCATATTGGAGTAAGTAACATGGCATTAAGTGCAGAAGAAAAAGCAGCAATCGTCTCTGAGTACGCAACTTGTGAAAATGACACAGGTTCACCCGAAGTACAGGTTGCTCTGCTAACCGTAAACATCAACAAGCTACAGGGCCACTTTGGCGATCACAAGAAAGATCACCATTCACGTCGCGGCCTGATCCGCATGGTTAACCAGCGTCGCAAATTGCTCGATTACCTCAAAGGTAAACAAATTGAGCGCTACAGCGTGCTGATCAAGAAGCTTGGTTTACGTCGATAAGTGTTCTCGGTGCGGCCTTCAAAAGGGGCCGCATTTGTCTTTTATAGGCAGCAATAGTAAAAGCCGATGAATGCGTAACTAACCGTCACTGTTTTGGCCAGAGATTCGTTGATCGAGTTACTGATAAAGATCCGCCGGGTATTTATCAGTAACCCGAGCAGCGTTAAAAGGTTCAGAGCAGAGACGCCAAATGGTAAATATACCAAGGTAAACTATGAATCCTTTAATTAAGAAATTTCAATACGGTAACCATACCGTAACACTCGAAACTGGCCGTGTAGCCCGTCAGGCAACTGGTGCAGTTTTATGTTCAATCGACAACACCACCGTACTTTGTACTGTTGTTGGCGCCAGAGAAGCCAAAGAAGGCATGGACTTCTTCCCACTGGGCGTACACTACATTGAGAAAGCCTACGCAGCAGGAAAAATCCCTGGCGGATTCTTCAAGCGCGAAGGTCGTCCAAGCGAGAAAGAGACGTTAACGTCACGTCTTATCGATCGTCCAATTCGTCCACTGTTCCCCAATGGCTTTAAAAATGAAGTACAGGTTGTTTGTACTGTCATGTCAGCTGAGAAAAACATTGATCCGGATATCGCCGCAATGATCGGTACGTCTGCAGCACTGTCTATTTCTGGCATCCCGTTCAATGGTCCGATTGGCGGCGCACGCGTTGGCTACACCGAAGAGCAAGGCTACCTGTTGAACCCAACCTATAGCGAGCTTTCTGACTCATTGCTGGACATGGTTGTTGCCGGCACGAAAGACGCCGTGCTGATGGTTGAATCTGAAGCCCGTGAACTGCCTGAAGATATTATGTTAGGTGCGGTTCTTTTCGCCCACCAAGAAATGCAAGCTGTGATTAGTGTTATTGCTGAACTCGCCGCAGAAGTTGGCAAGCCCCGTTGGGACTGGCAGCTAGAGGCTGAAAATGTTGAACTGAAAAAAGCATTGAACGACCTAGTTGGTGCAGATTTAGATGCAGCGTATCAAGTTGTTGATAAACAGGCTCGCATGGGCAATGTTAACGCTCTGCGTGACAGCGCCGTGGCTCAGTTGGCCAGCGACAGCGTTGCTGCAGAAGACATTAAAGACGCGTTCAAAAAGCTTGAAAAGCACATCGTCCGTGGCCGTATTATTCGCGGTGAGCCGCGCATTGATGGTCGCGATACGAAGACTGTTCGCGCGATTGACGTTGAAGTTGGCGTGCTCTCAAAAGTTCACGGTTCTGCGCTGTTCACCCGTGGTGAAACTCAGGCCATCGTTGCTGCGACATTAGGTTCAACCCGCGATGCGCAAATGATTGATGCCCTTGAGGGTCGTCGCGATGATCCGTTTATGCTGCACTACAACTTCCCACCGTTCTCAGTGGGCGAATGTGGTCGTGTTGGCGCAACTAGCCGTCGCGAAATCGGCCACGGTCGTTTAGCGCGTCGTGGTATTAACGCCGTACTGCCATCACCCGAAGAATTCCCCTACGCTATCCGCGTGGTATCAGAAATCACTGAATCTAACGGTTCAAGCTCTATGGCCTCTGTGTGTGGCTCAAGCTTAGCGCTGATGGATGCAGGCGTTCCTCTGAAAGCGCCAGTTGCCGGTATCGCCATGGGTCTAGTTAAGGAAGATTCAGGCTTTGCCGTACTGACCGATATCCTTGGCGATGAAGATCACCTCGGTGATATGGACTTTAAAGTAGCGGGTACCGCAGCAGGCGTAACTGCACTGCAAATGGACATCAAAATCGAAGGCATTACCGAAGAGATTATGGAAATTGCCCTTGATCAAGCCATGCACGCGCGATTGCACATTCTCGGCGAAATGAACAAGGTACTCGCTTCAGGTCGTTCAGAAGTTGCTGAATCAGCACCGCGTATGGGTGTGATGCAGATTGATTCTGACAAGATTCGCGATGTTATCGGCAAGGGCGGTGCAACGATCCGCGGGCTGTGTGACGAGCACAACTCGACCATCGATATTACTGATGACGGCGTTGTTAAAATCTACTCAGAAGATACCGACGGACTGAACGCTGCCATGAACGCTATTCTGGCGATTGTTGCCGATCCTGTTCCAGGCACCATTTATGACGGCAAAGTTGTTCGCATCGTTGAGTTTGGCGCTTTCGTTAACTTTATGCCGGGAACTGACGGTCTAGTGCACATCTCTCAGATCGCACAAGAGCGCGTTGCCAAAGTGACCGACTACCTCAGCGAAGGTCAAGATGTTCGCGTTAAGGTTTTGGAAATTGACAACCGCGGCCGTGTAAAGCTGTCGATCAAGGAAGCTCAAGCTGACGAAGGTACTGCACCTGCGCCAGCACCGGCTGCCGAAGCGCCTGCTGAAGAAGCTGCATCTGAGGAATAACTCAGCCTGTAGCAACTGCGTAAAAGCACAAAAATCCCCAACTGTGACAATGGTTGGGGATTTTTTTATGCCTGAAAGATGAGTCAGAAGAGCGTGCGGTGCGGGCGGTTAGGTGGACGCCAGATTCAGTAGTTCTGCGGCATGGGAGAGAGTTTGTTCGGTTACCGTAGCGCCGCCCAACATGCGCGCAAGTTCCTCGATCCGCTGCTGTTGATTAAGATTGGTCATCAGTGACGCCGCACCTCCATTATCCACCACTTTGCTGGCACGATAGTGATGATGGGCGTGTGCCGCGACCTGAGGTTGATGCGTAACACTAATGACCTGTCCGCGTTGCCCTAGCTGCTTGAGCAATTGCCCAACAATATCCGCAGTGCTGCCGCCAATACCCACATCCACCTCGTCAAATATTAGCGTGGGAATCGCTGAGTGAGCGGCAGCGACCACCTGAATGGCTAGACTTACGCGAGACAGCTCGCCCCCCGAGGCAATTTTTTGCAGCGCTTTGTGCGGTTGGCCTGGGTTGGTGGCAATTAAAAACTCAACGTCCTCAGCCCCTGTCGCACGGAACTCGCCGTCGGTGATCGGGGTTGTTGCTACCAGCAGTTCGGCGCCTTTCATCGACAGCAGGTGCAATTGGTGATTGATCTCGGCGCTCATTAAGGTGGACGCGCGAGTTCGCGCAGCGGTTAGTTGCGCCGCACAGGCTGTGTACTCGTTTGACAACCGATCCACGTCCGCTTGCAAGGCTTCGAGGCTATTGCCGCCGTCGGTCAAACTCGCTAACTCGCTCTTTAGCTCTATCAACGTCTCTGCCAGCTGGCTTGCATGGACACGGTGTTTGCGCGACAGCTGGAAAATCGCCGAGAGTCGCTCCTCGACCTCTTGCAGCCGCTGCGGATTGGCCTCGAAACGATCGACGTGGTGTTCCATTTCACTAATCGCTTCTTCCACTTGTATCAACGCACTATTTAACAGTTCTTCCGCGCTCGAAAGCGGTGCAGGCTTATGTTTTAACGTCGCCAAAATGGACAGCGCACGATTGATGCCGGCGCGCACATTGAAGTCGTCGGCCTGATCACAAATTGCCAGCACACTCTGACTGTCGACGAGAATCTGCTCAGCATTGGCCAGTGTCTGTTGTTCATTTTCAAGGGATTCTAACTCGTCGCGCTCAAGGCCCAATTGTTCCAATTCCGCGACTTGAAAGGTGAGTAGCTCTTTGCGGGCCGTCAGCTCATCCGTCCTTTCCAACAGCCGCTGTAATTTCTTGTGGTTGCTGTTCCACTGCTGAAAACTATGCCGCACTTTTTCCGCCAGCGCGGTACTGTCGGCATATTCGTCCAACAAGCGGCGGTGAGTGTCACGGCGCAGGAGGGACTGGTGCTCGTGCTGGCTATGGATATCGGTGAGCATCTCGCCCAGTGACTGCAACTGCTGCATGGTGCAGGGCTGGCCGTTAATGTAGCCTTTGGAGCGACCTTCGGTGGAGTAGAGGCGTCGCAAAATACATTCATCGCCCGTATCAAAATCATTGTCCTGCAGCCACTGCTGCGCTGCAGCTATCTCGCGAATATCAAAGGTGGCAGAGATTTCCGCACGCTCTTTACCATGGCGAATCGTATCCACATCGGCGCGATCGCCCAGTGCCATGCCCAGCGCGTCGAGCACCAATGATTTGCCGGCGCCGGTTTCGCCGGTGATCGCTGTCGTGCCGCCTGAGAATTCAATCTCCAGCGATTCGACCAGTGTGTAGTTATTGATATGAATAGATAACAGCAATTTTCAGTACCTTAGAACGGTAGTGGATTTATACAGAACAGATTGACTATACGCAATCGCTTGAAACTGATTAGTTTGTCCCCATATTGCTGTAAAGCCAAAAACTTTGGCGACTATAACCAACCATGTGAGGATTCGGCGTGCCACAGGAAACAGAAAACGATCAAGTACAAGACCCCGTAAACGGTCATGGCGACGAGCAGCCTAAAGAGTCAGTGGACGATGGCTGCGCAACTAACGAAGAGATAGAGCGAGAACTGCTCGGCGACGATGCCCTCAGTGAAACTGAACAGTTACAGCAGCAGCTTGCCGAGTCCAATGACCAGGTGCTGAGAATTCAGGCCGAAATGCAAAATATGCGCCGCCGCGCTGAGCGCGACGTCGAGAGCGCCCACAAATTTGCCCTTGACCGGTTTGCCGCAGACCTGCTGCCCGTTGTGGACAATTTGGAGCGCGCGCTGACAGCCATCAATAGCGACGACGATGGTCAAAAAGCTGTCGCTGAAGGTATTCAACTCACTCTGAAAAGCTTTGTTGATGTTTTGGTGCGATTCAAAGTTGAGCCCATCGATCCTGCGGGCCAGCCCTTTGATGCCAATTTGCATCAAGCTGTTTCCATGGTCCCCAATGCGGATGTTGAGGCCAACACCGTGATTGATGTGTTCCAAAAAGGATACACCCTCAACGGCCGCCTTATTCGGCCAGCAATGGTTGTGGTGTCACGGGCGCCTTAAGCAGTTTTGAACAACATTGGGTGGCATAAATAATAGGACAAGCCCTTGAATTTATGTAACTCGCACCCACATAAAGAAACATGAACATAAACCAACAAATCCTGGCAACAGGTTGTTAAGACAGAGAGCGGAGATTTAACTGATGGGCAAGATTATCGGCATCGACCTAGGAACGACCAACTCATGTGTGGCCGTCCTCGAAGGAGATAAACCCAAAGTATTAGAAAATTCAGAAGGTGCGCGCACCACGCCATCGGTTGTAGCTTATACAGACGACGGCGAAATCTTGGTGGGCCAGTCAGCCAAGCGCCAAGCTGTTACCAATCCCCACAACACAGTCTATGCGGTTAAGCGTTTGATCGGTCGCCGCTTTGAAGACGACGTTGTGCAAAAAGACATCAAAATGGTGCCTTACAAAATCGTTAAAGCCGACAACGGCGACGCATGGGTAGAAATTAAAGGCGACCGCAAAGCCGCCCCGCAGATTTCTGCTGAAGTGCTCAAGAAAATGAAAAAAACCGCTGAAGACTATCTTGGCGAGACCGTAACCGAAGCCGTGATCACCGTACCCGCTTACTTCAACGACTCACAGCGCCAAGCAACCAAAGACGCAGGCCGCATTGCAGGTCTCGACGTCAAGCGCATTATCAACGAGCCAACCGCAGCAGCACTGGCCTACGGTATTGATAAAACAGCCGGCGACAGCGTGGTAGCTGTTTACGACCTCGGTGGCGGTACCTTCGATATCTCTATTATCGAAATTGCTGACGTCGATGGTGAAAAGCAGTTTGAAGTGCTGGCCACCAACGGTGACACATTCCTCGGTGGTGAAGATTTCGATATGCGTTTAATTGAGCACCTATCGTCTGAATTTAAGCGCGATAGCGGCATCGACATCCATGGCGATCCGCTAGCCATGCAGCGTCTGAAAGAAGCCGCTGAGAAAGCTAAGATCGAACTCTCATCAAGCCAGCAAACCGAAGTGAACCTGCCTTACATCACAGCAGATGCCACCGGTCCAAAGCACCTTGTGGTCAAGCTGACTCGCGCCAAGCTCGAGTCGCTGGTCGAAGAGTTAGTTGAACGCTCCCTCGAACCCCTCAGAATTGCCCTAAAAGACGCGGGCAAGTCTGTCGGTGATATTGACGAGATCATTCTTGTGGGCGGTCAAACACGCATGCCTATGGTGCAGGAAAAGGTTAGCAAGTTTTTCGGCAAAGAGCCGCGCAAAGATGTGAACCCCGACGAAGCTGTTGCCGTGGGCGCCGCGTTGCAGGGTGCAGTGTTGTCTGGTCACGTGAAAGATGTGCTGCTCCTCGACGTCACGCCACTTAGCTTAGGTATCGAAACCATGGGGGGTGTTGCCACACCGGTGATTGAAAAGAACACGACCATCCCAACCAAAAAATCGCAGATCTTCTCTACGGCAGATGACAACCAGACTGCGGTAACCATTCACGTGGTCCAAGGTGAGCGCAAGCAAGCCTCGCAAAACAAATCGCTGGGCCGTTTTGACTTGGCCGACATTCCGCCATCACCGCGCGGCATGCCACAGATTGAAGTGACCTTTGATATTGATGCCAACGGTATTCTGAATGTTGGTGCGAAAGACAAGGCAACCGGCAAAGAGCAGTCGATCATTATTAAAGCGTCCTCTGGTCTCTCCGACGCAGAAATTGATGCAATGGTAAAAGACGCTGAAGCTAACGCCGCAGAAGATCAAAAGTTTGCTGACCTCGTTCAGGCTCGCAATACCGCTGACGGCCTAGCCCATGCGGCCAAGAAGACCCTCGCTGAAGCTGGCGACAAAGCCACCGCCGAAGAAAAAGCAGCGATCGAAGCAGCGATTAAAGGCGTTGAAGATGCACTTAAAGCAGACGACAAGGACGCCATTGAGGCAGCTACTAAAGTGCTTTCAGACGCTTCTTCAGCCTTGGCACAAAAACTCTATGCAGAGCAGGCACAAGCAGGTCAAGCAGAGAGCGGTGAACAGCCAGCAGCGGACGATGCAATGGATGCAGAGTTTGAAGAAGTAAAAGACGAACGCAAGTAAGCCTCCAGCAATGAGCAGCTCTTTTACCACAGAGCTGCTCAGGGAAAAGCTTGTTACCCCTACGAGGCGCGAACATTGGTTTGCGCCTTACTTTATTTACAGTAGTCAGACTCATTACAGCAGTCTGGTTGTGTGCGATGGGCCATTTACCCATCAGTGACGGTTAGGAAAAAACAACAGCATATGTCAAAACGCGACTATTACGACGTACTGGGTGTTGATAAAAACGCTTCAGAACAAGAGATCAAAAAGGCCTTTCGTCGCATCGCGATGAAATATCACCCCGACCGTAATCCAGAGGGCGCAGACGCCGAAGACAAGTTCAAAGAGGCGCAGGAAGCCTATGAAATCCTCGGTGATCAAGAGAAGAAGGCTAACTACGACCGCTTTGGCCACGCAGGTGTAGGCGGTGCGGGTGCCGGCGGCTTTGGCGGCGGTGGTGGCTTTAGTGATGTTTTTGGCGATGTGTTTGGTGATATTTTTGGCGGCGGTGGTGGTCGAGGACGCAGCGGCCCAGCGCGCGGATCCGATATGCGCTACGACCTTCAGCTTGATCTAGAAGACGCTGTTAAAGGAAAAACCGTTCAGATCGATGTACCGACAACCGTGCACTGTGAGACCTGTGAAGGGTCTGGCGCGCGCAAAGGCACGACACCAGTTACCTGTACAACCTGTAATGGCGCTGGCCAAGTTCGCATGTCGCAGGGCTTCTTCTCTGTGCAGCAAGCCTGTCCGAAGTGCCGTGGCCGCGGTCAGATGATCACGGACCCCTGTGGCAGCTGTCGCGGTCAAGGTGTCAAAGAAGAGCGCAAAACACTCTCCGTCAAAATTCCCGCGGGCGTTGATACCGGCGATCGTATTCGTCTTGCAGGCAAGGGCGAGGCCGGACCTAATGGTGGCCCTGCCGGTGATCTCTATGTCCAAATGGTGGTTCGCGACCATCCGATTTTTGTCCGCGACGACAGCAATTTGCACTGTGAAGTGCCCATCAGTTTTGCCCAAGCCGCACTTGGGGGTGATTTAGAAGTCCCAACCCTGTCAGGCAAAGTAAAATTAAAAATCCCTGCGGAAACCCAGACCGGAAAATTGTTCCGCTTGCGCGGTAAAGGGGTTGCCCCTGTTCGCGGCGGTGGCGTTGGCGATTTGCTCTGCCGTGTCGTGGTTGAAACGCCGGTCAGTCTAAGTGCTGAGCAGCGCAAGCTGTTGCAAGCGTTTGAAGACAGTCTGGACGGTCAAAGTCAGCACTCGCCGCGCAGCAGTTCATGGTTTGATGGCGTGAAAAAATTCTTCGACAATTTGACCAGCTAAAATCAATCTGAGTACTATGAGCAGCGGTGCCGCAAAGGGCTGCGCCGATCGACGCTCCCCGTTCCACAAGATAGAGATCACGTCATGATTCGAATTGCGATTACCGGTGCCGGCGGGCGCATGGGCAAAGCCCTCATTGAGGCTATCCTTCTGACTGAGGGTGCGCAACTCACAGCCGCCATAGAGCGCCCTGAGAGCTCGTTAGTGGGTGTTGATGCGGGTGAGCTAGCGGGTGTCGGCAAGAACGGGGTAGTGGTTGCTGCATCTCTTGCCAGTGTGTCTAGCCAGTTTGACGTATTAATTGATTTTTCTGTCCCAGAAGCAACAGCCGTCAATGCGCAGTTTTGTGCTGCCCATCAGAAAAAAATGGTGATTGGCACCACCGGTCTCAATCAAGAGCAAACCGCACAGATTGTTACCGCAGGCAACACCAGCGCCATCTGTATGGCCTCCAATTTCTCAACTGGCGTCAATTTATGTTTTAAATTAGCGGAGCTCGCTGCCAAAGTACTGGGCGATGAGACCGACATTGAAATCATCGAAGCCCACCACCGTCACAAAGTTGATGCGCCCTCCGGAACAGCACTCTCCTTAGGTGAATCCGTAGCGAAAGCCGTGGGACGCACTCTCGCTGACGTGGCTGTCTACGGACGCGAGGGCCAGACCGGCGCTCGCAACCCAGAGACCATCGGTTTTGCCACGGTGCGCGGCGGCGACATTGTCGGCGATCACACAGTGCTCTTTGCGGGTGAGGGTGAGCGCGTCGAGATCACCCACAAAGCATCAAGCCGCCTATCGTTTGCTCGCGGCGCAGTGCGCGCAGCCAAATGGCTCGAACAAAAAGACAACGGCTTGTTTGATATGCAGGATGTGTTGGGCCTCAAATAATGGCTCGGCTAAATTCGGCAACGGGTAAATTTATCCACATCAATGATGGACAAAAAGGGGTCTAATGCATACAATGCCCTCCTAACACCGCAGCTTAAAAAGGCGGTCTCATTCCGAGAGGTTAGAGCACAGCAGAATATTATTTAGCGAGATGAGACGAAAAGTTTCATCTCGCTTTTTTACAAATATTCACAGTCGACTGATGCCGTTATCGGAGTTGCCTGATCTCAGGTTTACGCTACATGTTAACTAATTAGGAGGTTGTGTGAATTCCCATACTCACCGGGAAGCCGTACTTGCGCTTGCAGACGGAACAATTTTCAGAGGAACTGCCATCGGTGTGGATGGTTTCTCCGTTGGTGAAGTAGTCTTCAATACAGCCCTCACTGGCTATCAAGAAATTCTGACGGATCCCTCTTACGCTCAGCAAATTGTTACCTTGACCTTTCCCCATATCGGCAATGTCGGCGTCAACGATGAAGATGCCGAGTCTGATCGAATTTGGGCGTCAGGGTTAGTGATCCGCGATCTGCCGCTGCTCGTGTCCAACTTCCGCAGCCAACAATCCTTAGATGGTTACCTGCAAGCGAAAAATATCCTCGGTATTGCCGATATCGACACCCGCCGATTGACCCGTATCCTGCGCGAGACGGGTGCTCAGAGCGGCTGCATTATGGCGGGCGATGTCGATGACGAAACAGCTTTGGCCCACGCGCGCAATTTTGCTGGTCTAAAAGGCATGGATCTTGCCAAAGAGGTGACAACGGACAGCACCTACCAGTGGCGCGAGCACAGCTGGCAATTGGGCGTAGGTCACAAAGAGCAAGACCCAAGCAGCACAAAGTACAAAGTGGTTGCCTACGACTTTGGCGTTAAACGCAATATTTTGCGCATGCTGGTGGATCGCGACTGTGAACTTATCGTAGTGCCAGCCAAAACACCGGCGAGTGAGGTGCTAGCAATGCAGCCTGACGGCGTTTTCCTCTCCAATGGCCCGGGCGATCCAGAGCCCTGCGACTACGCCATTACAGCGATTAAAACCATTCTCGAAACCGATATCCCCGTGTTTGGTATCTGTTTGGGACATCAGTTACTCGCGTTGGCCTCTGGCGCTAAAACCGTAAAAATGAAGTTTGGCCACCACGGCGCCAATCACCCAGTGGAAGACATTGAAAACAACATAGTGATGATTACCAGTCAGAATCATGGTTTTGCAGTGGATGAAAACAATCTGCCAGCAAACCTCGTGGCTACTCATCGATCACTGTTCGACGGCAGTTTGCAGGGCATTAAGCGCACCGATAAGCCTGCGTTTAGTTTTCAAGGTCACCCCGAGGCAAGCCCCGGTCCACACGACGCAGAATCCCTGTTTAATCAATTTATTGAATTAATGGAAGCTAGACGCTAGCGAGACGACATGCCAAAAAGAACCGACATAAAAAGCATCCTAATATTGGGTGCAGGCCCTATCATCATCGGCCAAGCCTGTGAGTTTGACTACTCCGGCGCCCAGGCCTGTAAAGCGCTTCGCGAAGAAGGCTTCAGGGTTATTTTGGTCAACTCCAATCCCGCAACGATAATGACTGACCCAGCCATGGCTGACGCGACCTACATCGAGCCTGTCGAATGGCGCACTGTCGCACGCATTATCGAGAAAGAGCGCCCCGACGCATTGCTGCCTACCATGGGTGGTCAGACGGCCCTGAACTGTGCCCTAGACCTCGCCAAACACGGCGTGTTAGATAAATTTGCCGTTGAGATGATCGGCGCCAATGCCGATGCCATCGACAAAGCCGAAGATCGCGAACGCTTCGATCACGCCATGAAAGCGATTGGCCTAAGCACGCCGAACTCCGGTATCGCCCACAGCATGGAAGAAGCTGCACAAGTCGCCGATCGCTTTGGCTTCCCCTGTATTATCCGACCATCGTTCACCATGGGTGGATCCGGCGGTGGTATTGCCTACAACCGCGAAGAATTCGAAGAGATCTGTCGCCGAGGCTTAGATCTTTCACCGACCAACGAACTCCTTATCGACGAGTCACTGATCGGCTGGAAAGAGTTCGAAATGGAAGTGGTCCGCGACCGCAAAGACAACTGCATTATCGTCTGTGCGATTGAGAACTTTGACCCGATGGGCATCCACACCGGCGACTCGATTACGGTAGCGCCAGCGCAGACCCTCACCGACAAAGAATACCAAATCATGCGCAACGCCTCGATCAAGGTGCTGCGTGAGATCGGCGTCGAAACCGGCGGCTCTAACGTGCAATTTGCCGTAAATCCAGACGACGGTCGCCTGATCGTAATTGAGATGAACCCCAGAGTGTCGCGATCATCGGCCCTCGCCTCGAAGGCCACAGGCTTTCCCATTGCCCGCGTCGCTGCCAAGTTAGCCATTGGTTACACCCTCGACGAATTGCAGAACGAAATTACCGGTGGTGCCACGCCCGCGTCGTTTGAGCCGAGCATTGACTACGTAGTGACTAAGATTCCTCGCTTTGCCTTTGAAAAGTTTGAAAAAGCCAATCAAGCACTAACCACGCAAATGAAGTCAGTTGGCGAAGTGATGGCCATTGGTAGAACCTTCCAAGAGTCTCTGCAAAAAGCCCTGCGCGGCCTTGAAGTGGACGCTAGCGGGTTCGATCCTAAAATTAACGACGAGACAGAAAACCCCAGCGCTGTGATCAATCGTCAGCTCGCTGTGGCCGGCCCAGATCGTATCTGGTACGTAGGCGAGGCTTTCCGCAGCGGCATGAGCGTCGAAGACGTGTTTGCGCTGACTAAGATTGATCGCTGGTTTTTAGTTCAGATCGAAGACCTCATTAAAGACGAGCAGTCCCTCGCTACGCGCAGCTTGAGTGATTTGGATAAACAGTCGCTCTACCGCCTAAAGCGCAAAGGCTTCTCAGACCGCCGCATTGGTGACATTTTAGGCTGTGGCGAAACCGCCGTTCGTGAATTGCGCTACGCGCTCGAACTGCACCCTGTTTACAAGCGCGTGGACACCTGTGCCGCAGAGTTCTCAACTGACACAGCTTACATGTACTCCACCTATGAGGAGGAGTGCGAAGCGCGTCCCAGTAATCGAGACAAAATTCTTGTTCTTGGTGGCGGCCCGAACCGAATTGGTCAGGGTATCGAATTTGATTACTGCTGTGTTCACGCAGCCCTCGCCATGCGCGAAGATGGTTACGAAACCATAATGATCAACTGTAATCCGGAAACTGTTTCGACTGATTACGACACCTCAGACCGACTGTTTTTTGAACCGGTAACACTCGAAGATGTGCTCGAAGTGGTGCGTTTAGAAAAGCCAAAGGGCGTGATTGTGCAGTTCGGCGGCCAGACACCGTTGAAACTTGCCCGTGCTCTCGAGGCAGCAGGCGTGCCGATTATTGGTACCACCCCTGATGCAATCGACCGCGCCGAAGATCGCGAGCGCTTCCAGAAGATGATTGAAAAGCTCGGACTGTTACAGCCGCGCAACGCGACTGCCCGCAGTGCCGACGAAGCAGTGCTGCTCGCTGAAAAAATTGGCTACCCGTTGGTTGTGCGACCCTCTTATGTTCTCGGTGGTCGGGCGATGGAAATTGTCTACAAAGAAGACGAACTGCGCCACTATATGAAAACCGCCGTGCGCGTGTCAGATGATTCTCCTGTTCTGCTCGACTTCTTCCTGCCCAATGCAATTGAGATGGATGTCGATGCGGTCAGCGATGGTGAGCAGGTCGTGATTGGCGCCATCATGCAGCATATCGAGCAAGCGGGTATCCACTCTGGTGACTCCGCCTGTTCGCTGCCGCCCTACAGTCTGGCCGACGATATCCAAGACCAGATGCGTGAAGTGTGCAAGAAAATGGCCCTAGAATTGGGTGTGCGCGGCTTGATGAACGTTCAGTTAGCGCTGCAAGATGGCAAAATATACGTGATCGAAGTCAACCCCCGCGCCTCGCGGACAGTGCCTTTTGTGTCAAAGTGTATCGGCGTGTCGCTGGCTAAAATTGCCGCCCGCTGTATGGCTGGTCAAACCCTGGCGTCTCAAGGCTTCACCAAAGAAATCATTCCGCCTTACTTCAGTGTTAAAGAAGCCGTGTTCCCATTCAATAAATTCCCCGGTATTGACCCTATTCTCGGCCCAGAGATGAAATCGACAGGTGAAGTGATGGGTATTGGCGCTACATTTGCAGAGGCCTATGGCAAAGCCCAGCTTGGTGCCAGTGACGAAATTCCAAGCAAGGGAACAGCCTTTGTCAGCGTCCGCGAGCGCGACAAGGCACAGGTGCCGGCGCTAGCAAAACAACTGTCTGATCTCGGCTTCAAACTGGTTGCCACAAAAGGTACGGCCGACATCATTGGTCAGGCGGGTTTTGCTGTGACCATGGTCAATAAAGTGCAGGAAGGCCGGCCAAATATTGTCGACATGATCAAGAGTGATAAGATTGATTTAATTATCAACACCACAGAAGGGCGTCAAGCTATACTGGATTCCGCGGCAATTCGGTCAAGCGCCGAACAGCATCGTGTTTACTATACGACAACCATGGCTGGCGGCAATGCTGTCTGTCAGGCATTGAACTTCCGTGGTGACATTACTGTGCGCAGTATCCAAAGCCTGCATCAGGAGATTGTGTAATGCAAAAGACCCCAATGACGGTTGAAGGCGAAATCGCCCTGCGCGCCGAGCTCGAGCGTTTAATTAAAGTCGATCGCCCCAGTATTATCGCGGCGATTGCGACTGCGCGCGAACACGGCGACCTGAAAGAAAATGCCGAATACCACGCTGCGCGTGAACAGCAGAGTTTTGCTGAGGGCCGCATTCAGGATATCGAAGGCAAGCTGTCCAATATTCAGGTTATTGATATTCATAAAGTGCCCCACGGCGACCGTGTTATTTTTGGTGCCACCGTGACGATTATCAATTTAGACACTGATCAGACTATGACCTACAAAATAGTCGGTGATGATGAAGCAGACGTCAAACTGCAGAAAATATCATACCAATCCCCCATCGCGCGCGCGCTCATGGGTAAAGAAATTGGTGAAATTGTGGTGGTTAAAGCGCCGAGCGGCGACGTTGAGTATGAAATCGACAACGTCGAGTTTATTTGATTTCCCCGATTATTCTGCCAAGTTTGTCGCTGGTTAGTTTTATCTGGTTTAGTTTCTAGCTGATTTAGTTTCTAGCTGATTTAATTTGTAGCGGATTTGGCTTATTGGCTCTCTCGCATTAAGAACACCATTAGTGCTTTCTGCACATGTAACCGATTTTCAGCCTCATCCCAAACCTTTGAAATAGCATCGTCTTCGAGCAGCGCTGCAGAGACTTCTTCGTCTCTGTGAGCTGGCAGGCAGTGAAGAAAAATCACATCATCAGCGGCATGGCTGAGCAGCCCGTGATTCACTTGATAATCTGAAAAGTGCTTCAAACGCACCTCTTCTTCCTGTTCTTGACCCATCGAGGCGTAGACGTCCGTGGTGACCAAATGCGCCCCTTTAACAGCCTCAGCGGGACTGTGAGTCAGCCTGACGCGGTCACCCGCTTCTGCCAGCAGAGCAGACGACGGCTCGTAGCCTTTAGGGCATGCGATATTGAGGTGAAAGTCGAACAACATTGCCGCATTGATCCAAGACTGGCAGACATTGTTGCCATCACCCACCCACGCGACTTTTTTGCCTTTGATCGAGCCGCGATGCTCAATAAAGGTTTGGATATCCGCCAGCAGCTGGCAGGGGTGGTAGTCGTCCGTCAAGCCATTGATGACCGGGACCTTCGAATTTTCCGCGAAGCGCACAATCTGATCATGGCCAAACGTCCTAATCATCACCACATCGACCATACGGGAGATCACTCGCGCCGAGTCTTCCACCGGCTCGCCGCGACCCAACTGCGTATCGTTTGGGGAAAGAAAGATAGCGTGGCCGCCAAGTTGCGCCATGCCCGCTTCAAAGCTCACCCGCGTGCGCGTCGAGGCCTTTTCAAAAATCATCGCGAGCACTTTACCCGCCATCACCTGCTCATCTCGCCCCGCATAGTGCGCGGCTTTCATTTTAATGGACAGATCTATAACGTCATGCAGTTCTGCCACAGAGAGATCGCGCAGGGTGAGAAAGTGTCTGGCAGACATATCAGTCGCCTTTAAAGTTGACGATAAGAGGAACCAGCACATCCATTAACTGATCAGCGTGGGCCTCGTCAAAAATCAGCGGTGGCAACAGACGAATAACGCTGTCCGCGGTGACATTAATCACCAAGCCAGCGTCCAATGCCTGGGCGAAGAGTGATTTACACGGCATTGTCATCTGAATGCCAATCATCAACCCGCGACCGCGTACATCCTTGACCGTTTTTACCCCTGCTAAGCGCTCTTTAAAGCCCGCAAGTAAGCGATCGCCAATCTTTGCGGCCTTGAGCGACAGCTGTTGATTTTCGATGGTTTCCACGGTTGCAAGCGCACCGGCACAGGCCAGCGGATTGCCGCCAAAGGTCGAGCCGTGATTGCCGGGCTGCATTAATTCAGCAGCGACACCATGGGCCAGACAGACGCCAATGGGTAGGCCATTGCCCAGCCCTTTCGCCGTGGTCACTACATCTGGGGTGATATTGTACTGTTGGAAATTGAAGTAAGTTCCGGTGCGGCCGTTGCCTGTCTGCACTTCATCGAGCATTAACAGCCACTGGTGCTTATCACAGAACGCACGCAGACGGTTTAAATAGTCCGGCGCGGGCACTCGAATACCACCTTCGCCCTGAATAGGTTCAACCAAAATAGCGCAGACATCGCTGTTGTTTTCGGCAATTTTCTCAAGGGCGGCGAGGTCATCAAACGGCGCGCGCACAAATCCGCGCACCAGCGGCTCAAAACCCGCCTGAATTTTACGATTGCCCGATGCGCTCAGGGTCGCCAGCGTGCGTCCGTGAAAAGATTTCTCCATCACCACCACGGTGGGCAGCTTGATGCCGCGCTTGTGGCCATACATGCGCGCTAGTTTAATTGCCGCTTCATTCGCCTCTGCGCCAGAATTGCCAAAAAACATATTGGTCATGCCTGACGCACTGCGCAGCGCGTCTGCAAGCTGCTCTTGCAGAGGGATATTGAAATAGTTGGAGCAGTGAGTCAGGGTTGCTGCTTGCTCTGCTATCGCCTTCGCAACAGCGGGGTGTGAATGCCCGAGCCCGCAGACCGCAATACCTGAAAGGGCGTCCAAATATTTGTTGCCCTTATCGTCCCACAGCCAGCAGCCTTCACCTCTAACGAGAGTGGTTGAGCGGGGACCGTAGGTGTTCATTAATGCTTCAGTCGTCATTGTCTTTTCAGCTTCCTTTGCGTGTTTTTGACGCAACAAAAAAAGGCAGCTGTGCTGCCCCTTTGAATTTGGTAGCAAATAGTATCGCGGTTTGTTTGGGCTGGCAATGCCGTATATCAAGAAGCAAGGGCTATTCCCGGTTGATGCGACTGCGTTTGACCCAAACGGAAAGGCCAGTAATCGACAATACGATAATCAACAGCCCGACGATATCGACCACCCAAACACCTATTTGGCCAAAAAATCGGCCGCTGTGAAGATCGAGGATTACTGTCTCGAGGGATACGCTTGGCCCGCTACCTTGCTGCTGCAAATACTGCATGAGGGGTCTAGGTAGCGGCTGTGAAGCGATTGCAGGCTGCCCGACCTTATCGAGCGTATCTGCCGCTGGCGTCAGCGCTAAGGTATCTGAGTTGAACTGCATCGCCCCAGTCTCCGCGAGCAGATAGATACCGCCACTGGCTGAGATAACGGCGCTGGTGCCATTGGGTAGGCCGTCAAAATTGGTGAATTTTTCGACTAGCTCGCCGTTTGCGCTCAGTATTACCAGCGAGTCGGCGCAGAGGGCGAACATGCGGATCTCGTTGCTGGCTGCTGAAATCAAGGGCGGCTGACAGAGCGCGACAGGGTTCATGTCGAGCATCAGGTATTCGTTGTCGTCGTGATAAAGCCAGTGGTCATTGAGAGAAAAGCCACTGAACGAGGGTTTCTCAATGCCATACCAAGAGAGCAGCCAGCTATTGGAGAGACTGACTCTGTCTAGTCTTAGCGCGCTCGTGTGGTTCAGAGCAACGCCGGTGATGGCTAACACAACTAAAAAGACAAAAATGGACAGCCCTATGCGGCGATGCCATTGCACGTGTTTTTTAAGCAGATTCAGCGAGTTGACAGATGTATCTTTGTTCATTTTGGCCCGTGCCTGAAGTGGGTTGATCAAGGGGTAATTCAGAAAGCGCGGTGCTCGCGTTTTCGGCTATGGCGTAATAGCCTGACTATGATAGTACAGCGCCAGCGCCGCCACACGATTTACTGCCCAGACCGACAGTGTGGCACCGGTAATTCCATCGATTGAACGGTCCAACTTGCCCTCAGCGTCCAGCGTCGCGCCGCGATATTGTGCCATAAAGCTGGGGAACCGCACTTCGCCCCCGCGGCTTTCGCGATAGGCGAGGATTTTCACCGTTTTGATGGCATCGTTCTCGATCACCACGCCGATGCTGATGGGCATCTCTTTGCCGATTTCCTCAAGTATCCATGCCGTTGTACCGTCAAGCTCCTGGTAGCGAACACGCAGCAGATTGAGTGGGTGGCCCAAAATACGCTGCGCTTGTGCGCGAATCGGATCGGTAATCCAGAGAGTTTTTGATGTGGCCTCACGGCCTGCAAACACCTGCGCAAAAAAGTCGGGCCCAGACTGATAAACCCCCTTGGCTGACGCAGTAGACGACAGCAAGGGGGTCAAGCAGAGAGCGCCGACTATCAGCGCAATGCGGGCAAAATATTTAAACAATTAAGCAATACTCATTAGAACGAATATCCCATGCCCAGGTTAAAGCCATCAAAGCCAGTCTCGCCCGGTGCGTCTTGATTTTGATAGTCAAACTTGAAAACAACATTTTGGTGGAGCCAGTAATTTAGGCCGACATTAAATTCCTCGGTTTCCGAATTGAGGCTGTCACCGGCAAGGTTGTCCCACTGACTGTAGCGGGCAAAGAGTCCCAGCTGATCGTTCACACGGTAGGATGGCTCAATGTAAAAGCCGGTTTGTTCGTCTGCGCCCAAGGTGAAACTTGCATTGTTAATCGCTTTGTCAAAGTCCCAGCGCGCATAGAGACCGCGCACCTGAATATTATCCTGTTGCCATGCAATATGAGCTTCGAACAATGTTCCGTCGATCGCCTCCACGTGCGTGCCTTGGCTCACATCGGACTGGTATTGCAGCGAAGTCGCTAGCTCTAAACCGGGGATTCCACGATAGACCAAGCGTCCGGTGAAGGCCATATCATCGGCTTTCGCTTCGCTGACCTTTTGACGGCCGTCGCGGGGCTTGTATTTTCCAGGCGCTAAATAGAGGCCAGAGTGCAGGGCGGCGTCATAGCTAAAGCCGCTGCCGAGTTCGCCTGACACTGCCGCACCACCTTCCCACCAGGTTGCGGGAATAATATTTTTCTCAACATTATTGCGCTCAGTGCCATAGAACGTCTCGGGTTCGTGGGTTTCGTTGAGGATACCGATCGGCAGCAAAAAGAGACCCGCTTTGGCCCTGTGGTGGGCGGCAAAATCCCACTCTATAAAAGCCTGCTCAAGCTCTATTTCGCCCTTTTTTCCTTCGCCGGCAACGCTGTGTTCAACTTCGAGCTCTGAGAAAAAACGCACGCTGTCTGAGAACTGATGGCCAGTGAACATAACAAAGCGGTGAAAATCGAGCTCATCTTTACTGGTAGCACCGTCGTCGCGCTCGAGATTGTTGTAATGCATTTCACCATAGCCGCCAAAGGTTGTGGCTGACGATGTGGGTGCCAGAGAGAGTTTTTCGACAGCACTAATGGTCGCTTCGGTCATCACTTCAGTTTCAGTAATTCGACTATTGCTCTTGTTCAATTGGCTTTTTAGTGCCGCTATTTCACTTTGTTGCTGTTGAATAAGTTGCCACATTTCTTCCATGCTGGGTGTCGCGGCTTGAGCTACTGCCGACATATTCACACCAATAAGTGCGGCGACTAATTGCTTCTTCATAGGGTTACATCCTTTGTAGTTGGGGGCCTTTGGAAACCTTGATCGGCGCTGAAGGGTCAGCGACAACACAAGGGGTATAAATCTGCCGGCATTATAATAATGGTTAAACGCAAATGCAAATCGTTCTCATTTGCATTTATAAATTAAATAATTCGCCATAGATACGACTACAGCGAGGGGCCGTATGACATTGAGCAGAAATAAAGTTGCCTCGGTGCTGTCGCCCACAGCGGTAAATGAGTAAAATGCGCCCCAGCAGCAGTTGATCACTAATTCAGAGGAGTTTGTCTCTATGGACATTATGGAAACCATTCGCGAACAGGTAGAAGGCAACCCAATTATTCTCTACATGAAGGGTTCACCGAACCAGCCGCAATGCGGATTTTCTGCGCGTACTGTGCAGGCTTTGATGGGCTGTGGGCAGCGATTTGCCTACGTCGATATTCTCTCCAACCCAGAGATCCGCGCGAATCTGCCGCTTTACGGTAACTGGCCAACATTCCCCCAATTATGGATTAATGGTGAGCTTATCGGGGGTTGTGACATCGTCACTGAGATGCATGAAAAAGGGGAGTTAAAACCTTTGATTGATGCAGCAGCGCCGGCCGCTGAAGGCACTGAATAAGGAAAGCGTGCGGTGCTGCTGGTTGCGTCTGAAAAGTTGCGCCTGACCCGTTCCGTCTTAGAATAAAAGAAAAACCCGCGTCTCGACTGCTTTGGCCGTTAGCGCGGGTTTTTTATTGGTTGTCAGTTTCTAACGCTCTTCCAAGGCCGTCGAATTTCATCGTGGCGAACAATAAAGCTACCATTTTGGCGGTCATTGAAAAAGTGGTGCAGGGCTAATTCAACAACTGGAAACGCGAGTTCGCGCCACGGAATGTCCTCTTCGCTAAATAGGGCAACCTCTGAGGATTCAAACGTAGGGTTGAAGATCGGTTGTTCAAGCGTGGCTCGGTAAAAAACATAGACTTGATTGATCTGCGGTATATCAAACAACGCGTAGAGGCTCGGTTCAATCACTGTTGCGTTGGCTTCCTCTTCGCACTCGCGCATAGCGCCTTGCAGAGACGATTCGCCATTCTCCAAAAATCCTGCGGGCAGTGTCCAAAATCCATGGCGCGGTTCTATTGCGCGACGGCAAAGTAGTATCTGGTCGCCATAGACAGGCAGCACGCCGGCAATCACACGCGGATTTTCATAATGAATGGTGACACAGAATTCACAGACATGACGTTCGCGATTGTCTCCCTCAGGGATTTTTTTTATAACCGTGTTACCGCAACTTGAACAAAAATTCATGAAAAGCTCAGAAATCGAAAAGACCTGAGTATAATGCCTAAATGCTCCCGACAATTGTTAAAAATCTGCAAAAATATCCGCTTTCAGCGCCGCGACCCGATGCCTCCACACATCGGTTCACTGCTGCCGTCTTGGTGGCGTTGCTGGAAGAAAACGACGAGCCAGAAGTTATTTTGACCCAGCGTGCGCTGCATTTAACCAATCATGCGGGAGAAGTCGCCTTTCCCGGCGGCATGTGGGATCTCGAAGACAGAGATCTACTGCACACCGCTCTGCGTGAGGCTCATGAAGAGATTGGTCTCGAGCCCGCCTCTGTGAATGTTATAGCGACCTTGCCCAGTGCCTCGCCAAAGCGGCGCAGTTTGGCTGTCACGCCTTTTGTGGGACTCCTATCGAGCCGACCAGTATTCGTGGCAGACCCGTCAGAGATAGGTGCAATCTTTTCGGTACCGTTGCGTCGGTTTATGGATCCGACCAACTATGACTACATTGATATCAGTCATGAGGGCACGACGCTGCAATTTCCCTGCCTGCATTATCAGCAGTATCCGATCTGGGGATTCACCTTGCGCGTAATAACCGACATTCTAAATGAAACATTAGATGCGGGGCTTGACTTGATCTATCCTAGCCAACAAGAAATTCAACTGCTGCGGAGTGAGTGATTGCCGTCCCTCGCTTTATGCGCCACCCTAGAGGCCAAACATGATCTATCGACTGGGTAAGCAAACGCCCGATATCCACTCCACCGTGTTTGTCGCCAAAAGCGCCGACATCATTGGGCAGGTCACGTTAAAAGAACATTCCAGCGTCTGGTTTAATGCGGTGATTCGCGGCGATTGCGCGCATATTGAGGTGGGCGCCCGCAGCAATATTCAAGACGGTGCGGTGTTGCATGCCGATCCTGGGCAACCGCTCAAAATCGGCGAAGATGTTACCGTTGGCCACAATGCGATGGTGCACTGCCTCGAAGTGGGCGATAGAACCTTGATTGGCATAAACGCGGTGATTTTAGACGGTGCCAAAGTGGGTAATGATTGTATTATCGGTGCCAACACGCTCGTGAAAGCGGGCGCTGTGATTCCCGATGGATCGCTGGTTGTCGGTTCTCCGGGGGTGGTGATTCGCCAGCTTGATGAGACTGCGCGGGCTATGTTGATTGGGTCTGCTGCGGGCTATGTGGCTGAGGCGAAAATGATGCGAGACGAGCTGGTTGAGGTTGAGCGCGGATGAAAGACAAAGCCGTAGCGTCGCCGTGCAACTCTATCTGCACACTCAACGATGACGATATTTGTATCGGATGTTACAGAAGTGCCGATGAAATTCGCAATTGGTCCTTCCTCGATAACGAGCAAAAACTCGACGTACTAATTATCTGTGGTGAGCGCAATCGCAAGGATAACCCGTTTTACTGATGCCCCTGCGTTATTGAGCTGCCAGTCGCTTACGCCGAGCGCGCGCTGTCGACCGGCTCTGGATTGAGGCGAACTGCCGACACTTTCCTAATCATTTTCCCATTCAGCTCAATGGTTTCAAAACGATAGCCATTGATGATAAAGCTGACGTTGCCATCAGGAATGCTTTCCAACTGTTCGAGCGCCAAGCCGTTCAGTGTTTTTGGCCCGTCCGTCGGTAGAGACCAATTGGTTGCTTTGTTAATTTCACGAATGGTTGCGGCACCATCAATGACAAAGCTGCCGTCGCCTCGGCATTCCACTTCATCGACTTCATCCGCCGTGTTAGTGGTAAAGTCACCAACGATTTCTTCCAAAATATCTTCCAGCGTCACCAAACCCTTCACTTCGCCGTACTCATCCACCACCACGGCAAATCGATTGCGTGTCGTCTTGAAATTGAGCAGCTGGTTAGTCAGCGTGGTGCTGTCGGGAATAAAATAGGGTTCTTCAGAAAAACGCTTAATGGCATTGTGGGTAACATGTTCAGAGCGTAGAAGATGGTTAGCCTTGCGAATATGGAAAATACCGACAATATTGTTGATGTCGCCCTCATACAGCGGTAGTCGCGTGTACTCGGTTTTCAACATGGTCGCCATAAGCGTATCAATATCGTCCTTGAGATCGAGCCCGTTGATCTCGTTGCGCGGAATCATAATGTCTTCCACGGTTACATTTTCTAAGTCGAGAATACCTTTTAGCATACCCTGGTGACTGTCCGAAATTTTGTGTCCGGACACGTCAACCACCGAGCGCAGCTCCTCTGTATCCAAGCCGTCGTCATGGGAGGCGTTAGGGTCGAACCCGAGAAGTTTAATTAAACCGTTGGTCAGCTTATTGACTGCCCACACCAGCGGCCAAATTATCATCATCAACGGCTTAAGAATATGACTCGCTTTGAAGGCAAACCATTCGGGATTTTGAGCGGCAATCGTTTTTGGCGTCACTTCAGAAAAAACTAGCATCAGAATCGTCAGAGTTGCGGTGGCCACCCAGGGCGCCGCGGCTTCGCCAACGTAGAGTATTGCCAGCATGTTGGCGATAATTGCAGCCAAAATATTCGCCGCATTGTTGCCAATCAGAATCAGACCGATAAGACGATCGGGAGTCGCCAGCAGTTTCGCAGCGCGCCGAGCGCCAGAGCTTTTTTTCCGTTGGTGCCTCAATCGGTAGCGATTGAGAGACATCATGCCCGTTTCAGAGCCAGAGAAGAACGCGGATATGAGTAAAAGAATAAGGAGCGTTGACCACAGCATCCAAGTTTGGGATTCGTCCAAGAACAAAAAGCCTCTAACATTTCGGCAGAACATGTTGAAGCAGTTTTACTGTTTTGGCAATAGGGCGTTTTGGTGGGCCAGCTCTAAGTAGAAGGCTAAAGCAGAGTTATGTCAGTAAAAACTCAATCGCCACTTTGCTGCCCACGTAGCCCAATACGATTGCGATAAAACCGGCCAGTGTCCAACGTATCGCTGTTGTACCGCGCCATCCATTGCGGTGCCGCCCCCACAACAAAACGCCGTAAAACAACCAAGCGATAAGGCTGAAGACAACTTTGTGGGACAGTTTCTGCGCTAATAAGTCATCAAAAAAGAGAAACCCGCTTACCAGAGACAGCGTTAGGAATACTTCACCCGCCCAAATAAGCTCAAACAGCAGCACTTCCATAGTCTGCAGCGGCGGAAAAGTGCGCATCAACAGGCTTTGGTGCTTGTGCTTCAGCTGCCAGTTTTGGTAGCCAATCAACAGGGCCTGCAATGCGGCAATGGCCAGCAAGCTATAAGCGAGGATCGACAGCAGAACGTGCACCTCAATACTGACAGAGATTACGATCGCCGCCTTAGTGCTCAGACTCACCATGGCAGCATAAATCGCGAGTGCAGAAGCAGGGAAGAGAACAAGAAAGAGACTGTGAATGGGTTTTTTCAGCCCGCTGACAAACAGCACAAGATTAATCACCAAGGTAATCAGGGCGCCTATTTTTAATAAGCTTAAATCCAGACCCTCTTCGATAAATAAAAAGTCAGCCACCGCCAAACCGTGCAGCGCAATCGCCAGTGCTGTAAGCGCCTGCAGCAGCGGCGTTGGCACCGGTCTTTGCTTGCGCAACCGGACCACCTGATAGCCGAAGCTCAGGAGGTAGAGAACGATTGCACCACTGGCGTAAAGACTGGTCATTTGACATTTTCAGTAAATATTTCAACAGAGTGTGTCATATTCAGCGAGCGGGGTGAAGAGTCGAGGAAAATAATTGCTATAATGCGTCGCATAAACGAATCGTTGGAAATCAGATCCATGGCAATGTTTGAAAATCTCAGTGAACGTCTCTCCGACAGCCTGAAAAAAATCTCTGGTAAAGCCAGTCTAAGCGAAAGCAATATTCAAGACACCTTGCGTGAAGTGCGCATGGCACTGCTCGAGGCTGATGTTGCGCTTCCCGTCGTCAAGGACTTTGTCGAGCAAGTAAAAGAGCGCGCACTGGGGCAAGAGGTCAATCGCAGCCTGAATCCTGGCCAGCAGTTCTTGAAAATTGTTAAGGCCGAGCTGGAAAAGGTCATGGGAGAGAAGAATGAATCCCTAAACCTTGCCGCCCAGCCGCCCGCCGTTATCCTAATGGCCGGCCTGCAAGGTGCGGGTAAAACCACCTCTGTCGCCAAACTGTCCCGCTACCTGCGCGAGCGCGAAAAGAAAAAAGTGATGGTGGTCTCCGCAGACGTCTACCGCCCAGCCGCTATAGAGCAGTTAAAAACCTTGGCTGCTGAAGTCAACGCCACGTTTTTCCCCAGTGATATCAGCCAAAAGCCCGTCGACATTGTTAAGCAGGCCATGGCTAGCGCCAAGACTGGCTTTTTTGATGTTCTGATTGTCGACACCGCCGGACGACTACATGTTGACGGCGAAATGATGGCGGAAATTAAACAAGTTCACGCTGTTGCCAACCCCATTGAGACCCTCTTTGTTATCGACGCCATGATTGGTCAGGATGCCGTTAACACCGCCAAGGCCTTTAATGAAGCTCTGCCACTAACCGGTATTATTCTTACCAAAGTTGATGGCGATGCCCGCGGCGGCGCTGCGCTCTCTGTGCGACATATCACCGGCAAACCGATTAAATTCCTCGGCGTGGGCGAAAAAACCGACGCGCTCGAACCTTTCCATCCCGAGCGAATAGCGTCGCGAATTCTCGGCATGGGCGACGTCCTATCGCTGATCGAAGATGTTGAGCGCAAAGTCGACAAACAGAAAGCCGAGAAGCTAGCTGAAAAAATGGCTAAGGGTAAAACCTTTGACCTCGAGGATTTGCGTGACCAGCTACAGCAAATGAACAACATGGGTGGCATGGCAGGACTCATGGACAAGCTGCCTGGCATGGGCAACATGGCGCAGATGGTTCAGCAAAAAAATGTCACCAGCCAGTTCAGTCAGATGGAGGCTATTATTGGCTCCATGACCCCGAAAGAGCGGCGCAACCCCGATATTTTAAACGGCTCGCGCAAGCGTCGTATTACCGTAGGTTCAGGAACGACCATTCAAGACCTCAACCGGTTGCTCAAGCAGCACAAGCAAATGAGTAAAATGATGAAAAAAATGAAGGGCAAAGGCATGCAGAACATGATGCGTGGCCTCGGCGGCGCCATGGGTGGATCGATGCCACCCATGGGTGGAGGCTTTCCTCGCCGATAACCTACTGTTCTATATAGCTTTTTATCTCTTCTCTTGCGCAGTGCAGCGCAATTTTAGTTCGACTGGTGCAAACCGCTCTAGCGCATCCAGCTCGTTGGGATTTTGCCGTTAAAGAGGTTTCCTTTTAAGACTGTTTAACGTAATATACCGCGCCTTTCGGGGGAGCCGCGTAAGTTCGTGGGCACCCCTTTTTAAAAGCATCAAGTCTGGCGATTGTGCCAGTTTGAACACAGGATTTTGTAAATGGTAACAATTAGATTGGCTCGTGGCGGCGCTAAGAAACGCCCTTTCTACCACATCACAGTGTCTGACTCACGCAATGCGCGCGATGCGCGTTACATCGAGCGTATCGGTTTCTTTAACCCCGTTGCCCGTGGTGCTGAAGAGCGTCTGCGTATCGACCTCGACCGCGCTGTTTATTGGCAGGGTCAAGGCGCACAGGTTAGTGATCGCGTTCAAGCATTGCTGAAAGAAGCCGCCAAAGCTGCTGCCTGATCTACCAGCATTTACCGCTGCGTACTTCTGGAGATGAAAATTTGATGGACACATTAGTTGTCGGTCGCATAACAGCAGTATTCGGCGTGCGTGGCTGGGTGAAGGTTCACTCCTACACCGAGCAGGTAGAGACACTGTGCTCCTACGAGTCATGGTTAGTTGAAACCTCAGAAGGGATCAAGGAAATCACGATTGACGATTGGCGCCGGCACGGTGATGCACTGGTTGTGCACATCAAAGGCATCGATGATCGCGATATTGCACAAGGCTGGTGTGGCAACGATATTTTGCTTGAAAAGAGCAAATTGCCAGCGCTAAAAACCGATGACTATTATTGGTATCAGCTTGAAGGATTGGTTGTCGTAGCCCATCACGAAGGGCAGCAAACTCGGCTCGGGAAAGTGAAGTTGCTGCTGGAGACCGGTGCGAACGACGTCCTCGTGGTCAAAGGCGACAGCGAGAGCATTGATCGAGAAGAGCGGTTAATACCCTACATCGACCAGTTTGTGGTCAATGTAAGTTTGGCAGAACAGCGAATCGATGTTCAGTGGGATCCCGCGTTTTAAAAGCTGTCGCGACTCAGATCGGACAGATTGTTAAGGCGGTGGGTTAAAGAGGTACAAGTGAATGAAAATCGCATTGATTACCTTGTTCCCGGAAATGTTTAGTGCCCTGACCGATTACGGCATCAGTGGCAGAGCGATAAAAAACGGATTGGTGCAGTGCAACAGCTTCAATCCCAGAGATTTTACCGAAGATCGCCATCAGACCGTTGATGATCGCCCCTACGGAGGCGGACCGGGCATGGTGATGATGATAGAGCCTCTGCGCAAGGCTATATCAGCCGCCAAAGACTGGGCGGGAGACGATGCGCTCGTGGTCTACCTGTCGCCGCAGGGCCAAGTTCTCGGCCAGCAAGCGGTCAACAGATTTGCAACACAGCAATCACTGATATTGATTGCAGGTCGCTACGAAGGAATCGACGAGCGGCTGATTGCGTTAGAAATTGATGAGGAGTGGTCCATAGGGGATTACGTTCTCAGTGGTGGCGAATTGCCCGCCATGGTGCTAATGGATGCACTGATCCGCCAGCTACCTGGTGCCTTGGGGCACTCGGACTCCGCAGATCAAGATTCGTTTGCCGAAGGGCTGCTCGACTGCCCCCACTACACAAGGCCCGAAGACTACCAAGGGCAGGTTGTACCGGAAGTGTTACTGTCGGGCAATCATGAAAAAATACGACGTTGGCGTTTACAGCAATCACTGCTGCGAACGCAACAGCGAAGACCAGACCTACTGGACCGCCTCGAGCTCAATAAAGAGCAAAAGGCTCTACTCAAGGAAGTGAGTGCTGCGCTGGCAGATGATGACAACGGATAATGTTCATCCTCTCTGTACAGAGCTCTAAAACAGGTGGCGTGCCACCAACCAATGCAAATTGAGGAGCAAGAAAATGAGTAACAAAACACCAATTATCGCTGCGATTGAAAAAGAGCAGATGTCCAAAGTTATCCCCGACTTCAGCCCAGGCGACACTGTCGTTGTTCAGGTAAAAGTAAAGGAAGGCACACGTGAGCGTCTTCAGGCGTTCGAAGGCGTAGTACTTGCCAAGCGTAACCGCCAGCTAAACTCTGCATTCACCGTGCGCAAAATTTCTAACGGTGTTGGCGTAGAGCGTACATTCCAGACATACAGCCCACTGGTTGACAGCATTGAAGTAAAACGTCGCGGTGCAGTTCGACGCGCCAAGCTTTACTACTTGCGCGACCGTTCAGGCCGTTCTGCACGTATCAAGGAAAAACTCGGCGCATAACCCTTCGGGTTACCCCAGTTTTACCGAAAAGCGACCTCACAAAGGTCGCTTTTTTTATTGAAATAGTAAATATTACTGATAGCTATGGATTAGCTGTACTCGAATAAGCAGGGACGTGAACACATGGAAAGAAATAAATATGCACGTTCTTATTGTCGATGATCACGCTTTTGTGTGTGTGGGTTTAAAGGCCACATTACTAGATGAATACCAAGGTGTTACTGTAACGACTGCGGATAATCGCACTGCCGCGTTGGCTGCGCTTGAAAATGGCGGAATCGATCTGGTTATTGCCGATCTGTTTATGCCGGGCGCTGGCGGTGGCTTTGATTTTATTGCCTTGCTTTGTGACACCTATCCCGAGTTACCCGTCATTGTTCTTTCAGCCTCAGAAAATCCTGCGCATATTCGCAAATGCTTAGATTACGGCGCAATTGGGTTTGTCACTAAGTCTGCCCCCAGCAATGCTCTTTTTGATGCCATTAAGAGGGCGTTGAACGGTGAGCGATATGTCCCAGAGTCGCTGCGCGATGCCATGCCGCAAGTCGCCAAAATAATGGATGAGGTGGATTTTGGAGTGGATGTCAGCGTTGTTGCGGAACTCATCACTAAGCGCCAGATGGATATTTTGCAGCGTGTTGCTCAGGGCCTTTCCAATAAACAAATTGCTCGCGAATTGGAGCTGTCAGAAAACACCATTAAAGTACATGTCAGCTCAATGCTTCGCTCGCTCGGGCTAGCTAATCGAACTCAGGCGGGAATTTTGGGCCAAAAGCTGGGTTTGGGCGACACATCACAAGGACAGCACTAATGTTGTCAAACGACAGCTTGGGGAGATATGTTATGCAGCTATGTAAAAAACAAAAAAATGTACAGTGGATTGCCGGATTTTTGCTCGCTGCGCTGGCGGTCAGCACGACCGGCGCCCCTGTGATCGTTACAGAAGATGATCTGCTTACTGATATTCCGATGGTGACCAGTGTTACCCATATGGATCAGACTCTTTTGCAGGCCCCCGCCTCAGTCACCATTATTGATCGCGAAACCATTCAAGCAAGCACCGCTGTCGCGTTAATAGACCTCTTTCGTATGGTTCCAGGATTTCAGTCCTATTTTGTGAACGGTGCGCGCATGGGGGTGACTTATCACGCCCTTGGCGATGAGTATCCCCGCCGTCTTGAAGTGAAAGTGGATGGCCGATCCGTCTATGAGTCGCTCTTTTCGTCAGTAGACTGGTCTATGATCGGTGTCTCTCTGGACGATATTGAGTACATTGAGATCGTTCGTGGCGCCAACGCATCTGCTGACGGCAGCAACGCGTTTTTGGCATCGATCAATATTGTCACTCGCTCGCCGTTACTCGACAGCGGTTGGACATTTACGTCGCAATTAGGCAGCGCGGAAACGCGCAATGCAGCTCTCACATATGCAGGCACTATCGGCGCTATCAATCATCGCACGAGTCTTAATTTTACAAGCAATGACGGATTCGACGATTCCTTTTATTTGGGGAAACCTCTCAGCGTGGATGATAATTCCGAAACTTTTTCTGCGACGTTTAGAGGCCTTTGGACGCCAACGGCGCAAGATAATATCGAGTTTCAGGTAGGGTTGAGCAACAGCTCCCAGGGAATCGGCAAGAAAACCTTTACCGATCGCGATCTCGCGTATCAATATCAGTATCTAAATTGGAGCCATCTCAGTCAAAAGGGAAACAAGGTTCAGATGATTCTCTACCACAATGACCTTGAATTCACCGATCCCGCGGCGCCGCTGCGGCTGTCAGATGCTATTGGTGTGCCTGATACATCGCCCTACTGGCCTTTGCCAGGGCTGCCAGACAAAGTGTTTTTTGATCAGCCGTCGCGGGGTACGTCAGAGCGTTGGGATCTAGAGTTACGGTCCACCACACAACTTAGCAACGACCTAAGGGCGGATAACGGCGCAGCGATTAGATACGACAATGTACAGAATAGTGCGTTCTTTGATACGCCGGGTCGCCTCTCTCAAACGTCCTATCGTGCCTATACGAATCTAGAGTGGACTCTGTTACCTGACTTGGTATTGAACGGTGGGTTAATCGTTGAAAGTCATGAAAACAGCAATACCTCCGCCTCTTATCGCGTTGCGGCAAACTATGAGCATAGGCCAGATCATATTTTCCGTGTTGTAATTAATCGCAGTTTCCGCGCCCCCACATTGCTTGAAAGTAATCAACGTTCCTTGGTTCGCTACAATGAAAATATCATTCTTGATGCATCAGTCATAACCGTTGACGATCTTGATAACGAAGAATTAAACAGCTATGAAATTGGCTACTTAGCGACGTTCAACCGCAACAAAGTGAATCTTGATGTCAGACTTTTTAATGAAAAAATGACAGATGTTATCGGCGAGCGGCGTGATAATTTCCCAGATTTAGACAACTACGTGAATATTCGCGACAACAACGAATTCTGGGATGTTCGCGGTGCCGAAGTACAGTTGCTCTACAAGCCGGATAGCCATTTCCTTATGCGGGGCCACTACAGTTATTCTGATATCAATGGAGAGACGCTCTATCGGGCGCCGCCAGCATTGGATATAAGGGATTTGGATGAATACGGACTTCGGCATACTGCTGGGTTATTGATGAATTACAAATTTAGCAGCGGTATTAGTGTTAGTTCGATGATCTCCCATAGATCATCGACGAAATATTTTCGCGCCAGTTTAGCAGATGCCCACACGCGGGTTGATTTAAAGGCCGCTAAACAGTGGCAAGTGAAACGGTCAGTTGTTGATCTGTCCCTAACAGTCCAGAGTGTGGGCGACGCGTATATTGAGTTTTATGAGTTCAATACTTTTGGAACGAGGTACATTTTTGGTCTTAGGGCAACATTACCGTGATTGGATTGAGGGCGGCGTGCCGATGGTTGCTGAGATGACAAACGTTTGAGTGTGAAATGGATTTCTTGAATCACCGTTTTTGGCGACAATATTTTGCTCATTTGATCCATTCGTGGCGTGGCAAGGTACTTGTGTGTGTGTTGTGTTTTACTATTTTCCCCGCCGCCGCTGAGAGTAGCGCTCCCGACAAGCAGAATGTGTTTTTTCTCTCAGGTAAAGCGACTTCTGACTATGTCGAAATTGTCGATACCATTAAAAGTCAATTAGAGGCGCAGTTTCCAAGCCGGTATCACTTCACCGAATATTATCAAAATCAAGCAGTGACGGTTGGCGCCGAACTTCTTGATGCATCTGTGATTGTGACGGTGGGAACAGCCGCAGCAGAAGCCGCCTATAGTCGACAACCTGCGGTGCCAATTTTAAGCGTACTGATTACTGAGAGTGCTTTTGTCTCGGCCGCAACAAAGTATTATGGATCAGTCGAAAATGCATTCAGTCAAAAAGTATCTGCTATCAGCCTTAATCAGCCCACGCTGCGCAGCATTAAATTAGCCAAACTACTGGTGCCTAGTGCTGAAACCATAGGGGTGATGTTGGGCCCAGCCTCTCTTTCCGCGCGCAGTGATTTAAACGACAAAATTGTTGAGCACGAACTGTCGCCGAACTTTGTTGGTATTGGTCAAAATGACAATCCGATTAATAAACTCGAGCCGGTATTTAGACAATGTGATGTGTTTGTTCCGCTGCCAGACAGCCGATTGATTAATGTTGCGACTGCAAAATGGATACTGCACCTCAGCTACCGTTACAAAGTGCCGGTAATTGCTTTCTCAAAAGCCTACCTTAGAGCGGGTGCTCTCACCGCTATTTACTCATCACCCGAAAACGTCGCTATGCAAAGTGTCGATTGGTTTTCCGGTGAAGAGCAAAATAACCGTTCAGGACGCCTTTTTTCGCCGACCTACTTTTCGATTAATTTTAACTACTCAGTCGCGGCCCATTTGGGCATTATGTTAGAAGATACGAGCTTCTACGCTGAAAAGCTATAGCCGGGGGGGACATAGCGTGACACCGAAAAAACAATTTGCGTCGATTCATTCGAGGATGTTGATTACATCTTTGCTGCCGCTGATTTTACTGTGTTGGGTGTTGGCGAGTTACATGATTACTGAGCAGCGTTCGGTGTTGGAGGGTAATTTGCTCCGCAATGGTGTTCTCTTGACGCAGCAGATCGCGGGCAATGCAGAGTTTTCGATCTATTCGAACAATGAGGAGGCGCTCACTAAACTGGGTGAGTCAGTACTCGATATTCCTGTGGTTAGCGGTATCGTTTTTTACAATAACAGCCAGAAGACTTTGGTCAATGTTGGCACCTTTGATGAAAGAGCCCTTGATCTTCTCTCCGTTAAGACACCCCTTCGGCCCCATTTTTACGATCATCATTGGTATTTTTATGCCGATATCATAAAAGAAATTTCCGTGGTTCAGGACTACGATGAGGAGGCGTTGCCGGCAACGGAGATATTGGGTTGGGTTTTGATCGCCGTTAGCGATGAGATGCTGATTGAAGAGAATCGCAACGGTATTTTTGCCGTCTTAGTCGTCTCAAGTATGGGTTTTCTTATCGCAGGGTGGTTTTCTATGCGAATTGGCCGCAGTATTTCTAGGCCCGTCGAACATTTGACCGAGATGGTTGAGTCAATGGAGGCGGGTAATCTTAACTATGTCGCAGAAGAAGATGGCCCAACGGAAATCCGTAAACTGGCCTCCGGCGTCAACCAATTAGCCGCTAGCGTTCGCCAATCCAATGTCCGCATGCAGAGTGAGGTCGCCAGAGCCACCGCCCAATTGCAGATAACATTAATTGAACTCGAAAATGCCATGGAAGCGCAGGAGCAGTTTCTAGCGCGAATGAGTCATGAGTTGCGGACACCATTAACCGCCGTAATTGGGTTTTCAAAACTGATCGCAATCGAGACCGATGCAGTGAAACGCGAGGAGCATCTGCGCATTGTGAGTATGTCGTCAAACATGTTACTGACAATGATCGATGATATTTTGGAGTTTTCTAAAGCCAAAGTGGGTGGTTTTACTTTAGAAAATATTCCTTTTAGTGTTCAACCTTGGCTGGAGGATCTGATTGCCATCCATCTGCCGGCTGCTGAAAAGAAAGGGTTATCGTTAACTTTCACAATCAGCGAAGACTTGCCGGCGGCACTGATTGGGGATCCAGTGCGATTTATTCAGGTGATCAGCAATCTACTCAGCAATGCTGTGAAATTTACCGAGACCGGCGGAATCGAGGTCGTTATCGGTTGCCAATCTATAGTTGAGGGCAATGTTGTTTTGGAGTGCTCGGTATCAGATTCGGGGAAGGGTATTGATGAGACAAAAATCCTCAGGTTGTTCGATCCGTTTACGCAAGAAGACACGTCAATTAATCGTCGCTTTGGTGGCACCGGGCTGGGCCTGTCGATCTGTAAAAGCCTTGTTCAGGCGATGGGCGGCGACATTAAAGTGTACAGTGAAGTGGGTGTGGGCTCGGTGTTTACCTTTACCTACCATTTGCGCGCCACTGATGACTCTGCGTTAACGGGTTTTACCGAGACTGCAGTTCACAAGACGCACAAATCAGAAGCGCTTGAAGGTTTAACTGTGCTTGTCGCTGAGGACAATTTTTTCAATCAACGCTTTATTGTTCGTATACTCAATAGCTACGGGGCAGAATGTCTGATTGCTGACAACGGACTGGAGGCAATCGATATTGCCAAACGGTTACATGTTGACGCCATTTTAATGGATATTCACATGCCCGTGGTCGATGGCATAACCGCCTGCGAAACAATTGTGCAGCAACCAGGTGAAAGTCCGCCGATAATTGCAATAACCGCCGATGTCACGCTCGCCGAGCGCGAGCGAATTATCAAGGCGGGCGCCGCGTTAATATTACTTAAGCCGCTGAATGAGGAGGAGTTGATAGAGGGGCTGATGTCGCTTGTGACGCGCAGCAACGCAACATTAAGCTTCGCGCCCGGAGGACTTTTATCGTCGGTGGTACCAGTTGATGAGCTTAAAAGTGCCCTTTATAGCAGTCTCAGCAAGCTCGAAATCCAACTGCAAACCGACGATAAGGCAAGTCTACGAGAAATTATTCATGATTTGCTCGGGCTTGCGGGACTTTATGGCATGTCAGAGCTGCGTGCGATGGTGGTGACGTTTAAATCAGACTATGGATCCCTCGATGCTGAAGCAAACATTGAGCGTGTGCAGCAGATACGGCGCCATATCGAAGAATTTCTTGTGTCATGATTACATCCGCGCCTAATGACTCGCAGAACTAGTCCTTTAGTACTAGTTCGTCAGTGTAATACCTTAATGCCAGTCATCTCAGTAGAATACGACCCTGTATTGGCTCCCGGGCATGAAGCGTACAAAGGGATGCCACGAGTGATTGAGTAGTGCCTACACTACTATTTAATCCGCAGCATCGATAAGCAGGACGCAATAGAGCATAGCTGACAGGGAGTTGGCTACAAAGGACAGACGCTCGATCGAGATGCTGTGAAAAACGCAGTGGTTTGTGAAACAGATGGCGACTAGGAAGACGTGCACCATGGACGGTGCGAGTCAATTTAGGTTGGTTAGTAGTTGTGCTGGTTAGTTTGCTCGTTAGTTATGGTGAGTTTTATTGAGTTGTACGTTTTATTGAGTTGTACTTAGTCAGTTTTTTCCCTTGGCAGCGGTTGTTTTAGTTACTACTTTTTTACTATTCAGCCAATGCCGTCCAAAAACTCGAGGTTTGCGTCAGGTCGCAGCCCTCGAGTTTTTTTTATGTTCATAATTTCTTTTACTCAACTCCTTATAAGACATAGACTGCGCGAACACTTCCAGTCTTTACGCGCAGAAAACGCGCAGTAGAGTGATACTTTTTAATACCGCGAAAATAATCTTATGGCCCGAAAAAGCAAAACAATTGATCCTTACGCGACTCGTGAAGCAGAAAAGTACGAGCGGCCGGTGCCCAGCAGAGAATTTGTCCTCGATTATTTACATGAAAGCGTTGGTCCGTTGACCCTCGATGAAATTTGTTCAGGGTTGAATTTGGTGGATGATGAGCAAATCGAAGCCATGCGAAGACGTCTTCGGGCGATGGAGCGCGATGGGCAAATTGCCCGCAATCGCGCGGATGGATATGGCACCCTGAACAAGCTTAATCTAGTGAAAGGCCGCGTGATCGGCCATCCTGAAGGTTATGGTTTTGTCGCACCACTCCTTGGCGGCGAGCAAGATATTTATCTTTCCAGCCGGCAGATGCGCCGTGTGTTTGATGGCGATATTGTACTGGTCAGAATCGCGGGTATGGATCGCCGTGGCCGCCCAGAGGGGACCCTGGTTGACATCGTTGAGCGCAGGACCACGCAGCTTGTCGGACGCTACTTTTGCGAGAGCGGCATCCATTTTTTACGTCCAGACAATCCCCGTATTAGCCAAGATATCCTGATTCCTGCTGACCAGCTGTGTGGTGCCAAGCCGGGGCAGATCGTGGTGGTTGATATTACCGATGCGCCATCGCGCAACAGTCCACCCGCGGGAAAAATAAGCCAAGTGTTGGGTGATCACCTTGCCCCTGGCTTAGAGATTGAAATGTCGATTCACAACTACGGTATTCCGCACCAGTGGAATTCCGAAGTCGAGGCCGAGACTGATCGCGTTCCAGACTACGTGACTGACAAGGAGTTTCGCGTCGATTTACGCTCACTGCCGCTGGTCACCATTGATGGCGAAGATGCCCGTGACTTTGATGACGCAGTGTACTGTGAGCCAAAAGCGCGGGGAGGCTGGAAGCTGATTGTCGCGATTGCCGACGTTTCGCACTATGTTCATCCGGGGAGCGCGCTCGACAAAGAAGCGTTTGAACGAGGCAACTCGGTTTATTTCCCCAACCATGTTGTGCCCATGTTGCCGGAAAAGTTATCCAATGGTCTCTGTTCTCTGAATCCCGCAGAAGATCGTCTTTGTATGGTTTGTGAGATGCAGGTCAGCGCAGAGGGTGATGTCACCAAATATCAGTTTTATGAAGGGGTGATGCATTCCCACGCGCGGCTTACCTACACCCAAGTTGCACAAATAATTGAAGAGAAAAACTCCGGCGAGAGAGCCGATTCAGGGCACCAATTTGCCGCTGTACTGCCTCAGCTGGATGCGCTGTACGCGCTTTACACTAAATTGCACCAGAGACGCAGCCAGCGCGGGGCGATCGATTTTGATACTCAGGAAACGCGTATTTTATTTGACGGGCAGCGCAAAATTAGCCAGATTATTCCTGTAAAGCGCACTGAAGCGCACCGTTTGATTGAAGAGTGCATGTTGGCGGCCAATGTTTGCACAGCGCAGTTCCTTGAGAAGGCTAATATTCCTGCGTTGTATCGTGTTCATGAAGGTCCCAGTGAAGATCGATTGTCGTCGCTGCGTGACTTTCTCGGCGAACTGGGGATTGGTTTGGGCGGCGGCGATGATCCTGAGCCCAGCGATTATCAGCGCGTCTTGCGGGCCATTAAAAATCGCGACGATGCCTCTGTGATTCAGACGGTTATGCTGCGTTCCATGCGTCAGGCGGTCTATCAACCAGAGAATCTTGGCCATTTTGGTCTGGCGTTTGACGCCTACACCCATTTCACCTCTCCTATTCGACGTTACTCCGATTTGCTCGTGCACCGCGCCATTCGCAGCTTGATTCGAAGCAGCAAGAAAGTGGCGGGAGTGGTTAGGGTTCAGGGCGCGACCGAGATTGCTAAACAGGCTATTTACCCATATGAGTTGTCACGTCTGGCTGAGACTGGCGTTCACTTGTCTGTTACCGAGCGCCGTGCGGACGAGGCAACTCGCGATGTCGTGAATTGGCTGAAATGCGAATATCTTATGGACCGTGTTGGTGAGGAGTATTCCGGTGTTGTCAGCGCAGTGACTGGCTTTGGCTTATTTGTGATGTTGGATGAGCTGTACGTTGAAGGGCTCATTCATGTCACTGGGCTGCCAAAAGATTACTACTACCATGAAGCGGCTCAGCATCGCATGGTCGGAGAGCGCACTGGGCGGGTATTTAGGCTTGGTGATAGTTTAAGGGTTCGGGTTGTCAGTGTTAATTTGGATGAGCGAAAGATTGATTTTGAATTGGTAGAACAGTCCAAGTCAGCTTCGCACCCGGGAGGCCGCAAGCCCATCAAGGTCTCAGCTAAAGCGGCTGCGCTGGCGAAAGATCACGAAGAAAAGCGCAAAGCAAAGAGTGGAAAGGCGCGAAAGTTTGGTGCGGGCAGTGCTAAAGAGGGCGTTAAACCGGCCAAGAGGCGCCGCAATGCCGCCAAGCCTGCAGGCGCTGGCGTCAGTAAAAGAGCGGGAGGTGGTGCGAAAAAGAGCGCTGCGCCTAAGAAATTAAACGGTCCGGCCCGCAAAAAATCACCGACTCGTTAAAGTCGCCAGTCCGTTAAACGAGGTAGCGGCCCTGTGCTCTGGGCCGTTTTACTTAAGGTAGTGCGGTATCAGGCGATTTAAAATCTCGGCGATATAACTGAGGAATAATGTGCCCATGCTGCTTTTGTAGAAGTTAGGATCGCTGTTGCCGATGGCGAGAATTCCGTAAAGATTGTCATAACGCAGCGGGACTGCGGCCACTGAGCCGACTTTGCTGCCTTGATCACCGAACAAAAACAGCATTTCCTCTTCTCGAAGGATGCCGCAAACCGCGCGATTCGCGCCGAGCAGCGTGCCCACTTTTTCGTTCGCTTTTTCCATGGTTGATGTGCGCGCCATGGTGCGAGGCAATTTTTTCTCGTCGCCGAGCAAGGTCAGGCTATAAAACTCGATGCCATAATCCTTGCCGAGGCTGTCATATACCGCTTCCACCAGAGACGACAAGTTCTTCCCTTCAAGTAGATTCAGCACAAGGCGTTTGGTTTTCTCAAACAAGAGGTCATTTTCATGAGCTGTTTGCAGCATGTTATCCAAGCGTCCACGCATTTCTTTATTGCGATCGCGCAGAATACCGACTTGGCGCTCAACAAGAGAGATAGCCGAGCCGCTGTCGTGAGATACCACAATGGACTCGAGAATATCCGCATTGTCATCGAGAAAGGTTGGGTTGTTGCGCAGATATTCGCGCACCATTTTTTCAGTCGGATCGGTTTTTGTCGGTGTGGTCATATGCGTACTCGTCCGTGGAAAACTGTCGCGGCGGGGCCAGTCATTATCAGTGGATGACCTTCACCTTTCCAGTCTATTTGCAAAGTTCCCCGCGTTAGCTGAACGGTAACCGGAGAATTGACTAAGTTTTGCTGCAGTGCAGCGACAGCAGCGGCGCAGGCTCCTGAACCGCAAGCCTGAGTTTCGCCAACACCGCGCTCAAACACTCGAAGCTTGATGGTATCGCGGCTTTCGATTTGCATAAAGCCGACATTCACGCGATTAGGGAAGCGTGGGTGACGCTCCAGTTTCGCACCGAGATCCGCCACAGGCGCGTTGGCTACATCGTCTGTGATCAGAACGGCGTGGGGGTTACCCATTGAAATGACCGAAATCTGCTGTGTCTCGCCGTCCACGTCGATGCTGTAGTGCAAGGCCTGTTGGGCCGCTTGAAATGGAATGGCGGCTGGGTCTAGTTCGGGGATGCCCATATCGACGGCAACGGTATTTTTATCAACGACTTTCAGTTCCATCACGCGATTCGAGGTTTTGACGCGGATTGGGTTTTTCCCAGTAAGCTTTCGGTCGTGAATAAATCGCGCCAAACAGCGCGCGCCATTGCCACATTGCTCAACTTCGTCGCCGTTGCTGTTGTAAATACGGTAGCTGAAGTCGATATCGGGCTGGGTCGGCGGTTCGACTACCAGCAGTTGATCACAGCCTATACCTGTTTTTCGGTCGGCGAGGCGTCGCACAATCGCCGGAGTGAGACGAACATTTTGTGTCACAGCGTCGATCACGACAAAGTCATTGCCTAAACCGTGCATTTTCGTAAATTTAATTAACATGATGACACTGCCGGCAATAGGTGTTCGCCGCGAACCAGATCATCGAATGTTTCTCGCTGGCGAATCAAGTGCAGTTTTTCACCGTCTACCATGATCTCTGGGGCTCGTGTGCGGCTGTTGTAGTTTGAGCTCATCACAAACCCGTACGCGCCTGCCGAGAACAGGCAGAGGTAATCGCCGGCGCTGATAGCCAATGCCCGATCTTTGGCTAAAAAATCACCGGTTTCACACACCGGCCCTACGACATCGTAGGTCAATGTCTCTGCATGACTTGGTTTCACTGGTTGAATATCCATCCATGCTTGATAGAGGGCGGGGCGGATCATATCGTTCATGGCAGCATCGACAATGGCGAAATGCTTGTCGCCGTTACTTTTAGTGAACTGCACTTGGGTTAATAGCACTCCGGCATTGGCGACAATCGAGCGCCCCGGTTCGAGCAGGAGCGTTTCGCTGCGGTTGGCGAGCAGCGGTAAAATGGCTGACATATACTGTTCGGCTGTGGGTGGTTGCTCGCTGTCGTAGCGAACTCCTAAGCCGCCGCCAATATCAATGTGCTTGAGGGTTATACCCATGTCGGCGAGCTGGTCGACCAAAATGAGTAGGCGCTCGAGGGCCGCCACAAAAGGTTCAATGGTCACCAGTTGCGAGCCAATGTGACAATCAACACCGACAACCTCGATATGACTCATACCGGCGGCCTGCTGATAAACTGTTGATGCCAAGTTGATGTCGATGCCAAATTTGTTTTCTTTAAGGCCTGTCGAAATGTAAGGGTGTGTCTGGGCGTTTACGTCGGGATTGACGCGCAGGGATACCGGTGCTGTTTTTCCGCAGGCTTGAGCCACACTATTAAGCAGTACAAGTTCAGCCTGTGATTCAACGTTGAAGCAGTGAATGCCAAGCTCAAGGGCTCGCGTAATATCGCTAGCGGTTTTTGCCACGCCTGAAAAGACGACTTTCGCAGGGTCGCCACCGGCGCGCAACACGCGTTCTAGTTCACCCACAGAAACAATATCGAAGCCTGCGCCTAACTGGGCCAGCGTTTGCAGCACAGCGAGATTGGAGTTGGCTTTTACAGCGTAGCAGATCAGATGGTTTTTCTTTGCCAGAGCGGCCTGATAAGCCAGAAAGTTGGCGCTAATGGCCGCTTTGCTATACACGTAGCAAGGTGTACCAAATTGTGTGGCAATGGTTTCGAGAGTTACGCCCTCAATTGATAATGTCCCATTCTGGGCACTAGTAGCATGGTGCATAAGGTCTCAAATTTCGCTGTTGGTTGGTGCTGCGCTGAGAGTGGCTGCCGTATCCGGTGGCAAGAAAAGATCGCCTTTATTTCCGCAGCCAGTCATGCTGACGAGAAGAATCAGTGCGGCGCTAAGAAGCGCAATTTTTCGCGGCGATTGCCGCAATAATGGATGGTACATGGTTTATAATTCCTGCCTTGGATAGAGGTCGATAACTCAAGAGCACAAGTATAGCGGCAGTGGCGGACGACACTCAAACAATTATACTTTGTCAGCGGCAAACCACGCGTCATCCCACCGGAGCGGTAATTAATGAGCGATGTAAAAAACACCTTAAATGAAGCACAGTTTAATCAGTTGGTGGACGAGCTGATGTTTTCCATTGAGGAGAGTATCGAGGACAGTGGCGCTGATATCGACTACGAAAATGGCGCTGGAATGTTGACGCTAACCTGCGAAGATAACGGCTCGCAGATCATCTTGTCGCGCCAAGCGGCGGTGGGTGAAGTGTGGCTGGCGGTGAAGGCGGGCGGCTTTCATTTCAGGCTTATTGCGGGGAAGTGGTGCAACACGGTCAGCGGTGAGCCGTTGGGTAGTATGCTAGCCGACGCCTGCATGGCGCAGGCGGGGCAGAAGATTGAGTTTGATTTTTAATTGCGTTCGGCTAGTCTTGCCAGCGCTCGGCCTGCTGCGGCACTTACCTGGGCAGGCGCGGTACCGCCGAGGTGATTGCGCGCGGCAACAGAGCCTTCTAGTGTTAGGACATTGAACACATCGGCGGTAATCTCCGGTGAGAATTGCTGCAACTCTTCCAACGTCATCTCGGACAGATCTTTATTTTGTGCGATGCCATAGGCAACAGATTTACCGACGATTTCATGCGAGTCGCGGAAGGCGATGCCTTTTCGGACTAAGTAGTCGGCGAGATCGGTTGCCGTTGAAAAACCCCGGCGTGCCGCTTCAAACATAATTTCTTTGCGCGACTCAATGGCTGGAATCATGTCAGCGAAAGCGCGCAAGCAGTCACTCACTGTGTCCACCGCGTCGAATAGCGGCTCTTTATCTTCTTGATTGTCTTTGTTGTAGGCCAAAGGCTGGCTTTTCATCAGGGTCAGCAGAGCGACCAAATGGCCGTTAACGCGGCCCGTTTTTCCGCGCACCAGCTCGGGCACGTCAGGGTTTTTCTTCTGCGGCATAATCGACGAGCCAGTGCAGAAACGGTCTGGCAAATGAATAAATTGAAATTGCGCGGAGGTCCACAGCACCAACTCTTCCGACATACGCGAGAGGTGAGTCATCAGCATGCTGGCAAAGGCGCAAAATTCAATCGCAAAATCACGATCGCTCACAGAGTCCAGCGAGTTTTCGGTCGGGCGATCAAAGAACAGCGCTTCGGCGGTGAATTGGCGATTGATTGGGTAAGTGGTTCCCGCCAGTGCGGCCGCGCCGAGAGGGCTTTGATTGAGGCGCTTGCGGCAGTCTTGAAGGCGGCTGTAGTCGCGCTCTAGCATTTCATTCCACGCCAGTAGATGGTGGCCAAACGTCACGGGCTGGGCGGTTTGCAGGTGCGTGAACCCAGGCATAATCGTGCTGGCCTCTTTTGCCGCGAGCTCAATCATGCCGCGCTGGAGACGGGTTAAAATCGGGGCTATTTGGTCTATTTGGTCTCGCAGCCAGAGTTTAATATCGGTTGCCACTTGATCGTTGCGCGAGCGTCCGGTGTGGAGCTTTTTGCCCACAATGCCGATCTTCTGCGTCAGCGCCGCTTCAATATTCATGTGGACATCTTCGAGCGGTACAGACCAAACGAATTGGCCCGCGTCAATTTGCGCTTCGATGTCTGTTAGTCCAGCAATGATTTGATCGCGCTCTTGCGCGGTTAAGACCTGCGCTTCAGCGAGCATTCTGGCGTGGGCGATAGAACCTTGAATATCTTGACGATAGAGCCGTTTATCAAAATTGACTGAGGCGGTAAAACGTTCGACAAAGGCGTCCACTGGTTCATTAAAACGGCCTCCCCACGCCTGATTGGTTTTGGCTGCGGGTGTGTCGCTATTGGCGGGCTTTTCGAAATTGCTCATCGACTTATTTGCTCAGTGGTTATATCGCGACTAGGATTATAACTAATCACAGGGATGAGCAATAACTTGAATGAGTGATTCAAGGCAAAAACTGGCCGAATTTAACGATTATTTTATTCCCAATCTCTGTCGCGGCGAAGGGTTGTTCGGTTTACTGCTCATGGCCGCGCTGATGTCGTTAATGATAGCGCTTATTCTGAGCGGCCTTGAGCATTTCGATTTTGTGTTGTTAGGCAAAATTGCGCTAGAGGTCTTTTGGATTACCCTGCTGAGCGCGCTCTTTCTTTGCTGCGCGCGGCACTATCTCACCGCGCCGCGTCGGCCTTCCAGCGCGGACTCAGCCTTTTCCCAGCCCCTCTCACTTGCGCATATCGCAATTATCAATTACGTGTTGGTTCTGCTGGCGACCGCCATCTGCGCATGGCTGGCGGAGGTTTGGCACGGATTTTCAACGACGGGGGATTGGCGTGCCGATCCCCTGACGATTGCGGACACACTGCTGATCGCGGCGATTCCTGCGGGGGCAGTTTTGCGGTTTTTTTACTTGCAGCACCGCTTGCGTCAGCAGCAGAGCGCCAATCTTGAAGCGCGCTTTGATGCGTTGCAGGCCAGAATTCGCCCCCACTTTCTCTTTAATAGTATGAATAGCCTGGCCAGTCTTATTCGCGTGGATGCCGACAAAGCTGAAAAAACCGTGGAGAATCTGTGTGGTTTGTTTCGCTACGCGCTCCACGACACCTCTGGCGGAGTTAGCTTGCAGCAGGAGGTACAAGCCTGTCAGCAATATTTGGATATTGAGGCATTGCGGCTTGAGGAGCGGCTAAAGTCGGAGTGGATTATCAGCGTAGATATGGAAAAAATACGGGTTCCTGCGCTGATCTTGCAACCGCTGGTCGAGAACGCGGTATTTCATGGTATTCAGCCTGCCCGCGATGGTGGTTATTTGAGGGTATCAATTGGCGAGCAAGATGGCTGGGTCTGCATCGAGGTGGTGAATAGCATGGACATTGCTGCGCCAAAAACGGCGCGGGTGGCGGGGAATAATCTTGCGCTGACGAATTTACGCCATCGCTTGGACGCCTTTTTTCAGGGTCGAGCCGAACTGCAGCAGCAAATTATTAACAGCGAGTATCGAACAAGGATTTTATTTAAACCATTGGAGGGTTGACGTTGATTAGGGTGCTAATTGTCGATGATGAGTCACTGGCGCGCATCCGCTTGCAAAGGCTCTTGGAAAAAATCGAAGGTGTGGAGATCGTGGGTCAAGCGGCTAATGGTGCCGATGCAGTGACCCTCGCGGGCGAGTGCTTGCCCGACATCGTGCTTATGGATATTCGTATGCCGGTGCTGGACGGTATTCAAGCCGCAGAGCGAATTTCTGCCATGACGCCACCGCCAGCCGTTATTTTTTGCACAGCGTTTGATGATTTCGCCCTCCGGGCATTTGATGCTCAAGCCAGCGCCTATTTATTGAAGCCTGTAAATGCAGAGGAGTTGGCGCAGGCTATTAAGCGTGCCGCGCGGCTCACCCGCGCTCAGCTAAACCAGTCAAGCGCCGGTGGCAGGCGCCACTTGTGCTGCCGAACGCATCAGGGCGTTAACTTGATTGAGGTGGACAAGGTTATTTTGTTTCAAGCGGAGGAAAAATATGTCACCGCTGTATTGGCTGATCGTCAAGCTATTCTGTCGGAGACGTTGAAAGAGCTGGAGGCTGAGTTTGGCACGTTATTTATACGCGTCAATCGCAGCGTGCTAGTGGCCCGCGCAGCCGTTGACGGATTGGTTAAAAAAGCGGGGCGCTCTGCGGTGATTGTCCACGGTCTCAATCAGCGTCCAGTGGTTAGCCGTCGTCAGGAGTCAAAGTGGCGGCAGCTTTTGACCGAGCTGTAAATATCCAAGCTATAAAATTTCCCCGAGAATCGCATTTCACCCCTTTTAGCCCTGCCCAACAGCGGTTAAATGGTCGATAATGGCGCACTTGTTAACAACCCCTGTTGGTATTTCAGTGTCCCAGACTATTCGAATTGCTACTCGCAAAAGCCCATTGGCGCTGTGGCAGGCTGAGTTTGTAAAAGCCAAACTGCTTGAAAAGACGCCCAATCTCGATGTGCAACTCGTTGCCATGACAACCCGCGGTGATGTTCTGTTGGACACGCCTTTAGCGAAAGTGGGCGGAAAAGGGTTGTTTGTTAAAGAGCTCGAAGTGGCTATGTTGGACAACCGTGCAGATATCGCAGTGCACTCCATGAAAGATGTGCCGATGGAGTTCCCCCCAGGACTGGGTTTGGCGGTGGTCTGCGAGCGCGAAGACCCCCTCGATGCCTTTGTCTCCAATCACTACCAAACCCTTGCGGAGCTTCCCGATGGGGCCGTTGTGGGCACCTCGAGCTTGCGCCGCCAGTGCCAAATCAGAGCCCAATTCCCTAAATTGATCATTAAAGATTTACGCGGCAACGTGAATACGCGGTTGGCAAAATTAGATGCGGGCGAATACGACGCTATTATTCTCGCCAGCGCCGGTCTGATTCGGTTGTGCATGGAACATCGAATTGCGTCGCGCCTATCAACAGAGATCTCGCTGCCCGCTGGCGGGCAGGGTGCGGTGGGCATTGAATGCCGCACCGATGATACCGCGACACTGACACTGTTGGCCGCCTTAAATGATCCGGACACTGCAGCGCGAGTCTCTGCTGAGCGCGCACTGAATCGACAGCTACAGGGTGGCTGTCAGGTGCCAATCGCCTGTTACAGCGAATTGGATGCGTCCGGCGAACAGCTGTGGCTGCGTGGATTGGTCGGCAGTGTCGATGGTGCAACAATTCTGCGCGATGAAATACGTGGGCCGAGAGCTGCTGCCGAACAGTTGGGTATTGAGCTGGCCAATCGCCTTTTAGCGGCGGGCGCAGGGGCGATTTTAGCGGAGGTCTACGGCGCGTAACTTTAGCGCGTGTAAATACACGGAGCTCAGAATTGCCGCCCTTGACGAGAGAGAACTAAACCATGCAGCTTAACGACGACAGCGTAAATACTGCACTGAGTCGACGGTCTATTCTGTTGATTAGGCCTGTGCGCCATCAGGACAGCCTGCAAGACAGGCTTGTCGATGCGGGTGCTCAGGTGAGCCATATTCCTGTCATGTCGATTGTTCCCGCAAACGATCACCAGCGAATCAAAGACCTGATTCTTGAGCTGGATAATTTTAGTAAAGCAATCGTGGTCAGTGGCAATGCCGCTGAATTGGCCATTGATTGGTTGGATAAATACTGGCCTATGATGCCGGTCGGTATCGATTTTTTTGCCATTGGACAACAGACCGCAGACATTCTCAGCCGGTTTGATATTCAGGCTAAGGTGGCCGCCGGACGGCAAAACAGCGAAGCCCTCTTAGCCCTGCCCGAACTGCAAGATTTGATCCAGCAGCGGGTGATTATCTTCCGTGGCTGCGGTGGTCGCGAGTTGCTGGCGGACACATTGATGGCGCGCGGTGCGCGGGTTGACTACTGTGAGCTTTATCAGCGTCAGATCGACGCCCAACAAGTGCAGCTGGCGCGCGAGCAGCTTTATGAAAGTGAATGCCTTGTCGCCCACAGTGGTGAACTTATTACTGCGCTGGGGGATGTTGGAGCCAGTGAATTGGCTGATATTCCCGTTGTGGTGCCCAGCGATCGGGTTGCGGAAATTGCTCAAAAGCTCGGCTACAAGACTGTCGTCAGTGCCGAAAACCCGTTGCCAGAGGCAATGTTTGATGCCATCGCTGGGGTATTTGGCGAGGGCGATTAAGTCTCGCCCGGGTAAAATCTGTTAATTTATTGCATGTCAGCCCTATCTAGGGCTACCCTTTAGGCGAGCCACTCGGGGTGCTTAAAGAAGTGCTTCAGCCCTGATATTTAAGAGGAATTATGGTGTCGGAAAACAAACCAGTGCTGCCAAAGGCAGGCGATAAAAGCGATCAATCCGGTAAGTCCCAAACGGCAGCGGCAGGTAAAGTCTCGCCGAAGCCAGCTAAGAAAGGTTGGGGGTGGCCGAAAAAAGTGCTGTGGTTGATATTGCTCGCAGCTCTTGGCTACGGTGGATGGCTAGGTTGGCTTGAGTATCAGCGGCAGAGCGTGCAGGCGAGCGCAGGCGAGCAACGTCTGGCTGCTATCGAACAACAGCTTGCCCAAGTGCAGGGTGCTCGAAATCAATCGGAACAGCAGCATGCGCAGTCAATAAAAGAGCTTCAGGAGCAGCTTTATACAATGTATCTGCGCTTGAATGCCCAAGGCGAGCAGTTGCTGCAACTGAACAGCGCTAGCCAAGGTGACTGGATTTTGACTGAAGCGAGCTACCTGATGCGCTTCGCTAACCAGCGTTTGCAGGTCGAGCGCAGGGCTGAGACTGCTCTGGCAATGCTGGAAAATGCCGACGCTATTATTGCCCAGTTGGATGATTCGCAGTTAGTGCCGGTGCGCAGAGCGTTGGCCAACGATATCGCTGCGTTGAGACGCGTCAATAAAATTGATCGCGAAGGTATTTATTTAGAGCTTCAGGCAATTTCTGCTGAGGTTGATCAATTAGAGATTCTACCGCTTCCCGACCGCGCTGAACCTGCAGTCACGGAAGAGGCCGCAGCGCAGACACTGACATGGCAAGACAGAGTTGATCGTTTGCGTGAAAAATTTTCCCAGCTGGTTGTTGTGCAGCAGCGCCAGCAAAAAATTGAACCGTTACTGAGTGCCGATGAGCAGTCTGTGGTTCGACAAAATATTGCGCTGCTACTCGATCAGGCGCAGAGCGCGGTCTTGAGGGAAGAACAGTCAATTTATAGCGCCAGTTTAGATAAAGCGGCGGGTTTGTTAGAGCGCTACTTTCTCCATAATGAGCAGTCGGATATTTGGGTTGCGCGCGTGAAAACGCTGCAAAGTCGCTCGGTTGTGGCGGCGCTGCCGGATATTACAGGGTCGCAAAAAGCCTTGTCGACGCTCTTAACTGTTCGTCGGCAAGCCATCGCGCGCGGGGAGCAGGCAAAGTGAGAAAGCTGCTTTTGTTTATTGTCTCAGCCCTCTTAATTGGCGCTGGGCTAGTCTGGATTTTGCAGTTTGGCACCGGCTATATCTTATTCAGCTTCGACAGTTTTACCGTTGAGATGAGTGTCTGGACGGGCCTTTTGATCTACCTCTTGGTAACTGCTTTTCTCTGTTGGCTCCTGTTAACTCTGCGCTGGGTCGCTGGCGTTGGCGGCCTGCGGCTGTGGTGGCGTCGACGCAGGGCCGCGCGCAGCAGTAATCTGACCTCTGAGGGGCTGCAGCGCTTTGCCGATGCAGATTGGCGGCACGCGACTGATCTGCTGTCGCAGTCTGCCGACAAATCTGCAATGCCTGTGGTGAATTTGCTGTTTGCCGCCCGTTCTGCGGCGGAAAATAATCAAATTAATCAGGCCAGACAGATCTACAAGCGACTGAAAACAAGTTATCCGAAAGCCCATTTTCAGGCAGACAAAGGCTTGGCGGAATTGCTTCTGTTGGAGCGCAAACCCCGCGAGGCTATTTTGTTGCTTCAGTCACTCTACGCGGAAAAGCCCACAGACAGAGGCTTGCTGCGCTTGCTGGCCGACGCCTATTACATGGCCGAGAATTGGCGCAAATTACAAAAAATATTGCGTGATTTAAAACGTTACAAAGCCATCGGTGAAGATGCGCTGTTGCAGCTTGAGTGCGATGTTTACGGTAGTTTGCTGGACGAATTTACCCCCGATTCGTCGCTGTCGCTCGGCGAGCAGCGAGATCAATTAGAAGAACTTTGGTACAACACGCCGAAAAAACTCCACAAACACCCTGACATTATCGCGGGTTACGTTGCAGGACTGAGTCAGGTGGGTGCCCAAGACAAGGCGCAAGCGGTGTTGATAAAAGCGTTGAATAATCAATGGGATAGCGAGTTGGTAAGACAGTTTGGTCTGTTGGCCTCTAAGACGCCTGAAAAGCAAGTGGCGACCGCTGAAAAATGGCTTGTGCTGCACCCAAAAGACGCAGATCTTATTTTAGCGCTGGGTCTGATCTGCGATCGCGCCAAGCTTTTCGGGAAGGCTCGAGACTATTTATCCCAAGCCATTAAGCTGCGGCCGTCAGTCCAGGCCTATGTCGGTTTGGCAGGGGTACTTGAGCACATGGGCGAAACCCGCGCCAGTGCCGATACTTATCGCCGTGGATTATTGTTCGAGCTGGAAGAGCGCAACGCCGCCTCTTTGTAGGCGCTTGCGTCGCGGTCATCAAACGGCCTGTTGAAAACTGCGCAGTAAATCAATTTCGTCCGCCCAAATTGACGGATCAATTGTCTCTAGTATCAGCGGTATGCCGTCAAAGCGCGGATCTTGCATAATAAACTGAAAGACATTCATGCCGAGATGGCCCTGGCCTAAGCTGTGGTGACGGTCTACTTTGCTCGAATATTCTGAGCGGGAGTCGTTCAGATGCATGCCGCAGAGATAGTTAAAGCCAACAATTCGTTCAAAGTCTGCAAAAACCTTTTCACAGCCATCGGTGCTGCGCATGTCGTAACCCGCAGCGAAGGCGTGGCATGTGTCGTAGCAAATGCCCACGCGGCTTTTATCCTCAACGCCATCGATGATTGCGGCTAATTGTTCGAAGCTAAAGCCCAAATTACTGCCCTGTCCGGCGGTATTTTCAATCACCGCAGTCACACCGCGGGTTGCCTCTAGGGCAATATTGATGGACTCAGAAATACGCTTAATACAGGCATCCTCCGAGATTTTGCGGAGATGGCTGCCCGGGTGAAAGTTGAGGTATTTAAGTTCCAACTGCTCGCAGCGCTGCATCTCATCAATAAACGCGTCGCGGGATTTTTCCAAGCCGTCCTGCTCGGGATGACCGAGGTTAATCAGATAGCTGTCGTGGGGAAGGATTTGTTCTGGGGAGAAATTGTGCCGTGCGCAGTTTGTCTTAAACGCTGCAATGCTCTCCTCAGTGAGTGGCTTGGCGGTCCACTGACGCTGGTTTTTGGTAAAAAAAGCAAAGGCGGTGGCACCAATTTGTTGGGCGTTGAGCGGTGCGTTTTCAATGCCGCCCGAGGCACTGACATGTGCTCCTATGTATTTCATTGTGTTGTTCTCTCAGTCATTCTGTTCACGAATACAGCGGCCAAAAATAATAACAGCTCTGGCCTATATACGGTTTCTTTTTAAGTCGCGAATAATAAAACGCGCTGGGTGCAGTGCATTTAGCAGTTCGCGCGGCAGGGACGGCTGTTCGCCAGCGATCTCGGCGGCCAAAATTTCTGCCGTTAACGGGGCATAGCTCAGTCCGCGGGAACCCATGCCGCAGTTCACATAGAGATTGGGAAGATAGCTACCGCGAGCCGAAAGAATGGTTTTCGCGTCGCGCCGCAAGGGGGCAAAGTCGTCAAGCATGGCTGGCACATTGGGCACGGCGCCGACAATAGGCAAGTAGTCCGGTGTTGTGCAGCGAAAGTTGGCCCGTCCAAGGAGGTGAGTGAGCTCAGGGTTGCCGATAATGGCGGCCAATCCGCTGTCGGTCTCGCCAATTTGCGCGAGATTGGCGAGATGATCTTCGGCGCGCACCTCGGTGGAAAAATGTTTGAGGTTATAGGTGGCTCCGCAGCTGTGCAGCCCGCGCTCCGCGGGGGTGAAGTACCCTTCGCCGCAGACGACCAGTTTGAGTTTTTCGCTTTCAGGGGTGCTTGGTAATTGCGTGATTTGACCGCGTATTCGCCGCAGCGGTAGGTAGGCCGTTTGGGGCAGAGTTTTACAGTCGTAAGCGCTGGCAATAACCACGGTTTCGCTTGTCAGGAGCGCTTGGCCATTCTCATCATAGAGCGTCCAGTTACCACTTTCGCTGTGGTATCGAAGGGCTGCAACATGGCCTTGCTGCAGTGCGATCGCACTGTCGTCTAATAGCTGTTGGCAAAGGCGCGCCGGAGGCAACCAGCCGAGATTGGGAAAATGGAGTGCAGTTTTCGCTTCGAGTGAGATGCCTGACAGCGCGTGCAGTTGCGATTGCTCAACCACTTGTACCATCTCTGGACGATTGGCAAAGCGCTCGCCAATTAGCACAAAATCGTCGGCCATTTTTTGATTTTCGGGCACCACCAGTACGCCGCACTGCTGACCCAGTCCCTGCTGCCAGAAGGGTTTGTAGTAGTTGCTGGAAAAATCTATGGCTGCAAGATTGATGCGGGGTAAAAAATCGTCCCGCGCCGATAATTTTGGGTAGACGATGCCTTGTGCGTTTCCAGAGGCTTCCATGCCCGCAGTGGCGTGGCGATCAATCACCTGAACCTGAAAGCCGCGCTGCTTGAGAGCAACCGCTGCGGTACAGCCGGCGATACCTGCACCAATAACGACGGCCTGGTTGGTTTTTCGCAGGGCAGGCTGTTTTGGCAGATACCAGGGCATATCAGGCAATGATGACTCGCCGTTGGCGGGGCGCTGCGCCCTCTTGTGTGTCATGGGTGGAGGTTAAACTCGCGAATAATTTGCTGACACCAGCGGTCGATGTAGGGGTCGGTGAGATCAATTTGGTTTTCATCGTCCAATGCCAGCCCGACAAACTGCGTGCGGTCGGGGGTCAGCGCTTGCGAATTGTCGAATTCGTAGCCTTCGTTTGGCCACGCGCCAACCATTGTTCCGCCTTGATTTTTTACTTTTGCCCAGAGGTAGCCGAGGGCGTCTTGAAACCACTCGGGGTAGCCAATTTGATCGCCGAGTCCGTAGACGGCGACTTTTTTATCGGAAAAATCAATGGCGTCGAGGCTGTCCCAATGGCTCTCCCAGTCTTCCTGCAGTTCGCCGTAGTCCCACGTGGGGATGCCTAAAATCAAATAAGAGTATTCGGCCATCAGACTTATCGGTGCAGAGGCGATATTGTGCAGATTAACCTGTATATCTGCCGGCATGGCATTAATACAGGCTGCTATTTTTTCGCCAGCCATTTCGGTGTAGCAGGTCGAGCTACCATAAAATAAGCCGATTTTGCATTGCATGATGGGTATTTCTCAGTCTGTAAAGTGAATGGCGATTGAATAGAGCCGCATAATACCTGCTTGGTGGCGGGCGCGGAATTGTCTTTTAGGCGCCGCCGGCAAATCCAAGCTGCCGCCACGCCTCGTAGACGACGATCGACACCGTATTTGACAGATTCAGGCTGCGGCTATTCGCTTGCATGGGCAGCCGCAGCACGTTGGCTGGGCCTAACGCATTTCTCATCTCCTCTGGGAGGCCGCGGGTCTCTGGGCCAAATAGCAGCGCATCGCCCGTCGCAAATGCGACTGCTGCATAGCTCACCGATCCTTTGGTGCTCAGGGCGTAGATGTTTTTTGGTTGCGCGTTGAGACAATAGGCGTCCCAGCTTGGGTGCACGGTCAGCGACTGAAATTCCTGATAATCAAGTCCGGCTCGGCGCAGCTTTTTGTCATCGAGATCGAACCCAAGGGGTTCGATCAGATGCAGGCGAAAGCCGGTATTGGCGCAGAGGCGAATAATATTGCCGGTGTTGGGTGGAATCTCAGGCTGGTAGAGAACAATATCGAGCATAGTGGTTGCGCGGGTCTAGCCCTCGACAATCTCCACCATAAGGTCATCGGATAAACTTTCAAGCAGCTCGGTGAGCTGATCTTCTGACATTGTCTCAGGCAATTGAGCGAAGATTTGCGCGTGGAACATCATATCTGCCGACATCGGGGCGCTCTCGCAAAATGTTTCAAGGGAAACAAGGTTGACGCCATTTTTTGCCAGCAGTGCAGAGATTTCGCCGACGATTCCTGCGCGGTCATTGGCCACAATCTCAAGGCAGCTGAGTTCTGTTTCATCGTCGCTGTTCGCATCGCTTTTATCGATGCTGATTTTTATCCCTTGGCTGGCAAGCGCGGCGAGATCTTTTTCTAACGCCGCCTGTTGAGCTGGGTCGACTTCAAGCATAAGAATGCCAGCGAATTTGCCCGCTAGACGCGACATACTGCTTTCCATCCAGTTGCCATCATGGTTCTTAATAGTGGTGGCGATTTGATTAACAATACCGGCGCGGTCGTCCGCGAGCACGGTCAGAACTAAATAATTGCTCATTTTTGACTCCTAGTCTTAAATGCGTGTGATTATGGCACTATTATGCACAGCATTGGTATTTTCCGCAGCCGCGCTTTACTGGTTGCATCCTCTTGGAGATAGATGTGTTTTTGAAGGCCGCCACTCGATGATTGAAATTCCCCCTGACATGCTCACGTCCGAGATTTTGCGCGCCATTATCGAGGAGTTTATTTTGCGTGAGGGAACAGATTATGGCGATTACGAGGTGAGTCTTGAGCGCAAGATCGAGCAGGTGTCCAAGCAGTTGCAGCGCGGCGACATACTCATCACCTTCGACCCTGCTACGGAAAATTGCACCCTGCTCACGCGGCATCAATTTCAGCAATACAGTCTGGAGCGTCAGCAGACATCGACCAATTCCAATGACGGAGCCTAGACCCTTTGACTAGCGCAGTTACTCAACCCATCGAACCACTCAATGCAGAAACCCTGTTTGCCGATTGGCGTGCGCAGCTGCTGGCGGCACCGCAAATTCTTGTAGGCCTGAGTGGTGGGCTGGATTCAGTGGTGTTGCTAAAACTGCTCTGTGAGGTTGTGGCGGCTGACAAGATTACTGCCGTGCATGTGAATCATGGCCTATCGCCAAATGCGACTAGCTGGCAGCAGCACGCTGAGGCTGTTTGTGATGCTCTAGGCGTCGCCTGCCACAGCGAAACCGTTGCGGTTGTTGCTGCTGGCGAGGGGCTTGAGTCAGCTGCGCGGGAGGCGCGCTATACGGTTTTTGAAAGGCTTCTGGTCGCGGATGGTCTGCTGCTGTTAGCGCATCACGCGGACGATCAAGTGGAGACTGTTTTATATCGCCTGTTAAACGGTGCTGGTAGTAAAGGTTTGGCGGGTATTCCTGCGCAGCGCGCAGTGGGCAACGGACGGTTGATTCGACCGCTTTTGACGCAACCGAAAACTGCGCTGCACAACTACGCCATTGCGAATAATCTGAGCTGGGTTGACGACGAGAGCAATCAGCGCGAGCACCATGACCGCAACTATTTGCGCCATGGGGTGGTGCCTGCGTTGGCAAAACGTTGGCCCAACTATTTCCAGCGCATTGGTCGCAGTGCCCAGTTGAGTGATGAAGCAGATCAGTTATCTACATTATTTGCGCAGCAGGATTTAAACACTTTGAGTCTTCGCGATGAGCGCGCCGGCTGGTCGCTGTCACTGTCACAGCTGACGACGTTGGATCTGTTGCGGCAAAAAAATGTGCTGCGCCACTGGCCTTCGATGCATGGATTTGCAGCACTTAATCAGCGAGTTATTGCTGAAATTTTAGATACCCTAGTCACAGCGCGTGACGATGCCGCGCCCAAGGTTTTGCGCGGCGAGATTCAGTTCTGTCGTTTTCGCGAAAAACTCTATTTGATAAGACTCAACGATCAAAGTGCTGCGGCTGATCGGGTGCGTGCTGCGTCGAGCGGTGCCGACGTTGACCTGTGGTCACTGGAAGAGACTTTTTCACTGCCTAGAGGTCAGCAGCTGAGTGCGAGTTTTGTGCAAGGCGCGGGCTTGAAATTACCCCCAGGAAGCGCCCTTCGAGTGCGCTTTCGGCTGGGCGGAGAGCGCTGCCAGCCAGCGGGTCGCGGCCATTCGAATACTGTTAAGAAATTGCTTCAAGAGTATGCGCTCGAGCCTTGGTGGCGCGATCAAGTGCCGCTCTTATATCTCGATGATGAGCTGGTTGCGGTGGGGGATTTATGGGTCTGTCAGGGGCGGCAGGCAGGACCCCTCGAAAACAGCCTAAAAATCCATTGGCAGACAAACTCTCTGTAGAATCATCAGCCCCTTTCTGTTAACCTACGATCCCATCTTGGTAGGGTGGGCCTCGGTCGATTTCACGACTAAATAAGCCTCTCTTGATAATAATTGGTTGCATTTTTTAGATTCAACTCTTGCTTGATATCGTCGCGGTTAAACGCGTTTATGGCGTTTTTGCTATTTGGCAGCGAGTGACAGAGTCGTGATTTTATAGGGTCTCTATGACGCGTTTTATATTTGTTACTGGCGGTGTTGTCTCTTCTCTTGGCAAGGGCATTTCAGCAGCGTCTCTTGGCGCGATCCTCGAATCCCGCGGACTCAATGTCACTATCCTCAAACTCGATCCCTACCTGAATGTCGATCCTGGCACCATGAGCCCCTACCAGCACGGTGAAGTTTATGTCACCGAAGATGGTGCCGAGACTGACCTCGACCTCGGTCACTACGAGCGTTTTTTGCGCTCCAAAATGACTAAAAACAATAATTTTACCAGCGGGCAGATTTACGAGACCATTCTGCGCCGTGAGCGTCGTGGCGATTATCTGGGCGGCACAGTGCAAGTGATTCCTCACTTAACCGATGAAATTAAGCGCCGTGTCTATGCCGGTGCGGCCGGTGCCGATATTGCTGTGGTCGAAATTGGCGGTACGGTGGGTGATATTGAATCGCAGCCATTCCTTGAAGCCGTTCGCCAGCTTAAAGTTGAGCTTGGGCATCAGCGAGCGATTTTGATGCACCTGACATTGGTGCCATACATTGCCTCTGCGGGTGAAACCAAAACCAAGCCAACCCAGCACTCGGTAAAAGAGATGCGCTCGATTGGTCTGCAGCCCGATGTATTGCTGTGCCGGTCTGAAGTCGAGATCGAAGAGAGTCAACGCCAGAAAATATCGCTGTTCACCAACGTTGAGTTGCGTGCGGTTATTCCGGTGATAGACGCCCCGACAATCTACCAAATTCCGCGCATGCTCCATGAGCGTGGTCTCGATCAGTTTGTCCTCGACCGCTTTGGTCTTGATCTGCCTGAAGCTGATCTGAGTGAATGGGACTTTGTTGTCGAGAGCCAGTTGCACGCAGAAGGCTTAGTCACTATTGCGATGGTTGGCAAATATATGGAGCTGTTGGACGCCTATAAGTCTGTCACCGAAGCGCTTGTCCACGCTGGTATTCATAACAAAACTAAAGTCAAAATTCGCTATATCGACTCTGAGCGTCTGGAGCAGAACCATTCTCTTCTGGATGGTGTGGACGGTATTTTGGTTCCTGGCGGGTTTGGCACCCGAGGCACCGACGGCAAAATCTTCGCGGTTAAAATGGCGCGCGAGAAAAATATTCCCTATTTCGGCATCTGTCTGGGCATGCAAATTGCGATTATCGAATATGCCAGAAATGTTTGTGGCCTCAGCGCCGCAAATAGCACGGAATTTGACCCCGACACGCCGCACCCTGTCGTCGGTCTCATTGCGGAATGGATCGATGAAGAAGGTAAAAAAGAGCTGCGCAATGCAGAGTCAGACCTCGGCGGCACCATGCGCTTGGGTTCTCAGACCTGTCATTTGATCGAGGGCTCTATCGCCAGTGCCATCTATGACGCTGAGCGCATCGAAGAGCGCCATAGACACCGCTATGAAGTCAACAATAATTACTTGCCAGCCCTTAAAGAAGCGGGGTTAGTGATTGGCGGCTTGTCCCATGACAAGACGTTGGTTGAGACCATCGAGCTGCCGAACCACCCGTGGTTTTTCGCCAGCCAGTTCCACCCAGAATTTAATTCGACGCCCCGCGATGGGCATCCAGTGTTTAGAGGTTTTGTGCGCGCCGCGATGGATTTTCAGGCGCGAGCGCTGACTGAATAGGAGTGGTAAACGTGGCATCTAAAATTATCCGAGTCGCAGACATTGATGTCAGCAATGAATTACCCATGGTGCTCTTTGCCGGGATGAACGTGCTCGAGTCGCGCGATCTGGCAATGACGATTGCCGAAGCCTATGTTGAAGTGACACAGAAACTGGGCATCCCCTATGTTTTTAAAGCGTCCTTCGACAAAGCCAATCGCTCCTCCATTCACTCGTTCCGCGGTCCCGGTCTTGATGAAGGGTTAAAAATATTTCAAGAAATTAAAGACACCTTCAAGATACCACTGATTACCGACGTCCACGAAATCGCGCAAGCAAAACCTGTGGCGGAGGTCTGTGACGTGATTCAATTGCCCGCATTCCTTGCGCGCCAGACAGATTTAGTCGCTGCCATGGCAGCGACCGGTGCAGTTATCAACGTCAAAAAACCACAATTTTTAAGTCCCGGCCAGATGGGCAATATCGTTGATAAGTTCAGAGAGTGCGGTAATGGCAACGTTATGCTTTGCGAGCGCGGCAGCTGCATGGGCTACGACAACTTAGTGGTGGATATGCTCGGTTTTCGCACCATGAAAGATGTCAGCGGCGGACTGCCGGTGATTTTTGATGTAACCCACGCGCTGCAGTTCCGTGATCCCATGGGCACAGCGTCCGCTGGCCGTCGTCACCAAGTCGCTGAATTGGGGCGGGCCGGTATTGCCGTGGGTATTGCAGGGTTGTTTTTAGAAGCCCATCCAAACCCCGATCGCGCACTTTGCGACGGGCCCAGCGCGCTGCCGCTGGACAAGCTAGAACCCTTCCTGGCACAAATGAAAGCGTTTGATGATTTGATTAAATCGCAGGACGATTTAGGCATTGACTAGTGACACCGCAATCTCTGCCTAAGAGATAAATTCTTACGTGTGTGCGGATACGCCCATCAGTGCCTAAAGTGACATTGACTACTACATATTATTGGAGAAAATCGAACATGAGCAACATTGCAGATATTCGCGCATTTGAAGTTTTAGACTCTCGCGGAAACCCAACGGTGCAGGCAGACGTTATTCTTGAGAACGGCATTGTAGGAACCGCCTGTGCTCCGTCTGGCGCTTCAACCGGTTCGCGGGAAGCCCTCGAGTTGCGCGATGGCGATAAAAGCCGTTACATGGGCAAAGGCGTATTGCAGGCGGTCAACAATATCAACACCACCATCAAGGCGCTGTTAGTGGGTTGTGATGCCGCTCAGCAGCGTCTTCTCGATCAGAAAATGATCGCCGCTGATGGCACTGAAAACAAAGCCTCTTTGGGAGCCAATGCGATTCTTGCGGTGAGCTTGGCCGCGGCAAAAGCAGCTGCTCAAGATCAGGGTATTCCTCTCTACGCCCACATTGCCAATATCAACGGCACGCCCGGCCAGTACACCATGCCGGTGCCAATGATGAATATTATTAATGGCGGCGAGCATGCAGACAACAATGTCGATATTCAAGAATTTATGGTGCAGCCGGTAGCGGCAAAAAACTTTGCTGAAGCACTGCGCATTGGGGCAGAAATTTTCCATCATTTAAAGAAAGTCCTCAGCGCTCGTGGATTGAGCACTGCGGTAGGCGACGAGGGCGGTTTTGCGCCAAACCTGTCCTCCAATGCCGAGGCATTGGCAGTGATTAAACAGGCTGTCGAAGCAGCAGGTTACCAACTTGGGACTGATGTAACTCTGGCGCTGGACTGTGCGGCCTCAGAATTTTACAAAGACGGCCACTACAACTTGTCGGGTGAAGGGCTAGTTTTTAGCTCGGAAGGCTTTAGCGACTACCTCGCAGAGCTCTGCGAGCAATACCCGATTATCTCAATTGAAGATGGTCTTGATGAGTCAGATTGGGATGGTTGGAAGTATCAGACCGAGAAACTCGGCGATAAGATTCAACTGGTTGGCGATGATTTGTTTGTTACCAACACAAAAATTCTAAAGCGCGGTATTGAGTTGGGTGTCGCCAATTCTATCTTGATCAAATTCAACCAAATCGGCACGCTTTCTGAGACCCTCGACGCGATAGCAATGGCGAAAAAAGCGGGTTATACCGCGGTTATCTCCCATCGCTCAGGCGAGACCGAAGACACAACTATCGCCGATCTCGCCGTGGCGACAGCCGCAGGCCAAATTAAAACAGGTTCGCTGTGTCGTTCCGACCGTGTGGCCAAATATAACCGTCTGCTGCGCATCGAAGCGGAACTCGGTGGGCAGGCAAAATATCGCGGCCTCGCTGAATTTAAAGCGCGCTAACTCAGGCGCGCTACCTTCAAGCGCTTTGTATGGCGAGCGGATATATGCAAGCCGCAGTAAAGTGAATAGAATGCCCTATGCGTTGGTTACTGCTTATTTTGCTTGTTCTCCTTGCCGGCCTGCAGGTACGACTGTGGGTTGGAGAGGGTAGTCTCGCCCATCGCGCAGAGTTAAATCAGCAGCTGGAAGAGCAAGAGCGCGAAAACAAGTTACTTCGCGAGCGCAACGCAATTATCGCGACCGATGTCGAAAGCTTGAAGACGAATCTCGACTCCATTGAAGAAAAAGCCCGCGCTGACCTCGGTATGATAAAAGAGGGCGAGATGTTCTATCTTGTCATCGATAAAAAAGCGCCCGCTCAAACGCCCAAGAGCACCGACGAGTGACCTCCGCACGCTACTGGGCGATCGTTCCAGCCGCCGGATCAGGACAGCGTTTTGGCGCTGAACTGGCCAAACAGTTTCAGACCATTGCTGGACGGACCGTCGCCGACCACACTCTCAACCGATTACTGAGCATTCCAGCGCTGACAAAAATCATTGTTCCCTGCGAGATCGCAAACGGCGGTTGGCAACAGGTTGCAGCGCTGCAAGATCCGCGCGTGCAGCGCGTTGCCGGTGGCGAGCAGCGCGTGCACTCTGTTCTGCTAGGGCTGCGCGCCTTGAGCGACATTGCCGACGACCAAGACTGGGTGCTGGTGCACGATATGGCGCGTCCCTGTATTACTGCGGGTGACATCAAAAAACTGATGACGCAACTTGTCGATCATGCCGTGGGCGGAATACTCGCCACCCCGGTGAGCGATACGCTGAAACAGGTGACAGCTAGTAGCGCCATTCAAGGCACACTCGACCGCAGCCACTATTGGGCCGCCCAAACGCCACAGATGTTTCGCTACGGGCTGCTGCTCAAGGCGTTTGAGACTATGCTAGCTGCTCAGCAGGTGCCTACCGATGAGGCGTCAGCGATAGAGTACCTCGGCGAGCAGCCCGCAGTGGTTGCCGGTCGCCGTGACAATATTAAAATTACCCATCGCGAAGATATGATTATTGCCGAGGCGATTATGGCTTATCAGGAGAGTGAACAGTGCGTATAGGTCATGGTTACGATGTGCATGCCTTTGGCGACGGCGACAAATTAGTGCTGGGCGGAGTACCTATTCCTTACCACCACAGCTTTATCGCGCATTCGGATGGCGATGTCCTAATTCATGCGTTGATTGACGCACTGCTCGGCGCGCTGGCGCTGGGGGATATTGGTCAGCACTTTCCCGATACAGACGAAACTTGGCGTGGCGCTGATAGTCGCCAGTTACTCTCTGCTGTGATGAAACTGGTCAGCGAAAAGAGGTATCGCGTGGGTAATGCCGATATCACTATTATTGCGCAGCAACCGAAAATGTTACCGTATCTCGCGCAAATGAAAGCTAATCTCTGCTCGGATCTCATGTGCAGTTCGGAACAGCTCAACATTAAAGCGACAACTACCGAAGGGTTGGGCTTTACCGGTCGCAAAGAGGGTATCGCCTGCCACGCTGTGGCGCTGCTAATCAATAACCCATCGGAAGAATAATTATCACACCTGAACAATTCGCATTTTCGTCGTTACCACGGCGCTATCCAGACAGTTTTGGCCGAGCCATGTGCCGCGCTCAGCCAGAAGATTTTCAAGTCGATGAAATTTTGGGCTTCGAGCCCAGCGGTGAAGGCGAGCATCTTTATCTTCAGATTAAAAAGCGCGATCAAAATACCCAGTGGGTAGCGGGTCTGTTGGCAAAACTTGCGGGTATCAAGCGCAATGATGTCAGTTTTGCCGGCCTTAAAGATCGCTTTGCTGTCACCACACAGTGGTTCAGTCTTTATCTACCGCGCCGTGAACTGACGCTTGCGCAGCTGCAACATGACGACTTCGAGGTGCTGACCCTCGTGCGGCACAATAAGAAGTTGCGTCGTGGCATGCACAGCGGTAATCAATTCAAACTGGTTTTAAGGGAGTTTGAGCATCTGCAGCAACACTGGGCCGAGATTGAGTCGCGGTTGCAGGAAATTGCCGCGCAAGGCGTGCCCAACTACTTTGGCGAGCAGCGATTTGGGCATGATGGCGGCAATTTGGTAGAGGCGCAGACCTTGATCGAACGCGACCAGCTAAAAGGCAACCGCAGCGGTACAGGCATGTATTTGTCTGCCGCGCGCTCATGGTTGTTTAATTTGGTTTTGGCGGAGCGCTTGCGTCGAGACTGTTGGCAGTCGCCGCTGGACGGGGAAATTGAACCATCGGGGCCGCTTTGGGGGCGTGGCCGCTCGGTGGTAACCGGTGATTTGGCAGACCTTGAACAGACCGTATTAGCTAACTGGCAGAGCTGGTGCTACGCACTTGAACATGCGGGCTTGCAGCAAGAGCGTCGCCCGCTGATTCTGCGGCCTCAATCGATGGCTTGGCGGCGTCTGCAATCCGATCAATTGGAGTTGTCGTTTGTTTTAGCCAGCGGTTGTTTCGCCACTGTGATTTTGCGCGAGGTTGCTGAATTATTCCGCCCCCAATTTAAGCCTCTGTGATATATTGGCCGGCAGATATATAACCGAATTGTGACGAAAAAGTAGCACTACAAGACGAGTGTTGAGAGAGAGGATTTTGTGTGAACTCGATTGAATTGGCCGGTATTGGTATGACCTCTCAGCGCACTCGCGAGCGTCTAATTCAACGTCTGCGCGATCAAGGCATTACCAATCAGCGTATCCTTGATGTTTTTCGTATTACCCCGCGCCATATTTTTCTCGATGAAGCCCTGTCTCATCGCGCCTACGAAGACACCGCATTGCCGATTGGATTTTCTCAAACGCTGTCTCAGCCGTACATTGTTGCGCGCATGACCGAGATATTGCTGGCAGGTGGGCCGCTTAAAAAAGTCTTAGAAATTGGTACCGGTTCTGGATTTCAGGCGACCATACTCGCGCAACTGGTCGAGCAGGTCTATTCCGTCGAGCGCATAGAGCCCCTTTTAATCAAGGCAAAAGAGCGTTTTCGCAAGTTGGCTCTGCGCAATATTACCGCTGAGCTATCTGACGGCAGTTTCGGTTGGCAAAAGCACGCGCCCTACGACGGCATCATTACCACGGCAGCGCCGCACGCCATTCCAGATGGACTATTGCATCAGCTGGCGCCTAACGGCATTTTGGTGATTCCCGTTGGCGATGGCGATCAGCAAGATTTGCGCGTAGTTCGGCGTATAGGTGATACCTCAGAATTTGAAGAAGAAGTCGTTGAAAAAGTAAAATTTGTGCCGCTTTTAGGTGGTATCTCTCGTTAGCTTGCAGGCCCTAAACCCCCGTTAAAAACTTTCTGGAGTCATCATGCGCAGCCTCGGTCAATATATATTACTTTTTTCCAAAGGCTTGGCGATGGGCGCCGCTGATGTGGTGCCCGGTGTGTCCGGCGGCACTATTGCATTTGTTAGCGGTATCTATGCCGAACTGATCAATACCATTAAATCACTGAATATTCAGGCGCTTAAGACCTTGAAGTCTGAGGGGATCGGCGCGGCGTGGAAGCATATCAACGGTAATTTTTTAGTGGTCTTGCTGGGCGGTATTTTAACCAGCCTGTTTTCCCTCGCCGTTGTAATGCAATATCTGTTGGCCGAGTATCCGCTGCCAGTCTGGTCATTTTTTGTGGGTCTTATTATTGGCTCAGTGATCTATTTGTTGCGCCAACATCCGCTGAAAAATAATCGCGATAGACTTTTATTTTTGGCTGGCACTGCAATTGCCTGGGGTATTTCGATGGCGCCCTCTGTGCAGCTTGAAGGTACGCTTCTGATCATGTTCTTTGCCGGCAGTATTGCACTCTGCGCGATGATTTTGCCAGGGATCTCTGGGTCATTTATTTTAGTTCTGCTGGGCTTGTATCCAGTTTTTATCGGGGCGATTGCCGATATTAATCTGCAAATACTGGCTGTTTTTGCTCTTGGCGGCATTCTTGGCCTAATGCTGTTTAGCCGCTTGTTGTCTTGGTTGTTGACGCATTATGAAGCGGCCGTTATCGCTATGATGTGCGGATTTCTTGTCGGCAGTTTAACCATTATTTGGCCGTGGAAAGAGGTTTTACAATCGGTTGTCAGTCATTCAGGTAAAACCATTGTGTTAGCATCACAGAATCTTTGGCCGAGTCAGTACAGCCAAGTGGTGGGTGCCGATCCGCAAACCTTGGTTAGCTTTTCAGCGATGGCGTTTGGCTTGCTGTTGGTGTTGGTGTTGGAATATGTTGGTGCACGATCGCAGAAAAAATCTTTACAGGTGGGCTAATGTGTCTCCCGTCACGACTGGCTTAATGGGCATTAGATCGCGCAGCGTCGCACTTTTAAGTGCGCTCGTTATGGCCTTGCTAGTGTCGGGTTGCAGTTCTCTTGCGCAAAATCATGCTGCGCCGGTAAGTGCGCGCGTGCAGCCGCCGAGTAAAAAAATTCAAGTGCATCAGGTTGAAGCGGGAGAAACCCTTTATTCAATCGCTTGGCGTTACGATTTGGACTTCCGCCAATTAGCGCGAGCCAACGGTATTCGCGCGCCTTTTGTGATTAACCGGGGTCAGTTGATTTCACTCGACACTAGCAAAATCAGAGAGACCGCAGTAGCAGCCGCCCCGGCACCGGTGGAAAAGACGGCTGCCAAATCCACCCGTTCGGGCGCTCCGATTGTTGTCAAAAAACCTTTAAAAACAGCGTCTGTGCCGCGTGCGGCAGAGAAGCCTGCGGCAACGTCCGAGCCAATATATGCCACAGATTGGCAGTGGCGATGGCCGGTAAAAGGCAATGTCGTTGAATCTTTTAATCCCGATGATCTGCGTAAGGGCATCAAAATTAAAGCGGTCAGTAATTCCGCTGTTCATTCCGCCGCCCCCGGCGTTGTTGTTTATGCAGGAGAGGGTTTACGTGGCTATGGTAAGCTGGTTATCATCAAACATAGCGAGACGCTTTTGAGCGCGTACGCGCAGAATGCGCAACTTCTCGTTAAAGAGGGCCAGAGTATTAAACAAATGGAGATTATTTCCAGATTGGGGTCTAATGGCACTCTTCATTTCGAAATACGCAAGGATGGCTATCCAGTTAACCCTGCAGCGTATTTGAAGTGAGTGGTAAATTATTTATCTATATATGAGTAGAAAAGGTATACTGGGAAAACGCACGCAGTGAGATTGACTGCAAGTGCGTGAAGCTGTGGGGTTCCACAGTGGTAAAAAAGGAAGAGGTGAGGTTCCGGATAGGTCACTAGATTGGTGATTTGGAACATGGAGTAACTTGCAAAGGGGATGCAGACGTGACGGATGAAGCGTGAATACTAGATGAAGAAGATCCAGATGTAACCGATATTCAAGAAGAATTGTCGGAATCAAGCCATCAAATCATTGATGCAACCAGTATCTATCTCAAAGAAATTGGTTACACGCCGCTACTGACGGCACAAGAAGAAGTCTTCTATGCCCGGAAATTTCTCAAGGGCGATGAATCAGCACGACACCGAATGATTGAAAGTAATCTGCGACTGGTTGTTAAGATTTCGCGGAGGTACGTCAATCGTGGTCTCGAATTACTCGATTTAATTGAGGAAGGCAATATCGGCCTTATGCGTGCGGTTGAGAAATTTGACCCCGAGTTGGGTTATCGGTTTTCAACCTACGCAACCTGGTGGATTCGGCAGACCATAGAGCGGGCGCTGATGAATCAGACTCGTACTATTCGCTTGCCCGTCCATGTGGTGAAAGAGCTCAATGTCTACGTGAGAGCAAGTCGCAAGCTAGCTCAGCGCTTGGATCACAGTCCTACGCCAGAGGAAATCGCTGCGGAGGTCGATAAGCCGGTTGCAGATGTGCTCAAAATACTCAGTCTCAGCGAGCGTATTTCGTCGATTGATATTCCCATCGCGGACAATGAAAAAAGTTTGGTTGAAACGATTTCCGCGAGTAGTTCCTTTTGCCCTGATCGTGAGATTGAGAGCAATGATCTCTCCGAGGCGCTCAATGAGTGGCTGTGCCAGTTGCCGGAAAAACAGCGTGAAGTTTTGGTGCGACGATTTGGCCTTCTCAATCACCAAGAAGAGACTCTCGAACAGGTTGGCCTTGAAATTGCGCTCACCCGCGAGCGAGTTCGGCAGATCCAAGTTGATGCGCTTCGACGGCTACGTGAAGTACTGCGAAAAAATGGCCTTAACGGTGATGTCTTGTTCGAAGAGCTGGATGACTAACGGCTCTTAAATTAAGATCATGAACGCCTTTGTGTGGTCGTGGCTGGAGCGAAACAATAAAAAACCCCAGTGAAGTGCTGGGGTTTTTTACATTCTTTTACTTCTTACATGCAGATTACTCTGCTCTTTACTTCTTGTAAGCAGATTACTCTGCTAGGTACCGCTCACGCGAGGCAATAACTTCAGCGCGGGCTGAGGCTGCATCTTCCCAGCCATCAACTTTTACCCACTTTCCAGGCTCCAGCGCTTTGTAGTTCTCGAAGTAGTGAACGATCTGCTTCAGTAATAATTCGGGCAGATCAGAACATTCCTGAACGTGATCATAAATTTTTGTCAGCTTGCTGTGCGGGACGGCCAGTAATTTGGCGTCAATACCGGACTCATCTGTCATTTTCAATACGCCAACAACGCGGCTGCGAATCACTGAGCCAGGCATAACCGGATACGGCGAAACAACCAACACATCTAGTGGGTCACCGTCTTCAGACAGCGTTTGCGGGATGTAACCGTAGTTGGCTGGGTAAAACATAGGCGTTGCCACAAAGCGATCGACGAACATCGCGTCACTGTCTTTGTCGACTTCATACTTGATGGGGTCGTGGTTGGCAGGGATTTCAATAACAACGTTAACGTCATTTGGCAGATCTCTGCCGGCGGGAATGTCTTTATAGCTCATAATGGTAAGTCCGAGATAGTTCCGTGAGTGTTCCGAGAATGTTCCTAATAGGGCGTTTGTTTTTCGCAGGCGCGGATTATAGACAGTTGTTGAAAAATTGGCCAGCGGTGCGAGGAGAAACGCCCTCGCACCGCTTTTTGACGCGCTTTGTACGCGTCGAGTTGTGATTACTGAAGTCTGAAGGTGATGGGAATGCTCAATTCAAATAGCTGAGTTTTCATTTCCTCAGGAAGTGCGTCAAAAGGAGCCGCTTTTTCCACTGCTCTCAGTGCGGCTTTATCAAGACTCGCGTAGCCGGACTCCTGAGTTGTGACAAGTCCAACCAACTCGCCGTGACGATCGATGGTGACTGCAATGCGAACAGTTCCCTCCTGTTTTTTCGTCACTGCGCGGGAGGGGTAGCTGATATGTTTGTAAATTTCTTGCACAACACCAGGCGTATAGTCTCTCTGTGCCAGCGCCTCAGAGACGTTAAAATCGGCGATATCGTCATCTTCAGTGTTAGCTGGAGCCTCTTCTGCGGTCGCCGATTGCCCGGTTGGGGCAATTTTTGATGCCGAGTCAGCGGGAGAGTTTGACGCATCGGAACCTGCCTGCAGTGCCACGTGCACTGGTGCTTGCTCTTCAGGGACGACTACTGGAGTAGTAGGTTTGGCGATGGCAATGTCACTCTTTGGTTTGGTTTTCGATATTGTGGGTCCAGTTTCCGCAAGCGCAGGCGCTGGAGCAACCCAAGAGGCGACTAGGGCGATACGCGCGTCGCTCGGTTGCGTGTTCGACACTAAGCCCTGCACGCGGCTATTGATCTGAGTGCCTAATAATTCCTCTTTAAAGCTGGTGCTTGGCGGGATTGCGCCAATCCACGTGCGCAGCAATAGATCAAAGACATCAGTCGACAGACCAGAGATTAGTTCAGTACCGTTGAAGATCATGGATGTGCCGCCCTTCGGGGTCGAAATATATTCGATAATATCCCCCGTCTGTGGCGCTGATTTAGGCGCCTGCATTAGCGCAATAAGCTGTTGGGCGGACTCTGAAAATGTCTCACGGCTATTGTTAATCGAGATGCTTTGCATCCACATATTGACCCAGCGTCGCATTGAATAGTTGTTGAGCACACGAAGTTCCATGCGCTTTTCACTTTTCATCGTCTCGATGTTGTGCGCTTCTTTTTGCGCGGTTTCGAGAAATAAACTGGCGACGAACTGGTCTTTGCCAAGGTCGGTATAGATGCTGCTGCCATTGAGGCGCAATTCTGCTTGCGCGCTGAAACTCAACAGTAATAACGAGATGACTCCAGCGAGACTGCACAAAAAATTCCGAGAAAGCCGCCGATAAACCTGTGCAGACGTTTTTGAGCAACGATATATTGCGGCATTTTTCGGCGAGCTGTGGTGGTTCGAGCTATACGGCGCCATGGTAATACATCCTTTTAAGTCCAATCTGGGGTGGTGCGTGAGTGCCATTGTCATCAGCGCTAGCGCGACATCAAGAGGCAAATTTTACAATGCCAACTCGCGCACTAACTGTAGCTAGGTTTTGCCAATCTGATCACAGTTGAGGGCATAAATCTATGCTCTGTGCCCACACAATATTAGGGCTACTTCAGGTTGAAAAAACGACTGAGAGCACGCCGTTTTTGAGAGGGCCGTTTTCAAGGCTGAAACTGATAGTCTTTTTTTGGTTAGACGACTTAAGTCCAAAAAGAGTAAACTACTGAGCTTTCCGCGACGTATCTAGGCCCGCATGCTGCAGGCAAAAAAGCCGTCTATAGTTAGCTTTCGGTCAAGGGAACTCTTGCGAAGGTCGATTGTTTGGGATTTTCGTTGCAGAGACAATTAACACTTCAATTTGGATGGGTGCTCGTGAATATTAATGTCCGTATTTCAATCGCTATTGCCGTCGCTATATTTGTTTGGCTGTTCAGCGGTCTGTTTATTTCCTCTGCGAACGAAGCTGAGGGGACGCAAGTTCAAGCGCCGCTGACGCATATCGAGGCGGTGTGGTCAGAGACCCAAGAATACAAACCCAAGTTGATGTTGCGTGCAAAAACAGAAGCCAATCGTGAGGTCAATATCAAAGCGCAGGTTGGCGGCCGCATTGTCGCTGTACCCGGTGCCGAGGGTGTTCTGGTGAAAAGTGGTGAAACTCTGTGTGAAATTGATGCGGAAGACCGCGCGCGCCAGATTGACTTTGCCACATCTGCTCTGAATCAGGCGACCATTGAATACCAGGGTGCACAGCGACTGAAACAGGGTGGCTATCAGTCAGAATTGGCCATTGCACAGGCGAAAACACGGCTCGAGTCGGCTCGGGCCGCTTATGAACGCAGTCAAATCGATTTTGCCAATCTGGCGATCAAAGCACCTTTTGACGGCATAATTGAACGCCGTCCGGTGGAAATCGGCGATTTTGTCCAGCCAGGTCAGTTGTGCGCGCAGATTGTTGAACTAGATCCATTAAAGGTTAGCGCGCTGATATCGGAGTCGGAGATTGTTAAAGTTTCTCTGGGCAGTGAGGCGACGTTGACTCTGGTTAACGGCGAAGTATTGACCGGAGTGGTCAGCTATTTATCTCATCAGGCTGATCAGGTTACGCGCAGTTACCGCATTGAAGCAACAGTGCCTAATCCACAAATGAATTTTCGTGCGGGTATGTCTGGGCGGCTTGAGCTTGAGGAGCAACCTATTGAGGCGCATCTTGTTGCCGCGAGCATGGTTCTCTTGGACGATGTAGGCCATCCAGCCGTGCGCGCGGTCAGTGAAGACGGGCTGATCAGCACACTGCCGGTGAAGATTGTCGGCGAACAAAACAATGGCGTTTGGGTTGTTGGATTACCACAGCGTGCAGCTCTGATAACAGTCGGACAGAACTATGTGGCGTCTGGCGAGAAAGTTGTCGTCTCATTCGCCAGTTCTCTCGCTCTTTAGCCATCTAGCTCGGACACAGGTCTCATGAAGTTTCTAAATTTGATAGTGGACCATGCGAGAGCGACGCTTTCGATCATGGTGTTAATCCTGTTTGCCGGAACCATGGCGAGAATCGCTATGCCCGTCGAAGTGAATCCCAATGTTACCCTGCCGGTCGTGATGATTATGGTGCGCCACGACGGTATATCTCCTGAAGATGGCGCTCGCCTGCTTATCCGTCCCATTGAGAAAGAGCTGAAAACCTTGGATGGCTTAGAAGAGATTCACGCCACCGCTAGGGAAAGCATGGTCTATATCATGGTTGAGTTCGATATCAGTGAAGATATCAGCGTGGCGGTGGCTGAGGTGCGCGAAGCGGTTGATCGTGCAAAAGCAGAGTTTCCTCAAGAGACCAAAGAACCGATCGTTCAAGAGCTGAGTCCCAGCCCAGAACCCACCGTGGTGGTGACGTTTTCCGGTGAAAATGTCTCTGAGCGCGACCTTTACTCCGCGGCGAAGTACTACCAGCGCCAACTCGAAATTCTCCCCGACGTCCTGAAAGCAGACATGTCTGGCCACCGAGACGAAGTGGTCGATATTATTCTCGACCCCTACCGGCTTGAGCAGTACAACATTACCGCCACTGAATTGTTGCGCTCGGTGCGGGCCAACAATTTACTCATACCCGCCGGTGAAATGGACGCTGCCCAAGGTCGGTTTGGTATCAAGCTGCCCGCCCTGATTGAAACAGCGGATGATATTCGCAGTTTGCCACTGCGCTTTACCGCTGACGGTGTGATTACCGTTGGCGACGTCGCTGAGGTGCGTAGAACCTTCAAAGACCCTGTGGGTTTTAGCACGATCAATGGTGAAAAAACCATTGCTATTGATGTGCGCAAGCGCCTCAAGGCGAACTCTATTGAAACGGTTGCCGCGGTGCGTGAGGCTATTGCTAACGCGCCCGCAAAATTTTCCCAAGAAATTGAAGTGAACTTTATTTTTGACAGCTCCGATTACGCGCAATCGATGGTCAGTGAGTTGCAGGGAAATATTTTAACCGCCATGAGCCTGGTGTTGATCTTAGTTGTCGCCACGCTGGGCGTTCGCTCAGGATTGTTGGTAGGTTTCGGTATTCCCTTTTGCTTGCTGGGCTCGATGATCATCGTCAACCTGCTTGGTTTTAGTTTTAACTTTATGGTGATGTTCGGTCTACTGTTATCGCTCGGTATGTTGATTGATGGCGCGATTGTAGTGGTTGAGTTTGCCAACACGCAGGTTGCCGATGGGCTGTCGAATCGTGAAGCCTACATCACTGCTGTGCGGCGCATGGCCATCCCTGTTATCGCCTCGACTGGCACCACCCTCGCGGCTTTTTTACCTCTGCTGTTCTGGCCCGGTGTCGCGGGCGAGTTTATGTCTTACTTGCCGATTACGGTGTTTTCTGTATTGGCGTGGTCACTCACCTATGCACTGATATTTGCGCCTACTCTGGGGATTGTGATTGCTCGTAAGCGCAGTAAGACGATGACTGTCGCCGAGGCCCATGCCTCAGAAGAGTCTGCCCAGGAACTCTTGCAGCCGCTGCTTAATCTCTATTTGAAATTACTTAATCCCATCATTGAGCGACCGGTTTTCTGGAGTGCCACTGCAGTCGCATTTCTGATTTCTATCTTTTTTGCCTACGGCAAATTCGGAGCAGGCCAAGCATTTTTTGCCGATATTGAGAACCGCTATGGCATGGTTAATGTTCGCGCGTTGGGGAATTTGTCCGTTGATGAACAGCGCCAGATCACGGCCGAGGTGGAGCGAAAAATTAGCGCATTGCCGGCTGTGCAGCAGCTCTACGGGTTCAGTGGTAGCAATTCACTGGTGCTCGAGCGCGGCGGCAGTCGCGATAAAATAAGCTCTTTTTTGGTTGAGCTCTACCCGCCGAAAGACCGTGAACAGAGCAGCCTCGAGGCGTTCGCAGAAATTCGTCGTGTGACGAACGATATGCCCGGTATTTATGTCAGCGGCAAAGAATTGGAGAGTGGTCCACCCGTCGGCAAAGATATTCAGATACAGATATCCTCCACAGACCGAGAGGCTATGTACAAAAAGACCGCTGAAATTCGTCAGTGGATCACCGCTAACATTAAAGGATTGCGTGATATCGAAGATACATTGCCGCTGGCGGGCATTCAGTGGGAGATGACGGTTGATCGATCTCAGGCGATGATGCTTGGCGTCGATGTTGGCAGCGTCGGTCAAATGGTACAGATGGTCACCAATGGTGTGATTGTCGGTGAATTCCGCCCCAGTGATGCTGACGACGAAGTCGAGATGCGACTTCGTTACCCCGACGAAAATCGCCAGTTAGCAGCACTTGATGAGCTGCGTGTGAACACTCCGTCGGGCCCAGTGCCAATCAGCAGCTTTACTCAGCGAGTGGCAATGCCACGAGTGGATGCTATTCAGCGCTTCGATCGACAAGAGACGGTGTTTATTATGGCGAACACTGAAGATGGCTATCTCGCCGACAATCAGACGAGAGAGATTGGCGAATGGCTGAGCACTCAGGATATCGATGATTCGATTAAAGTGAAGTTCCGCGGCGCCAATGAAGAACAGGCAAAGTCAGCAGAGTTTCTTTCTGTTGCCTTCTCGCTGGCGATGTCGCTAATGCTGATTATGTTAGTGATGCAGTTCAACAGCTTCTATCAGGCGTTCCTGATCTTGTTCTCGGTGGTTATGTCGACCGCTGGCGTGTTGTTGGGTCTGATTATTTCGCAGTCAATTTTCAGCACCATTTTAACCGGTGTCGGTATAGTTGCTTTGGCAGGCATTGTCGTGAACAACAATATTGTGTTGATCGATAGTTACAATTATTTGCGTCGGACCAACACTGCCATGACCCCTGCAGAGGCTGTCTTTATCGCAGCAAAGTCTCGCTTTAGGCCTGTGATGTTGACCACCGTCACCACTATCGTCGGCTTGCTGCCTTTGGCTAATGGATTCAGTGTTGATATTGTCAATCGCAGCTGGGAGGCAGGAGGCATGGTCTCCTCCTGGTGGCAACCGCTAGCTAGTGCTATTGTCAACGGGCTGACCTTGGCAACGGTGTTAACTCTGCTGTTGACCCCGGCCATGCTACTGTTACCAGAAATTGTTGCACAGCGGTTTGGTGTCCGAGTGGCAGCTTATCAGTTTAAGGATGACGAGGCCTAAGGGGGCCTCGCACCTGTTATGAAGTTCCTCTTTAGGCTGTTCTATCAATGTTTGATGGTCTCGACACTGTTAGTGAGCTGCTATTTTGCGGCCTATGAAATGCGCAGTTATTGGCTTGCGCTGCTGCTGATTGCGGGAGCACCCCTGCTTCAAATGATCGTCCCCTACGATAAGTCAGCCGTCGGCGCTCAGCCGCCTGTCAGCAAGATCAAGCTGCCCTTGGTCACGTTGCCGGTTATGCTGGGCAGTGCGTGGTTGCTGGCAACAGTGCCTCAAACAGGCTTGGCACTGTGGCTTGGACTGGCGGGCATCGCCGGTTTTATTCTCAATAACTATTGGGTTGAGTCCTAAATACGTTATTCTAAGGTGCTGACGACCTCCCCAACTTGAATCTGCGATAGCCTGTCATGAGCATCATGAGTAGTGCCACTCGAAAAATTATCCACTGTGATTGCGACTGCTTTTACGCTGCCGTAGAAATGCGCGACGATCCTCGGTTACTCCATCTCCCGATTGCCATCGGCGGAAAATCTGATCGTCGTGGTGTCGTGGCAACCTGCAATTACAAAGCTCGAGAGTACGGTGTGCGCTCAGCCATGCCAACGGCTCAAGCACTCAAACTCTGTCGTGATTTAGTGGTTATTCCTGCAACCATGGCGAAATACCGAGAGGCGTCACTGCGCATTCGCGAGATTTTTTATCGCTACACTGACAAAGTTGAGCCCCTCTCTTTAGACGAAGCCTATTTGGATGTTTCGGACTGCACGCAATGTGGCGGCAGCGCCACGTTAATCGCTGCTGAAATTCGCGACGCTATCGCCAAGGAAGTGGGTGTGACGGCATCGGCGGGCGTTGCACCGAATAAATTTCTCGCCAAAGTTGCCAGTGACTTAAACAAGCCCAACGGACAGTATGTGATTACGCCCCAGCAGGTCGACACGTTTGTGCAGTCGTTGGCGGTGCGGCGAATTAATGGCGTGGGCAAAGTGACCAATGAAAAGCTAGAGCGCTTAGGGATCAAAACCTGCGGTGACTTGCAGAAATTTGATCTTTTGGCTCTGGTAAATAAATTTGGCACCTTCGGTTCACGGCTCTACGATTTGTGTCGGGGAGTTGATGAGCGTCCGGTGAATGCGGACAGTCGGCGCAAATCCTTGAGCGTTGAACATACCTACGGTGATGATTTGCCTGATTACGACGCCTGCACCAAGAAACTGCCTGAACTGCTTATGGAGTTGCGCAGTCGATTGCGCCGAGTCGACAGTGACTATGCGGTGACTAAGCAGTTTATTAAAATTAAGTTCGATGACTTTACCAGCACAACACTAGAGCGAGCGGTGGTAAAAGGATTGCCCCTCGAAAGCTTTGAGCAAATAGGGGCGGAAGCGTGGCAGCGCAACCCGAGACCGGTACGTCTGCTCGGTATTGGTGTGCGCTTTATCGATGAAAGCGAGCCTGGCAGGGCAATTCAATTGGATCTTTTCCACTAACACGGTGGGCAAGTTACGGTGAGACTGGTAGACTGGGCATTCGTTAAAAATCTGGTGTTGAGTTGTGGTTGAACGGGCAAGTAAAAACAGTATTAGAGATGATATTCGTCGAAAGACCGAGGCCTTTCTGTCTGGCGGTGGCGAAATCAAAAAACATGAGCGCGGCGCAACTGGCGAGCCCGCCGATAAGCCGAGAACGAAAGCGGTATTTGTCAGCAGCCAGCCACGGCAAACGCGAACCTATCTCAATGATGTTGTTTCAGCCCTAGACAGCCGTAAAAACAAATCGTCGAAGACAACAACGAAAGCACCGAGTAAAACACCCAAGCGCCCGCACAAAAAAGTGATTTACGATGATTTTGGTGATCCTTTGAGAGAAGTCTGGACGGACGATAAAGAAAAATAATGTCAGCCTTTCTTGGACCAAATTTGCCAGCTCTTGCCAATCCGGCCTCACTGCTTAGGCCTTTCTACCCAAGCGTATTGCTTAGCTCTTAGCAATCAGCAATCAGCAATCAGCAATCAGCAATCAGCAATCAGCAATCAGTCTAGGTCAGTCAGCACCTAGACACCGCGATGCTCGTCTTTAGTTAATACTCTCACCGCGAGCTTGTTTGTCCGCGTGGTAGCTTGAGCGCACCAGAGGCCCACAGGCGGCCTGTGCGAAACCTATGCTATCGGCGTATTCTTTGTATTCCGCGAACTCATCGGGATGGACAAAACGATCAACTGGCAAGTGGCTTGCCGACGGCTGCAGATATTGTCCAACAGTCAGCATCTCGACGTCGTGCGCACGCAGATCGTCCAGTGTGCGCAGCAGCTCATCCTTCGTCTCTCCCAAACCAACCATCAGGCCTGACTTTGTCGGCACATTGGGATTGAGCGCTTTGTAGTCTTTCAACAGTTTCAGGGACCACTCGTAGTTGGCCCCCGGGCGTGCTTCGCGGTACAGGCGTGGAATGGTTTCCATATTGTGGTTGAACACATCTGGGGGTGTGGCCGTGAGTATTTCGAGGGCTGGCGCCATGCGGCCGCGAAAATCTGGAACAAGCACTTCAACTTTAAGCCCCGGCGATAGTATGCGCGCCTCGCGGATACAGTCGGCAAAATGCTGTGCGCCGCCGTCGCGCAGGTCATCGCGATCGACAGAAGTGATGACCACATAACTCAGGCCCATTTCATGGATGGCTTTGGCTAGATTGGCCGGCTCTTCTGTGTCCAAACGATTGGGCTTGCCATGGCCTACATCGCAAAACGGGCAGCGGCGGGTGCAGATCTCACCCATAATCATAAATGTGGCTGTACCGTGGCTAAAGCATTCATGCAAATTTGGACAGGCGGCTTCTTCACAGACCGTGGCCATTTTGTGGTTGCGCAAAATTTTCTTAATTTCTTGCACTTTCGGTGATGATGACAGACGAATGCGCATCCACTCAGGTTTGCGTTGCACATCAACGGTAGGAATAACCTTCACCGGTATTCGCTCCACCTTGTCGGCGCTGCGAAGTTTTTCACCCTGTTGCAGGCGACGGGTGCGTTGTGGGGGCGTGACGGGCTCTGTCATGACATTCCTTTAATGGAGTTCTTCGAGTATGGGCATCGAGGGCCCAATTTGGTGGCCATTATAGCCGAGTCCCGCAGTTAAAAAATCGGCTAATTTTGTCATCACTTGCTGAATATCGGGGGGATTATCGACAATATCGGCAAGTTGTGTCATTGGCACACCGAGACCACAGGGGTTAATACGCTGCCAAGGTGTTAAGTCCATGGCGACATTGAAGTTCAACCCGTGGTAACTGCAACCCTTGCGAATACGCAGGCCGAGGGACGCAATTTTGTGCCCATTTTCGAGGTATACGCCTGGCGCATCGCGGCGAGGCGAGGCTGTTATCTGCCAGTGCTGCAGTGTTGACACCAGGGCCTGCTCAATCAGGCTGACCAGTTCCCGTACGCCGAGCTTAAGACGCTTTAAATCAACTAAAATATACGCCGTAATCTGCCCCGGCCCATGATAAGTGACATGTCCACCACGGTCACTTTTAACCACGGGGATATCGCCGGGGAAGAGTATGTATTCCTCTTTGCCGGCCTGACCTTGAGTAAATACCGGATGGTGTTCGAGCAGCCAAATTTCATCGGGACTGTCACTGTCGCGCGCGTCGTTAAATGCCTTCATTTTGGCAAAAATAAAACCGTAGTCTTGCACGCCAAGATAACGAACTAACAATGGCACGGTGGGCTGCACGTTCAAATGACCATCTTGACTCGAGCGCTGGTTTTTAGGTCGGCAAAAAGGGCATCGAGTTGTGGTTTCCCAGTCGCTCGGATAACAACAGTAATTGATTGCCAGCTACCTTTACTGCTATCGCGCACAGTGACGCTATTGAGATCGAATCCTGGGGCATGAATATGCATGACGTTTAACACATGGGCATGCAGTTCGGGATGCGCTGCGCCTAACACCTTAATGGGATAGTCGCAGGGGAATTCTAACAGGGGTGGCTGTTGGTCTGTCACGGAGTTCCTCAGGACATCAGTCGGGTAATTAACAGCACGATCCAGTCAACAAAGCGTGAGATAAATCCTGACTCTTCGACGGCCGTTGCTGAAACAATTGGCTTGTCGACGAGTATTTCTCCGTCCAGAGATACCTGAAGTCGGCCCAATTCTTGGCCAGCGGAAATCGGTGCTTTAATTTGTTCGTTGACAAGAATATTCGCGCTGAGGTTTTTCTGTGCCCCGCGTGGCAGTGTTAGAGCGATATTGTCGCTGATGGACAGGTTGATAAACTCGTCTTTGCCATACCAGACTTTGGCATTTTCTTTAATGACATCGCCTGCTCTGTAGATGGTTTTAGTTTCGAAATGACGGAAGCCGTAGGAGAATAATTTTTGTGATTCTGTCGCTCGTGCGGCGTCACTGGTAGCGCCCATCACCACTGAAATCAAACGCATATCTTTGCGCTTGGCTGAGGCGACCAAGCAATAGCCTGCGGCATTGGTGTGGCCAGTTTTGAGGCCGTCAACACTGCTGTCGCGCCAGAGCAATCGGTTTCGATTGGGTTGGTTTATATTGTTGTACTTGAAATATTTTTCGGAATAGATGCTGTAATGATCGGGATGATCTTGAATGATCGCGCGGGCCAAAATAGATAAGTCGCGGGCGGTGGATACCATGCCCTCGTAGGGTAAGCCTGTCGCATTAAAATACTCTGTGCCTGTCATACCCAGCAGTTCTGCTTGCTTGTTCATGCTGTCTGCGAAAGCGTTCTCGTCGCCACTGACATGCTCGGCCAGCGCGATTGACGCGTCGTTGCCCGACTGAATAATCACGCCGCGCATCAGATCATCTACAGATACTCGAGTGCGCGGGCTGAGGAACATGGTTGAGCCATCGGTTTTAGCACCGCCTTTCTCCCATGCATTGTCGCTTATAAGCACCATGTCGTCGCGCTTGATACGCCCAGCGTCTATCTCGTTGGCGACAATGTACGTGGTCATCATTTTTGCTAGGCTGGCAGGCGGCAACTGCAAGTCTGCGTTGCTTTCTGTAATGATATAGCCGGTATCGGCATCCATGAGAATCCAGGCTTTTGCCGCAAGTTCTGGTGGCGCAGGAATCAGTTTTTGAGCATGAGCAGAGGTGAATGCCAACAGACAAAGAGTGATAGTGAGCGGAGTTAAAATCCATTTTTTGAGCATAATAGACCACGGCTTAGTTGCAATTTAGACGGCCGACAGTCTACCACTTCACAGTGGAGGATGCCCACCCACCTAAGCCTGAACGCGCGTAATTTTTAGCGGCCTGCGCGACGCTGGCAAAGCCGCTTTAATGGCAGAGGCTCAGGGGCTTACCGCAAATGCGCTGAGATTAGCAGTGGTTTTGAGTATTTCTTGAATACTTTGCAGTTCTAGATGATTGGCAATCGGTCCAATCCACAATTTAAACAGATTGTTCTGATTGCGCACGGTCATTGGGTAGCTGACCAAACTGCCGATTTTGCCGCGCAGTTGGTCGGCCAAACTGGCATCGCTAAAGGCGCCGACTTGCAGGTACTGCCCTTCGTAACTGGCCGTGACGGGCGCAGATTGCGGCAGCCCTGCGGCGACGATTGAGGGTGTTGCTGTGACCAGCGGTGGCTCGGGGGCTTTGGGATCTGTATCAATCGCTTCCACCAATACTTTGGCGGTGCCCTTGTCGACGTAACCGAGTTTCATGGCGGCGACATAGGATAAATCAATAATACGGTCGCCGTGGAAGGGGCCGCGGTCGTTGACTCTGACCACAATTGACCGGCCATTCTCGACATTGGTTACTTTCACATAGCTTGGAATGGGGAGGGTTTTATGCGCGGCGGTCATGCCATACATATTGTAAATTTCACCGTTTGAGGTGAGGCGGCCATGAAATTTTGTGCCGTACCAAGAGGCGATGCCGGTTGCGCTGTAATTCTTGTTGGTAGGCATGACTTTGTAGGTCTTACCGAATACCTCATAGGGGCTTTTGTTGCCTGCCTTGGTGATGGGCTCGGGTTTGGGTTTGGCGTTGGGGATCACGCTGGTATCAATGGCCTTACCCGCGCTATCTTTTTCGATCATGACTGGCGCCGGCGTCGAGTCGGGAGTCGATGCGCAGCTTGCCAGCAACAGTATTGCGACAAAAGCCGCTAAAAGGCGAGCAGCGCTGGGGACGATTAGAGTATTAGCAATCAGTTTGCGCACAGCGACCGTCCTGAATTAATTCACTCAACTGATAGACCGCCATGGCATATTTTGTGCGCGGATTGTAGCGGCTGATAACGTAAAAATTGTGCAGTCCGAGCCAGTATTCATTGCCGTATTTTGCTTCAAAGCGCAACGGCAATGCGCTGCTGTCTTCGGGCAGTTTTTCCAGTGTTTTGTAGCCTTGGGCCCGCAGTTCAGAGAGGTTGATGCCTGGCTTAAACAATTTATTTAGGCTGTCTTCGGCGGGGTCGCTGTTGATATTTGCCCGCACAGCAACCAGTTCGCCTTTTTTCCAGCCATGCTTGGCGAAGTAGTTGGCAACACTGCCTATCGCGTCCGTTGGGTTATTCCAGATATCGACAAATTGGTCGTTGTCGAAGTCAACCGCATAGTTGCGATAACTACTTGGCATAAACTGGCCCCAGCCCATAGCGCCGGCGTAGGAGCCTTTGAGTTCGAGCGGGTTTTGTTTTTGTTCGCGGGCGAGCAGGAATAAATTCTCTAATTCAGCGGCGAAAAAGGTCTGTCGCGCGGGGCGTTTATCGACGCTGATGTAATAGTCAAACGCCAGCGTGCAGAGTGCGTCGATCACCTTATAGCTGCCGGTGTTACTGCCATAGTTAGTTTCAACGCCAATAATGCCGACAATAATGGCGGCATCGACACCTAACTCTTGTTCGGCTCTCTCAAGGGTTTCTTGGTTGTCTTGCCAAAATTTAACGCCGCCTTTTATGCGTGCATCGGAGATAAAGTGTTTGCGGTATTCGTACCAGGGTTTGACTTTTTCTGCGGGCCTGCTCATGGCCTTGACGATGGACTCTTGATATTCCGCAGCGGCCAGCCAAGCCACAATATCGTCGCGCTGAAACTCGTGCTTATCTACCATGAGGTCAATAAATGCCGACACTTCGGGGTGGGTTGAATAGTCAGCCTGGCTCAGGGAAGAAAGGCTCATCACTGGGGCTGTGAGGAGGCAGAGGGCGAGCAGTTTTCTGGCGCAATATTTTTTCAAAGTGTCACCTTAAATTCGTTTTTGTTCGGTGCTGATGGCCATCAGAATACCAAATCCAAGAAACAGAGTCACAATTGCAGTGCCACCGTAACTGATAAAGGGTAAGGGTGCGCCAACCACGGGTAAGATACCTGAAACCATGCCCATGTTGACAAAAATATAGACGAAAAATGATAGACCCATGGTTCCTGCCATTAGGCGGCCGAACATGGATTGCGCGTTTAACGCGATCACCAGACAGCGGCCAATCAACAGTAAGTAAAGGGTGAGCATGGTGAGCACGCCCACCAACCCGAACTCTTCCGCCAGAACGGCAATAATAAAGTCTGTGTGGCTTTCCGGTAAAAAGTTAAGCTGTGATTGAGTGCCCTCCGTCCAACCTTTCCCGCTCCACCCGCCAGAGCCGATCGCGGTGGTGGACTGCATGATATTCCACCCAGCGCCGAGCTTGTCCTGTTCTGGGGAGAGCAGCGTTAAGACGCGCTGCTTTTGGTAGTCGCGCATAACGTAAAACCACAGGGTGGGCAGTGCGGCCATGGCCAGTAGTGCAGTTGTCACGAGATAGCGCTTGCCGAGACCCGCCAAAAAAAGCGCGAAAAAGCCAGAGGAGAAAACAATCAGCGACGTGCCGAGATCGGGCTGTCGAGCAATTAAAAATACAGGAATGGCAGTGGCCACGAGGGCAAAACAGACGTGTTTAAAACTCGGGGGCAGATAGCGTTTGCTGAGAAATGCTGAGAGCATCATAGGGACAGCAATTTTCATTAACTCGGATGGTTGAAAACGAGTAACTCCGAGATCGAGCCAGCGCTGCGCGCCTTTTGCGCCAACGCCCACAAACAGCACTGCAATTAATGCCAAGAGGCCGCCGAAGTAGATCAGCATTGCATAGCGCTCCCACCCTCGAGGGGGAAACTGTGCCATAAAAATCATTGAGATCAATCCGATCACCATAAAGGTGGCTTGACGTTCGACGTAGAAAAGATTTTCACCACTGGCGCTGTAAAGCACTGCAAGACCAATGCCGCAGAGGATAAGTAAGATTATCAGCAGGGGTATATCGATATGCATCCTGCGCGACGGTCGACGATCCCCGCCGGGGCTGCTGAGTTGCCTGACAAAATCATTTCTATGCATCGTATGTCACTCTGATTCTGACGGTGAGGCTGCGTTTGAGTCCATGTAAGCATCGAAAACGGCGCGGGCAATCGGTGCCGCGCTTGAACTTCCGTGCTCGCCATTTTCAACAATAAGACCTATGGCTATTTTGGGGTCGTCTGCTGGCGCAAAGGCGACAAAGAGTGCGTGGTCCCACTGTTCTTTGTCAATTTTAGTGCTGTCGTATTTATCTTTCGCGCCAACACTGATGACTTGAGCGGTACCGGTTTTGCCTGCAATTTTGTAGTCAAGATCGCGACTAATACCTTTGGCGGTGCCACGAGGGCTGTGTACAACGTCGACCATGGCTTGGTGGACGTAGTCCCAATATTGCTTATCCATCTTAATCGTTGGTGGTTCTTCTGCAGGCACTTGATCTACGCCGTTGATCGCCTTAACTAACCGTGGGGTTTGCACTTCACCGCGACTAGCAATTCGCGCGGTCATAACCGCGAGCTGCAGGGGTGTTGCGAGCATATAACCTTGACCGATACTCACGTTGATAGTGTCACCGTTGTACCAAGACTGACGGCGCTCTCCCTGTTTCCAAGCACGACTTGGCATAATGCCGTTGCGCTCGCCAGGCAGATCTATGCCGGTGAGCACGCCGAGACCGAATTGGTTGCCGTAAGTGGACAGCATGTCGATACCGGTGCGCACGCCAAGTTCATAAAAATAGACATCGCAGGACTCAATGATCGCCTTGGCGAGATCGACGCCGCTGCCGTGACCACCGCGCGCGAAGTTATGGTCGCGCCAAGGTCGCTCAACCCCCTTAAAGTAGAAGAAGCCGTTATCTTGAATTTTGAAGTTAGTGGTCACTGTACCTTTTTGCAGCGCAATCAAACCAAACAGTGGTTTTACCGTTGAACCCGGCGGATATTGCCCACGAATGGTGCGGTCAAACAACGGCCTGCTTTTATCGTAGAGCAGGCGGTCGTAATCTTTTTGGCTGATACCGCCAACAAAGAGGTTGGGGTCGTAACTGGGGGCGCTAACCATGGCGAGAATACCGCCCGTTTTGACATCGATGGCGATCAGCGCGCCGCGTTCGCCATTAAAGGCGTCGAGGCCGACGCGCTGCAACTCACTGTCGATAAAAAGCGTTAGATCGTCGCCAGCGATCGGGGCATTTTGCTCGAGCACACGCATAACGCGCCCCAAGGCATTGGTCTCAACCTGCTCGCTGCCCACTTGGCCGAGCAAGCGGTCTTCGTAGAATTTTTCCAGCCCATTTTTACCAATCGAGTCAGTGCCACTGTATTGCACTTTGTCGATGGTCTCACTTTCGGCCTCGTTGATACGTCCGACATAGCCGACCACGTTGGCAAACAATTCCGCTTCGGGGTAGTAGCGATTTAAGCGTGCCGAGGTTTCCGCCCCAAGCAGTCGATGGCCATGCACCGCAAGCGTGGCGCGCTCTTCTTCACTGAGATTAAACTTTAATGTGGTTTGCTCGTACGGGCGTCGCTGTTTTAAACGCTTGCGAAAATTCTCAATGTCGCGCTCTGACACTGTGATTAGCGCGCTGAGGTCACTGAGCAGCTGTTCTAGATTGGCGCTGCGTTCAGGGACTATGGTGAGGTTGAAGCTGGGACGGTTGTCGGCAATAAGCTCGCCGTCACTGGCGTAAATTAAACCGCGGGAGGGGGCGAGTGGGCGAACCAAAACACGGTTGTTGTTAGATTGGGTGGCAAAATCGTCGTGCCGCGATATTTGCAGGTTGAAGTAACGCGCGGCTAGCAGCCCTGATAAAACAAGCGTTATCACTGCCGTGATAAAGAGACGCTGAGCAAACAGCAGACGTTCGCGAGCCGGATCGGAAAAGGCGCGGTCCTGCATCATATTAGTCTGTCGCCATAATCGGTTGCCCTGTCAGCTGCGATGATAGGGGTGATTTGCGTTGATGGTCCACGCGCGATACAGCTGTTCCATCAATACAATTCTTACCAGTGGGTGGGGCAGGGTTAAATCTGACAGCGACCAGCGCAGATCGGCGCGCGCGAGGCACTGGTCGGAGAGCCCATCGGGACCGCCAATAATTAAACATATATCGCGCCCATTCATCTGCCACTCGGCCAAGCGGCCGGCCAGCTTTTCTGTGCTCATACCTTTGCCGAGCACATCCAGGGCGACTACGTAGTCCTGTTCACCAATGGCTTTGAGAAGCGCTTGGCTCTCTTTTTCAATAGCGATTGAGGGCGGCTGGTTTTTGCCGCGCACGGCAAGTGCTATCTCAACAGTTTCAATACGCAACTCGGGAGGCATGCGCTTGCCATATTCGTTGCAGCCAGCGTCCACCCAGCAGGGCATTCGGGTGCCGACGGCGAGAAGTTTAAGCTTCATCTCGCGTCAGTCGTCCTAGCTCAGATCGCCAAGCAGGTGCTGGTCGTCGCCATGATCCGGCGCATCGCCTGGACGCATGGACCAGAGGCGCTCTAGGTCGTAAAACGCGCGGGTAGCGGGCAGCATGATGTGCACAATCACATCACCAAAGTCGACTAGTATCCACTCGGAGGTGTCGTCACCCTCTATGCCGATCATGTCGTAGCCTGCTTTCTTGCCCTCGACCACCACATTGTTGGCCAGTGATTTCACCTGACGGTTTGAGGTGCCGCTGGCAACCACCATGGTATCCATCATGCCTGTAAGCTCGCGCACGTCGAGCGAGACAATGTTTTGCGCTTTAACTTCTTCTAGCGCTGCGATAACAATTTCTTTTAGTGATTGGGTCATATTAAACAGATTACTCGTATAGATGATGTTGTTGAATGTAGTTGACCACCGCCGCTGGGGTGAGGTAATCAATGGCCTCGCCGCGTTTTACTTTATCGCGTATAGAGGTTGATGAAACTGCCAGCATCGTGAGGTCGCAAAGGTGCAGTTTACCAGTGCTGAGCAGTTTTAGTTGCTGTAAATCGTCGCAGCGGTGTTTTTTTACCCACTCAGCTAAGGCGCCCGTTGTGGGCAACTGGCAGCCTGGCCGCGAAGAGATGATGAGATGGCAGAAGTCTGTCAGTTGCTGCCAGTCGCGCCACGTGTCGAGTGTGGCGAGTACATCGAGGCCGATACAGAGGTAGAGCGGGCGGTCTGGCCCAATTTGTTGGCGCACAGCGCGCAGGGTATCGATGGTGTAGCTTGGACCTTCACGCCGCAGTTCGATATCGTCAGCGACTAATTTGTTATGATTGGCGATACCTGCTCGCAGCATAGACAGACGATGCTCAGCGGATACTGAGGGGGATTGACGATGTGGCGGCAAGGCGCAGGGCACCATGCGCAAGCTATCGACTTGCAGGAGTTCGGCCAGCTCTATAGCAATGCGCAAATGACCGATATGCACTGGGTTAAAGGTGCCTCCAAACAACGCCACAGACATATTAAAGCCTTATCTGCCCATCGCCGTAGACAACCCACTTCTGACTGGTCAGTCCTTCCAGTCCGACGGGCCCGCGGGCATGTATTTTGTCTGTTGAGATGCCAATTTCGGCGCCCAAGCCGTACTCGAAGCCATCGGCAAAGCGTGTTGATGCGTTCACCATGACAGAACTGGAATCCACTTGCCGCATAAACTGCGCGGCACGGTCAGCGTCTTCGGTGACAATCGCATCGGTGTGCTTAGAGCTGTAGTGATTGATGTGCGCAATCGCTGGCTCAAGCCCAGCGACAATTTTAATGGATAAAATCGGCGCCAAGTATTCCTCGTACCAGTCTTCCTCGCGAGCAGGTTTAGCGGCCTTAATAAGTGCACAGGTTTTTTCGCAGCCGCGCAGCTCCACGCCGTGCTCGGCGTAGCGGGCGGCCAGCGCAGGCAGCACGCTGGCGGCAACAGATTCTGCCACTAATAGCGATTCCATGGCGTTACAGACGCCGTAGCGATGTGTCTTGGCGTTCACGGCAATGACTATAGCTTTGTTTAAGTCGGCCTTGTCGTCGATATAGACATGGCAGTTGCCGTCCAAATGTTTGATCACAGGGACGCGCGCCTCTGCGCTAATGCGCGCAATCAGACTTTTCCCGCCGCGGGGCACAATGACATCAACATACTCGGTCATGGTGATGAGCTCGCCGACGGCTGCGCGGTCAGTGGTATCGATAATTTGTACCACGGATTCGGGTAGGCCCGCGGTGGCGAGCCCTTGCGCAATAGCTGTGGCGATGGCTCGATTTGATTCGATTGCCTCGCTACCGCCGCGCAAAATGGTGGCATTGCCTGACTTTAAACAGAGGCTTGCAGCGTCGATTGTGACATTGGGGCGCGATTCATAAATGATTCCGACCACGCCGAGGGGTACCCGCATCTTGCCGAGTTTAATTCCGCTGGGACGATCCTGCAGATCGGTGATGTTGCCAATAGGATCGGGCAGCTCGGCGACCTGCTTTAGGCCGTCAATCATGGCGCTAATGCGCTCGGGGGTGAGTTCCAGTCGATCGAGCAGCGCGTCATCAAGGCCATTGGCGCGGCCATTTTGCATATCGATGGCATTCGCCGCTAGCAGCGCGTTGTGATTGCTCTGCAGTGCCTCTGCAATGGCATGCAGGGCCTGATTTTTGAGCGCGGTATCGGCAGCAGCAATAATCTGAGATGCCTCACGAGCACGCAAGCCAACTGTCTGCATGTAGTTTTTAATGGTCATAGCAATTCGTCGCATCTAGTCTTTACAAATTCAGGCCGCATTATACGGTTAGGCTAACCATAATGCCTGCCTTTAAATGCAGTTGCTGATGGGTGCTCATAGTCGTAGAGCCGACGCGCCTGCCGCTGGAGTGGCAGACCCTGGTGACAGTTGTGCCATTTGCAGGGGGGTGTTAGCGCGACAAATACTGTCCGGCCAGCTCAGCCAAGGCTTCGATATGCAATGGATCATCATTCAAGCAGGGTATGTAGTGGAACTCTTGGCCACCCGCATCGAGAAAAATATGCCGCGCCTCAACATTAATTTCCTCAATGGTCTCCAGACAATCTGACGAAAATCCAGGACAGATAATCGCAATATGGTTTATCCCTTCGCTCGGCATGGCTTCCACAGTTTTGTCGGTGTAGGGCTGCAGCCAAGGCTCGCGACCAAAGCGCGACTGGAAGGTGGTCATAATTTTATCTTCTGCAAGGCCCATGCGCTCGCGCACCAGTCTCGTGGTTTGATGGCAGAAGCAGTGGTAGGGATCACCTTTGTTGAGGTAGCTTTGCGGCGTGCCATGGTAGGAGAAAACCAATTTATCAGGCTCACCATGAGCAGCAATATGGCGGCGAATACTGTCGCAAAGTGCATCGATATAGCCGGTGGATTGCTGGTAACCTCCGATAAAATGCAGTTCCGGCACCCAGCGTGTTTTGGTAAACGTTTGCGCCACAGCATCAAAGGTTGAGCCGGTAGTCGCGCCTGAGTACTGCGGATACAGGGGCAAAACAGTAATGTCGCGGACATTCTGTGCCGTGAGTTCGGCGATCGCAGATTCAATCGACGGGTTGCCATAACGCATGCCCAAAACCACGGGAACATCCTCGCCAAATTTTTGATCGAGAATTTTTTTAACGCCGGCAACCTGCGCTCGGCAGTTAATCAGCAGTGGCGAACCACCCTCAGCCCATACGCTTGCATAGAGTTTGGCGGAACGGCGCGGGCGAATACGCAAAATAATTAGATTGAGAATCATCCACCACAGCAAGCGCGGCACTTCCACCACGCGCGGGTCGCTCAAGAACTCTTTGAGGTAGCGGCGCAGCTCGGTCGTGCGCGGCGCATCGGGCGTTCCCAAATTACACAGCAGCACACCGCGGCGCGGCGAGGGTCCTTTGTGGTCGTACTCGGTTTGGCCTTGGTACTTCATGAAAAGCTCCTGAAATCGGGTTGCACTGGCTGAGATGCGCGAAAGGCTGAGACGATACTGTAAGCCGTTCGGTTAGCCAAATTTTATTCAATCGGGACTATACGCCGATGGCGGCTCGAGAGATTGGTTTTGGCTCTGCCAATCACTGATAAAACCCGTGATAGGGGCGCCTAGGATCAGAAAATCGCAAGAGATCTCCGGAGTAGAGATTGATGGCAAAGGGGCTTTAGGCTTAAAGGATATGTAGCGCGCTGCAATATATCCATAAAGTCCTATATTAGGTGCATAAATAGATAAAAAACCACTTAATGTCGCCAGTATAGTCCTTAATAATTTGTTTGATGAACACAATAAAAACCAAGAAACCTTTGGCGACCCGCTTGGCTACGATGCTGAGACAGTAGGGAATAAATGAGTAAACAGTCACTGCATGAGTCTCAATGGAAAAAGGGACAATTTTAGTCGTGCCGATTTTTACAGCTTAGAAAAGTTAAGTCCCTTGTTTAGCAAAAGAAAGATTGACGACACCCTCGACGCCACGATCGAGCAGGTGTCAAGTTGGCGACAACTCGCTAACGAGTGGGAAGTACCTAAAACATTGCAAGAAGAAATTAACAGCAATCTGCGGCTTAGTCTCCCGTAACGTAATGCCCCGTAACGTAATGTCGCGTAACGTAATGTCGCGTAACGTAATAGAGCGCACATAAACAGCAGACTTGATCGCGAAGCACAGACACAGGCCTACCTTTTCTGAAACTTGCAATGGTCAATAAAGCCCCTCGGCCGCGTCTGCGACAGGCGAGGTAAAACCCCTAACATCAGCAAGAGGCATGGCATATAATGCGCGGCTTCTCTGCGGCAGGCCGCAGACGGTATGAATATAAATATCAGTATAAAATAGGGTAGTCAGCGTGTCAGATAGCAATTTTCTTCAACAAATTCAGAAGCGTAGAACCTTCGCTATCATCTCGCACCCGGACGCGGGCAAGACTACCATCACAGAAAAATTATTGCTGCTCGGCAATTTGATTCAAGTGGCCGGTACCGTTAAGGGTCGCAAAAGCGACCGCCACGCGACCTCAGACTGGATGGCGATGGAGAAAGAGCGGGGCATTTCTGTAACCTCGTCAGTGATGCAGTTCCCCTATCATGATTGCATGGTCAACTTGCTCGATACCCCAGGTCACGAAGATTTTTCGGAGGATACCTACCGCACTCTCACCGCCGTGGACTCCTCCTTAATGGTCATTGACGGCGCCAAAGGTGTTGAAGATAGAACCATTAAGTTGATGGAAGTTTGTCGGCTGCGTGACACGCCGATCTTTGCTTTTGTCAACAAAATGGACCGTGAAATTCGCGAGCCGATAGAGTTGCTCGATGAAATAGAAGCAGTGCTAAAAATTAAGGCCGCGCCGATAAATTGGCCGATTGGTATGGGTCGAGGTTTTCGCGGAGTTTACAACCTCTACACCGACACCATCCACGTCTATGTGCAAGGCAAGGGTCACACACTCATGGATGATATTCAGATTAAAGGCTTAGACTCACCTGAAGCGCGCGCGGCCCTTGGGTCCTATGCCGCCGACGTCCTCGATGAGCTGGAGCTGGTAAAAGGGGCCACCCACGCCTTCGACATGGAGGAGTTTTTAACCGGCCGTATGACGCCTGTTTTCTTTGGCACGGCGCTGGGGAATTTCGGCGTGCGTGAGATGCTAGATGACTTTGTGCGTTGGGCACCGCAGCCGCAGGCGCGTGAAACCGCCAACCGCGAGGTGGTTGCCAGCGAGCAAAACTTTAGTGGCTTTGTATTTAAAATTCAGGCCAATATGGACCCCAAACACCGCGATCGCATTGCGTTTTTGCGCATCTGTTCGGGTAAGTACACGCGCGGAATGAAGATGCATCATGTGCGAACGGGCAAGTCTGTGCGCATCGCAGACGCCTTTAGTTTTAAAGCGGGCGAGCGCATTTCGCTCGAAGAAGCGGTGGCGGGCGATATTATTGGTCTGCACAACCATGGTTCGATTCAAATCGGCGACGCATTTACCGAAGGGGAAGATCTCAAGTTCACCGGCATTCCACACTTTGCCCCCGAACTGTTTAAGCGCATTCGACTCACCGACCCACTCAAAGCCAAGCAGCTGCAAAACGGTATTCGGCAGCTGTCGGAAGAGGGCAGCACACAGGTATTTTTCCCCTTTCGCAATAACGATATTATCGTTGGCGCGGTGGGCCAATTGCAGTTTGAAGTGGTCGCCTATCGACTTCGCGAGGAGTACGGTGTAGACGCGATTTATGAAGCGGTAAATGTGCATTCTGCCCGCTGGGTTGACTCAAAAGACAGCAAAAAATTAGAGTCCTTCAAAGACAAAACACAAGATAACTTAGCTGTGGACGGCGGTGGGCATTTAACCTATCTTGCTCCGACGCGAGTCAACCTATCACTGGCGGAAGAGCGCTACCCCGAGGTTGTGTTTAGAGCAACTCGAGAACATTAATTCGAACATGATCCTTGATAAGAAAAATAGAAAGAGGGTGTTATGACTAAGAAGCAAGTCAGTGTTAGCCAAGATCAGACACCAGTGCATCTGCGCGCCAATCGCAGTGCCTTTGCCCAGTGGTTTGGTCGCACGGTGCTCGATGTTTTTGGCTGGCGCGTTGTGGGTGAACTGCCAAATTTGGAGCGCGTGTTGGTCATTGGTGCCCCGCACACCTCGAATTGGGATTTTGTCTATGCGATGGCTGCGATTTTGGGTTTAAACCTGAAACTGCGATGGCTCGGTAAGCACACCATTTTCAAATTTGGTGTGACTTGGTTTATGAACTGGCTGGGTGGTATCCCCGTCAATCGTGGCAAGCCAGAGTCGATTGTAGAGAATGTTGCCCGTCTGGTTGAGCGCGACAAAGGTATTATTATCGGCATGGCGCCTGAAGGCACGCGCAAGAAAGTTGAAAAGTGGAAAACAGGCTTTTTGCGTATTTCTACAGCCCTCGATTGTCCGCTTTTTCTGGTGGGTTTAGATTTCCCGAACAAACTTATCGTGCTTGATCAGCTGTTTTACCCGACCGGCGATAACGACGCGGATATCGCCACACTCAAGGCCTTTTATGGTAAATACACAGGCAAATATCCCGACCAGTTTTAAATGCCGGGCCGCTGCGGAACGATTCGGATTAGCGCAATTTCTCTGGTTGTTTGAGCGCTCTTTTTATAAGCTCTTGCTATGACCTTTATCGTAACAGTAGTACTTACTTTTCTTTTAATCTGTGCCGCGCTGCTGGTGTTTCACTATGCAGGTGTGCCGGTTTATCGTGTCGATGCGACCAACGTGCAGGTGCTTTTGCAGTCGGTCCTGAATGAAACGGCCACCGAAGATGACTGGGACGTGTTTATCGCTGTCCCTATCCACAGCGACCCAGAGTTGGATAAAATACGTCTTCAATGCGCGGCGCTGGCGGCCCATGATATGGCAGTTCGCCAACAGCGGATTCAATTTTCCGCCAGTGGGCGCAAACAAATTGAAGCTATGCTGAATGAAATAAAGACTAAATTATTGACACAGACGGAGCAAAATCATGACTGAAAACACATCACCGATTGCCCGATTTTTGGTTGTCTCCGCCGCATTTGTTATCGTTGTCTCGGGATTAAAAATGGCGGGTTCTCTGCTGGTCCCGTTCTTGTTGGCGGTTTTTATCGCCATGATTGTATCGCCGCTACTCAACGCATTAAAAAATCGTGGCATGCCCGGCGGTATATCTATCCTTGTGATTGTGTTGCTTATTCTTCTTGTTGGACTTGGCTTAATGGCCGTTGTTGGTTCCTCCGTCGACGATTTTCGTCAAGATATACCACTTTATTCGGCAAAACTGTCAGTCATGAGCGACAGCGCTCAACAGTGGCTGACTGCGCGCGGCATTGAAATCGATCGGCAGCAGTGGCAGGCAAGTTTTGATCCGAGTGTGGTCATGTCGTTAGCGGGCAGTACTTTAGCCTCGTTTGGCGGGGTGATGACCAACGCCGTGATGATCTTACTGACCGTTATTTTTATCTTGGCGGAAAACGTTGGTTTCAGCGAAAAGCTGCGGTTAGCGCGAGGAAAAGAGGCGTCACACACCTGGTTAAAGACGTTTTCTGAAAGCGTTAACAGTTATCTTGCGATTAAAACCGGCATCAGCTTGATCACCGGTGTGCTCATATTTCTTTGGTTGACTATTTTAGGCGTCGATTACGCTGTTCTCTGGGGATTGGTCGCATTTCTACTGAACTTCGTCCCTAACGTTGGCTCCATTATCGCAGCAGTTCCCCCAGTGTTATTGGCAGCGGTGCAATTGGATCTCTTTACCGCCAGTCTCACCTTGGCCGGATTTGTCGCTGTCAATTTAGTGATGGGCAATGTTGTTGAGCCGCGCTGGATGGGGAAAGGGTTAAATCTGTCGCCGCTGGTCGTATTTGTCTCTTTGGTGCTTTGGGGCTGGGTACTCGGGCCTGTGGGTATGCTGCTCTCCATTCCGCTGACAATTATGATCAAAATCGCTTTAGAGAATCAGCCAGAGACCCGCTGGATTGGCGTGCTGCTTGGGTCGGGACAGGCGCTTGAATCATTTGATGTCACGCATCGGAAAGACGGTGCCGTCGAACTGCCTGCAGGCGAAAAGGCCTCTGAGTAAGGATTGTCGCGGCCCATTCCTTCTCAATTGGATAACCACGCGAAATTTTTAAAAAACCAAAATGCGTACTAGCTCAGTGGATTTTTGTCGACAGAAGCCATTGCAGGCAGTCACCACCGCTCAGCGATATGGCATTTCGTACACCATTCGGCAACAAGCAAAAATCTCACCTACTATTAAAACCGAACTAAACGGATTTAATAAGGGTAAACATGAGGTTTAAAATAATTGCGGCTTTGTCGCTTGTGCTCAATTTAGGGCTGCTAACGCATATTTTCGCGGGCCAATCTTTGACCGACTCTACAGTCGATAACCGAATAGGGTTATCAGACCAGACCACCCAATCTCTCAGCCCATCGCAGCGCGACCAAGTATTTATCGATCAGCTCGTCGGCAGAGGATTGGACTCACATCAGGTCAACCTCCTATTGTTTGACAAGCTCCAAACCGAACTTTTGGGAGTACTGACGGACAATGACAGCTACTGGCTACCGACAAGTTCCAGCGACAAAGCCGCCTCACTGCAGCAACAGCTAAAGGCTGAAAGGGCACTGCGACTGAGGTTGACAGCGTTATTGGGAGAGCAGGCACGCTATGCACTGGCCTTCCAGCAGGTCTTTAGGCCGTTCGCGTCACAGATGGACTTCCTGACCTCGGAAGATCAAATAGCACTTCGAGAAAGCCAACTTCAGCAACAGATTAGCGTCCTAAGCAACAGCGAGCCAGGCTCAGAGGGCTCTCCGACCGCCGCTGGGCTGTCACTGCAAGCCTTTTCCGGCGTGCTGCACGAGCAGTCGATCAGCGAAATACTGGGCCCAGACGAGACATTTGAGTACAGTCTTCGGTACTCCCCCCTGGCCGACCAGCTTCGTTTGAGTGGCGTAGTGTTTACTGAACCCGCATTTCGTCAGGTCTACGGCATACTGGCAAAGACTCAGAACTCTGCGCAACTGGGCAAGCCCAACCCGCAAGCACTCATTGATCAGCGCAACCAGTTGACCCAACTTTTGGGAAAAAATAATACAGTTAAGGTACTGGCTGCACTGGACAAACGCTTTAAAAACTTGCAGATCGCCGGGCAAGACTACGATTTAACTCAAGAACAGCTTTTGGCTGCCTATGAAATTATTTCTGACAGTGAAATGGCGATGATCCAAGGCTATTTTGTCCGCAAGATAAACGCTGAAGAGGGCATCAATCTGATTCGAACGGCAGCGCGCAACCGTGAATCCCAGCTGATAAATCATTTCGGAGAAGATGTAGCGCGAGAGTTAATGGCCAAGTTTAGTCGTGGTTATAGCGCTGGGATAAGCGCGGATGGAATTGTCTCGCGACAATAGTGAAATTGTATTGGGCATTTTTGGAGCTACCTGTAAAATGGCATCGATAGCAAAATGATATTGTCGATTTTAAACAGGAGTTTCACGCTTGAAGAAATTAACGCATCTTTTTGAACGAAATGTTGCTTGGGCCAATGAGATCAAGGAGAAAGATCCTGATTTTTTTACCCAGCTATCCAAGCAGCAAGCCCCAGAGTATCTATGGATCGGCTGTTCTGACAGCCGCGTGCCAGCTAACCAGATAGTTGCGCTGCCACCCGGTGAGGTCTTCGTGCATCGCAATATCGCCAACGTAGTCGTTCACACCGATTTAAATTGCCTCTCAGTCATTCAATTCGCTGTCGATGTCCTAAAGGTGAAACATATTGTCGTTTGCGGCCACTACGGTTGCGGTGGCATTAAAGCGGCGATGAATAACGAAGAGCATGGTCTGATTGATAACTGGTTGCGTCACATTAAAGATGTTGACCGTTTTCACACTGAAGAGCTGGATGCGTTAGAGCATCATGATCGCTTGAACAGACTCTGCGAACTCAATGTTCTTGAGCAAGCCGCCAACGTCTGTAATACCAGTGTGGTGCAAAATGCTTGGAAAAATGGCGCCGATCTATCAGTGCATGCGTGGATCTACAGCATTAAGAATGGGCTATTAAGAGATCTAAATCTGTCAGTGTCATCTTGCAAAGAGCTAGAAGAGAAGACCGCCTAAACAGCCTTTTTTCCCTCGTCAATGGGTCCAGAAATGCTCTTTGCCACTGTCGCCGAGAGCATTCTCCTTACTTCATCCTTCCAACAAGAGAGCGTATACAAAAAAGCCCCAGTGTTAACTGAGGCTTAAATGTGGTGCCCGGTCTCGGACAAGACGCGCTGCGTCTTGGGCGTCTTCGTCAGCGAAGACGGGGTGAAACCCTGAGCGCTTGCGCGAACCAATCTAACCAAGGTTTCCTTGGTTCGACCGCCGAAAGAGAGCGTGTACAAAAAAGCCCCAGTGTTAACTGAGGCTTAAATGTGGTGCCCGGTCTCGGAATCGAACCAAGGACACGAGGATTTTCAATCCTCTGCTCTACCAACTGAGCTAACCGGGCGTCGCAATCTAATTTCTAGCAGGCTGCGAGAGGCGCGTATTAAAGCGTCTGAATTGCGGTTCGTCAAGGGATTATTCGGTCGGTGGAACGTATCCTTCTGCTTGATCAACCTCTTCTCCTGCAAAGAACTTTTCACGCTGCTCCGAGAGGTAGTTTCGCGAGGTTAAGTCCATCATATTAAGGCGCATTTCATTGATTAGCGTCGTTTGGTGAGTCATCCAGTCAGCCCATGCTTGCTTGGAAATATGCTCAAAAATCTCCTGACCTTTGGGGCCTGGAAACGGCGGCATATCGAGCCCGGGAAGTTCCTGCTTAAGTTTGCGACAAAAAACCATACGCGCCATAACATACCTCTATTTTTTGGTTACTTGTGCGCCACTGAACTGACGTTCTCCAGCAGCGCTTTGATGGGGGCCGGCATTCCCAATGATAGCGGCTTCCGCGGGTTATACCAGACTTGATTGCTTGCTTCCGCGACATTCGCCCTGATGTGCGCAGAGTTTACCCTCGTAAGCATGACGGGTTGGTAGTCGAGGTGAAAATGGCTAAAGGTATGGCGCTGAGGTGGCAGCAGCTCATAGCCTTCACTCTCGATGGCCAGCGCCCTTAAAACCTCTGGCATGCTGTCGAGGGTTTCACACTGGGGAAATACCCACAGGCCGCCCCAGAGACCAATGGGAGGATTTTTTGTCAACAGCAACGCGCCCTCATCATCAGCAATCAGCAAAAAGAGGGTGGTGCGCACAGGGAGCTTTTTCTTGGGTTTTTTGCCGGGATAGTCCTGCGGATTACCTTGTCGAAAGGCTTGGCAGCTCTCTGATAAAGGACACTGGACGCAGTTGGGCGATGAGCGCGTACACAGCGTGGCGCCAAGATCCATCATTGCCTGAGTGTAGTCGGCGATACGCTCATAGGGGGTCAATGTTTCGGCGATCAACCAGAGTTTCTCAACCACATCACTTTTCCCAGGCCAACCCTCTGTTGCACTGTAGCGCGCCAGCACTCGTTTGACATTGCCGTCTAATATTGTGGCTTGGTGCTGAAAGGCGATAGAGCTGATAGCACCAGCCGTCGAGCGCCCAATACCGGGTAGATCGCAGAGCTGCGACACTGTGTCTGGGAACTGACCGTTGAGTTCGCTCACGACGATTTGGGCGGTTTTGTGCAAGTTTCGTGCGCGGGCGTAGTAGCCTAAGCCTGTCCAGTGGTGAAGCACCTCATCGAGAGGGGCTTCGGCCAGTGCTTGTACATTAGGGAAGCGCTGCATAAAGCGCTCGAAGTAGGGAATTACTGTGGCGACTTGTGTCTGTTGCAACATAATTTCCGATAGCCACACCCGATAGGGGCTTATGTCCTGCTGCCACGGCAGGTTGCTGCGACCGTGAAGGTCGAACCAGTTGAGCACTGCCTGCTGAAATTGGCTTGTTAGCATGGTCGGGCTAGCCGTCACTTAGTGTTTTTTTCAAAAATATTCTTCAGCAAATTTTTAACCGGATCGGGTTCCTCTTCTTTGCCATCAACTGTGACAGGGGTTTTGAACAGCTGTTTGCCAAGATTTTCAAGGACGGTGTTTTTCAGCAGATCGTTGATCAACTTTTGATCGGGTTTGCAGCTGGTTTTGCCGCTGCCGTCGAAGCTGCCGCTGCAGATGAAGGGCAGATTGCGGTTCTGCAGTTTTTTGTTCACGGAGCAGCCGTTGGGGCCGGTAGTCGCGCCATTGACTCGCGCGTTGGCGGTCAGACTGAAGCGCTTGGGCAAAAGCTCGACAGTGCCCTTAGCGGCGATGGCAATATTACCTGTCGCGGTTTTTAGGTCGCTTAGCAGAAGGTTGCCTTTGTCAAGGTTAAACTGGCTCGTCAATGTCTCTAGCTGAGTGCCTTTTGCCCATGTTTTATCCTCGTTGCCACCGCTAAAGAGCGCGGCGGCACTGCAGAATGTCTCTTCGGCGTTTAAACTCGAGTAGCTGGGTGCTGCGACAGTAAGTTGGCCGCTGCCAAGCAGAGATTGAACAATGGTGTCGCCATCGTTGCCTGACCCTTGCAGCGTCGCTTCCACACTGAGTACGCCGCTGACTTCACTGCTCTCGGCAATAATCGGCAACGCTTGGTCTAGGTCAATATTGGCCACGGATGTTTGCAGGTTAAAGACCGGTTTGGCAGGGCGCATATCGAGCCGTCCAGTGCCGTTGACGTGGCCGCCAAACAGGTCGGCATTAAAAGAGCTGAGCCGCAAAACCTTTTGATTGCCAAATAGATTGAGATAGACATTTTTCACGGCGAATTGGTCAAATTCGATTTGCCCTAGGGAAAGCTCCATTTGGCTTTGTCCGAGCCAAAGTGCAAAGGGCAGCGCCAGTGGCGCGAACAATCCGCTGTTTTGATCGCTCGTGGCTGCGTCGCTGGCAAGATAGTTGGCCGCAGCGAAATTGTTGCCGTTCACGCGAAGTATCAAGCTGCGCTTGGCGTGCTCAATGCGTGTGTTTATGGTGAAGGGCTGATTGTCGAGGTTGAGCTGTGTGGCAATGGTCGAGATGTCAGCGGTGTTGACGTTGAAATTGCTGTTGAAGTTTATCTCAGTGAGAGCTTGGGCCGACGCCATTTTAGGTATCTGTAGCGTGGGGAAGGCTTTTTGTAGCGATTTTAGTTGTTCAATAAGGTTAAAGTCGCTGCTCTTTATGGTGCCGTTAATCTCGGCGAGAGGATTTTCTGGGTTTCGCGTTTCGACGGTGAATTGCCCGATCAATGCCAGCTGGTTGAGCGCAAGTTCAAGTCCATCAACCGAGATTTTAGTCAAGGTGTGATCGCTTACGTCTAATGCTACCTCTGCATTTGCTCGAATATCGACAGCATTAAAGACGGTCGCTGTGAGGGCGAGTGGAAACTGCTCGCCCTCCAGTGAGAGGTTGCGAATGGTGGCATTGACGTTAGTCAGGGTTAAGAGCGGTTGGCTTGGAGCCGCAGGCTGTAAAACGATTTTGGAATCGCTGATGCGCACTGTGTCTAAGGGTATTTTCTCGGCGGCACGGTCAAACTGGAGCAGCTCGCGCCAGTTGATAGCCAGCGTCAATTCACCAATAGTGCCTGCGGCTTTCTCTAAATAACGAAATTCTACCTGCTGAATTTTTATGCCTACTTGCGGGAAAAACTGCCAAGCTAAATCGCCATCCAGTGACAGCACCAGCCCCTGATCTGCGGCGGCTGCCTTGATCTCCGGTTTGTAATCATTGGGATCGACAACCGCGACCAGATAGATAATCCCTAACACTACCACGATGACCGCAGTCAGTACGGTTCTGACCAACCACTTTATAAGCACACCCAAAATATCACCTTACGCTTTTATGCGTTCACTATTTTAGAACTGATATCGTAAACCAATGGTCAGATTACGTCCCGCCTCTGGCGCAATTTCGCGCAAAAATGAAGTGGCATTGCGGATATCGCGATCGGTGAGGTTTTGCCCTTGAACAAACACAGACCAGTTGGGCTGATTATAGGACAGGGAGGCATCCAGCCTAGTATACCCGAGCGTACTCATTTGATTTTCACCGGCATTGTTTTGCGCGGCTGCGCGAGTGATGTTGAGCGCAGCGCGCCAATGGTCGCTTTCAACAACATAGCTGGCGCGAATCTTGGCGGGCGGTAACCGTGGGATATCGCGGTTTGACCCGGCCGTAAATTGGCCGCGAACAAGATCTGCTTGCAGTTCAATACTCTGGGCATCGGAAAGCTGGTAGCTGCTCTCGAGTTCAATCCCGCTGAATGTGGCATCCCGCTGCTCAAAAAGATAACAGGTGATAGCGTCAGTGTATTCGTCCAAGCTGCTAGAGAAATCCGCCAGTGCTGACGAGCAGGCTTGCAGTCCTTCAAAACCCATATCCTCCAAATCATGGCTCAAAGAAAGGCCAGTGTCTTGTTGGAAAATAAAATTGCTGAACTGATTGTGGTAGACACTGCCTCGAAACGTTAGCAGGCTCTCTTCGTCACCCTCATACACCCAGGTTAGTTCAATACTGTTGGATGATTCACCGCTGAGGCGCGTGTTGCCGATTTCATAGCTATTGGTGGCCACATGGGTGCCTAGTGATAATAGCTCCTCTGCCGCGGGGGCGCGCTCACTGTGGGCTAAGGTCAGGCTCAGACGGTGGTGTTCGCTGAGGGGTGCAATCCAGCTGGCACCGATATTGAAGCTATCGTGATCAAGCGATAGCGATTGGTCTGCCATCTCAATTTTTTGACGATCGAAACGGATGCCAACTTCGAGGTTGTTGTCGGCAATCGCGGTTTCTTCAAGCCAGTAGAGTCCTTGCCGCGACGTTGTTGAGCCTGGAATAAAAGACTCTTCGCCACTACTGCCAAAATCCCGCGAGCTGACTTGCAAACCCATGGTGCCAAACCAGCCGGCTCGCTCAAGATGGGTAAGCTCTGCGCGTAATTCTCGGCTCTGGGCTTCAATCGTTGAAGAGATGGCGCTGTCGCCTGTGTCGAGATCAAATTCTTGCTCCCTGTGCTGGTAGTCGGTGTAGCTGACATCAACATTCAGGCGATCAAAGAAATCTCCGAGGTCACTTAGCAGCAATTTTCCCTGATAACTGGTTTGCTGCATATCGATGCGCACCACAATATCGTCGTGGCCGGCATCGGAATCTTCGCTGTGGGCACCATGGCTGGCGGGCGGCAGGCCGTAGTTGTTGTCGAGATGGCTGACGCTAAAGCCCATTACACTGTTGTCTTGAACCCACGACGCGCCTGCAGAAAGTGAATCTGCACGGGCGTCACTGTTGGCAATAAAACCGTTGCTACTATCACTGTCATCGAGATCGGCTAGGCCCGGAATTTTGACATCGTTGCTGTCGCGACTGACGCCATCGAGATGCAGGTTGAGCGGACCATTGCCCGCATCAAACCTAGCGACAGTGGCGACACCGTCGTTGCCGCTGGAGTAGCGCGATTCGAGGGCACCTTCGATACCTTCAAAAGCGCTGAGATGAATACGGTTGTCGATTACGTTGACAACACCGCCAATAGCGCCGGGACCGAAACGCAGCGTGGCCGGCCCGCGCAGTATTTCGATGCGCTCAGCCAGCAGCGCTTCCGTGGCGATAGCATGGTCGGGGCTGACGTCTGACGCGTCGCCCACCGACGAGCTATTTTGCAAAATCTCAATGCGTTTTCCGCCAAGTCCGCGGATCATTGGATTGCCCACCCCTGGTCCGAAGGAACTGGAGGCAATGCCAACTTGGTTTTGCAGTGTATCGCCCAGAGTTGCCGCGGCGTCCCGTTGCAATTCGCCATTCGCGATAACGTTAAACGAGCCCGCAACTTCCTGGGCGCTTTTTTGGTGTGCGGAGGCGCTAATGATGACTTCTTCAATATTATTGTCGGCAAATGCCGGTGCGGTAAAAGGTAGCATTGCGCAAGAAATCGCCGTCAAAGATAGGGCAACGTAAGGATGTGATTTCATAATTTTCTCTTCGCTTCAAATTCTAAGAGGCCTGCTAAAAACAATTCCAGCAGTCGGTAAACTAGGATTTAAATAACAAGCGAAGCGGGCGGTGCGCGTGCGAGGTGGGTTTTTCTTTCATTGCAGCCGCAATGGGGTGTGCTGAGAGTAATGTGAGGAAGAGGAACAAAATCCGGTTTGGCAAGGCTGTTGACCGCACCGACAATGACGGCGGAATCGTGAACGACACAAACGCTGCACGCGGGATTGCTGTGCTGATTGTGATTGTGCGCGCTGGCGATCACCGAGCTGGCTGCTAAAGCCAAGCTGAGAACGATTGCGGCTACCCATTTATAGTTATTCATGGTGCAAAGTGTATCAGGTAATTGTTTCGAAAATCTCGTTCATTTGCGGTTATAATGCCGCCTCAAAATGAGCTGCTGGAGAATGTCATGGCTGATCGCATCGCGACGGTAACACGGAATACACTTGAGTCTCAAATAACCGTCACGGTTAATCTGGATGGCACGGGTAAAGCTAATTTTGCTACACCCGTACCCTTTCTCAACCACATGCTTGACCAGATAGCGAGACACGGGCTGGTAGATCTTGATATTCATGCGGTGGGCGACACTCACATTGATGACCACCACACAGTTGAAGATATTGGTATCACCCTCGGAATGGCGGTGGCCAAAGCCATTGGCGATAAAAAAGGCCTGACCCGCTACGGCTCAGCGTACGTTCCACTGGACGAAGCGCTGTCTCGGGTGGTGATGGATTTTTCCGGTCGTCCAAGCTTGATTATGAAAGCCGATTTTGTCCGCAGCCATGTCGGTGATTTTGATGTCGATCTGACGCGGGAATTTTTCCAAGGGTTTGTCAATCACGCGCTAGTAACCTTGCACATCGACAACTTGCGCGGCGCCAATGCTCACCACCAAGTTGAGACCATTTTTAAAGCCTTTGGCCGCGCCCTGCGTGTGGCTGCCAGCGAAGATCCAAGAATGGTCGGCGTTATGCCATCGACCAAAGGCACTCTTTAATCTCGCTGCTTTTGGCGCGGGTGTTAGTGGAATAACAAAGTAATCTCTATGAGCGATTTTCGAAGTCATATTGCTGTGATCGACTACGGCATGGGCAACCTCCACTCGGTTGCCAAAGCGCTGGAACATGTCTGTCCTGGCGCGAAAGTGTCGATTACTGCCGATCCCGCCGTTGTTGAAGACGCCGACCGCGTGGTCTTTCCTGGTGTCGGTGCTATTCGCGACTGTATGGGTGAAATTCGTCGGCTCAACGTGGGCGATGTGGTCAGTCAGGCGATGAAAACCAAACCAGTGCTGGCGATCTGCGTCGGTATGCAGGCGCTGATGGAGCACAGTGAAGAAAATGGCGGTGTCGATTGTCTTGGGCTACTGCCCGGGCGTGTTAAATTTTTTGGCAACCAGCATGTCGATGCCGCAGGGGCCAAGCTCAAAGTTCCGCATATGGGTTGGAACAATGTTCACCAAACCATTGATCATCCGCTGTGGCAGGGTATCGACCAAGACAGCCGCTTTTATTTTGTTCACAGCTATTTTGTGGCGCCAAGCGAGCCGCAGCATATTGCAGGCCGCTGCGACTATGGGGTTAATTTTGCTGCCGCGCTGAGTTACAACAACCTTTTCGCTGTGCAATTTCACCCAGAGAAAAGCGCCGATGCCGGACTCCAACTACTGCGCAATTTTTGCCATTGGATGGGCTGAAGACCATGGAGCAATCCTCTAAGCAAGTGCTGATTGCGCGACTCAACAGCGAAACCGCAAAGATCTCGTGGCATGACTTGCAGACACATTATGCCGCGGGCAATGTTCTCGCCGTTGCAGAGCAGGGCGATTTAATTCAAGTGGCTGTGGCACTGCATAACGACAATACAGCGCGGGTGAAGCAGTGGCTCGCAGAGCACGTGGTTTTTCACGTAAGCGATCAGCAGGTCCTTGATTGGCATGAACAAAACACCCTTGTCTGGGCTTTGGTTATTCCACCCTTTGTCCTGGTTCAGGCGGTTGCGGCGCAGGCCTTTACATCGCCGCGAGACAGCCGTTCACTCAATTAAAAAGCAGCAGCAAAGGAGTTGTAGAATGTATTTAGAACTGACTGAAGAACAACAATTTATCCAGCAGACAGCGGCGCGATTTGCTGCCGATGAGCTGCTGCCGGTCGCAGAAATACTCGACCGTGGCGAGGGGCGCGACTTACTTCTCACCAATCTGCAAAAACTCGCCAATCTCGGTTTTATGGGCCTCAATATTGACAGCGATTATGGTGGCACCGAAGCGGGCTCGGTATCCTTTAGTGTGGCGCTGACTGAACTGGGTCGGGGCTGCGCCTCCACAGCGGTGACCGTCTCAGTTACCAATATGGTTGCTGAAGTGATTCAGGCCTGTGGCACCGAGCAGCAAAAACAGCACTATCTGCCCAAACTCTGCTCGGGCGAGTATCCCGCAGGAGCCTTCTGTCTCACCGAATCAGGTGCCGGTTCCGACCCCGCAGGCATGAAATGTCGCGCCACTAAAGAGGGCAATGACTGGCTGTTGAATGGCACCAAGCTCTACATCACCAGCGCCGAATTCGCAGGATTGTTTGTTGTCTGGGCAGTCACAGACCCTCAGGCCAAAAAAGGTAAAGGTATTACCTGTTTCCTCGTTGAAGCGAATAATCCTGGCGTTGTTATCGGCAAAACGGAACAAAAAATGGGGCAGAAGGGCTCCTCTACTAACGAAGTGATTTTCACCGATTGTCGTGTCTCTGCAGAGGCTATTTTGGGGCAAGAAAATCAGGGCTTCAAAATTGCTGTGGGTGAGCTGGCGGGTGGGCGCATTGGCGTCGGTTCGTTTGCCCTTGGTATAGGCTTGGCGGCCATGGATTACGCGCGCCGGTATTTAACTGAACGCCAGCAATTTGGCCAGCCCCTGTCTAACTTTCAAGGCTTGCAGTGGCAGCTGGCAGATGCCTACACCAACCTGGAAGCAGCGCGATTATTGTTAATGCAAGCAGCGTCACGCAAAGAGCGCGGCTTGAGTTTTGCCAAAGAAGCGTCGATGGCGAAAGTATTTACCAGCGAAAAAGTGAACGCGGCCTGTTACACCGCGTTGCAGATGTTGGGCGGAAATGGTTACAGTGCTGAATATCCGCTTGAGCGCTGGTCGAGAGATGCGCGTATAACCAGTATTTACGAGGGTACCAGTGAAATTCAGCGGATTATTATTGCCCGCGAATTATTATCAGAGATTATCTAGGAGTCGATTATGAATTTGAACAATAAAGTAGCCGTCGTCACCGGCGGTGCATCGGGCTTGGGTCGTGCAGCGGCACAGGCGCTGGTTGAGCGCGGGGCAACAGTGGTTATTTTTGATATGAATGCAGCGGCGGGCGAGACTGCGGTGCAAGAGCTGGGAGTATCAAAGGCGCGGTTTATGAAGCTTGATGTGTCCAGCGGGGCAGATGTTGAGGCGGCTTTTGCACAGATTGTCAGTGACCTTGGTCGTGTGGACGTCTGCGTTAACTGCGCCGGCATTGGCATCGCCGTCAAAACCATTAGCCGCGAGGGCATTCCCCACGATCTCGATCTCTACCGCAAAGTGATTGAAGTCAATTTAATTGGTACCTTTAATATCGCCCGTTGCGCTGCCGCCGCGATGGCGCGCAACACGCCCGATGAGAAATCTGAAAAAGGTGTCATCGTTAACACTGCATCTATTGCTGCGTTCGATGGCCAAATGGGGCAGGTCGCCTACTCGTCAACCAAGGGCGGTATCGTCGGAATGACTCTGCCGATGGCGCGCGACTTGGCCTCCGAGGGCATTCGCGTGAATACTATTGCTCCAGGTGTTATGGCGACGCCGCTGATGATGGGCATGCCGCAAAATGTGCAAGATGCGATTGTGTCAAATATCCCCTTTCCCAAGCGCCTTGGTGACCCCGCCGAGTTCGCCCAGCTGGTGGTGCATATTGCCGAAAACAGCTACCTGAATGGCGAGACCATTCGCCTCGACGGCGGCGTGAGAATGCAACCGCGCTAAAAAGGCAAAAGGCCTCAAACATGACGTCAGTCCAATCATCGCTTAAATCCCAGTGCCGCTCCTTGAGTGGCCATGGATTCAGTAAACCAGCAGCTGTGCTGGCAGAGATTGCGGATTGGTGCAAACAGCACGATTGTGAGTTTGAAGCCTATGGCAGCGGTGATTTAATTGAGTCGTTTGAACGCAAAATAGCCGATTTACTCGGCTTCCCTGCGGCGCGTTTTATGCCTAGTGGTGTGTTGGCTCAGCTGACAGCGCTGCGAATCTGGAGTGATCGGTCGGGCTGCTCGCATTTCGCCATGCATCCTACCTCGCATATCGAACTGCACGAAGAGTCCGGCTATCGTCACCTCTATGGTCTTACCGCTACCTTAGTGGGTCCGCGTAAATCGCCACTGTTGGCAGACCATTTTGACGCGTTAACAGAGACCTTCTCAACCCTGCTTATTGAACTGCCAATCCGTGAGGCAGGCGGGCAGTTGCCCACTTGGGAGGCGTTGGAGGCACTCAAACACAGCGCTAAAGCCAGAGGTGTGCGCCTGCATCTGGACGGTGCGCGCCTGTGGGAAACTAAACAATTTTACAATCGCGAGTACAGCGAGATCTGTGCCGGTTTTGATTCTGTCTACGTCTCCTTTTACAAAGGTATTGGCGCTCTGCCTGGCGCTATGTTGCTGGGGCCAGAGGATTTTATTGCTGAGGCTAAGTTGTGGCAGCGGCGGGCGGGTGGAACCGTGCAGACGCTGGCCTCTAATGTGGCCTCGGCAGCGATGAAATTTGATAGCGCTATCGCACGGTTTCCCGCTTATTTCGCTCGAACAATCAGTCTGGTTAAGGCTATAGAAGCGCTCGACGATCTTGTGATTATGCCTCCTCTTCCGCAGGTTAATATGTTGCATATTTATTTGCCCTGCACACCAGAACGGGCCGACGCGGCTCGCGATCAGATTGCTGCGGAATTTTCGCTGTGGTTGTTTAACAAGGCTAATCAGGGCGATAGCGCGAACAGTTGTTATTTTGAGTTGTATATTGGCGAGGCGTTGATGGATATCTCTGACCCGCTGGCAGCACACGTCTTTGCGCGCCTCCTAGCGATTATCCGCGCTGGCTAACCATTCCATCACGGCACTGCGGTCGCCGCGAAATACCACCCGCTCTTTGCGCTTTTCGAGCTGATAAATATACATGGGATCGTAATAATCTTGAGTGAGCGCCGTGAGCCAATCGCGGTGACTGGCAAATTTGTCCTCTGCTTGCCGTGCAATAGCGGCTTCCATTAAGGCCAAAATTTCCTTCGTTCTCTGTCCGCCAAGACGTTTTTGCACACGCATAAGGCTGTCGATTAAGTACTGCGCAAACGCGTGCTCGGCCCTTTCAGAGCCCTCAGCCCTCTCAGAGCCTTCGCCGCTCGCGCTGTAAAAAGCCAGTGTCTGCTGATGGCGCTCGACCACATACTCTTGCCAAAGCTTTTCAATGCGCTCTGCGAACGGGACTTCAATCACCACGCGCGGACTCTGTGCCATTTTATCGGCTAAACAGGGAGGCAAGTGGCGCCCACCAATACTGCGACTTTCGTCCTCAAGTACCACTGTTCGATGGGGGTGTTGGGCTTCGACGCGAAGGAGATCGATGGCAACTCTATTTTCGAAATCAATTTGTGCGGGCTGGCCGTCGAGGGGACGTCCAAAACTTGAGCCCTTGTGGTTTGCCGCGCCCTCAAGATCGACCGCATTGGGCAGCTGACGAATAATGTCGGTTTTGCTGGTGCCGGTCATGCCGGAGAGAATCAGTAATTGGCCCTGAGTGCAGAAGTCATTGATATAGTTCAATAAAAATCCGCGCAGCGACTTAAAACCGCCCTCAACCTTTGGGCAGATGATGCCTGCGTCAGCCAACCAGTCCTGACTAAGTTGAGAGCGCAACCCGCCGCGGGCGCAATAGAGTACCGCCGAGGGATTTTCTGCCATAAACGCGCGCCACGCATCAATGCGCTGATCTTTAAGTGCACCCGTCACTAAGCTGTGGCCCAGTTTTATCGCCGCGGCTTGCCCCTGCTCTTTGTAGCAAATACCGACACGGTGGCGCTCATCATTGCTCATCAAGGGCAAGTTGACCGCACTAGGCAGCGCGCCCGAGGCAAACTCAATGGGTGCGCGCACATCAATCATCGGAGTGTCTGCGATCAGCAGTTCCCGATAGTGGTTGACCAATGGCAGTGGTGGCCGATTCAACGGATGACCTCAATGGTGGGAGGCTGGTCTGAGTGATAGAGCTCGCCAATAGGCTTGTGATAACAGCCCGCCGCAAGCAACAACTGACTCACTTGATCAATGCTGTCTGGATTCACTGCAATTAATAGTCCGCCACTGGTTTGCGGATCGCAGAGTAAGGCTTCACTTACGCTGTCAGTGCCGGAAACAGAATGACTAATACTTTCCCAATTACGCATGCTACCGCCGGGCACGCAACCTTGAGCGAGGTAATCGAGCACGGCATCATCCAATAATGGCACTGCCTGTGCGTTCAGTTTGGCCGAGAGGTTGCTGCCTTGGCACACTTCCAGCAGATGCCCCAGCAAGCCGAAGCCGGTGACGTCAGTCATTGCGGAAACGCCTTTTACGGCGCCCAGTTCAGCGCCAACACTATTCATTTTCATCATGCTTTCAACCGCCAACCGGCTGTGTTCTGGGCGCAACTTGCCCTGTTTTTCTGCCGTGGTCAGAATGCCCACACCAATGGGCTTGGTCAGAAAGAGCTGGTCGCCGGCCTCTGCCGTGCTGTTTTGTTTTAGCTGACTAAGGGCAACGCGACCAGTGACGGCGAGCCCAAAAATGGGTTCCGGCGAGTCGATGGAGTGGCCTCCCGCCAAACTAATCCCCGCATCGCGACAGGCGTGACGACCGCCCTCAATCACCTGCTTGGCCACCGCTGCCGGCAGGCTGTTAATGGGCCAGCCGAGTATGGCAATGGCCATCATAGGCGTACCGCCCATGGCATAAATATCGCTGATCGCATTAGTGGCAGCGACGCGGCCAAACTCGAAGGCGTCGTCGACGATTGGCATAAAAAAATCTGTGGTGCTAATAACACCTGTGCCATCGCCGAGGTCATAGACCGCGGCGTCGTCTTTGGTGTCGTTGCCCACCAAAAGCTTGGGGTCATCGGGGGCAATAAAGTCGGTTTGCAAAAAGGTTTCCAGCACGCTGGGCGCTATCTTGCAGCCGCAGCCAGCACCGTGGCTGTATTGTGTGAGGCGGATTTTAGTCTCTGACATAGCGGATTCGCGGAGTGGTTTTGTAAGCGCGTAGGGTACTTGTTTTGCGGCGCTTATGTAAGGCTGCGACAGCGCGCAGACGCAGTGAATTAATCCCTGCGCAAGATGGCCCACTAATCCCTTTTGTGCACCCGCGTGGCGGTTATTTCTATTTTGTGTCAGCCCCTTAGTGTGTAGAATGCGAGGTTACGAATTGTGGTCACCCTTTGGGCCGCAGCGATGCACCAAACAGACATAGAATCATGACTTATGCGGCTTAAATCGATAAAACTTGCAGGATTTAAATCCTTCGTTGATCCGACTACCGTCAATTTCCCGAGCAACCTCTGCGCCGTTGTCGGCCCCAATGGCTGTGGCAAGTCGAATATTATCGATGCCGTGCGTTGGGTCATGGGTGAAAGCTCCGCCAAGAATTTGCGCGGCGAGTCTATGTCCGACGTTATCTTTAACGGTTCTGGTGGTCGCAAACCTGTTGGCCAAGCATCCATCGAGCTGATTTTCGACAACTCAGAAGGCCGCATTGTCGGTGAATACGCCGCCTACGCTGAGATTGGCATCAAGCGCAAAGTGACTCGAGACGGTCAGTCGAACTACTATCTCAATGGCAGCAAATGCCGCCGCCGTGACATTACCGATATCTTTTTGGGCACAGGCCTTGGGCCGCGCAGTTACGCGATTATTGAACAGGGCATGATTTCCCGGCTGATCGAAGCGCGTCCCGATGAACTGCGAATTTATATTGAAGAAGCTGCGGGCATCTCTAAATACAAAGAGCGTCGCCGCGAGACCGAGAGTCGCATGGTTCGCACCATGGAAAATTTGGAGCGACTGACGGATATTCGCGATGAGCTCGGCCGTCAGCTGAGTCGCCTTGAGCGTCAGGCCAAGTCAGCAGAAAAATACACTGAGTACAAAAAAGAAGAGCGGCAAATATCCGCAGAACTGCTGGCCCTCAAGTGGCGCGGTTACAACGCCTCTGCCGTAGAGCAAAAGCAGATCATCAACGCTCTAGAGATCGAGCAGGAAAAAGTTCAGGCTCGACGCAGCGGCTGTGATACCGCGATCGAAAAACTGCGCAGTCAAGCGACGGATTTCGGCGATGCCTTCAACGAAGTGCAGGCGCGTTTTTACAAAGTGGGTGGTGATGTTGCGCGAATTGAACAGGCCATCGAACACGCCCAGCAGCGCGCCTCTGAGCTGCACAAAGATCTTGAACAGACCGAGCGCAACTTCACTGAAGCCGAGCAGCACTTAAACAGCGACCTTGCAAAAGCTAACGGCTGGCAAGCAGAGTTTAACGAGCTGACCCCCGCGCTTGAGAAAGCCATTGAAGCAGAGAAGATCTCCGCAGAGGCCCTGCAGGCTGCCGAGCAGTCCATGCAGCAGTGGCAGCAGTCGTGGGACGAATTCAACCAGCAGTCGGCAGCGCCGCGCCAGCAGGCCGAAGTCCAGCAGTCGCGCATTCAGCATCTCGAGCAGTTGATGCGACGGTTGGGCGAGCGTCAACAAAATCTGACCGCAGAAGCCTCTAGCTTTCAAGCCAGTCCCGCTGAAGAAGAAATGGCGTCGATACAAGATCAGCTCAATGATGCCGAGCTCTCACGCAAAACAATTGAGGCGCAGCGCCTCGAAAACAGTCAAGAAATTGATGCCGCGCGCAGCAGCGAAAAGCAGCTGGGCAGTGCGCTTGATCAAGCCCGCAGTCGTCTGCAAACCCTCCAGGGCCGACGCGCTTCGCTGGAAGCCCTGCAGCAGGCAGCCATGGGTGATGGCAACGAGAAAAAATGGCTCGATGCAAAAGGTCTTGGCAAAAACCCCCGCCTCGCGGATTTTGTTCAGCCCGCGGAAGGCTGGGACATTGCGGCCGAAACCGTGCTGGGCAGCTATTTGCAAGCGGTTAGCGTGGATGATGTGGCAGCCAATATTGGTTTGATCGACGACTTCAAAAAAGGCGAGCTGCTGCTGATTGGCAAAGCCACCAGTGCCGCTAACGTCAGCGCTAAAAAAGGTCGTCTACTTAGTGAATTTGTCAGTGGTGATGCCATACAGGGCTTGATAAGCCATGTTTATGCTGCCGAAAGCCTCGCCGACGCGCTGGCCCTGCAGCCACAGCTGTCAGCGACAGAGTCAGTGGTGACCCGCGAGGGTATTTGGCTTGGCAACAACTGGTTGCGTGTCGCTCGCGACAAAGATGCCACTGCCGGCGTGCTCAAGCGCAAGCAAGAGCTTGAAGTGATCGGTCGCGATAAGCAGCAGGCTGAACAGCAGGTCGCCGAACTGACCGAGCGGCGTCAAGCCAACGAACAGCAGCTGCGTGCACTTGAAGCGCAGCGTCAGGAAATAGCGTCAAAGGTTGCCCGTCAGCAGAGTATCTATGCGGATTTGCGATCAAAGTTAAGCGCATTCCAAGTGCAGATAGAACAGTTAAAAGCGCGCAAAGAGCGTGCGGAAAAAGAGTTGTCCGACGTCCAGCAGCAACACGCCACTGAGCAGGAAAACCTCGCTGCAGCGCGCGAGATATTGCAGCAGTCGATTGAAAAGATGGAAGCGGATACCCAGCGCCGCGAGCAGTTGGTAGCGCAGCGCGACAAACAGCGCGAGCAGTTAGACACCTGCCGCCGACGCGCCAGCCAAGACCGCGATCTCCGTCAAAGTCTCGCCGTTCGCGAGGGGTCGCTGACCACGCAGTTGAAATCAATTCGCGACGGCATTGAGCGCCTAACGGTGCAAGTGGCGCGCTTGCAAGAGCGCCGTGAACAGTTGCGTGAAGCATTCAATATTAAAGACGATCCATCGGAAAACTATCAGCAAGAACTCGCTGAAAAGCTTGAGTTAAGACTGGCCATTGAGGCGGAAATGAACGCCTCTAAAGCAGCGCTAGATGACGTTGATCATCAGATGCGCGAGCAGGAAAAACTGCGTTCCGAGCTTGAAGAAGAGCTGCAGGTGGTGCGCGCCAAACTTGAGGCAAAGCGTATTGCAGCGTCCGAAATCAAGACGTTAAGCCGCACCATCGAGGAGCAAATTGCCGAAAAACAGGCAGATCTTCACGCCCTGTTGGAAAATCTTGCAGACGACGCCGAATTGTTGGATTGGGAAGAGCAGTTGCAGATGATGGCCAATCGTATTTCACGACTGGGGCCGATCAACCTCGCAGCCATTGATGAATATAAAGTAGAGTCCGAGCGCAAAGACTATCTCGACGCACAGAACCTCGAATTGGAGGAAGCGCTAAACACCTTAAAAACAGCGATTCAAAAAATTGACCGCGAAACACGCACGCGCTTTAAAGAAACCTTTGAACTGGTCAATACCCACATTCAAGAGCTATTCCCGAAACTGTTTGGTGGCGGTCACGCCTACCTTGAAATGACCGGCGATGATTTATTAGATACTGGTGTCACCCTTATGGCGCGGCCGCCCGGCAAGAAAAATGCCTCGATTCAGCTGCTCTCCGGGGGTGAAAAAGCACTTACCGCCATCGCCATGGTATTTGCAATATTCCGCCTAAATCCTGCGCCGTTTTGTATGCTTGACGAAGTGGACGCGCCATTGGATGATGCCAACGTTGGCCGCTATGCCGCGATGGTAAAAGAGATGTCAGATACCGTGCAGTTTATCTTTATCACGCACAACAAAATTTCAATGGAAGCGGCAAATCAATTGATGGGTGTAACAATGCATGAGCCTGGCGTGTCGCGTCTGGTTAGTGTTGACGTCAATCAAGCGGCGGCATTAGCTGACGCTTGATCGGCACACTAGAGATGCCGAATAGAGATTAAGAGGGCTGGAGTAGATTATTGCGCAGGCAATGGCCTACCCTTAAAGATTCAAAAACGAAAACCTGAGTAGTTTGCCTTTATGGATTCAATAGGACCAAGAGAAGTACTGATCGCTGTGGGTCTGCTGGTATTGCTAGCGATTATTCTGGATGGCGCTCGCCGCCTGAAACATCACCGCTATGAAAACTTGCATATGTCGTCGCGCAAATTGCAAAAAAACTCGCGGCCAGATGATGACGATGATTTTATCAGGGACAGTGAGTTCCCTTCCGGTGGATCCCGTGTGGTCGGAATTCGCGACGACGACGATATTTTACAAGTGGAAGAAAACCTGCGCCGAGCACTGGCGCAGAAGCCCGATTTTGGCTTTTCGCAGCCTCGGCAGCAACAGTTCGATCTGATTGATACACCACCTCCGGCGTTAAAACCGCGCCCGCAGGCCGCGACAGCAGCAAAGCAGGAACCCGTCAAAAAAGTTGAGCGCGAGCCAGTTCAGACCCCAAGCCAGCTGCAGCAAATATTGGTAATGCACCTAATGGCCCCCAAAGGCGAGAAATTGTCGGGGACAGATCTACAATCCGTGGCACTCAAAAATGGTTTGCGCTTTGGCGAGATGAAAATATTTCAACGCCACCTGCAGCTTGATGGATCGGGCGAGGTTCTTTTTAGCATGGCCAATTTGGTCAACCCAGGTACTTTCGATTTAAAAACCATCGATCAAATGACTACGCCCGGTGTCACTTTCTTTATGGCGCTGGATGATCTTGACGATCCGGCCGGTGCATTGGATATCATGATTGAGTGTGTCGACAGTATGGCCGCCGACCTTGAGGCGTTTATTCTTGACGAGACCCGCAGCTCAATGACCCGCCAGACCCTAGACCATTATCGACAGCGCGCCCGCGACGTTGCATTTCGGCGCAGTCGCGAACACTGATTTTATAGGCGTTTAAATGGCAGACACTCCAGAGCAGGTTCGCGCAGAGTATGAACGGCTCAAGGACGAGTTAAATCAGCACAATCATCGCTACTACGTACTTGACGACCCGAGTGTTCCGGACAGTGAATACGACCGCGCCATGCGGCGTCTGCAGGCGATAGAAGCAGAATATCCCCAGCTTGTCAGCGACGATTCCCCCAGCCAGCGAGTCGGTGGCGCGGCGCTACAGTCTTTCGCGCAAGTGAAACACGATGTTGCCATGTTGTCCTTGGATAATGCCTTCAGTGACGAAGAGCTCGATGCCTTTGATCGTCGCATCAAAGATCGCCTCAACCGCAAGCCCGACGACTTAATTGAATATGCCTGCGAACCCAAATTGGATGGCCTAGCCGTCAGTTTGCTCTATCGCGACGGTGCGCTTGTGCGCGGCGCGACTCGGGGTGACGGACAAGTGGGCGAGGATATTACCGCCAATGTTCGCACCATCAAAAGTATTCCCTTAAAGCTTAGCGGCAGCGATTTCCCCCAGCTGTTGGAAGTCCGCGGAGAGATTTATCTGCCGCGCGCGGGCTTTGAGAAAATCAATGCCGCGGCGATTGCCGCCGGTGAAAAAACCTTTGTTAACCCGCGCAATGCCGCAGCCGGCAGTTTGCGACAGTTAGATTCTAAAATCACCGCAACCCGGCCACTGGAAATGTGCGCCTACAGTGTTGGCCAATTTCAAGGCGGCAGTAAGCCCGATAGTCACCTGCATATGCTTGATATGCTCGGCACTTGGGGTTTTAAGATCAATCGTCACACCGAGGTTGCACAGGGCATAGCCGCCTGTCAGGACTATTACCGGCGCCTAGAAGAGACCCGAGATCGGCTGCCCTACGATATTGATGGCATTGTCTACAAGGTCAATGACCTAGAGCTGCAGCAGCGGCTTGGTTTTGTTGCCAAAGCGCCGCGTTGGGCAATCGCCCGCAAGTTTCCGGCCCAAGAAGAGATGACGCGCTTGCTCGATGTGGAGTTTCAAGTGGGCAGAACCGGCGCCATTACACCCGTCGCCAGACTTGAGCCGGTTTTTGTTGGAGGCGTTACCGTCAGTAACGCGACCCTGCACAATGGCGACGAAATTCAGCGTTTAGGTGTCTGTATTGGCGACACAGTGATTATTCGCCGCGCGGGAGATGTTATTCCGCAAATCGCCAAAGTTGTCTTGGACAGACGTCCCGCTGATGCCAGACCGATTCTCTTTCCGGAAAATTGCCCTGTTTGTCATTCCCCCGTGCGACGAACACCCGGAGAAGCGGTTGCTCGCTGTTCAGGCGGGCTTTTCTGCGGCGCGCAAAGTAAAGAAGCCATCAAACATTTTGCCTCGCGCAAGGCCATGGATATCGACGGTCTCGGCGACAAACTCGTCGAATTACTGGTGGATGAGGGTTTAATCTACTCTGTGGCGGATATCTACGAATTGACGGTTGAGAAAATTGCCGGTCTCGAGCGCATGGGCGAAAAGTCAGCGACCAATCTCATTCAGGCCATTGAAAAAAGTAAACAGACCACGCTGGCCAAGTTCCTCTTTGCCTTGGGCATTCGCGAAGTAGGCGAGGCGACGGGGCAAACGTTGGCGAAAAATTTTGGCTCGCTCGAGGCCATTCTTGACGCTGACTTAGAGGCGTTGTTAGAGGTCGATGATATCGGGCCTGTGGTGGCTTACTTTATTCGCGATTTCTTCCGCAATCCTGACAATGTGGCCATTATTAATGCGTTGCGCGAGTCAGGCGTGAGTTGGTCGGATATTGATGTCACCGCGCGGGACTCCCAACCGCTCAAAGGTCAGACCTGGGTTCTGACCGGCGCCATGGACGTGATGAGTCGCGCCGAAGCCAAGGACCGATTACAGGATTTAGGCGCCAAAGTCGCCGGCAGTGTTTCCGCAAAAACCACTCAAGTTGTCGCTGGGCCGGGCGCAGGTTCGAAACTGAATAAAGCAGAATCGTTGAATATTCCAGTCATGGACGAGGCGGACTTTATCGCCTTTTTGGCGCGGATTAAAACATAGCCAGAGAGCACCGTTATGCTAGGCTGGCATTGACAGAGAGGCAGGAAAAAAAGGGAGAAGTAAATGAATAGTGATGTTCGAGGAGAGTCCGTAGTTTACGGTGTGATAAAAAACATTGCCGAGCAAGACGTCGCGCAGCATCGCCACCACAATCGTCGGGCGATGGAGCAGCTGCCCTCCGCAGAATCTTGGAGTTTGGTCAACAGAGAAATGTTCTCTCTGCCAGAGCAACAGTCGATTGACTTGAGTTTAGCCACCGAAGTGATGCATTTTGGCGCCTCTTATATCGGCGTAGAACATGAGTGGAAATACTGGTTAGAACAGTTTGAAGGGTTGCTGCGTAAAATGTACTGGGTGAGTGCCACGGTACATCTGGAAACTGAGATGTCAGGTGTCCACTCCTTTGTATTTGCCACCAATGGCATGGGCCACAAGCCCAATCAATCGGATATTCAAATTCGCTGCGAATGGGTCAAAGAGGCCGGTTAGCATAAGTCAGCCGCTTCGCACTGTCAGTGGCAAAGAGAAAACAGAAAGGGGAATCGGGTTGAAAAAAACCGGACGAAACGCCATCAGGCAGCGCTCAGCATGGCTCGCATCCATGTTTGGTTGCGCCGCATTTTTAGTGATGGCGGTAAAAATTTACCATGTTTCGCTCGGCGAATTATGGGGTAATTTACTCACGGCACTGCTCGTGCTTGGCATAATTCTCGCCAGCGCCGCGACGCTTGTCTGGCTACTGGCGGCTATCCGCCGCTGGCGTAAATAGGTGGATTCAAAAGCCTTTTCATTTCGCCATTATCTGGCAACCATCGGCACCAGCAACTTGGCTATGGGCCTGCACACCGTTCTCTACCCGTGGTTGGTGATAGGCGTACTCAACGAATCGCCGAGCCGCTTAGGTTTGGCGCAACTTGCCGTTCTATTGCCAAATTTACTCTTTATATTGCCTGGTGGTGTCATCTCTGACCGTCGTCATCGCGGCTCGTGGCTGTCGCGGCTGTATCTCTTGTACGCATTTCCAATTGCGATTTTGGCTGGGGCCGCCGCTTCCGGTGAACTGACATTTTCGCTCTTGCTGATGTTTGGTATCGCTTATGGCACTGTGTCGGCCTTTGTTCAGCCTGCGCGGGAGAGCCTGCTCGGCTATGCACCGCAAAATAGTATGCATCAGGCGGTGGCCAAGGCGGTCATGGTGCAATTTCTCGCGCAGGGTGTCGGTTTTATTCTGGCGGGACAGATCGATGATATTGGCTTGACCACACTGTTGTGTGTGCAAATCAGTATGTTTGTGTTGAGTTCGTTGCTGATTAAGCGCAGCCACCCCGAGCAGGAAGTCGATGCGGAATTGTTGGCGACACTTGAGCGTCAACAGGATGAGACAGAGGCGAATACTAAAGCAGTCAATCAGAAGCAAACTCTGCGTGAACTGCGCGCCGGTTTCGCACTATTTCTAACCGATAAACGGCTGCTGCATCTCCTGCTGTTGGTCTCGGCGACCGGTTTTCTGGGGTTCGGTGTCTACCTCGTGGGCATGCCATTGCTCGCGAGCCAGTCCTACATGGGCGGCGCGGGTCTCTATGCGACATTTCAGGTCATTTTTACGCTAGGCATCGTCTCCGCTAACTTCCTCGTCAGTCGCCGAAAAGACACGTTCAAACGACCGGGTCGACTGATGATTATCAGTTTTCTTGGCCGTGGCGCACTGGTCTGTGTTATCGCGACCGCGCCAAATTTTTGGTTACTGTTGCCCGCAATCTATATTTGGGGCGCGTTCTCAGGTATGTCCATGACGCTCGGGCGCACTATTTTACACAACCAAGTTCCCCATTCGCACCGCTCAAGAGCGGCGTCGGTTTATCAGCTGTGTCTGTTTGGGGGCGCGCCGATCGGCGCGTGGGCGTGTGGATTTGCCATCGAAAATGTCGGTCTTACCCAGACATTTACCGCGATTGCTGTTATGACCATGGTCGTATCGATCGTTGCGGCGTTGGGCTCGCCGCTCTGGCATTTAAAGACCGTTAAAAGCGATTAATGCGGCTGTAATTGCCACATTCAGCGACTCAACACCGTTCGCCATAGGAATACCGACACGGTGATCACTGAGGGCCGCAACCTCGCGGCTTACCCCTTCAGTTTCATTGCCGAGGACATAGACAACAGGCGCTTTTGGTTTGAATTCTGTCAAGGGAACGGCCTGATGGGACGACAGCGTACAAATTTCAAAACCCTTCTGCTTAAACGCCTTCAGGGCAGCGACTAAACCGTCACAGCGCAAAATTGTCCCTTTAAAGAGAGTGCCAGCACTGGCTTTAATCACCAGTGGGCCAATATCCGCGCAGCCTTTACTCGGCAGTAATATGCCGTGTGCGGGGCTGGCAGTGACACTGCGAATAATCATGCCTAAATTTTGCGGGTTAGTAATGCCATCGAGGGCAATAATGGGGCGCTGTCCCGCGTGAGGCATGTTCGCCAAGGCCTGTTCGTAGGGCTCGTAGCCCGCGCAATGAATATCGCAGGCAACGCCCTGATCCTGTTTGCTATTGCGGGAAATTCGCGCCAACTGCTCGCGGCTGTGGTACCAAATTTCTATATTGCGCTGACTCGCGGCAGCCTTAATTTGATCAATAATGCCGCCCGTGCGATTCGACTCCGCCAGATGTAAGCGAAATACTTGCAGCGATGTGTCAGTTAAAATCTCATAGACCGGATTGCGTCCATACACGGTAATAAGTCGATTAAAGAAGGATTTGCGAGCCAGATATTCGGCGCTATCAGGTTTATTCATGGGGGCTGTCTCGATCTAATAAGCGGGCGATGGCATCTAATTGTGCCGCACTGGCATAGGGCTGCTGGGCGGCAATGCCAAGCGCCGCCGCGCCGAGGCTTGAGTAGATGGCACGCCAGTCTGGGTGCTGCTCAAGGCTCGCCAAATGACTGGCCACCGTGCTGCTGTCACCCCTAGAAATAGGTCCGGTCAGCGCAGCAACAGGATTGCTCTTGAGATAATTAGAAAAAGTATTTTGCATCAGCGGCTGGAGAATCGTCCGACTCTCCTGTGCAGACACGCCTGCGGCTTCCAGCATTTGTTGGCTAACGGCCAGCAGACTGACAAAATTGTTAGAGGCCATCACCGTCGCGGCATGGTAGAGGGCTTTGTGCTGACGGTCGAGGGTAAAACAGCGGCCACCAATGGCGCTAAAAAGGCCCATCAAGCGCTGCGTGGCCACATCATCACCTTCCACCGCACAGGCGCTACCGGCAAAGCTCAGCAGCGAGGCCTCTGGGTTGGCGAAGCTGTGGCTCGGATGAACAGAGGCGCGCAACACCTCTGTTGGTACCCCTAAAATCTCGGAGGAAAGCGCGCCCGAACAGTGCACAACAATATCGCCAGGCCGGAGTACACCACTTTCAGTGAGCGCTATCGCTACTGGTGCAATGGCCTGGTCCGGCGCAGCAATAAGCCAAATATCCGCCGGCAACAGATTGTCAGTGCCAGTTGTGGGGGTGCCGCTGCCAATAAAAGCGACCGCAGATTCTGCGCTGCGTAGCGAGGTGTTGATAATTTGTTGCAGCTTGAGGGCATGGCCCAACGCAGTTGCTGACATCAGTTTACACAGCGTTTTGCCGAGGCGGCCAGCGCCTATACACGAGAGAGTTAGCTGCGTTGGCACGCTACTCAAGATTCACCAAGCAGCGCTTTGTAGGCCCGCACTGCGCTGGCCATGCCCATCTCCAGCGAGTCGACGGTAAATGCGTGACCAATCGAGACCTCTAGCAGATCGGGAATAGTGGCGAATTTTCCGAGATTTAGCAGGTTAAGGTCATGCCCAGCGTTCACACCCATGCCCAATTCTGTGGCTAACATCGCTGCCGCAAAATGCTGTTGAAAAAGGGGCTCTAGCTGCTCAGTGCCCCACGCTGCGGCGTAGGGGCCGGTGTAAAGTTCGATGCGGTCGGCACCGACCTGCTTTGCGAGTTTTATCTGCTCAAGATCAGGGTCCATAAACAGGCTGACGCGCATGCCACGGTCTTGCAGTCGTTGGATAATTGGTTGCAGGGCATCCGCTGACTGGGTTAGATCAAAGCCGTGATCAGAGGTTAATTGGTCGTCGCCATCCGGCACTAATGTGCATTGATCCGGCTGCGTTTCTTCGACTAATTCAATAAAGCCAGGATAGCTGCCCATAGCCGGGGCGAAGGGATTGCCCTCAACATTGAATTCAATTCCCGCGACAGGGTTGACCAATGCTGCTAAGCGGCGCACATCGTCGGGACGAATATGGCGCTGGTCTGGACGTGGGTGAACAGTGATGCCGTCGGCGCCATGGTCCATGCAGAGCTGCGCATACCTGACCACATCTGGATAATTACCCTCCCGCGAATTTCGAATTAGGGCTACTTTGTTGAGGTTAATACTTAAAGCAGTCATAGCGGTGGGGCCGTCTCAATCAGAAGTGAATGGTTACTGCGTGATTATTTAATCGGAACAGGCATATTACGCGGTGGTTCAGGTTTTGGCTCTGGCAGCGCTTGCCAAGCGGCGGGATTGAGTAGGCGAGCGGTCAAAATACGCACTGGTTCAACCGGTACATTTTGATAGTCACCAACAGTCTCAACATCAACTGCGGCAATCTTGTCGACCACTTGCATACCTGAAATAACAGCGCCAAACACAGCATAACCGGCACTGGATTGGCTGCGATTGAGTGATTTATTGTTGCGATGATTGATAAAGAACTGCGCTTGAGCGCTGTCCGGATCAGCGGTGCGCGCCATAGCAACGGTGCCGCGAGTGTTTTTTAGGCCATTCCCCGCTTCATTCACAATCGACGGGCGACCCGATTCGCGATAGCTGAGGTCGAATGTATGACCGCCAGTCTGAATCATAAAGCCGCGGATGACGCGATGAAAAATCAGGCCATCATAGTGATAGTTATTGGTGTTTTTGATGAAGTTGTCGACAGTGACTGGCGCTTTATCAGCGTAAAGCTCTATCACAATATCACCCAAATCCGTGTGCAACAGCACCTGTGGGTTTTCCGCTTGCGCCTGTGTTAGAAAAACACAGCAGCTCAAAAACAGCGAGGCCGCCAGTCGAGTCACTTTGCGAATTACCATCACAAACTCCTTGGGTAGATTGCTACTGCCATTCAGAGAAACGTTTTCTGCCGCGCAGTTTTGGAATAAGAACCACTAAGATAGCGCCGAGAAACACAGTCAAACCGCCATACAAAAACGATTCATTGCGTTTGTCTTTTTGCAGGTCATCCACGTTGGCTTTCAGCGCGTCATTTTCACGCTGCAACATATGATTGTTTTTCACTAGCTGATCGTTCTGATTGTTTAGAGCAATCGCATCAGAAGAAATATTTTTAATCTCCGCTAACTCGCCGAACAACGCATCTTTGGCGCCTTCAGAGCTGTCCAGCTGGCCGCGAATGGCTTTTATTTCCTCACGTGCTTCCGCCAGCATTTTCTCCAGTGCGGCATTGCGCTCGCCTAGGGTGCCCGACTGCGCTTCTATTTTGCTTAATTTAATGCGAGCGATAGGCTCTTGAACAAGGTATTGCTGCTCCATCCAGCCCTCAATACCCTTGTCGGTAATAACGTGTCCCCAGCCATCCACCGTCTCAATAAAGGTCATCTTAGTGCCGCTTTTAATTCCGCGATGAACAATAGTGCAGCGTGAGCAGGGCGTTTCTCTCAGCGGTACGCGGAATACATCAGTCACATAAGCCACCGTGCCCTCTGGGTAGACAACTCTGGACGTGGCCTCGGCCACATCGGCATCGTCAGCCTCAGATTGTTGAGCAGTCGCGACAGAGGCCAGCGAGACAAAAAGCAGTGAAAATGCCAAAACAAAATAATTCATGATTTTATCGGATGATCAGTTGAACGAAGGGGGATGATACCCTGATCAACGGCAAATGATAACCACTTGCCGCCTAAACAGAGTCTCAGGGTAAAACTTTCTTGAAGGGCTTCACGGTTACTTTTTTGTAGACCCCTGCGGCCATATAGGGATCGGCGTCAGCCCACTGCTGAGCATCGGTCAGCGAACTAAATTCGGCGATCACCAAACTGCCGGTAAACCCGTCATCACCGGGATCCAGCGCGTCGATAGCTGGGTGCGGGCCTGCCACAAACAGTCGACCATCAGTTTTTAACTGCTGTAATCGTTCCAAATGTGCAGGGCGAGCCTGCATTCTCTTCGCGAGGCTGTTGTCAACGTCCTCACTCATAATCGCGTACCACATAGGTGTCAGCCTTATTTTTGTTTAATAATCTCTTCTAGCGGAATGCCAGTAATGCGCTTGATCCCGCGAAATAGGTAAAACATGTCGCCAATCATAACGATCATGGCGGGCACGGCAATCACCGGAAAACTGAGTGCTGTCATCTTCCCCAATTGTTCGTTAAATGCCTGTGTGCCGGGGTCGGCGGTTAACATATACACCGCGAGAAAATAATTCAGTGCCGCCGATAATAGAAATGATCCTGCCAATATCCATGAAGCGTTTACCAGCAGCCGATCAAATTCTGGTTGACGGTTATTGGCTTGCAGCGCCGCCGCAATTTTGTCGGTCTCAAGAATAGCGTCATTGAGCAGCAACGTGTGAATCAGCGGTTGCGATGTTTTCAGCGACACGAGTGTTGCAGCGCCAAAGAGCAGCGGGATGCTGGCCTCTTTAATCGCAATGTAAATAGCGTCTAGCTCCATCAAGCTAATGCCGCCCGTCATGCTGACGCTAACAATGCCCAGCGCGGAGAAAAAATTGAAAGTGCCGCGACTTAGAAAATCCCTCACCCCGTAAATAATCGGGAACGACAGCGCCACAATAATCGCCAACTTGATACCAAGATACTCCTCACCACTCAGTTTCGTCAGCACCAGAGTAGGGATCAGAATATTGAAGGCCATGTTTAACAACAGGCTCTCTTTTTTCGCAGGTTTTGTCGCGCGGTCAATGGTGCTAGTCATAATCGCAAATCATAAAAATGGACAGGCATTGTAACCACTCATCGCGGTTTGTCGATATGGTTCCTTACTATCGGCAAGAAACAGGATGCTCCACCTTGGTTATTGCCACTCCGCCATTGTCGCAGAGTAAATATCTTTGATAAGCCTCAATTCCTCATCTATTAATAAAGGCATTAAAAAATGACGTCTCGAAGTTATTGCCTCCTTGTGTTTAATTAATTTATAAGGCAAAAAAATGAAAGAACCTGAAGCTTCCCTCGCTGACCAACCCTCTGTGATCTTTGGCTCAAAAATGGCCGACCTATTAGTCGCCTACCTTAACCAACTCGGTGTTGAATATGTTTTTGGCGTACCTGGTGGCGCCATAGAGCCCTTGTATGACGCATTAGCACGCAGTGAGCGCGAAGGAGGCTGCCGCGCGGTGGTTGCCCGCCACGAAACCGGCGCTGCTTTTATGGCTGAAGGTTATGCGCGCAACACAGGCAAGTTAGGTGTTTGCTGCTCAACCACCGGACCGGGCGCAACCAATATGATCACTGGCGTTGCCTCGGCTTATGAAAACAATATACCGATGTTGGTTATTACGGCTCAGACGGCGATTACGGCATTTGGTCGCGGTGCATTACAGGACTCTTCCTGCACAGGTGTAAACACTGTTGGTTTGTATCAATATTTTACTCGATACAATACGTTGGTTTCTCACGTCGATCAGTTTGAACACAAACTAATAGCCGCAGTTATGTCGGCTATGGGATCTCAGAGCGGCCCCGCGCATTTAAGTATCCCTCGCGATGTGATGGCATCCCAGTTAACGGTTTCTCAAGTAAGTTATCAGTTAAACCACATACTCGATAAGCCGATGCTAATCGACGAAAAAGCCGTCAGCAAGTTTTACTCCGAGTTAAGTAATGCCAAAAACCCCGTATTCATTGTTGGCGATGAGGCGAGTGTGGCGATTGTGAGTATTCTCAATCTAGCCTCACTGGTTGACGCAAAAATACTGGTGATGCCCCATGGGAAAGGATTGGTTAGTCCCTACCACCCCCTATTTATGGGCGTGGTGGGGTTCGCTGGGCACGCCTCTGCTAAAAGGCTCCTTTCTGATCCCAAAATTGATTTAGTTGTCGCTATCGGGGCGCGGTTTGGTGAGTTTTCAAGTAATGCATGGGATACCAAAACTTTACTGAATGGCAAGTTAGTGCATATTGAATCCACCGAATCGAATTTGACGCAAACCCCTATGGCGAAGCTTCACGTGAGAGGCTGCCTAGCAACAATTTTTAGCCATATCCATGATCAATATCGAAACGATCCGCGTCATAGGCTCAAAGTCGTAGAGCGTACCGAGCAAGAAGAAAAAATTGCAAAGCTGTCTGATGAAGAGTTTTCAGCCAGTCTTAAAATGCATTTTGAGTTTGATAATATTCAAGCCTACAACTCAGATGCTACGCCGATTAAACCTCAGCGCTTAATGCGCGACTTACCTCGTTTGTTTCCTCCACATACACGCTATCTCGCTGACTGCGGTGCGAGCTTTGCGTGGGCAACGCATTATCTTCACCCGTTTGATCGGCGGTTAACAGGCATGCGAGGCAGCGCAGGACTTTTCAATATATCTATCGACTTTGCCTCGATGGGTTGGGCTATCGGGAGCGCAGTGGGTACCAGCTTAGCGATGAGAGAAACGCCGGTAGTGTGTATTACGGGTGATGGAAGTTGGCTAATGAGCGGTCAAGAGCTTACCGTCGCGATCGAACAAAAGTTAACTATTATTTTTATTATTCTTAATGACAGTGGCTATGGCATGGTACGACATGGTCACGCGCTAACGGGTGCTGAGGCGACCGCCAATACCCTTGCTAAGGTTGATTTTTGCGCGCTGGCAAAAGCCATGGGCGCCCCTGGGCACATCATTTCTTCACCGGAAGATCTCGCGCAATTAAAAATGGACACCATATGCGCTCGAAAGGGGCCGACGGTACTGGATGTTAGAATTGATCGCACTGAAGCACCACCCATCTCCATGAGAACAAATGTGTTGAAGCTGCAACATGCCTAGCGAAGACACCGAGACAATAACCAGCAAAATTTGGCGCGAAACCCCTCAGCCGGACAATCCCTTTGCCGCCGCAGAATGCTACTGCGGCGGCTACAACGTCTACGGCGATCTTATTAAAAATGCCAGCTTTATCGATTACTTATTCCTCCTATTCAAATTGACGGCACCCAAGCCACACCAGTCAGCAATACTCTCATCACTTGCCGTTGCTTTGGCTAATCCGGGCCCCCGAGATCACAGTGTGCGTGCCGCCATGAATGCAGGCGTGGGCGGTTCCACTCATCCCTCCGCGCTCATTGCAGCCATCTCGGTAGGTGCAGGTAATCTGGGTGGTGCCCGCGAAGTGTTTCACTGCATGGAATATTGGCAACACTGTCAGATAGATCTTAGTTCGTGGCTGCAGGTGATCAAAGAGCCCCCGCAAGAAGGGCGCATGGATGTTTGGTCGCCCATGGAGCACACGCAAGATTTGACCCTCATGGCGTGACCTGCCCCAAGCCAGTGCAGCAGACATTGGCGCATCTTGTTGAGGTAGGTCAAACACCTTGTCTCACTTGGCTGCAGGCCAATCGTGAGCAGCTGGAGCGTGCGGTGGGTTATCCATTGGCCTTTTCAGGCGTTGCCGCAGCAGCGTTTTGCGACGATTTGTTAAAAATAGATCGTTCGTTTATTCGCGATATTGAATCTGACCCCAGCGACGTGGCAATCGTCACCGGCATTGTTGCCCTCGCAAAAAGCCTCACGTTAAAAACCGTTGCAGAAGGCGTTGAAACAGAATCGCAGCGGGCGATTTTGCAGCTCTTGGGCTGCGATAATTTTCAAGGCTACCTCGTCAGCAAGCCGCTGCCCGCAGACCTCTTTGCCGACACCTTTTTGAATAGCGAAAAGGTCATCTAAATCAACGCATCGCACTGTTGTTATGGGATAATGCGCCCTAAACCGATCAACATACTTTGAGCCGAAGATAATCATGAGTGACTATTTATCGATCCATCCAGAAAATCCCCAGCAGCGGCTGATTGCCAAGGCCGCCGAGATTGTCCGCAAAGGTGGTGTGATTGTTTATCCGACAGACTCAGTCTATGCCATCGGGTGTCATATTGGTGACAAACAAGCCCTTGACCGTATTCGCGCCATTCGCCGCTTAGACAGCAATCACAACTTCACACTGATGTGTCGCGATCTTTCAGAGCTGTCTAGCTATGCCAAAGTTGAGAACAGTGCCTTTCGCGCGATCAAGGCAAGCACCCCAGGGCCATTTACATTTATCTTAAACGCAACCTCAGAAGTGCCGCGTCGTTTACAGCACCCCAAGCGCAAAACAGTCGGTTTGCGCGTGCCCAACAGCCCGATTGCGCAGGCATTATTGCAAGAGCTGGCCGAACCGATGATGAGCGTTACGCTGATTATGCCCGGCGACGAGTACCCCCTGACCGATCCCTACGACATTCGTCAGATTATGGAGCCCCATATCGATGTCTTTATCGATGGCGGCTACTGCGGTTTGGAGCCATCAACGGTGGTTGATATGACTGGCGCAGCCCCGGAAATTATCCGTCAGGGAATGGGCGATTTTTCCGTTTACCTATAATCATGATGGCTACAGGCGCCATTGTGGTTATAATTGCGCTCTACTGATTAATTGAGTTCAACGTGGTTAACGAAGCTACCTCTGTCCAAGACGACATTCAAGGCGACATTCAAGGCGAGAATAGCGCGCAAGAGCAGTCTGCGAGCCTCGCTGAGCAGAGCCTTGAGAGTCGCAAAGGTGCGCGCAAGCTGCGTCCCGAGCAAGAGGAAATGCCCTTCGCCATGGTCTTGGGGAAAGAGTATACGGTTCTGCCGAAGGACCTTTATATTCCGCCCGACGCACTTGAAGTGTTTCTTGAAGCATTCGAAGGCCCACTCGACTTACTGCTGTATCTTATCCGCCGTCAAAATCTAGATATTCTCGATATCAACGTGGCCGAGATCACCCGTCAGTACATGGGTTACATCGAGCTGATGAGTACCATACAGCTAGAATTAGCAGCAGAGTACTTGGTGATGGCCGCCATGTTAGCTGAAATCAAATCGCGCATGTTGCTGCCCCGTCAAGTCATGGAAGGAGACGGTGAGGAAGATCCTCGGGCAGAGCTTATCCGCCGCTTGCAAGAGTACGAGCGCTTCAAAAAAGCAGCGGATGATATTGACGAAATGCCCCGACTTGGGCGCGACATTCATCAGGCCTCAGCCGACGCGCCAGAGCGCAACCTTGAAGTGCAACATCCGCCAGTCGATATGCGCGAATTATTGGCGGCGCTTGGTGACGTGTTGCGCCGGGCAGAGATGTTTGAGCACCACCAAGTAGAGATGGAAAAACTCTCCACGAGAGAGCGCATGTCCGACGTGTTGCAGGCACTGCGCGGTCAACAGTTTGTGCCGTTTGTGAGTCTATTTAAATTTTCAGAGGGAAAGCTTGGCGTAGTGGTCACCTTTTTGGCCATTATGGAACTGATTAAAGAGTCATTGGTGGAGATCGTGCAGAGCGAATCTTTTGGCCCAATACACGTAAAAGCAAGAGCATCATGAATTCCGATTTAATTAAAAAAATTATTGAAGGCGCGTTGTTAGCCGCCGGAAAACCCCTCGACATCGCCAGACTTGAAGGTCTGTTCGAAGATGAAGAGCGCCCGCCGCGCGATCAAATTGGCGCAGCCCTCGAAGAAATTGAAGCAGAGTGCCGAGACCGTGGCTTTGAGTTAATGCAGACCGCCATCGGCTATCGCTTTCAAGTGCGCCAAGAACTCTCTACCTGGATAAATCGACTCTGGACTGAAAAGCCAAAGCGTTACTCCCGCGCCATGCTAGAAACCTTGGCCCTAATCGCCTATCGGCAGCCACTCACTCGCGGTGATATCGAACAGGTGCGAGGCGTTGCGGTAAGTTCAGACACCATAAAAACATTGCAAGAGCGCGACTGGGTCCGTGTGGTTGGCTATCGCGATGTGCCTGGCAAACCCTCGCTCTACGCCACCACAAAAACGTTCCTCGACTATTTCAATATCAAAAGTCTGCAGCAACTGCCTGCCCTCAGCGAGATCAAAGATTTTTCAGAGCTCGATCCAGAGCTTGAGCTGGCTTTAACAAACGGCATGGACAAAGAAGCGCTTGCGCGCGTCGCAGCCAATGATGAGATTACCGTTAGCGACGATCTCGCCCCCGAACATTTTAGTCTCCAAAGCGAAAGCGATGGTGACGACGCCTCCGACACACTGGACAACGACGACTTACAGAGCAGCACCAACCATGAGTGAAAAACTACAAAAAGTGCTAGCCACAGCGGGATTGGGATCTCGTCGTGAACTTGAAAAATGGATTTCAGCAGGCCGCGTTTCAGTCAACGGCTCAGTCGCCAAGCTCGGCGATCGAGCCGAGTCCGACGACCGTATCCTCGTCGATGGCCGCCCCGTCAATATAGTCACCGACGAAACCCCGCGCGTGCTCATGTACAGCAAGCCAGAGGGCGAAGTGTGCACGACATCAGACCCCGATGGTCGGCCAACGGTTTTCGACCGTTTGCCAAGCCTCAGTAGAGGTCGTTGGATTGCGATTGGGCGCCTCGACATCAACACCAGCGGACTCCTGCTGTTCACCAACCACGGAGAGCTGGCCAACCGCTTGATGCACCCCTCATACGAAGTAAAGCGCGAATATATGGCGCGCATCCACGGTACAGTTGACGAAGCCATGATTAAACGGCTGACCGAGGGCGTGCTGTTAGAAGACGGCGTTGCGCGTTTCCAGTCGGTGAAAGCTCAGCATGCGCGTGGTGAGCACGACGAAGGCGGCAGCAATCGCTGGTTCAGAGTGATCCTAGCAGAAGGGCGCACCCGAGAAGTGCGGCGTCTGTGGGAATCTCAAGATGTGGAAGTCAACCGACTCAAGCGAATTAGCTACGGGCCTATCGATTTGCCATCCATTGTACGCAGCTCCGACTTTATCGAATTAGACCCTAAGCAAGTTATTTCCCTGTTTCACGCGGTCAACTTGCGCGCGCCGAGAATTAGCGAGAAGAGTGTGGTGCGAGAAATGCGTGAGCGCAAAGAGAAAAAATTGCGTGCCCGCGGCAACACCTATAAATAAAGATTTTCCGCTGTAACGCTTATGAATAGGCCTTGAGAGGAGCGTTTGAGAAGAGCCTCTTAACAGCCCTTTCTTATCCTGCCTAGAGTCAGCACAGTCAAGCCAGCAAAGTCGCGGCCGCAGTTAGCGGCGCGGCTGAGCGTCAATTGACTGACCATTAACCGCTTTACTATCATCACCCAACAGATAGAGATACGTCGGCATAATCTCGGCCGCTGTGACCAAACTGTTTGGATCTTCCGCTGGAAAAGCCTGCATCCGCATACCCGTGCGCGTTGCCCCAGGATTGATGCAGTTGACGCGCACAGGCCCCACGCCATCGAGCTCTGCGGCCCACACCTGCACCATGCCCTCCACCGCAAACTTGGAAACCGCATAGGCGCCCCAAAACGCACGACCCACGCGACCCACCCCAGACGATGTAAAAATCACCGACGCATCATCCGATTGCTCCAGAGCAGGCATCAGCGCCTGCGTCATTTGGAAGCCAGCCGTGACATTGACCTTCAGTACCTTATCCCACACATCGTCGCGATAGTTACTGAGCGGCGTGCGCTGTCCCAAAATCCCCGCATTGTGCAGCAGCCCGTCGAGACGACCAAACTGCTCACTAATATGCCCACAGAGTTCATCGTAGTCATCGCGAGTCGCGCCCATTAAATCAATCGGATAAATCACAGGCTCGGGCGCCCCCGCAGCAACAATTTGGTCGTAGACCTTCTCCAATTTCGCCACCGTGCGACCCGCCAAAATAACCGTTGCACCGTGTGCTGATGCACTGAGCGCGGCCGCTTTGCCAATACCGTCACCGGCGCCGGTGATCAGAATAACGCGACCCATCAACAAAGTGGGTGACGGCTGGTAAGCTGCAATTTCGATGGCTGATAACATAGGTGGCTGCTCTTAAAATAGGGGTCGATAAACAATAAGTGTAAAAGGACAGATGCTAAAAGATAAGGGTTAAAACAAGAGTGAGTGCAACTGATTAGACTGATTCACAATCCAATCAGCCCGCCAACCGACAATATCTTCGCCCGGCTCAATATAGCCCCAAGCGGCAGCAATATTGCGTGTGCCCGCTGCGCGGCCAGCCTCGATATCGCGCACATGGTCGCCCACATAAAGACAGTCACTCGGTGCGATAGAAATTTGCTGGCAGGCCAACAGAATCGCCTCAGGGTGCGGTTTTGGTTGCTTGACATGATCTGGACAAATCACTGTTGCGGCACCGGCCATCAAGTTCAATTGAACTAGCGCAGCCTCCGTGTACTTCCACGGTTTGTTGGTCACGATGCCCCAGGGAATACCGCGAGCATCGCACTCGCTGAGCACTTGCTCCAGTCCGTCGAATAGCGCTGTTTTATCGGCCAGATTGGCAAAATAGAGGCTTAAAAATTCTTCCCGCAAAATCTCGAACTGTGGATGCTCGGGAGTGATGCCAAAGGCATCTTGAATTAAGCCAACCGAGCCATTTGTGACACTGGTACGCACCGCAGAATCGGGCAGGGCTGCGCGACCATGGCGCGCAAGTTGGATATTTAATGCGCTGATAAAGTCCGGCGCGGTGTCTAGTAGGGTGCCATCTAAATCAAATAGCAAAGCCTTGAAATCAAGCATGAAAAATATCCGTCGGTCAGGCGTTTAGGCGGGTTTACGCGCACAAATCATATAGTTAACGTCCGCGTCGGACTCGGTCAGGCGATAGGTCTTGGTCAAAGGGTTGTAGGTCAACCCCGTCATCTGATCAATCTCCAATCCCGCCTCACGAATCCACTTTCCCAACTCGGCAGGGCGGATAAACTTGCTGTATTCATGGGTGCCTTTTGGCAGCATACGCAAAATATATTCGACGCCAATCACCGCCAGCAGGTATGACTTAGGATTGCGATTAATGGTTGAAAAGAACACCGTACCGCCAGGCTTGGTCATCGCCGCACAGGCGTGAACCACAGAGCTGGGGTCGGGGACATGCTCCAGCATCTCCAAGCACGTGACAATATCAAAGTGCTCGGCATGGTCTTCAGTAAACGCCTCCGCTGTGGATTTTTGGTAGTTGACCGACACGCCAGATTCAAGACCGTGCAATTTACCCACCGCCAGTGGTGCCTCGCCCATATCAATGCCCGTGACATTCGCGCCGCGCTGAGCCATGGCCTCACACAGAATGCCGCCACCGCAGCCGACATCCAGCACCGTCTGTTCAGCGACTGGCGCCAGTTGATCTATCCAGTTGGCGCGCAGCGGGTTGATATCGTGCAGCGGCTTGAACTCGCTGTTGCGGTCCCACCAGCGACTGGCAAGCGCTTCAAATTTGGCCACTTCACTGGGGTCGACATTTTGCTTGGATGTGCTTTCACTGTGAGACATAGTGGATTACTACCTAAGGCTGTGGGTCAGGGCTAATCTGATCGCGCCACTCATCGGCCATACGCATCAGTTTTTCTTCGTTTAGAGTGAGCAATTGACGGTCGCTCATAAGTGCTCTGCCGGCTACCCAGCTGTGGGTTACCTGGCTGCCAGAATTGGTGTAGACCAATTGCGACGCCGGATTATACAGCGGTTTTTGGCTTAGCGAGTTGATTTCCACGGCAATAATATCGGCGGACTTACCCGCCTCAAGGCTACCGATTTGATCTTGCCAGCCAAGGGCTTTCGCACCGCTGATCGTCGCCATTCTAATCGCCTGATGAGCGTTGAGCGCAGCGGCATTCCCGGAAACCACTTTGGCCAACAGGGCGGCTGTTTTCAGCTCACCGAACAGGTCTAAATCGTTGTTGCTCGCGGCGCCGTCTGTGCCAATCGCGACATTAATACCCGCATCGAGAAGTTTCGCAACGGGGCAAAACCCACTGGCAAGTTTCATGTTCGATTCGGGGCAGTGGACAACGTGACAGTTATTGTCCTTCACCAGCTTGATATCCTGATCATCCATCTGCGTCATGTGCACCAGCTGGGTTTGCGGCAGCAGAATACCAAGGTCGTCCAACCGCTGCAGAGGCCGACAGCTGTACAAATGCAGTGAGTCGCTAACCTCTTTAGCGGTTTCGTGGCAGTGAATATGCACCGCCATATCCAACTCATTGGCAAAAGTCGCAATGCGCCGCAGTGTCGCATCACCCACGGTATACGGGGCGTGCGGCGCGCAAGCAATCTTGATCAGGTCGTTATCTTTGTAGAGATCGCGCAGTTGCAGGCCTTTGTGAATATAGTCGTCAGCATCTTTGCCGCCCGCCGTGGGGAAGTCGAAAACAGTAAAGCCAATTTGGCTGCGAATACCGCTGATGCGGATTTGTTCAGCGGCATCCTCCGCAAAAAAGTACATGTCGGCAAAACAGGTCGTGCCGGTTTTGATCATTTCAGCGATAGCCAGCGCGGTACCATCGCGCACAAATTTTTCGCTCAGAAAGCGCGATTCAGCCGGCCAGATATGCTCCTCCAGCCAAGGCTCAAGGGGCAAGTCATCGGCAAAGCCGCGCAATAGGCTCATCGCCGCATGACCGTGAGCATTAACCAGACCCGGCATCAATATATGGTCGGCCAAATCCACCACCGAGGCCGGCGCAAAGCGAGTGGCCGCCTCCGCCTGCGGATAGATACCGACAATGCTTTTCTGATCAATTGCCAACGCGCAATTCTCGAACACGCTGTCCTCTGGAACAACCGGAATAATCCAGCGGCTATTGATCAGTAAATCGATTTTTATGGGCTGCATGGAGCCTCCTTCGCGAGTGTCGGGAGTATAACCACTTTTTACGCTGGTTTAAGCATTACAGTGACTTTCAGGGCAATAAAAGCGACCCACTGTGGGGATATATATGGTAATATTTCGACCTTTAAAAGGGCTACTTTTTAAGCCTATTGGCATGTCGCAACGGCTGCTCTTTAGTAGTTGTAGTACTTGCAGCTAGTACTTGCAGCCGAGCATTAGCAGCGCACGTCAGTCAACCGCAATAAAAACCAAGGTACAGTAGAGATTTATGGGTGATTTAGCGAAAGAAATTGTTCCAGTAAATATTGAAGACGAGCTCAAACAGTCTTACTTAGCCTACGCCATGAGCGTGATTGTTGGACGTGCATTGCCTGACGTCCGCGATGGTCTCAAACCGGTTCACCGTCGCGCGCTGTTTGCCATGCGAGAGCTCGGCAACGACTGGAATAAAGCCTACAAAAAATCTGCCCGTGTGGTGGGTGACGTTATCGGTAAATACCACCCTCACGGTGACTCCGCCGTTTATGAAACCATTGTTCGCATGGCTCAGCCTTTCTCGCTGCGCTACATGCTAGTCGATGGTCAGGGTAACTTCGGTTCCGTCGACGGCGACTCTGCGGCCGCCATGCGTTACACCGAAATCCGCATGACCAAGATCGCCCACGCGCTGATTGAAGACTTGGAAAAAGACACGGTTGACTTCGTCCCCAACTACGACGAGACAGAACAAATACCCGTGGTAATGCCGACACGCATCCCCAATTTGCTGGTCAACGGATCCTCGGGCATCGCCGTAGGTATGGCCACCAACATCCCGCCGCACAATCTTACTGAAGTGGTAAAAGGTTGTTTGGCAATGATCGAAAATCCAGAGATCACTGTCGACGAGCTGATGGAATATATTCCCGGCCCCGACTTTCCCACTGGCGCAATCATCAACGGTCGAGCAGGCATTATTCAAGCCTACCGCACCGGCCGAGGACGCATCTATGTGCGCGCCAAAGCCACAGTTGAAGTCGATGAAAAGACCCGTCGCGAAACCATTATCATCACCGAAATTCCGTATCAGCTGAACAAAGCGCGTTTGATCGAGCGCATCGCTGAACTGGTAAAAGAGAAAAAGATTGAAGGTATCTCCGAGCTGCGCGATGAGTCTGACAAAGACGGTCTGCGCGTGGTCATTGAAATCAAGCGCGGCGAAATGGGCGAAGTGGTGCTCAACAACCTATTTGCACAGACCCAGCTGCAAAGCGTGTTTGGTATTAACGTAGTAGCCCTTGTGGACGGCCAGCCCAAGATCCTCAATCTGCAACAGCTGATCAAAGCGTTTTTGCGCCACCGCCGCGAAGTGGTTACGCGCCGCACGATTTACCTCTTAAAGAAAGCCCGTGAGCGCGCCCACACATTGGAAGGCTTCGCTATTGCGCTGACCAATATCGACGAAATTATTGCCCTAATCAAACAGTCTCCGACCGCTGCCGACGCCCGCGAAGCCCTTGTAGCCCGCGGCTGGAACCCAGGCAGTGTGGTGCAAATGCTCGAGCGCGCCGGTTCCTCGGCCACCCGTCCAGAGTGGTTGGAAGAGCAGTACGGGTTGCGCGACGGCAAGTACTACCTGTCACCCGAGCAGGCCAAAGAAATTCTCGAGCTTCGTCTACACCGCCTGACCGGCATGGAACACGACAAGATTATTGAAGAGTTCGCGCTGAAATTAGAAGAGATTGCCGAGTATCAGGATATTTTGGCCGACCTAACCCGTTTGATGGGTGTGATTCGCGAAGAGCTCGAAGCCGTCATCACTGAATTTGGCGATGCCCGCCGCACAGAAATTATTGAATCGCAGCACGACCTCACCGTCGAAGATTTAATCACCGAAGAAGACCGCGTCGTGACCATTTCGCACGGTGGCTACGCCAAAACTCAGCCACTCAGCGACTATCAAGCGCAGCGTCGCGGCGGTATGGGCAAATCCGCGACAGCGGTTAAAGATGAAGATTTTGTTGAGCACCTGCTCGTTGCCAGCACCCACGCCACCATTCTCTGCTTTACCAATTTAGGCAAAGTGTATTGGCTCAAGGTCTACCAGATTCCCGTTGCTGGCCGCAATTCGCGCGGCCGCCCCGTGGTCAACTTACTGCCGTTAGACGAAGGCGAGCGCATTAGCTCCATTCTGCCCGTCGAAGACTACAGCGCCGATAAGTTTGTCATCATGGCCACCGCCAACGGCACCGTTAAGAAAACCTCGCTCGACCAGTACTCACGGCCGCGCAGCGTCGGCTTGCGGGCTGTCGATCTGGCTGACGGAGATCATCTGGTTGGCACCGCCATTATTGATGGCAGCAAGGACATTATGCTGTTTAGCAGCGAAGGCAAGGCCGTGCGTTTCTCTGAAACTGACGTTCGCGCCATGGGTCGCGTCTCCACCGGTGTGCGCGGCATGCGCTTGCCTGAAGAGCACAAAGTGATCTCCATGGTTGTGCCAGAAGAAGACGGCTTCCTGCTCACAGTTTGTGAAAACGGTTATGGCAAACGCACCAAAGTGACCGAATTCCCAACCAAAGGCCGCGGCGGCAAAGGCATGATCGCCATCCAAGCAAGCGATCGAAACGGCCCACTTGTAGGCGCAACCCAGCTGTTCTCTGGCGACGAGATCATGCTTATTTCAGATCAGGGCACCATGGTGAGAACCCGCGGAGACGAAGTTTCCGTGGTTGGCCGCAACACCCAAGGTGTGCGCATTATTCGTTTAAAGGACAGCGAAAATTTAGTGAGTTTGGCGCGTATCGCCGAGCCAGAAGAAGAGTTACCTTTAGAAGATGCTTTGGCCGGAGAAATTGCTGATGACGCGACACCAGCCGATGGCTCTGAAGAATAGATTAAAGGTGCAACATGGCTGACAAAAACCCACTCCTTGAGCTGAGAAAGCAGATAGATGCCCTCGACCAGCAGATTATGGAAGGCATCAGCGCTCGCGCACGCTGCGCGCAACAGGTAGCTCTGGTTAAAAAAGGGCAGGGCGACACCGCCTACTACCGTCCGGAGCGCGAAGCACAGGTGCTGCGCTCGGTCATGGAAAAGAATACCGGGCCCCTCGACAACGAAGTAATGGCACGCTTATTCCGACAGATTATGTCTGCCTGTTTGGCTCTTGAACAGCCCATTAAAGTTGCCTTTCTGGGGCCCGAAGGCACCTTCACCCAAGCAGCCGCCCTCAAGCATTTCGGCGACTGCGCGATTACCGTGCCGAAAACAGCCATCGACGACGTCTTTCGAGATGTTCTCGCCGGTTCTTGTAACTACGGCGTTGTGCCCATCGAAAACTCAACCGAAGGCGTGATTAATCACACCCTCGACAGCTTTATCGATTCCTCCGTCAAGATTTGTGGTGAAGTTGAACTGCGCATTCACCACCACTTTATGATTGGCCCCAACACCAATAAGAACACCATTACCCGTGTCTACTCCCACGCCCAGTCGCTCGCCCAGTGCCGCAAGTGGCTCGACGCCAATTACCCCAGTATCGAGCGCGTCGCCGTCAGCAGCAATGCCGAAGCAGCGCGTCGGGTCAAAGGAGAGTGGAACTCGGCAGCCATCGCTGGTGACATGTCCTGTGAGCTCTACGAACTCGAAAAGCTCTATGAAAAAATTGAAGATCGCCCCGACAACTCCACCCGATTTTTAATTATTGGCAATGATTACGTCGCCCCCAGCGGTGACGACAAAACATCTATTGTGGTGTCCGTGCACAACAAACCGGGTGCCCTGCACGATTTGCTCGAACCTTTCAGACGCCACAACCTCGATATGACCCGACTGGAATCGCGCCCCTCGCGCACCAGCAAATGGTCATATGTGTTCTTTATCGACTTTGCCGGACATTTGGAAAATCCCGCCGCCATCAAAGTGCTCGAAGAGTTGACCGCACAGGTCGTCGATATCAAGATCTTAGGCTCCTATCCTCGCGGCGTGCTCTAAGTGAGCCCGCTACCCATTTAAATTAAAGTGAAGTGCTGATGCTGGAAAATTCGCAGACAAATCAGCCAGTTGTCAAACGACTGGTGGTTATCGGACTCGGTCTTATCGGCTCGAGTCTCGCGTTGGCGGCGCGCCAGCAAGGTCTCGCCATCGAAGTTGTCGGCATATCTCGGCGCACATCCACCCTAGACCTCGCCTTAGAGCGCGGCATTATTGATCGCGCCGAAGAGAGTCTCGCCGCCATCGCAGACAGCTTGGGTGCAGGCGACGTAGTCGTGATTGGCGTACCAACGCTCACCGTCCCAGCTATTTTGCAAGACTGCGCCGACCTCCTTTCCAGCGACGTGACCATTACCGATGTCGCCAGTGTAAAAGGCAGCGTTGTCCAGGCCGCCGCCACGATTTACGGTGCGCTGCCGCCACAATTTGTGCCCGGACATCCGATTGCTGGCTCAGAAAAAAGTGGCGTCACCGCCGCGAAAAGCGATCTCTTTGTCAATCATCGCGTAATACTGTCACCCCACGAGCACACCGCACAGCAGCACATCAACCTCGTCGAAAAACTCTGGCAGTCCGTCGGCGCCGCCGTCAGCAGCATGCCCATTCGCGAACACGACGAAGTACTTGCCGCCACCAGCCACTTACCGCACTTTCTCGCCTACTCGCTGGTCGACACACTGGCCAATATGCGGGAAAATCGCGAAATTTTCCGCTACGCAGCCGGAGGATTCCGCGACTTTACACGCATAGCCGCCAGCGATCCCGTTATGTGGCGCGACATTGCACTGGCCAATCGCGACGCAATACTCAGCGTGCTCGACCAAGTAATGGCCGATTTTAACCAGCTGCGCGGCGCCATCGACAGTGGCGACGAAACCTACTTGATGGACGTTTTCACCCGCGCTCGCGACGCGCGAAACCATTTTGGCAAACTTATTGAAAGCAAGGTGTTAGAACAACCCATGTCTGAAAAAACAATTAATTACAGAGTCTCCCCAGGGGGAGTTGCGCAGGGCGACATTCGTGTACCCGGCGACAAATCAATGTCCCACCGCTCAATCATGCTCGGATCTATCGCAGAGGGCATGACCGAAGTGACAGGTTTCCTTGAAGGCGAAGACAGTCTCGCCACACTACAAGCGTTTCGCGACATGGGCGTGGTTATTGAAGGTCCAGACCAAGGCCGCGTAGTCATTCACGGCGTCGGTCTGCACGGATTAAAAGCACCGAACAAGCCCCTCTACTTGGGCAATTCAGGCACCTCCATGCGCCTGTTGAGCGGCTTATTGGCCGGGCAAACGTTTGATGTCGAACTCACCGGCGATGCCTCCCTGACCGGACGGCCAATGGCCCGTGTCGCAAATCCACTCACCGAAATGGGTGCAGTCATTGAAACGGCAGCCGGTGGCAAGCCGCCACTGCGTATAAAAGGTGGCAACAAGCTCAAAGCTATCCATTACGTCATGCCCATGGCCAGCGCGCAGGTTAAATCCTGTGTCTTACTAGCAGGACTCTACGCCGACGGTGAGACCTCCACAGTTGAGCCAGCGCCTACCCGCGACCACAGCGAGCGCATGTTGCGCGGCTTCGGTTACGACGTCACCACCGACGGCAGCAAAGCCTCACTCCGTGGCGGCGGCGCACTCACTGCCGCACGAATCGATGTCCCCGCAGATATCTCCTCCGCAGCGTTTTTCATGGTTGCCGCAGCCATCACCCCCGGTTCCGATATTATGTTGCGCCATGTCGGCGTCAATCCCACACGCATCGGCGTGATCAACATCTTGCGCCAGATGGGCACCCTTATCGAACTGTCCAACGAGCGCGAAGTTGGCGGCGAGCCAGTGGCCGACATTCGCATACGCCATGCAGAGTTGCGCGGTATTGTGATTCCTGAAGACCAAGTACCCCTCGCCATCGACGAATTCCCCGTACTCTTTATTGCCGCCGCCTGCGCCAAGGGCGAAACCGTACTTACCGGCGCAGAAGAGTTGCGAGTAAAAGAGAGCGACCGCATTCAGAGCATGGCTGACGGCCTGCTAACGTTAGGCATTGACGCCCAAGCCACCCCAGACGGCATCCGCATACAGGGCGGTCAGATAGGCGGCGGCGTGGTCCATAGTCATGACGACCACCGTATAGCCATGGCGTTCTCCATTGCAGCACTGCGCGCGCAAGACGAAATTTTCGTGCAGGACTGCAACAACGTTGCAACATCCTTCCCTGACTTCGTCGCCTTAGCGCACCGCGTAGGCTTACACATCACCCCAGTAGTAGCAGGGCATTAATATGCACAAGCCAAAAGACGTAGCGGTCATCACCATAGATGGCCCGAGTGGTGCTGGAAAAGGCACCATCAGTCGCATCGTGGCGAAAAAACTGGGTTTCCACTACCTTGATAGCGGCGCGCTATACCGCTTGCTAGGCCTCTGTTCCCAGCGCCACCACGTCAGCGTCACCAATGTTAAAAGCCTCGCGGCGCTCGCCGAGCATATGGATGTTGAGTTTAAAACCACCAAGAGCGGCGAGTTCACCATTCTGCTTGAAGGGGAAGACGTCACTCGTGAAGTGCGCACCGAAGAGACCGGCGCATTAGCCTCTCAAGTTGCGCAGTACCCCGAAGTTCGCGAAGCGCTGCTCAAACGCCAGCGGCTGTTTGCGCGCGCGCCAGGGTTAGTCGCCGATGGGCGCGATATGGGCACCGTTATTTTCCCCGACGCGCCGGTCAAAATTTACCTCACCGCCTCCGCTGAAGAGCGCGCCAGCCGGCGCTACAAAGAGTTGATTGCAAAGGGTGAAAATGTTAGTCTGCCCACCCTCGTAGAGCAGGTACGCTCGCGAGATGAACGCGACATGACGAGAGAATCGTCGCCACTGCGACCCGCAGCCGGCGCGATCAATATAGACACCTCCTCACTGTCCATTCAAGAAGTGACGGATACCGTGCTAAATCTCCTCACTGTGAAAGGATTTTCCACACACTCTTAGGCCGCGCTCTCCGACAAGAGATAGGCAGAAGAGACGGCTGATGCTTTAAGGCACGTGTTAAAGCAAGTGTTAAAAAAAGTGTTAAAACAAGTATCAAGCCACGCAGTAAACGAAGTAGATGTAGTTTAGACCAATGGGCAGAGCAGCAATCGCCAGCGAATATTGTTGCATGTCTTTAATTTAACCGACCCGCGTAAACTGGCCACGCGGAAAAAAGAGAGCAGCGCAGACAACATCATCCTGCTGTATCTCTGTCAATATTCAGGTATTTTCCATGTCCGAAAGTTTTGAATCCCTATTTGAAGAAAGCCTAAAAACCGTCGAAATGAACCCCGGCGCCATCATCACTGGCGTAGTTATCGATATCGATAAAGACTGGGTTACTGTTCACGCTGGACTCAAGTCCGAAGGCGTTATTGCCATTGATCAGTTTTACAACGACAAAGGCGAAGTTGAAGTCTCCATCGGCGACGAAGTTCAGGTTGCCCTAGAAGCCGTAGAAGACGGTTTCGGTGTGACACGCCTGTCACGTGAAAAAGCACGTCGCGCAGAATCTTGGATCGAACTTGAAGCAGCCCATAAAGCTGACGAAGTTGTGATCGGTATTATCAGCGGCAAAGTTAAAGGTGGCTTTACAGTTGAAGTTCGCGGACTCCGCGCCTTCCTGCCAGGCTCACTGGTTGATGTTCGCCCATTGCGCGAAATCACCCACCTCGAAAACATTGAACTCGAATTCAAAGTTATCAAGCTCGACCCTAAGCGCAACAACGTCGTTGTTAGCCGTCGCGCCGTCATGGAGAGTGCAAACTCGTCCGAGCGCGAAGAATTACTGGCCAACCTCGAAGAAGGCGCATCATTGAAGGGCGTGATCAAGAACCTTACCGATTACGGTGCGTTCGTTGATCTCGGCGGTATTGATGGCCTGTTGCACATCACCGACATGTCTTGGAAGCGCATCAAGCATCCATCAGAGATGATCAGTGTTGGCGACGAAATCGACGTTAAAGTACTCAAGTTTGACCGCGAGCGTAACCGCGTATCTCTGGGTATGAAGCAAATGGGCGAAGATCCTTGGGGCGACATCAAAGCGCGCTACCCAGAAGGGGCTCGTTGTAAAGCCAAGATCACCAACCTCACTGACTACGGCTGTTTCGCCGAGTTGGAAGATGGCGTTGAAGGTCTGGTACACGTTTCAGAAATGGATTGGACAAACAAAAACGTTCACCCATCTAAAATCGTTGACCTCGGCCAAGAAGTTGAAGTTATGGTTCTGGATATCGACGAAGAACGTCGTCGTATCTCTCTGGGTATCAAGCAGTGTCACACCAACCCATGGGACGATTTCGCAACCACTATGGCCAAAGGCGATAAAGTATCTGGCAAGATCAAGTCGATCACCGACTTCGGTATCTTTATTGGTCTGGACGGCGGCATTGACGGCCTGGTTCACCTGTCTGACATCTCTTGGGATGAGACTGGCGAAGAAGCCGTTCGCAACTTCAAGAAAGGCGAAGAAGTTGAGACTGTTGTACTCAGCATTGATGCAGAGCGCGAGCGCATCTCTCTGGGTATCAAGCAGCTTACCGACGACCCATTCAACAACTATGTAACTGACAACGACAAAGGCGCTATCGTCACTGGTACCGTCAAAGAAGTTGACGCCAAAGGTGCGATTATCACTTTGGCAGACGGCATCGAAGGCTACCTGAAGGGCTCAGAACTGGGTCGCGACAAAGTCGAAGACGCTCGCCATGAGTTACAAGAAGGCCAAGAAGTTGAAGCCAAAATCATTAACGTAGATCGTAAAACGCGCGCAATTACATTGTCTATCAAGGCAAAAGACGTTGCAGACGAAAAAGCAGTAGTGAAAGCTCACCGCAAGACCGAAGCTGAAACTGCCGCACCAACGACTATTGGTGATTTGATCAAGGCGCAAATGGACAAGTAATGTTCAGTTGAGTAAGTGAAAAAGGGTGGCTTTGCCACCCTTTTTTTATGCACAAAACTCTAATCCACCATCTTTTGCTTGTATAAATTTAAAACTTCAATAAAATCAACGAGTAATCGCGGTCACGGACGATATTCAGCAGAAACCCCCAACCCCTAATAAAACAACGAAAAAAAGCATGACTAAATCTGAATTAATCGAAAAAATTGCCGCCAGCCAAGACCAACTCCCCCCCAAGGACGTTGAACTCGCCGTAAGAATGATTCTAGAGCGCATGACCCAAGCACTGGTCAACAACCAGCGCACAGAAATCCGTGGCTTTGGCAGCTTCTCCCTCCACTATCGCGCCCCACGCGTTGGCCGCAACCCAAAGACCGGCGACGCCGTCGATCTCACCGGCAAATATGTACCGTACTTCAAGCCTGGCAAAGAACTGCGCGCCCGCGTCAACGACAGCCTCTAACCGCAGACTAGACCGCCCATCCACAAACTTTAACAGCGGCCCCGCAACTATTTCGGTTACTATGCCTAGGCACTAAATACCGGAGAGTAGAAGATGCCCGCAGAGATAAAAACCCACTACCGCGCCTGCAACCTATGTGAAGCCATCTGTGGCCTTGAGATAAAAACTCAGGGCGACCAAGTCCTCTCCATCAAAGGCGACAAAAACGACCCCCTCAGTCGCGGATATCTGTGCCCCAAGGGCACCGCCATGGAAGACATCTACACCGACCCCGATCGACTGCGGCAGCCCGTCAAGCGCGTCGGAGACACCTGGCTCCCCATCAGCTGGGACGAAGCCTTTGCCACCCTTGCGGAAAAAATTGTCGCCGTCCAACAGCAGCACGGCGCAGACAGCGTCGCCTTTTATGCCGGCAACCCCAACGTCCACAACTATGGCAGCATGACCCACGCCAGCGTGCTGCGCAAAGCCGTGCAGAGTAAAACGCACTTCTCCGCCACCAGCCTCGACCAGCTACCGCACCACCTAACCTCATTTACGATGTACGGCCATCAGTCATTGATACCCGTGCCCGACATTGACCACACCAACTACATGCTGATCATCGGCGGCAACCCACTCGCCTCAAACGGCAGCATCATGACCGTCCCCGACGTTCCCAAGCGACTCAAAGCCATTCAGCAGCGCGGCGGCCGCTTTATCGTCATCGATCCACGGCGCAGCGAAACCGCCGAAATAGCCGACCAGCACCTCTTTATACGCCCCGGCAGCGACGCCTACCTGCTCATGGCCATGATCCACACATTATTTGCAGAAAACCTCGTCAACACCGGCCACCTCAGCCACCTCCTAGTCGGACTCGACGACGTACGCAGCCTCAGCCAACCCTTCACCCCAGAACTCGCCGAACAGCGCACCGGCATTGCCGCCGACCAAGTTCGCCAGCTCGCCCGCGACATGGCCACCATCGACGGCGCCGTCTGCTACGGCCGCATGGGCGTCTCCGTACAAGTGTTTGGCACCCTCTGTCAGTGGGCCATCCAAATCATCAACATACTCACCCACTCGCTGGACGTGCGCGGCGGCCTCATGCTGCCATCCCCAGCCTTTGGTTACGTCAAACCGGGAGAATCCGGCGCCGGCCACTTCGCCGCCTTCCACAGCCGCATCAGTGGCCTGCCAGAATTCGCCGGCGAACTGCCCAGCACCGTCATGGCCGAAGAAATGCTCACTGAAGGAGAAGGGCAGATCCGCGCCCTCATCACCACCGCCGGCAACCCCGTACTCTCAGCACCCAACGGCCAGCAAATGGACGAGGCCCTGAGCGGACTCGACTTCATGGTCTGTCTCGACTTCTACATCAACGAAACCACCCAACACGCAGACATTATTCTGCCGCCCACCAGCGCCCTCGAACACGACCACTACGACCTCGCGTTTCACCGCCTCGCCGTGCACAACACCGCCCGCTTCAACGAGCCCGTGTTCCAACCCGCCCCGGGCGCACTGCACGACTGGGAAATTTTTAACGGCCTCGGCCTCGCCATCGCCGCGCGCAAAGGCATAGAGCTCAAGCCGCTGCCCTCACCAGACAAACTAATCGACATGGGCATACAGCGCGGCCCCTACAGCGCCGCAGCAGGGCACCCCCTCGCACTCACCCTCGACAAAATCAAGCAGCACCCCCACGGCATCGACATTGGACGCCTCGAACCCAGCCTCCCCGAGCGCATCTGCACCCACGACGGGCAAATACAACTGCTCGCAGACTACCTGCGACAAGATATCGCCCGCCTTGAAAACACCCCAGCGGCCACCGACAAAGACGAACTCCTGCTCATCGGACGCCGCCACATCCGCAGCAACAACTCCTGGATGCACAACGCCCATCGACTCGTCAAAGGCAAACCGCGCTGGCAACTGCTCATGCACCCCGACGACCTCGCCGCCCGCAACCTCACCCACGAATCACAGGTGCGCATCGAGTCCCGCGTAGGCAGCGTGCAAACCCAAGTACTCGCCAGCGACGAAGTTATGCGCGGCGTCGTCAGCCTGCCCCATGGTTGGGGACACAAACGCAAAGGCGTCAGCCTAAGTATCGCCACCGAGCAGGACGGCGTCAGCTGCAACGACCTAACCGACAACAAACTTATCGACCAAGCCAGCGGCAATGCAGCCCTCAACGGCGTCCCAGTTAAAATTTATCCAGTACAAGCACGAGGCGCACAAGCATGAGCAACCAACTGAGAATCTTTAAAGACGCCACCGCCATCATGACCGGCGGCGCCTCCGGCATAGGTCGCGCCATGGCCCTCGAACTCGTCAGCCGCGGCTGCACCGTCGTCCTCGCCGACCGCCAAATCGCCCTTGCCGAAGAACTTGCCGCCAGCATCGTAGCCAGCGGCGGCAACGCCTGGGCCAGAGAACTCAACGTCTGCGACTACAACGCCGTAAAAGTCCTCGTCGAAGAAACCGTCGCCAAAACCGGCCGACTCGACTACATGTTCAACAACGCCGGCATCGCCGTCGGCGGCATGACCCATGAATACCAAGTCAGCGACTGGGACACAACCATGGACGTCAACGTGCGCGGCGTCACCAACGGCGTCCAAGCCTGCTACAGCCTCATGGTCGAGCAGGGCTTCGGCCACATCGTAAACACCGCCTCCATGGCCGGCCTCGTCCCCGCCACCAACGCCGTCGCCTACAGCACCAGTAAATTTGCCGTCGCAGGCCTCTCCCAGTCCCTGCGCATCGAAGCCGAATACCGCGGCGTGCGCGTCAGCGCCCTCTGCCCCGGCGCCATTCAAACCCCCATTTTAACCGGCGGCGAATTTGGCAAACTCGGCTCAGGCATCACCAAAGAGCAAGCCGAAAAATTCTGGGTTGCCCTAAAACCCATGGCCCCCGAAGCGTTTGCCCGCCAGGCCATTGACAAAGTCGCGAAAAATCACGCCCTCATTATCGTGCCCAGCTGGTGGCAAAAAGCCCACCTCGTATTCCGCCTATTACCAAGCCTCTGGTTTGCCTGGTCCAAGAAAGAAATGATTCGCTCAATGCGAATTTTTCAGCAGAAATAATCGCCAGTCACCGCACAACCCCCGTCAAAACACCCCAGTCGCCTCCCAGCTAACCCCACGGAGCGACTGGCCAACACCCAACATCAAGCACCCAACACCCAACATCAAGCACCCAATTCCCACACTAGCGCCCAAAGCCAACAATCGTCGGCATCCCCATATGCTATAACTTAACCATTCACGGAACCGCTCTGGGGGAAAAGCCTGGCCAAGTCGTCTACTACTGTCCGGGCTCACGATAAAATCATGGATGAAGACCAACCAGTGAACAGCAAAGACAGCATTCACAGCGTATTTATGGCACTGCGCAGCAGCCTCGCCCGCGCCGTCATGGGCATGGTGCCGCCCCGCGAAGTTGAAGACATCGTGCAAGAAACCTACGTTCGCGTCTGCCAAGTCAAAGACTGGGATCAAATACGCCAGCCGCGCTCCTACCTATTCCGCACCGCCCGCAACCTCGCCCTCGACTACCGCAAACGCTTCGAAACCAAATACACCGACAGCATTGACGACGAAGGCGTCGAAGCCCTCGTCGACGGATTAAACGTCGCCGACGGCACCTTCGAACAAGCCGCCTCCAACCAAGAGTTCGCCATCTTTTGCGAAGCCGTGCCAAATCTGGTCGCTCCTTCACAGGAGCGTGGATTGAAACACTAGAATATCGAGAAGCATCTGAGTTTGATCAGGTCCCTCCGTCACAGAAGTGAGGATTGCATCGCCGTAACTCAACTTTACCCGCGAAATAGTTTTTGAAGAGCTGGTCCCTGTCCGCCTGACGTCGGCAAGCCGAACACCAACCACCTACCCAAACAACGACTTCAACGCCGCCAACGATTCCGCACCCTTAACCTTATTATCTTCCTCGCTCATCGGCGCGCCGCCGCCGATTCTTATCAAATCATCTTGTGGGAGTTCTTCGACGAAGCGGCTTGGGGTGGTTGAGGATGTTTCGCCGAATTGGGTGCGCTGGCGGGCGCTGGTCATGGTGAGGGTGCGTTGGGCGCGGGTGATGCCGACGTAGGCGAGTCGTCGTTCTTCTTCGATTTGGCCGCCTTCTATGCTGTTGCGGTGGGGTAGGATGTCTTCTTCCATGCCTATCATGAAGACGTGTAAAAATTCGAGTCCTTTGGCGGCGTGGAGGGTGAGGAGTTGTACTTTGTCGTCGGCTGATTCTTCTTGTTCGCGGTCGAGGATGTCGCGGAGTATGAGTTTGGCGATGGCGTTTTCGATTTTGCTGTCGCCGTTTTCTTCGTCGGTGGCGGTTTCGTCGTTCTTGAGTACTTGGGCGAGTTGATTGAGTAAAAACTGCACATTTTCGTAGCGCTTTTGTGCCACGTGGTCGCTGCTGGCGTTTTGTTGCAGCCAGCCGAGGTAGTCGATGTCGTCGAGCATTTCGTTGATGGCGGCGATGGGTTGGCCGTTGTAGACGTTGCGGTTGATATTTTGGATCCAGTGTTTAAAGCGTTTTAGGCGCTCTAAGTTGTTGGCGGGCATGGTGGCGCTGAGGCCGACTTCGTCGATGGCGTCGTAGAGTGAGATATTGCGTTTGTTGCTGTACTCGCCGAGTTTTTCAAGTGTGGTGGGGCCAATCTGTCGGCGCGGTGTGTTGATGATGCGCAGCATGGCGTTGTCGTCGTCTGGGTTAATGATTAACCGCAGGTAGGCCATGATGTCTTTGATTTCGGTTTTGGCGTAGAAGGATTGGCCGCCGGTAATTTCGTAGGGGATGTTCTGCGCTTGCAGTTTTATTTCGAGTAATTTGGCTTGGTAGTTGCCGCGATAGAGTACGGCAAAGTCGCTGTATTTGCAGCGGCGTTTCAGGCGCATATCAATAATTTCGTTGACGACGCGCTCGCATTCACCGTCTTCGTTGTCGCTGCTGATAAAGCGCAGTGGGTCGCCTGGGCCGAGTTCGCTCCACAGGGCTTTGCTGATGAGGTGCGGGTTGTTCTCGATGAGGGTGTTGGCGGCTTTAAGTATGCGGCCTGTGGAACGATAGTTTTGCTCGAGTTTGATGACGTTTAGGCGCGGGAAATCTTCTTGCAGTTGCATCAAATTTTCTGGGCGTGCGCCGCGCCAGGCGTAAATCGACTGGTCGTCGTCGCCGACCACGGTGAGTGATTGGGTTTCGTTGACGAGGGTTTTTACCAGTTCGTACTGGGCGAGGTTGGTGTCTTGGTATTCATCGACGAGCAGGTAGCGAATGCGTCGGCGCCATTTGGCGAGTATCTCGGGCTGGCTGCGAAACAGTAGCACGGGGGTCATGATGAGGTCATCGAAGTCGACGGCGTTGTAGGCTTTGAGTGCGCGCTGGTAGCGTTCGTAGAGCATGGCGAGGGCTTGCTCGCCGGTGCTGTTGCTGGCGCCGACGGTTTGGTGCGGTTCGAGCAGGCTGTTCTTCCAGTTGGAAATGGTGCTTTGCGCGGTGTCGATGAGCTTTTCGTCGAGTTCGGTGTGGCGAACGAGGAGTTCTTTGATGAGGTTGCGGCAGTCTTCTTGGTCGAGAATGGAGAAGCCGGCTTTGAATCCGAGGGCTTTGATTTCGCTGCGGATAATGGTGAGGCCGAGGTTGTGAAAGGTGGAGACGGTGAGTCCTTTGCCTTCGGTTTTTCCGAGTAGGCTGGCGACGCGCGCTTTCATTTCGCGGGCGGCTTTGTTAGTGAAGGTGACGGCGGCGATATTGCGCGCAGGAATGCCGCACTCTTCGACGAGGTAGGCAATTTTGCGGGTGATTACGCTGGTTTTACCACTGCCCGCGCCGGCGAGCACGAGCAGCGGGCCGTCGATATATTTCAGCGCGGCCTGCTGTTGGGGGTTGAGATTTGGCGACATTCAGCGGTTATGCCATTTCAGCGATAACGGTGCGCTTCTCTTTCAACTGGATAACCGAGCTTTCGAATTCACTGAGTTTTTGGCGCTCTTTGGCGACGACGTCGGCGGGTGCGTTGTCGACAAATTTTGCGTTGCTCAGTTTGTTGGCGAGTTTGGCGGCTTCGGTTGAGTTCTTTTCAATTTCGCGATCGAGACGCGCGAGTTCTGCGCCGATGTCGATTGAGCCGGCCATGGGTACGAGTATTTCGAGGTCACCGGCGAGCGCTGTGGCTGAGGGCGGTGCGTCGGCGGGGTTGTCGAGCCATGTGACGGATTCAAGATTGGCCAGTTTGCTGAGGAATTGGCGGTTGTCTTGCAGTCGCTGCTGGTCGTTTTTGTCGCCTTTGGTGAGGTAGAGCGGCAGCGCTTTGGCGGGGGAGATGTTCATTTCGCCACGAATATTGCGCACGCCGAGGATAACTTTCTTCAGCCATTCAATATCGGCCAGTGCGGCGCTGTCGATTTTGCTGTGATCGGCGACGGGGAATCTCTGCAGCATAATGGTGTCGCCGTCTGCCTTGAGTTCAACGCCGGCGAAGGGGGCGATGGTTTGCCAGATCTCTTCGCTGATAAATGGCAGCATTGGGTGGGCGAGACGGAGGGTGGCTTCGAGTACGCGCACGAGGGTGCGGCGGGTGCCTTTTTTCAGTTCGGGGTCGCCATTTTCGTCCCACAGTACTGGCTTTGAGAGTTCGAGGTACCAGTCGCAGTAGTCGTTCCAGACAAAGTCGTAGAGTGCTTGTGCGGCGAGGTCGAAGCGGTAGCTGTCGATGGCGGCGCTGACGTCGATTTCGGCTTGTTGCAGGCGTGAGACGATCCAGCGGTCGGCGAGGCTGAGTTTGTAATCGGTGCTGCCGTCTTGACCACAGTCTTGGCCTTCGGCGTTCATCAATACGTAGCGCGAGGCGTTCCAAATTTTGTTGCAGAAGTTGCGATAGCCTTCGAGTCGCTTCATGTCCCAGTTGATGTCGCGCCCGGTGGAGCAGAGGGCGCAGAGGGTGAAGCGCAGTGCGTCTGAGCCGTGGGGTTCGATGCCGTCGGGGAATTGCTTGCGGGTGCGCGCGGCAATTTTTTCGGCGAGCTGGGGCTGCATCATGTTGCCGGTGCGTTTTTCAACCAGTGTGGCGATGTCGATGCCGTCGATCATATCTAAGGGGTCGAGTACGTTGCCCTTGGATTTGGACATTTTCTGACCCTGTTCGTCGCGAATCAAACCGGTGACGTAGACGGTTTTGAAGGGGACTTGCGGGGCGCCGTTCTCGTCTTTGATCAGGTGCATGGTCATCATGACCATTCGCGCTACCCAGAAGAAGATAATGTCGAAGCCGGTGACGAGTACGCTGGTTGGGTGAAAGGTTTTTAGGCGCTCGGTTTGCTCGGGCCAACCTTGGGTGCCGAAGGTCCAGAGGGCGGATGAGAACCAGGTGTCGAGGACGTCTTCGTCGCGGGTCAGCGGGGTGTCGCCGAGGGCGTATTTTTCGCGCACATCGGCTTCGCTGTTGCCGACATAGGCTTTGCCTGCGTCGTCGTACCATGCGGGAATTTGGTGGCCCCACCAGAGTTGTCTGGAGATGCACCAGTCTTGAATATTGCGCATCCACGAGAAGTACATGTTTTCGTACTGTTGGGGAACAAATTTGATGCGTCCATCTTCGACGGCTTCGATGGCGGGGCCGGCAAGTTTTTTGGCGTCGACATACCATTGGTTGGTGAGTAGGGGTTCGATCACTACGCCGCCACGATCGCCATAGGGGACGGTCATGTCGTTTTCTTCTATGCGTTCGAGCAGGCCCAAGGCCTCTAAGTCGGCGACGATTTCGCGGCGGGCGGCAAAGCGTTCCATGCCGCGGTATTTTTCTGGCAGGCTGTTGTCGATATCGTGGTTGTCGCTGCCGTCGCTGTTGACGCATTCTGCGGTTTGGCGGATGTCGGCATTGATGGTCAGGATGTTGATCATCGGCAGCTTTTGGCGCTGGCCAACTTCGTAGTCGTTGAAGTCGTGGGCGGGGGTTATTTTTACGCAGCCGGTGCCTTTTTCCATGTTGGCGTATTCATCGGCAACAATTGGAATTAGGCGACCGAGCAAGGGCAGTTCGACGTGTTGGCCAACCAGATGGACGTAGCGTTCGTCTTCTGGATTCACGGCAACACCGGTGTCGCCAAGCATGGTTTCTGGGCGTGTGGTGGCGACGATAATATAGTCTTTGCCGTCGAGGGTTTTGGCGCCGTTGGCGAGGGGGTAGCGCAGGTACCACATCTTACCTTTGACTTCGCGGTTTTCAACTTCGAGGTCGGAGATGGCGGTGTGTAGTTTGGGGTCCCAGTTGACGAGGCGTTTGCCACGGTAGATGAGGCCGTCGTTGTAGAGGCGCACAAAGGCTTCTTGAACGGCGGCGCTGAAGCCTTCGTCCATGGTGAAGCGTTCGGTGTCCCAGTCAACGGAGTTGCCGAGGCGACGCATCTGTTTGGTGATGGTGCCGCCAGATTCTTCTTTCCATTCCCAGATTTTTTCAATAAATTTTTCCCGGCCTAAGGCTTCGCGTCCGGGCTGGCCTTCGCCGTCGAGTTTGCGTTCGACGACCATCTGTGTGGCGATGCCGGCGTGGTCGGTGCCCACTTGCCAGAGTGTGTTTTTGCCTTTCATGCGGTTGTAGCGAATTAGGGCGTCCATAATGCCGTTTTGCAGTGCGTGGCCGATGTGCAGACTGCCTGTGACATTGGGTGGTGGAATGACGATGCTGTAGGCTTCAGTGTCGTTTCCGGCTGGGGCTTTGGGGGCGAAATAGCCGCGCTTTTCCCAGATCTTGTACCATTTGGTTTCAATGTCTTTTGGCTGGAATGTCTTTTCCATTATGGTTTTCTATTTCCGATTTTGATGGCCAGCTGTCGATGGCGATTGGCAATTTTGGGGTAGCCGTGGATTATAGGTGCTGGGGGCTTTTGTCGCTAGGGTCTGTTGCTGTTTTGCGTTAACTGTCTTGCTTAAAACGTTCGATGACGATGGTGCGCAACTTCTCGCGCAGCAATTGTTCGACTTTCGGGCGCAGGCGGCTGAGGAGTTTGTTGACGACGATGTCGATCTGCTCGTCGCTCACGGGTTGGCCACTGGGCTGGCGGTCAAATAAATGCTGTTGCGCTTGGTTGAAGGAGTCGCGCAGCTGCTGTTCGGCGTGTATTTCTTTGTCGACAGTGTCGGTGAGAATGGGTATTTCTAAATTGTGTATGCCGTCGTCGGTGAGGCTGTGGGGTAGCCTGTCGAGATCAAACGTTGTTGGGTTTGCGCTGGGCAACAAATTGGTTTGCAGAGAGTAGAGGTCGTCGAGAAGATCGTCGAGATCGGGTATATCGGCTTCGGGGTGTTTTTTTTCGTCTGCGCTCATGGCTTAAACGTGTTGCTCAAATCATGGAAGTTCAGAGGATAGCCGCGTTCTTTGTAAAAGGCGAAGTTTTCGCGTTTGACTTGCGCGTACTCGGGTTCGCTGTAAATCACTTCCATCACGCGGTCGAAGCGGCTGAACCAATTGGGAATTGCTGCCTGCAGATTTATCAAGATGCCGTGATGATCGCTGGGTGTTGCCTCGGCGCTAATGGCGACAGGGTGATGCTGGCTGCCAATGCCGTGGGGTATAAACGCGCTCGCTTGAAAGCTCCACAGCAGTTTGTCGAGCTGCTCGGCGGTGTCGCTGTCGGGAACGAGACAGAGGACGGTTTGTTTTGCGTTGACGGCCTTTTGAATGAGCTGACAGACAAGTGCCAAGGCGACGGTTAGGTCACCTTGGCACTTGTAGAACGAGACATTAGTCATTGATTGGGTGCTGTCCTTAACCGACTTTGCTGCGCAGATAGTCCATCAGCATTGGTACTGGACGGCCAGTGGCGCCTTTCTCACCGCCGGAGACCCACGCGGTGCCTGCGATGTCGAGGTGCGCCCAGCGATACTTTTTGGTAAAGCGCGCGAGGAAGCAGGCAGCGGTAATGGTGCCGGCCTGTGGGCCGCCGATGTTGGCGATGTCGGCGAAGTTACTTTTCAGTAAGTCGTCGTATTCGTCCCACAGTGGCAGGCGCCATGCGCGGTCGCCGCTGCGTGTTCCGCTGGTGAGAAGCTCTTCCGCGAGGCTGTCGTCGTTGGACAGTAAACCGGCCCCAACTTTGCCCAGTGCGCCGATCACGGCACCCGTGAGGGTGGCTATGTCGATAACGGAGTCGGGTTTGAAGCGTTCGGCGTAGGTGAGGGCGTCACAAAGAATTAGGCGGCCTTCGGCGTCGGTGTTGAGCACTTCAATGGTCTGACCCGACATGCTAGTCACAACGTCGCCGGGCTTGGTGGCGTGGCCGTTGGGCATATTTTCAACCGCAGGGATAATGCCGACAACGTTGATGGGCATTTGTGTTTCGATCAGCGCGTTGATCACGCCGATCACAGAGGCGCCACCACACATGTCGTATTTCATTTCGTCCATACCGGCGCCTGGCTTGAGGCTGATACCGCCAGAGTCGAAGGTGACAGCTTTGCCGACTAGTACAACCGGTTTGGCGGTGGCTTTGGCACCTTGGTATTTGATCACAATTAAGTGGCCGGGCTGGTCGGATCCAGCGCTCACAGAGAGCAGTGATCCCATTTTTAACGTTTTCATCTGCGCTTCGCTGAGCACCGTGGTAGTCACTTTTGGTTGACCTTTGGCCAGTGCTTTGGCCTGTGTCGCGAGGTAGCTGGGGGTGCAGATATTGGCTGGCAGGTTGCCGAGCTGTCGCGCAGCGTTCATGCCGTTGCCGACGGCAGAACCGTAGCTGAGGCCTTTGTTGGCGGCTGCGGTATTGGCTTTACTGGTTGTCCAGTAGGTGAGGCCTTTGAATTTTTTCGCGTCGGCTTTGCGGCCGTTGTCGTATTTGTAGCTGGCGGTTTGCAGGCTGCGCGCGACGATGCTGGCTTCCCACTCTGCGTCGTCAGATAGGCCTTCACCGACCCAAACTGCTTTTGCGCTGGGTGTTTTTAACAGCGCTGAGGCACCGGCTTCAATCACTTTTATCATTTTTTGCGGGCTGTCTGCACCGTCGGTGCCGAGCAGGATAATGCGCTTGCCGTTGACGCCGGGAATGTGCAATACCAAGGTTTCTGCGCTCTTGCCTTTGAAGTCTCCAGACTTGATTAACGAGGAGATGGCGCCGTCCAACGATTTGTCGAGGGCTTCTGCGCTCGCTTTTAGTTGTGGGCCTGTCGGTAGAATGAGAGAATCGGCTTTAATGTTTAACAGCTGTGCGGAAGATGCGGTAAAATCCATGTTTGCTCCGAGATAGTGTAGTGAGTAAAGTGTTTTACTAAGTTTGAGTGCGTGTCGAACGATACCATTTTGTCCTACAACACCCAAGGGTTATAACCTTTTCCTGTGATTATTTTTCGCTATCTTTTCCGTGAGATTTTCTCTTCGACCATCGCAGTCTGCGCAATATTGCTGCTGGTTTTGATGAGTGGTCGCTTTGTTCGCTACCTTGCTAAAGCGGTCACGGGTGATATGGAATCGGGCGTTATTTTTGCCGTGATCGGCTATCGGATTCCTGGCTTTCTCGAGACAACCTTGCCATTGGCGTTTTTTCTTGCGGTACTGCTCTGCTTTGGCCGCCTCTATGTGCAGAATGAAATGACGGTGCTGAAGGCGTGCGGTGTGTCTGAAAGACGTTTGTTGGGCTACACCTTGGTGATGGCGACATTTTTTGCGCTGATTGCAGGGTGGTTTAGCCTGTATTTGGCGCCCTCGGGCATGGCGAAGGCCGAGACCCTGTTTAAGGCTGAGCGCTCGCGCAGTGAGCTGGATAAGTTGATGCCGAAGAAGTTTTATTCCCTTGGTGGTGGTCGCGGTGTCACCTATGCCGAAGCTGTCACTGAAAATCGTGAGCTGGACGATCTCTTTTTAGCTATGACTGCGGGTAGCAATGCAACCTCGGATCGCCGTTTAGTGCTGGTGGTGGCGGATAGAGGGCGGCAGCAAGATGCTATTGATAGTAAGGCGCGCTATTTAGTGCTCGACCGAGGCTACAGAATTGAGGGTATTCCGGGCAAGAACGATTACCAAATTACCCATTTTGAAGAGTATGGCTCTCGTCTGGAAGACAGTGAATCTGATGAGGAGAGAATTGAGATTGATGGAGTGACATCCTCTGCATTGCTGGCGTCGGACGACCCACAGTGGCAGGCGACCCTGCAGTGGCGGCTGTCGATTCCTCTGATGTTGATTGTGGTCACGGTGTTGGCGGTGCCATTAAGTCGCGTGAATAACCGGCAAGGCCGATTTGGCAAGTTAATGCCGGCGATCTTTTTATACTTTATCTACTTGGTGGCACTTAATGCCATGCGCGACGCGATTGAGTCTGGCGCGGTGCCGGTGGCAGTGACGATGCTGCCCGTCCATTTGTTATTTTTGGCAGTTGCGGGTTTATTGTTTATCTCGGGTCAACCGAGGAAAGTTCGCGGGGTGAAAGCCTAATGCGTCGTCTTTCTTGGCATGTGGGCTCCACTATTTTTGGCGCCATCGCCGTGGCTATGATTGTCTTGGTGGGGCTGGATGCGGTTGGGGCATTAATCGATGAGACGGGCGATATTACGGCCAACTATCGGTTTATCGATGCGCTTATTTATGTTGTTACCTATCTCCCTTCGAGAATGTATGAGTACACGCCCTTTGCCGCGTTGATTGGCTGTTTGGTGGGGCTTGGCTTGTTGGCGGGTAACAGTGAAATTATTGTGATGCGGGCGGCGGGCGTGTCGCCATTGCGTATTGTCGGTTTTGTGTTGCGGCCGGTGATGTTGGTTATTGCGGTCGTGATGGCAGTTGGTGAGTATTTTTCACCCTACCTCGATCAGCTCGCCGAAGGGCGGCGTGAGTATTTAATTAAGGGTGAGCAGGCCGCGGATTCGACGTCGGGTTTGTGGAGTCGAGAGGGCAACGAGTTTTTGCACTTTAATGCGGTGTTCCCCGGCGGTGTGCTCTATGGTGTTAGCCGTTATGCGTTTGATGACGATAAAAAAATTGTGTCGGCGAGCTTTGCGTCGCGGGCTACCTTTAATGTGCGGGAAAAGTATTGGACGGAAGAAAACGTCTCGATTACGCGCTTTTTAGAGGATAAAACAGAGACAGAAAAACAGGTAACGCGACGCTGGGACTCTGAGCTGACACCGGTGGTGTTGTCTTTACACGTGCTCCCTGAGGACTCGTTACCTATTTCGATCTTGTACAACTATATCCATTTCTTGAAGCAGCAGGGTGCTGACACCGTGGGCTATGAGGTGGCGTTTTGGCGCAAGGTTTTGCAGCCGCTGGTGATTTTGGGGTTGGTTGTTCTGGGTATTTCGTCGGTCTTCGGCCCGCTGCGGGACGCTACCATGGGGTTCCGAATTTTTATTGGCGTTATTGTGGGCGTCTCCTTCCGTATGATTCAGGATGTGCTTGGCCCGCTGAGTGTCGTCTTTGAGTTTCCGCCGCTGTTGGCAGTGATGCTGCCTATTGTGTTCTGTTTTGTCGTTGGGATTTATTTGCTGCGACGCAGTGGTTAATGGCTGTTAGTGACGGGCTGTTAGTGAATGCCTGCTAGTGAATAAAAAGTTTGGCCAATCGGTAGCCCCCCACACACACAAGTAACCGTTAACCTAATTGTATTATTATGGTTGACAGTCAGTTTCGCCTCTCTATGATAGCCCCTGTATTAACCACAGGTGGAGCAGAGCAATGGCAGGGCATGACAAGGACGCAATTCGACACAATTGGACACGCGAAGAGGTTCTCGCGCTGTTTGACCAACCCTTCAATGATCTGCTATTCGACGCGCAGGTCACCCATCGTCGCTATTTTAATCCCAACCGAGTGCAGCTCAGTACGTTACTGTCTATCAAGACTGGCGCCTGCCCAGAAGACTGCAAGTACTGTCCCCAGAGCGCGCGTTACGACACGGGCCTCGAAAAAGAGAAATTACTGCAAATTCAGCAAGTGATTGCGGCTGCCAAAGTTGCGAAAGAGAGCGGCTCAAGCCGTTTCTGCATGGGGGCGGCATGGCGCTCGCCGCACGACCGCGATATTCCGGCGGTGGCGGAAATGGTCCGTGAAGTTAAAGCCCTTGGCCTTGAAACCTGCATGACTCTTGGGATGTTGTCAGAGAGTCAGGCCGACGCGTTGGCCGAGGCGGGGTTGGATTATTACAACCACAACCTCGACACGTCGAAAGAATTTTACGGTGAGGTTATCACCACTCGCACCTATCAAGACCGTTTGAATACTCTCTCCCATGTGCGCAACGCTGGCATGAAAGTGTGTGCGGGCGGCATTGTTGGGATGGGTGAAGAGCAGCGCGATCGCGCGGGGTTGTTGATGGAGCTGGCGAACTTGCCGCGCCATCCTGAATCGGTGCCCATCAATATGTTGGTGAAGGTAGCGGGAACGCCTATGGCCAATGAGGAGGATCTCGATCCTTTCGAATTTATCCGCACTATCGCTGTAGCGCGGTTGATGATGCCACAGTCCTATGTGCGGCTGTCGGCGGGTCGCGAGGCGATGAATGAACAGATGCAGGCGCTGGCATTTATGGCGGGTGCCAATTCTATTTTTTACTGCGACAAATTACTCACCACAGCCAATCCCAAGGCCAATACCGATATGCAATTGTTCAGCCGTCTGGGCATCAAACCTGAGAGCTTCGAAGAGCGTCAGGGCCCCGCGGAGCAGGAAGCCGAGCTGGTGCAGCGCCTCGACGAGGCAAAAACCGATTCGCTGTTTTATCGGGCTGGCTAGCGCAAATAATGCCAGCTATGGACGCCTTACTGCAGGCGCAATTAGATCAGAGGCGTGAACAAAACCTCTACCGCACGCGCCTCAACGTGGCGTCGGGTTGTGCGGCTACATTGCAGTTAGGGGGTCGTCCGTTGCTGAACTTTTGCAGCAACGACTATTTAGGGCTGGCCAGCCACCCGGATGTCAGTCGCGCCCTCAAGCAGGCCGCCGATCGTTTCGGTACCGGCAGTGGCGCCTCTCATCTGATCAGTGGCCATTCAACCGTTCATCACGCCCTTGAAGAGCAGTTGGCTGATTTTACCGGTCGGCCGCGAGCGCTGCTCTATTCGACGGGTTACATGGCCAATATGGGTGTGATCAACGCGCTGGTGGGGCGCCGTGACCTTGTGCTGCAAGATCAGCTGAATCATGCGTCGCTGCTGGATGGTGGACGTTTGTCTCAGGCCGAATGTCGGCGCTATAAGCACGCTGATTATGCGGCCCTTGAACAGCGGCTGACCCAGTCCAGCGCGCCACGGAAACTAATTGTCACAGATGGCGTGTTCAGTATGGACGGTGATTTGGCGCCGCTTGCGCAGCTCTGCGCGAGTGCTGAGCGTCATCAGGCGTGGTTGATGGTCGATGACGCGCACGGGTTTGGCGTGCTTGGCAAACAGGGTGGCGGGCTGGTCGAAGAACTCAATTTGTCGATTGATCAGGTGCCGGTGTTAGTGGGTACGCTGGGTAAAAGTGTCGGTACGTTTGGCGCGTTCGTCGCTGGCAGCGAGGCCCTTATTGAAACGCTGATTCAGTTTTCCCGCAGTTACATCTATACCACCGCAATGCCGCCGGCCATTGCTGCGGCCACGCTGGCGAGCTTGCAGATTCTGCGCCGCGAAAATTGGCGCCGCGAAAAACTGCAGCAGTTGGTTGGGCAATTTCGCCGCGGCGCTGAACAGATTGGCTTATCGCTAATGGCCTCTACCACGCCTATTCAACCGCTGCTGATTAACGACGATCAAAAAGTTATGCAGGTGAGTCTTGCCCTAAGTGAGCGGGGTATTTGGGTCGGCGCCATACGCCCGCCGACGGTGCCGTCGGGCAGTGGGCGCCTGCGTATTACTTTTTCTGCCAGTCACAGTGAAGAGCAGGTTGATCAATTACTGGATGCCCTCGATCGCTTAGGCATTAGCCAATGAGTCAGGGCGTCACATGCCTTAGTGAGAGTCCTGCGACGCAACTCTCTGCGGCTCTAACCCATTACCCCTGTTGCGACATCAATCTGTTGCCGGCGCCAGTGGTGCTATTGCATGGCTGGGGCGCAGACAGTCAAATTTGGCAAACACTGCCCGACCGATTATCTCAGCGGGCAGACGTATTCACTGCGGATCTACCGGGCTTTGGCGCATCGCCAGCGCTTCGCGGCTATGCCCTCGCGGATCTACTGGCATGGCTCGATCAGACACTTCCACAGCGCTGTTTTCTGGTAGGTTTGTCTCTGGGTGGCATGCTTGCTTGCGCCTTTGCTGCGGCCTATCCGCAGCGCATCGCTGGCTTGATTACCCTTGCCAGCAACAGCCGTTTTAGTGCAGATACCGATGCAAATACCGCCATGCCGTCGGCTCAATACCAACAATTTTTAACAGGGTGGCAGGACAGCAGTGATGATTGCCTATCGCGTTTCTGCGCGCTGCAGGCGCAGGGCGATACGCAGCAGCGCAGCCTTTTGCGGCTGTTGCGGGCCATGCCCGTGGTGATGGATGAGTCCAGTGCTGGCTCGCTGCTCAGGCTGCTCGGCAGTATCGATAATCGCGATGCACTGAGTCATTTAGCCAGCCCAACACTCGCCATTTTTGGCGACCGCGATCCCTTGGTGCCGGTCGCCTGTGCGCAGCCGATTGGCCGGCTCAACCCGCTGATTGAAGTGGCGGTGATCGACGGGGCAGGGCATTTGCCGCAGATAAGCCAAACGGACAGGGTGGAGGCGTTAATTGTTGAGTTTCTCCAGCGCCAGCAGTATCGGTTAAATAAAGAGAAAGTCGCTGAATCGTTTGGTCGTGCGGCGCCGCGCTATGATGCGGCGGCGCAGTTGCAGCATCGTGTCGGCGAACAATTGATTGCAGATATTGACCGCTCGATCCCTGTTGAGCGGATTATCGATTTAGGCTGTGGTACTGGCTATCACTGCCCGCAACTGCAGCGCGCTTTTCCCGCGGCGCAGGTGGTCGGTGTCGATTTGTCCGAGGCGATGTTGGCCCACGCTGCGAGTTCTCGTGGGGCGGGGTATTGGCTCTGCGCCGATGCTGAGCGACTGCCATTGGCCGATCACTCCCAAGACTGCATTTTTTCCAATTTTGCTCTGCAGTGGTGCACTGATCTTACCACCCTTGCCGGCGAGCTTTATCGGGTGCTCAAGCCCTCTGGCCAGCTGCGTATTGTCGTGCCGGGGCCGGCAACGCTGATCGAGCTACGCAGCGCCTGGGCGAGTGTGGACAATCATGTGCATGTGAACCATTTTGCCAGCGCCGACGACTGGCGGCGGGTTCTGTGGATTGCGGGGTTTCAGCGCGTGGAGATTCGCAGCGAAAAAACCGTTGAGCAGCATCAAACGGTGCGTGAGTTACTGCTCGAATTAAAAACCATCGGCGCCCACAATAATAATTCAGGCAAACCAACGACACTCACCGGTAAGCAGCAATTAAAAGCACTGTATACTGCCTATGAGCGTTTTCGCACCGTGCAGGATCATCTGCCTGCGACATGGGAAATACTGTCTCTCAGCGCCTACAAATAAATTCGATTTAAGGATGTTCACAGCATGGCTAAACAGTGGTTGTTTGTCACTGGCACCGACACTGATGTGGGTAAAACGGTGGTCGCGACCGGTCTTCTTGCGGCAGCGACTCAACAGGGTTTGCGCACCGCGGCGATCAAACCGGTTGCGGCAGGATGCGAGCGCAGCGACGATGGTTTGATCAACAGCGATGCGCTGCAGTTACAGGCCGCGGCTAGCCATCAATTGGCCTATCAGCAGGTCAACCCGGTCGCGCTGGAACCGGCGATTGCTCCCCATATTGCCGCCCAAGAAGCGGGGCGACAGCTGTCGGCGTCGAGATTGGTTGGCTTTTGTCGCGGGTTGTCGTTGCTGCCGGTCGATTGCATTCTTTTGGAGGGCGCTGGTGGCTGGCGTGTGCCACTAAATTCACGAGAAACACTTGCCGATGTGGCCCGCGAACTTAATTGCGCCGTAATAGTGGTGGTTGGCATGCGTCTGGGTTGTCTCAACCACGCCTTGTTGACCGTTGAAGCGATTCGCCGCGACGGTCTGCAAATAGCGGGTTGGGTGGCCAATATTATTGATGCGGATATGCCGCGTTTAACTGAAAACATTGATACACTGAAGCAGCGCATCGCCGAGCCATGGCTGGGCACTGTGCCGCGGTTAGACGATGTGACGCCGCAGCGGGTTGCGGCGTATTTAACCTTTCCTGTGATGAGTGCGGGTTCTTAATAACAGTTTATAAAGAGCATAAAAAATGACTGAACATAATCAACTTTCTGAAGAAGACCTCGAGCGCGTTCGCTCGGTCACTTCCAGTGGCTTTAACACAACGGAGCGCAAGCCTTTTCGCGGTTTAGTTCTGCTGGGCGTGCTTTGGGTTGTGGTCGCTATACTGGGCGGCATTAGTTGGCTGATCGGTAAAAATTCCGGCTTTATCTAACTCTGGGATCGCTATGCGCACTTGCGCCTTGCTCAGTGCCCTGTCGTACCGAGTGATTTCTCACACGGGCCCTCACGCTATTTAGCGCAGCGCGGGCCAATGCTTGCAGTACTCCAGAATCAACCCATAGAGAGCGTATGTTAATCGAAGCGCGTTTATTTGACGCCGCAATAGGCGACTTTCCCGAACACCTCGACCCGCTGTTGAAACGTATTTTTCAGGCCCGCGGTATTGTCGATAGCGCCGCCCTTGATCGACAGCTCAGCTGTCTGCCACAACCGGCAAAAATGCAGGGTATTGCCGCCGCCGTGGCGCGGCTCTCTCGGGCCTTGGCTGCCCAGCAGCGGGTGCTGATTGTGGGCGATTTTGATGCCGACGGTGCGACCAGTTCTGCGTTGATGGTTTTGGCACTTGGGGCGATGGGTTATCAGCATGTCGATTTTTTAGTGCCCAATCGCTTTGACTATGGCTATGGGCTGACCCCTGAAATTGTCGATTTAGCCCAGCAGTCCGCCCCTAATCTGATTATTACCGTTGATAACGGTATTTCCAGTGTTGAAGGTGTGGCGCACGCCAATCGGTTGGGTATAGACGTTATTGTCACTGACCATCATTTGCCCGGCGCTGTGCTCCCGGCGGCGGTGGCTATTGTTAATCCGAACCAGCCGGGCTGTGACTTTCCCAGTAAGAGTCTCGCCGGTGTCGGTGTTGCCTTTTATCTTCTCAGTGCATTGCGCGCCAAATTGCGAGAGGAAAATTGGTTTCAGCAACAGAATATTGCCGAACCCACCATGGCAACGTGGCTTGACCTTGTGGCTCTTGGCACGGTTGCCGATGTGGTGCCTTTGGATCAAGTGAATCGCGCGCTGGTCTATCAAGGTATTCAGCGTATTCGGGCAGGGCACTGTCGCCCTGGGATTAAAGCGCTGCTGACTATCGCGGGTAAAATGCCCCAGCGAATAGCTGCGACGGATTTAGGCTTTGCCCTTGGCCCGCGTTTAAATGCCGCCGGCCGTCTTGATGATATTTCCTTGGGGATTCAGTGCTTGCTGACGAATGATCCCGATCAGGCCATGCGCAGCGCCCGCGACCTTGATGAGTTAAATCAAAACCGCAAAATAATCGAGCAGGATATGCAGCGCGAGGCGCTGGCTATTGTCGACAAAATTCCACTATCGCTAAATGGCGATGTGCCTGTGGCGCTGTGTCTTTTTCAAGCCGATTGGCACCAGGGGGTGGTGGGGCTGCTGGCGTCGCGGATTAAAGAAAAATACCATCGCCCAGTTATTGCGTTTGCGCGCGGTGATAACGGTCAGTTGAAAGGCTCATCGCGGTCAATTCCCGGTTTGCATATTCGCGATGTATTGGATGCAGTGGCGGCGAAAAACCCAGGTCTCATCAGTAAGTTTGGCGGTCACGCGATGGCTGCCGGTCTGAGTTTGGACGAAGAAAAACTTCCCGCCTTTGAGCAGGCGTTTTGTCAGCAGGTGAGTCAGTCCCTGCATGTGGATGACCTGCAATTAAAAATGCTCACCGACGGTGAATTGCAGCCGCAGCAACTGTCTCTGCAAACCGCCGCACTGTTGCGCGACAGTGGCCCTTGGGGACAGCTCTTTCCAGAGCCTTTTTTTGAGGGTATTTTCCGCTTGCAGCAGCAGCGCATTGTCGGGGAAAAGCATTTAAAACTGACGCTTTCGCCCGAGTCTGATCCTGCAAAAAGTATTGATGCTATTTACTTTAATATTGACCCTGCCGATTGGCCTAATTTTCAGGCAGAATGGGCGCGCTGCGTCTACCGCTTAGATATCAATGAATATCGCGGCGTAGAAAAAGTGCAGTTGATGGTGCAGTTTATGCAGGCGCTTTAGAGTGACAGTTTAAGCGACAGTGTAAACCGACAGTTTTGAAGGATAGTGCCGAGCGATTGCGTCAAGGGCGCGCCCCCCACCGTCACGGAGGACAGCTGAAACCAAGCGACTTTGAAGTCAGAAGCAAAGCCAAAAACAAAGCCAATAACAAAAACAAGAACTACACCACTAACACTAAAAAGACGATTTTATGAGTATTAAAAACGACCTGCGGGCTGACTTAATCCTGTTATTGACCGCCGCTATCTGGGGTTTGGCGTTTGTGTTTCAGCGCACGGGGATGGACCATATCGGTCCAATTACTTTTGTCTTTGGCCGCTTTTTTATTGCTGCCATCGCTATTTTGCCGATCTGGTACCTGATGGAAAAACCACAGAAAGTGCTAGAAATTACCGCTGTCGATAAAAAAGCCATGCTACTGGGTGTGCTGATTGCTGTGGGCGCGGTGTTGCAGCAAGTTGGACTGCTTTATACCAGTGTCAGCCGAGCCGGGTTTTTAACCGGAATCTATATTGTGTTTGTGCCGCTGATTGGGCTGCTCTTGGGCAATCGAACAGAGTGGCCAACCTGGCTTGGCATTGCGCTGTCTATTTTGGGCCTCTATTTCCTCGCGCAGATCGAGAGTGATGAATTCCTGCTCGGCGATGGTTTGATTTTGATCAGCACAGTGGTGTGGGCGCTGCATGTTGTCTACACCGGTCGCCGCGCCAATGAAATATCGGTCTACCGCCTGATGTTTATCCAGTTTTCAGTGGCTGCCGTGATTAGCTGGGTGATTATGGTATTTGTTGAAACATGGAGCTGGCAGGCAGTGCTGGATGCAGGTTGGGCGCTGCTTTACGTGGGTGTGTTCTCCTCGGGTGTCGCTTTTTCGTTGCAAGTGGTAGGTATGCGCACAGCGCCAGCGTCTCACGCGGCAATTATTCTGAGCTTTGAAGCCGTTTTTGCCGCAATCGGCGGTTGGTGGTTGCTGGATGAATACTTAACCTTTGCTGAATTAATTGGCTGTGGGTTGATTCTGTTTGGCGGTCTCGTGTCACAGCTGAAAGTGTTTTTGAAACAGTCAGAGATGATTCAGCACCCATCGGGTGTGAACTAAGGCCTTCTTGCTGTTCCCCTGTGACGTTTAGGGGAGCAGGGCCTTTAGCTGCGCGAGAACCGCCTGTTTCAGTATGGGCTGTGCGGGCTCCGTGGGGTGAATGCCGTCCGCTTGAATCATTCCTTCAGTTTGTAACAGGGCTTCAAACTCAAACGGCACTAGGCCTATGTCATGCTGCTCTGCAAGCGCGGGAAAAAGTTCAGCAAAGCCAGCGGTGTAGCGTTTGCCATAGTTGGCGGGCAGGCGCATACCGAACAAAATCGGTGTCGCGTTGTGGGTGCGGCACAGTGCGATCATTTCTGTTAGGTTGCCTTTTAGCAAACTCAGCGGGTAGCCGCGCAGGCCGTCATTGCCGCCCAGTTCAAGCAGAACAATATCGGGCTTAAATTTTTCCAGCAGCATGGGCAAGCGATCGAGACCGTTGCCACTGGTATCTCCGCTGATACTCGCATTGATAATAGTGTGTTGCGGTCCGACATCGGCGCGCATCAAATTAACCCAGCCCTTATCGGGGTCAATGCCGTAGCCTGCACTCAGACTGTCGCCGAGCACCAATAAGGTTGCCGAATTAGCGTTGCCAGCAAGCAGTAAAAAAACGCTCACTAATGTAGTCAGGGGCTTAGTTAATAATCGAGAAAGACGCATAAATACCAGTCTGTGGTCATAGTGAGTAGATACAAATGTCATTACACTGCGTAGTGTAAGTTATTTCACGTGATAAAACAGACAGCCATACCACGCGCCAGTTAGGGACGTTCACCATGATAGATGTGAGTAATATCAGTAAGCAGGTTTCAACCTCAGAGGGTACGCTGTGTATCCTTGATCAGATTAATCTGTCTGTGAAGGCTGGAGAAACTCTCGCGATTATTGGCTCCTCGGGGTCAGGTAAATCGACTCTGCTAGGTATTTTGGCGGGGCTCGATACGCCCAGTTCAGGCACTGTGATGATTGATGGCCAAGATATTACCGCTATGGATGAAGAGGGTCGCGCCGCGGTGCGCGCAGGCCATGTCGGATTCGTCTTTCAATCATTTCACCTGCTGCCAGGGCTAACCGCCCTTGAGAACGTTGCCCTGCCGCTTGAATTGCAGGGTGTCAGCGATGCGCTAAAGACTGCAGAACATTATTTGCAGCGCGTTGGGTTGGCCGCTCGAGTTACCCACTATCCGCGGCAGCTCTCCGGTGGTGAGCAACAGCGCGTGGCTCTCGCCAGAGCTTTCGCCTGCAGACCGACCATTTTGTTTGCCGACGAACCCACCGGTAATCTCGATACCGGAACGGGCGAAAAAATTAACGATCTGCTGTTCGCCCTGAACGAAGAAGAGGGCACCACTCTGGTATTGGTCACCCATGAAAAGAACCTTGCCGCGCGCTGTCAGCGCACCCTTGAGCTGCAAGCGGGACGGCAGATTGCGTTGACCAACGGTAGCCAACACTAATGTTAGCGATAAAGATGTTGTTGCGCGGATGGCGCGGTGGACAGTTGGGACTTATCTTCTGGTCGCTGGTACTGGCCGTCGCGGTAGTCACCTCGGTTGCCCTGCTCGCCGAACGTGTGGAGCGCGCGCTGGTCAATCAATCGAGCGCTTTTTTGGCCGCTGACCTTGCGGTGTCGAGCAGCGTACCGGCGAACAGTGAGTGGCTCGAGCGAGCCGCCGTAGACGGTATTAGAACGGCGCGCACGGCATCCTTTGCGTCAATGACCTATGCCGGTGAGCAGATGCACTTAGCCTCGGTAAAAGCGGTCGAGTCCACCTATCCCTTGCGCGGCGTGGTAAAGCGTTCGCAGATACCATTTGCCACCGATGCCAGTGTTATAGAGTCGGTTATGGCGGCCCCGCAGCCCGGCGAACTCTGGGTTGATTCACGTCTGCTACCACTGCTCAATATTGAGTTGGGCGACAGCATTGATGTGGGTGATGGCACTTTTACCGTCAGCCAAATTCTGATCGAAGAGCCTGACGGCGGCAGCTCTTTCTCCATGTACGGCGCGCGTATTTTAATGAATTGGCAGGACTTACCTGTCGCCGCAGTGATTCAGCCCGGAAGTCGCGTCAGCTACAGGTTTCTGATGGCGGCAAGTGACACTGATGACGGCAGTCAGTTTGCGCGTTTCAGTGAATGGCTCGGCGATGAGTTGACAGTTCATGACCGCATTATTACGCCCGACGAAGCGCAGGCGAATATCGCTAAAACCATGGACAAAGGCCGCCGCTTTTTATTGCTGGCGGGCAGTATTGGCGTGGTATTAGCAGGCATTGCATTGGCCTTGGCCAGCCACCATTTTGCCAATGGCCAACTGTTGCAAGTGGCGCTGTATAAAAGCTGGGGTGTTTCGGCGCGACGTGTCAGACAGCTCTATCTGCAACAAATTTTAGCGTTGGGTGCGGTCGGTTCAGTGGCCGGACTCATCATTGGTTGGGGCTTTCATCAGCTTTTGCTCTCCGCCGTGCGCGACTGGTTGCCCCTCGATTTGCCAATGGCCGGGGCTCGGCCGTGGATCACCGGTTTTGCCACCGGCTTGCTCTGCTTGATTGGCTTTACCCTGCCTGCGCTGTGGCATTTGCCCGCGCAGTCGCCGCTTGCGGTGTTGCGTCGCGATATTCAAGTCGCCTCGCTGAATAGCGCTGTGCGCGGCGCGCTCGGGGTTATCACCATTGCCGTGTTGCTCTTTTGGTACAGCAATAATGCGTACTTAACCCTCGCCATTCTGCTTGGCTTTGCCGTCACTGGCGGCGCCTCGATTATCTTTGGGCTGCTATTGTTGCGGCTGGGCAAAACCTACGGGCAGAAAATGGGCAGTATTTGGCGTTTAGCGCTGGCCAATTTGTGGCGGCGGAAAAAGCCCAGTTTGATACAGATGGCAGGATTCTCAGGTGCCATCGCGCTGCTGATGATTATGACAGTGGTTCGCACATCCCTTATTGATGAGTGGCGCTGGCAGTTGGCGGACGATGCGCCCAATCACTTTTTAGTCAATGTCGCTAGTTATGAACTCGATGGTGTAAAAACGCTTATTCAGCGCCGCGAGCTCAATACCGCGGGCTGGTACTCCATGGTGCGTGGGCGTCTGACCCATATTAATGATGCGCTGCCCAACGAAGACCTCAAACGCAGCCATGAATCGCTCAATCGCGAGTTGAACTTAAGTTGGACGAGTGCGTTGCCAGAGGGCAATAAAATAATTCAGGGGCAGTGGTGGGACAGTGCAGCTCTCGAGGGCCCCGTCGCGGAGAGTGTTGGTCTGGCACCCGTGTCGATTGAGGAAGATATAGCTCGCGAGCTGGGCCTAACGCTCGGCGATCAATTGCGATTTAGCGTGGGCGGCTTGGTATTTGATGCGGTGATTACCAGTACGCGCAGTCTCAATTGGGACAATATGACGCCCAATTTCTATTTTCTCTTTCCAGAGGGTTATCTGGAAGAGTATCCGCGCACCTATATGACGAGCTTGTACGTGCCCAGCGACAAAAAGCTGATGGTCAATGAGCTGTTGCGAAAGTACCCCACGGTGCAGGTGATCGAGTTGGATAAAATTATTGATCGTATTCGCAGTATTGTGACGCAGATTACCCGCGGCTTAGAGATGATGACCCTGCTGATTCTCGGCTGCGGGGTGTTGGTGATGTTTGCTGCCGTGAGTTTGTCCATGAGCGAGCGTCTGCAAGAGAGTGCAATACTGCGTACCTTGGGCAGTTCGAAGCGTCTTATTTTAGGGGTACAGTGGGTTGAATTTAGCACTCTCGGTTTAGCCGCGGGTCTGCTGGCTGCGCTTGGAGCAGAGTTTGCCATCGCCATGTTGCAGCACTTTATGTTTGATCAGGCGTTCACTTGGCACCCATGGCTCTGGTTTGTCGGCCCATCGGCTGGCGCATTATTAGTGGGAGTGCTGGGTGTTACCTACAGTCGCAAGGCTGTGACGCAACCACCGCTGCAGGTTCTCAATAGTTTGTGACGAAACCAGTCGCCACGGGGTTGAAAAAAGCGCGGCCGGTCGTGTTAGACCGGCTCTTTTTGCAGAGGCAGTTGAATATGGAAGGTGGTGCCAATATCAATATCGGAGGTTACTGCAAGCTGTCCCTGATGTTGCTCGGTAACAATATAGTGGGCAAATGAGAGGCGCTTGCCAGCGCTGAATTCCCCTTCATGGGAATTGTTGCTGGAAAACGGTTCAAATATAAACTGTTGGTCCTGAGCGCTAATCCCCACGCCATTGTGCTGCACGCGCACCCAGATGGCATCGTAAAACGCGGTAATCTCAATATTGATGGTGGGGGTGTAGTCCGCCTCTTTTATCTTGCCCAGCGCATAACAGGCGTGGCGGAACAAACTTAAAAATACTTGCTGCAGTTCGGGGACATGACAGGCTAACTGCGGCAGCTCGTCGGCGTAACTCTTTTTCACCACCACATCTTTGAAACGCAATCCTGAGGTCACCGACAGCACGCTGGCAGCCAGCTCGATGCTGTGATCCATCACTGAGGTGATACTGGCCAACTGCTTCTCACCGCTGTCGCCTGCGGAGAAAGCCAGTAGATTGCGAATAACAGAGGATGCCTGTTGGCCGCGAATAAGAGCGTCTTCCAACAGTTCGCTGAGACCTTCAGGATCAAAATGCTCGTGACCGAGATCCTGACGCACCGTTTGCACATCTTTCATAATCGCCTGCAACGGCGTGTTGATATCGTGGGCCATAACTGAGGCCATTTCACCCATGGAGGACATCTTATCGCGCTGAATCAGCTTGTTGGCTGTCTGCACTTGCTGCGTGACATCGTCAATCAAAATAACCACGCCGGTCTCTTTCTGATCCTGCAGCGGGTAAACCGTGATATTGAAATGGTACTGCCCGCGCTGACTGTACTTAATCGTCATGGGCTTGTTATCTTTCTCGGCTTTTTTAATTTGCGCCTCAGTTACCGTTATTTTTGGGTACACCTGCCAGAGATTCTTACCTAAAACCGCAGCATTACCCAGACCGCTAATTTCTTCTGCGCGATGGTTCCACTGGGTAATTTCGCCACGCTTATTTAAGCCAATCAGCATCAGCGGCATAGAGCGTAAAATACTGTTGATGTAAGACTCCGACATGCGCAACTGCGAGGTGGTGTCGCGGTGCTCGGCTATCTCTTCTTCCAGCGCCTCATTACTTTGTTGTAACAGCACATTTGCCTGATCCAGCGTTGCCGTGCGCTCGATAACGCGGTTCTCTAAGTCGGCGCGAATTTCCTCCAGCTGGCGGTTGTAGCGCTGTGCTCGGCGTCGCGTAAAGGCCAGCCAGACGGCCAGCAGAGACAGCACAATAATTAAGATGCCACTGGAGAAATTCGCCACATACTGCCAATTGGTATAGCCATTTTCGTCGCGCACAAACCAAAAAATATCGGCGCTGGCAAAATTGCTGATCGAGAGTAGGGCAAGAGATATCAGTTTTTTCATGGTGTCCGTTCGCTAAGGTCTAGCCGCTATTATAACGCTGAAATTTGAGATGTCAGTTTCCAGCACACAGGTACATGTTTTAAGCTAATACTTCCTCAAGAGCAATTTATTTATGATTGGACTGAAAAGACTATGAGCGATTGTTGCAAGCCAGAACCTGTTGTCACCACCACGCCGGCGTGCTGCGCCAGTCAGCCGCCGACGCCTGTGCAAAAAAGCCGTCCCGACTATCTTTTGTGGGGTTCGGCCAGCATTGTGGCTGTGGGCTATCTCATTCATCTGCTGGTCGGTGGGCAGCCCGCGCTGCCAGAATGGCTGACGGTGATGAGCTCGGGCGCCTATGAACTGATCAATAAAATGTGGTGGGGTCTGCTTATGGCCGTGGCTTTTGTTGGCCTGCTCGAGCGTATTCCGCGCGAGCTAGTCATGTCTGCCCTCGGCCAAGGCGGGACACCGCGAGGTGTTATCCGCGCTACCTTTGCCGGTGTTCTGCTCGACCTGTGCAGTCATGGCATTTTGATGGTTGGAACAAAGCTCTACGAGCGCGGCGCCAGCCTCGGTCAATTGATGGCCTTTCTGATTGCCAGCCCGTGGAATTCACTGTCGCTCACCGTGGTATTGATCACGTTAATTGGCTGGGGTTATACCCTCGCCTTTGTTGCGCTGTCTATGTTGATTGGTATTGTCACGGGACTTATTTTTGATCGCCTTGTCGCGCGCAATATTTTGCCTGCCAATCCCAACTCTGCTAATCCAAACTCTGCTAATCCAAACTCTGCCAATCCCAGTTCAGCAGCCAATGACGACAGTCTTCAAGAGCAGGCAAACAAACCTGTCTGGCCACAAATTGTCAGTGCTTTAAAACAGGCGAGCTTTACGCCTAAAGGTCTTGTTGCCCTGTTGTGGGATGGCTTGCGTGATTCGCGCATGGTGTTCCGCTGGTTACTTTTCGGCATTGTCTTAGCCACTGCTATCCGTGCCTTTGTGCCCATGGACACCTATCAAACCCTCTTTGGAGCAACGGTTGCAGGCCTATTTCTTACTCTGCTGGCGGCAACCATTATTGAAGTGTGCTCCGAGGGCTCGACGCCTATTGCCGCCGATATCCTCACCCGCGCTGGAGCGCCTGGCAACGGCTTCACGTTTTTAATGGCGGGTGTCGCCACCGATTACACCGAAGTGATGGTGATTAAAGACACCACCAAGTCGTGGAAGATTGCCTTGTTCCTGCCGCTGATAACATTGCCTCAGGTGTTGGTGATTGGCTGGTTGCTCAATCAAGGTTAAGCGATGGTTGTTGGAGTTGGAGCGCTGGCCTGAGGATGGGGTAGGCGGCTGAATAATCCTGTCGAAATAACCTTGCTTGCGGCTCTCGAGGTCGGTTTTTGGCCGTTAAAGCTATATAAAAGTGATTTGGCTCACTTAAAAGAGAAAAGTTTATTTTTATTTTTGATTTAGGGTAGGGATTTTTGTCGCTTCTGAGTCTTATAGGCACTGACGTTTGAAACGCTGACTCTGGTTGTTCTCAGTGGAGCCAGTCGTTCGAAATCAGTGTATTTATAACACTTTTATAGCCCCTGCTGGTTTGTAACACTCCCCCTCCTTACAGCAGGGGTTTTTTAATTCTCTTGTGCTCTTCTCCGTTTGTGCCGTTCTCCCTTTGCCCCCTTCTCTGTTTGCCCCCTTCTCCATGGAGGGCTCAGGTAGTGCCATGGCTTGCCTAAACCATCAGGACGAGCAACTCACGGAAATATGATCAGCCCAATCTGGCGGCAGTCCGGCGTACTTTTCTGCTTCGGGGTGTTCATCAAAGGGGTTTTGCAAAACTCTCAGCAACAGATTTACTTCGCTGTAATCTCCCTGTCGGGCTTTTTCAATGGCGGCCTGGGCCATGTAGTTGCGCAGCACATACTTGGGGTTGGTGCGCAACATTTGTGCGCAGCGCTGCTGATCGGTGAGTGGTTGTTGGACTAGGCGCTGAAGGTATTGTTCAGCCCACAGGTCGAACGCATCGCGATCAATAAAGTGGTCGCGGACTGATTGGTCGGTGGCGCTAAAGGTGCACAGTTGGCGAAAGAATAAACTGTAGTCCACGGCATTTTTTTGCAGCAATTCGAGCAGTGAATTGAGTAGTTGTTCATCGTCGTCGCGGTACTCAAGTAAGCCCAATTTGGCGGCCATTAACGCGCGGTAATGGGCTAAATAGTGAGGCTCGTAGGTTTTTAGTACGGCAATGAGTTCGTCGCTGGAGAGCAGCGACATAAGCGACGTGGCCAGCGCATTTAAATTCCACAGGCCGACAGAGGGTTGGTTCTTAAATGAGTAGCGGCCATGGCTGTCTGAGTGGTTGCAGATAAAGTTCGGGTTGTAGCTGTCTAGAAAGCCAAATGGCCCGTAGTCGAGTGTGTCCCCTAAAATCGACATATTGTCAGTGTTCATAACACCATGGGAAAACCCAACCGCTTGCCACTGGGCAATCATTTTTGCCGTATTTTCCACGGTTTGGGTGAACAGCTTTAAGTAGCGATTATGCTCTGCGGCCCATTCGGGAAAATGGCGGTCGATAACATAGTCGGCCAGCGCGGCGACGCCTTCTGGTTGATTGCGGTAGTGGAAGTGTTCGAAGGAGCCAAAGCGAATATGACTGCGGGCGACTCGGCAGACAATGGCGCCGGACTCGACGTCTTCACGATAAATGCGGGTTTTACTATCAAGCAGATAGAGTGTCCGTGTGCTGGCAATGCCAAGCCCATGCATCGCCTCTGAACAGAGGTATTCGCGAATGCTGGAACGCAAAACGGCGCGACCGTCAGCGAACCGTGAGTAGGGTGTTGGGCCCGCACCTTTTAGTTGAATATCCCAGAGTTCGGTTTTGCCGTCAGCGCCGGTTACCGGCAGCTCACCAAGGGTCATGGCGCGACCATCGCCCAGCTGTCCAGCCCAAACGCCAAACTGGTGACCGGAATAAACCAGCGCTATCGGCTTGATATTGGCGGTGCCAAAATTACCGCTGACAAGGTCGAGCATTGTCTGGCTCTCGAGGGCGGCGGGATCAATGCCGAGCTGAGTGGCCAACAGGGAATTGCTGCTGACCTTCGTTGGTTGATCAAGCCGGCTTGGCACCACTGGGCTAAAGTGCAGATCGCCACGGTCTTTAAAGGTATCAAAAAAACTGTGGTGCAATTTTGCCGTTAGCGATAATTCAGGTGATGCCATGTGCTGCTGTCCATTGATTAAAAGTATCGACTGCAAAAGCCTATTTGGTCGATCTGTTAGTGCCTGAGTTTGACAGCGGAGAGCGCTACTCCTCGGTCACCGACAATCCAGCATTGACGCGGCTGATACGACCAAGATTGGCGGCGTGCAAGCTGCTGATATAGAGCCAGTTGTCAGTTTCTAGCGCACCGGTGTTGGTGTCATAACTGCCGTTTGGATCTTGCAGTGATAGTAGCACTTTGCCGTTCTCATCCATGGCAAAAACGTGACTGTAGGGAACTGCTTGCGGGCGCATAAAGGCCGGCATGCGCTGCACAATTTTACGCACAAAAGGTGAGTCAGAGAGGTTGTCTAAGGCTTCGCTGCGCGGTGAAACCAATCCCACCCAGTAGCGTCCATCGCGACCGCGAACAACATTGTCGGGAAAGCCTGGCAGGTTGTCGATCAATACTTCTGATTGGCCTGCTTTGTCCCCTTGTAACCAGTATTTGTGGACCCGATATGAGCCGGTTTCATTGACCAGAACGAAACTGCTGTCAGCGGCGACGGCGACGCCATTGGCAAAGTTGAGTCCGTCCATGACCACTGCGGTGGTCTTGTCGGCTGGGTTGTAGACCAACAGGCGGCCATGTCCGCCATGCTCCATGGTGTCGAGCAAGCTTGCGGCGTAAGTGCCGCCATTGCTTTTTGCGCCGAACTTAGTCGATGCGTCGCTAAAGTATATTTTCCCGTCTGCGGCAACGTCTACGTCGTCAGCATAATCAATTGGCGTGCCGTCAACCTCATTGCTGAGAACACTGATTTCGCCGCTGGGGGCGATGCTCAGCAGTCCAAGATAGGCGTCGGCGACTAGCAGGTTATTGTCGCCATCAAATACAATACCCAGCGGGCTGCCTTCGGTATTGACCCAGCGAGAAACCTCGCCAGTCTCAGGATTGTGACGCACAATCCATCCCTCGCGCGTGGCTGCATAGACTTCCCCATCAAGCAGTGCGAGGCCTTCAGGGCCGTGCAGACCTTCGGTGACAACGGTTTCTAGGGAGTTCAGTTTGGTGTTGCTGGCAAAGGCGCCAACATAGCCTTGATCAACGGGTACATCCCAGCTGACAGGGTCGACGGGAACTGGCCAAAAAAGCACATAGGCAATAAAGCAGAGGAAATAAATTTTTAACATGGCGACGACCTTTTATAGTTTTTATAGTCGTATGTTGCTCTACTGATTGATCATTAGCAACTTTGGTTGTTTTGCTTGGTGTGACTAGGTTGCTGAGGTAAAATGCCGACCCTTTAAATGCTGGTCAAAAGATATACTGCTATGGAAGTTAATCCACTCTACAACTCTCTCGATGATCTTCAAGCGCGCACCGACGTCTTGAGGGGGTATCTTTGACTACGCTAATCGCAAAGATCGACTGGCTGAGGTTGAGCTAGAACTCGGCGAGGCGGATGTTTGGAACAAACCTGAACGCGCCCAAGAGCTAGGTCGCGAGCGCGCATCCCTTGAGGCTGTGGTCAAGACCATTGAAAACTTAGATGCCGGTGTTGCCGATGCCCGTGAGCTGCTGGCGATGGCGGTCGAGGAAAATGACGAAGCCACTGTTGTCGATGTTCAGTCTGAAATTGACGGTCTCGAAGCGCAGTTGGCTAAGCTTGAATTTCGGCGTATGTTTTCCGGCGAGATGGATCCCAACAATGCCTATCTTGATATTCAATCTGGCTCTGGCGGCACTGAAGCACAGGATTGGGCCGAGATGCTGCTGCGCATGTATTTGCGCTGGGCCGATGACAAAGGATTTAAAGCCGAGCTGCTCGAGTGTTCCGCAGGTGATGTCGCGGGTATTAAAGGCGCAACTGTGCAAATTACCGGTGAGTATGCCTACGGTTGGTTGCGCACAGAAATTGGTGTTCATCGGTTGGTGCGCAAATCGCCGTTTGATTCGGGCAATCGTCGTCATACCTCTTTTTCTGCGGTGTTTGTCTCTCCGGAAATTGACGACAATATTGAAATTGATATTAATCCGGCGGATGTTCGCACCGATACCTATCGCGCGTCCGGCGCAGGTGGTCAGCACATTAACAAGACTGACTCTGCGGTGCGTTTAACCCACGAGCCATCGGGCATTGTGGTGCAGTCGCAGAGCCAGCGCTCACAGCATCAGAACCGCGACAAGTGCTGGCAAATGCTGCGGGCAAAGTTGTATGAGGCGGAGATGCAGAAGCGCCAAGCCGCAGCGCAGGCGACGGAAGATACTAAGTCGGATATTGGCTGGGGCAGCCAGATCCGCTCCTATGTGCTCGACGATGCACGAATTAAAGATTTGCGCACCGGTGTTGAAACACGCAATACGGGTGCTGTATTAGACGGCAAGCTTGACCAGTTTATTGTGGCCTCGCTAAAGGCCGGACTGTAACCGCCGACCCGACATTGACATAACTAAAGACGACAAAGACCAGACTATGACTGAACAACACGACGAAAATAAGCTTATTGCGGAGCGCCGCGCCAAACTCACTGCGTTGCGCGAGCAAGATGGCCCGACGTTTCCCAACGATTTCCGCCCTCAGCACAGCGCTGCCGAACTCCAGGCTGGTTTTGCTGACCAGACTAAAGAAGCGCTTGAGCAGTTGGGCAAAGTGGTCACCATCGCTGGTCGTGTGATTCGCAATCGCGGTGCGTTTATCGTTGTTCAGGATAGCTCTGGCACAATTCAGCTCTATGTTACCGCCGACGCGCGACCCTTTGCCAAGGCGTTGGATTTGGGTGATATCGTGGGTATTAGCGGCGCCTTGCACAAGTCTGGAAAAGGCGATCTCTACGTGCAAATGGACAACTACCAACTGCTGACCAAAGCGTTGCGCCCGCTGCCGGACAAGTTTCACGGATTGGCGGATCAAGAGATTCGCTATCGCCAGCGCTATGTTGATCTGATTGTGAACCCCGATGTGCGCAACACATTCCGTATTCGCTCAAAAGTGGTTGATTTTATCCGTCGCTATTTAAATGGCGCTGACTTTTTAGAAGTCGAGACGCCGATGTTGCAGGTGATTCCAGGGGGTGCAGTCGCGCGTCCGTTTGTCACTCATCACAACGCCCTCGATATCGATATGTACTTGCGCATTGCCCCTGAACTCTACTTAAAGCGCCTTGTGGTAGGTGGCTTTGAGCGAGTCTACGAGATCAATCGCAACTTCAGAAACGAGGGGTTATCGACCCGTCACAATCCTGAATTCACCATGCTAGAATTTTATCAGGCCTATGCCGACTACAAAGATCTGATGAATCTCACCGAAGATATGCTGCGCAAAATGACCACAGAAGTGCTGGGGTCGACCAAGGTTGTCACCACGGTCAAAAATGCCGAGGGCGAGGTTGAGAGCGAAACTCATTACGACTTTTCGCAGCCGTTTGCTCGCCTGTCGGTCTTTGACTCGATTCTTAAATACAACCCGACGATTGATGCTGACACACTCGCTGATGAGCAGGGTGCGCGCGATATTGCTCGCGGCCTAGGTATTGCTGTGAAAGATATTTGGGGCGTAGGTAAAGTTCAAATCGAAATCTTTGAAGAGACCGTCGAACACCTATTAATACAGCCGACCTTTATCACCATGTACCCAGCGGAAGTCTCTCCTCTGGCTCGTCGCAATGATGACAATCCGTTTGTCACCGATCGTTTCGAGTTCTTTATTGGCGGGCGCGAAATTGCCAATGGCTTCTCGGAGTTAAACGACGCCGAAGACCAAGCTGCTCGGTTTAAGCAGCAGGTTGCGGAGAAAGATGCCGGCGATCTCGAAGCGATGCATTACGATGCGGATTATGTTCGCGCTCTCGAGTACGGAATGCCGCCAACTGCGGGTGAAGGGATTGGCATTGATCGCTTGGTGATGTTGCTGACCGACTCGCCCTCGATCAGAGATGTGCTGCTCTTCCCGCATATGCGTCCCGAATAAAATAGAACGCAAGAAAAAAGCCCGGACTGAAAACAGTGCCGGGCTTTTTTATGGGCCGCGATATCTAGTGCCCGCGCAGGTCTCGTCCTAGGGCACCAGAACTCGGCGCACAGCAGTATTCCAGCCAGCGACTTTTGCATCCCGACGGTCGCGAGGCATCTCTGGGGAAAAGTTCTTGTCCAGTCGCCAACCCTCGGCAAACCCCGCTTGATCGGGCCAGACACCGGTAAAGGAGCCTGCCAGCCATGCGGCGCCCAGGGCGGTGGTCTCGGCAATAACGGGTCTGTCGACAGGGGCTTGAAGAATGTCAGCCAGTCGCTGCATTGTCCAATCGCTGTTTACCATACCGCCGTCGACGCGCAACACAGTCTCCACTGGTTGACCCCAGTCGGCGTGCATCGCATCGAGTAAATCCAGTGTCTGAAAACAGACAGATTCGAGGGCGGCACAGGCAATTTCTGCGGGTCCGGTACCGCGGGTGAGACCGATAAGCGCGCCGCGCGCGTCGGCATCCCACCAGGGGGCGCCGAGACCGGTAAAGGCAGGGATCATATAAACCCCTTGGCTTTCATCCGCGGTTTTCGCAAGTTCGCCAGATTGCTGTGCCGATTGAATAATGCCCAATCCGTCGCGCAGCCATTGCACTGCCGCCCCTGCAATAAAAATCGAGCCTTCGATGGCATAGGTTACGTTGCCGTCGAGCTGGTACGCGATGGTGGTGAGTAGACGGTGTTTCGAGGTAACGGCAGTTGTGCCTGTATTCAGCAGCGCAAAACAACCTGTGCCATAGGTTGACTTGAGCATGCCCGTTTCAAAACAGGCTTGCCCAAGGGTGGCAGCTTGTTGGTCGCCGGCAATACCAGCGATGGTAATGGGGTTGCCGAACAATGTAGTGGCGCCAAAATCTGCCGCGCAGTCTTTCACTTCAGGCAACAGCGACGCAGGAATATTAAACAGAGATAGCAGTGTCTCATCCCATTCCCCGCGGTGAATATTGTAGAGCAGGGTGCGGGACGCGTTGGTGGCATCGGTGGCGTGAGATCTGCCCTCGGTCAGGTTCCACAGTAGCCAAGAGTCAATTGTGCCAAAGGCTAACTCGCCGCGGTTGGCTTGGTCCCGTGCGCCCGGAATATGGTCAAGCAACCACGCAATTTTTGTCGCTGAAAAGTAGGGGTCGAGCAGCAGGCCGGTTTTACTGCTGACCAGCGCCTCGCGTCCCTGCTCTTTGAGTGAGTTGCAATAGTCCGCTGTGCGGCGATCTTGCCAGACAATCGCATTGTGTATTGGAGCGCCGGTTTTTCTGTGCCAAATAACGGTGGTTTCACGCTGATTGGTAATGCCGATACCGGCGATCTGCTGTGCCTCGATACCCGCTTTGCCGATGGCTTGTTTAGCGGTATCGAGAGTGGTTTGCCAGATATCCATTGGGTTGTGTTCGACCCATCCAGCCGCGGGAAAGTGCTGAGCAAACTCACATTGCGCTTGCGCGACAATCTTGTACTGACGATCAAATAGAATGGCCCGCGATGACGTGGTGCCTTGGTCGAGTGCGAGTATAAGTTTGTCTGTAAGGTTGCTCATGGTGTTCGCCCTGCTCGTGATAAATGCATTACTTTTCTTTGGCAACAACGACCACTTGTGTGCCGGTTAATAGGTCGTGCATACAGGCTCTATCGGGCAGGAGACAGCGTAGGTAACCGAGGCCAAAAACTGCCAGTGACAGGGGGGCGAGCAGGCTGCGTTTGAGGCATTGCTCAGGGCTAGCCAGCATGCCATCGGGCTGTTGCAGTTTGAGACGCCACGATTTCATACCGAGCGTTTGGCCCTGTTTACGCCAGCATATATAGTAGTAACTGATCAGAGCAGCAATCCAACCGGCAAAGCTCAACCACTGTAACACTGGGCCAGGTTGGACATCTTCGAGGTGGTCAGTGCCGTTGAAAATAACTTTTATCAGCAATAAAAGTAGTCCGTAGGCCAATGTTATAGCGAACAACAGAAAGGCATCGTAAATAAACGCAGCCAAGCGTCGCCCAATACCGGCAATTGGAACTGGGTCATTCAGCGGCTTTGTTTCAGGCTTAGTCATAAAATAGTCGTCGTCCTCGTGAATCATGTTCGGATTCTGCCGAAAGCCAGTACAATGCGCAATCAATAGAAAATTCATTAGGAGAGTTTCGTGGATTGGATTTATGGCATCCATGCAGTGCAGACCATGCTCAAGTCGGCCCCACAGCGGGTGCGCGAGGTGCATGTGCAGAGAGGGCGCGAGGATGAGCGGCTACAAAAGATTCACAAGCTTGCCGAGCAGCACGGTGTCACCCTGCAATGGGCCACGGTGAAAAACCTCGATGCAAAGGTGGAAGGTCGCCATCAGGGGGTGATTGCTCTCTGTGAGTCGGGCCAGACCTTTGATGAGCACTATCTGCTTCAGGTCGCTGAACAGCAGGGTAGCAATGCACTTTTTTTAGTGTTGGATGGTGTCACTGACCCGCACAATCTCGGCGCCTGTCTCCGCTCTGCGGATGGTGCGGGCGTGCATGCGGTGATTGTGCCAAAGGACAATTCGGTGGGATTAACACCGGTTGTACAGAAAGTGGCCTGCGGTGCCGCAGAGTCAGTGCCGCTAGTGATGGTCACCAACTTGACGCGAACCCTTGAGAAACTTCAGCAGCAAGGCGCGTGGGTGGTGGGTGCAGCCGGCGAAGCGGAACAATTAATTTATGATCTCGATCTGAAGGGCGCGCTGGTATTGGTGATGGGCGCTGAGGGAAAGGGCATCAGGCAGTTGACGCGCAAGCAGTGTGACTATTTAGTTAAGCTGCCGATGGCCGGTGAAGTGAGTAGCTTAAACGTCTCGGTGGCTACAGGGGTCTGTTTATTTGAAGTCGTCAGACAGCGTCGAGGTTAAGAAATAACAGGCGTAAATAGCATTAATTGTGTTGCCTGAAGAATTGTAAACTATGCTTCTAAGTCTTGCCTGCGACGCTAAATCGAAAAATAATACGCTGGCCAAACAAACATGAGTTAGATAAGAACATCGATAAATCAACGAACCTCGTTGCAGAACGTAAAAAATGACTTACACGATTCCAAATATTTTGAGTATCTCCAGGCTGGCGCTTGTTCCAGTACTGGTTGCCTTAGCTTATTTTGGCGAAGCCCAGGCATTTTTAGCCGTACTGGCGGTGTCGCTGCTCAGCGATGCCTTCGACGGTTATATTGCGCGCAAACTCAATCAAACCACTGAGCTCGGCGCGCGTCTCGACAGTTGGGGTGATGTACTTACCTACGGCGCGATGATACTCGGCCTGTATTGGGTGTGGCCTGAGGTGTTCGACGCACAGGTGTGGTTTCTTGTCGCAGCGACACTCTCTTTTGTTGTGCCAGTGTTAGCCGCGCTGATGAAGTTTGGTGTGTACCCAAGTTATCACACATGGGCGGCGAAAACCGCCGCTGTGCTTATGGCCCCCGCGTTTTATTGGCTCACACTCGGTGCGGAAGAAGGGTTTTTCCAAGCGGTGATTGTGTTTCATATTATCGTGGCTTGCGAAGAGCTGGCCATCACCCTTCTGTTGGATGAACCCCGCGCCGATGTGCGCTCAGTCTTCAGTCTTTCGTCTATCGCAAAAAGCGACGACAAACAGCGCTGAAAAGCGCTGAAAATGTCGGTTGCAACCAGCAAGTCAACTCACTACAATAGCGCGCCTTACAGCGTCCGGGCCTAGCTCGGGCACTCCTTGTCTCACTGCGGCGACCTAAGGGCGTTAGTGGGAGACTGTTTAATCCTTGAGGAGATACAATGCGTCACTACGAAATCGTGTTTCTAGTCCACCCGGACCAGAGCGAGCAAGTATCCGGTATGATCGAGCGCTACACTGCTTCTATTGAAGCGGGTGCAGGCAAGGTCCACCGTCTAGAAGATTGGGGCCGTCGTCAACTGGCTTACCCAATTAACAAAATTCACAAAGCTCACTACATTCTTATGAATATCGAATGTGGTCAGGATGTTCTCGACGAGCTTAACTCAACGTTCCGCTACAACGATGCCGTTCTTCGCAGCTTGGTTATTCGTCGCGATGAAGCTATTACAGCTGAGTCACCGATTATGAAAGCTGAAAACGCTGAGAAAGCAGATAAAGAAGCTCGTGAACGTCGCGCTGCTGCCAAGCAGAAAGCTGACGATGCGAAAGCCGCTGAAGATGCCGCAGCAAATGCATCAGATGACGATGAGTCGGAAGCGAATGAGGGAGAAGAATAATGGCTAAGTTTGTGCGTCGTCGTAAGTTTTGTCGGTTCAGCGCTGAAGGTGCTATTGAAATCGACTACAAAGATATCGAAACCTTAAAGGGCTACGTTTCTGAGAGCGGCAAAATTGTACCAAGCCGTATTACAGGAACCAAAGCGCGTTATCAGCGTGAACTGTCAGAAGCAATTAAGCGCGCGCGCTATATTGCTCTGTTGCCATACACTGATAGCCACCAGTAAAGGTTAAATCCCCTTGCGAGCCCTGGCACAATTTATTATGCGTGGGCGTGCACAGGCTTGTGGCACGGCGTTGGTTGGTAGTTTACTGCCGCTAATCAGCCCCGCCGCAGTCGGCTTGGTAGCATTGCGCAAGGGTAACTCGGAGGCATTGATTGTCGCGCTGTGGGCGTTATTACCCTGGTTGGCGATCTACCTGAGTTCAGATCTAACGCCTTTTATGACGTTAGTGCCAGTGGCCGGTTTAGTTGTGACTCTGGTTGCTGCAGGTGTTTTACGAGTCATTGTTTCATGGCAGTGGACATTGTTGGTCACCGCTTTTTTGAGTGCAGTATCAGCAGCAGCCTTTGCGTTTATTGCAAATGTCGCGGTTGATCAAATTGTTGCAGATGTTGCTGGGCTAGTGGCTCAGGTCAACAGTCAAGCGGGTGTTTCTGAGGAACTTCAGTTTGTCCCAAGTAGGGCTTTTGTGCTTGGACTGCTGGCTTGGATGGTTGCACTGACAGCAGTTGCCAGTTTGTTTGTTGCGCGATGGTGGCAGGCGGTTTTGTTTAATCCAGGTGGATTCAAAGAAGAATTTCACCAGTTTCGATTAGATAAAACCTTAGCGATTGCCATGTTCGCTGTAGTGGTTGTTGGCGTGGCTTTGCCCCGTGAATATGCGCCTTGGATTGAACTGGTGTCGCTGCCGCTGTTAATTGCTGGCATCGCTATGGTCCACTCAAGTGTTGCGTTAATGAGGTGGGGCGGTCAGTGGCTTGGATTGATGTATTTTGGACTGCTGTTTATTGGCCCCACAGGTGTTCTGTTAGTTGGCCTTGCAGTGGTAGACAGCATATTGAATTTACGCTCTAGGCTTGCGGCCTTTAAAAATCGCAACTCTTGAGCCTAGTGTAAGAAGAGGATAGTACGATGGAAGTTATTCTGTTAGAAAAAATTGGTAAGTTGGGCGGTATTGGTGACAAAGCAAACGTGAAAGCGGGCTTCGGTCGCAACTATTTGATCCCACAAGGCAAGGCTGTATTTGCCACTGAAGCAAATAGCATTGCTTTTGAACTGCGTCGTGCAGAACTCGAAGCCAATGCTGCTGCCAAGCTGGCAGAAGCGCAAACTCGCGCAGATGCTTTGGCAGCTATCGGCTCTGTGACTATTAGTGCTATTGCCAGCGATGAAGGCAAGCTGTTTGGTTCAGTAGGCTTGCGCGAAATTGAAGACGCAATTGCAGCGGCCGGCGGCGATATCGTTAAAAGCGAAATCAACATGCCAGAAGGTCCAATTCGTTTTGTTGGCGAGTTCTCTGTTGAGTGTCAATTGCATTCAGATGTTCTTCAGAACATCACTGTTATCGTTGAAGCTGAATAAGCGTCCGCAAGAAAACAGGTAAATTTATTGCATAACGGCACTGCTTCTGAATAAGATGCAGTGCCGTTTTTGTATAATTTTTACACAGGTTTCCGGTCAAAAAAATGAACGAAGCGTTATTTGCAGAACCCACAGCGAGTCAGCCGCTGCCTCATTCCATTGAGGCGGAACAGGCGGTGCTCGGCGGGTTGATGCTTAAGAATGACGCCTTTGACACCATTGCTGAAGTTCTTTCAGACAGCGATTTTTACAATAAAGATCACCAGCTGATTTTCAATGCCATGAGCAATCTGGCCGCCGAGAATCAGCCTTTCGACCCCATCACTCTCAGCGAATCACTTCAGAACAGTAACCTATTGGCCGATATCGGCGGTGCTGGCTACCTTGTTGATCTCGCCCAAAACACACCCAGTTCGGCCAATATTCAGGCTTACACACAGATTGTTCTTGAGCGCTCAATTGTCCGGCAGTTGATTGGCGCAGCCAGTGAAATTGTCCGCAAAGGTTACAATCCGCTCGGCTGGGACAGTTCTAAGTTGTTGGCTGAAGCTGAAAGTCGCTTACAGGAAATTATTGAAAACCGCCCCATAAAAGGTGGCTTTAAAGAAGTTAACGCGCTGCTAAAAGAGGCCGTTGAGCGCCTTGATGAATTATTTAAAAGCGATGCTCAAATCACCGGTATGAGCACCGGCTTTAAAGATCTTGATGAGATGACATCAGGGTGGCAGAAATCGGATTTAGTGATTGTCGCAGGCCGTCCGTCGATGGGTAAGACTGCATTCGCCATGAACATGGTCGAGTATGCGACGCTCAATCAAACACGTCCGGTATTGGTTTTCTCACTTGAGATGCCAGCCAGCCAGCTGATTATTCGTCTGCTCTCTTCAATTGGCAAAATTGACCAAACTCGAATGCGCTCGGGAAATCTCAGTGAAGATGACTGGCCGAGACTGAGCAGCGCAGCCCAGCGTCTCAAAGATCGGCCGCTATTTATTGATGATACCTCCGGTATTACGCCCCTCGAGATGCGCAATCGCATCAAGCAATTTACCCGTGAGCGGGTAGAGCAGCTGCGCCAAGCGTGGCATGCTAAGCACGGGTCGGACACCCCGGCAGATATGGAGAAAATCAACCAGCAAGCCCAGCCAGGGCTGATCATGGTCGATTATCTTCAGCTGATGAGCGGTAATAATCCCTCTGAGGGTCGAGTGCAGGAAATTTCTCAGATCTCCCGTGAATTAAAAAATCTTGCGCGCGAATACGAATGCCCAATGATTGCCTTGTCGCAGTTGAGTCGAAATGTAGAACAGCGCCCAAATAAACGCCCGGTCAACTCTGACTTGCGTGAATCTGGCGCCATTGAGCAGGACGCGGATGTGATTGTGTTTCTGTATCGCGATGAGGTTTACAACGAGGACAGTCCCGACAAAGGCAGTGCCGAAATTATCATAGGCAAGCAGCGAAACGGGCCAATCGGTACCTGCAGGCTGGCCTTCCTAGGCAAATACACCCGCTTTGAGAATTTAGCGGGCGATTACTTCGCCGACCACTAGCTTTTCCTGATTAGGTAATCAAAATGCGAATCTTTCACACTGTTAGTGGTCTTCGAGATGCGTTGACTGTTCATCGTCGTGGCGGGCTGCGAATCGGCTTCGTACCCACCATGGGTAATTTGCATGATGGTCATATCGCCTTGGTCAAGCAGGCTCGTGAAACCTGCGATATTGTGGTTTGTTCAATTTTTGTCAACGCATTGCAGTTTGGTCTGAATGAGGATTGGGACAAGTACCCACGCACTTATGAGACTGATTGCGGCAAGCTGCGCGATGCTGGCTGTGACTATCTGTTTCATCCTGAAGATCGCGAAATGTACCCCAACGGTCTCGACACCCAGAGTCGTGTTATTTGTCCAACCATGACTGACGTACTCTGTGGCGCCAGCCGCCCAGGCCACTTTGAAGGGGTCACCACAGTGGTGACCAAGCTGTTTAATATTGTCCAGCCTGACGAAGCAATATTTGGCATCAAAGACTACCAGCAGCTGGCGGTTATTCGTCGTATGGTGGAAGATTTGTGCATGCCCGTCGAAATTACCGCTGCAGAGATTCATCGTGAACCGGACGGGTTGGCCATGAGCTCCCGCAATAGTTACATTACCGCGGAAGAGCGGCCCAAGGTTGTGGTGTTAAAACAGAGTCTAGAGTGGGTGGCTGAGCAGATAAAAGTGGGGCAACGCAATTTTTCCGACTTGGAAATGGCAGGTAAACGTCGTATTACCGAGGCTGGCTTTAAAACCGACTACTTGACCGTTAGCAACAGTAAGACCCTCAATCCAGCGGCCGAGGACGACAAGGAGATTACCATCCTTGGCGCCATGTACACCGGCGGGGCGCGGTTGATCGATAATTTGAGTATTAAACTGAAATAGCATCACCCAAAAATTTTTTGAACGGAGGTTTACGATGTTGTCGACGTATTTAAAAGCGAAGTTGCATATGGGCGCAGTCACCCAGGCCGAACTTTGGTATGACGGTTCTTGCGCGATTGACGCTGATTTATTAGCTCTGTCGGGGATGCAGCCATTTGAACAAATCGATATCTACAATGTGACCAACGGTGAGCGGTTCACCACCTATGTGATTGTCGCTGAGGCGGGCTCGGGAATTATTTCAATGAATGGTGCGACGGCGCGGAAGTGCCAAGTGGGCGACCGAATTATTATTGCCAGTTATGGCCTTTTTACTGAGCAAGAAGCCTCTGAATACAAGCCTAAACTGGTCTACTTGAATCCTGATAATAGCGTCGAGCGCAGCGCCAATACTATTCCATTGCAGCGTCAGGAGTAACTGGAGTCGGCGGATTGAGCTGTTTCAGCAACTTGCGCATCTTGAAAGCAATCCAGCTACAGAGGTCCCTGTAGCTGGATTTTTTCCATCAGGGGTTAGCTGACGGGTTAGAAGTCAAAGCGAACATCGAATGAAAACGAATCGAAATCATCGCTAGACCCGTAATTCAAGCCAAGTGATAGTGTTGGCATGGTGAAGTAGCGAGCGCCGAGCAGGTAGCCTGTTTCGCTGCCATCTTCAATATCTGCATAGTTTAAAAATGCTTGCAGTTCGATTTCTTGAGTTGGCTTAGCGCGCACGCCAGCGGACAGAATATAACCATTGCCATCTTCCGTGAAGTCAAAAAATTCAACTTCAGCATCGGCATAAGACAATGTCGCGACAAAGTCTATTGCGTCGCTGATCGGCGTATGGAAGCCAAGGCCAATACTAAATTGAGTTGCTTCAATATCATCTGAGCCTGACCCAATTTCACCTGGGCCTGACTCAATTTCACCTGAGCCTGACTCAATTTCAAATTTATCGTCGGATGAAATAGAGGTGTAGCCGCCAATCACGAAAAAAGAGTCGTTCAAGGCGTGGCTGCCATAAATGCCAAACCCGCTAAAATCGACATCCGCAATATCGCCTGTCAAGTAGCCGACACCAGCGTGGCTATAAGAAAGGGGGCTGTCGGCCGCTAATGCAGACCATGAAACAATGGAGCTAAGTGCGCCAACGATGAGGGTTTTCTTAATCATGAAGTATTTCCTTATAAATGGGTTGATGTCAGTGACGCCTTTGCCTCACTTCGGAATTACTTTAGTGCAAGAAAATACCTTTTGCTAAAAATTATTAGGTTTTCTGATCGAGCGCACAAAAAATCCCAGCGCGTGCTTTCTGGCGGAGTTTTGATCCATTTCTGGGCCTGAATAGGCTTGAGCAGGGCCACTCAAGAGAATATTTTGGAGAGATATTGATTTCGACATAGGCCGCGATTATCCGCAGTATAGAGTGTAATTATGGCTTGCTGTTGGATAATTGATGTTGATGATGTGCTTGAAAACCCTATAATGCCGCTGACACCGCGTGCCAGACACTCCATTGCTCAGTTGCTTGCTTAACGTCGCCGAGACATCCACGCCAGTTCATATTTAAACCCACCGTGCAGCACGTTGCATCTTGTCGCGTTGATTGACGAGTCGCGTAATATTTTTGTTGTCCCGCTATAAAGGAGAATCAATATGTATCAAAACAGTGAAAAATCTCAGCAGCTACTGGAAAGGCTGAACACTTTTTTTGATCAACACATTTACCCCAATGAAGAGGCCTACGCCCGACAGCTACATGCGGCAGAAAACCGCTTCGCCCCGCTTCCATTGATGGAAGAGTTGAAGGCGAAAGCGAAAGCGGCTGGGCTTTGGAATCTTTTTGTGCCGCCTTCTCATGAAGAATACTGCGACCACGGCGGGTTGACCTTTGCAGAGTACGCGCCTTTGTGTGAGGTAATGGGGCGGGTGATTTGGTCGCCAGAGGTGTTTAATTGCAACGCGCCGGACACAGGCAACATGGAAGTGTTTATGAATTACGCAACCAAGGATCAGCAGAATAAATGGCTAAAACCACTGTTGAACGGTGAAATTCGATCGTCGTATGCGATGACAGAGCCCCAAGTGGCGTCCAGTGATGCAACCAATGTCGAAACCAGCATTGTAAGAGATGGCGACGAGTGGGTGCTCAACGGCCGGAAATGGTTTATCACCGGCGCTATGAACGAACGCACGCGTATTTTTATTGTCATGGGCAAGTCCGATCCCAGTAATCCGAATCGTCACTTACAGCAAACACAGGTGCTGGTGCCAAAAGGTACTCCGGGTCTGCGATTGATCAGGCCGTTGACCACATTGGGTTATGACGACGCGCCTATTGGTCACGCTGAGCTGGTCTTTGAAAATTGCCGTGTGCCCCTAGAGAACGTATTGCTCGGTGAAGGCCGCGGCTTTGAGATTGCCCAGGGGCGACTTGGCCCAGGACGGATGCACCACTGCATGCGTCTGATTGGCGCCGGTCAGCGGGCGCTGGAGTTAGCTTGCAAGCGCGCCGTGTCGCGCACCACCTTTGGTCGCCAGCTGAGCAAGCATCAATCGGTGCGCGAAGATATTTCGCGCATGTTTTCAGAAATAGAAATGGCGCGCCTTCTTGTTCTAAAGACTTGCCATAAAATTGATCAGCAGGGCGTGCCAGCTTCTGTCGATATGATTGCTGCGACCAAGACAACCATACCGCTCTTGATCCAGAACGTGATCGATCGCGCCATGCAGATGCACGGTGCTGGCGGTTTGACCGAAGACTACTGCATGGCCGAGGCGTTTAATTATGCGCGCTGGTGTCGTCAGGCTGATGGCCCAGATCAGGTTCATCAGATGGCCTTGGGTAAGCAGATTATTGAACGCTACTCCGGTGAAAAAGCCTAATTCAAAAAACCGCTAGGACGAAATGATGCAGTCAAACTTTGATTTTGATACAGAAAAATTAGCCGCGTATCTTGAGCGCCATGTCCCTGGTTTTACAGGGCCGTTAGTCGCTGAAAAATTTTCCGGCGGCCAGTCTAATCCGACATTTAAAATCACCACAGCCACGGGACAATATGTTCTGCGTCGCAAGCCCCCGGGGGCGCTGTTGAAGTCCGCGCATGCCGTTGATCGCGAATTTAAAGTACTCGCGGCTCTCGCCAATACTGATGTGCCGGTGGCTGCGGTTTATCACCTCTGCGAGGACGATGAGGTGATTGGCAGCATGTTTTATCTAATGGAATTTAAAGCGGGCAGAGTATTTTGGGATCCGGCCCTGCCCGATCTCGACAATGCTCAGCGCGCGGCTATTTTTGATGAAATGAACCGCGTCATGGTTGCTTTGCACTCAGTTGACATCGATGCTGTTGGTTTGCGCGATTTTGGCCGCCCGGGCCATTACTTTCAGCGCCAGATTGATCGATGGACCAAGCAGTACCGAGCTGCCGAGACTGAAGTGATTGCCGATATGGATACGCTTATTGAGTGGCTGCCAAACAATACGCCCGACGATGACGGCCAACTGGTGTTGGCCCACGGTGATTTTCGTCTCGACAATATGATGTTTCACCCAACGGAGCCACAGGTTATGGCGCTGCTCGACTGGGAACTGTCGACGCTGGGTCATCCCTATGCGGATCTCGCTTATCAGTGCATGCAGCTGCGTCTGGCCAATGACTCTGTGCTTGCAGGACTCGGTGGTGTTGATCGAAAGGCGTTGGCCATTCCCACGGAGGAGGAGTACGTTGCCCTCTATTGCCAGCGCATGGGTTTGCAGGGTATTCCAAGTTGGAATTTTTACGTTATTTTCAGCATGTTTCGCTTCGCCTCTATTCTTGAAGGCGTTGGTCGACGTGCCCTCGATGGCAATGCGTCGAGCGATAAGGCAGGGCAGATGAAAGGCTTGGTGAGGCCCCTTGCTAAAATGGCTGTCGAATTGATTGCTGGTTGATTGAGTTGCAGCCAATCATTTCTATAGACTAAAGTTTATTCGCCACCTCTACTTATTTGCGAGCAAACTAACCTTTATCGCCTTTATTGTTAAAAACAGCCTTGATTGTTTTACGTGAATTGTTTTAAATCAAAATTCTGGTAACATGCGAGTGCAAAATAGTTAAAAAAATCTCATGATGGTTTTTTATTGGTAAAGCACTCAAGAAAATGAATGGAGCATCGAAAGTGGTTTCAGGAACAACGACGAAAGCAGTGGGTAAGAAGTCAGCATCTAGCAGTCGACCGCAGCGCAATGAGAAGGGATGGCAGGCAGAAAAAAGTGCAATGACCCGCACGGCGATCCTCGAAGCAACGATCAAGTGCCTTTTGGAATTAGGTTACGCCAGTACAACCACCGCTTTAATTGCCAACTACGCGGGCTTGTCGCGCGGCGCTATGATGCACCACTTTCCATCGCGGATGTCTGTGATGAAAGCGGTTGTGGACTACTTGCATGTTTTGCGGCTGAGCGAATACCGCGAAGTAATGGCCGATATCGATGATCCCAATCGAAAATTAACCCTGAAGGCCATCAATGAATCGGTAGAAGCCGCCTGGCACTACGTAAATGTCCCATCGTTTTTAGCCTATCAAGAGCTGCTGTCGGCGTCGCGGACAGATGCGGAATTGCGGCATATTATTGAGCCAGTTGAGAAAGACTTCGAAAAACAGTTTTTAGATACAGCCAAGGCCGTATTTCCCCATTGGCAAAATTTGGCAGGGCTGGAAGCCGCCCATGATCTAGTGCAATTCCTGATGAAAGGTATGGCCTTGAGCCATATGTCAGTGCGCAAAAAAGTGCGGGCTAAACATGTGATGACGTACCTTACTGAGATTCTTTACGATATTTACAACGATGCCGATTTAATCGAGAAGTAAATCCCCTCTGGCTGCGGGCCCGGCGCCCGCAGTAGTTTTAGCACGCTTATCCCACACAGTTCCCTATCCGTTTTCCTTTGCGCCCCTTATCCGTTCGCAGCACTCTGCTCTGCCTGTGTCGCTTTTAGCGCCGATTTTTGGCCGACATACGTTGGCCGCTGCTTTATTCGGGACAAAGATGTTGCAGGTCGTTTGATTTGATAATATGATCTTTTAAAAAGAAACAGGCTTGTCTGTTTTATAGAAAGCTGCAGCTAGTTACATGATTGCGATGCGGCGCGCCATAATCACTTAAAGAGGGGTAATGTCATGGGTCGTTTTACTGGAAAAGTAGTCTCTATTGTCGGTGCAGCAGGGAAAGATAATATGGGGCAGGTAATGGCCCGACGCTTTGCTGCAGAGGGCGCAAAGGTGGTGGTATCTGGCCGCAACGAAGCGGCGCTGCGCGCCATCGCTGAAGAAGTAAACGGTGACTGGGTACTCTGCGACTTTACCAAAAAAGCGTCGATTGACGCGATGATTGACACCATCGTTGCGCGTCATGGTCGCGTTGATGTGGCGATCAACTCAACGGGGTGGGGCCTTCTGGTTCCCCTGCCAGACAATTCAGAAAGCGATCTCGATCAAATGATCGACCTGCAGTTTAAAGGGCCATTTGTTTGGTTACAAAAGCTGGTTCAGGTGATGGACGCAACCGGCGGCTCGATTATTCAGATTTCCTCAGCAACAGCCAAAATTATGTTGGATGATCATGCCGCTTACATGGGTACTAAAGCGGGCACTGATCATCTTATCCGCTGTGTGGCGAATCAATATGGCTGCAAAGGTATTCGCGCTAACAGTATCTCTCCGGGTTTAACTGAAACGCCTATGACCGCTGGCGCTCTCACCAGTGCTGCGCTGCTCAAAGAGTTTGAAACCTGCTATCCGCTGGGTCGAATTGGCAGCAGTGCCGATATTGCTGCGGCGGCTTTATTCCTTGCCTCTGATGAATGCTTTATGACCGGCGAGAATCTTCAGGTCAATGGTGGCCTGTGTCTGCGTCGCAATCCTCGCGGCACAGAGTTATTTGACGCGATGGTGGCGGCGGGCGAAATCTCCGCTTAAGGGATTCGCAGTAATGATTTAATCGGTTAACGAAAAAAGGCATAACAATGAAGCTCAACAATAAAGTGGTATTGATCACAGGTGCCGGTGGTGGCATCGGTATGGCGGCATCGAGAAAGTTTATTGCCGAGGGTGCAAAGGTCATGCTGGCAGATATCGGCACATCGGTGACACAGCAACTGGTGGATGAGTTTGGCGCCGAGCGATGTGCGTGCGTTGCGGTTGATGTTACTCAGGCAGATCAAGTTGAGAATATGGTTAATGCTTGCGTTGCCGCTTTTGGTGGCGTTGACGTCTTTGTCGCCAATGCCGGTATTGAGGGAAAGATTGCCTCTATCGTTGATAGTGATGTTGCCAACCTTGATCAGGTGCTTGCGGTAAACGTTCGTGGTGTTTGGTTGGGATTACATTATGTGATTCCAGTGATGCGCGATGGTGGTGGCGGCAGCATTATGATCACCTCCTCGGGCGCGGGTGTTAAGGGCTCGCCGAATACCGCCGCTTACAACACAAGTAAACATGCGGTGATTGGCCTCATGCGCTGCGCTGCGCTTGAGTGCGCGCAGTATGGTATACGCGTCAATACGGTGAATCCTGGCGCAGTTGAGACACGCATGATGGAATCTATCGAGAATGGTTTTGCGGCAGCAGGCGCGGGTGATTTTAAGGCGATGGTTGAGGCCGTTACGCCGCTGGGCCGCTATGGTCAGCCTGATGAAATTGCCAATATGATGGTGTTTTTGGGCAGCGACGACAGCAGCTATTGCACAGGCAGCGTCTACATGGTCGATGGCGGCAACGCGACCTGATTGACAACAATAAAAACGACGGAGCTGGATAGCATGACATTTGATTTTCACGGTAAGGTTGTTCTTGTCACCGGTGCAGCAGCGGGCTTGGGCTTCGCTTGCGCTAAAGCATTTACCGATGCGGGAGCAACGGTTGTGATGACGGATATTGTTCAAGAATCTCTCGACAAGGCGGTTGAAGAACTGCGTTCCGCTGGCGCCGAGGTTTTTGGTGTTTGCAACGACGTCAGTAAATCGAGTGATGTGTCTGCCATGGTTGACGCTATTGTTGAGCGCTACGGTAAGCTCGATATCGCGGTTAACAATGCTGGCACAGCATCGCCTTTAGCGAACTTCCACGAGGTCACGGAAGCGGAATTTGATCGTGTGATTGCGGTTAATCTCAAGGGCGTATGGCTCTGTATGCAGGCAGAAATTCGCCAGATGTTGAAGCAGGGGGAGGGGCGCATAGTGAATATGGCCTCAGCGACCAGTCGCAATACCTACCCCAATGCTGCGCCTTATGTGACCAGTAAATTTGCGGTTGCTGGGTTGACGCGCACGGTGGCTGTGGATTATGCGGAGCGCAATATCCGTATCAATGCGATCTGTCCCGGCAACGTTGCGACACCACTGGTGGTGAGTATGGTCAAGGATCTCTCCGTGCTGTCGGCGAAACATGCGATGAAAAGAATGGGTACGCCTGAAGAAGTGGCCAATGGTGTTATGTACCTAGCCTCTGATTTGTCTTCGTTCAGTACGGGCAGTTTGTTGGAAGTGGATGGCGGCTGGAATGCCATCTAACTCTGCGTCATGATCGGCGCATAAGTTGGCTTTAGAATAGTGTCGACGCAGTTTTAGGGGGTGTATCTTGTGACCTGCGTCGGTGTCATAAACCTTTAATAGTAATAAGAAAAAAATAAGGAAACCTGTTATGTCTAGATTATCAAACAAAGTTGCGATTATTACCGGTGCTGCGTCAAATCCGGGTTTAGGTCATGCTATTGCTGTGCGCTTTGCGCAGGAAGGCGCCAAGTTAGTGATTACTGATATTGATCTAAAGGGCCTCGCCGCGTGTGAAAAAGAGCTTGTTGCTCTGGGTGCTGAGGTGCTGTCTATGGAGCAAAACGTGGTCAGCGAACAGCGCTGGCAAGAAGTGGTTGACGCCACTGTTGAGCGTTTTGGTCGTCTGGATATTCTGGTGAACAATGCGGGTATTGCCGTGATGCGCCCGATTAGCCAGTTCACTCAGGCGGATTACGATCTGCAGATGGACGTAAACATTCGCAGCGTCTTCCTCGGTTGTCAAAAAGCGCTTCCAGCAATGATTGCCGCGGGTGGCGGTTCCATTGTCAATATGTCCTCGGTCGCGGCCTTGAGAGGTATTCCGGGCGTGTCGGTTTACGGTGTTGCGAAAGCTGGCGTGCAGATTTTGTGTAAAGGTATTGCTCTTGAATACGCTGCCCACGGTATCCGTTGTAACTCGATCCACCCTGGTCTGATCGACACCAATATTCAAAATGACTCCCGTCGCGACAATCCTGAAGAGTTTGAAAAGCTGGGCGCCACCGTGCCATTTGGCCGCATGGGTTACCCTGTTGAAGTGGCAAACTGCGCGCTCTTCCTGGCGTCCGATGAATCAAGCTATGTGACGGGTACTGAGCTAGTTGTTGATGGCGGTCTTATTGCGAAGTAAGTGTGCGCCGCACGAGCGGTGCCAAAGACAGTAAATGAAACAGCCCAGAGCGTGCCTTGAAATGACGCTCTGCGGTGCTTTTAGATTCCATTAGATTCAATTTTTTGATTGCAATTGCAGAGGATAGAGCAGTGAAACCTGAGACTTCCCGATACGCGCAAGGATTCGATATGCCTGTGCGCGGCGATATCATCACCTCGGACCGGTATATTTCAGATGCGTTTATGGCGCGCGAAAATGAGCTGTTGTGGCCCTATGTTTGGCACTTGGGCGGCATGATGGCAGAGCTTCAAGAAGAGGGTGACTATGTGCGCCACAATCTTGGCACTGAGTCGGTGATTATGGTTCGCCAAGCTGATGACTCCATCAAGGCGTTTTATAACTCCTGTCCGCACCGTGGCAATCGCTTGGTACTAGGCGATCTTGGTGGCAGCGATAGAATTACCTGCGGTTATCACGGTTGGCAGTTTTCGCCCGATGGTGTTTTGATAAAGGTTCAAGATCCCGATGATTTTCCTGGCGGAAATCCCTGCGGCAAAGTGCGCCTGAAAGAGTTGCGCTGTGAGACTTGGGGTCCGTTTGTCTTTTATTGTATGGACGCTGATGCGAAACCCCTGCTGGAATGGCTTGATCCTCTGCCTGAACGATTAAAATCCTACGGATTGGATAACTGGATACGGGTCATGTACCTGTCCGCTGACGCCAATTTCAACTGGAAGATTATTCGCGATAATTTTAACGAAAGTTACCACTTGCCAACGATCCACCCCGAGTTGTCCACGTTTATCAATGATGGTCTCTCAGATACGCTATTTGAAATGTATGAAAGCGGTCACAACTCAATGTGGATGAAAGGTCATCAGGCCACCACGCGCAATCCAGCGTTTCAAACTGGGGACGTGCCTTCACCCCTTGATGATGTCGCCCGCGCATGGGGCGTTGATCCAGCCGAGTTCAATGGGCGCACGGGTGAAATACGCGACGCGATCATTGCTGCCAAGCGACGTCTCGGACCAGCCCGTGGCTACACCAATTACGAACAAATGAGCGATCAACAACTGGTCGATTATTTTCATTGTACGCTGTTTCCCAATCTCACTATCACGATGTCTCCTGAGCAGTGCCAAATACTGCGCACCGAGCCGCATCCCACTGACCCGCAAAAATGTGTGTTCCACCATTGGGTGTTGGTGCCTCCAGTAGCTGGTATGACTGAGGTCGAAACACCCATTGGCCCGGTTCCTTTGGAATGGGCAGAAAATCGTCATAGCGTACACGGTGATGGGCAATCAGTAGGGTTTGTCGCGGATCAAGATTTAAGTATTGGCACGAGCCAGCAGCAAGGACTCAACTCCCGGGGTTTTAGTGGCTGCATACTGACACATCAGGAAAAGCGTGTGCAGCGTTTTCACGAACTTCTCAATGACTACGTGAGTGGCAAATTTACCGATTCACAAAAATAGGTGGCAAAAATGGTTAGACGCAGTCTCAGTTTGTTGGTCGGTCTTTTTATGGCGTCTGGCGCCTTTGCCGGCGGGTCGCAGCCGCAGCCAAATCCACTGGCGCTGATGCGCGCCGATCACATTATGATTTCTACGTCGGACTACCAAGGCACGGTAGATTGGTACCGCAGCGTTCTCGGTTTTGAGGTTGTCCGTGAGTGGGATATTGACGGCTATCCAGAAGTGGATGTCGGCTACATTGCTGCGAATGGCTTTATGATCGAAGTGGTGGGAACGCCGAAAGAGTTTCAGTCTGAAAAAGTAGCGCCAGATGTGTTTACGGCAATGTCGGACCGCGGTTATGTGCACATCGCCTTTACCAGTGCAGATGTGGACGCTGTGGCGGCGGAGCTGCTCAGTCGCGGTGTTGCGTTGGAACTGTCGCCGACTAACTTCGATGCGGCAGGCGTTCGCTTGCTCTTTATTCGCGATAACAACGGCAACCTGATTGAGATTGTCACACCGCTTTCAGCCTATCGAAAATAGCTCTGCCTAGACAGGCTCAGTTGATTCGAGCAGACGCGCCCAGCGCTCATTACGCAAGGAAAATAATTATGTACAAACTTAACAATGTCACTGCACTGGGAGTTTTGGCTCTCTCCGTGAGTTTATTTGCCAGCGCAGAGGATGCATCAGTTGTCGAACAAAAGCCGTCCTATTCAACACCGGTGAGGGAGCATGTTAGCAATCTCTATTGGGGTGATTTGCACTTACATACAAAATTATCTGCCGATGCGTACACCATGGAAACGCGACTGACGAGCGATGAAGCGTACCAATTCGCGCGCGGCGGAACGGTGACCGCGGACAATGGCATGCCTGTAAGATTGCGTCGCCCGTTAGATTTTCTTGCCGTCACAGACCATTCTGAATATCTCGGCGTTTTTGCCCAGTTGGCTGCGGACGACCCTACATTGAAGGGTTGGAAAATGGGTGAAGAGTGGCAGACATTACTGCGCGAAGGGCGAACCACTGAGCTGGCAAAAGCATTTGCCAATGCGATTCAGACAGATGCTGCAGAATATCAAACCCCGGGGCCAGTGCGCAGCGGTCTTTGGGCCAGCGCCGCCGCTGTCGCCGACAAGTTCAACGAGCCGGGGCTATTTACCGCTTTTGTGGGTTACGAGTGGACCTCCATGATTAGCGGCGATAATCTCCATCGCGTGGTTATCTACAAAGATGGCGCCGAGGTGGCGTCAAAGCGCGTTCCTTTCTCTGCTCAAGATAGCACGGACCCAGAGGATCTCTGGTCTGCCTTATCTGCCTATGAAGAGAGCACTGGCGGCGAAGTGCTGGCCATCGCCCATAACGGCAACGTGAGCAATGGACGTATGTTTTCGCCCACGCGCTTGAATGGAAAACCGCTTGATGCTAACTATGCGGCGAAACGTGCACGCTGGGAACCCGTCTACGAAACCACTCAGATTAAAGGCGATGGCGAAACTCATCCCTACCTATCGGCAGACGATGAGTTCGCCGATTACGAAACCTGGGATGAGGGCAATATTTCCCTCACTCAAGCTAAAACACCCGATATGTTGCAATATGAGTACAGTCGCTCGGCACTCAAAGAGGGCCTGCGCCACGAAGCCAATTTGGGCGTTAACCCGTTCAAGTTTGGCTTGATCGGCAGCACCGATTCTCACACGGGTATGTCCACGACCAACGAAGACAATTTCTTTGGTAAGTTTGCCCACGATGAACCCTCGGCGGATCGCACTGAAAAGCGCATGGCCAATCAGCTACAAAAAATTTGGAAGCTTGTATCCTCAGGTTTAGTGGCTGTATGGTCTGAGGAAAACACCCGCGAATCATTATTCCAAGCCATTAAGCGGCGCGAGGTTTATGCCACCACCGGAACCCGCATTCAGTTGCGCTTTTTTGGCGGTTGGCAATTTGACGCTGCGGATGTCTTGCGCGCTGATTTTGCCACCCTCGGCTATCAAAAAGGTGTCCCCATGGGCGGTGATTTAACCCGCGGTGCCAATACCCATGCCCCCACCTTTATGGTTGCTGCGTCCCGCGACCCGGATGGCGCCAATCTCGATCGTGTGCAAATCGTTAAAGGCTGGCTCGATGCGCAGGGCAACACACAAGAAAAAGTTTTCGATGTCGCGTGGTCGGCTGGTCGTACCATTGATGCAAAGACTGGCAAATTAGCCTCGGTTGGCAGCACGGTCGATGTGGCAAATACCACCTATAGCAACAGTATTGGCGCCGCTGAATTGGCGACGGTATGGACTGACCCAGAGTTTAACGCGAGCCAGAATGCCTTCTACTACGCGCGTGTTCTGCAGATCCCCACGCCGCGCTGGACAGCCTATGACGCGAAGTATTTTGGCGCCACCATTGATCCTCGCGCCGCGATGGTGACTCAAGATCGCGCCTATTCGTCGCCCATTTGGTACACGCCCTAATCGTTCGCAACCCGCGGCGCTGTGAGGTCATAGCGCCGCCCGCAACTTGGAAATAACGCAATGACAGCTGGATTGATCAATAGAAAGTGGGTGCTTGAATCGCGTCCTGAGGGTGCTGTGAGCCAGAAAAATTTTCGCTTTGAGACAGAGACTGTTCGTCCCCTTGCGGAGGGAGAATTTCTGGTAAAAAACAATTACCTCTCGTTTGAGCCTGCTCAGCGAGGCTGGTTGAACGATGTTCGCAGTTACGTACCGCCGGTCGCGATTGGCGAAGTGATGCGCTCCATGGCTGTGGGAGAGGTTGTCGCGAGCAGGCATGGGCAATTCCAAGTGGGTGATCGCTTGCAGGGTGGATTTGGCTGGCAGGAGTATGCTATCAGCGATGGCACGGGTCTTTTCCCTGTGGAAAAAATTGCCGAGGATGTGCCGATTTCATATCCACTGCATATCTATGGTCTGACCGGTTTAACCGCCTACTTTGGTTTGCTTGATATCGGTCTGCCGAAAGCGGGTGACACCGTTGTGATCTCTGGAGCAGCGGGGGCCACTGGCTCTACTGTTGGCCAGATTGCAAAATTGATGGGCTGTCATGTGATTGGTATTGCTGGCGGCGCGGCCAAGTGTCAGTGGTTAATTGACGAGCTTGGCTATGATGCAGTGATTGATTACAAATCCGATTCCGTTGAAGCTCGCCTCAAAGAGCTGTGCAAAAACAGTATCAATATATTTTTCGACAATGTGGGTGGAGAGATACTCGATCTGGCATTGGTCAATTTAGCCAACCACGCGCGCATTGTTCTTTGCGGCGGAATTTCGAGTGGCTATCGCACTGCAGAGTTGCCGCCGGGGCCAAAGAACTACATGCAACTGGTGATTCGTCGATCGCACATGGAGGGATTTATTGTTCTCGATCATGTTGAGCGCTATCCGCAGGCGATCGAACAGTTAAAGCAGTGGGTTGATGACGGCAAGATCAAAGTCAAAGAACACGTGTTACAAGGCATCGAGCAATGCCCGACAGCCTTGGCCGGGTTGTTCTCTGGACAAAATTTCGGCAAGCAAATGGTCAAACTTTAAGTTACTGACGTCGCGGCTTGACGATAGTGGTACCCGCAACGTAATCAAAGTTGCCACCGCTATTGAGAGCTGCCAGCCCCTTGAGAAAGTCCCCGCTGGCCATCGTCTCTGTCTCCGCCTCCAGCTCTTTTTCTAAGCCAATCTCGAGCGCACCATCCCACGCCGCGTAAAGGCATTCTTTGGTCCAGCGCAGCGATGCCGGTGAGCAGACGCGTAAACGTGTTAGAACGCTCTCTAGGTGTGCTTCAAGGGCTTCATTGGTGCTAAATGCGCGTGTGACGAGTCCATAGTCTTCGGCTTGCCGCCCCGTTAGCCCTTCGCCCAGCAGCAGCATCTCTTGTGCGCGCCGGAATGGCATCAGTCGCGCACTGAGCTGCGTTCCTCCCCACGCAGCGACAAACCCAAGGGTCACTTCAGGAAAGCTAAATCGCGATTGCTCGAGGCAGTAAATAAAGTCGCTGCGCAGCAACAACTCCAATCCACCACCCAGAGCGCCGCCGCGGGCGATGGCAATTACCGGCATGGGTAATTGGGCAATCTTTTTGCCCAGCGCATGACCTAGTTGAACAAGGCGCTGAAAGTCGTCTCGCCCGAGGGCCTCCAGCGTCGGCTGTAGCTGGGTCACGGCGATGGCGCCAGAGTGGAATCCGCGTCCACCAGCGTCAATAACAATGGCGCGAATCTCAGCGTTTTCACGCGCGTCGTCGAACGCCCTCGACAGTGCGTCGAGCATAGCCAACGACATGCCATAGTTCTCATCCGCGTTTTGCTTGGTCAGCCGCAGAACGCCGTCGTTAAGTTGTGAATCGAGTATTGCAGTGCTGGGGTGGGTCATATCGTTGTCCTGCTAATTAGTATTTAGGTTCTCTATCAAGGCCCGCAGACGACAGCGGCGCGAGCGCTGCCTCGGATCTTTTATACGTGGATTAAGCGCAAAAAAAAAGCGGTTGAACCGAAGCTCAACCGCTTTTTGGGATCCATCCCAGGGGACTGTGGTATTAGAACTCGTATCCCAGTGTTACACCGACCTGACGGCCTGGTACAACTTCTGCCCATGAGAAGCTGCCAGCATCGTAGCGACGGTTTACGCGGTTGCCATCTTCGAAGATATCAGTGCCGTAGACCGCTAACTTCAGCGTGCCATTGCCCATGTCTCTTAAGAAGGTTGCAGAGAGGTCAAATGTCTCATAGCTGTCGATGGTAACTTTTGGACCTGTGGCTGGGTTGTAAGTCGCCCAAGCTGCTTGCGTGTACACCTCATCTTTGAAGCTGTAGCTAGCGTTGATGGTCAGTGACCCACCGGCTACTTCAGATGTGTGTTCTGCAACCAAACTTGCAGTCAACTCAGGTGCGTACATGAGGTTAGCTTTGTTAGAAATGTCCACGCCGTTGTAATCGTACTTGTCATAGCCACCGTCGAAGGTGCCGATTGCAGCACGCAGTGTCAGCGCTTCAGTAGGCATTAACGCAGCTTCAATTTCAAGACCGTCCATGCTTACTTGGCCAGCGTTACGGGTAAACGAACAGGTTACGCCGTTTGCCGAAGTGCCTTTGCCACACACTGGGTCATCACCTGGCACAATTACCTGTACTTGCTTGTCGGTATAGTCCGCATTGAAGTAAGTGATGTTGAACTGAGAATTCTCAGTTGGGTTGCTGCGCATACCGATTTCAAAGCTTTCAACTTCTTCTGACTGGTATGGAAGCAGTTCAGACTGTGATGAGCCTCGGTTGAAGAAGCCACCGCTGCGGAAGCCAGTTGCGTAGGAGGTATACATCATGCCCTTAGAAAACTCTCTCTGCAGAACAACGCGGTAGCTTGTGTTGTTGTCGGAGAAAGTAGGCTTACCAATAAGTGTTGCGGCTGAAAGGTTTTCCGCTACACGGTTAGCAGAGTCCAAAATTGCCCAAGAACGAGAGTACAGTGACTTGTCTTCTTCGGTGTAACGCGCGCCGAAAGTCAAAGACCAAGTGTCGTTCAAGTCATAGTTTACTTCACCGAACAGAGCCGATGCTTCTAGACTGTGGTCTGCAGTGAAGTTCTGGATAGGACCTGAGGTGATGTAAGAGTCGGCTTCCATGTAGTAAGCACCAAGAACAAAGTTCATTGGACCTTCTAGATCTGACGTGTACTGAAGTTCATGAGACAGCTGTTCCATAGTCTGTTCTCTGACTACTGGGAACATCACACCGTTGGTGCCCCAAGAGCCGAGTCGTGCCAATTCGTCATATTCCATGGTGCCCATGATGTACTTCAACTCATAGCCTTCACCCTGATGAGTTACCTTTAAGGTTACGTTCTCACCTTTTAATGTTGCAAGGAGTGGGTTCTTTTGCACAGAGACTTTGTAGTCGCTCGCAGCTGAAATATCCGATGAAACCGCCGCACAGTTTTGTGCAGGATTTGCTACACAAAGCGCATGTGTTGCTGGCGAAGTGTTGATAATGTCAGGCGCAGTTGTGTTGTGATCGTAGTCATCATAGGTCAATACAGCGGAGGTATTGTCTGTGAAGTTGTACTTAACAGAAATCGACGCGCTCTGGCTGTCGCGGAAGTCCGGACGAGTGTTGTTGGTCACGTTGTACATGTGAGACTTAGATTCGATGTCTTTAACGGCGATCTTCACGCCACCTTTGTCGCCCAAAGGCATATTCAGGATGGCTTTCAGATCGGTCATGCTTTCGTCGCCAGACGTCGCTTCAAGTTTGCCGCCCCACTCACCGGTTGGCTCGGTTCTTTGAACGTTAATCACACCACCGATTGTGTTGCGACCGAAGAGCGTTCCCTGAGGGCCGCGAAGCACTTCAACTGATTCGACATCGAAGAAATCGAAGATCGCACCTGAGTTACTTGCCATAAACACGCCATCGATAGCAACACCAACGGTAGTTTCAATGGATTTTTCGATATCGTCATAGCTCAAACCGCGGATAGATGGACTGAGAGAGTGCGAACCCTGCGATGTTTGGTGCAATTCAACGTTAGGAACCAGTTTAGCAACGTCGATTACGTTTTTAATTGAGCCTCTTTCAAGCTGTCCCGGGGTAATTGCAGTAACTGCAACAGGAACGTCTTGAATTGATTCTTGACGCTTACGGGCAGTTACAACGATTTCTTCTAGAGTAATCGCAGACTCTGCTGCAAGAGTGGTTTGGCTAAATAGTGGAACGGTAGCAACAGCAATCAGTGCGGGAAGCAACTGTTTTTTAAAGACTTTTTGATAGCTCATTATTTATCCCCCTAAGGATAGCGTTATAGTATTTCATGGCAGACATGCAGTAATGTCACTGACAATATCGTTCATTTTGATCAACAAACAAAACAATCGAGTTTGCTTTTTTATGTTGTCTAATGAAATATAACCCTTGAATTCTTAAAGTTCAACTTATTTCAACAAATGAAAACACCTCAATAGCAAGCTATTTTTAACCGTACTTCGTCGGTTGCGTTAAAAGGCTCGTTCTAATAAGGATTGCGCGGTTTTGAAGGGTAAGTCCTGCTTTAACCGTTGAAATAGCTAAATGCGGTAGCTACGCCCGTTGTTGGCAGTTTGCTGAAATTCATTCTTAGTTAGCAATGGATGTTTGCTCAAGAAAGGCTGCAAATTGAAGCGTACAAGTTCCTTCTTGTGCGAGGGGTGCCGATTTTTCGCAGTAAACCCTTCACGCGGTATTGATAGCGCCATTTAATTAAACAATCACGGTTGTATGTTTTTGTGATTTACGGTAACTTGAGGTATCGGCCTGTCATCTGCGAGCGATGTATCTCCAGATTGTTGTGCGCATTTTGTTACGTGCAATTTGTTACGCGCAATTTTTCACGCGCAATAAACGCACCGCTCAATCAGGCTTCAAATCTTGTCGACTTCTATAAAGGGCAATAATGCTTCTACGAACTAAAAACCTAGCCGACTGTGCCAAAGAGAAAGCGCACCGCTCGCCTGATGAAATTGCGATCTACCTTGAGAACGGCGAGCACATTCGCTATGGCAGTATCTTCGAAGAGGCGATGGCCTTAGCCGCAGCGCTAACCCAGCTAGGGTTACGGCCCGGCGATGTGATTAGCTTTCAGTTGCCCAACTGGCGTGAAACGGTCGCCATTGATATTGCTGCGGTTTGGCTCGGGTTGGTTATCAACCCGGTTATCCCAATTTATCGCGATCGCGAGCTGGCGTTCATTCTTGCTGATAGTCGCTCTCGCTGTCTCTTTATACCCGGCGTTTATCGAGGCCATGACTTTCCGGACATGATCGAGCGCTTAATGCCGCAATTGCCTGATCTGACACACGTTATCTCTGTGCGCCAGGACAGTGACACCTGCGCGTTGCTTCGCTACGAAAATTTAATAGCTAAGGCCAATCTCAGCCCTGTGCCGCAGCACGTCGGAGAGATGGGCGCAGCGAAAATCATTATGTACACATCGGGAACCACTGGGCGTGCTAAGGCTGTAAAGCACTCACATACGTCTTTGGCCAGAGCCTTGGACAATGGCATTGAAGGCTGGTCGTTGGATAACCGAGACATTATGCTCATGCCGTCGCCCGTGACCCATGTCACCGGTTTTGCCAACGGTATTGAGTTGCCGTTTCTAAGTGACTGCAAATCTGCCTTTATGGAACGTTGGGATGTTGATCTAGCCGCCGCCTATATTCAAAGGATTGGCGCCACGGGTTGCGTCAGCGCAACACCGTTCTTGCAAGAGCTGGTCGAAAAAGCAAAGAGAGATTCCCTCGGTCTGCCCACACTGCGCTTTTTTGCCTGTGGGGGAGCCTCTGTGCCGCCTACATTAATACATGATGTTCACAACACCTTAGAAAACTGCCGCGCATTCAGGGTTTACGGCTGTACTGAGGCGCCTCTAATCACCGTTGGTTTTATTCGTCCCGAAGACGCGCAACTTGCGGCGACGACGGACGGACTTATTAGTCACTGGGATGTAAAAGTTGTTGATGACGAAGGCAACACCTTGGCGCAGGGCCTTGATGGCGAGCTGCTGGTAAAAGGTCCCGCACTGATGCTCGGCTATGGCGAAGAAGAGCAAACTCGGCAGTCGATGGATAATCACGGTTATTTTCAAACCGGTGACATAGGGCATATCTCAGCCGAGGGCGCGATCATCATCACAGACCGCAAGAAAGACATCATTATTCGCGGTGGCGAGAATATTTCCGCCCGTGAGATAGAAGATGTTCTGCACCAGCATGCGCTGATCAGCGAAGCTGCTGTCGTGGCAATGCCTCACCCTCGACTCGGTGAGGGCGTCTGCGCCTGTCTTGTAACTAAAAATGCTGCGGTTATCACGCTGGCAGATTTGACACTGTTTTTTGAAAAGAGTGGCTTGGCCAAACAAAAGTGGCCGCAGAGAATTGAGCTTTGCGACGAGCTTGAAAAGACAGCCTCAGGCAAGGTGCGCAAAGATGTCTTGCGCTTCAAGGTCAAGACTCTCGTCGAGGCGAAATAACAATACAATTTACGCATATTGCAGACCTAGTTTGCCCCTGTGCCATTGCAAATATGGCGGTATCACAATAAAATAAAAACAAGTTAGATTGTTTAAAGAAAATCAGGTTAACGGCGTTAATAAGAGACAAACTATGAGCGACAGTGCATTTCGCGATGAAGTAAGAGCGTTTTTAGCGCAATCATTGACGCCGGAAATTCGCCGGGCTGGTGAGCTTATGACAAGTGTATTTGCCGATTTTGACGCCACCATGGCGTGGCATAAAATTTTGCACAAAAAAGGGTGGATCGCCCCCGACTGGCCCCTCGAATATGGCGGCACTGGTTGGACACTGAGCCAGCGCTATATTTTCCAAGAAGAATGCAAGTTGGCCAACGCGCCCGCGCTGCTGGCGATGGGCCTTCAGATGCTTGGGCCAATGCTGATTCGCTATGGCTCCGAGGAACAGAAAAGCTACTACCTGCCGCGCATGCTGGCCGGAGATGATGTCTGGTGTCAGGGTTACTCCGAACCGGGTGCCGGATCCGATTTAGCCGCGCTTATGACATCTGCGGTGCGCGACGGTGATGATTACATTATCAACGGCTCGAAGATTTGGACGAGCTACGCCCAGCACTCAAATCGCATTTTCTGCTTGGTTAGAACCTCAAAAGAAGGGCGCCCGCAGGCTGGAATCAGTTTTATTTTGGTAGATATGGACACAGAGGGTTTAACGGTTGAGCCAATCGTCGGACTCGACGGCACCGTTGAGCAATGCCAAGTATTTTTTGATGCTGTGCGCGTTCCTGCGGTCAATTTAGTGGGTGCTGAAAATCAGGGCTGGGACGTCGCGAAGTCGCTGCTGGAGTTTGAGCGCGGCGGTCACAACTTCACCATTGATCACAAAAAACAAATGGCGAAACTTATGCGCCAAGCGTCATCGCAGCTATTTTCCGGCAATAGCAGTTGGCGAGATAATCCAGTATTTAAGGCTAAGTTTGCCGACGTAGCTGTTGACGCATTAGCGTTAGAGTTCACCGAGCTGCGCGTCAAGGGCGCGTTTCAAGCGGGTGGTAATGCCGGTGCTCTATCGTCTTTAACCAAGGTTATGGGAACTGAAATAGGTCAGCGCTTCAATGAGTTAAGTCTTGAAGTAATGGGCGATCATGCCTTGGCAAAGCAGCTTGATGCCTTGCTGCCAGATTTTGATGGTGAGCTCATCGGTCCTGAGTGTGGGCTGACGACTATGGCGGAATACATTAACAATCGCGCCTCGACGATTTACGGCGGTTCGGCGGAAATTCAGCGAGACATTATCGCCAAGCGAGTTTTACACCTCTAATTAATCGATTTACTGGGCAGAATTATTCATGTTTATAGAGTTCAGCGAAGAGCAAACCATGCTGCGTGATAGCGCGGAAAAATACCTTCGCGACAATTACACCTTCGATCGTCGGCAAGCTATCGTCAAACAGCCGCGCGGATTTTGCGCTGAGCACTGGCAAATGTTTGCTGATTTGGGGTGGCTGGCAATGACGTTTTCCGAGGATGCCGGCGGCTTTGGTGGCGGTGCTCTAGAGACCATGATTTTGTGCGAGCAGTTTGGCAAGCATCTTGTCCTTGAGCCCTATCTCGAATCTGTGGTCTTGGTCGGTGGGTTAATTGAGCGCGGAGCCTCTGCTGCGATTCAGGAGCAGGTTTTGTCAGGCATTGTCTCCGGTGAACTGCAGGGTGCATTTGCCTATCTCGAGGAGGGCCGTGTTGCAGACCCTTGGTCGGTTGCAACTCATGCTAAAAAGGATGGCGATGACTTTGTTATTGAAGGGAATAAAACCGTTGTTCTAAACGGCCCAGAAGCAGATTTTTTTATTGTGTCAGCGCGCACTGGTACTTCTGATACAGCGTCTCTCGACAATATCAGCCTGTTCTTAGTGGCAAAAAAGACAGCGGGTTTAAGCCTGAGAAATTACAAAACCTACGATGGCCGCGCTGCCTGTGAATTGCGACTCGACCAGGTAAAAGTGCCTGCTGGAAATTTGCTTGGCGGGCTGGGTGGCGCCTATGAATTGGCACAGCCCGTTTTTGCTCGCGGAATTGTCGCGGTCTGTGCTGAGGCTATTGGCGCGATGGATGCTCTGCTGGAGGCTACGGTCAATTACACCAAGCAGCGTAAGCAGTTTGGGCAACCGATATCGAGCTTTCAAGTGCTGCGTCATCGCATGGTCGATATGTACATGGAAATAGAATTATCGCGCTCACTGCTTATGGCAACGGCGTGGAAGCTGGACAACGCCGCGCCCGATGCAGAGCAGTGCGTGGCAGCTTTAAAGGCAAAAGTTGGCAAGGCTGGACGCTATGTTTCACACAATGCGATTCAGCTGCATGGTGGTATTGGTACAACCGACGAGCTAAGCGTAGGACATTATTTCAAACGCTTAGCGGCTATCGGCGTTATGTTTGGCTCGCGAGATTATCACCTGTCACGCGCAGTCAGTTTTTAGATTTTAGCTATTACATTCAAATAATAATAAAGGAGCGATCACTATGGATCTGCAACTAAAAAACAAAACAGTTTTGATTACGGGGTCGTCGAAAGGCATTGGTTTTGCTCTCGCCAAAGTATTGGCTGCAGAGGGCTGCAATATTGGCATCTGTGCGCGCAACAAAGATGAAGTGAACGCGGCAGTCGACGCTGTTCGTGGCTTGGGCGTAAAAGCCCACGGCGACGTGGTCGATGTTACTGACTCAGCATCACTTGAGGCTTGGATAGCAGGCTGCGCATCCGCTCTTGGCGGCGTGGATGGATTTGTTGCTAACGTCAGTGGCGGTGGGGCAGATGCCGCAGAGTCAGGCTGGCGCCACAATTTTGAGGCAGATGTGCTGGCGAGCTGGAAAGCGGTCAATGCCGTTAAGCCTTATCTTGAGAAGTCTTCTTGCGGTTCGATTGTCAGTATTGGTTCGACGGCTGCTGTTGAAGCTTTTGCCGGTGCCGTTCCCTACGGCGCAATGAAAGCGGCGCTGTTGAACTACTTTGGCAACCTCGCTCAGGAACTTGCACCACTGAACATTCGCGTTAACACCGTTAGCCCGGGACCGATTTTTATTGATGGCGGCGCTTGGGACCAAATTAAACAAGTGATGCCTGAAATTTATGAGTCTACTGTTGCTGCGATCCCTAAGGGCCGCATGGGTAGCGCGGAAGAAGTATGTGTGCAAGTGGCTCTATTGTTGAGCCCGCTCTCGGCCTACACCACGGGCACTAATGTCGTTATCGATGGCGGATTCACAAAACGAATTCAATTCTAATTGCGCGCAAATATAAAAAGGTGAGTTTTGTGGCAGACAATATTTTTTCAGTAGAAGGCAAAATTGCTCTGGTGAGTGGTGCGTCCAGTGGCTTAGGTGAACATATGGCTGAGTTGTTGGCGGCTAACGGCGTTGCCGTTGTTTGCGCCGCACGCAGGGTAGACCGCCTAGAAAGACTCGCCGAGCGGATCACGGCCAAAGGGGGCAGAGCGCTGGCCGTCGCCATGGATGTGACCGATCGCGCGTCGGTCAAAGCGGCGCTGAATGCTGCTGAGAGCACGTTTGGTACCCCAGATATTATTGTGTGTAATGCTGGGGCGACAGGTGGCCAACCTTTCCTCGAGATGGAAGAGGCTGTTTGGGATCACGTCTTAGCCGTGAACCTAAAGGGTGTTTTTAACCTTGCTCAAGAGGGCGCTCAGCGTATGGTTGCGGCGGGAAAATCTGGCAGCATCATCAATATTTCATCGATCTGTGCCGTTGCCTCATTCAAAGGTCTGACCCACTACAGTGCTTCAAAAGCGGCTTTGGAGCAATTGACGCGGGTGATGGGACATGAACTCGCGGAGAAGAAAATTCGCGTTAATGCATTGGCTCCAGGGTATTTGATGACGGACATGGTGGCTGATTACTACGCGACTGAGGCCGGACAAAAAGATTTACAAACACTGCCTTTGGGGCGCGCGGGTGACTTAGCTGAGTTAGATGGCGTGCTGCTGCTTTTGGCGAGTGATGCGTCCAGTTATATGAGCGGTTCTGTGATTACTGCCGATGCTGGGCATTCAATTCGGCTGGGTTGATTTAGGCAACTCCGGAGGGGATGTTATGAGTGCTACTGTATCGTCAGAGACTGTTCTACCGAGTAATGTTCCCGCCGCATTGGTAAGAGATTTTAATATCTATGCGCCGCCCGGTATCGATGACGATTTTCATCGGGCATGGGCAACTTTGCTGGAGGAAAACGATGCGCATCCTCTCGTTTGGACGCCTGAAAACGGCGGCCACTGGCTGCCAACGCGAACGGCAATTATTGAAGAGATTCTCACCGACTACAGCCGGTTTTCCAGTCGCAGTATTATTATTCCAAAGGCACACAGCGCGGATCACGGCCTGCTGCCGACGACTATAGATCCCCCTGAACACCATTTTTATCGCAAGACATTAAATCAGAGTATGGCGCCGGCATCGGTGAATGCCATGAGCGACGACATTCGCAGCATTGTCGTGTCTTTGATCGAGGGTTTTGCCGATAAGGGTCGGTGTAACTTTACCAAAGACTTTGCCGATATCCTGCCGATTCGAATCTTTCTTTCGATGATGGCCCTTCCCGAAGATGATATTCCCATCACCAAATATTGGACGGATCAGTTAATTCGCCCAGATGGCAGTATTAGCTTTGCTGACGCACTGCAAAACTTAAAAGACTACATCGCGCCTTTCGTTGATGATCGCATCGGAAAGCAGGGTACTGACCTCTTGAGTCGCATGATTAACACTGAGACCAACGGCCGTCGCTTAACCCGTGATGAAGCGATTAAGCTATCGATTCAAGTCTTTATTGCGGGAGTTGATACGGTGGTCAATCTGCTTGGTTTTGTTTTCTTGTTTCTCGCTCGAAGCGAGTCGCACCGCCAGCAAATAGCGCGTGGCGACGTTGCTGTGGCTGATGCTGTGGAAGAGATCTTGCGGCGTTTCCCGCTGGTGACAGTGGCCCGCGAAGTGACGGCCGATATTGAGTTTCACGGAGTCTCGCTGAAAGCGGGCGATATGATTGCCGCGCCGACGCCTCTAGCGGGCATGGATAATAGTTTTAACCATGACGCTGCAACGGTGTCGTTTGATCGTCAAGAGCGCAACAGTGTGACCTTTGGTAAGGGCGCGCACACCTGCCCCGGCAAGAATCTCGCACGACTTGAGCTGCGCATAGCCTTAGAAGAGTGGTTTAAGAGAATTCCGGATTTTCATGTGGAAGATGAGAGCGCTATTGGCTTTAGTAGCGGTATCGTCGGAGTGGTCAACGAACTCAAATTGACCTGGTAAAAAAGAGCCAGCAGTGCTGAGTAGTCAGCACTGCTGGGCATGCGTTAAACAGTTCCAGCAGCCTGCCGAGCCTTGTTGAGCGCTTCAGCAGTCTCTGCATCAATAGGTTCAATAGCCCACTTAATACCCCGTCGCAGCAGAGTATAAAATACCGGTAAATCCCACGAACCGCGATCAATTGTCGGCCAGTAGTCCAACAGGGGCTGCATGTCGTGATGATGACGGCAGTGGCCTAACGTGAGATAGAGCACTTGTCCTTCGCCGACAGTGTGCGTGTAAAAGACCGGGTGTCGCGCATGCTCCCAGTCATCTTCTTCAAACCCTTCTGCTTTGCCGCCGTATTCGGTATCCAGGATGACCTTGAGGTTGCCATAGGTTTTTAGCAAATAGAGTTCGTCCGTGGATTCAAATGGCTCAATACCTTCTGCAAGTGGGTGACTGGCATCAGCCACCGACACTGTGTAGGGCGCGATGGGTGGATGCGAGCGAAACATGGATCCAAGGGTCTCAACAAACAGTGGCGCCCAATCTGGCGTGCCGTAGAGGCCACTCGACATGAGGCGTATAATCGAGTTGGTTCCGTGCAGAGCGTACCAGCGACCGCCTTTTTCTACCCACGCTTTCAAGGCTTCCTGCGCGGTCAATGATGGCACCACGTTGCAGGTGTAGCTGACAATAAAGTCGGCTTCTTGAAGTGCTTGCAGATTTTCATAATCTTCGAAAACTCTGACACGAATACGATCATCTTCGGCGAGTAATTTGAGTAGTTCGAGGCGCGCAAAGTCAATATCGTGCCACATGCCCCCTGCGATGAGTAAGCAATTAATTTTACCTGCGCGCGTTTCGTGAATGCTCATGCTGCTACCTTTTGCGTTAATGATTAGTCGACTACAGCGTTGGTTTTGGTGCCGAGGGATCTTTCGCCAGATACCATGAAACCCACTTGTGGAAGAGTTGATTGCCAGCTTCGTTGCGACCAAATGTGACATTGCTGTGAGCGTGGGCTTCGAGACCGCGCTGGATGGCAAGGCCAACTTTATAATCTTCGGTGTCTACAACGTCGCAGAGGAAATCCATCATTCCCTGTAGTTCAACGTCTTCACCCGCGGGCTTGCTGGGGTGAATAAAGTTCAAATACGTGGTGTTCTGATTCGGGCCTGGACCGGGCATAATCTGGCTGATGAGAGTGATCTCTGGCGCCACAAAAATTGAAATATTGGGGAACAGCGTGCGAATCCAGTCGTAGCCATTGTTCTCCTGCGTGTGATACTGATCTGGCGCCACGTCCTTGAGGTTTTCTTTGATTGCCAAGTGTGGAAAACAGATTAAGGTGTGCGGGCCATAGGCGCCAAATTCCATGACGTTGGAATAGGTGCGCTGGGCAATGGTGTCTGGGTGCGCTGCGGCAAAATGGTAGCCCTCGAGATAGCCATCGTAGGCAATCTTCCAGTTGGCACCGTGAATTTGGCGCTGGCCACAATAGTGCCATTTTTCCATACCAAGACGACCAACATCCTCCATCATCTCACCGAGGAAGCCGTCGAAATCAACCTCACCGTCGGCGTCGAGTACGGTAAAGATAAGGCCTGCTCGCTCGTAGACGGGCAGCTGCCGCAAGCCATTCGCCTGCTTGTCAAAGTCACCAAACTTCTCTTGATCAGCAACCCCGCGCAGAGCGCCATCATTGCTATACATCCAGCCGTGATAGGGGCAGGTAAAGCGCGATTGGTTGCCGCAGGGCTTATTGGCAATGGTCATGGCGCGGTGCGAGCAAACATTCAACATAACCCGTGCAGTACCGTCTTGGAGACGGGTAATCAAAAGGGGTTTGTCGAGAAATTGTAACGTTTTGTAATCGCCCGGGTTTGGAATTTCCTGGGTCAGTGCGACGAAAACAGGCACCTTCTTGAAAATCAGATCCATCTCTTGCTGCCAGATATCTGGGTCCGTGTAGGCAGTGGAAGGAACGGTCATGGTTCCTTCAGCTTGGTCCGTTGTGTTGTTGTCGATATCGTCGATTAGACGGGCAATAATGCGATTGTAGTTTTGTTCTATAGACATAATGGTTATTCCTCGCCTAGGTAATTATCAGCTTTTAGGTAACTATCAGCTTTTAGGTAACTATCAGCTTTGGGGGATTTCGAGTGGACCAGCGGCTGACACATCGTATTTGATAACGTCCATACCGGTAATTTCAACGGCGGCACAGAGTGCGAGAAATTCTGCGATATGGGGCGTCGCAAGGTGAGCATAAAGATGCTCTTCACTTTCCCACTGTTCGGTAATCCAAATCACGTTGGCGTGCTCAATATCCACGGCAATGGCGTAAAGCTGACAACCTGCTTCCGCGCGAGTGGGTTCGATTATTTTTTTTGCGCCGGCAACATAGGCTGCCATGTCTTTAGAGGCCAGTTCAATTCTTGCGGAAATTGCTAACATAATTAAATCCTACTGTAATAATATTGTTTTCTATCTTGCGCAACGGACCAGTTACTGGCTCGATGCTGCATTGACGTTGACTAACCCGCGATACATTAGCTCATAGGCGAGCAGCAGCAACCCTTCGGCTTCTTCTTCTCGACCTTCTTCAGCGATGTACTCAGAGTCATAGGTAAGACGACAGGTATTGTCATCAATGACCGTCAGTTTGCCGGTTGCCTGATAGTGCAAAAGTCCTGCGGGGCGCTCACCAACAATCGACAATTGATAGCTGTAATTATCGTAATCAATGCTGTCGAGCCGCTCGCTGATAGCGCCTTCAAAGCCCACATTGTAAATATGGCGTGTCATTCCAGGGCCGCTACCGTCTAACACGACCCTCTCTATGTCGACTATTTCACCCTTCGGCCACCAGCGTTCGATATTGCCGAAATCAATCAGCAGTTGCCAAATGGTTTCGCGGGGTGAGTTGATGTCGTGATGAGAGTGAAGCTTTTTCATGATCGTTTACCAACCTAAATAGTGAATTTATTTGAGACCGACGTCACCGCTTGCGTGCATGGTGGTTAATGTGCGGTGATCAATGCGCCAGCCATTCGCGGTGCGCACCAATTTGTCTGAATATTCACCCCAAACGGTTAGTGTTTGAGTGGCGTAATCGCCCAGCCCAACATGGAGCGCGGAGAGGTAACAGGTAGTGTGAGCTTCGTCGCCATTGACCACGATATTGATATTGCCCAGCAGGTGTTGCGTGACAGAGCACTGCACGAGTACGGCTTTAACAAAGTCGGTAATATTTTGACGGCCGGCAAACGAACCCAAGCCGATAAAGTCGGCGACGGCATCTTCAGTGAATACGTTATCCAGTGCTACCCACTGCTTTTTGTCGAGGGCTGAAGCGTAGAGCTGGAGAACTTGTTGAATTTCAAGATGGTCAGAAAAATGCTGTGATGTTGACGTGGTCATGCTCGGTTTCCCCTTCCTTTAAATCGCTTATTAGGTCTTTTTATTGGTATGTTTTACGCAATTAATATACCGTTTGTTTAAACGCTCCGTCAATAAAAACCGTCAAACATGTTTGTTATTTACCTGAGTGTGTGAGCTGATGTAACATACAAAACAGCTGTGGCGATTTGCAGGGTAATCGATGGCCACCGGACATAATAACAGTAATAGGTAAAGCCTTATGACGCAGATGAACACTCGTGTACTCCTCGCTCGCAGACCTGGAGCGCATCTAGTTGCAGCCGACTTTGAGGTCGACTCTCAACCGATTGGCCCGATAAATGAAGGTCAGTTCTTGATTAAAAATACCTACTTGTCGATGGACGCAGGTTTTCGCCAGTGGATGAATGCGGGTTCTGATGATAATTATCTCGCGTCAATGCCACTGGGCGAGCCGGTGCAGAGCATTATTATGGGAGAGGTGGTTGAGTCCCGTCACAGTGATTATCCGGTGGGCAGTGTTGTTGTCGGCCGAACTGCTTGGGAAGAATACAGTGTTGCCGATGGCTCTGATTTGATGAGTATTATTGAGCCCGATCCCGAGTTGGCGCTGCATGAATACCTTTGTAGCTTAGGGCCATCCGGTACAACAGCGTATTTTGGCTTGATGGATATTGGCCAGCCGAAGGCGGGTGATGTTTTTGTTATAAATGCAGCCGCGGGCGGTATTGGTGCCATTGCTGGTCAAATCGCCAAGGCGGAAGGCTGTGTCACCGTGGGCATTGCTGGCGGTGCGACAAAGTGCAATTGGTTGCGCGACACGGTGGGTTATGACCGTGTCATCGATTACAAATCAGCGGTGCCTCTCGCCGAGCAGTTGCAGGCTGTGGTGCCCGAGGGTGCGGATATTGTTTATGACAACGTTGGCGGCGCGATGCTGGGCACGCTGCTGGGTAACCTCGCCGAAAATGCACGGGTGATTCTGTGTGGTGCGGTGTCTCAATATGAGAGACTTGATGGCCACGAAGGTGTCGACAATATGTGGGAGCTAATCACTAAACGCGCCCGCGCCGAGGGCTTTATGTTTTCCGATTATGTCGATCGCTACCCTGAGGCCATTGATTACATCACTGCCATGTTAAAAGCCAAGTCGCTGGTCAGTCCCGTGAATATGTTTCATGGCATTGAGACGGCTGGGCAAGCTTTTATTGATATGCTGGAAGGGAAAAACTTGGGCAAGTGCTTGGTCAAGTTGTAAGAGATGTCAGCCTCAATTTTTTAGGCCAGCGTTGAAGCCCTCCGAGCAACCGTCGGGGGGCTTTTTATTTTAGCTCACAGACGTCAGTCCCAAGCAGGGGTTGCGCAGCAATAGGAACAGACTATGCCTTTGGAAACTGTAACCGCAGCAATTTTGGCTCAGATGGCTCAGAGTGGGGCGCCTGAATTACATCAGATGACTGCCGCGGAGAGTCGCGCCATGTATCGCGATCTAAAGCCAGATATTCCCCTCGTTGATGTCTATCGCGTTGAAGATCGCTCTGTGCCGGGGCCTGCTGGTGAGATACCCGTGAGAATTTACTGGCCAACAGCAGCGCCAGCAGCGATACACGTGCATTTTCACGGAGGTGGTTGGGTTATCGGCGACTTGGAGACCCACGATGCGGATTGTCGTGAAATATGCCGTGGTGCTGCCTGCATTGTTGTCGCAGTGGACTATCGCTTGGCGCCGGAACACATATTCCCTGCGGCGCTGGAAGACTGTTACGCAGTGACCTGCTGGGCGTCAGAAAATAGTGCTGAATTAGGTGCTTTATCGAGTCCGGTAAGCGTTGGCGGCGATTCTGCCGGCGGAAATTTGGCAGCGTCAGTGTGCCTTTTGGCTCGCGATCGCGCTGGCCCAAACATCGCTATGCAGCTGCTTATCTATCCGGTAACCGATGCCACCATGGAAAGCGCTTCTTATCGAGACAATGCGGATGGTTATCTTTTGTCACGGAAAATGATGGCATGGTTTTGGGATCACTATTGCCCTGATCCAGCGCAGCGCAGTGACCCACTGGCCAGTCCTATCAGGGCCGCTGATCTGTCTGGATTACCGCCGGCCTTGGTTATGACAGCCGAGTTTGACCCGCTGCGTGACGAGGGGGAGGCCTATGCTGAGCGCCTTAAAGCGGCGGGTGTTGCCGTGCAGGTGCGGCGCTTTGACGGATTGATCCATGGCTTCTTTTCTCAGGCGGGCATGATTGAAGCGGCGCGAGAAGGTGTTGATTTAGCCGTCAAAGCGTTGCGCGAGGCTCACAAGATTAGCGGTTGACCGTAAAAGGATTTTATTTTCCAGCCAGTGCCAGTGTGGGCAAATTCAAGCACATACTGAACGTAAAACGTCACGCTATCGCCCTCATGGGGCACGCCTACACCGAGAGCATGGGTGCGTGCGCTGGCGCGGTCCTGTTCCAGCAGATCGAGTTTGAAGTTAGTGGCATAGTGTGCACTGTGCTTCATGCCTGCAAAGACGTTGGTAAAAAACTCTGTCAGTGCAGCGATACCTTCAAATCGTGGGTAGCTAATGGCTGTCATATCAAACACGGCATCGTCGGTAAAGCAGTTGAGTACGTCGTCTAAGTCGGTCAGATTGTCCACAGCAATAAGGTAATCAGCAATAAGGTCTTGCAGGGCGAGCCGGTCTTCAATTTTCTGAATGCGTTGTTCGAGGGTCATTGTAGTGACTCCGATTAAGGGTTCGTTTGTGTGGTGAAAAAATCCGCTCGCGGAGTGCCTGTCTCGTCGTAAACTGGTTCTTCGTGATCGATTCGGTACTTGAGAATATCTGTACCAAGAATTTCATACTGGCTAATACGCGCCAGCATATCAGTGTAAAAATGGCCACTCAGGTGAGCGGCCAAGTCTTCCACTGATTGCCAGTTTTCGTAGACATAGACTCTGCCCGGTACCGCTGGATCAAGGCTCCAGACATAGTGGCGACACCCTTTTTGCGCGCGGGTTTGGGCCATCAGGTCGGCAGTCTGCTGGAGAACCACTGCCGCGTCTGCGGGATTAAAGTCGACGGTACCGTTAATAATTACAGTCATAATTTAAGCTCGAATGCTAAAAATAGTCCCAGACAAAAAGCCGCCAACTGATAAACAATCAGCGCCTAGTCTTTGTTCACTAGAACGTGTTTATTCACCGTAGAGCGAGTGAAAAATACGTTCCTTGAATAACCATTGGCCATCAATTTTCACTAACTGATCATCATACTGCCCGCGCGGACGAATCTCAGTGCCATCCAGTGTTGTGCCGACTTCAGTGGTGTAGGCTCTAACAGTGGCGGTGTTGCCGTTGACTTGAATGTCGCCAACAGAGATCGACATAAAAATAAATGGGAACATAGCCATGCCCGCTTGCCAGGCATTGACGATATTTTCTTTGCCAACGACATTTTCCATGCCTGGAATTACCGGTAGCTTCCAGCTTGAGTCTTCAGCCCAGGTTGATGCCCACAGCGCAGTGTCGCGCTGATTTACGGCGTCAGAATAGATATCCATTAATTCACGAATTGCGAGACGATCTTCAATCGGTCCAGAAAAAGCCATATTTCACCCCATAGTTTAGTGTTGTTATTAATTTGAAAATTCACGAATTAAATGGCTCAGAGTTTCCTTCGCATCGCCAAAGATCATACGCGTGTTTTCTTTAAAGAACAGCGGATTATCAATGCCGGCAAAGCCCGATGCCATAGAGCGTTTAAGTACAAAAACGGTGCGCGCTTGGTCGACATTAATCACGGGCATTCCGTAAATTGGGCTGCCTTCCATTTCACGGGCAGCGGGATTAACCACGTCATTTGCGCCGATCACGATGGCCACATCAACACTGGCCATGCGCGGATTGATATCTGCCATTTCCAAAAGTAAGTCATAAGATACATCTGCTTCGGCGAGCAATACGTTCATGTGTCCAGGCATGCGTCCAGCCACTGGATGGACGCCGTAAACCACTTCGGCACCATTTGCTTCAAGTAACTCTTGCAGCTCCTTGACCGCATGTTGTGCTTGCGCAACAGCCATACCATAACCCGGGATAATGGCGATTGTGCTGGCGGCCTCAAGCATATAGTAGGCGTCGTCGGGGGTGATGGGTTTAACCTCGCCCTCGATTTTCATGTTCATAGTCTTCACCGCACTGAAGCCAGAGAAGAGTACATTCGACAGTGAACGGTTCATCGCACGACACATGATTTGCGTAAGAATAATGCCTGAGGCACCGACAAGGGCGCCCGCCACAATCAGCAAATTGTTATTGATAGCGAAGCCAGCCGCGCACGCAGCCAGCCCTGAATAACTATTCAATAGTGAAATAACGACGGGCATATCCGCGCCACCAATGGGTATGACCACTAGAACACCCAAAACCACCGAGAGACCAATGGCTAAATAGAGATAGTCTGTTTTCAAGGGATCGTGAACGAAGAGGCCAGCAGCGATTAGAATAGCCGCAATAACTAGACTATTAACAATGGCCTGCCCCTTGAACATGATGGCTCTGCCGACAAGTTTCTCGCTCAGTTTGCCGTAGGCAACAATACTGCCGGTAAAGGTAACACCGCCGATAAGAATTGACAGAAAGATGGTGATTAACACCAAATTGCTGGCATCAGGTGTAATCGCCGCCCAACCGACCAGCAGCGAAGCCACACCGCCGAAGCCGTTCAGTAGCGCAACCATTTCAGGCATGCTGGTCATCGCGACAGAGCGCGCAGCCCACAGACCAATCAGACCGCCCACTGTGATTGCGATTGCAATATAGCGAAAATCGACAATACCTTGATCCAGAAGCGTAACAACCACCGCAATCAACATGCCAATGGCAGACAGTGCGTTACCTTTTCGCGCGGTTGCTGGCGAGCCAAGCAGCTTGAGACCGAGGATAAAAAGCGTCGCACTGACCACATAGCTAAAACCAATGATCGACATGATAGACATTATTTCTGGCTCCCTTTCTTTTTGAACATACTGAGCATGCGATCAGTGACTATGTATCCGCCGAACACGTTAATGCTGGCAAAACCCACGGCAAGAGAGCCGAGAATAGTCGCAAGGGTAGGGTCACTGCTCTGTCCTGCGAGGGTTAGCGCGCCGACAACAGTAATACCTGAGATGGCGTTTGAGGCAGACATCAGCGGCGTGTGCAGCGTCGCCGGAACCTTATGGATAAGTTCAAAGCCAAGAAAAATAGATAACATTAAAATAAAAGTTAAAAATATATAGGTGTTCATGGCAGTTACCTCTTGGCTTCGTAGTGCTGGCGGATGACGTCGTTGACAACCTGTCCACCTTGGGTGATGACGCAGCCGCTAAGATCCTTGTTGAGGTCCAGTAGCATGCGCCTGGTTTCTGTGTCCCAAAACTCTTCGATAAGGTTAAAAATATTGGCTGAGTACATTTGGCTGGCATCGCGCGGTACTTCATTCGCCCAATTACCGGTACCGATTATGGTGACACCGCCGTCGGTGACGACAATCTCGCCGGGTTTTGAACCCTCGACATTGCCCCCGGTTTCAGCGGCCATATCGACAATGACACTGCCCGATTTCATCGCATTAACGGCTTCAGCACTAACAATAACCGGTGGTTTGCGACCGAATACCTGTGCGGTGGTGATAACTATGTCGGACGCTGCGATTTCTGCCATCTGGCCCTGCTTTTGTTTTTCCAGCTGCTCTGGGGTGAGCTGCACAGCGTAACCATCTTTGGTTTGTCCCGTTTCACCCAGATCAATATGAAGGAATTTGGCGCCCACCGATTGCACCTGCTCGGCAACCACGGAACGTGTGTCAAAGGCTGTTACTCGGGCGCCGAGACGCTTGGCCGTGGCGATGGCTTGCAGACCGGCAACGCCTGCGCCAATAACAAATACTTTAGAGGGCTTGATGGTGCCGGCAGGGGTCATCATCATTGGCAAAATGCTGTCCAATGCAGTAATCGCCTTGAGTACCATGACATAGCCGGCCAAGTTTGCTTGCGAGCTCAATGCATCCATTTTTTGTGAGCGGGTTGTGCGCGGAATCATTTCCATCGAGACGGCGGTTACACCCTTACTGGCCATCGTTTCAATCAGCGCTTGCTCATTAAATGGATCTAAAAAGCTGATAGAAATGGCATCTTGACGGTAATGGCGCAACTGCTCAGCGGAGGGTCTATGCACACGGGGAATAATATCGGCACTGGCGGTGAGTGCTGCTGCGTCGCTGGCGATCTCTGCGCCGACAGCTTGATAGTCTGCATCGCTGTGTCCAGCGCCCTTGCCCGCGCCCGACTCGACGCTGACCTGCGCGCCAAGTTGAATTAATTTTTTGGCAAACTCCGGTGTGAGGGCTACGCGCCGCTCATTGCCTGTGGTTTCTTTTAAGACCGCAATAAGCATAGAGATGACTACCTTGTGGTTAGTGAAGCATTTCGCCTCGATTAAAGTCGCTGGGCATATGAGTAGAGGTTTCTGTTCAAATCATACCTACGGCTATTTAAAAAAACAATCTTAGTTGATTTTTTATTGTCAAAAGAGTAGCGTTAAGGCTTAGATTGCTGATGTTTTATGAGGTACAGTTGGCAATAAAATAATTCATAAATAATGGGGAAAACCATGTCAGTTAATTATCAGCAGTATTACCTTCACCAGCGTCCACATGGGCCAGCCACAGACAGCGATGTGAGAGTTCGTGCGGTCGAAGTCGATGGTTTAAACGATGGCCAACTGCTTATTAAAAATGAATACTTTTCTCTTGATCCAGCGATTCGTGGATGGATGAGCGACGAACCTAGCTACATGCCGCCGATTGAACTCAATGCAGTTATTCGCAGCTCTACGGTGGGTACGGTTGTTGAGAGTCGCCACCCTGATTTTGCTGCAGGTGATGTTGTTTACGGTCTCAATGGTTGGGAGGAATACAGTGTTTCCGACGGCTACTTTTTAACCAAAGTGCCGAAGGATAATCGCTTTCCACTGCATTACTATCTGAGTGCCTTTGGCGCAGTTGGCCTGACAGCTTATTTCGGCATTACCGATGCGGCCGAGCTAAAAGCGGGTGACACGCTGTTGATGAGCGCAGCGGCGGGCGCAGTGGGTTCTCTCGGCGGTCAGTTGGCAAAGAGCATGGGTTGTCGTGTTGTTGGTCTCGCGGGTAGCGATGAAAAATGTCAGTGGTTGATTGATGGTCTAGGATTCGATGCGGCAATCAACTACAAGACCGAGTCGGGTCGTTTGAACGCTGCGATTACGGCAGCCTGTCCAGACGGTGTAGATGTGTATTTTGACAATGTCGGCGGTGAAATTCTTGACGCTGCACTGCTCAATATCAATAGCAATGCGCGCATTATTTTCTGTGGTTCTATATCAACTTATAACGCTGCAGAGCCTGTTCCAGGTCCCTATAACTGGTGGCAAGTGCTGGCGAAGAGCGCGACAGTCAAAGGGTTTTTGGTCAGTAACTACTTCCCGCGTTTTGAAGAGGGCGCACTGGCGGTTGCCGCGTTGCTCGACGACGGAAAAATCACCTTCAAAGATGAAATCATTGACGGGTTTGAAAATACTCTCAGCGGTTTTAACAAGCTTTTTGACGGCAGTAACAAAGGCAAGCTTTTGCTCAAGCTTTAATCGTTAGTTGATATAGCGCGATCTTTCGGGTCGCGTGGCAGCCAACATATCAGAGGTGAGAAACGACCATGTCGGAACAAAAACTGCTGGGCAAACGCGCTATCGTTACTGGTGGCGCTACGGGTATCGGGTTTGGTATTGCCGAGCGCTTTATCGCTGAGGGTGCGCGGGTCATTATCACGGACATTGATGCGGCTGGCGGTGTCAGTGCAGCGGCTAAATTAGGCGCTAATTGCCAATTTATACATCACGATGTGTCGCTGGCAGAGGAATGGCAGCCGGTTTTTGCGCTGGCGGAAGAGGCTTTTTCTGGGCTCGATATTTTAGTCAATGTTGCCGGCGTGACGCTGATGGGCACCATTGAAGAGATGAGTGTTGAGACCTGGGACAAAACCATGGCAATCAATTTACGCAGCTGTTTTTTGGGGTGCCAAGGTGCGATAAAACTGATGAAAAATCGCGGCGGCGGCGCAATCATTAATATGGCGTCGGTCTCTGCATTTAGACCTCAGGCGGAATTAGTTGCCTACAATGCCTCAAAGGCGGGCGTTGATATGATGACAAAATCTGTGGCATTGCACTGCGCGCGCAGCGGCTACGATATCAGGGTAAACTCGATCAACCCGGGCGTGATTCAGACCGATATGTTGAGAAAGGTTATCAGTCAGGTCGAAGATGGCGAGGCGCTGATGGACAGCTACAAAGCGATGCATCCCATCGGCCGTATCGGTGAGCCTAAGGATATTGCAGCGATGGCCCTGTATTTGGTCGGTGAGGAAGCGTCGTTTATTACCGGTGCATCCTTCACGGTCGACGGCGCTTTGATGAATAATTGATTATGTTTGTGAGGGGGGGCGGTCATGAATAACAGCACGCGACAGGGCGGCTGCTTGTGCGGTCAAGTTCGCTATACGGTACCCGCAAAACCCATTGAAACGGTGGTGTGTCACTGCCGCAACTGCCAAAAGCAGGCTGGGTCGGCGTTCTCAGTCGTGGCTTTTTTCCAGCGCGATACGCTGCAGTTGACTGGCGAGCTGCAAACCTTTGAAGATAGAGGAACCAGTGGGCAGAAGGTGTTTCGCCGCTTTTGTGGTAACTGCGGTTCGCCGGTCATCACGGATACTGAAGATGCACCGGCCATGGGCTTAATCTTTGTCAAAGCTGGGACGTTAGATGAGGTAGATGATTTGCAGCCGAGCTTGCATTGCTGGGTATCTAGCAAACAGTGTTGGTTAACCTTGGCCGATGATCAAGTGCAGCTGCAGCAACAAGAATCTCTTTAACAGGTTTACTCAAAGAACAGGTTCACGTAAAGCAGCACCCGCGGAGGCTGCTGGTTAGCTTGACTGAGTCAGTTCTATTAAGTCAGCTCGATTAAGTCTACTTCAACCAGCGCTTTGCCGGTTGTCTTGCCTGACATCAGTTCACAAAACGCTGCCGGTGTGTTGGCGATACCCTTGGTAATATGCTCTATAACTTTAATCTTTCCCTGATTAATCCACTCGGTCAGTTGTGCCTGAGCTGCTGGAACCTGGTTGTGATAGGTAAACAGTAAAAAGCCTTGCATGGTCAGTTGACGTGCCACTACTTCCCAGAGGTTTGTGATTGGATTGGGGTTTTCTGTGCGGTTGTAGTCGGAGATCATGCCACAGCCGACAATGCGTCCGTAAACTTTCATCGCCACGAGCATGGCGTTGAGCACGGGCCCGCCGACATTGTCGAAGTAAATATCGGCGCCTTCTGGTGCTATCGCGAGCACGGCTGCGGCAATATCATCGGTCTTGTAATTGATTGCAGCATCAAAGCCAAATTGCTCAACAATAAGTTTGGCTTTTTCGTCACTGCCAACAATGCCTATAACGGTGCAGCCGCGCTGTTTGGCGATTTGTCCGGCCATGCTACCAGTGGCACCTGCAGCGGCGCTGACAACGACCGTTTGCCCAGGTTGAATTTTTCCTATCTCATGCAGGCCGACATAGGCGGTAGCGCCTGCACCGCCGAGTGCGCCAACATAGTAGGAGATGGGTGTGTCGCCGTGGGGTTGCAGCTTTTCCAGCAAGACTGCATCGCTATGGCAAATTGAATAGTCTTCCCAGTGGTTGAGGGCAAAAACAATGTCGCCTGGCGCAAAGTCAGCATTTTTCGACGCTACCACACGCCCCACCGACGGGCCTCGTATCACGCCACCTATGGGGATCGGCGGAAAGTAGTTGGCTTTGCCATCCAGCCAGCCGCGAATAGCAGGTTCCAGAGAGAAATACATATTGCGAATCAGAAATTCTCCTTCCCCTGGTTGCGGGATAGGGCTCTCTGTCATGGCAAAATTCTCTACCCGTGCGGCATCCGATGCGTAAGAGGCGAGAACGACTTGACGATTTTTTTGCATACTCAACTTAGCTCCAATTCCAAATGGCCAGTCTCTGAAACACTGATAGGATAGGTTTTAAGCGCTACCTTGGTCAGCTCACCTTTGGGTATTCCTGTGCGCAGGTCGAAACGCACGCCATGTAAAGGGCAGGAGAGGAAACAGTTCCGAATGCGACCTTCGGTTAGCTCAGCGCGCTGATGTGTGCAGTTATTTTCAACGGCGTAGTATTCGCCATTGGCACGACAGACAAGAATATTCTTGCCCTCCAGTGATACCGCCTTGCTCTCGTTATCTGCGAGTTCTTGCGCAGGAAAGAGGGTGTGAGTGGTCGCCGTCATAGTGGCCTCATTCTTTTTTAATGGCTTTGAATACAGTAGTAGCATTTTCGTTTCAACATCAATAACGCTGTTGTTTGAGTGTAAAAGAATATGCCAGGCTTCAATGAAACCTGGCATGCGGTGCTTAAGCGTTTAAGTATTTGTCGAGGGTTTGATGCAAGTGACGGATGCGGCTCTCTTGGTAACTGGCGAGGCTAACCGCGCCTTTCTTGGAGGCCATCATGCCTTTTTGAACCGCGGGCATATTGCTGTCATCTTGATCAAACACCGGTCCTAAACCACCAATTTCCGGTGCGTCGCTAAAGGCTTGATCAGGGCGCAGAATATTCTTGGCAGCGGGCTCGGGGCGCTTGGTACCTTTTTCATAGCGGAGCAGGATCATCGTTTCGAAAATACAGCTGTTGTGGTCGTCGCCGTTTGGCAAAAAGCGGTAGACGATATTGCCGTGGTAGCCGGTCCAGACTTGGGTGTTAGGGAACAGCATGTACAGAATGGCATCTTCTAACTCAGAATCGGTCGCATCAACTAACGGCTCACCGATAATGTCTCCGAACATCTGGCGGTTAGTATCCGCAACGTATTTGCGAGCAGTGAGACCTTCGGGCATTTCGTGGCCCTCGGCGCTGTCAGTTGCCATGCGGCCAGAGAGTTCGAGAATGTCGCGCATTGTGTCGGCTGCGGTGACATTGGGGCGATGCGGGCTGGCAACACCCATGGGTGTTACGGAGCGGCTGACATGGTCGCCAAAGGTGTCGTACTGTGAGTTGGCGTCGCCGGTAAAGGTTAAAATCTCACTGTGGGTTTCCAAGGTGTGGAAAGATTCCATAAAGGCTTCGGCGCCGACTTTCCAGTTGCACTGCACGACGCGCTGAACATGCGCACCTTTGTAGTAATCATGCAGGGGGAAGCGGGCAAAGTGCTCCGGCAATGGGCTCAGGTAGTCATGCAGAGAGCTGGCATTGTCGTCAAAATTAACAAATATAAATCCACCCCATGTGTCGATTTTCACCTGTGGTAGACGCATATCTTTTTCGTCGAGGTGTTTAAAGTCCCACTTGCAAGGAATGCCCTTAAATTCGCCATTGAGGTCCCAGGTGGCGCCATGGAAGGGGCAGACAAACTCTTTGGCATGACCATCGCAGTCGCGCAGTAGACGGCCGCGGTGCAAACAGGAGTTGATGTAGCCTTTGAATTCATTTTCACCCGTGCGTGTGACAATGACTGATTGATTAACGATTTCATAGATGTGGTGATCGCCGATTTCTGGAATATCTTCTTCGCGACAGGCCATCTGCCAAACTTTCGGCCACAACTTTTCTTTCTCTTTTTCGTGGAAATCCCGTGAGATCCAGCGAGCTACATCGATATCGTCGTCGCCCATGTAGGGGTTGGTGTTTTCTCGCAGGTACGCGGGTACGGCAACGGTTTCTTGATCGAGCAAGTCTTGGTAGCTGGTGCCTTCGCAGCGCGCTTCACCCTGTTGCTTCACTTTAATTAAATCAGACATAGGTTTACTCCTACTTATCATTTTTATTTTGAAATAATGGTTACGCCACTGAGACCGGGGGCACCATAAACATGGGTGTATCCGACTTTCGGGTTATTGCCAACTTGTCGAGCACCGCCTTCGCCGCGCAATTGCACACAGATCTCGTAGACCTGGCGCAGACCAGAGGCGCCCACCGGCTCGCCATTGGCGAGACAGCCGCCGTCGGTGTTGATCGGCAGATGGCCGTTAATGCCAGTTGCACCGTCGCGCAGCAGTTGTTCTTGCTCGCCGTGTTCACAGAAGCCATTTTCAGCCATGTGAATAATTTCGGTGCCGCAGTCGGTGTCTTGCAACTGGATAACATCTACGTCTTTGGGGCCGATTCCAGCGAGCTCGAAGGCTGCTTTCGACGCGGTCACCGTCGGCGCATCAGCCACATTCATCGCTTGTGATGGTGCAAAGACTTCAAAGCTGCCGTAGTGCCGAGTGCGGATAGCGGCGGCCTTTAAATAGAGTGGTTTGCTGCTGTACTGCCGCGCTTTCTCAGCATTGCAGATAATAAGTGCTGCGCCGCCCTCGGCTGGGCTGCAGAACATGTATTTGCGCAGCGGGTCACTAATCATGGCTGACTGTGCAATCTCATCGTAGCTGAGTTTTTGCTGGCGCCACGCGGTAGGCGTGAGTGAACCGTTGGTAAAGGCTTTCTCCGATACGCGAATCAATGCGTCTTCGGTGATACCGTGATCGTGCATGTAGCGCTGGGTTTTTAGGGCGAAAAACTGGGTGGTTAGCATCAGTCCGGTTTCGCCGTACCAATCGTCCAGTCCCCAGTCTTTGGGTTGTGGATTAAATGCCCCGCGGGGGTGTTTATCGAAACCCACAACCACCCCAAGGTCGTACTCGCCGGATTTGATTGCCGTGTAGGCTGCGTGAAGAGAGCTTCCTCCGGTGGCGCAACCGTTCCAGATATTGGTAAATTGCAGGCCTGTGAGCCCCAATTCATTGACCAGAGAGTCAGCGTTGCCAGCATCTTGGCTTCCGCCATAGGCAAACTGCATATCTTTCCAAGAGAGACCAGCATCCGCTAGCGCAGCGCGCACGGCTGAGGCGCCCTGTTGCATACCGGACATGTCTGGCGAGCGGCCAAAGCGATGGAGTCCTATGCCGATTATCGCTACATCCATGGGTTATTCCTCCGTCACTGCTGTGAAGCAAAAAGTCATGATGTCGTTACCCTGTTCATCGCTGCGAAAGGGAATAATCGCCAGCTGCATGGGCATGCCAATTTTCAGTTGTTGAGCGGTGTTGGGCTGCAGTCTTGCCTCGACTCGCACGCCGCCGGGCATCTCTACATAGCCCACGCCATAGGGCGCAAAAGTCGCCTCTGTTTCACTGCTGTGGTAGGGCTGCTTGGGCATAAATGTCTGAATTGTCCACGTCCACAGCGTGCCGCGATCGCCTAATTCCACGATGTGAGTCTCTCGCGAGCCACAGTTGCGGCAGTCGGGCTGGGCCGGGAAAGTCGCTTCGGCACAGCGAGAGCAGCGGCTGCCCAGCAGTTGCGGCTTGCTCGATGGCCAAGTGAAGAGGCCTTCTTTGATGGGGATTTGCGTGTGCATAAACGAACTCAGTGGCAACGTTATTGGTGAATAGCCAGACCCAGGCTGTCGAGAACGGACTCGTGCATACTTTCGGAGACAGTAGGATGGGCAAAAATGGTGTGGGCTAGCTCATGCTCGGTAGCTTCAAGCTGCTGAGCAATGACAAACCCTTGAATTTGTTCTGTTACTTCTGCGCCAATCATGTGGGCACCGAGCAACTCGCCAGTGTTGGCATCAAACAGCGTTTTGACTAAACCGTCGCCTTCATTGATGGCGAGGGATTTGCCATTGGCGTTGAGATTAAAACGCCCAACGTTAACGCTGTGTCCCGCAGCAATAGCCTGCGCTTCGGTTAACCCGACGCTGGCAATTTGCGGTCGGCAATAGGTGCAGCCGGGCACTCGCTGTTTGTTTAGGGGTTTTACGTCCTCGACACCTGCAATTTTTTCCACACAAATCACAGCCTCATGGCTTGCTTTGTGGGCCAGCCACGGGGCACCGGCAACATCGCCGATGGCATAGAGTCCCGCGAGATTGGTTTTGCCGAAGGCATCGGTTTTTATAAAGTTTGCCTCTGTCGCAACACTGAGCTGCTCTAGACCAAGGTTTTCAATATTGCCGGTGATGCCTACTGCGAGAATCACTTGATCAACGGCCACGGTCTGCGCGCCGCTGGCAGTTTCGAGGTGCGCAATTGTGTCAGCGCCAGAGGTGTCGAGTGCTTTGACCAGTGTGCTGGTATGTACTTTTATCCCGCGCTGTTTAAAGGCTTTTTCTGCCAGCGCTGAAATGTCGGCATCTTCCACTGGAACAATGCGCGGCAGCGCTTCAACCAGTGTTACGTCACATCTAAGATCGTTGTAGAGACTGGCGAATTCAACGCCAATCGCGCCAGCACCAATCACTAACAGACGGCGCGGAAGTGCGGTGGGCGTCATCGCTTCTCTGGCTCCCCAAACACGTTGGCCATCAATTTTGATCGTGGGCAGGTTGCGTGCCCGCGCGCCGGTGGCGAGAATAATATTGTCTGCTTTGTACTGGGTTACGACACCATTATGGCTGACGTCGAGGCGATATTTGTCTGCCAGACTGGCCGTGCCGTCAATCACGACCACGCCATTTTTCTTCATCAGATAGGCGATGCCCTGACTCAGTTTGTCGGCCACCGAGCGGCTGTGCTTTACGAGTTTGTTGATATCAAAACTGAGATTGTCGACGGTGAAGCCAAGATGCTCGGCTGCCTTGATAGTGTGGGCAACGTTGGCGCCATGCAGCAGCGCCTTGGTGGGTATGCAGCCCCAATTCAAACAGACGCCCCCGAGGTGCTGTTTTTCTACAAGCGCCGTTTTGAAACCCAGCTGAGCGGCGCGAATAGCGGCGACATAACCGCCGGGACCGCCACCCACTACCATGAGGTCATAGTGCTGCATAGATAGTCCTTATCCTAACATCGTTGCTGGCTGCTCGAGGTAACCCTTGAGAACAGACATAAACTTGGCTGCCACAGCACCATCAATAATGCGATGATCGCTCGACAGTGTCAGGCTCATAACTGTTGCTACTGCGAGTTGACCCGCTTTGACGACCGCGCGCTGCTCACCCGCACCGACGGCGAGAATAGCGCCCTGGGGTGGATTGATAATCGCATCGAACTGCTTGATGCCAAACATACCCAGGTTGGAGACACAAAAGCTGCCACCCTGGAATTCCTCGGGCTTGAGTCGGCTGAGTTTCGCTCGGGTGGCTAAATCGCGCACTTCCTGAGAAATGGCAACCAACCCTTTGCGGTTAGCATCGGCAACGATGGGGGTAATCAGGCCGTCATCAATAGCAACAGCCACGGAGATATGCGCATTTTCAAAGTACTTCAGCTCTTCACCGTCAAACTGAACATTGACTGCGGGTACTTTTACTAAGGCGCTGGCACAGGCTTTGACAATAAAGTCATTGACCGAGACTTTAGCCTCCGGATTGGCGTTGTTTATCTGTGCGCGAACCTCGAGTAACGCGTCGATTTCAGCGTCAATCTGCACGCGGAAGTGCGGTGCGGTCTGCTTTGACGACTGCAATCGAGCGGCAATGGTTTTGCGCATGCCGCTGATGGCTTTGACGTCATACTCACTCTTAGATGCTGAGGAGCCGCCTGACGTTGGCATAGAAAGTTTGTTTTTTAGTGCCGCCACGGCTTCAACGTCGGCTTTACAGACGCGTCCGCGGTCGCCACTTACACGACACTCAAAAAGATTGATACCCAGCTGGCTGGCCATGCGGCGTGCCACGGGTGTCGCTTTTACATTGCTGTCATCACCGAACTGGGGGGTGCTCGACGGGCCGGTTGTGCCGCCAATCAAACGTCCGCCAGCGGCGACAACGGCCTCTTCCAAATCGCGCTTTGAGACGCGATCGTGGCGGCCGGTGCCGATAATATTGTTCAGATTGACCCCGTATTCTGCGGCCAGACGGCGCGCCACCGGCGATGCGAATACATGACTGTCATCGCCACCTGCAGCCAGTTGGCTCATGCCACTGGCTGAATGTTGTGGCGCTGCAGCTTCTTGTGGCGCAGCGGCTAATTGCACGGATGCGGCGGCCTTCGTCTCGGCAACAGCTGGGGTTGGCAGTTCTGCTGCAGGCGCAGCGGAGCGACTGGCAATAAATGCTTGGATGTCAGCGTCGCTTGTATCTGCTGCTGCCAGCACACCGAGCAGGGCGCCAACAATGTGCGCTTCACCTGGATTGGCAACAATAGCGCGTAAGATGCCGCTGCCCGAGGCAGTCACCGTGTTGACGATCTTACTTGTCTCAACATCGACTAAGTCATCGCCGGCGTTGACCTTATCTCCGATGTTCACATGCCACGCGTTGATATCGCCCTCTGACATTTCCATGCCCCATTTGGGCATGTTGATGGCCTTAATTTCTGATGACATAACGCTATCCTCCCAGGACGTCCCGAACGGCGGCCAATACTTTTTCGACGCTTGGAATGTAAGCATCTTCTAGTTCAGGGGCAAAGGGCACAGGTGTATGTGGTGCGGTCACCATGCGAATTGGCGCCTTCAAGCTGTAGAAGCCTCGTTCGGCGACAATGGCAGAGATGTCTGAGGCAAGACCGCAGCGTGGGTTGCCTTCGTCGACAATGACGAGGCGGCCGGTGACTTCAACGCTCTCCAGGATGGCTTCATGATCCAGTGGAGACACGGTGCGCGGGTCGATAACATCGCAGCTAATGCCTTCTTTTGCGAGAATATCCGCCGCTTCGATGGCGCGTGTAACCATGTTGGAAATAGCGACAATCGTCACGTCGGTGCCTTGGCGGGGGAATGCGGCTTCGCCAAACGGAATCGCGTACTGCTCGTCTGGCACTTCACAAGCGTTGTCATACATGATTTTGTGTTCGAGGAAAATAACTGGGTCGTCGTCGCGGATTGCCTGAACCATTAGTCCTTTTGCGTCATAGGCGTTGCTCGGCATCACAACCTTAAGACCGGCGATGTGCGTCACAATAGAGTGCAGCATGCTTGAGTGCTGTGCTCCCGCGCGCCAGCCGCCGCCGACGGTACCGCGAATCACCATAGGTGTTTTCGATTTTCCGCCAAACATGTAGCGAAACTTGGCGGCTTGGTTAAAGATTTGATCGAAAGAGACGCCGATAAAGTCAAAAAACATCAATTCAGCGACAGGGCGCAGACCATTGTTGGCAGCACCTGCGGCGGCGCCGATAATGGCAGCCTCACTGATTGGCGTGTCGATGACTCGACCGCGGCCAAACTCAGGCTGCAGGCCTTTGGTAACACCAAAAACGCCACCGTAAGCATCGTCTTGACCATTGCCGCCAGCACCGCCGGAGACTTCTTCGCCAAGGATGATTACGGTTGGATCGCGGCGCATTTCTTCGCGCAGCGCATCATTGATCGCTTCTCGATAAGTCTTAATGGAAGTCTTACCAGTGATAATTCTGTTATTGGAATGAGTAGTCATTTCAGCGCCCTTAGTATGTGCAGTAGACGTCGGACATAAGGTCCGTAGCAGGATCGGGATGTGGTGCGGCGAGTGCGTCGGCAACGGCTTTTTCAATATCAACCATTACTTCTTTGTCGATCGCATTCATATCCGCCGCTTTCAGCCAACCTTCGGCAATCACTCGGTCGCGGAATATCTTCAGACAGTCTTGGTTTTTACGCGCTAGCTTGACTTCATCTTTGCCGCGGTAGAGTTGCGGGTCACCAATAAAGTGTCCATCGAAACGCACACACATGGCTTCGATTGCCGTTGGGCCCTCGCCATTGCGAGCGCGTTCTGTCGCAATCTTTAGCGCTTCATAGGTGGCGAAGAAATCCGTGCCATCAACGCACTCAGCAGGCATACCGAAGCCAGCGTTGCGCACAGTGAGGCTTTCACAGCCAAGGCCGTAGTTAGCCGCGGTTCCTTCAGCGTAACCGTTGTTTTCATAGACAAAAACGTGCGGTAACTTGAGTACCACAGCCAAGTTCATCGCTTCGAAAACGGTGCCTTGGTTAGCGCTACCATCGCCATTGAATGAGAGGGCAATGTTCTTTGTACCGAGCGTCTTCGCAGCTAGAGCTGCGCCATTCACAAGTGGTGGGCCACCACCAACGATCGCATTGGCGCCGAGCATGCCTTTGTCGATGTCAGCAATGTGCATGGAGCCACCTTTGCCCTTACACAGGCCAGTGGATCTACCCATAATTTCTTTCATCATCCCGCCAACATCGCAACCTTTTGCAATGCAGTGGCCGTGGCCGCGGTGAGTACTGCCGATAATATCTTTGTCGCTTAGGTCGATACAGGCAGCAACAGCGATGGCTTCTTGACCGTTGGATACGTGCGTAAATCCAGGAACATTACCACCTTCGAATTCTTTGACGCAGCGCTCTTCGAATTCGCGGATGGTTTTCATAGAGCGGTAGGCTCTGAGGAGGAAGTCAGTTTGGTACGGCATGGAGGTGCCCCTTTTTTATGTTTAATATTAGGCTTTCCAAACTATACAACGTCCTAAAAAATAAAACAAACAAACAAGATGGTTTTAGCGAATTGGGCGAGGCTAATTGAGGAAACTCGGGTGGGAGGGTTTGGTCAAGGCACATAAAAAAGCGATCAACCACTGTTGCGGTCGATCGCTTTTATTCGGGTGACTGACGCAGTGGCCAGTGGCGGGGTTAAGATTGCTCGCGGGTAACACTCAATCGAGCTACGTTAAAGCTGAGGGCTGTTAAAACTGGGAGCCGTTAAAACTGGGAGACAGGCAAATGAACGACCAGTCCGTCGAGCGCCTCTGTCATTCTGATCTGGCAGGATAAGCGGCTGTTGTCTTTTGGCTCACTGACACAGGTCAGCAAGTCTTTTTCCATCTCACTGGCAGGCGTTATTTTGTCCACCCAACTTTCATCAATATAACAGTGGCATGTAGCGCAGCTGCACGAGCCACCGCATTCCGCCAGAATACCGTCGATCATATTGTCTACAGCGCCTTGCATAAGGCTGCTGCCGGCATCGAGATTGACTTCATGGCTGTTGCCGTTGGCTTGAACATAAGTGACTGTGGGCATAGGTGAACTCCGCGAAAAATATATAGTATTAAAGTCGTTTTAAAAGTGTAAGAAGGGTTTTGTTTAGCTTACCAGTAATGTCTTCAAAGGCACATTATCGTCGGCGAGTTTGTTCATATCCAGCGGACTATTCTGCACGATTAACCGCTTGCCGAGCATGAAATCTTGCGGGCGATTTACCGCGTCCACTGCTAACAGTTTGCCTTCGTTGACATAGAAGGCGGCAAAACTTCGACTGCCGTTGATATCCCCGCGAATAACCACATCGGTGTAGCCTTGAGAGAGACCGGCAATTTGCAGTTTTAGATCATACTGGTCAGACCAAAACCACGGTAGGGCGGAATAGGGATTGAGGTTTCCGCACAGGGTAGCTGCTGCAACGGAGGCTTGGTCGGAGGCATTTTGGACAGACTCAAGACGCAGGTGTCGCTGGTAAATTGGGTTGAAGTGGGAGGTGCAATCGCCTGCCGCTAGAATATCGTGGTCACTGGTTCTGGCAAACTCATCGACCACAATGCCGTTATCGACTTGCAGTCCCGCGCTCTCTGCCAACGTCGTATTTGGAATAACACCAACGCCAATAATAACGATGTCGGCAGGATATTCTGCGCCATTTTGACAGATAACCGCTTCTGCGCGTTTTTCGCCGGAAATACTCACGGCCTGTACGTCGCTAATAATGTTAACGCCCTCTTCAGCGTGAACGCGCGCATAAAAAGCGGCAACCTCAGGAGCCGTAACACGCTGTAATATTCGCGGCATCGCTTCTAACACGGTAACCTGCATGCCGAGCTTGCGCAGTGCTGAGGCCGTTTCCAAGCCGATGTAACCGCCGCCAATAATCACCGCGCGTTTGTTGGCGCCAGTGGACTGCTTGATTTGTTGCGCATCGTGCATGTCGCGAAGATAAAACACGCCCGCTAGATCAACACCGGGAATGGCAATACAGCGCACGCGCGCTCCCGTGGTTAAAACAAGTTTGTCGTAATTGAGCGTCTCGCCATCATCAAGGGTTAATCTCTTGTTGGCGCGATCGATGGACGTCGCGCTCACGCCCATCGTGATGCGAATATTGGCTTTCTGATAGGCCGCTGCAGGGCGAATCATAATGCTTTCTAAATTCTTTGCGCCGGTCAGGAAGTCTTTCGATAACGGCGGGCGGTGGTAGGGCAAAAAGTACTCATTGCTAATCATATTAATAGCGCCAGTCCAACCCTGCTGGCGCAGCGCTGGGGCTAATTGAGCGGCAGCGTGACTTGCGCCGACAATAATGCACCTGGATGTGGATTCCATGAGAGAGATTTCCTCGACTGATTTAGGGTAACTATACAGCCTTTAAATAAAAACAAACAGTCCGGTTTTATCATAAAAAAGTGTCTTTTGCGTGGGTGCGAGCTTACCCAAATAGCGACGAAAGCAGTTTTTTTGGCGTGCTGTGGTGCTTACAAATACTCCTTTAAATCACGCTTACAGTATTCTCTGGGCGTTAGTCCAGTCCAGTGTTTGAAGGCGCGGGTAAACGATCGCGGCTCTTTAAACCCAACAATTTCAGAGACTTTTTCAACAGAGAGTCGCTCGTTGACCAATTTGCTAATCGCCACTTCGCGCCGCATATTGTCTTTAATTTTTTGATAACTCGTGGCGCTTTCTTTGAGGCGACGATGCAGGGTTTGCGGGCTGATGCCGAGCTCATCGGCGAGGTGTTGAATGGGCGCAAAGATTAGCTGGTTGGGATCGCGCTGGGTAATAATTCGTTCAATTTGCGCTTCGAGTGTGCTGTCTGAGCCGGGTATGGTCATCACGTCGGCGGGCGCTTTGGCAACAAACTGACGCAGTTCCTGAGCTGACCGCAGCAGAGGCTTGTCGAGATACTTCTCATTAAAAATCAGCCGGTTAGCGCTGCTGTTGAATTGCAGATGTGCAGGAAACATGACCTGCAATTCAGTCTTGTGCGTGGGCGAGCGAAACGTGAAGTGGGTCTCCTTGAGGCGGATCGGTTCGCCGATATACCAACTGGGAAAGCGGTGCCAAATCACCAGCCAAAACTCTGCCATAAAATGCTGCGGGTCTAGCTCGGGTTTATGCATCGTAAAACTAAACACAGCGCTACCCCGTGAGCGACTCAGGCGCATCGGAATATCGCTGCTAATTAAGTTGTAAAAATTGACCGCTCTTTCAAGTAGCTCACCGAGGGTTTTACAGCGGCTGACAAGCTCGGCCATGGTGGCAAAAATACCCACTTTGCAGTTACTTTGGGTAAAGCCCATAAACTCATCGTCGAGAGTCTCTTGCACCGTTTTGAACAGTCGAGCGACTTGTTCAGTGTGTATACGCTGCCCCGCTTTATCGAGCAGGCTTGGGTTGATGCCCGCCCGCTCTAGTAGCGGTTGCTGTGGCAACGCTCGCTCGCGAATGCCGTGCATACAGGCGATCACATGATGTTGGCAGATTGTGGCGATGGCTATTCTCGCGTCAGCAGGTATATAAATTGTGAGTTTAAGCGCGATTTATACCATATTACTGGGAATAGGGTGGAGATAATTGGCAAATAATGTGAGTTTTGCTGTTGGAAATAGACCTTCTATTCAACTGTTGAGTGCGGCATAGTGATCGCCAGTAAAATGCCGCCGTGGTATTTTGACCACTTTATAATAAGTACACATAGCTAGGTGAATAGCGTATGACGGATAAACACAATCCAAAAATCACAGACTGGGAAGCGCTGGCGGTAAAAGAGCGGAAAGGACGGCCCGTCGATGACATGGTTTGGCAAACCCCCGAAGGCATTAACGTTAAGCCGCTTTACACGGCTGCCGACATTGAGGGTCTCGCTCATCTAGATAATCTGCCCGGGTTTGCGCCGTTCAAGCGCGGCCCGAAAGCGACCATGTACGCAGGCCGCCCATGGACCGTTCGCCAGTACGCAGGCTTTTCAACCGCAACAGAATCCAATGCTTTTTATCGCCGCAATTTAGCCGCGGGACAGCAGGGGTTGTCCGTGGCGTTTGACTTGGCCACGCACCGCGGTTATGACTCAGACCATGCTCGTGTTGAGGGTGATGTTGGCAAAGCCGGCGTGGCAATTGACTCGGTTGAAGATATGAAAATTCTCTTCGACAGCATCCCCCTCGATCAAGTGTCAGTGTCGATGACCATGAATGGCGCCGTGTTACCCATTATGGCGAGCTATATTGTCGCTGCCGAAGAGCAGGGCGTGGCGCCAGAGCAGTTAGCAGGAACGCTGCAGAACGACATTCTGAAAGAGTTTATGGTGCGCAATACGTACATTTACCCACCAGAACCCTCCATGCGCATTGTTGCCGATATTATTGGTTACACCGCCACAAATATGCCCAAATTCAACTCCATCTCCATCTCTGGGTACCACATGCAGGAAGCCGGTGCGACTAATGTCCAAGAGTTGGCCTACACCATTGCTGATGGCATTGAATACGTGCGCACGGCGATCAACAGCGGTCTAGATGTTGATAAATTTGCGCCTCGGTTGTCGTTCTTCTTCGCCATTGGCATGAACTTCTTTATGGAGATCGCCAAGTTGCGCGCGGCGCGTATTCTGTGGTCGACCCTGATGGCTGAAAAGTTTTCGCCAAAAGATCCCAGCTCTCTTATGCTGCGCACCCACTGTCAGACCTCCGGTGTCAGCCTGACCAGTAAAGATCCCTACAACAATATTATGCGCACCACCATCGAAGCGATGTCCGCAGTGTTAGGCGGAACTCAGTCGCTGCACACTAATGCTTTCGATGAAGCATTAGGCTTGCCCACTGAATTTGCCGCGCGTATTGCCCGTAATACCCAGTTGGTTATTCAGGAGGAAGCGGGGGTGACCAACGTGGTCGATCCTTTGGCGGGCTCCTACTATATCGAAAGTCTCACCGCTGAATTGGTCGAGGCGGCCATGCTGCTGATCAATGAAGTTGAAGAGATGGGCGGTATGACCAAGGCGGTCGAGACCGGCTTGCCGAAACTGCGTATCGAAGAGGCCGCCGCATTGCAGCAGGCCCGTGTCGATCGTGCCGAGCAAGTGATTGTTGGCGTCAACAAGTACCAGTTGGCGGAAGAGCCCGATATCGATGTACTCGATATCGATAACAGCGCTGTGCGCGATTCACAAATTGCACGTTTGCACAGGCTGCGTGCCGAGCGCGATGCTGCAGTGTGTCAGCAGGCCCTAGACGCACTCACGGCCTCGGCAAAAAGTGGCCAAGGAAATCTCCTTGAGCTGGCGATTGCCGCTGCCAGAGCCCGCGCTACCGTGGGCGAGATAAGCGATGCCCTTGAGCAAGTTTGGGGACGCCACCGCGCCCAGACACGTTCAATTAGCGGTGTCTACGGGTCTGCCTATGAGGGCGATGAGGACTTTATGAATATTATGAAAAAAGTGGAAGAATTTGCGCAAACCCATGGCCGCCGCCCGCGCATGCTGGTGGTGAAGATGGGTCAGGATGGCCACGATCGCGGCGCTAAAGTGATTGCCACGGCCTTTGCCGATCTCGGCTTTGATGTGGATGTGGGGCCGATGTTCCAAACGCCCGAGGAGGCCGCGCGCCAAGCGATTGAGAACGATGTTCACATTGTCGGTGTCTCGTCTCAAGCCGCAGGCCATAAAACCCTGGTGCCGAAAATGATCGAATCTCTGAAAGCGCAGGGTGCCGGTGAAATTATTGTTATCTGTGGCGGTGTAATACCGCCAAAAGATTACCCAGCGTTAAGAGCAGCGGGTGTGGCGGCCATTTTTGGCCCTGGCACCAATATCCCACAGGCCGCTGAAGAAGTATTGGACCTGGTTAAATAGCCTCGGTCGTATAACAAGGAAAATAAAATGCACGAAATTCTTAAAGAACTTGAAGAAAAAAGACAGTTAGCGCGTCTCGGCGGTGGGCAAAAACGCATTGATGCCCAGCATGCGAAAGGCAAGCTGACTGCCCGCGAACGACTTGAGCTGCTGCTTGATAACAACAGTTTTGAAGAGTGGGACATGTTTGTCGAGCACCGCTGCAGCGACTTTGATATGGACCAACAGCATGTGCCTGGCGACGGTGTGATTATTGGTTATGGCACGATTAACGGCCGATTGGTATTTGTCTTTAGTCAAGATTTTACGGTTTTTGGCGGTTCATTATCGGAAGCCCATGCGGAAAAAATCTGCAAATTAATGGATCAGGCGATGAAAGTAGGTGCGCCAGTGATCGGCCTCAACGACTCCGGTGGTGCTCGTATACAAGAGGGCGTCGCCTCACTGGGCGGCTATGCTGAAGTGTTCCAGCGCAATGTGATGGCTTCCGGTGTTATTCCGCAGATATCAATGGTGATGGGTCCCTGCGCCGGCGGTGCAGTCTATTCTCCGGCGATCACAGACTTTATTTTTATGGTTCAAGATAGCTCTTACATGTTTGTCACCGGCCCCGACGTGGTGAAAACAGTGACTCACGAGAACGTCACCGCCGAGCAGCTCGGTGGGGCGCTGACCCACTCAAGCAAATCTGGCGTGGCCGATCTGGCGTTTGAGAATGACGTTGATGCGCTGGCGAAGGTGCGTCACTTTTTCAATTATCTGCCGGCCAATAACCGTGAAAAACCTCCGGTATGGCCAACGGAAGATCCCGCTGACCGCATTGAAATGTCTCTGGATACGATTATCCCCAACGACCCCAACAAACCCTACGACATGAAAGAAGTCATTCTTAAAGTTGCTGATGAAGGGGCATTTTTTGAGACTCAGGTAAATTACGCGAAGAATATTATTACTGGGTTTATCCGCATCGAGGGTTCCACCGTCGGCGTGGTTGCCAACCAGCCCATGGTACTCGCCGGTTGTCTGGATATTGATGCGTCGAAGAAAGCTGCGCGTTTTATTCGTTTTTGCGATGCCTTCAATATCCCCGTTTTAACCTTTGTGGATGTCCCCGGCTTTATGCCCGGCACCAGTCAGGAATACGGAGGCATTATCAAACATGGTGCCAAACTTCTGTACGCCTACGCCGAATGCACCGTGCCGAAAGTGACTGTGATTACCCGCAAAGCCTACGGTGGTGCCTACGATGTGATGTCATCCAAGCATCTGCGCGGCGATGTCAATCTTGCCTGGCCAACGGCAGAGATCGCCGTGATGGGGCCGAAAGGCGCAGTGGAGATTATCTTCCGCAGTGATATTGGTGATGCGGCAAAGATCGCCGCGCGCACCGAAGAGTATCGCAAGAAATTTGCCAACCCCTTTATTGCCGGAAAGCGTGGTTATATTGACGATGTCATTATGCCCCACAGCACCCGCAAGCGCGTGGCTCGATCACTGGCGATGTTGCGCACAAAAAGTGTGGAAAATCCTTGGCGTAAACACGGCAACATTCCTCTTTAGAAAAAAATAGACGAAAAATTTTACGGACAATATCGCTATGTTGAAAAAAATTCTTGTGGCCAACCGCGGTGAGATCGCCTGCCGTGTTTTTGCCACCGCAAAAAAAATGGGCATCGCCACCGTTGCTGTCTACTCCGACGCCGATCGCGATGCACTGCATGTGCAGATGGCCGATGAAGCTGTCTATATAGGTCCAGCGGCTTCCAGCGCCAGCTATCTGGTGATCGATAAAATTATCCAAGCCTGCCTCGATAGCGGCGCCGATGCCGTCCATCCGGGCTACGGTTTTCTCTCCGAAAACAGCCAGTTCCGCGATGCGCTCGACCGTGCCGGGATCACTTTTATTGGCCCGGGCAAAAAAGCGATTGAATCGATGGGTGACAAGATCACCTCAAAATTAATTGCTGAAAAAGCTGGCGTCAACACCATTCCAGGTTATACCGATGTTGTGCGCGATGCCGATCACGCCGTTGAAATCAGTGCCGGTATTGGCTATCCGGTGATGCTGAAAGCTTCTGCCGGTGGCGGTGGTAAAGGTATGCGCGTGGCGATGAATGAAGAGGAGTGTCGAGATGGTTTTGAGCGCGCCACCAACGAGGCGCGTTCGAGTTTTGGCGATACGCGTATCTTTATTGAAAAGTATATCCAGCAGCCTCGCCATATTGAAATTCAAGTGATGGCCGACAGTCACGGCAATGTCATCTACCTTGGCGAGCGCGAGTGCTCGATTCAGCGCCGCCACCAAAAGGTGATTGAGGAGGCGCCGTCACCCTTCTTGGACGAGACTACCCGTCGGTTGATGGGCGAGCAGAGTTGTGCGCTGGCGCGCGCGGTTGACTATCAGTCTGCCGGTACCGTTGAGTTTATTGCCGATGCGGATATGAACTTTTATTTCTTAGAGATGAATACGCGCCTGCAAGTGGAGCACCCCGTCACCGAGTTGGTGACAGGTCAAGATTTGGTCGAACTGATGATTCGAGTTGCCGCGGGCGAAAAACTGCCGCTGTCGCAAGAGGACGTCACCTTGACCGGTTGGGCGATGGAGTCTCGGGTATACGCTGAAGATCCATTCCGCAATTTTATGCCATCGACTGGACGTCTGGTGCGTTATGCCGAGCCTCAGGGTGAAGGTGTGCGCGTCGATAGTGGCGTCTATGAGGGCGGCGAAGTGTCGATGTTTTACGATCCTATGATCGCCAAATTAATTACCTACGGCGACAACCGACTGCAAGCGATTGACCGCATGGTTGACGCGCTGGATCACTATTACATTCGCGGCGTGAACCACAATATTAGCTTTCTTAATGCGCTGATGGTGCATCCACGTTTTGTTGATGGCCGCTTGACCACTAACTTTATTGCCGACGAGTTCCCCGAGGGCTTTAACGCCGATCTTGTTGTTCAAGATGACCCTGCGGTGGCCTTAGTTGTGGTGGGTGCTGTTCATCAATTGTACGAAGAGCGCGCCAGTTTGCTGTCCAATCAGCTGGAGGGGCATGAACATGTTGCGGCCACTGAGTGGGTTGTCGTGGTGGGCGAACATCAATCCGCGGTCAGTGTAGAGCTTACTGACAGTGGTTATTTGGTCAGCCTTGACCACCCGAGCGGTTCGTCTGACTACCAAGTTGAAACTGATTGGTGTCTCGGAGAGCCTATGTTTGAGGCAACGATCAACGGCAAATCGGTCTGCGTGCAAGTCGAGACAACCCAAGCGGGTTATCGACTGTTCTACCGCGGCGCAGAGATTAATGCCCGTGTGCTCTCACCTCGCGCGGCCAAACTCGTGGCCCATATGCTGATTAAAGAGCCGGCGGATATGTCGAAATTTTTACTTTCGCCAATGCCTGGGCTATTGGTCAAACTGGCCGTTGCCGTGGGACAGGAAGTAAAAGAGGGCGAAGAGCTTGCGGTTGTCGAGGCGATGAAAATGGAGAATAGCCTGCGCGCTACCCAAGATGGTATTGTTGCAAGCATCTCGGCGGTCGAGGGCAAAAGCCTCATGGTGGACGAGGTGATTCTCGAATTCGAATAAGGAGCGGACTTGGCTAGCAACAGAGTTCGCCTCGATTGCGCATTCTCGTCGTGCCAAGATTCAAACAGCGGTTACTCAGGAGAGTTAGTTGACAGACAGCAATGAAAGCCTCGCTGCGGCGATCAAAGCCGGCGACCGCCGCGCATTAGCCAAAGGGATAACCTTGGTTGAATCGACGCGTAGCGATCATCGGCAGCAGGCCGCTGAGCTGCTGGAAACCTTGATGCCGGCCACAGGCAATTCTATCCGTATTGGTATATCCGGTGTGCCCGGGGTGGGTAAGTCCACATTTATTGAAGCGTTCGGTAATCTGCTGCTTGAACGCGGCCACCGTGTTGCCGTCTTGGCCGTAGACCCCACCTCTGCAGTGACGGGCGGCTCTATTCTCGGCGACAAAACTCGTATGGAAACCCTCGCCTTCGCCAAAAATGCCTTTGTGCGCCCATCGCCCGCCGGTAAAACCTTGGGTGGGGTGACGCGACGCACCCGCGAGTCGCTGCTACTCTGCGAAGCTGCTGGATTTGATGTAATTCTTGTCGAGACCGTTGGCGTTGGTCAGTCCGAAACCGCCGTCGCCGATATGACTGATATGTTTGTTTTGCTGTTATTGCCCGCCGGTGGCGACGAACTGCAAGGCATAAAGCGCGGCATTATGGAGTTGGCCGACTTAGTGCTGGTCAACAAGGCTGATGGTGAGCAGACCAATAGCGCCAATCAGACCATGGCCGACTATCGCTCAGCGCTGCATTTTATGAAATCGCGGTTCGCCAGCTGGCAGCCTCAGGTACTGGCCTGTTCGTCGTTGAAAAATAGTGGCATTGCTGAAGTGTGGCAGGAAGTTGAGTCTTTTCGCAGTACAACGACTGCGAGCGGCGAGTTGCAGCAACATCGAGCGCAGCAAGCGCGCTCTTGGATGTGGAGTGAGACGGCAGAAGCCCTAGTAGCCGATTTAAAAAATCACCCCGCGGTTAAGTCCTTGGTCCCAGAGCTAGAGCAGGCTGTGCTGCGTGGGGAATTGCCTCCTACGCTTGCCGCACAGCGTTTAATAGAACACTATAAAGCGTCTGATTGATGTCTGAGATCTGTTCTTTCTAGGCTTTTTCGGCCTAGGGCGGACGATTGAGATGAATTCAAGAACGCACCAAGGCAGTCGACCATGATAAAAAAATTCGGCCCCGGCCTACTTGTAACGGCGGCTTTTATTGGCCCTGGCAGTATCGCAACGGCGAGTGCGGCCGGAGCCAATTTCGGTTTTGTTCTTCTCTGGGCACTGTTATTTTCCCTAATTGCCACGATAGTCCTGCAAGAAATGGCCGCTCGCCTTGGATTGGTGTCGGGGGAGGGATTGTCTCAGGCACTGCGCACCACCTTTAAAAACCCACTGTTGAGTCGACTTGCCGTCATTCTCGTAGTGGCAGCCATAGGGGTTGGCAACGCCGCTTACGAGGCGGGCAACATTTCCGGCGCGTCGCTGGGGCTGCAATCACTTACCTCTTTTCCTGTGTGGCTTTGCGCGCTGCTGATCGGTGGTCTTGGTGCTCTGTTGCTCGGCACCGGGGCCTATAAATGGCTTGAGCCTGTGTTGATTTTCCTTGTCTTGGCGATGAGCGCGGTGTTTGTTTTGACCATGCTGCTGATCGATATCAACCTTGCCGATCTTTTTCGCGGCATGCTGACGCCGTCTATACCCACTGGTTCAGCGATGACGGTGATCGCGCTGATTGGCACCACGGTTGTACCCTACAATTTATTTTTACACGCTAATTTAGTGCAAGAAAAATGGCGCGGTGTTGCCACGGGGCAAGCCCTTCGTGAGTCGCGGGTGGACACTGTTTTATCGATCGGCTTGGGTGGACTCATAACCCTCGCCGTGATGAGTACCTCTGCCGTCGCTTTTTTTCAGACAGGCGCGGTCTTCTCTGCGGCCTCGTTGGCGACGCAACTTGAACCTGTGCTGGGGCGCGCGGCCAATGGATTTTTTGCCTTTGGACTATTGGCCGCAGGGTTGACTAGTGCCATTACCGCACCACTCGCCGCTGCCTATGCCGTCACGGGTGCAATGGGCTGGCCATCGACTCTCTCAGATCGGCGTTTTCGCGCGATTGCCATGCTCGTGTTAGTGATTGGCACTGTGTTTGCGGCGCTTGGCAGCAAGCCGATTGCGGCCATTCTTTTTGCGCAAGCGGCCAATGGGCTGCTGTTGCCGGTGACCGCTATTTTCTTGCTGATTATTATGAATCGGGCAGATCTGCTGGGTGCCTATCGCAACCGCATGGCAACGAATGTGGTGGGCGCAGCGGTGGTCTTTGTGGTGACAGGATTGGGGCTGTTCAATATAGCTCGGTTGTTTTTGTGATCTTAACCCGTGTTTCTCTAGTGGGGTAAAAACAAAAAAGCGGCCTGTGGGCCGCTTTTTTATACTCAATTACTGCTCTGCGCTGTTTATGACCTTGCGCTTTTTAACCACACTTGGAATCGCCGCAGTTAAGACAGGTCATGCAGCCATCCATTAAAATGGTGGCTTTAACACTGCATTTTTTACACAGCTCAGCGGTGGGAGGGAAGTCGCTGGCTTCAGCTGGCGCGGCGGCAGCGCTTTCAAATTCAGCGCGCTTTTCGTCCATAATTTTTTGCTGGTGCGCCGGTATTTCCGATTTTTTCAACAGGCCGATTTTTTGCAAATGATCTTCGATGGCCCAGCCAATTTCGGCAACCAGTGACGGCATGAATTTACCGCCGGGCTTGAAGTAACCACCCTGTGGATCGAAAACCGCCTTTAGCTCTTCGACCAAGAATGTGCAGTCGCCACCTTTGCGGAATACTGCCGAGAGAACACGGGTAAGGGCGACGATCCATTGAAAGTGATCCATATTCTTGGAATTGATAAATACTTCAAAAGGACGGCGCAGTTCGTGGTCAGTGCCTTCGTTCAACACAATGTCGTTGATCGTTAGATACAGCGCATGATCAGACATGGGAGTCTTGATTTTATAGGTGCTGCCAGCCAGTGCTTCAGGGCGCGATACTTTCTCGTGCATCTGAATAATATTGCTCTCGGCTTCCTTTGCAGCGACACCGGCCGCTGCTTCTTTGGCTTGTTCTTGGGTGGTTACTTTGTAACCGACAATTTTCTTTTCAATTCTTTTGTTCATTATTTTTCCTCACAGGTTCTACGGGCTATATTGGGTTGATCAGAATTTACCGTAGTAACCTTCTTTCAGTGCATCAAACAAGTTGGCAGCGGTGTGGGTTTCGCCATCGTACTCAACTTCTTCATTGCCTTTAAACTCAACAGTGGAACCATCTTCCAGCGTGAAGCTGTAAGTGGTGTTTTCTAAATCGCTCTCTTTCACCAAGACGCCTTGGAAGGCCTCTGGGTTAAAGCGGAATGTGGTACAGCCTTTGAGGCCTTTTTCCGCGGCGTAGAGATAGATGTCTTTAAAGTCTTCATAATCGCAGTCAGTGGGGACGTTGATTGTTTTAGAGATAGATGAATCAACCCACTTTTGAGCAGCCGCTTGAATATCAACGTGGGCTTTCGGTGGAATATTTTCCGAGCTGACGAAATACGCTGGCAGCGCTTCATCGGCCGCTTGGCTGAAAGGCATCGCCTTGGGATTCACCAAGGTGCGGTAGGCGAGCAATTCGTAGGAGAAGACATCAACTTTCTCTTTGGATTTCTTACCTTCGCGAATTACGTTGCGCGAGTAGTGGTGAGCAAAACTTGGCTCGATACCATTACTGACGTTGTTGGCCAGTGACAGCGAAATGGTTCCCGTTGGCGCGATTGACGAGTGGTGGCTGAAACGGCAGCCCTCGGCGATAACACTGTCGATCACATCTGGCGCGACTTTGGCGATATTTTGCATGTACTTGCTGTACTTGCCGAGCAACACTTTACCCTTGATGCTGTCGCCTACTTTGATACCGTCTTTGGCTAATTCTGGGCGCTTGAAAAGCATCGCTGCAGTGACTTCAAAGTCGTCTTCCATGATGGGTGCTGGACCTTTTTCACGCGCTAACTCGACACCCGCTTTCAGACCGGCAACCGCCATGTCCCGTGCCACACGCTCGGTGAACTCAAGCGACTCTTTGTCGCCGTAGGTCATGCGCAACATAGTGATGGTTGAACCGAGTCCAAGGAAGCCCATACCGTGGCGGCGCTTGTACTCAATCTCTTTGCGCTGGCCTTCCAGCGGCAGACCATTGATTTCTACCACGTTGTCGAGCATGCGAGTGAACACGGCGACCACCTCGGCGTACTCGTCCCAGTCAAAGAACGCATCGGCGGTGAACGGGTTGCGGACAAACTTGGTCAGGTTGACCGAACCGAGCAGACAGCTGCCATAGGGGGGCAGTGGCTGTTCGCCGCAGGGGTTGGTGGCGCGAATGTCTTCACAGAACCAGTTGTTGTTATTTTTGTTCACCTGATCGATAAGAATAAAGCCTGGCTCTGCATAGTCGTAGGTAGACGACATGATTGCATTCCACAACTTTTGCGCGCGAATGGTTTCATAGATGCGGCAGGCGACGAGGCCGTCGCTGTTGGTGATATAGCCATCAGTGGTTGGGAAGTGTTTCCACACCACCTTGTCGCTTTTCAGGTCAATGCCGCCCTCTTTCTCTTTGGCGCTGATAGGGAAGGTCAGATCCCAATTGCCATCGGCACGCACGGCTTCAATAAATTCTTCGGTGATCAGCAGCGACAGATTGAATTGACGCAGACGACCGTCTTCGCGCTTGGCGCGGACAAAGTCAAATACGTCTGGGTGGCTGACATCAAAGGTCGCCATCTGCGCGCCGCGACGACCGCCCGCTGAGGACACGGTGAAACACATCTTGTCATAGATATCCATAAAGGACAGCGGACCTGAGGTGTAGGCGCCAGCGCCAGAAACGTAGGCACCTTTGGGGCGCAATGTAGAGAATTCGTAACCGATACCGCAACCAGCCTTCAAGGTGAGACCGGCTTCGAGGTTGCGCTCGAGAATACCCTGCATTGAGTCCGGGACGATACCTGACACGGTGCAGTTAATTGTTGATGTCGCTGGCTTGTAGGCCTGCGCACCCGCATTGGAGATAATGCGTCCGGCGGGAATTGCGCCGTGCTTTAATGCCCACAAGAAACGGGCCTGCCATTCTTCGCGCTTGCCTTCGTCTTCAACGTCGGACAGTGCTTTAGCGACACGAGCATAGGTTGCGTTGATATCGGCATCAACGGGTTGCTCTTGCTTGTCTTTTAGACGGTACTTTTTATCCCAGATATCCAAAGAAGCATCTTGCATAACAATTTCGGGCGTTTTGGCAACGGCTTTAACCGTTTTTAATTTGGGTGCACTGCTCATTTGCTGACCTTTTCCGTAGTGTGATAATGATTCATTTGCCTAGATTAATGGGTTTTCTCATTTGAGATGGCTGTCTGTCTACCGCAATCAGGCTCGGTTTTATAATTTTTATGGTGCTTTCATGTTTCGATGTGTTCGAGATTTTATACTACATGCTGTGTCTTGCAAGCACTAAAATAACTAGATGTAGTGTTTTTGTGCGTAAGACGGATTTTGCCGATGTATAAGCTATTGAAAACATGTGGATAAAACCGCGTGTTCCGCGGGGTTTGGGCGCTCTGCGCAAAAGCTGACTGCAGACAGAAAACCGGTCACAAGACTAGTGCGTATAACGCCCTTACAAGCGGCGACTGAGAGAGTAGGGGCGACATCGGCGTTGTGCCATTTCGGTGAGTTGGCTAAACTACGTCCCCTCGATATACGGCCCTCGTGAACATTAGCCCGCTGCAGGTTCATGGTCTAAAGTGAAGGGTCTCCTTAACACTGTTTTAGCACTATTTCATTTCAGCAGTACCCACATTCAACTGAGGTTTTACATGGATATTTTTGACTTTTCCGAGGGCCGCGAAGGCTACTACGGAGAGTACGGTGGTGTTTTTCTGCCAGAGATTCTTCACGCAACTATTGAAGAGCTCTTGGTCTGCTTTCGCGAATGTAAAGCAGATCCAAAATTTTGGCAGGATTATGTCGCACTGCTGCAAAACTATTCAGGTCGTCCCACGCCGGTTACCCATCTCGAAAATTTGTCGCGCAAACTGGGTGGCGCGCAGATCTATGTGAAACGCGATGATCTAAATCACACCGGTTCCCACAAAATCAACAATGTTATGGGGCAGGGTCTGCTCTGTCAGCGTCTGGGGAAAAGCAAGGTAATTGCCGAAACCGGTGCGGGTCAGCACGGTTTTGCGACTGCGACCATGGCCGCGCGCTTTGGCTTTGACTGTAAAATTTACATGGGTGCCGTGGACGTTGCGCGCCAACGGCCGAATGTGTTTTGGATGGAAAATCTCGGCGCGACCGTGATTGCCGTGCAGGATGGGCAGAAAACCTTAAAAGATGCGATTAACGAGTGTATGCGCGATTGGGTCACCAATATGGCGGACACCCACTATATTTTGGGCACGGCCTGTGGCCCGCACCCGTTCCCTGAAATGGTCAGTTGGTTCCAGTCAATTATTGGTCTTGAAGCCCGCGAACAGATTATCAAACAGACCGGCAGACTGCCTGACCGGGTTTACGCTTGTGTGGGTGGCGGTTCTAATGCGATGGGTATTTTCCAAGGCTTTTTCAACGACGATAATGTTGAGTTGATTGGCTGTGAAGCGGGTGGTCAGGGTGTGGGTTCCTATATGCATGCGGCGCGCTTGGCTTATGATGATGCCACAGTGGGTGTCGCTCAGGGCTTTAAAACGTACTTTCTGCAGAACGCCGAAGGCAATATGAATGAGACCCATTCGGTTGCTGCTGGCCTAGATTACATTGGTATCAATCCGATCTTTTCCTACCTTTGGGAGCAGGGCAAGGTGCGTTTTGAAGCGGCGACCGATGTCGAAGTCAAAGAAATCTTAAAGCTGGTTATGCGCACCGAAGGGTTAATTCCCGCACTGGAGAGCACCCACGCGTTTGTCACGGCGATCAAAGAAGCGCCGACCATGGGTAAAGACGAAATTATTTTGATCAATCAATCGGGTCGTGGCGATAAGGATATTTTTACCATCGCCGACGCATTGGACGATGCCAAATGGAAAGCATTTATTGAAGGCAAGGCCGACCAGTATCGCAAGGAGAGACAATAATGGGGCTGCAACACTACATAGCGGAGCGTAAAAAGAGCAAAGATCTCTTGGTTATGGCGCATGTTGTCTGCGGTTATCCGTCCTTCGCGGAGAATCTGCAAGAGCTTGAAATTATGGCGGAAGCCGGTGTTGATCTGGTTGAACTGCAGTTTCCATTCTCTGAGCCGAGCGCCGATGGCCCGTTGTTTGTGCATGCCAATGAACAGTCTTTAAAAGCTGGGACGACGGTTGATCAATGCTTCGAGTTTATGAAGCTGGTCAGCGAGCGCTTTGATTTTAAAGTGTTGATGATGGGCTATTACAACACCGCTTTTAAAATGGGCGAGGCGCGTTTTGTTCAGCGTATTAAAGAGTCCGGCGGCGTTGGGTATATTCTGCCGGATCTGCCGGTGGAAGAGTCTGGTAATTTACATAGACTGTCGGCGGAGGCGGGTATTGAGCCGATTATTCTAATGACGCCGACCAGCACGGATAGACGTTTGGCGCAGCTGGGCGCGGCTAGTCGCGGGATGGTTTATGTGGTTGCGCGCAAAGGTGTTACCGGTTCGAAAACCAGTATGGGTGATGATGTTGTGGCACTGATTGCCCGCTGTCGTCAGCACACCGATCTGCCGATGGGCGTTGGTTTTGGGATTAGCTGTAAAGCGGATATGGATTTTCTCCGCGGCCACGCCGATCTTGCCATTGTTGGCACCGCGGCATTGAAAATTTGGCAGGAGTCCGGTGCTGAGGGGCTGCGCCGTTTTTTTGCTGAGTTAATGGCGTAGGGCTTTTTTGTCTGGCTAAAGGCTTTCGATCTGGCTAAAGGCTTTCGATCCGGCTAAAGGCTTTTTATCAGGCTAAAGGCTTTCGATCTGGCTAAAGGCTTTTTTCAGGCTAAAGGCTTTCCGTCACTGCAAAGCGCCAGTCATTGATCACCTGGCGTTTGATATCTTCGAGGGGGCTGTACTCGCCCCAAATAATATCCTCAACACAGACGAGATGAGTCCCTTGGTTTGAACTTATGGGGCCCGCCCAGCAGGGTAGATCGGTCTCAGTAGCAATAAGTGTTAGCAACCCATAGGTAAATCCCCGTCCATACTGCGCTTCCAGCGCGGTGGATAGAATGCCGGTGTATTGCGTGCGCATATCTCCTTCAGGCGTGCCGCTGCCCACTAGTGCCCGCTGCGCCGCAGCAAACACGTCGCCGCCGTGCTTGGCAGTGGTGAAATCAATGAGTGTGACCCAGAGCTTGGAAGGCAGGCGGTACTGGGCTTTGTTGCGCGCATAGAAATCGCGTAATTCTGCGTCGCTCGGTTCTGCTTGGGTGGTGACATTTTTGGTGAGTCCGGCCAGCTTACTAACCATAGCCTCGGTGTCGAGTGGTGTATCGATATCAGCGCCAATACCGTCTGGTTCGACGATCCGCGCGCCGAAAAGTTTATCGTCAATGCGCACTGCAAGTGCGTCATTGGGCAGCTCCAGTGCGCTCTCAATATCCCACTGCGGCGCACTGCTGTGCGGCAATAGCCAGTAGCCTAGTGCGACAAGAACGCCGACAACAAGAGCGAGTAAGGCTGCGTTTTTAGGGGTGCGATTAGGTTGCTTCACAAATCCGTCACTGTTTAAAAATTTTCACCCAGTCACCGGCTTTGGGCTCGCCTCGGGGGTAATGGCCGTTGATTATACGCAGATCTTCGGTATCCGTTGGGCTGAGTTTAAGAGCCTTGGCAAGGGCATCGTAGGTGGTGGCATTGGTCGCTTTGACATAGTGGATGAGTTTGGGCCGCTGTCCGTCAATCTCGCGCTGGGAGATAGGTCGAAAGCTATCAATAGAGGCGCTGAAGAGCTTGTCGCTGTCGTTGAACTGGGCCTGATCCACCACTTCACCAGTGAAGATAAAGGCGTTGAGTTTGTAATAGACCACAGCAATGCGCTGATCGGGCTTACTGTCGGCGCCGGGCAGAATGCCACTGTAGCCTTTGAGTCCTGCGGGCGAGATTTCGCGCCCCTGTTTCAGTTGCTTCACGCGCAAGAAATTGTACAGATACTCTTCTGGGCTCTGGGTGGTGCGCGCAATCGGTGTCATGGCCAATTTGGCGTGGTTATCGTCAGGCGCCCCGACTGTGGTGCGCGCGGTGGCGTTGTTGTTCTGCTTCCAGCCCTCGGGATAGTCGAAGCGCACACGCAGCGTCATATCCGAGTAGCGCTCGGGCTTTTTATCTTTGGCTAGAAAATTTTCTCCCCAGATTAATCCTTCGGTCAACTGGCGGTAGGTGCTCACGCCATTGTCGCGGCTGCTACTCCCTTTCAAGCGTTCGGCTGCGGTAACCACATTGCGCAGACGGGAGTCGTTGCGCGGGTGGCTGGAAAAGATGCCATGGTAGGTTTGTTTGCTGGCGCCCTTGGCTTTGGCGCGGTCTTTTTGCAGTGTTTCATAGTCCTTCATAATTGAGAGCATGCTGAGCATTTCTTCTGGCGCATAACCCAATTTCGCCATATACACCGCGCCCGCTTGGTCTGCTTCTAGCTCGTTGTTGCGACCATGGCTGCGCATCAGTGATGTGGAGTATTTCATCCCTGCCTCATAGACTTCTGCACTGCCCGATAGCACGCCCGCCACGGCTGATAATACTTGTGCGCCAATGGCTTGGCCCTCTTGGCCGGTAACGTGCTTTTTCGTGATATGACCAACTTCGTGGGCCAGCACCGAGACCAGCTGTGCTTCATTGTTGATATAGTTGAGCAGACCACGATTGACGTAAACGTAGTTGCCGCGTGTGGCAAAGGCGTTTAAGTCGGGGGAGTCGAGCAGGGTAAAGGTAAACTTTTCGCCGGCCATTTCTGACTGGGCGACAATCTCTTCGCCGAGTTTTCTAATGTAGTTATCCAGCGCCGGATTGTCATAAATCGGGGTGCTGGCAATCACTTCCTTATAAATATCTTCACCCGTGGTTTTGGCCTCTGCGCTAATGACTGGCAGCAGGGCCAGGCAGAGCAGTGCGCTGAGTACTTTTTTCACTCCCGGAGTGCCTTGTGTTGTTGTCTTAACCATGGGTTGCCTTTAGCCAGTGCTGTCTGGATTGCTGAAGAACTGTAATAACTGGTCGCCAAGGCTTTTGCAGGCGTCATCTTTGACTGGCGACAGCAGTGGAATGGGGGCGACGATACCGATCAGATAGGAGGTTCCCTGAGAGTCGACTTGCAGGCGCCCCTTTTCGCTGAGGTTGCGTAAGTCCCAGATAATGGCTTCGTAGGTTGAGCTTTTATCCCACTGCGCAAAACCGAAACAGCCGGCAATGCCCGGTGCCGCACCGCAACTCATGGAGCCGCTCTGGCCGTGACTCTCAGTTGAACCGTCGAGCCAGACAAGGTAGCGAATATGTTGGCGATCGATTTCAGCCTTGATAGTGGTGTCTTGCATCAGTCGCTTCAAGCGCGCCAGTCCTTTGGGAGCCGTGCGCGGTTCAAACCACGGGTAGATGGCGTCAACAAACTGCTGTTCAGGCATGATGCTGATATCGGCGCCCTGCATTTTATCGGCAACACAGCCAATAAATTCGCGGTCAGTATCGTAGTGACCGGCGTCGCGGCGGCCGAGAATAACCACCGATTCGTTGCTGTTGAGCTCCATAGCGCTGTTGTTGACGCGGTATTCATCAATCGTGGTGACGGCGCTGCAGGCGCTCAAAAAGCAGACAGCAACTAGTGGGAAGAATCTATTCATCGCCACTCTCCTTGACGGGTTGTGTTCGCAGCCAGTTGTTCACACTGGGAATACGGTAAAAGTCGAGCAGGAGTTTCGCGCCAGCATCGCGAAGTGCTATGACCGTGGCCTCGTCAATGGCGCTGGTTCTTGAGAGCATAAAGGAATCAGGGGTTTTGCCGTAGGCAGGCATAAACCAAGTGTCGATTTGCTCGCCCTCGGCTGTTTTGATGTCGAGACTGTACTTAATCCACACTTCGTAAACATTAAGGTAGGTGTCGGACGGGGTTGAGAGCTGCACCTCTTGGACTGAGGGGGTAATGACTAATCCCTGCTTCAAGCTCGCCTGATCGGCTGCACTGACAATTTCCACGGTGCTGAACAACCCTTTAAAGGCGTTGGTTAGCAGCGCCACTTGCGCGCTGCCCATGTCGATGGTGGTGTCTTTATTGGGTTTGGCGACAAATTGTCTGAATTCGTCGCTAAAAACAAGCGTTGCGCTGCTATTTTTCGGCTGCGAGATAACCGCTGGGAACCCTGCCGTAATCTGCACCTGTGCAGATGAGCTGCAGCCGACTAGGGCGATCAGCACGAAAACGCTGGCAATTAATTTTATGGTCTTTGTCTGCATCTTGTTATTTCCCTTCGTTAAGGCTGTTGAGGCCGATAAAGGTTCCCCCATTGTTGTAGCTTAGTTCACGCATTAAGGCGGCAAAACGAATGGCCGACTCGCTGGGTGCTGCCCCCTGCGCAAACTGCACCGGAAATCCAAGCGCATGGATGCGCACTAATCTGCCGGCACCGCGCTGAGCTTGATTGAGCCGATCAACGGCTTTAACTACAGCGCGTATGGAGCGGCCCTGAAAATCATCGCCAAGGGTATAGATACTAATTTTACGGTCTGACTTGTAAAAGGTTTGAATCGCCGCGTTGATTCCTTCCACAGGGCTGGAGTTACTGAACGGCGCCCAACTGGCCAGCTTTTTAATAATATCTTTGCGCATCTCTGGGCTGTCGGGAATCCAGCGTCCGCTGTAGGCGCTAAACATATACTGCCCCATATCGTTGAGCACTTGTATGCCTTTGACGTCGGGGTAGATGTCGAGAATATTGAGCATCTCTTTTTGCACCCGCTGCCACGCGCCCACTTGCATACTACCAGAGGTGTCGATAACAAAAATAATGTAGTCGCTGTCGACGGGGATGCCGCCGATCAAATTGTTCTGCTGTTTAAACTCTGGGCCGACGAGGCGCGCCATCTCTTCGGTGAGGACTTGCAGAACCAGTTGCAGCTGCTCTTTTTCTCGAGATTGCGACTGGGATAGTTGCATCGATTGTTTGTCGACACTGGCCAATTTAGCCTTGAGCCGCGCCACCCGCTCGGTCAACTCGGAGAGCTGCTCTTTGCGCGATTGCAGCTGTTCGTTGAGCACCACTGACTCGCCGCGCAGATCAAACAGCTCAGTTTGGTAGGTTTTGACCGCTGCACGGAGTCGTTTTTCGGCTTCCTCAAGGGCTGCTGGATCACCAACTTTGGCGATTAATAACAGTAGAACAATGGCGCCAAAGCCACAGCTAATCACGTCCAGAAAAGACAGGCTGGCCTCTTGAAGTTCGCGGCGCTGGCGTCTCATGGCCAATCTCGCGACGGGGCGATAAAGGCGCCCTGGGTATCAATGGCGAGCTGCCAGAATAGGGCGGCTGCTTCTGGATCGCCCTCCATCGGAAATAAAATGGTGTTGATGGGCACGCCGCGGGGTAGTTTTTCGACGGCATCGCCAAAAAAGTTGCGTCGCTGTTTGCCGCTGACCATATAGCTGCTCGGTGCCTTGGCACCTTGGGTCGGCAGCCCGTCGGTGAGCAGAAAAATATTGTCGGGCTGGTCACTGAAGCTGTTGATGACGGCCAGGGCATTGCTCAGGCTGGTGCCGTTGCCGGGCAGATAGTCGCGCATAGCCTCTGCGGTGCGCTCTAGGTCAAGGGAGTCTGCAGCATCTAACCATTCACCCTCTGTGCCGGCCAGAGCGGGTTGTGCGCTGGTATTGAACAGGTAGACTTGAAAGCGGCTGCTGGCGGGCAGTTGAGCCAAAAGCCAATCGGTGGTGCGCAGGGTCCACTGCCATTTGTCCGACTGACGTTTTTGCGCGTCATCCATATTTCTGCGCCGCAGGGCGTTGACCACCGAGTCGGCGAGCATGCTGGCGGAGCCGTCCACTAAAATTAAAATTCGTTCACCGCCGAGTTTGAGTCCAGTCAGGTACTGGCGATTGCCGTCACCAAGAAAACCGCGCACCTTGTCGCCGAACTCCACATCTTCCATTTGCGCGGTTTCTTTTTCCAGTTGCTCCACTTGGCGGCGCAGTTTGGCGAGTTCTTCTTTGGGGTCTGACTGAATACTGTTTTCGCTCTCTTGCAGGTCGGTGACAACTCGATCGGAGGCCCCTTGAGCGATCGCCAGCTCGCGCTGCAGAGCGTCGAGGCTGTTGAGCAACGCCACCTTCTGTTGTTCGGCCTGACTGATGTCCTGTTGCAGCAGTTCGACTTCGTCGGCGAGGCGGGGATCGGTGGTTTCGATCTCGGTCGCATTGTGACGAAGAATTAAAAACAACAGGGTTACGGCGCCAAAACCACAGGCCATGATGTCCAAGAACGACAGGCTGAAGGCGATATTGCGGCGCTTTTTAATCACAGAAATCCCCCGTTAACACTGCGTGCTATTTGGCCTTGAGAAAGCGTATTAGGCGATTTTCGCAGTAGTCGTGGGTGTCGAGGACGAGGCGCTCTTGGACAAGCTGCAACTGGTGCATAAAAAACATCACCACCATGCTGATTAACAGTGCGATAAACGTCGAGTTAAAGGCTACGCCGAGACTGCTGGTGACACCGGCAATGTTACCCTGCATGGCTTCGTGGGCTTGGCCAAGCGCGGCACCAATACCGCGCACGGTGCCAATAAAGCCAATCGACGGGATAGCCCAAGTAATGTAGCGAATCATCGACAGCTCTGAGTCGAGACGGTCGTTTTCGTTGCTGCACACAGTGGTTACTGCATCGGTTGCCGACTGCACGCTTTGCGTTACCTGAAAGCGGGTCAGGGCGGTTTGCAGTGCGCGCGGCAAGAGCAGCGACTGCTCTTGGTCGGTGAGGCTTTGCATGGGGTGTCCGAGCTGAGGGGCCTCCTCTGGCAGCACTTTTTGCGAATCGGGGGGACTGTTGAGCAGCGCGGTGGCAAACATTTTCTGCTCGCGGAGGGCGCTGCGGGTTTTGTAGCCCATGATGGCGAGCGCCCAAAACATTAAAATAAAGCAGGACTCTTGCTCGAGGTCTTTGATAACAATAAAGAACGAGCGCGGCACCACGTAGTCTTCGCCAGCTGCCGCCATTTCTGCATGATGGCGAATGGTGGTTTCAGCATTTGGCCGCACCACTGTGACAAACACTGCATGCACCACAATCAAGGCCAATAGCAGCGCGATCAATTGGAAGAACAGCTCGTTGGTTTGACTTTTCATATCAGTACCTGTTGCTAAATGTCGGATGGCAGCGAAATGGGGAAATCTTCAGAGATCTCTTCGCTGGGTTTAAAGTCCATGGGGGGATTATTCGCCGTCGTGGGGCTGTTTTCGACGGTGGGGGCTTCGGGTGTCGCCACAGGCTCATTTGACGGCTCATTTGACGGCTCTGCTGACCACAGCGGCAGACTAACGGCGAGGAGCGCGACGGCAATTAGGCGTGAAACTCTTTTGCACATAGGGTTACTCATGGTTTATCCACATAGCGGGCCACTCTAAATCCAACATCCATTCGCCCGTCACTGCCTGATTCGCGATAACTTAAACGCAGCTCCGTGCGCGATGCTAGCGCCCAACTGGCGCCGCGAACCACATGTTGCACGCCTTGCTCGGGGCCGCGGGGGTCTGTGTCGACAGTACTCGTGTTTGGGCGAACATCAAAGTAATCATTGGTCCACTCGGCAACATTGCCGCCCATATCATAGAGCCCTTTGGGGTTGGCTGGAAAGCGTCCAATCACGGCAGACACTGGGAAGCCATCGCTGTAGTTGGAGAGGGTAAAGCTGATCAATGATGCCGCGCTTTGATCGGCGTAGTTTTCCACGACCTGCTCGGGCGGGTAGATATCACCCTGCCACGGAAAGCGACGGGAATTGGCATTGTTGTCGAGTTTGGCTGCCCACGCCCACTCAGCCTCTGTGGGCAAGCGGTAGCCCTCTGCGTCCCCTTTAACCCCAACCACCTCGCCCTCTTCAACGCGATAGAACAGGGGCAATTTTTCCTGTCGGCTGAGCCAGTTGCAGAATAATGCAGCATCTTGCCAGCTGACTGCCGCCACCGGCTGATCATTCATGTCGAGTGTGTTGCCGCGCAGTGCAGAGGAGCTGTGGTCTGCCTTCCAGCGTCGGTACTGGGCATTGGTGGTCTCATGGGTGGCGAGGTAAAAGGGCCGTTGCAATGCAACGAGGCGTTCGGCTTCGTTGGCGCGTCGGCCGGGCTCACGGCGTGGGGCACCGAGCATAAATTGGTCATTGGGGCGGAATAGTTTTAAGGTGCCGCCGACCGGGCTGGTGAGTGTGGCGGGGCGTGTTGCCCAGTAGTCCTGTTGCAGGGTTAGCAGCTCGATGGTAAGAGCCTGCTGGTGCCCCGGTCTCGGTGTGACACTGATCTGCTGGCTTTTGTAACCCGCTTTCGCAACGCTGATCTGATGGGGTTTGGCGGGTAGCGTCAATGTCTGCTGTCCGCTGCTATCGGGTTTTCCGCTGGCAACGCCGTTGACACTGATGGTCGCATCGGCAGGTTTGACAGTGATTCGCAGTGAGCCGCTATTTTCTGTGAGCGCTATGTTGACAGCTGTTTGCTGCTCAGGCTCAAGGCTTACTGCGCGACTGGTTTTTAAATAGCCCTCAAGAAAGAGTTCGATCTTGTGTGACTGAAAGGCTTTTAGTTCGACAGTGGCGGGGGTGGTACCGCGGAACTGGTTGTCGATGGTGATACTGGCGCCGGACGGGCTGCTGGTCAGTAGCAGTGTGCCGTCGGCGACTGCAAGAACAATGGGCGGATGCACGCCGCGAGTGCCGGCGTTAACGGTTATCGATTGTTCTACGGGCTTATAGCCGGGCGCGGTAATTTTTAACTGACTGCCGGTTTCCAATACCTCGGTGGTAAGGGGTGTTTTGCCAATTAAGTGATTATCGATGTACAGGTCAGCACCGCTCGGAACTGTATCGAGGGTCAGTTCGCCCCATGCGGGCTGCAATGCGATATCGATTGACTGAGTGTTGCCGAGGCCCTCAATGTCAATATCCTGCTGCTGGCTAAAGTAGCGATACTTGCTAAATTCGAAGAGGTGTCGCCCGCGGCTGATCTCACGCAGTGTTCCCGGTACGGTGCCGGCTGCCTCGCCGTCGATAGTGACACTCATGTCCGTGAGGTCGCTTTTTACGACTAGGTTGCCCGGCAGCGGTTCCAGCTTGAGGGCGATTTCTTGAGTGCCTTGGTCGGTGACCTTAATGGTTGCTGTCAGGGGCTGATAGCCGTTAGCCTCGGCGCGGACTTGGTGCTCACCTTGAAGAAAGAGGAAGTTTCCGCCGATATTAAAGGTTAGGCCGGCGGCGCTGATGTGAGCATCGGCTGGGTCCGTGCGGAAAATGACCGACTGGGCTGAGGAGAGAAACAGCATGATAGCAGCCGCCACTAGCGCGACTGCGGCGGTTGCCAACAGACCGGTTGATGTGCGCTGACTCGCGTTGGCGGGAGGGTTATGATCTGTGCTCATCTATCGGGTGCTCTGGCATTGTTGCCGGTTGCTGTTGTGGGTGCTCGTGTGGTCTGCATCATTAAATTAAATCGCTGCAGATGACCTCAATGGGCGTTTTTAGGCCGCTGTCGGTCAATGTAAATTCAATGCGCACATCGCGGTAGCCGGCCCTTGTGCCTGCGATGATGTAGCGGCCCGGTTTTAACGCGACTGATGTGCGGTCGAATTGTCCCAGCTTGGCCACACGAAAGAGTGTTACTTCGGTGAATTGGTCTGAGACAAGCTGCACTTCAATGGGAGTTTGCGAGGCTGCCAAGTGGTGTTTTAGCCGAGCGATCTGATCCCTCAGAACGGGCCCCGGGTTGGGAATGCCTTCAGCATCTTGCAGCAAGCTCTGCCCCCGTTGATAGTTTTTGGGGGCGGACAGCGCGAGGGGATCGTCGAGGGTGCGGCGAATTTTCTGATCGAGATCAGCGCGCACGGCGACAGGAAGTTGCCGCACCTTAATATCGCTGAGGGTTGGGTCGGTGACCAGCAGCTCGCGGTAGACAGCCTCAGCCTCGGACCACTTTTCAGCGTCTTCCAGTGCTTTGGCTTTGGTGATGCCATCGGTTACCCAGCGCTGTGCCCGACGATTTTCCACTTGCGACAGTGCTTGAGTCACGGTCGTGTTGCCCGGGTAGACCTTTTCGGCCTCGGCAAACGCACGATTGGCGGTGTCCAACTGGTCTTCGCTCAACGCACTAAAGCCTCGACTCATCCAATTATTAAAGCGCTCTTGGGTAATTTTTTTCTCAATAGCCACCAGCGCTGCGGCGGCTTCTTGATGATCAGGATCGAGCGCGACAGCCTCGGCCAAGGGTGTTCTTGCACCGGTGAAGTCGCCGGCGGCGCTAAGTGCTTGGCTGCGCTGCATGAGGTCGATAAGCGCGGGCAGCAGGGTGGCTCGTTGCGCCAGTTTTTGCACCTCGTTATTCTCGGGCGCCATGGCCTGTGCGAGGGCGGAAGTGCGGCGGGCGGTGTCGAGATCGCGCTGGGCAATGGCTGTGCGGGCCTCGGTGATGGACTGTTGCAGCAGATTTACACCCCTTTCTTCAAGTGCCTTTAAGGTGTCGAGCGAGCGCTGGTAGCGCGCTACCGACTCTGCGTAGTTGCCAATGGCGTATTGCTCGTCGCCGCCGGTAATATCGGCGACGGCTTGGCTGAAGTCGATATCGGCCCAGAGATTGACTTGCTGTTGCTGCAGGCGCTCGCGGCGCAGAATAATCTCGGCGAGGATAGTTTGTGCATCTTGCCGATATTTACTTTTTTCCGCGGCTAGGGAGGGGCTAACAACGGCAGGCGAGTTAATTTGTGCTGTGTTTTCGGCCTGTTTTGAATCTGCAATCCAAGGCTCTGTTACCCAATTGGGCAGCACAAAAATCACCACCACAGCGAGAAATAGCAGTGCGCTAACGATGACCTTTTGCTTGCCGGCCTGTTTATGTGGTGTTTCGTTCATAGGCTAGGGCGTGGCGCGTTCCTGCTGGTAAATTTTGGCTAACAGTTCTTGCCACTGGGCGTATTGGGCTTGCACTGTCCCGGTGAGTGTCACCGTGCGATCTTCCAACTCAATGACTTGAGGCGCAATTTCAGCCTCGAGAGAGGAACCCATTTCTGCCACGGCTTCATTGTACTCCGCGGATTTTTGTTTGCTGTCGAGTCCGGCTTTGACAACAAATCCGCCGACCGCTGCTGTGGCAATACTGGCGTCGTTGGCCATGGACGTGTCGGCCTGGGTGCGGCCATAAATACCCGCTAAAATGGCGCCGATACCGCTGATAATCTGACGGTTGCCTTTGGCATTGAGCTGTCGTGATTTCACCACTGAGTCGTAGGAGGCTCGACGGAAGTCTTGATAGGCAAGATGCATTTGTTGCGAAAACCGATCGTAATAGTCTTGCATGGTGTCGATGTACAGGTAATCCCGCTCGCGGATTTTGCGCACCCGCAAGAGAATGCTGTCGTTCTCTGCTGGCAGGCGTGCGATATGCAAAATGCCTTTGCGATCTTCTTCGACATAGTTGTTGAAAGCCTCTGGCGAGAAGCGTTTGGCAAAGCGCAGTTCCGAGAGGGTGCGTAGTTCGATAGCGCGCTCATCACTTATTTTTTCACGGTGCTTGAGTAAATCATTGGCGATGCGGATAAACAGATTTTGAAATGGGTCGCCAAGATTTTTTAAACGGCGGTCGTAGGCATATTTACCGGTGGTCTGCTTGTAGCGTTTGTTGAACCATTTTTTACCGCTGCTATCGACCGCCGTAATGTCGAGATCGAGGGTTTCGCCATCTGACTGGTGAATGGTACCGGTGATATACAGATCCATAATAACGTCGCTGCTGGGCGTGACTCGAATGGCGCCCCAAGCTCCGCTTTTCTCTAACACTTTACCCAGTTGGTTGGAAAAATAGATAGCCTCAGCGTAGCGAACTTCCGGAAACACGGTGTCGTCGGAGTCGGTGAGTGAAAGGCCGTCATTGAGCGTGGGGATGCCAATATCGAGCAGTGTTTCCGCTGGATAGGGGCGCGACGGGGTGTTGAGTGTGAGGCTAGTCGACGACGTCGATTTATCGATGGCGGCGGTGGCCTGACCACTGACGGCGAGGCAAAGCATAAGAGCCAAAAAGAGCTGCAGTGCGCGGGGTATCACAGTGAAACCTTGGGGTGTAGACTTGTCGAATGGCATCGCAGTGGGCTCCTGTCTATCGCTGGTTCTTTATACGGCGGTATTCGTCCCAGAGCTTTTCTCGCAGCACCAGGTCCTGTTCTTTTTCGGCGGCATCGCGTATCTGCCGCTCAACAATATTGTCGCCTTTACCATCACCTATATCGTCGGGAATTGGAATAATCGCCGCATCTGCGGGTTGCCCCGCGCTCGCGGGGCTGCTGCCTTGCGGGCCTTCAGCGGACATTCCAGCATCCCCGGCGCCGGACGAGGCACCCTCCGCGGCGCGCTGTTCAATGGCGGCGCTACTGTCGGCATCGCCTAGATCGCCCTCTTCAAAGAGCGGCTCATTGCTGTCTCTCTGGTCGGCGGCATTGCCACTTGGGCTGAGTATATCGATAGTGGCGGGGTCTTGTTTGTTGCGCTCTGCCGTGACGGTGTCGTCAAAGTCTTCGAGGGATCTATCTAGGGTCTCATCGAGACCGTCAACCGACTCGTCGCTGCCAGGGGCTGCAGGTTGCCCCGAAGAGGGTTCTGGGAAATTACTGCCGCCCGCATCACCGCTGGTGCTCGGGGACTGTTTGTCGCCACTATTACCGGTACTGGTACTGGGTGCGCCGCCCTGGGGAGACGACGAATCGCTGCCGCTGTCACCGCTCGGTGCAGGCGTGCCGCCAGAGGGCCCCGAGGGCATTGATGAGCCTGTGGGCGTGCCGAATGGCGAGGGCATATTACAGCCGCTTAGCGTCAGTGCTATTGCCAGCGCAAGGGTGGCAGTCATTGGACTGGTGTGCAGTGCGCGGGTATCTTTTGAGGCAGTGAATTTTGTCATGGGAAAATTACTTTCTTGTCAAATTGAGGTCAGCTTGCTGCGACGCATAGGGCAACACTATCTCGGCCTTTGTCGGTTTGCCCTCAACCCATTGCGGGCGAAAGCGCATATTGCGAATATCTTTGTATATTGAGTTAAGTGCTCTTTCGCTAAGACTCTCTGGGGGGTCGATAATGGCTGGATTTCTTGTGCTCCCCGACGATAACACAGTCACGGTAACCTGCAGATCTTGCGGCAGCGTGGTTTGGCCGCGATTGGCGGCGGTATAGGCAATCAGCGTTGGTTGGCCAAACAGTGCTTGGCGCTGGGTGTTGCCGTTCTCGTCATCAGGAAGTAACTCGTAGGCGAGGTTATAGGTTTTTTTAGCGGATGCTCGCTGGGCAAAGGCCGTGTACCAGTCGCCAACGTCGATCAGTGCGAGCGCTTTTTCGGTCATACTGGCGTCTGGTTGTTGCTCTAGGGATTTCACTCTCTCTTCGAGTGCCGCTTTGCCGCGACGAAAGTGCATGTGCGAGGAACTCTCTTGGCTGCGCACCTGCTGGCCGTTGTTGATACTAAAGCCGGACTCGACCGGTTCGCCATATTCCTCAAGATGGCGCGCGATCATGTAGTGCATGTGGCTGATTTTGCGGTACTGTTCAGCGGACTCTGAGGGATTTATCGCTTTATTGTTGCTGAGAATACGGTACATGCGCTCACCGATATCTTCGGCGACAATCAAACTTTTGTAGGCATCGCTGCGGGACAGTTGGTCATAGCTGTCGGTGTACCAGTCGAGCAGTTGCTCGAGTACCGGCAACATGGCGGGGCTCGATTCGCCGTGAGTTTCAACATTGATATTGTAGAGCGTTTCCAGCGCCGCCTGTGATTCCGTATAGTTGCCAAGCTGGGTTTCTGTCTCGGCGATCGAGAACAGGTAGGGTGTCTGCGCGAGACTGTTCAGCCCTAAATTAACCCGTTCAATTTGCATGCCACGCTGAAACGCTCGTTTCGCGGCCGCGAAGTCACCGCTGGTCACGTAGGCATTGCCGAGACTAAGGTATAAGTCGGCGAGTTCTCTTGAATAGGCGCTGCTGTCGCTTTCAATGGTATCGATAGCGCGTATGTAGTTGGTGATGGCATCTGACGTGGTAGGTTCTTGTGCGGAAATGAACGGATTTAGTAGCAGACTAACGATTAGGGTTGTGCTGCTGAGGTGCCATTTTTTATAGCCGCTGTTCATTTTACTCTCACCTTTAAACGATAACGTTTATCTCTGTGATGGTTGTTACGCGTGTTCGTGTCGTTAGAGTTGACACAGGCCCACCAGTTCCATAGGTTCTAACGACGCCCGTAGAGCGATTTCGTTTACTGGAGGCATAACTCTTTTAGGGTGGTCGGTTGATTTTTTATTCTTATTGCTGAGGTTAATCTCTTATCATTGCCTCGCTTAAAACGCTCTCTCCCTACAGTTTAACCCTTGGTGTGACAGAATCCATGGTCTGCACTAAAAAATTATTGAGTAACCACTAAAGATAGGTAAAAAGATGCATAAACCTCTTGCTGGATTGCGAGTCATTGAACTGGGTCAACTGTTAGCGGGGCCCTTTGCAGGCTGCATGCTGGGTTATTTTGGCGCTGAAGTGATCAAAATTGAGCCGCCGGGCGGCGACCCGATTCGCTATTGGCGAGAAGTGAAAGACGGTACGTCGCTGTGGTGGCGAAGTCTCGGGCGCAACAAAAAATGTATTTCATTGGATCTAAAAACCCCAGAAGGTCGCGATCTCGTCAAGCAGCTATTGAAGACGGCAGATATTGTTGTTGAGAACTTTCGTCCGGGCATTTTGGAGGGCTGGGGTTTAGATCCTGAGTCTCTGCGCGCGGAAAACCCCGATCTAATCTATGCTCGTATTTCCGGGTACGGTCAGACCGGCCCCTATTCAGAAAAGCCGGGTTTTGCGTCTGTCTGTGAGGCGATAAGTGGGTTTCGCTATGTAAACGGCTATGTCGATGAAGTACCGGTTCGGCCCAATCTCAGTTTAGGCGATACGATTTCCGGCTTGCACGCGGTGTTGGGGGTGTTGCTCGCACTGCGCTCAAAAGATCGTGGCGAGGGTGGGCAGGTTGTCGATGTGGCGCTCTACGAGTCGATGTTTAATTTACTTGAGTCGATTGTTCCTGAGTTCGACGGTGCCGACGTGATTCGCCAGCCATCGGGAACCACCATTACCGGCATAGTGCCAACCAACACCTACCGCTGCAGTGACAATAAATATTTAGTGATTGGCGGCAATGGCGACTCAATATTTACCCGTCTGATGACTGCCGTAGGGCGCGCCGATATTGGGCAAAGTCCGGACTACGACAGCAATGCAAAACGGGTTGTGCATGAAGTGGAAATTGATCAAATTTTGAATGCTTGGTGTGCCTCTCAAACGCTTGCTGACGCGATGGCGATTCTCGAGGAGTATCGTGTGCCCTGTGGGCCGGTCTACAACGCAGAAGATATGCTGGCCGATCCACATTTCAATCAGCGCGGCTTATTTGAGCAGGTGGAGATTAATGGTCAACCGCTGAAAATTCCCGCCATCATGCCAAAGTTGGCCGGTACGCCGGGAGCGACAGACTGGCCAGGCCCAGAGCTGGGAAGTCACAGTGCAGAAATTTTGCAGGGCTTAGGGTTGAGCAAAGAACAGATTGCGCATTTGAAAGCAACCGGTGTTGTCGCCGATATGGCCTAGGTGACAAACGGTCTGGGCGACAAGTGGTTTAGGCGGCAAGTGCTCTAGGCGACTCCTTTGGCGACACCTCTGGCGACTGCGCTCAAGGCTCTGTCTGAGCCTTGAGCGTCACTTGAGCGTCAGTGGCTGTTACTTTTGCGCGACAGGCATAAGGTCTAACAGTGCTAATACCGTTGCTTCAACACCGCGGGTGACTGACGGTTTGGGGTCAATCTTGAACAGCGGGCTGTGGTGAGATGGAATCGCTGGGCCGCCATTGGCTGCAGCGTCCATGTCTTCGAGAGAGGTGCCGCCAATATTAAAATAGACACTCGGAATTTTCGGATCAGTGGTGTAGAACGGAAAATCTTCAGCGCCCATGCCTTGGGACTCTTGAGTGGTCACCTGATCTTCTCCCAAACCTGCTTGCCAAACCGCTTTTAAACGCCGCGCCAAGGTTGTGTCGTTGATCGTTGGCGGTGCGTAGGCAGTGTCATAAATAACTTCGGGTAGCATATCTTTCGGCAGGCCCGCCACGCGACCCATGTTCTCTGCAATACGCTTGATTCCCTCGAGCAGTGTGGCGCGGGTCTCCAAGTTAGTATTGCGAACCGTCAGCTGAAGGTGAGCGATGTCGGGGATGATATTGTGCTTGGTGCCGCCATGGAACGAGCCGACAGTAATAACACCGGGCTGTCGCGGTGGCAGCTCTCTGGAAACCAGGGTTTGCAGTGCGACAACAATTTGACTGCCCAGAAGAATTGGATCTTTGCCTGCATGGGGCGATGCGCCATGGGCGCCGATACCGCGGATAATAATATCGACACTGTCGGCACCGGCGTAGGGTGATCCCTCTTGGATATTCACGGTACCGGCCAACAGTCCTGCGGAGACGTGAAACGCTAATGCGTAGTCAGGTTGACCAAAACGTTGCCAGAGATTGTCATCCATCATCGCTTTCGCGCCGCTAACTATCTCTTCGGCCGGCTGACCGATCAGCATCAAGGTGCCAGACCACTGGTCTTTGCGCGCTGACATTTGGCGTGCAGTACCAATCAGACTGGTAATGTGTACATCGTGGCCACAGGCATGCATAACCGGCATTGGGTTGCCGCCGGTTGCCGGGACTTGTTTGGCGACGGATTTATAAGCGAGGCCCGATTTTTCTTCAACGGGGAGGCCGTCAATATCGCCGCGCATCATAACCAGCGGGCCGGGGCCATTTTTTAAGATAGCGACGACGCCAGTGCCGCCGACATTTTCTGTTACTTTAAAACCACTTGCGCGCAATTCGGCAGCAATCTTTTTTGCTGTTTTAAACTCAACCAGACTAAGTTCAGGGTTTTGATGAAAATCGATGAAGAGTTTTCCCAGCCGACTGTCATAGTCGCTGTTAATAGCGGTGGCGAGTTCACTGCCCGATTCGGCGGCTGACACCCCGAGACTGGCGAGTGATAAGAGGAAAACTATGCTGAGTTGTTTAAGTTTTCTCATCGTTAAAAAATTCCTAAAGTTACGTTTTTGTTGTTGTTATAAGTCGCGTTTGTTTTTAGTCGTCACCAGTGTAAATCAGATTGACCAAAACCCTACCTACTTGCTGTAAACTTTTTTCGCTGCACTGCTCAATTTTGTCATCAGTTGTGTGCCAAGACGCAGGGAATGGCCAGTGAATAAGATCAACGACAGGGATTCCGGCCTCGAGAAAGGGCAGGTGATCGTCTTCAATAGCAGTTCCGTTGCGATTGACAAAAGCCGACGCCTGTTCCTCGGCGGCAATGCGCCAAATTTTGGCTTGCAGCTCAGCAGCGAACTGTTTTGAGAGGCGCTCGTGCGGAATAACCAAGTTGCGATCGCAGACCATATCGATGATCACGCCAGCATCGGGGCGATAATAGGGATTTTTGATCACAAAGGTGCGTGCGCCTATGGAGAAGGGCAGGCCGTTAATATTGCCCATATCTTCTAGATCAAAAAACACCAAATCAACGGTGACTGGGGGTGCTTTGAGACTGAATAATCGAGCCAGTTCCAGCAGTACGGCAACCCCCGACCCACCATCATTAGCGCCATCAATCGGTGTTTGACGATTGGCTGGAACGGGATCTCGGTCGGCCACCGGTCGTGTGTCCCAGTGGGCGCCGAGCATAATCCGTCGCGGTTTGCTTTTGTGTTGATGGTTGGGTTTATTGCTGAGGGCTACCTGGTCAGGTGCAGAAGAAGGCAAGGGTGGATAAAAACTTGCCCAAAGATTGCGGCCTACGAGACCGTGGCTGGCAAATTCTTGCACAACCCACTGGTCTGCCACCGGCTGTATTAATCCAGCGATGTAGTCGATGGTCTGCTGTTTGGCGGGGTGATCGATAACACGCGGGCCAAAGCTGACTTGTTTGGCGATATGCTGCAACGCATTCTCACCACTAAAAACCGGGCCCTCTGCACTGCCTACGGCACTTTGCCAGCCCGTAGAGCCGATTAAGCCAAGGGCTACGGCGAGAATGGCAGAAGAGCGCATATTAGTCTGCGGCGACCTGTTCTTGAGCGGGGTCCGTGCGTGGCAGCTTGATCTGATAGTAGCCATAGATAATGGCCAAGATCGGGCAGCAGAGGTTAAAGAAGGCATAGGGTGCATAGTAAAAAGTACTGACGCCCAAGGTTGCAGACATATAGGCGCCACAGGTATTCCACGGCACCAGTACCGACGTCAGGGTGCCGGAGTCTTCTAATGTGCGGGACAAATTGATGGGCTTAAGATTGCGCTTTTCATAGGACTCCGCAAACATCTGGCCGGGGATAACAATTGACAGATATTGATCGGCAGCGAGAATATTGGTGCCAATACAGGTGCCCACGGTTGTCATAACAAGGCCCCCCGCCGATTTCACTCGACTCAGAGCGGCTTCAACCAGGCGTTCCAAAAGGCCCGTTCGCGCCATCGCGCCGCCAAACGCCATCGCATTTATAATTAACCCGATGGTCATTAGCATACTGCTCATGCCGCCTTTGGAGAGAAGAGTGTCGAGGGCTTCGTTGCCACTGCTCGAGCTGTAACCTAAAAACATGGCGCTGAGCAGTCCTTTAAAGGCCGCAGCAACACCGTTCAAGCTGGAATCGGCGGCGAGCCCCACCACGGCTGGCCACTGAAAGATAAGTGCAAATACGCAGCCCGCGAGGGCACCGCAGACCAGTGTTGAGAGGGCAGGTTGTTTTTTGACGGCCATTACCAGCAGTAAAGCAAGGGGCACCAGCATCAGTGGGCTAACCAGAAATGTATCCTTCATGGCCGCTTGTAAGAGTTCGATATCGGTAACTTTGATATGGATATCGCTACCCATTCCCAACACAAAAAACAGTGTCAGTGCGACGATAAAAGCAGGAATGGTGGTCCACAGCATATGTTGAATGTGGTCAAATAAGTCGCTGTTGGTGACAGCTGCGGCCAGGTTAGTCGTGTCCGAGAGAGGTGACAGTTTGTCCCCAAAATAGGCGCCAGAAATAATCGCGCCAGCACTGATTGGCAGGGATAGATCGAGGGCCGCCGCAATCCCCATAAAGCCGATGCCCAGTGTGCCCGCCACCGTCCACGAGCTGCCGATGCTAAAACCCACCAAGGCGCAGACGAGACATGAGGTGAGGTAAAAGTAATTGGGCGACATTAGCTCAACGCCGTAGTAGATCATGCTGGGCACAGTTCCTGAGAGTATCCAGCTGCCAATGAGCGCACCCACCATCATAAGGATCAGTATCGCGGGCAGCGACACGGTTATGGTATCGATCATGCCCTGTTCAACTTCCTTCCAGCTCAGACCATTTTTGATGCCGATAACAGCTGCAAGGGCAGCGGAGAGCAATAGGGCCACTTGATTGGGGCCAAAGGAGTCGAGTCCAAAGACATGTACTGTGCCAGCCAGCAGGGTGATCAGTACAATGACTGGAATAAGGGCATCGGTTAGGCTGGGTTTTACATAGGCTCTAGTCATAAGGGGCTCTTTTTATTGTGGACAACCGTCTTTCTCAGCGGTGGTAACTTACCAGTACTCGCACTATCTATCTAGTTTTCTTGATAGCACGATATGGCTGAGAGTTTTTTCTACCCCATCTAGGGTGGCAATGTTGTCGATAGCGCGGTCGAGCGCTTCCGTGTTCTCTTCTGTCACCTTGGCAATCAGGTCGTATTGACCACTAATAGTCGAGAGCATATCGAGCTGGGTGTATTTTTGTAACTGCCGAACAACGTCCGTGGTTTTTGAGCCGACCACCGAAATCATCACGTAGGCACTCACTTGCTGGCGCTCGAAGTTCGGGTTGAGTTTTATCGTGTAGCTTTGAATCACCCCTTTGCGTTCTAGGCGCTCCATGGTTTGCTGCACAGTAGCGCGACTGACACCGAGCTGGGCTGCCATATCAGAGACCGAGCGGCGGCTGTTTTCGCGCAAGAGTTTAAGCAGTTGCTGATCGTTTTTCATATCAAAATGCCACCTAAATTTACATTGTGATAAATAATAACATGCAAATTGTGCGTTTTGATAATACAAATTGAAATAGGAGATTCATACAATGTGCGCCTGATAGATTTATCACCCAGCCTAAAAAGAGGTGCACAATGACTGAATTAGCAAGTTCCCCCAAGGTAACCTTTATCGACCAAGATCGCCGTGGCTTCGTCGAGCAAGACCTGCGTGAGCAGGTTGCTGTGGCTGCTGGACAGTCACAATCTTACACTGTGCCTGTGCTGGTTATGTCTGAGCAGCGCCTGCGCGATAATGTTCGCCGTTTCATGGCTGCGATGCCTCGTGTGCAGCCGCACTTTGCGGTGAAAGCAAACCCTGATAGTGCCATTTTGACTATTTTTGCCGAAGAGGGTGCATGTTTTGAAATTGCCTCTTCAGCCGAACTGGACGCGCTGACCGAGATGAATGTCCCCGTTGAGCATATCCTCTACTCAAACCCGATCAAATCGCCAAAAGCGGTGCGCGATGCTGCCGCTGCCGGTATTGAATGGTATTCCGTAGACTGCTCAGAAGAAGTGGCAAAGATTGCCGCAGTGGACCCCACAGCAAAGCTCTACATCCGCATCGAAGTGAGCAATGAGGGCTCTACTTGGCCCTTAGCCGGAAAGTTTGGCGCCAGCGCTGCCGGTGTTGATCGAATTATTGAGACGGCGCAGCGCTTGCAGATGAATGTTTGCGGCGTCACCTTTCATGTGGGTTCGCAGTGCACGAACGTGAACAACTGGGTTGAAGGTATCAATTCAGCCAAAGGCATTTTTGACAAACTGCGTGCACATGGTTACACGCCAGAGTTGTTAAATCTGGGTGGCGGCTATCCGCTGCAATTGACCGGCAGCGAGCCTACTATTGAAGAGATTGGTGCTGTGATCAGTGAGCAGCTTGAGTCGATTCCTAGCACGATTAAAGTGGTTGCCGAGCCTGGCCGCTATTTCGTCGGTTCAGCGGGTTGTCTTATCACTCAGGTGGTTGGGCTCGCAACTCGCGACAATGCGCGATGGTTGTATTTGGACACGGGTTTTTATGGCGGCTTAATGGAATTGGCGCAAAACTTCCCGCTGACATTGGTTAGCCGCCGCACCGGTGCAGCAGAGTCTTGGGCAATGGCTGGCCCCACCTGCGATTCTATTGATGTGCTAGGCACGCACCAGTTGCCAGCAAACATGGAAGTAGAGGACTTGATTTTTATGCCTAACTTGGGCGCGTACTGCACTAGCTGTGCTTGCGACTTCAACGGCTTCCCTGCGCCAGCGCTGGTAATGGCAAGTTAGTAGTGCTGGGATAGGTCTGTCCGGCTGTAGACAGCATTAGTGGTTTAAGATTACATTGTTAGGATATCTGCGCAGGGCGGTGAGTTATTCTCGCCCTGCGCAGACAGTTTTTCTACTCCACTGACTTCTGAGAATATCTCCATGACGCTATTTCTTAAAGCGCTAAAGTACCTGTTGGGCCTTGTCGTCGCCGCGGCATTGGGCGCCTATATTTGGTTTTGGGCGGCCCCTGTAGGCCTCAATAACTATATCAATAAAGTATCCATTCAGATGGTGCTTGAGTCTCCCGAGATGATGACGTCTCTGGGGCTGATCGATAATACAATCCTTGATTTTCACAGCGATAAACTCGGCTCTTACACGGATGAGTCTAACGACCGTGCTATGGCTTTCCTGCGCGAGGCGCGCGAGGGTTTAAATAACTATGGGCCAGAGGGGCTAGAAGGCCAAGAGCTGTTGAGTTGGAAAATCACTGCGTGGTTTTTTGATGACATATTGCGCACCTCCGCGCGCAAGCACAGTGGCTATCCGATTAATCAAATTTCCGGCGTGATGGTTGATATGCCACAGTTTCTCACCGATCAACACCTGGTCAAGGACGCCAAAAGTGCGTCGCGCTATGTATCGCGTCTGAATGAATTTGCCCGAGTCATCGGCGAGATGCAGGTGCAAGTCGCTCAAAATCGCGAACACGGCAATATTCCCCCTGATTTTATTATCGAAAAAGCACTGTCCGGTATGCGCGCCTTCTCTGACGGCGATGCCGATAGCAACCCATTGGTTAGCACGTTTCAAACAAAACTTGCGGGCATTGATGGTATCAGCCAAGCGCGCAGAGACAGTCTTGTTGCTGAGGCTCACAGCGCCGTTGCTGACAAAGTTATTCCCGCCTACAAGGGTATGATTGGTCTGTTTGAAGATATGGCACCGCAGGCGAATCACGATGCGGGCATTTGGCGCTTACCCGATGGCGACAAGATCTATATCGATGCACTGCAGTCCAACACCACCACCTCGCTCACAGCTGACGAAATTCATGAGTTGGGTCTGTCTGAAGTGGCGCGTATTGAAGCTGAGATGGATGCCATTCTTGTGGCTGAAGGCTACAGCGATGGCAGTTTTGTTGAAAGAGTGCAGCATGTGATGGCATTGCCTGAGCATAATTTCCCAAACACAGACGAAGGTCGTGTTGCGCAGATTGCCTACTTAAATGAAATCAACGATCAGCTTATGGCCCGCGTCAGCGAATTCTTCATTACTATTCCACCGCAACCTTTAGAAATTTTGCGCGTCGCTGAATATGCTCAAGACTCGTCGCCCGGTGGTTATTATATGGCACCAGCACTGGACGGTTCGGTGCCAGGCCGTTTCTACATCAACCAAAAGAACACCGAAGATAATCCGCGCTGGACACTGCCAACCCTGATGTACCACGAGGGCGCACCTGGTCATCACTTCCAAATATCGGCATCGCAGTTGATCGAGAACGTGCCCTTTCTGCGCAAAATGAGCCCCTTTAACGCCTACACTGAAGGTTGGGCACTCTACTCGGAGCGCATGGTAGTGACCGATATGGATATCTATGCTGACTATCCGCTTGGCAATTTGGGCCGTCTCCAGGCAGAAATTTTCCGTGCAGTTCGGCTGGTTGTAGATACTGGAATGCACGCCAAGAAATGGAGTCGCGAGCAGGCCATTAGCTACATGCTGGAAAAAACCGGTATGACTGAAGCCGAAGTAACCCGTGAAATTGAGCGCTATGTGGTTTGGCCGGGTCAGGCGACGGCCTATAAAGTAGGCCAGCTCGCGCTGTTAAAACTTCGCGCTACAGCAGAGGCAGAACTGGGTGAAAAATTCGACGTCCGTGAGTTTCACGAAATGATTTTGTCGAATGGCGCTATGCCACTGGAAATTTTGGAAGAATCGGTCAATGACTGGATCGCGCAGCAGCAGTAGTTTGCATCGCTCCACGTAATAAAAAAGGCTGTCATCTTTGCGATGACAGCCTTTTTTCACATCAGTGTTACGGCACTCTTGTGTCGCCCTAAACCTTAATACAGACCTTAAATTAAACTTTAAAGTGTTCCGCTGTTTTATCTAACGCGTTTGTCGCACGCTCAATCAAAAGATCAATTTCTGCGTGGCTGCAAATAAGCGGTGGCGCGATAATCATGGAGTCGCCGACTGCACGCATCACAAGCCCGCTAGCGATACTGTTACTGCGGCAGACGCCGCCCGACATTTGGCCAGGTGCGAGACGTTCGCGGGTCTCTTTGTTGCGCACGAGCTCCAATGAGCCGACCATGCCCACACCTCGGGTATGACCAACGATGGGGTGTTCCGCCAGTTCTGCCCAACGCTTTTGCAGATAGGGCCCGATATCGCTGTGCACTCGATCGGTGATATTTTCGCTCTCCATAATATCCAGCGTCGCCAGTGCCGCAGCGCACGCAATCGGGTGTCCTGAATAGGTAAAGCCGTGGCCAAATTCACCACCGGAGGCCATCACTACACTGGCCACTTTCTCGCTAACAAGAACACCACCCAGCGGCTGGAAGCCATTGGTAACGGCTTTGGCAAAGGTGATGAGGTCTGGCTCAGTTGCGTAAGTTTGGCAGCCAAATAGTTGGCCAGTGCGGCCGAAACCACAGATCACTTCATCACTGATAAAGAGAATATTGCGCGCTTTAAGAATACGGCTCACTTCTGGCCAGTAACTGTCGGGAGGCACAATAACGCCACCAGCCCCCTGCAGCGGCTCCGCGATAAACGCAGCTATATTGTCCTCGCCCAGTTCGTCAATTTTCTTTTCCAACGCGCGCGCGGCCTGAATACCAAATTCTTCAGGGCTGAGATCACCGCCGTTTTTGTACCAGTTCGGATCAACAATGTGCTCAATGTAGGGCAGCTTTTCAAACTGGTTGTGCACAAACTCGAAGCCGCCGAGACTCGCCGATGCAATGGTGCTGCCATGATAGGCATTGTTGCGCGACAGAATAATGCGTTTATTGGGTTTGTTCTGCAGATCCCAATAGCGACGCACTAGGCGAATATTGGTGTCGTTTGCTTCGGAGCCAGAATTAGTGAAAAAGACATGGCTAAACTGCTCCGGCGCCATGGACACCAAGCGGTCGGCCAACTCAACGGCAGGAGCATTACTGCATTGGAAAAAATTATTATAGTAGGGCAGTTGCTGAAACTGGCGCTGCACAGCGTCGGCAATTTTTGGCTGACTATAGCCGAGGCTGCAACACCAAAGCCCAGACATACCGTCGAGAAATTTATTGCCATCTGTATCATAGATATAGATGTGCTCGGCACGCTCTATAATTCGGCCGCGGGTTTTGGCGTGCTCGTTAAAGTCGGTAAAAGGGTGAAGATGCGATTTGGCGTCTAACGCCTTCCATTCTTCCGTTGTGCGTACTTTGCTCATGGCGATATCTGCTGCGGTTTGTTTGCGGAGGAGTCCGAATCTAGGCACCCTAAGGGGGTATAGTGGCGGCTCTAATATTGGCTGAGTATATGACCATAGTTCGCGGGGGTGGTCATGTACCCAAATGGGTTGGGAAATGAATTGGGAGTCTGAAGGAACGATGAATACAGCATTACCGTTGGTGGGCATTCCCTGTGACGTGATTCGAAATGGATTGCATGGATTTCAGGGTGCCGGCGAAAAATATATCAATGCGGCTGCCCATGGGGCAGGCGCAATGCCTGTTCTGCTGCCGGTATTTGGCAACGGGGAAGATCTCAAAGATTTGGCAACGCTGTACAGTGTCGACGATATTGTTGATCGTATCGACGGCTTGTTTCTAACGGGCAGCCCATCCAATGTTCACCCCGACAATTATCAAGGTGCGGCACCCAAGCCGGGCACTCAGGAAGATCGTCAGCGCGACAGCTTAACACTGCAACTGATTCGCGCGTGCATTGCGCGTTCAGTTCCAGTGCTAGCTATTTGTCGTGGGTTTCAGGAACTCAATGTCGCTTTGGGTGGATCACTGCACGCCGCTGTGCATGAGGTTCCGGGCTATGCAGATCATCGCGAGGACAAGACACTCGATCGCAATGGTCAGTACGGGCCACGTCACAGGGTTAATTTTGTAGAGCAGGGGCTGCTGCATCGATTGAGCGGCGAATTGAATTATCAGGTCAATTCCTTACACGGTCAGGGTGTCGATCGCCTTGCCGCAGCACTTACGGTCGAGGCGCGAGCGGATGATGGTGTGATCGAAGCAGTAAGTTTAATCAACGAGTCGAACTGGGTGCTAGGGCTGCAATGGCATCCCGAGTGGCAGTATCTGAACAATCCACTTTCGGTAGCGATTTTCGCAGAATTTGGTCAACAAATAAGGAAATTTCGTTAAAAGTCTGGCCGCTGGCGTGAGTGCGTTATAAACTTCGCAGGTTGATGAACACCGGTGTTCGGTAAAAGGGCAGTAAGAACCACAACAAGCACTAGCATGTGTATTTTTAACTTAGGCGAATACATCGCCTGCAAAGATCCTACGGGGGAGCTTTAATGACACCTACTACAATAAGAAAGACACTGATCTCAGCTGCGGTCGCTGCAGCCACTCTTCATGCCGGGCAAATTGCCGCGGCGCAAATTGAAGAAGTCATTGTTACTACGCAAAAGCGCGAGCAGTCACTGCAAGATATTCCCTTAGCCGTCTCTGCATTCAGCGGCAGCTTTATGGAAAAAGCACAGATTTCCGATGTTAAGGAACTGGCGCTGCTGACACCTGGCGTCTCAGGCGACACTGACGACTCATTTCTTGACTCGATAAACGTTCGCGGTATTGCAACCAACGACTTTGGCGTGGGTGCAGAGCCTTCAATTGGCGTCTACCAGAATGGTATCTACCTCGGTCGTACCGGCGGTGCGCTAACTAGTTTCTTTGATGTCGACATGGTAGAAGTCGTCAAAGGCCCGCAGGGTACTCTGTTCGGCCGCAACGCATCTGCTGGCGCATTCTCCATCACCACCAAAAAGCCAACCGACGAGCGCGGTGGCTCTTTAGACCTTGGTTTGGGTCAGTATGGCTACATGGAATTTGGCGCGGCAGTGAATATGCCGATCAATGAAAATTGGAGCAGCCGCACGGCCATTTATCATCAGCAGCAAGACGGCTGGGTGACCAATACCAACGACGGTAAGAAGATGGGTAAAAACGACGCCACTGCGCTGCGTTTCTCTCTGTCCTACAACAATGATGCAGTAGAAGCAGACTTTGTCGCTGAATACGAAGACCGCATCAGTTCTCCGACAATCTACAAAGCGTTTGACCCAGACGACACAGGTTTTGCCTACGCCTCTGGCGGCACCAACGAGAGAAATACCTCGTCTGACGTAGCTTCTGACAAACTTGTCGATCAGGGCGAAGTTTGGGGTGTCAGCTTGAACGTTGAAGTGGATTTGGGCGATGACTACACCCTGACCTCGATCACCGGTATTCGCGGCCACAATTACTACTACTTTGAAGATTTCGATGGCAGCGACCTGCCGATCTTTAACTACAATCAGATTCAAGACCAAACCTACTACAGCCAAGAGTTCCGTCTCAACAAAGAGACTGAAGCTGTCAGCTGGTTTGTGGGCGCCTCTTGGTACAAAGAAGAGCTAAATACGCGCTTCAACCAGACCTTTGACGAAGACACAATGTGTGCCACCTTGGGTGTTTACTACGCGGCAGCGTATGCAGCCGAGCAGGGCGACAGCTTCGACGTTGCAGACTTCGAATCTCAAGTGACCGATTGCCCGTCTTACTATAGCTACCTCGGTTATGCCGACTACGGCCCAGGCATTGGAGAGCGCAATGACTCTGTCGATATCGATGCTGAATACGACGGTTGGGGTATTTACGGCGACGCGATTTGGCACGCCACTGAAGCTCTGGATATCACCTTGGGTGCCCGTTACACAGAAGATAGCCGTGAGTTCGGTCAGCTGTTTGGCGGCCAAGATCGCAACTACTATTTTTACTCGTTCCCGTTCTACACATCAGACTTCGCTCGCGACAGCCACACTTGGTCGAACACGTCAGTTCGTGCCGCAGTGAACTATCAACTGTCTGACGACGTCTCCGTGTACGGCAGCTACTCAACCGGCTACAAAGCAGGCGGCTACAGCATTTTATCGCTGACCTTCCCAGACGGTGTGACCGACGAAGATCTTGACGGCGCAGATGCACTCGATTTTGGTGGCAAGCCTAAATCGTTTGATAAAGAAGAAGTGACCAGCATTGAACTGGGCATGAAGGGTCAATTCTGGGACGACCAAATGCAGCTCAATGCCAGCGTTTACAGCTATTCGTTCGACGGCATGCAGTCAGGTTATTACGAGGGCGCCATTTATGGTGTTGCCAACGTGGGTGACGCAGAAGGTACTGGTGTCGAATTGGACGCGCGGGTATTGCCCACAGACAACTTAGATATTTATTTAGGCGTTGCTTGGGCAGATACAGAGTTAACCAACCCAGCCGATGTATTCTGTGATCCTGCAGATTGTAAAGGCGCGCAGATTCCAGGCACCATCGGTTTCAGCGGTGCAATGGTTGCGACCTACAGATTGCCTGTAGCAAGTGGCGAAATGGCTGTGTCAGTGGAAGTCTTCCATCAGGGTTCAAGCCCAGGGTTTGGTCAGTTCTCGAACGATCCACTGAAGCTTGACGGCTTTACCACCAGCAACCTGCGCATCGGTTACGAAAGCTCAGAAGACTGGACAGCGACGCTTTGGGTGAACAACATTACCGATGAGTTCTATTACAAAGGTGTTGCCGGTGCCGGTTCGAATATTGCTGCGCACCACTTTGGTTTCTCAGAGCCACGCCGTATCGGTTTTGATATTGGTTGGAAGTTTTAACCAGACCTGATTGCTGAGTCATACTGGCGCCGTAAAGCGCTAAAAAAGCCGACAACGACTAAAATCATTGTCGGCTTTTTTTTTCGGCTGGCGCTTTTTTGATCGAAGGCGATGGCAGGCCTACTAATGACGGCTAACAGCGATATAACCCTGCCTGAGCAGACTTTTTAAATTAGTTAAACTGTAGAGCAGCTATGGACCCACAGCAGCAATTTTTCCAAGCCTTATCCGCCCTTCGTGCTGGCGACTTAGCGCAATGTGAAAAAATTTGCGACAGTCTGCTGGCGTTGAATTCGAGAGAGGTCAATACGCTGCGCCTGCGCGCCCAAGTGTGGCAGCGTCGCGGCGAGCTCGCTCGTGCCGCCACTGGGTTTCAGGCCGCGATCGCGATAGCCGCTGATTTCGCTCACGCTTGGGCAGACCTTGGCCGGGTGCAATACGATCTTGGCCAGCAGGCAGAGGCAGAGCACTCACTGCGCCGAGCAATTGCCTTGGACAGTAAGCTAAAAGGCCCCAGCAAGCTGCTTGAGACCCTGTTGCACGATCTTGGCAAGACCGATCAGTCCGATAAGTTAGCGGCCGTTAATCGCCAACGCGCTGCGCTTAAAGACAAGGTTGTGCAGGCATTCAAACTCTATACAGAGGACGATCCAGCCGCAGCCGAAGCCCTGTGCCGAGAGGTTCTTGCTGTCGATGCGGATCATGTCGGCGCGAAAGAGTTATTGATCGAACGCGCCATGGACACTGATCGCGCCGCCTGGGCTGAGGAGCTCGCCCGCGGATTGATTCGCAAAATGCCCGAGCGACCGAAGTGGTGGCTAAAACTGGCGGCAGCGCTTTCCCGACAGGACTCGATGGTTGACGCGGAGGAGGTTACTCAGCAGTTACTGAAAATCGACAGCGACCCCACCGAAGGTTGGATGATGCTCGGGGCAATTTATAGCAAAGACAATCGTTTTCAGGATGCACTGCAACAATACGACCAGGTTCTCGCACGAAACCCTGAGCATCTCTCTGCGCTGTCGCAAAAAGCCACTGCGCTAAAAACCCTTGGTCGCCAGCCGGAAGCGATTGCTGCCTACCAGCGCTGCCTTGAGTTGCAGCCAAAGTTTTCTGAGGCAGCATGGTCCCTGTCTAATCTAAAAACCTATCGCTTTAGTGATGCTGAAGTCGCGAGCATGGTGACCATTTTAGCCAGCGATCAACTCAGCGATAAAAGTGTGGTGCAGTTCAATTACGCACTCGGCAAAGCCTATGAACATCGCAAGCAGTGGGACGATGCGTTTGCCTGTTACGCTGCAGGAAATTTGCGTCAGAAAAAATTGGTGGCCTGGGATGCCGATAAGTTTTCATCGCTGATCGATACGATTATCGACACATTTACCGCAGAGTTTGTCGCACAGCACCGCGGCGCAGGCAGTGTCGATACCGCGCCGATTTTTGTCTTGGGCCTGCCGCGGTCGGGTTCAACGCTGCAGGAACAAATTCTCGCGTCGCACTCGCTGGTTGAGGGCACCCGCGAGTTGCCCTATATCCCAGCATTGGCCAATCATCTCAACCGCCAGCCCGAGCCGATGGCAAGTAAGCCGTATCCGCTCGGCGCCGCGGAGTTAAGCGACGCTCAATGGCGAACGCTGGGGGAGCAATTTATTCAACAGAGTCAGCGTCATCGCCAAACCGATGCGCCGTACTTTATTGATAAACTGCCGAATAATTTTCTCTATGTAGGCTTTATTTTGCTGGCGCTGCCCAACGCCAAAATTATTAACACTCAGCGCAACCCGATTGATAATTGCTTTGGCTGCTTCAAGCAACTTTGGGCGGAGGGGCAGAACTTCACCTACGACTTGGTCGATCTCGGGCGCTATTATCGCGACTATGTCCGCCTTATGGCGCACTGGGAAGCGCTCTTTCCCGACAAGGTTTACTCGGTCAAATACGAAGCGGTGGTGGACGATCTCGACGCCAATGTTCGCGCGCTACTGAACTACTGTGGCCTGCCCATGGAGGAGCAGTGTCTGCGCTTCCATGAAACGGAGCGCGCGGTTAATACTGCCAGCTCTGAGCAGGTCCGCCAGCCGATATATCGCTCGGCGGTGGCCTACTGGAAGCATTTTGAGGCGCACCTGCAGCCCCTAAAAGACAGTCTCGGTGATCTGGCTGAGGGGTAACTCAGTCCGCGGAGTAGATTTTTTCCCCATCGAACCAGGTCGATAAAATCCGCGCGTCGGAAATGCTGTCACTGCGGCCCGTGGCGACCAAGTCAAACAGGTTCTCCTGCAAAATCACAAAATCTGCCTTTTTGCCCACTTCCAAGGAACCGGTTAACGCTTCCTGCCGGAGTGCTTGTGCGCCGCGAATAGTGTAGCTATCGAGGGCATCTGTCAGAGAGAGCTTCTCCGCGGAATTGTAGACTGCACCCGTGAGGTCATTGCCCCGCGTCACCGCTTTTTCGATATTGAAGAAAGGCCGAGGATCGCGGGTATCGACTGGGGCGTCACTGCCGCCAGCAACTCGCCCACCGGCGGCGAGAATAGAGGCTGCTGGATAACTGTTTTGGTAGGCATAGCCTTGGTCATCAAGTAGGTCGTCAGCACTCAAAACTTTATCGATAAAGGGGGTCACCATCATCAAATAGTCGGTCAGCGGTTCAATCCAAGCATAGGTAAAGACGGGATAGACCTGCAGCTCGGCAAAGCGGCGAATATCATCTTGGTGAACCAGCTGCACATGCGCCATCATCAATGTGCCCTGGGCCTCTGGCGCAGCCTTGCGTGCAGCGGCGAAACTGTCTAGCGCAAGACGCACAGCACGGTCGCCAATGGCATGGCTGTGAACACTAAAACCGGCTTTGAACAGCGCGACGGTGTAGTCGTGAATAAAGTTTTCTGGCTCCTCAAACACGCCATAACTTAGCTGACACTGACTGCTGAAAAATCCCTCTTTTGCGTAAAATTCCGCCTGCTGCTGTTCTGAGGTGACAGTCTCTGGCGCGCGTTGAACCCTCTGGCAGCCGTCGGACGAGGTGTCGACGTAACCGCGGACAGAGAGTGAATGGCTCGCCGCATGATAGTCAAAAAGCGGCTGCAGATAGGGATTTAACTGGGCGGCATTGGGCAGTGTTGGTGGATTTGCGAGAGGGTCGCCCTCAATCACGCCATCAACAAATACTTTGGCTGTGTCGACTTTTAAATTGGCCACATCGCTGTTGCGATCGCGGGCAGCGCTGAGGGTCGCAATCAGGGCTGCAATGGCGGCAGGTTTGTCGGCACTGGATCTGTAGTCGCTGAAGTCAGTAAAAAACGCTGCGCTCATGCGATAACTTAGGGGTTGTTGCCGCGCGAGTTGAGCAAAGCGATCGATTTCGTCTGCCGAGAGAGCGGCATCTAATACGCTGGTGATCCCAGATTCAGCAAGCCGTGAGGCAATAGCGTTATAGCGATCCATCGTCAGTTCAGGGTAGCCCCATAAATTGGGCACATGAACCAGCTTGCGCGCGTTTTCATTAATAATGCCGTTCGGCTCACCGAACTCGTCTGTGCCAATTAACGCCTTGTACTGGGCAAATTCAGTAGCCAAGGTGGTGCGATTAAGGCCGATTTGCTTGCCCTGTTCATCACTGGCCAAGGCCAGCGCTGCGCTGTTCGTTGCACCGTGATGACCGTCGTTGCCGAGCAGCACAATCGGGTGCTGCCGCGAGACCTCGTCGAGGGCTGCACGAAGTGTGGGGAGCTTTTCTGAGGGTTGGTTACCGCTGCTAAAAGCCCATTGGTCAACGCTCAGCCATTCACCTGCGGGCAGCTGTTGGTCTTTAATGCACTGTTGCAAGCGCGGTACGAGTTGTTCTAGGCTGTAGGGCTCGCTGGCGAGATCACAACTGTCACCTTCAATAATGCCTGGCAGGTGAATATGGCTGTCATGCAGGCCGGGTATCAGCATTTTCCCATCGAGACGGTCGACAGTGGTCGTTGCGCCTATCAAGGCCATCGCGCCTTTGTTGCTGCCGATGAAAACGATTTTATCGCCTGCGACAGCCATGGCCTCAGCGGTGCGTTGATCTGCGTCGGCGGTGTAGATCACCGCGTCGAGAAAGACGTGTTCTGCCAGCAATTTTTTTTCAGCACAACCGGTGTTGCAAAGGACGGTGGCGGTAAGTACTAGAGCAATTCTGCCAAACATAGGGCACCTTCAAGGGATCAGTTTGAAAGCTAATATACCCTTTATTACTAGTCTAAACAAAGTGATAGGGTTGCTCTATGCCCACCCTTTGGGGTATTGCTAGTCAATGCGAGTGATGCCAATGTGCGCACAATAAAATATGTGGATCAACCATGAACACCCTCCCGGCTCTTGAGCAATTTTTAAACGATAATCCCGACATTGAAGTCTTTGAAATCATTCTCCACGATCTGAATGGCTTGCATCGAGGCAAGTGGGTGCCGCGTAAACAAATTGAAAAAGTGTTTGATGGTGGCTATAAGTTGCCGCAAAACGTCTGTTCACTGGATACCTGGGGGCGCGATATTGAAGAATTGCGCTCCGAGACTGGCGACATGGACGGCATCTGTCTTCCTCATCCTGAGACGCTTGCGCGGGTCCCTTGGGCTGACAAACCTACGGCCCAGCTAATTGTCTCCATGATGGACTCGTTGGGCGAAGAACCTTACGCCGGTGACCCCCGTGTGGTTCTGCAAAATGTTCTCAAGCGTTACAGCGATATTGGCTTAACCCCTGTTGTTGCCAGTGAAATGGAGTTCCATCTGTTTGAACTCAAGCGCGATGAATTTGGCCGCCCCATACACACTCAGCGCGCCATGGATGGGTCGCCCGCTCTGGGCGGTGAGACCTATGCTATCGACGCGATGCGCAGTATGGCACCCATCCTTGACGCCATGTCTGATGCGGCAAAAGTTCAAAATCTGCCGCTGGACACCCTCATTAGTGAGTTTGGCGCCTCCCAGTGCGAGATCAATTTAGTTCACCAAGACTGCGCGGTTCGCGCCTGTGATCAGGGCAGTATGTTGCGCCGCGTGATTCGCAGTGTCGCAACGCAGCATGGCAAAGTGGCTACATTTATGGCCAAGCCCTTTGCTGACGATGTCGGCAACGGTATGCATGTGCACTTTAGTTTGATCGACAAAGAGGGCAAAAATGTCTTCGATAACGACACCGAAGAGGGCACCGATATTTTGCGGCATGCCGTGGCTGGCTGTTTGAAACATATGGCCGACAGTATGGCTATTTTTGCGCCAAACATTAATTCCTATCGCCGCATGGCTCCGGGCTGCTTTGCACCTCTGGCGCCGACATGGGGCTATGAAAATCGCACAACAGCTTTGCGTATCCCCGGTGGTGACAATGCTGCGATTCGCATTGAGCACCGAGTTGCCGGCGCAGACGCGAATGTCTACTTGATTGTGGCTGTTATGCTGGCAGCGGCTCTCGACGGCATTCTCAATAAACTGCAGCCGCCAGAGCCGATTGAAGGTGATGCTGGTGATCTAGAGGCTGTCTTGCCGCACTATTGGAGTGACGCCTTGAGAGTGTTTGAAAAGTCAGACTTTATCAAAGAATATCTCGGCCCTGAGTTGCAGTACACCTACTCCATGAGCAAGCACAATGAGAAAAACGAGTTTGACACTCGCGTGACGCTGATGGAATACGACGCCTATTTATAAGAGTTTATAGATTGTGGTGCTTTTCAACGCTATGAAAGGCACCGTTGCGTCCTTTGAAGGTGCGGGGCCTGAATCCGTATTATTCGGCTCTGCGTTTTAGCAACAAGCTATCGATGGCGTTTTCTGAGAGCTTTGTGCGGGCATAGGCCATTTTCGATGCATCGGTAAAAGGCCCAACCAGCACCCGATACCACTTTTCCCCATTGCTCGAACCCACCGCTTCAACAGTCGCGTTTAAATTCAGTAACAATAACTTCACACGCAAACTTTCAGCCTGGCTCGAGAGCCGAAAAGAGCCTGCTTGCAACAGATAGGTGGCGTTATCGCTGGGCTGCGCCGCGGCGCCTGGCTCAGTTCCACCGCTTGGAACGACGATTTCGCTGTTCTTTAAAATAGTATAAAAGTCGAACTTGAGGTCAGAGGCCTCGGCTTTGATGGTCTCGCCCACCTCTTTCACCGCTGCGGCCGGAGAGGGACTTTTTTGCAGTAGAACTGGGGTGAAGTGCATTAACACTGCGCCAAAAACAGCACCCATAACAAAGACCGAAAAAGATGATCGCTGCTTGACTGGGGCTGGCTTTACAGGTCTCGCAGAGGGTTTTCTCGCATAGTCTTTTGGCATTGCTGGGGCTCCATGTGGGTGGGGCGATTGTAGGGGATTTCAGACGCTCTGCGCAAACGGCACAGCGCTAAAAAGCGGGTTATCGCCGATTAAAGTTCCTGTGGATCGACGTCAATGCTCCAGCGCACGGAATTCGCTTTCTTGAGTTTTTCCAATTGCGCGCACAGCGTCGCCAGTAGCTGTTGCAACTCCCCGCGCTGGCCGGCACTGATCTGCAAAAGATAGCGATAGCGGCCCGCGCGTTTCTCCATCAGGGCCGGCAGCGGCCCCAAATAGCTCAGCTGGGGGGAAGGGCAGGCAATGGCCTCTGCCGCACGTCGCGCGTCCTGCAAAAATGCTTCAGCGTCTCTGGCCTGAGGGCTCTCGGCGCGGATAACGGCGAGTTGGCTGAAAGGTGGCAGTTGTGCGAGGCCGCGCTGACTTAACAACAGGTTGGCATAGCTGCTATAGCCCTCTGTGATCAATAACTCCAGCAGTGGATGCTGTGGTTGATGTGTCTGTACAATCACTTTGCCGGCAATCTTGCCCCGGCCACTGCGTCCAGCGACCTGAATCAGCAACTGCCCTAAACGCTCATGGCTGCGAAAATCAGCGCTGAACAAACCGCTGTCGGCATCCAGAATAGCGACCAAGGTGATATTGGCAAAATGATGACCTTTGGCCAGCATCTGAGTGCCTATCAGAATGCAGGGTTGGCCGCTGTCCACCGTGTCGATAACAGCTTGCATAGCACCCTTGTTACGCGTGCTGTCGCGATCTACGCGCAGCACAGGGATCTCTGGAAACAGGCCCTGTAGAAACGCTTCGCTGCGCTCGGTACCCTCGCCAGCGGCGACTAAATGGTGACTCTGACAGTTTGGGCACGCAGGAACAATTCGCTGCTGATATTGGCAGTGATGACACATCAACAGTCCGCGAGAGCGGTGCACGGTCAGGCGCGCATCGCAACTTTTACAATCGGCAACCCAGCCGCATTGATGGCACAGCATCGTGGGCGCAAAGCCGCGGCGATTGAGAAAAACGAGTACTTGCTGCTTATTTGCCAGCGTTTCTCGGATAGCCTTCAAGGTCGACTGGGCAACACCACACTCAGCGACATCGGTTTTTAGATCAACAATCCGCCAGTTCGGCTGCGAGGCGTTGCCCGCGCGGGTCGTCAGTCGAAGATGCTGGTAGCGTCCACTGTGGCAGTTGTTGAGTGATTCCAGTGACGGCGTTGCCGACCCCAGAATCACGGGAATATTTTCCTGTTTTGCACGAATAACGGCGAGATCTCGCGCGGAATAGCGAAATCCCTCCTGCTGTTTGTAGGACGGGTCGTGCTCTTCGTCGACAATAATCAGCCCCGGCGTTTGCAGCGGTGTAAACACTGCAGAGCGCGTGCCGAGAACAATTTTTGCAGCGCCCGACTGCGCAGCGGCCCACGCATCGAGCCGGGCCTTGTCGGTCATAGCAGAATGCAGAGTAACCAGCGGCACATTGAAGCGGTCGCGAAAGCGTTTTTCGGTTTGTGGTGTGAGGCTGATTTCAGGAATCAGGACTAACGCCTGACGGCCATAGCGAAGTATCTGCTCAATGCACTGCAGGTAGATTTCTGTTTTGCCGCTGCCGGTCACACCATCGAGCAGCCAAGTATTAAATCCATGGCATTCGATTTGGTCCATGGCGATTTGTTGCGAGGCGTGTAAATTCAGCGCAGGTTCTTTAAGCAGTTGCGCCTCCTCGGCCGGCTGCGGCTGCAGCGACACAGCTTCAATCAAGCCTTTGGCCTGCAACTGTTTTAACAGGGCGGCACTGTAGCGAGTCACTAAGTCGTCATGGCGGAGCGGTGCCTCTGTCAACAGATCAGCCATCAACGCTTTTTGCTTGGGAGAGCGCTTGAGAGAATCGGGGCCAAGCCCCAAACCTAATACACTCGGTTGCCAGTGAGGTACATGGTTGACCGCGGGCAGTGGGGTGGCCCGTCGCAATAGCACTGGCAGGGTGCTGTGCAGTGCGTCACCGATCGGGTGCTGATAATAGTTGGCTGCCCAGATAAAAAGCTTGAAGAGTGATTCCGGCAGAAGTGGCTGTTGATCAATGACCGCCGCGATGGGTTTGAGTTTATCGATGCTGAACGCACTGGTGTCCACACAGTCGATAACTAGGCCGACAACATGGCGTTTGCCAAAGGGAATCGACACTCTGCAGCCCCGCAGTGGCGGTGTGCTCTGCAGGTTGTCGGGCACGAGATAATCGAATGTGCGGCGCAGCGGTGAGGGTACCGCGACGCGAACAATTAAAGGCTTTGAATCCGCCATAATAAAGTTGAGAATTCCTTTTGTAACCGAGTTTATTTCTGCTAGAATCCGCGCTCTTTAGAAATGGCCTGCCGTGCCATACGGGAGTTGGACTGGTTAACGCTCTAGTTAACATTCTACCAGCTGACTGATAGGGTGGCGGCAAGCAAATTGGAGTATATGATGAAAAACGAGATTCACCCAGCGTATAGAGAATTAAAAGCTACCTGCAGTTGCGGTAATGTTATCAGCGTAGGTTCAACCCGCACTGACGATCTTTACCTCGATGTGTGTTCAGCTTGCCACCCGTTCTACACTGGCAAGCAGAAAGTCGCCGACACCGGTGGACGAATTGATCGCTTCAACAAGCGTTTCGGTGCTGCTAAGAAGTAAAACACGCTTTTCCGCCAAGCGTACACGAATACAAAGATGCGCCTTAGGTTATCCTGAGGCGCATTTTTTGTGGGCGCCGCTTTTCCACAAGGAATAATTAACAGAGAGTTTTGTTGCTCGGTGAATCAGCGAGTACAATGCTCGCCTGTGTATCAATTCTTTTATGTGGAGTGTGCCGCCATGCGTGCGCTGTGGATGTTCATCAAATTTTTTCTGCTGCTTATTATAGGCGCCGTTGGCGCGATGTTCGCCCTAGAAAATGGCCAGCAATTAGCCGTCAACTTTGTACTTTTTCAGGGCCCCAGCCTCAGCCTTGGGCTGTGGTTGATTGTGTTTCTTGCTGCGGGTTGTTTGTTGGGACTCATGGCCGGTTCGGTGCTCATTATGTTTTATCGCCGCAAGCTGGCGCACGCAGCCAAGAAAAAGGACTAATTGACTCATGGCGTCTTCCTCTTCTCCCGTCATTGTAGCTCTCGACTATGACAATCAGCGTTCAGCACTGGCTCTTGCCGACAAACTGGATCCCAGTCAGTGTCGCCTCAAGGTGGGCAAAGAGCTCTACACCGCAGTAGGGCCAGAGTTGGTGTCTGGACTTGTCAGCCGCGGCTTTGACGTATTTCTTGACCTAAAATTTCACGATATCCCCAACACTGTCGCCAAAGCCATTGGTGCAGCCGCTGATTTAGGTGTGTGGATGGCGAATGTGCATGCCTCGGGCGGTACGCGCATGATGGCCGCCGCCAAACAGGCTCTGCAGCAGCGCGGCAGTGCTATGCGATTGATTGCTGTAACCGTATTAACGAGCATGGATGAGTCCGATTTGCGCGAGCTCGGTATTCAGCGCAGCCTCAGCGACCATGTTATGCATCTTGCTCAGTTAGCCAAAAATGCCGGTCTCGATGGTGTTGTCTGCTCGGCACAAGAAGCCAGTGCACTAAAAGCAGCACTGGGCGCGGATTTTCAGTTGATCACCCCCGGCATCCGCTTGGCCGACAGCGCTGCTGACGATCAGCGTCGTATTGTGACGCCTCAGGATGCCATGCGATTGGGTAGTGATTACCTAGTTATTGGCCGTCCGATCACGCAAGCAGCTGACCCTCTGCAAGCATTGTTAGCCATCAACCAGTCTTTGTAAGATCTTATCTATTTGTGCCGCAGGCTCTCTGCGGCCTCTCTTAACCGCCGTTCTATGGCATAGCGAACTTTTTTCACGGTCATTGGCCTGTGATAGAGCACGTCTGCATCCCCAATTTATGATCAACCCGCGATAGAGGTATCCAAGGGCGGCGCAGGCACATCTTATAGTCTACCTTTGGCGTTGTAGCGGCAAAAAAATAGCCGTTTAAACGGTTCTTAGGCAGTACTATTTTTTTACAGGGAGTATGGAGTGCACGGCAAAAACAATCTTGCTTGGCAGGTCAAGCAATCTGCAGAGCTGTATGGTGTTGAGCGGTGGGGGAATGATTACTTTGGCGTTTCCCCTGAAGGTAACGTCACCGCGAAGACGTTGACCAAAGAGGTCGCACTGCTCGATATTATTCATGGCATGATCGAGCGAGATTTACAGATGCCAGTGTTGCTGCGCATTGAAAATATTCTTGACGCGCAGATCATGCGTCTCAACGAAGCCTTTGCCGCAGCCATTGCTAACGCGGGCTACACCAAGCCCTACCGAGGCGTCTATCCGATCAAGGTAAATCAGCAGGCCCAGGTGGTTGAAGAAATTGCGGCATTCGGGGCGCGCTACCACCACGGCCTCGAAGTGGGCAGTAAAGCGGAAATGATTATCGCGCTGTCCATGCTAACGCAGCCCGGCAGTCTGTTAATCTGCAATGGCTACAAAGACGACGAATTTATCGAACTCGGCTTGCAGGCGATCAAGCTTGGGTATGACTGCTTCTTTGTGATTGAAACGCCCTCAGAACTACCGATTATTATTGAACGCAGTAAAAGCATGAATATTCGCCCCAAAATGGGTGTTCGCGTGAAAATGGTATCGAAGGTCAGCGGCCATTGGAATTCCACCAGCGGCGATCGCAGCATATTTGGCCTGACCGCCAACGAATTGATCACCGTAGTCGACAGGTTGCGTGAAGCTTCGATGCTCGACTGCCTGCAACTTATGCACTGCCATTTGGGTTCGCAGATTCCCAGTATTGCCGATATACGCAGCGGTGTGATCGAAGCCTGTCGCTATTACATCGACCTCGCGCGAGAAGGGGGGCAGCCTTAAGCTATATCGACTTTGGAGGGGGGTTGGCGGTTGACTATTCTGGCGCTAACAGCAGCGACAACCAGAGCCGCAATTATGCCCTTGAGGAGTATTGCGCAACGGTGGTCAACACCGTGAAAGATACCCTTGATCGCGAAGCCATCGCACATCCAACCATTGTCACCGAGTCCGGACGTGCGGTTGTCGCCTATGCCTCTGTGCTGCTCTTCAATATTCTTGACACCACAACCTTCGAGGCCACCCACCAATCGCAGCCGGACAAAAACGACCATCCGCTGCTCACCGCACTGCGCAATTGTTCAGAGAATATTTCCGCTGAGACTGTAGAGCGATGTTATGAGCAAGTTCACCACTATCGCAGCGAGCTGCGCGATGCTTTTAAACAGGGCAAGGTTGATTTGCGCAGTCGCGCCGTTGGTGAAAATATTTTTCTTGATGCACTGCATCGCATGGCCGATATTCTCGATGATATGAGCGAAATTCCTGCCTGTATGTCAGGTTTAAAACTATCACTGGCGGATATCTACTACGGCAATTTCAGCCTTTTTCAATCGCTGCCGGATATTTGGGCGATTGATCAGCTGTTCCCCATTATGCCTATCCATCGCCTCGATGAAGAGCCTGTCAGGCAGGCGGTACTGGCGGACATCACCTGTGATTGCGATGGCAAAATAGACAGCTTTATTGGCCAGAGAGAAGTGGCTAAGACCCTTCCTTTGCACCCTATAAAAGTGGCTGAAGAGTATTACTTGGGGGTGTTTTTAGTGGGCGCCTATCAGGAGACCTTGGGTGATTTGCACAATCTTTTTGGCGACACCAATGTGGTCAGCGTGCGCTTAAACGGCGATGGCAGTTTTGACTTCGCCAAAGAGATGCACGGCGACACGATTGCCGATGTACTGACTTACGTCGAGTATGACCCAAAGCGACTAGAATTAAATCATCGCAACACCGCCGAACGCGCGGTGCAAGAGGGACGCATTACTGCGGCTGAGCGCCAGCAAATTATCAAAGCATTCAGGGCGAGCATGCAAGGTTATACCTATTACGAACGAGAGCATTAGGTCCGATCAAGGAGACTGTTATGAACAAGATTGTCATTATTGGTGCTGGTGGCGTGGGACAGGTGGTTGCGCACAAATGTGCCCAGCTCGGTGATATTTTCGGCCACATTGTGCTGGCCAGTCGCACATTGGAAAAGTGCGACACCATTGCACAGCAAATTCAGCAGCGTTACGGACGTCGAATAGAAACAGCCCGTGTAGATGCTAACAATGTCGCTGAATTGGTCGCACTGTTTAAGCGTACAAAACCCTTTCTGGTAATCAACGTCGCGCTGCCCTACCAGGATTTAACAATTATGGATGCCTGCCTCGCAGCGGGTGTCCACTACATAGATACCGCTAATTACGAGCCATTGGATAGCGCGAAATTTGAATACAGCTGGCAGTGGGCCTATCAACAGCGCTTCCAAGAAGCTGGATTAATGGCGCTGCTGGGCTGCGGTTTTGATCCGGGAGCCACCAATGTTTTTACCGCCTATTTGGCAAAGCACTATTTTGATGAGATCCACCAGTTGGATATTATTGACGTCAATGGTGGTGATCACGGCTATCCCTTCGCCACTAACTTTAATCCAGAAATAAATATTCGCGAAGTCACCGCAGAGTGCCGTCACTGGGAGGATGGGCAGTTTGTCACAACACCCGCTATGTCAATACAGCAGCGCTTTACCTGTCCAGACGATGTTGGCAGTTTTAATATCTACCGCATGTACCACGAAGAGTTGGAATCACTGACAAAGCATTTTCCAACCCTGAAAAAAGCACAGTTCTGGATGAGTTTTGGGGACAGTTATTTAAAGCCTCTAGAAGTACTGGCCAACGTCGGTATGACTGCCATTCACCCCGTCGATTTTGAAGGCCGTAAAATCGTTCCCATTCAATTTCTCAAGGCGCGTTTGCCCGACCCATCGACCCTGGGGCCGCGCACCCACGGCAAGACCTGTATAGGCTGCGTGGTCCGAGGTATTCGCGATGACAGAGAGAAAACTGTCTATTTATACAACATCAAAGACCACCAAGAGTGCTACCGTGAAGTGCAGTCGCAGGGCATTTCCTACACGACTGGCGTTCCTGCAATGATTAGCGCTAAATTAATGTTGCAGGGAGACTGGTTTAAATCTGGCGTGTGGAATATCGAGCAGATGAATCCAGATCCGTTTATGCAGGCGATGAATGATTACGGATTGCCATGGAAAATAGTAGAAAATCCCCAATTAAATCTGCTTTAATCGTCGGCAATGCTGACAGTAAAGTAAAAATTAATAGGGTAACAATAAAAAGACCAGCATATGCATGATTAAATAGAAATACGGTCGCGTAAAAACACTAGATTGCGTGAGAGCTATGATTAAAAGTAAGACATTTCAAAAGTTTGACCCCTCTCGGGTGCCATCACCCTGTTTTGTTATTGACGAAGTTGCCGTCGAAAAAAATCTACGAGTATTACAGCGTGTACAGCGCGAGTCAGGCGCCAAAGTGCTGCTTGCACTGAAGGCTTTTTCGATGTTCAGTTTGGCCCCCTTGTTTGATCGCTACCTTAGCGGTGTCTGTGCCAGCGGCCTCTTCGAAGCACGGCTGGGTTACACCGAATTTGGCGGTCAAGTGCACACCTTCTGCGCGGCCTACAAAGAAGATGAGCTGCCGGAAATACTGTCGATTTCAGACCATGTTGTGTTCAATTCGTTTAGCCAATGGCATCGATTTCAAACAATTATTCAAGACGCAAAACACCAGCGCCCAGAATTGCAGTTTGGCGTTCGCATCAATCCTCAGCACTCAGAGGCGGACGTGCCGATGTACGATCCCTGCGCTGAGGGATCGCGTCTAGGTATTCCAAAAAGTGAATTTGCTGGGGAACATCTCAAAGGCATTAGCGGTCTGCATTTTCACACCCTTTGCGAACAAGACTTTGAGCCACTCAGTCGAACACTTGACGTCATTGAGGAAAATTTTGCCGATGTCCTTAAAAAAGTTGAGTGGGTCAATTTTGGCGGCGGCCACCACATCACCCGTGACGATTACCCCGTTGATGAATTAATTAAGCGCATTGTTGCGTTCCAAGAAAAACACTCGGTGCAGGTTTACCTAGAGCCCGGCGAAGCCGCGGTTTTGGGCGCAGGCGTGTTGGTCGCTGAAGTGTTGGATTTAACCTATAACCAGATGGAACTGGCGATTCTTGATACCTCGGCGACCTGTCACATGCCCGATATTTTGGAAATGCCCTATCGGCCTGAGATTTTTCGGGCAGCGGAGAAAGGGCAGAAGACCTACAGTTACAGACTGGGCGGACAGACCTGTCTAGCGGGCGATGTGATGGGTGATTACAGTTTTGAAAAACCCCTGCAGCTCGGTCAGCGACTTATGTTTGACGATATGGCGCACTACAGCATGGTCAAGACAACCACCTTTAACGGCATTGCTCTGCCGACTATTGCCCTGTGGAATTCGGATACCGATCAAATAAAAATTATTAAGCAATTTGGTTACGACGACTTTAAAGATCGGCTCTCTTAGCGGGCCATTAGTCACTTCAATATTGAGCCGCAGAGTCAGGGAAAAGGACAAAAATGGCAAAACTAGAGCAACTTGTGGCGCCGGGATACCCTGTTTTTTTGGGGTCTGAATTACAACAGCCAGAACCCGGTCAAGCCTACTTTCACGTACTGCCTATTCCTATGGAAGAGTCAGTTTCTTATGGTGGCGGCACTGCAGAGGGGCCAGCCGCTATTCTGAAAGCGTCGTGGCAACTGGAAACATGGGACGGAAAAAGTGATCCTAGCAGCAGAGGCATTTATACCCATGGGCCGTTAGATACAAGCGGCAGCCCCGAGGAGGTTATTGAGCGTATCGCTGCGCAGACGGCGGCACTGGTAAAGACCGGGAGGTTTCCTGTTGGGTTGGGCGGCGAACACACGGTTACCTATGGCATCATCAAAGGCCTAGTTGATGCAGGATTGGAGAACTTTGGGGTTGTGCAGATTGATGCTCATGCGGATTTGCGCGACGCCTATGAGGGCAATCCTTTCAGTCATGGCTCGGCGATGAAAAGGATTGTCGATCTCGATATTCCGCTGTTTCAGTTGGGCGTGCGAGCACTTTGCCGAGAGGAGATTGCGACGCGAAAATTGTTTGGTGTTGGCCACTTAGATGCCGATATTTTAGTGCCAAAAAATGCGACCAGTATCGACCTGCCTGACGATTTCCCTGATTACATTTTCTTTACCCTTGATATTGACGGTATTGATCCAAGTATCTTCCCGTCGACAGGAACACCGGTGCCCGGTGGGCTCGGCTGGTATCAAACTTTGAGTCTGTTTGAATCTGTCGTAAGGCAGCGGCATATTATTGGTATGGATATTATGGAATTTTCGCCCATTCCCGGATTTCATGGATATGATTTTTCCGCTGCACTGCTGGTCTATAAGATGATGGGTATCGTTGAGCGGGAAAAGTTTGGCTGAGAGCAGGGGAGAGCCCAATCAAAATTGCCCTACAAAAAAAAGCCTAGATGACTCAATCTAGGCTTTTTCGTTTGCGTTTCTTGAGACGGGGCCGTTTTAGTTAAACTCGTCCGACCAAACCGGTTGATCTGACTCGGCGGCGCCGTCTGCATAGATGCGCACATAGTCAAACTCCATAGCGTCCGAGACAAAACTGCTAAAAATATTGTCTTGAATAGCGAAGTTTAACAGTAAATATTGCGGCTTATCGAAAGGCCATGTTGAGGCGTCTTTATTTGCCGGTGCATAGGTATAGTGAGGATTGCCGTCAACACTGAATACCATTTCGTCTTCAGTCCAGACCATGGAATAGACATGAAACTCTGAGGAGACGGTGCCAATGTACTGACCGCCGACATTGAAGGTGCCGCCATAGCTTGAGGGCGAGTGAAGCGCACTTTGCACGTAGTTCTGGTTATTGCCCCAGTGCTCCATAACGTCTATCTCGCCACATTCTGGCCAGCCTGTTGTGCCGAAGCCTTGCTGCTGCCAATAGGCCCCGGTTTCGTTGATATTTTGCCCGAGCATCCAAATGGCTGGCCATGTGCCGGCACCTGAGGGTAATTTAGCCCGCACTTCAACCCGGCCGTAGGTAAACGCGTACTTTGCATTTAAACGCGCAGAAGTGAACTGCTTTGTTTGACCCTGATCGCGGAATGTCTCTCGCTTGGCAACAATCTTTAGGGTGCCATCGCTAACATAGGCGTTGTCGATTCGGTTGGTGTAGTGCTGTTGTTCATTGTTAAACCATCCCCAGCCATTGGGCAGTTGAGTCTGGTGAAACCACTTGCTGGTGTCGATGGCAACCGGTGTACTGTTGCCACCGCCTGCTGCGATCACGTTAATGATACGGGTGGCTGTTGCAGTATTGCCTGCACTGTCGGTGGCGGAGTAGGTGATTTCATAGGTGCCAACGCTGTCGGCAACTGAGCCAGAAACGGAAACGCTCACGGCCCCGTCGACCGCGTCCTGCGCCGTTGCGCCGGGGTCGCTGTAGGCGGTGCCCTGTGTGTGACTGACTGTGGCATCGCCTGCCAGTGTAATGATCGGCGCAACTTTGTCTGCCGGTGTTACCACGATTGGTGTGGTGTCGGTTTTAGTACCGCCTCCGCCACCGCAGGCAACAACGGTGAGTGAGAAAGCAGCTGTCAGCAGTGCGCTATGGATAAGCGTAGAAAAGGGCTTTTTGATCATTTTTATTGTTCTTTGTGAGTGAATTAACCGCGCAAATAGGAGAAAACAATACCACGTCGCGCTTCATTAAATCCAGCTACTAGGCTGGAGTGTGGATTAACTGAGATAAGCGGGGTTTATAGGCGGTTAGGCTTTTTCGCGCTCCCTTCGCTTTTGTTGATTTGCTACAATGCCCGCTTCGTGAATAGGTGATTTAATCCCCATTCATTTTTAGTCGTTTCAAAGGTATTTTATGTCAGATCAATACGTCTCCTGCGCCCTCTACAAGTTTGTATCGCTGCCTAATTATGTCGAGCTGCGTGTTCCTCTATTGGATGTAATGTTACAAAACGGCGTTTTCGGTACTCTGCTTCTCGCCAGTGAAGGAATCAACGGCACTGTCTCAGGAACCCGCGACGGTGTTGATCATTTATTGGCTTGGCTCGATCAGCAGCCCGGACTTGAGAACATTGATCGGAAGGAGTCATTCCACAGTGAGATTCCCTTTTATCGCAGCAAGGTAAAACTGAAAAAAGAGATAGTCACCATGGGCGTGGAGGGAATAGATCCCAAGCGCGTGGTGGGCACCTATGTTAAGCCGGCTGACTGGAATGCGTTGATTGCTGACCCCGAGGTGCTTGTGGTTGATACGCGCAATGACTACGAAGTTGAGATAGGCACCTTTGAACATGCGGTCAACCCTCAGACCAAAAGTTTCCGTGAGTTTCCGGCGTGGGCTGCGAAGAATATTGATCGCACCAAGCACAAAAAGATTGCTATGTTTTGCACTGGCGGTATCCGCTGTGAGAAATCGACGGCCTTTATGAAAGAGCAGGGCTTTGATGAGGTTTATCACCTGCAAGGCGGCATTCTTAAATATCTTGAAGAGGTGCCCAAAGAGCAGACCCTGTGGCGCGGCGAGTGCTTTGTTTTCGATAATCGTGTCGCGGTTGATCACGATCTGAAGCGCGGTTCCTATGATCAGTGCCACGCGTGCCGTATGCCGATTACCGAAGAAGAGAAAGCTCATAGTCTCTATCAACAAGGGCTTTCCTGCCATCACTGTTACGAGAGTTTGAACGACGAGCAGAAAAGTCGTTTTGCCGAACGTCAGAAGCAGATAACCTTAGCCAAGGCGCGTGGTGAGGAGCATATTGGCAACGCCGCGCAAGAGGCCACCGAGCGGCGGCGGGCTGAAAAAAAAGCGCGAAAGAAGCGAGCCGCAGAGGCCCAATGATGACCGGTAATACTTACTGGCGTGGGTAATTAACCTTCACTAACAAGCCAATTTAGCCGGTAATTCGCATCTGCATATTGGCCGAGCGCCGTGGCTAGCCAGGGAAGAAGGTCATCCATGGTCGATGCGAGTTTCCATGGCGGGTTAACCACAATCATTCCCGACCCAGTCATTCCGAAGCGGTTGTTTTCGGGCAGTACATTCAACTCAATCTGCAGTGTGCTGGGTAACCCCGCAGCCGAAAATTTGCGCTCCAAAAAGCTTACATCCGTTCGTTGCACCACGGGATACCAAATAGCAAAGGTGCCTGTTCCCCAACGCTTTAGTCCATCCATAACGCCATTGACCACATCACTGTATTCATGGTGCAGCTCATAGGGTGGATCGATCAAGATGACACCGCGGCGTTCAATCGGCGGTAGCAGCGCTTTGAGGTTTGCATAGCCATCGACTTTATGAATTTGTATGCGGCGGTCGCCCCGAAATAAACTTTCCAGTCGCGGGAAATCGGCTGGATGCAGCTCACTTAACTGCAACCGATCCTGAGAGCGGCAGAGCTCCGCAGCGAGCAGCGGGCTGCCGGGGTAGTGGCGCAATTCGCCGCTGGGGTTTAGTTTTTTGACCACCGCAATATAAGCGTCGAGTGCCGCGGGGCAGTCTTGTTGCCACAGACGTTGTATCCCATCGAGGTATTCGCCGGTCTTTTCCATTTCCTTCGATGCGAGGTCATAGGCTCCGGCCCCCGCATGGGTATCAACGTAGACAAACGCTTTGTCTTTCGCTTTTAGTGACCCCAAGATTAATGACTGAACCGTATGTTTCAGCACATCGGCATGATTGCCTGCATGGAAACTATGTCGATAGGACAGCATGAGTTCGCTCTTTAGGGCTGTCTCAGACAGCTGTTTTAATTTGGCCCATCATTAAAATTGATGGTTTAGTGTGCGGTGCCACGCAGTGTCGCCAATTCTACCGTGGTTACCGCCACCTGCTTGGTTTTATCAACTTGCTCAGTCCACGCGAGCAGGAGCTGATCGCCATAGTTGACCATTTGTGGAAATCCCGCCGCGCGCAAATTAGCGATCGCTGTGATTTGGTTTGGGGTTTGTGCAGAGTTTGCTGAATCAATGTAGCGCAGCACTAGTTCTGCTCCGCCCTCTGGCGAAACCCTCAGCCAGCTGACAACTGCGCCGCCATCCTCTGTGAGCACTAACCCCACCTGGCCTGAGACGTGCTCTCCGGCATCTATTTCAACAGGCGCTGCCACTTGGTCAGTTTGGTTGTCGATTCTGGCGTAGTTAATTTTATTCAGACCATTCGCAGACGTGAACCAGGCCACCGCGACATCCGACGCGGAAGCGGCAACGGCTGGTCCATTGACTGGACACCCGCTGATAAACCAATTTTCAGTGGCGACAGGCTTCCCTGTCTGCCATTCGCCGTTGACCCGGCGTGAATAATAAATATCTCTGTGTTCATTTTCGGTGCGATTGCGATAGACCACAACGGCCCCTGCGCTTGACTGAGCGATGTCAGTTTGGCAGCAATCGCACACCAGTGGATCAATAATCTCGCTGGTGAGTATATTTCCACTCGCATCAATCTTTGCTGAACGCAGCGATGTGCCGTGTTCCGCCGTTGCCGCCTGGTGATCGCCATGGTGCGCGCCGCTCGCCATATTGCGACCATCCAGCCAAACAGCACCCAAATCGGTTTGGTCCGCAAAGAAACTGACAAAGCCATGTTCTGCCAATGTGCCATCGGTGTGAGGTGTTATGGGGTCAGCCCAAGTGACACCATCGTCGGCAGAGAGGCTGATTGCAATATCGTAGTTAAAGACTTCGGGACTTTTTATCACCAGCCAATGGGCCGCCCAAAGGTCATCAGATATCTGTACGACGGATGGAAAGTCGGCGCGATTAACAAACCATTCAGTGCCCTGCGCGACCTGATTTGGCTCCGACCATTGACCGTGGACGAGCCTCGAAAACATAAGCGCAGCATTCTTTCCATCGAGCGCTAACCAGCTCAGTACTGGCGAACCTTGACGATCGAGGCTGAGATTGGGCGCCATAGAATTCTCCTTAGCAGGAGATTGAGGCTGCAGGACTAGTGTTTCGGAGTGTTCAGTGCACCCGATGCACAATAGCATTACTGTCGCTAGAGATATTTTTAGCGTGGCCCAAGCATTGCGCGATGTTTTCATAGTTAGCCTCGATTAAGCCAGTTAGCGGACCATTTAGCGGACAATGTCGACCTGTAAATCAGCACTCGCTTGAGCAACACCGCCTGCATTGACCACATTACTGTAGCCAAGAGCTTCAAGGATATCCTTAGCCTGGCCTGAACGATTGCCACTGCGGCAGTACAGATATACTTTTTGGTCTTTGTTTGGAACCACTGCTTCTATGCTTTGTGCAACGTATTGCAGTTCAATATGCGTGGCCGATTCCAGGTGGCCAGCATGCCATTCTTCAAGTGTACGTACATCAATAATCACGTCATTTTCTCCATATGCTGCGATAGTCCAGCAGAAAAGTATAGGTAGTAAAAACAGTGTCAATTGTCGCATAATAACTCCATTAAACTCGATCTATTGTTTTTGGCCGCAGAATTTATAAATACCCATCTAAAAATTGCGGCGCTTCGGTCGATGTTAAAGTAACCCAGATGTACTTGCCATTAAGTATTTATCTCTTTAGTGGCACCGTCTAACCGCACAGTCTAACGGCACAGTGAAAGGCACAGTGAAAGGCATGTGAAGAAAAATGATTAACCAAGTGCAGCGCGGATCGTTTCTTATCTGCCGCGCCGCGCCCTTTTTTTGCGGCTAAGAAAAATAGATCAGCAGGAGAACAGACTTGCCCAATATTTCCGAAGACGAGCTGAGAGCGCTAAACGTTTACCAAGAGGTGGAGACTGACGCTTGGTTGCGCCTTCGCTATCGAATTACTGTCAGGGGGTTACTGGTGCTGGCCACGCTTATTGTGCGTGGCATACTGGTTTCAATGGCGCCAGAGCACTACGCGTATGAAGTATTTGTATCCAGTAGCGTCTCCTTGGAATATCTAACTGATATGATTTTCTACAGAACAATCATAGGTGTCTCTCTGGCTTGTCTGTATGGCTTCGCATTGTATAAAAACCACTATTTACGATCCGTCTCGATGATCGCGTTAATGGCTGCTGTTGCACTGCTGTGGGGCGATTTGCAGATGTTTCTACTGTCGTCGATCGATCGCTTTTCGCCTCTTGCTTACACAAGTTTGGGCCTCAGAATAGTTGCAGCCATTCTTTTGGCGCTAAATTACTTTGATGTCCGCCGTTAAAAAAAGAACAGCAACCCCCGGCGATATCAGCGGTCCACAAGCATACCTTTAGTCGTCTGCAACCTTAGCGCCCGAGAGAATTGAAATTGCTGACAGCGTGGTTTGAGCGGCGTTCAGTCCCAGCCGGAAGTCCGCATCGGAAAATGTTGACCACACATCGAGAGGCGTGTGCCACGTCGGATTCCAACCCGCACCGGTGTGCGCACCGCGCTCATTTTCTCGCAGGCTAATTGATGGCACGATATTCATAAATGGTGTGGAATCGGTATTGGTCATATGCGGGCCCACCGTGGCGGGATAGTCCGTGTTGTATTTGTCAGCGGCCGCTTTGAAGGAAAAGGCTAACTGCATCGATTCTTCGGCTAACTCTGAAGCACTTTGAAACTCAATATTCACGTCTGCTTCGGCCCGCTGAGTAGAACTGATCGACCCATCGGCCCGCGGCGCACCGTGATCCCACAACATCATATCGTGTTGAATCATAGCCAACCAACGCGGCTCAGGGAATTTACCCGAGCCCGCCGGGCTTTCAATACCCTGAAGATGCCGACGCTGCTCAATATAGGCGGTTGAACCGTTCAACCCCGTCTCTTCGTTGTTCCACAGGGCAAAGCGAATCGAGCGTTCGGTCTGCACATCAGGCATGCTAAAAATACGCGCTAATTCAAGCACCAATGCTGTCCCTGATGCGTCGTCGTTCACGGCTTCATTCACGCCATGACCGTCCATATGTGCACCAATGATATACATTTCATCGGGCCGAGTAGAGCCTACTTTTGTGCAATATATTTCTTCCCTCTTACCGTCAACAGGGAGTTCCTCGTTGAGTTTGCGGATTCGTTCGTCGGGTTGGGCGTCCAAGTCACGGTTGACGCTTGTATCGACTCGATAACCGTAGACAGAGGCACCTCCGGGACCAACACCATTGCGACCAACAGGCCCACCGGTGGGTGTTGTCAAATCGTCGCTTTTCTCAGCCTGCGCCGACAGGACGCGTGTCGGACGCGGCTTATCTTCAAAGTGATAGGTAAGGCGCTCGATATTCTCGCAGCCGACGTCGCGCAACTGCTGCTCGATCCAGTCTATTGCCTTTGCATTTCTTTGCGTACCCTGCCGTCGATCACCAAACTGTGTTAGCCCTTTGATACTTTTTTTATAGCTATCGAGGTTAAGCCTGCTGACCAACAGTTGGATATCGTCAGGGGTATCTTTTGCCATCGTCTCGGCGGCATTTGCAGTCATGGCCAAGGAGTAAAAAAGGGCGGTTGTCGAGAGAAGTAAACGCATTGAGCTAGACCTTATTTGTTGTTATTAGTAGAGGCTGCCACAGCTTATTAATCGGCAATAACTTTTATCTGTATGTTGACATTTTCCGAGTCGAAATCGAGGTTCTCCAGCTCACTTAAAATTTTATCTTCTAAAGATTTCGCCGCATCGACGTCACTGCCTATTGTGACTTTGACCTGCCTTTTCATCTCAGCATCACCATCCTTTGAATCGCCCGCCACGATCATGACATGCTTCTCGCCATCGGTCTCGTCATTCAGTTTAACTATCTTGATGTGCTTTCTGATACTGGCGTCGGGCAACGGATTCTCAAAAACATTCATGTCAGAGAGGACGTTAGCGCAGTTTATAGTCTCGTTTTTCAATTCACCGTAGAGGATGGGTAGGCCGATCAAGCTGCCTAAGATAAAGGCAGGGAGTATTTTGTCGTTCATGCACGATTCCTTTAGTTTTAGTTTTCAGTAGGAAAATGACAGGGAACGAGTCTAGGGTATGTGGCGGTAAAAAGCATCTATGCTAGTGTATGGCGTGCTAGGAAAAGTTTCCCGAACGTAATTAAAGATGAGGTTTCACGGCCCCTGATTTGTCGAACTGGAATGCCGGTTCTCGCCGACCCTCAATACCAAATAAAAAACCCCAACCTTTCGGCTGGGGTTTCTGATTTGGTACCAGTGGCCGGACTCGAACCGGCACGCTTTTAAGGGCGCGGGATTTTGAATCCCGTGTGTCTACCAATTCCACCACACTGGCATTTGCTTCGGCCCATCAAGGCAGAAGGGCGGCGATTATAGCAGTGATGATGGGCGGGTCAACTGGTATTTCCCCGCGTTGGTTGGCGCGGGGGCGGGGTAGTGTTTGGGGGTGTGGTTTCGCCCCTAAAATCGCACCGCAATTGGACAATCACCTGTAGTTAAGCGAGATTGGCGATTGTTCCATGCTACCTCACATGCGAAAATGGTCGTTCATTTTGAATCAAGCCACTTTCAGAGATTTTATGCAGACTTCTAGTAGTAATTCGTTTATCGCCACCTTTTTAAAGATGGAATCTGCGGGCGGTGTCCTGCTCATTGTGGCGGCGACGCTGGCAATACTGATTGCGAACTCACCCTTGGATATCTATTACCAGCTGCTGCTGTCGACACCGGTTGAAATCCGAGTTGGCTCCCTTGAGGTGGCCAAGCCCCTGTTGCTGTGGATCAATGATGGCTTGATGGCACTTTTCTTTTTCCTTGTGGGGTTGGAATTAAAGCGTGAATTGCTAGAGGGGGAGTTGGCCGATCCGCGTAATATTATTCTTCCAGGTGTTGGTGCGGTCGGTGGAATGGTCATTCCGGCGTTAATTTACCTCTACTTTAACCATGAAAATCCTGTGGCAGTGAAAGGATGGGCAATTCCTGCGGCTACAGATATCGCCTTTGCCTTGGGAATTTTGATGCTGCTGGGATCACGTGTTCCAACGGCCATTAAGATTTTTCTGACCTCTCTGGCGATCTTTGACGATATTGGCGCGATTGTGATTATTGCGCTTTTTTACACGTCCAAAATTTCTATTTCGGCGCTGATAATCGCTGCAGTCTGTACCGCTGTATTGGCGATTTTGAATAAGCGCAAGGTGATGTCGAAGAGCCCCTATATTTTAGTGGGCGTGATTATGTGGGTGGCGACACTTAAATCTGGCGTGCATGCGACTTTGGCGGGCGTCGTTTTGGCGATGTTTATTCCCCTTGAAGCTGATCCTGAAACGGGGCGATCACCTCTGAAGACTCTTGAACATGATTTACATTCGGTGGTCGCGTTTTTTGTTCTGCCGCTGTTCGCGTTTGCCAATGCGGGTATCAATATTGCGGGGGTGGCTGTTGATGACCTCCTTCACAGCGTGCCTATTGGTATTGCATTGGGACTATTTGTGGGCAAACAGGCGGGCATTTTTGGCTTTTGTTGGTTGTTTATCAAACTTAAAGTCACCCAGCTGCCGGTGGAAATGAGTTGGCTGACGCTCTATGGCGTTGCCATGCTCTGCGGTATTGGTTTCACCATGAGCTTGTTTGTTGGCTCCCTTGCCTTTGAAGAGACGGGCGTTGATTTACTCTTTGATGAAAGGCTGGGAATCATTATTGGTTCCCTGTTGTCCGGTGTTTTTGGCTACGCTGTTTTACGTGTGAGTCTGCCGAAGGGCGGCTAGTTCCCCTCTCGTAAGTTAGTTTTTGCGCGGTGAAAGGGTTTGGCCTTTGCGTCGAATTTCTATACCCTTGCCGGCTCTAAACGACAACTGAGCTTAGCTCGCTAAAAGTGTTATTTATGCGCCGTGATCTTTTTCAATTTGATCTCCCTGATGAGTTGATTGCCAAGCAGCCTGCTGCCCAGCGGCAGGGCAGTCGTCTGCTCTATCTCGATTCGCAAAAGAGCGATTTGCGCCATCAACAGTTTGCCGATTTACTTGGCCATATTGCGCCGGGCGACTTGATGGTGTTTAACAATACTAAGGTGATTCCGGCGCGTCTCTTCGGTCAAAAATCGAGTGGTGGCAAGATCGAGGTGTTGGTGGAGCGAGTATTGAGCCAGCACGCAGTGTTGGCTCACATTCGCGCCAGTAAATCGCCCAAAGCGGGCACCCAGTTAGTGTTCGATGGCGGTCATTGCGCCGAGATGGTTGCCCGCGCAGATGATCTGTTCGAGCTGAACTTCGCTGCGCCGGTACTCGAGGTACTTGAGCAGATTGGCCATATGCCTCTGCCGCCCTATATTGACCGCGCCGATACTGAAACGGACAAGTCGCGTTACCAAACTGTGTATGCTCAGCAATTGGGAGCGGTCGCCGCACCGACCGCGGGTTTGCATTTTGATGAGCACATGCTTGCTGCCATAAAAGCTAAGGGTGCACAGATTGCCTTTGTCACGTTGCACGTTGGCGCGGGCACATTCCAGCCTGTGCGAGCGGAGAATATCGTCGATCACAAAATGCACAGCGAGTGGTTGCAGGTTAGCGACGAGGTGTGTGAACAAGTCTTGGCAACGAAAGCGGCGGGCGGGCGCGTTATCGCTGTGGGGACAACCAGCGTGCGCTGTCTAGAGACTGCAGCTCGCAGCGGTCAGATCATGCCCTTCGAGGGTGATACTAATATTTTTATCTATCCCGGTTACCGTTTCAACGTGGTCGATGCACTGTTGACCAATTTTCATTTGTCTGAATCGACACTGTTAATGTTGGTCAGCGCGTTTTCTGGGTATGGGCCTATCATGAGCGCGTATCGAGAAGCAGTGGCCGAGCGCTACCGATTTTTTAGCTACGGTGACGCCATGTTCCTACTTCACAACCCCAATGCTGCCAAGGATATTCCAGAATGACATCGACACCTGTATCGACGCCTAGCCGTCACTGTTTTATGACGTTTGACGTCTCCGCAACAGACGGTAAGGCACGCCGCGGCGAAATTAGCTTTCCTCGCGGCAAGGTGCAGACACCGGCTTTTATGCCAGTGGGTACCTATGGCACGGTTAAAGGCATGTTACCGAAGGATATTGCGGATATTGGCGCGGAGATTATTTTAGGTAATACCTTTCACTTGATGTTGCGGCCTGGCACCGAGGTCGTAAAAGCGCATGGCGATTTACACAACTTTATTCAGTGGCAGGGGCCTATTCTTACTGACTCGGGCGGTTTTCAAGTGTTCAGTTTGGGCGATATGCGCAAAATCAGTGAAGCGGGTGTGAAGTTCCAGTCGCCTATTGACGGCAGTCCAGTGTTTATCGATCCCGAGACCTCCATGCAGGTGCAGCGCGATCTCGGCAGCGACATTGTGATGATCTTTGATGAGTGCACGCCCCATCCCGCGACCGAACAGCAGGCGCGCGATTCTATGCAGCTGTCGCTGCGCTGGGCTGCGCGCAGCAAAGCCGCCCATGGTGACTACCCGTCAGCCTTGTTCGGTATTGTGCAGGGCGGTATGTACGAATCTCTGCGCGATGAATCCCTCCAAGGGCTTGTTGATATTGGGTTTGACGGCTATGCCATTGGTGGGCTGTCTGTGGGTGAGCCTAAGGAGGATATGATGCGTGTTCTCGATCACCTTGCCCACCAAATGCCCGCCGATCGCCCGCGCTATTTGATGGGTGTGGGCAAGCCAGAGGATCTTGTCGAAGGCGTACGACGCGGTATTGATATGTTTGACTGTGTTATGCCCACACGCAATGCACGCAACGGTCATTTGTTCACCAGCACTGGGGTAATCAAAATTCGCAACGCTCGTCATCGCTACGATACGGGACCACTCGACAGCCAGTGCGACTGTTATACCTGCCGTAACTTTAGCCGCGCCTACCTTCATCATCTGGAAAAGTGCGGTGAGATGCTCAGCGCGCAATTAAATACCATCCACAATTTGCGCTATTATCAAACGCTGATGGCGGGCTTGCGTGAGGCCATTACAGAAGGTCGTCTCGATGCTTTTGCTGACGATTTCTACGCCATGCGAGCGCCTACCACCTCGGCGGACTAGTGGTGGGGCTTTAAATCGGTAAAACTGCCCCCAATTACTTCTTTAATACCGCTATAATGCGCCGCTGAAAATACTGGACTGTCGATTTATGCCTAACAAATTTCCCCTTTGGAAGAACGTAATGATTCTTCTAGTTGTTGTGTTTGGTTTTGTTTATGCCGCGCCCAACCTCTACCCGCCTGATCCCGCCATACAGTTGTCGGGACAGAGTGGCGCCATGACGATTGACGCAGCGGTGTTAGAAAAAGTCGAGCAGTCGTTGGATGAAGCCGGTATTGAGTATTTTGATGGCGTCGCCAATGGCGACAGCTTGTTGGTGCGTTTGCGCAAGCCCGATTTGCAGTTGCGCGCCAAAGAAGTTATTCAGGCCGAGATGGGCGGGGACTATATCGTTGCGCTCAACTTGGCACCAACAACGCCAAAATGGTTGAGCGATATCGGCGGCATGCCGATGAAACTTGGCCTAGACCTTAGCGGGGGCGTGCATTTCTTGCTGGAAGTTGATTTAGACTCCGCGCTGAAAACGCGTTTGGAAGGTGACTTAGAAGATGTTAAGTCGACTCTCCGTGAGGCGCGTATTCGCTACCGTAGTTTTGAGTTGAAGGGCGACCAGCTGGTGGGCCAGTTCCGTGACGCGGAGCAGGTTGATCGTGCTAAGACCCTGATTCGCACCACATACAGCGATCTGCAGCCGGTTTCAGAGCCGGGACAAAACCCGTTGATACTAACGTTAAGAATCAGCGAACTGGCCACGCGAGAAATCGAAGACAACGCGATCAAACAAAACCTCACCTCGCTGCGCAATCGCGTCAATGAGTTGGGCGTGTCTGAACCGCTGGTGTCTCGACAGGGTAAAAACCGTATCGTGGTTGAGCTGCCTGGCGTCCAAGATACTGCTGAAGCTAAGCGTATTATTGGTAAAACCGCCAATTTAGAATTCCGTCTTGCTGCGCTTGATAATATTGGCGAAGTGTTTGATTTTCGCGATCCCGCCAGTCAGGGTCCTGACGCGCGTCTTGAGAATAACGCTGTTATCACTGGCGAAAACGTCACCGATGCGCGGGCCAGCTTTGACGAAAATGGTCGCCCTCAGGTTAACATCACCTTAGATGCGCAGGGCGGATGGCAAATGGGCCATGCGACAAGAGACAATATTGGTCGTCGACTCGGTGTGCTCTTTATCGAGTACAAAACCAAACTTGAAAAATCGATCGACGACAGCGGCGCAGTGGTTTTGACACCCGTGCCATTTGTCGAGAAAAACATTATCAGTCTGGCGACCATTCAGGCCCAGCTCGGCAAGCAATTCCGAATCACAGGACTGGAGCAGCGCGAGTCATCTGAGTTGGCGTTGCTGTTGCGAGCAGGTGCGCTTGCCGCGCCCATGTACATTGTTGAAGAGCGCACCATCGGGCCCTCGCTGGGCGCTGACAATATTGAGCTTGGCGTCAAATCGGTCACCGTGGGTATGGGATTAGTCCTGCTATTTATGGTTATGTTCTATCGCGCATTTGGACTGTTCGCCAACGTCGCATTGGTGATGAACCTCATTCTTTTGATCGCCTTTATGTCACTATTAGGCGCCACACTCACGTTGCCCGGTATTGCAGGTATCGTTTTGACGGTCGGTATGGCAGTAGATGCCAACGTTCTGATTTTCGCGCGCATTCGTGAAGAGTTGGCGGCGGGGGTGTCGCCACAGGGGGCGATTAGTGCTGGCTATGATCGCGCATTCACATCGATTCTCGATGCTAATGTCACCACATTAATTGTTGCACTGATTCTGTTTGCCGTTGGTTCAGGCCCTGTGCAGGGCTTTGCTGTGACGCTCTCGATCGGTATTTCGACCTCAATGTTTACCGCCATTTTGTTGACCCGTTCGCTGGTAAATATGACGGTGGGTGGACGCAAACTTCAAACGTTGTGGATTTAGGGAGCCGACCATGAGTGATTTAAAAGTGTACAACTTTATGGGCCTGCGCAAATTTGCGTTGGCTTTATCAATTCTAATGCTGGTTGCCTCGGTAGTCTCCCTCTCCACCAAAGGCATTGTGTTTGGCTTGGATTTCTCCGGCGGCACGCAAATTGAAGTCGGTTATGAAAAGCCTGCCGACGTCTCGGTCTTACGTCAGCAGCTGGTCTCTGCAGGGTTTGAGAGCCCAGTGGTTGTGCATTTTGGCGCTGAGACCGATGTGTTAATTCGTCTTCAAGGCGAACCAGACCAAACACTCGCCGAGCGCGTCTACTCGGTTTTACAATCGAACGGCGATAAAATTGAGCTGCGCAGAGTTGATTTTGTTGGCCCTCAAATTGGTGAAGAGCTTCGCGAAGATGGCGGGCTGGGCATGCTGGCAGCACTCGCAGTAGTAATGCTCTATGTCGCTGTGCGCTTCCAGTTTAAATTTGCGCTGGGTGCAGTCTTAGCGCTTGTGCATGACGTGATTATCACCATGGGGTTCTTTTCGATATTCGCGCTAGAGTTCGACCTAACCGTACTTGCCGCTGTTTTGGCGGTGGTCGGATACTCGCTCAACGACACCATTATTGTCTTTGACCGTATCCGTGAAAATTTCCGCAAAATACGCAAAGCTGAACCTGTCGATGTGATCAATGAATCCATGAGTCAGACATTGTGGCGCACCATTAACACCTCGTTCACGACCATGCTTGTCCTCTTGGCGCTGTTTTTCCTCGGCGGCGAGTTGATTCACAACTTCTCGGTAGCACTGATTGTGGGTATTGGCGTCGGTACTTACTCTTCGATCTATGTCGCGTCCACTTTGCTGTTGGCTCTCAATATACAGCGCGAGGATATTTTGGAGCCGGTTGAGGGAGAATTGGTTGACGATTTGCCTTAATTCCATGCTGCAATAGTTACCGCTAGACCGCCGGGAGTATGCCAAGTTCCGGCGGTTTTGTTTTATACTGCCGAAAAATCCATAAAGGGTGAGGGCGCAGTGATAAAGCATCTATTTAGAACAATAACCAAACAAGCCCACAAAGAAACGCCGAGCCACCCGCTCTATCAGTCAGCGGGTGTCACTCCAGAACAGTTCGCAGCCCACTGGATGCCGTTCAGTGGCAACCGTGACTTCAAACAAAATCCCCGAATGATTGTTGGTGCTGAGGGGCCTTACCTCATTGCTGCTGATGGCCGAAAAATCTTTGACGGCTTGTCAGGCCTTTGGACAACAGGCTTAGGCCACTGTCGGCCAGAAATTGCTGCCGCCATTGCCAAGCAGGCGAGCACCCTAGACTTTTGCGCCCCCTTTCAATTTGGCCAACCCAAATCCTTTGAGTTAGCTGAGCGGATTACTCAGTTTATGCCTGCTGGTCTGAATCGGGTGTTTTTTACTGGCTCTGGATCTGAGAGCGCGGACACCGCTTTAAAAATGGCTCGGGCATACTGGCGTAAAAAAGGTCAGGCCTCTAAAACTCGTTTTATTGGTCGCGCCAAAGGTTATCACGGTGTAAATTTTGGCGGTATCAGCGTTGGCGGTATTGTCGGCAACCGAGCCACGTTTGGCCAGTCGATTGAAGCCGATCATCTCTCCCATACAATGCTGCCGGAAAATGTGTTTAGCCGTGGCATGCCTCAGCATGGCGCCCATCTGGCGGATGAACTGTTAAGTTTAATTGCCTTACACGACGCCTCTAATATTGCAGCGGTGATTGTTGAGCCGATGGCTGGTTCCGCAGGGGTTATTCCACCGCCGGTCGGTTACTTGCAGCGGCTGCGCGACATCTGTGATCAACACAATATTTTGCTGATCTTCGATGAAGTGATTACGGGGTTCGGTCGTGTGGGCGCTGCGACAGGCGCCGAAGAATACGGAGTCGTGCCGGATATTCTCAATGTCGCTAAGCAGTTAACCAACGGCTCCGTGCCCATGGGTGCGGTCATTGCCAAACAAGAAATTCATGACACGTTTATGGATGGTGGTGGCCCCGACTATATGATCGAGTTTCCTCACGGTTACACCTATTCGGCACACCCTCTGGCCTGCGCAGCGGGTTTAGCGGCGCTCGATATTCTGGAAAAGGAAAACATGTTTGAACGCGTGCGCGAAATCGCTCCCGTGCTAGAAAAAGCCGTACACAGTTTGCAAGGGGCGAAACATGTGGTCGATATCCGTAATTATGGATCAGCTGCGGGTATCACGTTGGCGGCCCTGCCTGGAGAGCCGGCCAAGCGGCCCTTTCAGGCAGCAATGAAGTGCTGGGAGAAGGGGTTTTATGTGCGCTACGGTGGCGATACTCTTCAGCTCGGTCTACCCTTTATCACTAATGCAACGCAGATCGACCTGCTGATTAATGCTATGGGCGAAGCGCTCAGCGAGATAGATTGATCACGGTGAAGCCACAGGAGATGTTACTCTGCCAGCAGTCGCTGCGATCGGTGAGTTGCTTGCGACAAAAAATTAAATTTTTAGGGGCCTAAAAGGTGACAGACGCAACCATCGTCGTGTTTCGATCAAATCTAGTGGCGGAAAAATTACAAAGCCAGTATTCTCGCCGCCCAATTTCCGCGAGGTTCTTACTGTCCTTAAAATGATGAAATCACCGTCGGTTACATTCCTCTTCGTGTCCCTGATATCAGGCTGTTCCCTTATTCAGCCGCCGCAAAATGTTGCAGAGTGCCCCGTACCTGAGAAAATTGAGGCACCCGCTGAAGTTCAAATATGTCCCGAGCCACAAGTGGTTGAGCGCATTGTGACCAAAATTGTCGAGGTGCCAGCCCCACAACCAAAGCCTGTTGCCGCTCCCCCGGCGACGAATACTGCGGGCAAACTGCATCTGCCGATTGTAGGTGCTATTGAATGGGCGAAAATAGAGCCCGCAGATATCTGGTTGGAGGCGCGTATTGATACCGGCGCCGAGTCAACATCTGTTCATGCTGAGGATATTCAGTTGGTTGAAAAAGACGGCAAGCGCTTTGTTCGTTTCGTTCTCGTCGATCCTAAAAGCGGGAACAGCTATCAGCAAGAAATTAGATTGCGCCGACGAGTCATCATCAAGCAGACCGCTGGCCCCAGTGAAAAGCGCTATGTGGTAAAAATGTGGGTGACGTTGGGCGATGTTAAATCAAGAATCGACGTCAACCTATCAGACCGCAAAGACTTTGAATTCCCGCTGCTTATCGGCCGCAATTTTTTAACTGACGCGATGATTGTTGATGTCAGCCGTCACCACACAAAATCTACCCCAACAAATGTGAAAAAATGATCAAATCTAAAGTTCAGGTCGGTCTTATTGCCGCCGGTTTTATCGCGCTGGGACTTGGTTTGACGCTCTATAAAGCGATAAGCCTAGGGTTGCCGCTGATGCCTGGCGAATACCGAGAGGTGTGGACTGTCGAATCGAAAACCAGCTTTACACCAACAAAGGGCCCTGTAAACGTCGAGCTGCGGTTGCCGGCCACCTTGGCGGGTTGGGTGATTCTGGAAGAGCACTTTGTCTCTTCTGGATTTGGCTTTTCCATTATCGAAGATGGAGAAACCAGCAGTAAAGCGCGCTGGGCGCGTCAAGAGCTAGAGCGTCCCACAACCCTCTATTACAAGATGCAGATTCATCGCGCGAGCGACAACAATGAATTGCCGCCAATGGCCTTCGTCAAACCGCAAACGCCATTGCTTGAGCCTGACCAACAAGCGGCGATGGATAGATTGGTTGATCGCCTAAAAACGCAGTCGTCAAATACTGAAACATTTGTGCTTCTGCTGTTGCAGGAATTTTTGCGTGATTCACCCGATCAAGACACGGTTTTCCTGCTCGACTCCTACCAGGAAGACGCCATCATGGTGTTGATGGACGCGCTGGCTGTCGCTGATATCAGCGCCCACCAGATTCGCGGTATCGTATTAGAAGATGGTCGACGTCGACAGCAACTCAGCTCGTTGATCGAAGTCTACACAGACGGGCGCTGGCGGGTTTTCGACCCCAGAACTGCTCGGGCAGGGTTGCCAAAAAACTTCTTCATCTGGCAGCGCAGTGATGACTCTATTTTAAATGTTGTTGGCGGCAGAAACTCCAGTCTTGAGTTTGCCCTTGTCAGCAACAGTCTGCCCGCCAAAGCGGTGGTTGAAATGGAACAGCGCTCCGAGCAGTTTGCGCTGCTCGACTTTTCAATCTATACCTTGCCGGTTGAACAGCAGGGTATTTTTAAAGGGCTGTTATTAATTCCCGTCGCGGCTCTAGTTGTCGTGATAATGCGAATTCTTGTGGGCATCCGCACGTCTGGAACGTTTATGCCGATACTGATTGCCCTCGCGTTTATTCAGACCACGCTGTTTATTGGTCTAATCATCTTCTTGGGTTTAATTGGAATAGGCCTCTGGATTCGCTCCTATCTCAGCAGGCTCAATTTACTCTTGGTGGCGCGGGTCGCCACTGTGGTTATTGTTGTTATCTTGCTGATGGCAGCGCTGGCGATTATTAGTTATAAGCTGGGTCTTGATCAGGTTTTAACAGTCACCTTTTTCCCCATTATTATTGTCGCTTGGACAATTGAGCGCATGTCGATTTTATGGGATGAAGACGGCGGTCACGAAGTGTTAATTCAAGGCGGTGGCAGTTTGCTGGTCGCTGTAATGGCCTATTTGGTGATGTCTAATCACGTCGTTGAGCACCTCACCTTTAATTTCCCAGAACTTATGTTGAGTTTGCTTGGCGTAATTCTTTTACTTGGAAAATACACCGGGTATCGGCTCTCAGAGCTCTATCGTTTCCGCGACTTAGCGAAACAATAAGTTATGAACTTTTTAGTGTCGCCATCAAAATTGCGCGAGCTCGGCATACTCGGTATGAACTCGCGCAACATTGGTTATATTGGTCGCTACAATCAGCGGAAAAATTACCACTTAGCAGACAATAAACTCGCCACGAAGAGCGCAGCCCTTGAGCTTGGCATAGCCGTTCCCGAACTCTACGGCACCATCGAATACCAGTTTCAAATCAAAGATATGCTCGACTCGCTCGCAGAGCGCGAGAGCTTTGTTATCAAACCTGCCCAGGGAAGTGGCGGCAAAGGCATCTTGGTGATTATTGGTCGTGATGGTGAGTATTTTATTAAATCGAGTGGCGTCAGAATCGATGGCCGAGAAGTCCGTCGCCACACTGACAATATTCTTGCTGGGCTGCACAGCCTTGGCGGGCGCAATGACCGAGCGATGATTGAAGCGCTTATCGACTTTGACCCCGTTCTCAAAGACTATAGCTATGAGGGTGTGCCCGATATCCGTGTAATTGTATTTCGCGGCGTACCGGTGATGGCAATGATGCGCTGCGCGACACGCAGTTCTGACGGCAAGGCCAATCTGCATCAGGGCGCAGTGGGTGTTGGTCTAGATCTTGGTAGCGGCCAAAGCATTCACGCCGTGCAGCACAACCGTATTGTCACGCAGCACCCTGACACCCATATGACCTTCGATCAGTTAAAAATACCCTACTGGGAGAGCGTACTCGAGTTAGCCTCAAGTTGTGCGCGAATGGCGGGACTGGACTACCTTGGGGCAGATATTGTGCTGGATAAGCAGCGTGGGCCGATGCTCCTCGAGTTAAACGCGCGTCCTGGTTTAGCCATTCAGGTGGCAAACCAAGCCGGACTCCATCATAGGCTTGTCGCCGCGATGGAAATCGCCGATTCAACAAGTGATCAAAGTGAGAGAATTGCGTTGGCGCGGCAACAGTTTGGCCAAAAGTCACACCCTCCTTCAGGCTTTTAGCCAAACCTTCTCCGTTTATTTTACGGACATTCCTTTTTCTAATGCGCCTGTCGTAAACGTCACTTTTTCACTGGGATTGCAAAAGTGCAAGACAAAAATTAGCCTGTCAAAACAGCTTCGTTAAAGTGGAAAAAAACACCTACCCTATCGCTAAGTGACGAATAATTGCGCAAAACAATTAAATTCCTAGCACCTCTGCTAAAACCCTTTTATAGCGGCATTAATTCGCAATTTTTCCTCTAAAGCCAACTGCTAGAATCTGAGCCCATAACACCGTTATTTTTTACAACAGCCAACGGAACTGGAGTTCGCCCTATGTCGGTTTTTTCTCATCGCGAGTTTGATAATCATCAGCAAGTTGCCTTTTTTAATGACAAAAAATCCGGATTGCGCGCGATTATTGCTGTGCACAACACCAATTTAGGCCCCGCTCTGGGCGGCTGTCGCATGTGGCCCTATGGATCAGACGAAGAAGCGCTGACGGACGTCTTGCGGCTTTCAAAGGGCATGACCTATAAATCAGCGCTTGCCAATCTAAAACTAGGCGGCGGCAAAGCCGTTATTATCGGCGACTCGCGCACCCAAAAAACTGACGACTTGCTCTATGCCATGGGCGATTTTATTGAGGGTTTGGGCGGCCGTTACATTACGGCTGAAGACTCGGGCACCTCGGTGACCGATATTCTCAAGATTGGACAGCGCACCGAGCACGTTAGCGGTGTCGATAAAGCTTCTGATCATGGTGGTGACCCGTCGCCAACCACTGCTCGAGGTGTTTTTGTGAGTTTGCGCGAAGCAGCTTTGCACAAGCTGGGCCGATCAGATCTCAAAGGCTTGCAAGTGGCCATTCAAGGTCTGGGTAACGTGGGTTATCGGTTGGCACGCTATTTACATGAGGCGGGTGCAACCCTCTATGTCACCGACATTGTTAAGGTCAATGTTGATCGCGCGGTGCGCGAGTTGGGTGCTACTGCGGTGTCAGGAGAAGATATTTTTGGACTGGACGTCGACGTTTTTGCGCCCTGTGCTCTTGGCGCTGCGATTAACGACAACACAATCGACAAACTAAAGGTGTCGATTGTCGCAGGCGCCGCCAACAACCAGCTGGCGACGCTGAAACATGGTGAAATACTGCACCAGCGCGGTATCTTGTACGCCCCCGACTATGTGGTGAATGCGGGCGGCATTATCGACGTTTACTATCAGCGGAAAATGTTGGTGGCTGGGTATAGCGCTGACAACTACACTAAAGACCTGAGCGCCAAAGTGGACGGCATTGGTGCTACCCTGCACGAAATTTTTGTTCGCAGTGACGCGGAAAATGTACCGACTTTTGTGGTGGCTGACCGTCTTGCTGAAGAGCGTTTCAATGCTGTCGACTGCCATTGGCAGCCGCAGCGTCAAAATCAGCTCAAATCAAATGCCCCAGTGGCAGCTCCGTCTTGTAACAGATAGGTTTAAGCGAAAAACTGCTTTTAACGTGATCCAAGCCCTCAACCTGAGTCAGCTTATCGAGAAAATATTGATAGGCGAGCAGGTCGGGGGTGACCACGCGAATCAGATAGTCAAAATCACCGGTCATAAGATAACACTCCATGACCTCCGGCCAATTAAGCACCTGCTGAGCGAAGTGATCTAAATCCTTTTTTACCTGATGGTGCAATGTTATCTGAACGAAAACCGTGACGGGCAAACCCACTTTCATAGGGTCGATCAGCGTCACTCGTTTGGTAATGTAGCCCAGCGCCTCAAGGTTTTTCACACGGCGCGAGCAGGGCGATGGCGATAGACAGACCTTGTCGGCCAGCTCGAGGTTTGAAATACCTCCGTCGGATTGCAATATATTGATAATCTTCCAATCAATATTGTCTAATTTGTACTCAGTCATATGTTTCCTGCTTATATAAGTCGCACTGTTTAAAGGCGCGGGTTGCTGTTTATAAAATCGAGCCTTAACTAGGCTTATCGAACCTGCCTAGCTAGTCTTGCTAGACACCGGAAAATCGAGGTTATTTGCCACATTTACCAAGTATAGGTAACTTCGCGCAATAATTCACCGTGAACTAGTAACGTAACGCGATAACCTGTCTTAACCTATATTTCGGCCTCATTACTTTGGCAGGATTCTCTAGCCTCGCTCATGCTAATTTTATGCTCTATAAAAAGGGTCTGTGGGCGGACGGTTTTAAAATAATTCGGCCACAAAAGGGGTGTCAAATTCGGCATACACTCAGTACAGAACCCTGACAAAAATGATGGGAAAAGCAACATTCTTTGAGGTGGTACATGGTAGTGAAAAAAACAGATAGAGTGGCGCAGCACAATGTGGCCACAGCCTTTATGGACGGTTCAGCAGTGACTATTCCAACCCTGAGCATTTTACAGGCCGATGGCACATTGCTGGCCGGAACGGCGATCCCCGCCATGGATCGCGCGCTAGCAGAAAAAATCTATAGCGACATGGTTTATACCCGCAGTCTCGATGAGCGCATGGTAGGTGCCCAGCGGCAGGGACGATTGAGCTTTTATCTCACCTGCACCGGTGAAGAGGCCTCTGTAGCGGGCACGATAGCGGCTTTTAATGCCGACGATATGGTGATGGGCCAATACCGTGAGCAAGTCGCACTGCGCTTTCGCGGCTTTACCACCGCGCAGTTTATGAACCAGCTGTTTAGTAATAACCAAGATCTAGGGAAGGGCCGGCAGATGCCGGTGCATTACGGTAGTCGCGCGTTAAATTTTATGACCATCAGTTCGCCACTGGCGACGCAGATCCCACAGGCCGCGGGCTACGCCTATGGTCAGAAGTTGGCAGGTAAAAAAGCCTGTACCCTCTGTTACTTCGGCGAGGGAGCCGCCTCTGAGGGCGATTTCCATGCCGGTCTCAATATGGCCGCAGTGCTGAAGTGTCCTGTGGTATTTGTCGCGCGAAATAACGGCTACGCCATTTCAACACCGGCAGTCGAGCAGTTCGCCGGCGACGGCATTGCACCGCGGGGTCTCGCTTACGGTATCAAAACTATTCGCGTGGACGGCAACGATATTTTGGCGGTTTATGCGGCCGCTGTGGAAGCGCGCAAAATAGCGGTGGAAGAGCAGGCCCCTGTCTTAATTGAAACCATGAGTTATCGCCTTGGCGCTCACTCAACATCCGATGACCCAAGCGGCTATCGCAGTGCGGAAGAAGAGGAAATCTGGCGTCAAAAAGACCCCATCATTCGAATGAAGAATTGGTTGATTAAACAAAAATGGTGGGATGAGGCGCGCGATGAAACGCTGCGATCTGGATTCCGCAGTGAAATTCTCGATGAGCTGAAGTTAGCCGAAAAAAGGCCTAAACCACTTCTCAACGATATTATCGGTGATGTCTATAAAACGCCTCCCACGCATCTTCAAGAGCAGCTGGCGGATTTAAAGGCACATATTGCCAAGTACCCCGACAAGTATCCGAAAGACTCTTTGACTCATGGGGAGGGCTAACATGAACACTGTTGAAACTAAGCGTATGAACCTGCTACAGGCGATTAACAGCGCGCTGGATACTGCGATGGAAGCCGATGGCAAGGTGGTTTGCCTTGGTGAAGATATTGGTAAGTTTGGCGGCGTTTTTCGCGCCACCAGTAACTTGCAGGAAAAATTTGGCCGACCGCGCTGTTTTAATACACCGCTCACCGAACAGGGTATCGCAGGTTTTGCGATTGGCCTCGCGGCTCAAGGATCAGTGGCTGTGGCTGAAATACAGTTCGCGGATTATATTTTCCCAGCCTTCGACCAAATTGTGAATGAGGCGGCCAAGTTTCGCTATCGCAGCGGCGATCAGTTTAATTGTGGCGGTCTAACCATTCGAGCGCCCTACGGCGGCGGCATTGACGGAGGTCTCTATCACTCGCAATCTCCAGAAGCCTATTTTTGCCACACGCCGGGCTTAAAAGTCGTGATTCCAAGCAATCCGTATCAAGCAAAAGGCCTACTGTTGGCTGCTATTCGCGATCCCGACCCTGTGTTGTTTTTTGAGCCTAAAGCCATATATCGCGCCTCGGTTGGCGAGGTGCCAGTGACGGATTACGAGCTGCCGATTGGTGTTGCCGAAGTGGTTCAGGAGGGCACCGATATCACGCTGTTGGGTTGGGGTGCGCAGATGATCCAGATTAATAAAGCGGCAGAGATGGCCGCCGGCGAGGGTATTTCTTGCGAGGTGATTGATTTGCGCACGCTGTTACCTTGGGATCGCGACACCGTTGCCACGTCTGTGAGCAAGACAGGTAGATTGTTGATTAGCCACGAAGCGCCCTTGACGGGCGGTTTTGCCGGTGAGATTACAGCGACAATTCAAGAGCGTTGCTTTCTGAGTCTAGAGTCGCCGATAACCCGGGTTGCCGGACTGGATACACCGTTCCCACTGATCCAAGAAAAGCAGTATTTACCTGATTATTTAAAAATTTACGAAGCAATAAAAGCCTCTGTCAATTTCTAGGGCAAGGTTTTATTGATCGTTACAGCCCTAAATTGATAGGGGTTTTAGGAGAACAAAATGAAAAAAGATTTTATCTTGCCGGACATTGGCGAAGGCATCGTCGAGTGCGAAGTGATTGAATGGAAAGTCAAAGAGGGCGATACCATTGCCGAGGATCAAATCGTTGTTGATGTGAGCACGGATAAGGCCATAGTTGAGATCCCATCCATGTATAACGGAAGGATCCTAAAGCTCTATCATCGCGAGGGCGATACTGCACAGGTGCATTCACCACTGTTTGCCATTGAGATTGAAAGTGATGTCGATCAAGAGTCTGATGCCGCTTTACAAACAGTGGAAACGGCCAGTGATACGATGGAGAAAAAGGGGCGCCAAGAACAGGCGCTTCAAGTGGCTGTCCCTACTGCCCAAACAAATGAGAAAGTCTTAACTACGCCAGCCGTTAGAAAAATGGCCCGCGAGCACTCGCTGGACTTGGCTTCAATTGCCGGTAGCGGTAAACAGGGGCGCGTTTTAAAAGAGGATATTTTGCAGCATCTGTCGGGCGAAAAAGTGACTCCCGCCAGTGAAGTGCTCCCCCCTCTGGCCACGACCGACCGCGTTGAAGCCATTAAAGGCGTGCGCAAAATTATGGCCGAGCGCATGAGTGATGCTGTCGCCACCATTCCTCATTTCACCTACGTTGACGAAGTGGATGTCACCGCACTGGTGGATCTGCGTCAAACACTCAAAGACACCTATGCGAGCGATGAACTTAAAATTACTCTTATGCCGCTCTTTATCAAGGCACTTTCGCTCGCCTTGAATGCCTTTCCGATCCTCAATAGCCGCACCAATGACGACTTTACTGAGCTCACTTACGTCGCGAGCCACAATATCGGTATGGCGGTGGACGGCAAGACCGGCCTATTGGTGCCGAATATTAAACAGGTTCAGCAGCTCAGCTTGCTCGATATCGCCCGCGAAGTGACGCGCCTAACCGACGCCGCACGCAGCGGCAAAATAAGCCCTCAGGAGCTGTCCGGTGGCACCATCACGATCTCGAATATCGGCGCGATTGGCGGCACCGCTGCAACGCCGATTATCAATAAACCCAGCGTTGCCATAGTGGCCCTTGGGAAAATTCAAACGTTGCCGCGGTATGATGCCGAGGGTAATGTGAATCCGCGCAAAATAATGACAGTTAGTTGGTCTGGAGATCATCGAGTGATAGACGGTGGCACGATTGCGCGGTTCAATAATTTGTGGATGGGGTACTTAGAAAATCCAGCAACGATGTTAGCGCTCTTGCGTTAACAGGAAGTGTCGTTCGAGGGCTCACTGGGGGAGCAATGTACGATTGAGTTTGCACGAGAGCAAAAATCTACAGCACTTTTACATCAATGAAGAGCAATCGTTTTACCTGCTCAGTCATAAAGATGCGCGCAAACTCAAAAGTTGGTTGCACCTCTGCGAGTCCCAGTTAATTCGTCTCGGTTACAGCAATATTGAACTTATCGGAAACGGCGCCTACGGGTTCGTGTTTGCCGGAACGAGCGGTGCAGATAGTGAAATAAACTTACAGCAATATGTTTTTAAGTTTTCGCGAATAACGCTGCCGCAGCATATCAAAGACCGCCTTGAAGAAGAGGGCTTTATGCTCAGCCTAGTCGAGCATAGCGGCATTCCTGATTTTATCGCCTTTCAGCAAGTGCGGGGCCAGTCAATATTAATGATGTCGCGCGCACCGGGCATCAACCTGCAAGAATATGCGCGGCAGGTCGGCCGCCTCGAGTCTCGCCTCGTGTTAAAGATTGCCGCGCAGATGGCGGATATTTTGGCGAGTTTGCGTAATACCGACGAGCGCTCAAGCATAGTTCACGGCGACATAAAGCCCTCCAATATCATGTTTGATAAGCAGACTGAAGGTATTTCCCTGATCGACTGGGGTGCAGCTGTGTTTGCGCAGTCTGATGTTCATGGCAATCGAATTGACGGTATTGGTATGGACGCATTGAATGCTGACTTACAAAAAACTAATGCAAAATTAGGTGATATTCATTTTATCGGTGAGGAGCAACTGCAAGGCGCGTTTTCATCCCCACGTTTTGATGAACAAGGTTTAGCGGGGACACTCTACGCTCTTGCGTCTGGGCAGAGCAGCCGCTTTGGCAAAAACGTAATTACACCGGAGTCGCTGGGGCTACCGATTGAATTTGCGAGAACTCTGTCAGGAATGTTGCACGACAATCCAGGCATACGGCAGCAAGCGGGGGACTATTTTTTCAACAATATGCGCTATATGAAGCATATCGTTAGCTTGCCAAAAGTCTCTGAAGAAAATCCTGTTGCGCCGCTCATTCCTGTAAGAGTGTTGAGTTCTGATGAGCCTCTGGAGACTGTGGTCTACAGTTCGCGTAAAGGCTTTTTGCGTCAAGAGATTGGTTCTGATGCGTTTTACCAACAACCCCAGTATGCCAAGCATCCTCTGGTTGGCAATATTGGTGCCTATGGCCGCTATGAAAATTATCTCAGTGGTATGGGCAATACCGAGAAAGCCTTTGTCATTGCCGTGGGTCATCTCGGCCGCTATCCCGTAGTCGGTGGTCTTGCGGTCAAATGGGGTGATGGCGGTGTCTATATTGATTCGAATTTAACCCTTTGCGATACAGCCTTACTTCCCGCCTTTACGCACGCCGTCAACAATGTGGTGCACCTTGGTCGCGCGCTGTCAAAGCAAGGTGTCTTCAAAAGTTGCATGTTTGATGCGAGAAAAACATTGCATATTGGGCGTAAAAGCATCAAGGCGAAATTTGTCGCTGAACCTGGGTTACATATTCAGTTTGAAGTGCCGACAAACGTGACGATCCTGTCGACTGAGGAAGATAAAATTACTCGGTTGCACTCTTATTTCGAGGATGGCAGCGATCCTGATGAACGACTGCAACTGCCGCAGCCGATTATGCAAGTACTGTCGGCCATGAATCAAATTCATCATACCGGCTGTATTATTTTTGAAGCCTTAGAGACAGACCTTAAAATTCACAATTACCTTACCTTGCTAGACGCCACACGGGAAACGGAATTTCGTCAGTGCTTAGATGAAATTATTAGCCATTTATCATTAATCGAGGGATTGGGCGTCTCAGGGTTTATGAAACTGCCTTATAAAAACAGTAAGTTTTTCCCTTATTTAGAAAAGCAACCCAACCTGGTCCCATCATCTTTGCGCCGACGCGCGCCGCCAAAGTAAGTTTTGAACCGGCAGTGAATGCCGGCTAACGCCCTAGACGCGGAATTTATCGCGAAAAGACATACCAATCCTGCCGCAGCATGTAAGCCGTTGAGTGTCAATATACACTTGCATATAAGTTTAAAATGGATGTAAGCTACTGTTTGATTACGCCAAAACGGGCGATCTAATAATAGAAATACTCTTAAGACTTCTCTGGGGGAGATACCTGTGGGCAATATTACTAGCCTTAAATTAGTTAAAAAGTTAAATATTTTAGCGCTATCCATGGTGCTGTTTGGCCCTTCGTTGGCTACAGCGCAGGATGAAGCGTTAGAAGAAACACTGGTAAACAGCAGTGAGACAGAAGACCAGAGTTTGGTTTCTGACGCAGTTGATGAAATTATTGTCACTGGTTCTCGCTTAAAGAGAGACACGTATTCAAGTGTGTCGCCGATGCAAATCATTACAGCTGAGATGTCACGCGAAGTTGGTTTGATCAATCCCGGCGACATTCTTCAAACGTCGACAGCCTCCAGTGGTCAGCAGATTGACTTGACCTTTAGTGGATTCGTTCTCGATAACGGCCCAGGTTCTTCAACCGCAAACTTGCGAGGCTTGGGAGAAGCGCGAACGTTGGTGTTAGTCAATGGCCGCCGCCTTGCACCGGGTGGTGCAGAGGGTGCTCCTTACGCACCTAACCTAAATTTAGTACCAGGGTCTCTTGTTCAGCAATACGACATTCTGTTGGATGGCGCATCGTCAATTTATGGTTCTGATGCAATCGCCGGTGTTGCTAACGTAATTTTGCGTAAAGACTTTAACGGCCTTGAAATAGAGGGTTATTCGCGTCTACCTGAACACGGTGGCGGTGAAGACACATCGCTTAGTCTAACTTGGGGTAAAAACTACGACCGAGGGTTTGTTGGTTTCGGTGCTGAATATTCTGACAATAAACACGTCACTTACGCTCAGCGCCCATGGACTAGCGAGTGCGAGACTAACTATGAAATTGATCAGAGCGGTGAGTTCCGAACCACTGACCTGTATTACAGTAATGTTTACGGTATGAACGCAAGCAACTGCGTGCCATCTGCTCTGGCGGGTCGTGTTGCGGTGAGAACTCGTGCCGGTAGCATTTATTACACGCCAGGTACAAGTAATGGCGGGTGGCCGAATTTCTCCGAATCTAGCGATTCATTTGGTGGTGTTGATGGTGATGGTGATGGCGTAACTGACATCAGCTTTGACGATTACACTCTGAACGGAACACCTTACAAGCAAAATTCTTACATGTTCCCAGATTACACAACTGAAAACTATATGGCCTATGGCGAGTATACGTTTGAAGGTGAGGCGAACATTACGGGCTATTTTGAAGCGATGTATTCAACTGCAGAATACCGCACGATCTCTAGTCCGCCGCAGTTGTTTCCTACGGTTCCAGCTAACAACCCTTACAACCTTTGTAACCCGAATAATCCAGATGGTGTGGATTGTGGTCTAGCGCAAGATGCTTTGTACACAAATCCTAACTACGTAGCGTCGTTTGCTAACTACTACGAAGACTTGTGTGCCGGTTATGGTATCGGTCTGAGTGGCTGTACTCCGGCGACATTTGGTCGCTTGTTGGGTCCAGTAGGCCCTCTTTCTACCCAACCTATCGTGTCGGTTGTCGGCGATCGATCAACCACTGAGGTAGAGTTTGAACAGCAGCGTTTTGTTGCTGGATTTAAGGGCGATCTACCGGGCATTAACTTTGGTACGCTATCAGATTGGAGCTTCGATATTTATGGTAGCTACTCTTTATCATCGGGTAACTCACATCGTTATGGTATTCGCGGTGACAGGTTAAACCTATCTCTCGGTGTCTTCTCAACCACAAATACGCCATGTGAGAACAATACTGGCGCTGTGCTTGACAGTGACGTTGCGCCGGGCTGTGTCGCTGTAAATATGTTTGCGCCATCACTTTATCCAAAAGGCATTGTGGGTGATTTTGCAACGGCAGCGGAAAGAAACTATCTATTTGACTCGCGTGATTTTGATACAGAGTACGAACAGACTGTTATTTCAGGTTACATGACAGGTAATGTCTATGAACTACCTGCCGGTAACGTAGCGCTTGGTTTCGGTTTTGAATCTCGCCGCGACAAAATTACATCTATGCCTGACAACGTTGCTCGCGACGGACTGTTCTTTGGCTATTTCTCAGATGGTGGCGCAGTCGGTTCGAAAGATACCAATGAGCTGTTCGTCGAAGTTGAATTGCCACTCTTGGCTAACAAGCCTTTTGCCGAAGAGCTGACTGTCAACCTGTCAACTCGCTGGACTGACGATGAAATCTACGGCGCTAACTGGACTGAATCGTTCAAAATGGCGTGGCGTCCAATTAACTCATTGTTGGTGAGAGGTACTTATGGTTCTGCGTTCCGTGCGCCTAACTTAAGAGAACTTTATCTCGCTAACCAGACTGGTTTCGGTACCATCGGTGATCCATGTTATGTCTCGTCTGATGCTATTGATGCGTTGACGGGCACCTACGATCCAGCCAAAGACAAGCGTGAGCCTGAAATACTGACCAACTGTTTGGCGAATGGTGTAGACCCTACTCTTGCTTACGCGGCGGGTACTACGTCGTTTAGTACAGAGCTTTCAGCAGGTGGTGCGCTTGACTTGAATCCAGAAGAGTCAGAGTCATGGTCATTTGGTTTCGCTTGGGAACAGCCATTCTCTAATGAATTTGATTTAGCGATCAGCTCAACGTACTACGAGATTGAAGTTACCAACACGATTATTGAGCCTTCTGGCCAGTACATTGTTAACGACTGTTACGGCTCCACAACAGGTAACAGTGTGTTCTGTGATCGGATTAAGCGAGACCTTAGCGACCCTACTGATCCGCGCATTGATATTATCGATCAAGGATTTATCAACCGTGACAGTGAGACGGCTCGTGGCATAGATTTCAACATTGCCTTCAACGATGTGTGGACGATCATGGATCGCCCTTACAACATCGGTCTTGATTTAGTGGCGAATCGCCAGCTCGAACGCTCAACATTGTTTGTTGATGCTGAAGGCAATGAAGACTTCGAAGAATACGCAGGCGAGTGGGGCTTCCCCGGCTGGAAGGCGAATATGTTCTTCCGCGTTGGTTACGACGATTGGCGCTTTACCTGGGAGTCGCGTTTTATCAAGTCTGTTCATCAGGATGCTCTGTCCGTTGATGAGTTCAGCGATGCCTTCACTGCATCTGACACCTGTTTAGGCCCAGCCTACGGCGATGTTCTATGTCGCGACTACGGCGATGCTAAAGATTACGTGACACATAACGTGTCGCTGTACTACTCGGCAGACAACTGGGATGTAGGCTTTGGTGTGCGCAACTTAGAAGATAAAGCGCCACCTAAAGTAGACGGCTCTGAAATTTTGTCAGTCAACAACGCGCCCATCGGTTATGGCTATGACCTGAACGGCCGAGTGTTCTTTATGAATGTCTCTTACAGATTTGGAAATGCTGACTAGACCTGAAGAATATTAGTCTTTAAGCCCTCTAACGGTTCTCCGTAAGAGGGCTTTTTTATTTGGATAAACTCACACTTTAAGATATGACTATGCCAATTTTTACGCGATTTTTTTTACTGTTATTTCTGTTTATTAGCAGCGCATCCTTTGCGCAAGCCAATAGTGAAAGCCAGCCTTATCCGCTTGAATACTGGGCTATTCGTTCAGCGATAAATAATGCCCAGCTATCTCCAGATGGAAAATACTTAGCATTGATGACCATTCCTAGTAGAAATGGTGATCCAATTATCGAAGTGTATGAAGCAGATAATTTACAAGCAGACCCTTTCCGAGTGAATGCAGATCCCATGGAAATCACAAGTTTTTATTGGGCCGGTAATGAGACCATTATTTTTAGCTTGCGTCAGAAGGTGAGAGAGCGCATTGATGGATTTAATGAAGGGGTTTATGAGAGCAAAATAGCTCTGCTCGACTTAAAAAAGAAAAAATTAAAAACCTTTAATGAAAGAAACCCTTACATCGTTGATTTACTGCCAAGCAAGCCCGATAAAATTATTATTTCTTTCGCAGAGGGCGGCGGCGACGGACCTGGCTCTAAGGTTAAGGGTGCCTTCCGGCCCAGTGCATATTGGGAATTTGATCTAAAAAAAGGCAGCAAAAAGCTGTTAATTCGTGGCAAGATTTCTCTCGGGGGTATCGATTTTGACGATCAAGGTAACCCTTGGGCTGCTCGAGGCTATGATATTGCCACCTCAGAATATCTCTGGTACTACCGAGCCAAGGACAGCGCTGATTGGCAATTGATTCATCGTCAGCATGAAGATAATTTTGAGGAGTTCTCAGTTGTTGGCAAGGATCCAGAGCTACAAGATCATTTATTGGTGCTTGCACACAACGGCAATGACAAGATTGGACTGTGGTCGTTTGATGCTAAGAATAACAAGTTCGCAGAGTTGGTTTATCGGCGCTCAGATGTCGATGTCTACTCAGTCAAAAGGCACTCAAACACTTGGACTAAGCCAGATCTAATCACCGCAGTGGTTTATTACAAAGACGCATTTCACTCGGAGTACTTTGATCCTGAGGAGGGCGCCCTTGAGGAGCAGCTAAAGGGAATCATTCCTCATGCTCACACGCTGCGAATAAACAGTCGTTCACGAGATGGCAGCTCGATGACTATTTATAATGCCGGTCCACGAGATCCAGGCACCTACTTCTTGCTTAAGGGTGGGATTCTTACGGTGGTTGGCACAAAGCAGCCCCTGTTGGCGAGCGACCAGCTTGCGGATGTTGAATATATTAGTTACAAAGCGCGCGATGGAGAGATTATTCCCGGTTTTATAACGATTCCTAATTCGAAGCCGCCGTACCCACTGGTTGTACTCCCCCACGGCGGGCCATTTGTGCAGGAGGTTGTGGTCTTTGACGAGTGGTCGCAGATGCTCGCCAATAATGGCTATCTGGTCTTTCAACCGCAGTATCGCGGATCATTGGGTTACGGATTAGACTTTTACCAGTCAGCATTTATGAAAGGCGGGCAGGGCGGCTATAAGATGCAAGACGATAAAGATGATGGCGCCCAGTACTTGGTCGACAAAGGTCTTGTTGATCCAACTCGAATGGCGATGTTTGGCTGGTCTTATGGCGGTTATGCTGCATTGGTTGCCGCAGCCAGAACGCCTCAGTTATATCAGTGCGTGATTGCGGGTGCAGCGGTAAGCGATCCTTTAATGCAAATTAACTATTACCGCTTTTTGATGCGCGGTGCTAGTAAAGAGGAGCAGCTAAGGATGTGGGATGACAGCGTGTCGCCACTGCTTGAGGCCGGAAATGTCAATGTCCCTATGCTCTTAATTCACGGTGACGTAGATCAGCGCGTGCCATTGGCTCATGCTGACAAGTACCGTAAAGCGCTTGATGAAAACAAAAAAACCTATAAATATGTTGAGCTTAAGGGCGCAGACCATTTTTCGAGCACCTTATTTTTTGACCATAAGCTGACACTTTATAGCGCGCTAATTGAGTTTTTAAGCAAGGACTGTTTTTCTGCTTCAGCAGGTTGAGACGTCTCCATGTTTATTTTTACCTCGTTAAACTGTCTCGTCCTAAGATAAGCTGACGGGACAGTCTCCTTAAATAAAGTGCGCCTAGCTATACTCGCTTTTTTCAAGCGCCTCTAACCGGAGATCGGTTAGCGATTTAAGCTGATTGATTAATAATCCAATAAAAAGTAGTCCAGCGAATATTCCCGCAACCATAAAGCCGTACTCGGCATCGCCGAGCTACGGCCATATCACGGCCACACCAAAACCACATTGGTCAAAAACTGATGTTGCGGGGTACTTCCAGACTGAATTTAATGTCCCTATAGGCTTCGATACTGATGTTAACGGCTCAGCGCTGGGTGAACATTTGTACGGTGCAGGACAAAATATCTCTGACTTTGTTTATGTCACTGTCGGTACAGGTATAGGCGCAGGCATTTTTGTTAATGGCGCGTTACTTAAAGGTATGGTTCATTCCGAGCTAGGTCACATGCGATTGCCGAGAGATCCAGGCCAAGACTCTTTTGCGGGTAACTGTTTTTTTCACGGCGACTGTCTAACTGGTCTAGCTGCTGGTCCAGCGATCAATGCTCGTTGGAACTGCAGTGGTTCAGCATTGCCTGAACATCATCCGGCTTGGGATCTTGAAGCCCAATATCTGGCACTGATGTGTGTCAATATTGTCATGAGTTATTCGCCAAAGCGGATTATCCTCGGCGGCGGTGTAATGGATCAGCGTCATCTTTTCCCTGTGATCCGACGCAAATTTGCCCACTTATTGAATAACTTTATGCTGCCTGAGACGCCGCTGGAAGATTACATAGTGCCACCAGGATTGCCAGGCACCTCAGGTGAGGTTGGAGCGTTAGCATTGGCGGTTAATGCTGAGTTCGGATTGCGTTAGCCCCTTGTAGCCCATTCATTGGGTTTTTAAGCAATGAATCGCCACTAGTCTGCTAGACACCTTTTAGTCGCACACAATCTGCGACTCGGAAGGTGAGGTTCCCCCGAGGGTATAAAGTTTGATAGAAATTAGAGACTTGACCGCTTTTGGAACTAAAGGCAGGGTGGGGATAGATGTGAACGGTGGTACAGCTTGTGATTCTTGCTAACGTGGTGCCCAGAAGAGGACTTGAACCTCCACACCCTTTCGAGTACTAGCACCTGAAGCTAGCGCGTCTACCAATTTCGCCATCTGGGCATAACAACTTGCATGTCCCCATGTGACGTCTTTCATGCCTTATATGGCAGCACCTCACACAGCGGGCGCGAACTATAGTAACCGCCGAAGATTTTGTCAATTGGAGGCCTCGAAATTAATAATTTTGTGAGCCAGTTTTTCGACATTTAAATGAATAAGACCACAATCCCCCCGTCATAACCTTTTTTAAGCTCAGCGTTCTGTCGAGCTGGGGTTAAAAATTGCAACAGGGACGATTGTTGAAGGTTATGGCCACAACATTAAAACTTACAAGGAGTTAAATCATGTTAAACGCAAGTAAAAAAATCCTACTAGTCAGTGCTTCTCTCATCGCCCTCGGCGGCTCAATCAATGCGCTTGCAGCGCCTTCAAGCAATGCCAGTCCTGTTGCTGTTGAGCGTGTAGAGCAGATGGTGAATGTCAACAAGGCTTCTGCAGAGGAAATTGCGGCGGTGCTCAAGGGCGTGGGCACAAAAACCGCCAATGCGATTGTGGCGTATCGTGATGCCCATGGCGCCTTTACCACGATTGATTCATTGACGCTGGTGAAGGGCATTGGAGCTAAGACCATCGAGAAAAATCAATCGAGAATTATGCTTTAGTCAACGGAGTACTGATGTAGAATAATCCAGCCGCCCATCGGGGCGGCTGGATTTTTTTTGCTTCTCTATGTGACAGAGATGGGTGCAGTGCTCGTATGACAGTTGATGCAACGATAACCATTTTAATACTTGTTAGCTTTTTGGTGGTTGCGGTTAGTGGCCGTCTGGCTGTCGATTTCGCGCTCGTGCTTTGCATGACCGCGCTGCTGGTGTCGGGTGTGCTGACGCCCAACGAGGCCTTTCAGGGCTTTGCCAATCCCGCCTTGTTTATTATTGCCTGTTTTTATGTCGTGTCAGCCGCCATTAAGGAAAGCGGTGCGCTGCACTGGTGGATTATGCGATGGCTGGGTCAACGCAAGCCGGTCAGTCGAGCAATTCCGCGAATAATGTGGCCTGTAGCCCTGATCAGTTCAGTGATAAGCAACACGCCTGTGGTTGCAATTTTTATCCCGCTGATTCAAGACTGGTGTCGCCGCCACAATATTACCGCGTCCAAACTTCTGATTCCCCTCAGTTATGCATCTATCTTGGGTGGCACCTGCACCTTGATTGGTACCAGCACAAATTTATTGGTCGTAGGTATGTTGCAGGGAACGCCCGAGGCTGACGAGCTGAGTCTGTTTACACCCGCGCTAGTGGGTCTGCCGCTGGTGGTTATCGGCGTGCTCTATTTTGTTGTGCTGGGTCATCGTTTACTGCCGGCGCGGCAGGGGATCAGTGAGTCTACCCCCGATTCTAGAGAGTATGCGGTGAGTATGCGCGTGGAAGAGGGCGGCGCTTTGTCAGGTATGACGATTGCTGACGCAGGCCTGCGTCACTTGCAACACAGCTTTTTGTCGGAGCTGCAATCGAAAGGGCACGTTATTCCTGCGGTTGGACCGGAAGAAATTTTGAAAGACAACGATATTTTAGTCTTTGTTGGACAGCCGGAGGCCGTTAGTGAGCTGCGACAGTTTAGAGGCTTAGTGCCGGCGGAAGGCGAGATCCTGAAATTAGATGTGCCTTACAGCTCGCGTGCCCTAATAGAAGCAGTGGTTTCACCGACATCTAACTTGGTTGGCAAAACGGTCAAAGAGTCGACGTTTCGAACCCTATTTGGCGGTGTTATTTTATCGGTTTCTCGAAATGGTCAGCGTATCAGCCAAAAGGTTGGCAGCATTGTTGTTCGCTCGGGTGACACGCTTTTACTGGAAGCGGCTAGAGGCTTTGTGCGCCGTCACCGCTATAATCGCGACTTCTTATTACTCAGCCGAATTGACGATGCAACCATTCCTAACCTAAGCAAGGCGCCGGTCGCACTAGGCTTATTGGGACTGTTTATTGTTTTAGTCGTCACGGGCAGCCTGTCTTTGATCGCCGCCTCTCTTCTGCTGGTGATTGCGCTGGGTGCAACCAAGTGCATTTCACTAGAGTTTGCCCAGCGCAGTGTCGACATGCGCCTGTTATTGGCGATTGGTGCCTCGCTTGCGCTAGGGTTTGCCCTGCAAAAAACCGGGCTGGCTGGCCTTGCCGCACAGGGCATCATGTCACTGGCCGACGGCAATCCGTACATTAATTTGCTCTTGCTTTATGTGGTGACGGTGATCGTTACCGAGCTCATTACCAATAATGCCGCCGCAGTGCTTATGTTTCCGTTGGCGCAGTCCCTGAGCCTCGAACTGGATGCCAGTCTGCTGCCCTTTGTGATGACAATTATGTTTGCCGCATCAGCAAGTTTTTTGACGCCTTTTGGTTATCAGACTAACCTTATGGTTCAGGGGCCGGGCGGCTATCAATTTGGGGACTATTTTCGTGTGGGTATACTGTTGAGTCTTCTGGTGGGTGCTACCGTAGTTTTTTTAGTGCCAATCGTCTGGCCTTTCTAGTGTTATTAATTATTTAATCTATACTGTTTAGAATAATTCGTTTCTAAGGTGCGCCGCAAAGGCGTCACCAAGAACAGAGTATTTTGCCAATACAATCACTGACTGCCTTCGTGAAAACGAGGTGTTTGTCAGGATAATAAGAGAGTGATAATGACAGAGTTGCGCTGCTTCAAGGCCTACGATATTCGTGGTCAATTGGGGACTGAGTTAAATGAAGATATAGCCTATCGCATCGGGCGAGCCTATGCGGAGTTTCTCAAGCCGCAAACGATTGTTTTGGGCGGTGATATTCGTCTCACCAGTGAAGCTTTAAAGGCTGCACTTAGCGACGGTATTCGCGATGCCGGTGCCAACGTCATCGATATTGGTATGGTGGGCACCGAGGAAGTCTATTTTGCCACATCGCACCTGAAGGCAGATGGTGGCATCGAGGTGACGGCAAGCCATAACCCGATTGATTACAATGGTATGAAGCCTATTCGTGAAGGGTCGCGGCCGATTAGCTCGGACACGGGCCTGCTCGACATAAAACGCCTTGCTGAAGCCAATCAATTTGCGCCCGTCGATGCTGCCGCTCGTGGCGGCTACGAGAAACGCTCGGTCTTGAACGAGTACCTCGATCATCTTCTTGGCTACATCGACAATGAGGCTATTCGGCCAATCAAGCTGGTCATGAATGCAGGGAATGGCGCCGCCGGCCATGTGGTTGACGCCATTGAAACGCGTTTTGCGGACCTCAAACTGCCGATTGAGATTATCAAAATTTTCAACGAACCCGACGGCACCTTCCCCAACGGAATCCCCAACCCAATTCTGCATGAAAATCGGGCGCCAACAATTGATGCGGTGCTGGCGCATGGTGCGGATATGGGTATTGCCTGGGACGGCGATTTTGACCGCTGTTTCCTTGTCGATGAGAAAGGCCAGTTTATTGAAGGCTATTATATTGTCGGTCTTTTGGCTGAAGCGTTTTTATTGAAAAACCCTGGCGCGAAAATTGTCCACGACCCACGGCTGACATGGAACACCATTGACGTGGTGACACGCGGTGGCGGCCAAGCCATTCAGTCGAAAACGGGTCACGCATTTATTAAAGAGCGCATGCGTGCGGAAGATGCGGTGTATGGCGGGGAGATGAGTGCGCACCACTATTTTCGCGATTTCTTTTACTGCGACAGCGGCATGATTCCGTGGCTGTTGGTGATGGAACTGATTACCCGCAGCGGTAAGCCCCTGTCTGCTTTGGTCAACGATATGGTGATGGCGTATCCATCGCCCGGCGAGCTAAACCGCACAATTGCTGATCCGGCAGCTGCCATCAAGCGGGTCCGTGAGCATTATCAGGCGGATGCCTTGGTGATCGACGAGACCGATGGAATCTCCATGGAATTCCCACAATGGCGGTTTAATTTGAGGATGAGCAACACTGAGCCTGTGGTGAGACTCAACTTAGAGACCCGCGGGGATAGTGTGCTACTCGCGAAACATGAGAAAGCGCTTCTTTCTCTTCTCAATTAGGTATAATTCCGCGCAGAGCGAATCTCACAGGATGTTGGATATGACGAGCTGGTTTTTACTCCAGACAAAATCACGGCAAGAGCAACGAGCGGTCGAAAACCTCGAGCGCCAAGGCGTTGCGTCGTTCTGCCCAATGATTCGCGTCGAAAAAATCGTCAAAGGCGCGCGGGTCGTTAAGCGTGAAGCGCTCTTTCCTTGCTATCTCTTCGTCAATTTCAGCCAAATCACTGTCTCAGCAACTACTGTTCGTTCGACCCGCGGCGTCAGCCATTTTGTGACCTGTGCAGGTTCGCCGGTTCTCGTGCCAGAGGGTTTGATTGAGCAGTTGCAAAAACGCACCGAGTCAAGCAGTGACGAAATTGTCTCGAACTTGCCGAAAGTAGGCGATCAATTACAAATTATCGAAGGCCCGTTTCGCGGCCTCAACGCCATATTTGCGCAAACCGATGGCAACCAGCGTGCCATTGTTCTAATCAATCTTTTAAATCAACAGGTAAAAGCATCGCTGTCGTTTAGCAGCCTTGTCGCCGTCGGTGCTAGCTAGCAGAGAGTAACGGTACAGCCGCTATCGGAAAATGATAGGCGCAATTTGAATGGACGCAGGATAAATAACATGGAGCAGTTTATGGTAAGCAGAAAGACCTTCCCTTTTCTTTTGTTGAGCACAATATTATGGGCTTTCAGCGCCGGTAGTGGTGCTCAGAATACGAATGTGGGAGATGTTCAAGACAGTCTTCAAGAAGCGAGGAAAGTGTGTAGCAGCCTCACCGCTGAAAACAAACAGTTGGCCAAAGTGGCCGGTTACGATCTCGACAAGCTCTGCAGTGGCCTCCATTCACTTAAATTGACTGACGAAACGGATGATGAGCAGCCGGTTGTTTTACCTCGCGGCCAAAAAAGTTCAGAGCTGGACGATAGCCAAATGTCGGAGGAGCCACATAAGTCTCAGCAGTCGGATGAGAAAAAAATAGTACCCAGAGAGCTAACGCCGTTTGGTTACGATCTCTTTGCTGGCGAGCCAACCAGCTTTCAGCCAGCGGCAAGCGCACCGGTGTCGCCCAGCTATCTGCTTGGCCCCGGCGACACGATTCAGCTGCGTTTTTACGGCAAACTGAACGAGTCCTACGATCTTGAAATTAACCGTGCCGGTTCAATAGATTTCCCCCAACTAGGCCCGATTACTCTGGCGGGCATGCCTTTTAGTGACGCGCAAAAACTGCTGCAAAAGCGTATTTCCAAAGAAATGATCGGCGTTGAGGCGAGCATCAGCCTCGGGCAGTTGCGCTCCATACAGGTGTTTATGCTCGGCGAAGCTTACAAGCCTGGAACCTACACCATCTCAGCGCTTTCAACCATTACCAATGCACTGTTTCTGTCGGGCGGCGTCAGTGATATTGCCTCGCTGCGCAGCATCCAGTTAAAGCGCGCGGGCAGCGTAGTGGCGACCCTTGATCTCTAAGATCTTTTGTTGCGCGGCGATACATCAAAAGATGCGCAACTGCAGTCGGGCGACGCTATCTACATTCCTACCGTCAAAACAACCGCAGCCGTTTACGGCGAGGTACGGCGGCCAGCAATTTATGAATTAAAAGGTCATGTAACCGCTGAACAGTTGGCTGAACTGGCGGGCGGATTGCTGCCAACCGCCTTTCATAAACGTGCACGTATTCACCGCGTTGGTACATCTGGTTTTATGACGGTGCTGGACATTGATTTGAGCACCGAAAAAGGGCGCAAGACGCAGATAAAAAGTGGTGATCGGTTGATGGTTGACGCTGCGGTAGAACAGCAGGAGTCGATTGTTCGAGTGTCAGGCCATGTTCATCACCCCGGTGAATTTCTCTGGCGCGACGGCTTGCGTATTTCTGATGTCCTCACCAGCGTTAACCGCCTCAAAAAAGAGGCTGACCTAGACTTTGCCTTGATACACCGCGAAATGCCGCCGGTTGGCAAAATTGAACCTATTTTTGTCGACTTGCGGGCGCTACTCGCCGACCCTAAAAGCAGTGCCAATATCCCATTCTTTCCTCGCGATGAATTGATAGTGTTTTCCAATCAGCCCAATCGAGCAGAGACATTGGAGCAACTGGTGGAAGCGCTCAAGCAGCAGTCGCGCTCAGGTGAAATGGCCCGCGTCGCCAGTATTGCAGGCACAGTGCGTTCACCCGGAGAGTACCCTCTGACACAGGGCATGACCTTAACACAACTAATTGCCGCAGCAGGGGGGGGCAAGGAAGAGGCTTACACCCAGGTTGTTGAACTGTCGCGACAAGACTTTAGTGATGTTGAAGGTGCAGTCTCAGATCATCGCCGCATCGCACTCGCGGACGCTATAAACGATCCAAAACTTGATCCCATGCTGCAGCCCTATGATGTTGTTGCCGTGCGAACAATTCCTGAATTTCGCGAAAGCTTAAGCGTTAAATTACAAGGCGAAGTGCGCTTTCCTGGCACCTATGCGTTTAAGCGCGGCGAGACATTGACGCAAGTGCTTGAGCGCGCTGGCGGGCTAACAGCGATGGCGCACGCCAGCGCCGCGGTCTTTACCCGTGAAGATTTGCGAGAGCAGGAGGCAAAACAGTTAGAAGATTTACGTAAGCGATTACGTGCCGATCTTGCCATCGCTGGTCTCGAACAGGCCAATGAAGGGGAGTCGGTTGATATAGATGATGGAAAAAAAACTGCTGAGCGAACTCGAATCCAGTCAAGCATTGGGTCGATTGGTGCTGGATCTTCCCAGTATTCTTGATGGGTCATTGGAGGATGTTACGCTGAAAAATGGCGATCTCTTGGTAATACCTGAGTACCACCAAGAGATAGCGGTTATTGGCGAAATTCAGCATCCATCTTCACATCTCTTCAACCGCAAATACACGCTACAAGATTATATTGATCTCAGCGGTGGAACCAATAATCGCGCCGATAAAAAACGGATCTATGTGGTTAAGGCGGATGGATCAGTGGCATTACCCGGACGCTCTGGTTGGTTTAAGCGCCGCTATGTCAGTATTGATCCCGGCGACACCATTATTGTGCCACTGGATATAGACCGTCGGCGTGCACTCACGGTTTGGAGTGAAGCGAGTACCATAATTTATCAGTTGGCACTGGGCGCTGCTGCAATTAATAGTTTTTAAGTTGTTCTAAAGGGAATTAGACCATGTTGATCATTGAACGATCAGACAATTACAGCGCTAGACAAGGTGGCGCTAGACAAGGTGGTACTAGACAGGGCGTCGCGAGTATTTTTGTAAAATACATGCACGTCTTCGTTATGCTCTTTTTGGCGTTGAGCACCACTTGTGCAGTGCGAGCGGAACCGTGGCTTGATACGCGCAATGTTGGCTTGAGAGTCGATATTGAGCGCCTTTCAAACGAAGGTATCATTACTGTTCCGATCAACACTTGGCCGCTTATGTGGTCCAGTATTTTGAATGATTTAGATGCTACCGATAGCAAGACAGTCCCCTCAAGTTTACACGCCAGCTACGCACGCGTTATCACTGCCGCGCGTGCGGCAACACGAACCCACAAAGCGCAGCAATCAGTGCGCGTGTCAGGTGCTAACCAATCGCACGTGTTGCGTCACTTTGGCGACACAGGACGAGACGACGCCGAGTTCAGCCTGCGACGCAATGATATGACCGAGCACTTCGCCTACAATCTTGAAGCGACCCGTGTGGTAAATCCCTGGGATGGTGAAAAACAGCACTACGACAACAGCTATCTTGGGTTTGTTTGGGGAAACTGGATCGCCCTCGTGGGCAGTGTTGAACGGTGGTGGGGCCCCGGCTGGAACAGCAACCTCATTCTCAGCAATAATGCGCGACCGACACTCGGAGCCTCGTTGCAACGCAACTACTCAGAGCCATTCGATGTGCCGGTTCTCTCTTGGTTAGGGCCGTGGACAACCAATCTCTTTATCGCCAAATTGGATGATGAACGGGTGATCAACAATGCCAAACTGATAGGCATGACTGTGGGTTTTCGACCTATCCCGCGCCTCGAAATTAACCTTCGCCGTACTGCGCAGTGGGGTGGAGACGGCAGGCCGGAGACCTTCAGCAATTTCCTTGAGCTGGTGACGGGGCTTGCGGATAATTGCGGCAGCTCAAGCTGCAAAGCGCAGGAGCCCGGCAATCAATTGGGCGGTATAGATGTCCGCTGGAATCTGCCTTGGTACAACAGTGCGCTCTATTGGCAAACTGTGGGTGAAGATGAAGCCGGCGGGCTGCCGTCAAAGAGAGCCAGCCAAGTCGGCCTGCAATTTAACTTTAGCGGTAATGGGTTCGATGGTATTTTATTTATCGAGCACGACGATACCAGCACCAAATCATCGCAGGCTCGTTACAATGTCCTCTACAATCACAGTATTTACAAAACCGGTTATCGCTACCAAGGGCGCGCAATCGGTGCAACATGGGACAACGATTCACAGGTGACTAGCCTCGGTGCGGTGGGTTATTTAGCCAATGGTGATAGGCTCGAAGTGCTTGCTAGCTATGGTGAGTTAAATGTCGATAGTATCGATGGCGTTGGCTCAATGCATTCGATTACCACCCATGGCAGCAAATTCAACTCTTTTGTAACAAAATGGCAGCGGCCGTTTTTGTGGGGGGATATTGAGCTAGAAGGGCGCTATACCGATCAGCAGATCGACCAGTTTGGGCGTCAGGAAGACAAGCTGCGCGCTGCCCTCACGCTGAATTATAAGTTTGATTAGGATAGTAATATTCCATAGCAAAGGATTGAACAATGTTATTGAAACCTAAGAATGATGAATTAGATTCCTTCAGAGGTGTTTTAAACGGACTGATCCTCAGCTCTATTTGGTACCTCTCACATTAACCGGCGGAAACAGGAATGACTCACGTGAAGAAGCAAAAAGGAATTATTTTGGCCGGCGGCTCAGGGACAAGGCTTCACCCCATCACGCTTGCCGCCTCCAAACAGCTACTGCCAGTTTATGACAAGCCAATGATCTACTATCCGCTGTCAGTACTCATGCTGGCTGGAATTCGCGAGGTGCTGATAATTTCAACGCCGGTTGATTTGCCAGGATTTCAGCGCATGCTGGGCGATGGCAGTCAGTTTGGTATTCGCATCTCCTACGCTCGACAACCCTCGCCGGATGGCTTGGCGCAGGCATTTATTATCGGCGAAGACTTTATTGGTGATGACAATGTTGCACTGGTTCTTGGCGATAATATTTTCTATGGTCAGCATTTCACCGATAAACTCGCAAGCGCGGTAGCACGTCAACAGGGTGCAACGATCTTTGCCTACCATGTCAACGACCCCGAGCGTTTTGGCGTCGTCGCCTTTGACAGTGACGGAAAGGTTACCAGCATTGAAGAGAAACCCAAGGCCCCCAAATCCAGATATGCCATTACCGGCCTCTACTTTTACGACAACGATGTTATTAAAATCGCCAAAACGATCAAACCCTCGGCGCGAGGTGAACTTGAAATCACCGACATCAACAATGCCTACCTTGCCCGCGGTGATTTAAATGTTAGCTTGCTGGGGCGCGGATTCGCGTGGCTCGACACCGGTACCCACGACGCATTGCTTGAAGCCGGACAATTTGTGCAAACCATAGAGCATCGCCAAGGACTCAAAGTTGCCTGCCTTGAAGAAATAGCCTACCGGCGCGGCTGGATCAGCGCAGAGGGGCTACAGCAGCAGGCGAGTGCGCTGATAAAAACTGGTTATGGTCAATACTTACAGAAGGTCTTAGAGGGTTATTGATGAACGTTATCGCAACCAAGATACAAGATGCAGTGATTATTGAACCCAAGGTGTTTGGTGATCAGCGCGGGTTTTTCCTCGAAACCTACCAACAGCAGCGCTACCGCGAGTTGGCGAATATACAATTACCCTTTGTACAGGATAATCACTCACGCTCCAGCAAAGGGGTTCTGCGCGGACTCCATTTTCAAAAAACAAAGCCGCAAGGAAAGCTTGTCAGAGTCGTGCGCGGCGAAGTGTTTGATGTGATCGTCGATCTGCGTAAAAATTCCCCCAGTTTTGGTCAGTGGCAGGGGGTATGGCTATCAGAAGAAAATCATCGACAAGTTTGGTTGCCGCCGGGTATGGCTCATGGCTTTTTGGTCACCTCCGAGACCGCAGATTTTGAGTATAAATGCACCGATTTCTATGACCCTAAGGATGAAGCCTGCCTCCTGTGGAATGATCCCGATATCGGCATTGAATGGCCCGCAATCACGCCGATTCTGTCAGAAAAAGATGCATTAGGACAACGGTTCAAGGATCTAACTGCATGAAACTACTCATTACCGGTGCTGCAGGTCAACTCGGGCACGCCTTTGCCGCGGAGTTGAGTGCGCAGACAACATTTACATTTTGTGCCTTTAGTCGCGCCGATTTGGATATCACCTCTGCCGAGCACGTCAACGCTGTCATTGTTCGCGAACAGCCCGATGTCGTGATCAACACCGCCGCCTACACACAGGTCGATCTGGCAGAAGCGGAGCAGGATAGCGCCTATTTGGTTAATGAAACCGGCCCCGCCAACCTCGCCGAAGCCTGCCGTCGCCACGACATCCCGCTGATACACTTTTCCACAGACTATGTTTTTAATGGCAGTAAAAAAGGACCCTGGCGGGAAGACGACGCCACCGCCCCCTTAAATGTTTACGGCGCCAGTAAGTTCGCGGGAGAAGAGGCTATTAGACAAATTCATAAAAAGCATCTTATCTTTCGCAGCAGCTGGATCTTCTCTGAATTTGGTCACAACTTTGTCAAAACCATGCTACACGTCGGCTCTTTACGAGAGCAGATATCGGTGGTCAGCGATCAAATCGGCAAGCCAACCTGCGCCCGAGAGCTTGCTAAATTGACCCTAGCGTTGCTGCCATCTCTCGACAATCAGTGGGGAACCTACCACCTCGCTCAGCCGCAGATTGTCAGCTGGCACGGCTTCGCTGAAGAGATCTTCACCACAGCGCGCCGAATCGACAGCGACTACTGGAACAATCATCTAGTTGTCCAGAAGGTGAAGCCGATATTAACAAAAGACTACCCCACCCATGCTCAGCGCCCCATTAATTCAGCGCTCGAGAGTGGAAAATTTGAATCAACATTTGGATTAACCATCAAAGATTGGCGGCAATCTCTTGCGGACACTTTAGGAGCCTTGCAAGCGCATGACTGAGTACTCCCCGAAAAATATTCTTGTCACCGGCGGTGCAGGATTTATTGGCTGCAATTATGTGCGCTACATGTTGGCACGCTATGAGCAGATCACTATCGTCAACCTAGATAAACTCACCTACGCAGGCAGTCTCGATAACCTGCATAACTTGCCCGGTGAAAGTCGCCATAGGTTTGTTCAGGGCGATATATGCGACCAGTCGCTGGTTACGCAATTACTTCAACAGCACAACATCGATACCATCGTGCATTTTGCCGCCGAAAGCCACGTGGACCGTTCTATCAGTGGGCCGGCAGAGTTTATTAAAACCAATATTGTCGGCACACTCTCTCTGCTCGAAGCCGCGCGGGAAGTCTGGCAGAAAAAGTTTGGACTCAATGCAAAACAGTGCCGCTTTCACCACATATCCACCGACGAAGTGTACGGCACCTTAACGCCCAGTGACCCACCCTTTACAGAAAATACCGCCTATGCACCCAACTCTCCCTACTCCGCGTCGAAAGCTGGGTCGGACCATTTAGTTCGCGCGTGGCATCACACGTATGGCATGCCCGTCACCACGACTAACTGCTCAAATAACTACGGCCCATACCAGCACAGCGAAAAATTTATCCCCACCGTGATTCGCGCCTGCCAGCAGCAGCAACCCATTCCGCTGTATGGCGACGGCAGCAATATTCGCGATTGGCTTTATGTCGAGGATCATTGCGCCGGTATCGACGCCGTTGTTCGCAGAGGCACGTTGGGCGAAACCTACAATATTGGTGGCATCAACGAATGGGCCAATCTCGATATTTGTCACCTCATCTGCGACCTAATGGATCAACAAAACCCCACCGCGGCACCTCATCGCCAATTAATCACATTTGTCACAGATCGTCCCGGCCATGACTGGCGCTACGCAATTAATGCAGAGAAAATTGAAACAGAAATTGACTGGCGGCCACGAGAGACCTTTGAGACGGGTATTGTAAAAACTGTGAGCAAAGTTATAGAGACGCAATAGCTAACTGGCGCACAGCCAGGACAGCCAAGACAAACAAAAAGGAACTTTACCATGCAAAATGATCTTGCATCGCCGTTAGTCGAAGATGAAATAGACCTCAAAGAAATAGCCGTTGCCCTTTGGCGCGGCAAGACGATAATTATCGCTATCGTAAGTGTCTGCGCGATCCTTGCGGTAACTGTTGCACTTCTGATACCGAATCAGTACAAAGCCACAGCCTTAGTGGCACCTGCGCAGAGCAGCAGTTCGTCAGCCTTGGGCGCTATGGCGTCTCGTCTTGGTGGGCTCGCGACTTTGGCTGGTATCAATGTCGGCTCCGGTGACAACGTAACCGAAGCACAAACAGCCATCGAAATTATGCAGTCGTGGCAATTTATTGAAACCTTTGTGCAAAGCCATAATCTTCAGGCCGCTATTTTTGCTGCCGATGGGTGGAATAGCCAAACCAACCAGATCACCTTCAACAGTGATATCCACGACAGCGAGCGCGACGAGTGGATTCGCAAACCTCCATCGGGTAAAACAGCCCAGCCCGCTAGTTGGGAGCTCTATCAAGAATTCTCTAACCGATTAAGTGTCTCCACAGAAAAGACCAGCGGACTAATTACAATTTCGATTGAGTATTATTCTCCGATTCTTGCTCAGCAGTGGGTGGAACTATACATATCATCCATAAACGCCTATATGAGGGAACGTAAACTCACGCAGGTGAACAACAATATTGATTATCTGAAGGCTCAAATAACCAAAACGGCCTTTGCCGATATGAAAGAAGTTTTTTATCAAATTATTGAAGAGCAGATAAAAAGTAAAATGCTGGCAGAAGCAAGCCCAGAATATGCCTTTGTTACAGTAAACCCTGCCATGGTGCCTGAGGAGAAGTCATCTCCAAAGCGCGCCTTAATTTGCTTATTAGTGACCTTCCTCGGGTTTATGCTTGCAGTCTTTATCGTATTGATCAGGCATTACGCAACCTCTACAAATGTCGATATCAAATAGGGCCATGTCGCCGTAGTTATTTTTCTAATCCATAATCGGTAAAGATGATGCACTGCGCAGCGCCGATACACTTGGAGTATTGTTCAGAGGCAATATTTGAGCTTGTTCGGTGAGGGCTAGTTAAGTTGTTGTGTGTAGGTGCCCATCTCTAGGGCTCCAAGGCGTAACTCTTAGCCACTGAGAGCCTTGTCGCCCGAGCCTTTCTCGATTTACTTCATATGTTTTTAAGCGCCCCCGTATTAGTTTTTACTAACTATGCGGGGTACTGCTTATTGATGAGGTCTTTATCATCGAATTGTGTATGCTCGATTACTCCGCGGTATTTGCTTGATGGGGCTGCCGTTAAAGCATAGGCAAAGGCTCGGACTAACTAGTTTAGCTTGATTGGCCGTAGAAATTGATCTTGTATTCTAATACTCTCGTATGTCAGTGTATTCTTATGTCTATTCACAATAATAACAGTCAGCATTGATTTAATGCGGAGGGTGAGTGTGCGTTTAGTCGAACGGCCAAGGCAGCTAGCGGAACTGCTGGTGATGCTTGTTTTGTCTGCTGCTCTTTTGGGTGGCGAAGGTATTTGTGCAATATTGTTTTTCCACTGGATATCCGGGTTACGTCTTGGTGTTGATGAAAAAAATAAGCATGGCTTGAACGTTTCAGCGTCGTCTCGATTGGGTGGCTTAGCTGTTTTTATGGTGGCTATAGTTTTAATTGTGTGGGGAGCCTTAATTGATCCTCAGCGAATGGCAGCGGATATTAGCCGGACAGGTACTTATCACCTTTGGTTCATAAGTTTGATTGTCTGTGCACTTATGGGCTTAAGTGAGGATTTGCGTAATAATTTTTTGACTCCCCGCGTTCGTTTGATATCTAAGTTTGCGGTGATTGCTGCTATGGCCTTCTATTGGCCTCAGATTATTCCAACATCGATAGGCGTTTATGGGGTTGACTTCCTTTTGCAGAGCCCGCTTATTGGCTTGATATTGGTGACCATATTTTTGGTGGGCTTTATAAATGCCATTAACATGGCTGATGGCGCAAATGGCTTAGTGCCTGGTGTTGTTGTGTGTGCCACACTAATATTTTCGCTACAGACGAACAGAATGGTTGATGAGAGTATATTTTTGGCGTTTGCAGCTTTTCTGTTGTTCAATGTGATTTCTGGCCGTTTGTTCTTGGGCGATATGGGCACCTATGGGGCAGGCTGTATGTTGGGGCTGTACGGGTTAATCTTCTTCAACGAGGGTGTATTTTCCCTGTCTTTTCTTGCAGCTCTGTTTGCTTACCCTTGTCTTGACTTTTTAGTTAGCATCTCAAGACGCTTGGCGGCGGGGGAGTCGGCCTTCTTGCCTGACAATAATCACTTGCACAATCGCTTGTATTTTCACGTGGCTAAAAGGCTCGGCGATGGTGTTCATGCAAATTCTGTGACGGGACTATTAATAGCTTCGTGCACCAGCGGCGTTGTACTGCTAGGCTATTTGCAGAATTGGTGGCCAGTGACAAGCAACAGTTGGATTGTCATTTTCATTGGCGAGATCCTTGCTTATGCGTTGGTGTTGTATCTCTGTGATCGTGCTCAGGTGGTTTCCCAGCACTCAAAAACGGTTTAGGTTCGCGGGGCGCGTTTAGAATATAACGTTTTTTGTGTATTCCTTGCGGCGCACCCAAGCTCGGTGCGCGGCTGTCCGTTTGTCGGTGATAATTAACGATGTCACAACCGAGCTCATAGTTTCCTTCGAAATGAGGTCAAAGCAAAACTATTTGATAAGTCATTTGCTGATGTGCGAGTTTCTGAAAGCTCGGGTGATCTGGCTCTGCTTCTTTATAACTTCAATAGGGTGTTGTCACAAAGCGCAGGCTCGCTCTTAGTATTCCATATGGCCATCGTTTGGGTGCTCGACGGCGAGACGCCAGGCTCCCGAGATACTCGGACCAAATGCGTACCTAGTTATTTTCAAGTGAACCGCCATTTAGCATGGCGCGTATCTCTGTCAGTTACCCTTGTCAATTATACGCTTACTATATAGACTGCAAGCCAATGCCCGATATGGTGATTTAAGTACTTTTTTAATGGGGTGCGACATTTTTGATAATATTTTGATTGTTTGTGTTGGAAATGTCTGCCGGAGTCCAACGGCTGAGCGCATACTGAGAAGTAAATTAACAGGCAAGGCAGTCTCGTCAGCAGGGCTGGGCGCGTTAAAAGGCAGGGGGATCGATGACTGTGCTGCCGCGTTGCTACTAGAACACGGTTATTCCGCAGAAAATCACTCGGCACGTCAAGTCTCAAATAGCATGCTAGTTGAGGCTGACTTAGTGCTAGTCATGGAAAGAGCACATCAGCAAGCACTCATGAAAAATTACCCTTTTTTGTCCGGCAAGGTTATGTTGCTGGGGCACTGGCAGAATATCGAAATCGATGATCCTTATCGAAAGAGTCGGGAGGCGTTTTCGTTTGTTTTTAAGCAGATAAGCAAAAGCTGTGATGATTGGGCGTATAGGATAGATAGATCTTAAGACTGTAGACACTTATGGCGGGCCCTTTTAAAATATGTCCATTTTTAAATATTGAGAGAATCGAAGACACATGGTTTTAGCGTTGAACATATTTAGAAAGGCGAGTTTTGCTTGTTTAGTATTTGTGCTGGCGGGCTGTAGCATAGTGCCTGGCTCGCATATTAGTTCCGCTGAGTCTGGTAATAAAGAAAGAGTTGGCTTGATAGACAAGTTAGTCCGCTCCAATGAAGTGACTATTGATTTTACTCAGCAGGTCAACACTCGCCTAATCAGTCCATCACTGTTGGCTGAAATGCGCACTCGTGCTCCAGAAGCTCAAGGCAATCCCGAGTTGCAGGCCGAGATGGATCAGTATTCGTATGCCATAGGCGTCGGGGACGTGCTGAATATTATCGTTTGGGATCATCCTGAGCTAACGATTCCTGCGGGCCAGTTTAGGTCTGCGGGCGAGTCAGGTAGCGTCGTGCATCCAGACGGAACAATTTTTTATCCCTATATTGGTAAAGTTAAGGTAGTTGGCCTTATTGTGGCGGAAGCGCGTGATTTAATTGCTGCGGACTTGGCGCGCTACATTGAATCTCCTCAGGTAGAGGTTTCTGTCGCGGCTTATCGCTCGCAACGTGTGTTTGTGACTGGCGCGGTAACTCAGCCGTCGGTCTTGCCGATTACTAATGTACCATTAACAGTCTTAGATGCTTTGAATGCAACGGGTGGTATAGCGCCAGATGCAGATTGGCGTTCAGTTGTTGTGACGTCTGGAGGCAGTGCGCAACCTTCAGATGTCGAATTGGATCTATACGCCCTTTATCGGCATGGAGACATGAGCCAAAATCGGTTATTAAGGCATAATGACATTATTCACGTGCCTCGTAACGACGCCCTTAAGGTTTTTGTTATGGGCGACGTGGTTAAGTCAGAAACACAACGCATCGATCGAAGCGGTTTGACCTTAGCCGAAGCGTTAAACAACGTTGGTGGTATAAACGAAAAATCTGCGGACGCAGCGGGTATTTTCGTATTGCGGGCAAGTCGTGAGCCGGGCCGTGTTGTTGATGTTTTTCAGTTAGATGCCTCGGTAGGTACTATGTTAGTTTTAAGTACGCAGTTTGAGCTTAAGCCGATGGATATTGTCTATGTTACCTCCGCGCCAATGTCTCGCTGGAACAAAGTTATTTCGCAATTGCTACCAACTATCAACGGACTTTATTTAGCTGAAAAGGCTAATGGTGGCTAAATTAGACTAGATGAGGCGTAAGCGCGTTTAAAGTAATTTTGCGATTATTTTAGCCCTTGGGCATCAATAAACTGTGTGTTCAGAGATTCAATAAGATTAAAGCGAAATATAATGATGTCACAAGATAGTAAGATTAATTCAGGTCTTAATGCGACTAACAGCCAGTTCGACGATGAAATAGATCTAGGCAAGCTGCTTGGCACCTTAATTGACGGCAGAATAATCCTGACTGTGTGCACAGCCCTTTTTGCGATTTTGGGCTTTGGTTTTGGGCTATTAGCGACGCCAGTGTACTTGGCTGATGCTTTAATACAGTATGAAGACAAGGCCCCGTCAATTCCTGGGTTTGATGATATGTCTCAAATATTCTCAGCAGAGAGCTCATCTAACACTGAAATAGAGATAATAAAGTCACGTCTTGTTATTGGCGCAGTCGTTGACGAGCTCAAGTTGACAGTCGATGTCACGCCACGATATTTTCCGTTAGTTGGTGCCGCGATTGCCCGAAAACACTCTAGCGCTGGATTGGCGGATTCTTTTTTTGGTTCAAGTTATGCTTGGGGCGGCGAAGAGCTTGAGCTCGATACTTTTGTTGTTAGTGGCTCTCCCATCGATGATGAGATTTTTCTTGTCGCTGAGGGTGGTCCTCGGTATAGCGTTTGGGTTGGCGACAAAAAAACAGCTGAGGGTTCAGTTGGTGAGAACGTTGTTAGTGGGGATCAAAGGATTGAGTTGAAGGTCACAAACTTGTTAGCTCATAAAGGAACTGAATTCGAGATTACGATAACACCACGCCAAAGCGCCATCACTAAAATACAAAAGGATTTGCGGGTGTCAGAGAAAGGCAAGGATACCGGTATTATTGTTCTTGCAATGGAGGGAGTAAGTCAAGAGCGAATAACGGGCGTTATTGATGCAGTGTCGGCAAATTATTATTTTCAAAACATCCAACGAATGGCTGCTGAAGCAGAAAAAAGTCTAGAATTTTTAAGTGAGCAAATTCCTCGTGTTAAACAAGAGTTGCTCAATTCAGAAATAGCTTTGCATGAGTACAGAGCAGAGCGGTCGTCAGTTGATTTAAGTCTCGAGACTCAGTCCGCGCTTCAAACTCTTGTTCAGATTGAAGCAGATATAAGCACTATGGCGATAGGTGAGGCTGAAATTTCGAGAAACTTTACGTCAAATCACCCTAACTACATTTCTTTTAGACGACAGCAGGCGAATTTGATAGGGCAGCGTGACAAGTTGCTTAAAAAGCTTGAATCGCTTCCAGACACCCAGCAGGTTATATTGCGTCTAATGCGTGATTTTGAGGTCAATCAAGGTATTTATTTGGCGCTACAAAATAAGTTTCAAGAGTTATCGGTCATCAAGGCCAGCACGGTAGGTAGTGTGCGTATTCTCGACAAAGCGCAAGTAAGTGGGGACCCTGTTGCGCCAAAGAGGGCTTTGATTTTGATTCTGGCGTCTCTTGTAGGCGGGATGTTGGGTGTGATGATAGTGTTCGCTCGGGCGGCTCTAAAGCGAGGTGTGACCGACCCAAAGGTGTTCGACGAGATAGGTTTGAATGTTCAGGCCATAGTGCCGTTATCGGAGACAGAAGCACTCAACGCGTCAAGGGCTAAAGGGTCAAGTTTGCGCCGTTCAACGTCGCAGAAATCACTAGATCGCGATGGAGGTTTTATACTCGCGCAGCACCATCCAGCAGATTTATCTGTAGAAGCGCTTCGTAGCTTGCGTACCTCGCTACATTTTGCCATGTTGGGTGCGACTAATAATGTGGTTATGGTAACAAGTGCTAACCCAGGTGTTGGTAAGTCATTTATCACATCTAATTTGGCGGCATTAATAGCTTCTCAGGGCGGTAAACGAATATTGCTGGTCGATTCTGACTTGCGCAAGGGATATATGCATTCGCGTTTTGGATTAGAGCTGAATGTGGGATTGTCGGAGGCGTTGGCTGGTGCTGCGGAGTGGCGGGATGTTGTGAGATCGACATCGGTTGATGGTCTCGATGTCATGACTCGAGGAGCGGTACCGTCAAACCCATCGGAACTGCTTATGGGTAGATTGTTTGGCGATTTTATTCACCAAGCGTCCGAAGAATATGACTTGATAATCTTAGATACGCCGCCTATTTTGGCCGTTACCGACCCAGCAATTATTGGTGTCTATGCTGCGACTTCGCTCATCATAGCTCGCTTCGAACTTTGTTCGGTTAAACAGATAAGCTCTGCTCTGAGGCGTTTTGAGTTGAGTGGTATAGAGATTAAGGGTTTGGTGTTCAATGCCGTCGAGAAAAAGTCGAGCGGTTATTATTATGACTATGGCTATTATAATTACGACTACAATTCTGATAATTAAATGCCAGTGAACATTTGGCACGGCGCATGCCAAGAGCTAGCCCGAGCTCTTGGCGCAGTTCGGATTGTCCTCACTTATCGCGATGGGAGAGCCGTTGGGTGTGGTTTGGCTTTTCACTGGTAAGAACCAATATTGGCTCTTGAGAGGGTGGCGAG